>Ga0302325_10000020_pt1 | contig 436904 bp, 433 predicted proteins | sample Palsa_T0_2_FD_201948 | JGI IMG/M metagenome (GOLD analysis project Ga0302325, IMG submission 201948) | Peat permafrost microbial communities from Stordalen Mire near Abisko, Sweden - Palsa_T0_2 | ecosystem: Environmental > Terrestrial > Soil > Palsa > Peat permafrost | place: Sweden: Abisko...
CGATCCCGCCGAACGGCTGGCGCAGATCGCGCAGGAAGTAGCCGTTGATCCAGCACATCCCGGCCCGCACGCGCTCGGCGAAGCGCAGCCCGGTCGCCACGTTCTGCGTCCAGATGTACGACGAGAGCCCGAAGCGGGTCGCGTTGGCGCGTGCGACGACCTCGTCGAGCGTCTCGAAGCGGAACACCGATTGCACCGGGCCGAAGACCTCCTCGCGCGCGATCGTCTGCGACTCCTCGCGCGGCGCGTAGATCGTCGGCGAGACGTAGTTGCCCGCGGCCAGTGCGGCGTCGGCCGGCCGCGCCCCGCGCAGCAGGGCCTCGACGCCCTCCGCGTCGGCCTGCGCGCAGAAGCGCTCGACCCGCTCGCGGTGTTGCGGCGTGATCAGCGGACCGAGGTCGCTCTCGCGCGACTGCGGATCGCCGACCCGCAGCGCGCCCACTTTGGCGAGATAGCGCTCGAGGAACCGGTCGTAGATCCCGCTCTGCACGTACAGCCGCGTCCCGGCCAGGCAAACCTGGCCGCTGTGGCGGAACATCGCCAGCACGCTGCCCTCGACGGCCAGCTCGAGGTCGGCGTCGTCGCAGACGACGTTGGCCGACTTCCCGCCCAGCTCGAGGGTGACTTTCTTGAGCGTCGGCGCGGCGGCGAGGTTGATCGCCTTCCCGGTCGGCTCGCTGCCGGTGAAGGCGACCGCGTCGACGCGCGGATCGGCGACCAGCGGCGCGCCGGCGCCGGGGCCGAAACCGGTGACGACGTTGACGACGCCGTCGGGGACGCCGGCTTGCGCGCACAGCTCGGCCAGCTTGAGCGTCGAGAGCGGGGTCAACTCGGAGGGCTTGAGCACGCAGGTGTTGCCGGCGGCGATCGCCGGCGCGATCTTCCAGGTCGCCTGCATCAGCGGCGAGTTCCACGGGGTGAGCAGCGCGCAGACGCCGACCGGCTCCTCGCGCACCAGCGAGACGATCTCGCGCGGCGCGCCCAGGAACGGCTTGCGGTCGAAGAAGGCGCGTTGCTCGCGCTGCTCGATCGCGCCGGCGAAGAAGGCGCAGTTGTCGGCGGCGCGCGGGACGTCGCGGTCGGCGGTCTCGCGGAACGGCTTGCCGGCATCGCGCGACTCGAGGCGCGCCAGCTCCTCGCGGTGCTCGACCAGCAGCGCGCCGAGCGCGCGCAGCACGGTCGCGCGCTGCGCGACCGTCGTGCGCGGCCACGGCCCTTCGTCGAACGCGCGGCGTGCGGCGGCGACGGCGCGTTCGACGTCGGCCGCGCCGCCGTTCGCGACCCGGGCGACGACCTCGCCGCTGGCCGGATCGAGATCGTCGTAGGTCGCGCCATCGAGCGCCTCGACCGAACGGCCGTCGATCCACAGGCGCGTCGTCGGCACCGCGTTGGCGATCATCAGGTGGCGGCGTGCACGGCGACGCGCTTCTCCGGGCGCATCGCGGGGACGACATCGTACAGCTCGGGGAGCCGTTTGGTGATGCGCTCTTCGGCGTCGTCGGGGGCGAGATACGGCGGGCGCGCCGGCCCCATCTCGATCCCGGTCACGACGCTGGCGGTCACCTTGGTCATCCCGAGCGCGCCGAGCGCCGCTTCGCCGCCGCGCGGGAAGACGCGGTTGAGGCGGCGCTGGATCTCTTCGGCGAGACGGATGTCGCCGGCGCGCCAGGCCTGGTCGATCGCGACACACGCCGGGACCGCGAAGACGTTGATCTGACCGCCGTTCGAACCCAGCAGCCGGCCCGTCAAGTACGCGCGGAACGTCTGCAGGTAGAGCGCGCGCCCGGCCAGCGCGTCGGCGACCGCTTCGAGGTGCTGCAACTCGGTCTCGACCTCTTTGACCGCGACGACGTTGTGCAGCTCGGCGACCTGCCGGAAGAAGGCCGGCGACATGTGAAACTTCGAGAGCGCCGGATTGTGATAGACCGTGATCGGGATCAGGTCCGCGTCGGCGACGGTACGGAAGTGCTCGAACGCTTCGCGGTCGCCGACCTTCCAGTAATACGGTGCGATGACGACCGCGCTGTCGTAGCCGAGCTCGGCTGCGAGGCGCGTCCACTTCAACGCTTGCAGCGTCGTCGCGCCCGAGGTCATCGCCGAGGTGCTCGCGCCGGGGTGCTTGCGGGCCTGGTCGACGACGATCTCGAGCACCCGCCGGCGTTCGTCGTCCTCGAGGTGGAGGAACTCGCCGATCGAGCCGGTCGCGACCACACCGGTCGCGCCGTGGGCGAAGCACCAGTCGATCTCGGCGCGCAGCGCGCCTTCGTCGACGGCGTAGCTGGTGCGGTTCATCGGGGTCACGACGAGCCCGATGACGTCTTTGAGGGTCTCGCGGAAGCGCTCGGCCTGCATGGTGGGTGCTACACCCTCGCGCGGCCCGGGCCCCTGCCGGGCCGCGCGACGATTTCAGTTGTCGGGATCAGTCGCGCTACTGGCGCCGGGATCGGTCGGGGTCGTGACCCCCAGGGCGGCGGCTCGGGTCGCTCCGCTGGTGGCGAGGGCCGGCTTCCCGGCCGCGCGCAGGTCGGCGTCGGCGCGGGCGACGTCGCCGGCGAAGAACGCGCCGACGACCGTCATCCTCGCGCCGTACGCGCGGTCGACCCGCCGCGCGTAGCCGAGCACCGCCGGTGTCAGCGGGCCCCCGCCGACGTAGCCCAAGCGTCCCAGGTCCTCGCGGACCTGGCCGGGCCGCTGGATCGAGTCCTCGTCGTTCTCGTAGTCGGCGGTCAACGTGCGGCGCAGGACGAGCGCGCGCGACCGCACGGCGGCGAGCTCGGCGGCCAGCGCCGGGGCGGCCCCGGTGCTCCGCTCCGGCGCCGACGCGGCGATCGCGTCGAGCCGGTTGAGCGCGGCGTCGAGCATCCCGAACTCCCGGATGTGGGCGCGCGCGAACGCGTGCGCCGCCGCGTAGTCGGCCGCGCTGAAATGCGCGCGCGGGTCCGGCGCGACGACGAACGACTGGGTGAAGGTGCGGCCGCCGAGCGCGATGCGCGCCGTGTACGTCCCGGGGACGACGGCCGGTCCGGTCAACGGTCCCTGGTACTCGCGGCGGGCCGCGCCGGTCCACAAGGTCGGTCCGTTCTCGCGCAGATCCCACGCGATGCGATTGATGCCGGCGAAGTTCGTCACCACCGGCACGTCGCGCTCGCCGACGTGTTGCGTGCCGGCTAGCCGCCGCACGACGTGCCCGTGCGAGTCGAGGATCTCGATCGCCGGCGGTTGCGCGCCCGGCGTGCTCTGGTAGAACGCGATCAGCGCGCCGCCGGGTGGGTTCTGCCCGGCGAAGCCGGTGTAGAGTCCCTCGTCGTCCGCATGGGTGGAGAACGCGTACGCCGTGCGCACCGGGAAGAGCGCGACGCCCGCCACGCGCGCCGCGGGCAGCTGCTGGATCGGCGTGAGGTCGTCGAGGACGTACACGTCGCGGCCGTGCGTCGCGACCAGCAGGTCGTTCCAGCGCGGCTGCACGCGCAGGTCGAAGACCGAGGACGGCGGCAACCCGAGCGCCGGGTGCTCCCAGTGCGCGCCGCCGTCGTACGACAGCCACAGTCCCCGCTCCGTGCCGAGGTAGACCAAACGCGGATTGCGCGTGTCGGGTCGGATCGCGCGCGCCTCTTGATCGGCCGGCAGACCGGCGTCGATCGCCGACCAGTGCGCGCCCCAGTCGTGCGTCACGAAGACGTACGGCCGCGGATCGCCCAGATAGTGCTGGTCGAGGACGGCGTAGGCGGTCCCGGCGACGAGCGGCGAGGGCGCGACCATCTCGAAGCGGCCGTAGCGCGGGATCCCGCTCGGCGTGACGTCGCGCCAGTGCGCGCCGCCGTCGCGCGTCAACTGGACCAGGCCGTCGTCGGTCCCGACCCAGATCTCGCCGCGCGTCTTCGGCGAGCCTTCGACGTCGAGCAGCGTGTCGGTGTTCTCCGCGCTCGAGACGTCGAGCGCCAGCGGACCGCCCGGGGGCTGCTGGTGCGCCTTCACGTTCGCGGTCAGATCGGGCGAGATCGGCCGCCAATGCCGCCCGCGGTCGTGCGTGGCGAAGACGACGTTCGCGCCGAACCAGGTCGTCGCCGAGTCGAACGGATCGAACGCGATCGGCGAATCCCAGTTATAGCGATACGGTGACTCGAAGAGCCGGAAGTCGGTCGCCGACGTTTCGATCCACGGCTGCACGTAGGCCGTGCGCTGCGCCGCGCGGTCGTAGATGCCGACGCGGCCCTCTTGCAGATCGGTCCAGATCAGCTTCGGATCGCGCGGATCGGGCCAGGCCCATTGCCCGTCCCCACCGACGACACGCTCCCAGGCGGCGTTGGGGATCCCCTCGGGATCGAGGCCGTTGGTCGGTCCGCAGAACCCGTTGTTGTCCTGCAAGCCGACGCAAACGCGGTACGGCGTCTGGTCATCGTAGCCGAGGTGATAGATCTGGCCGATCGGCACGTTGGCCGCGAACGACCAGTGTGCGCCGCCGTCGAGCGTGATCGCGTAGCCGCCGTCCTCGCCCGAGATCAAACGCTTGGGATCGTCGGGGGCGATCCACAGATCGTGGTAGTCGACGTGAACGTCGGTGGCGATCTCCTTGAACGTCTTCCCGCCGTCCTTCGACTCCGAGAGCATCTCGGAGACGCCGTAGACGTGATCGGGGTCGGTCGGGTCGACCCGCAGGTGCGAGAAGTAGAACGGCCGCTGGTCGACCAGTGTGTTCTTGGTCATCAGCGTCCAGTTTTCACCGGCATCGTCGGAGCGCCACAAGATCCCGTCGGCCGACTCGATCAGCGCGTAGACGCGGCGCGGGTTCGAGGGCGCGACCGCCAGGCCGATGCGCCCCGTGATCCCCTCGGGCAACCCATGGTGAAGCAGACGCTCCCAACTCTTCCCACCGTCGGTCGACTTGTAGAGCCCGTCGCTCGGCCCGCCGGAGGTGAAGGTCCACGGCTGCCGCCGGAATTGCCAGATGCCGGCGTAGACGACGTCGGGATCTTTCGGATCGGCGACCATCTCGCTCACGCCGCTGGCCGGCCCGACGAAGAGCGTCTGCGTCCAGGTCTTGCCGCCGTCGGTCGTGCGATAGACGCCGCGGTCCTGCGAGTCGGCGAAGACGTCGCCGAGCGCGCCGACCAGGACGACGTTCGGATCGCGCGGATCGATTACGATCGAGGCGATCGAGCGCGTCGCGCTCAAGCCCACGTTCGTCCACGTCTTGCCGCCGTCGGTGCTCTTGTAGACACCCGCGCCGGCGATGACGTCGTTGCGCGGATTCGCCTCGCCGGTCCCGACCCACACCGTGCGGTGGTCCTTCGGGTCGATCGCCAGCGCGCCGATCGACGCGACCCCGGTCGTATCGAAGACCGGCGACCAGGTCGCGCCGCCGTTCTCCGTCTTCCATACGCCGCCGCCGCCGGCGCCCAGGTAGTAGAGCCGCGGATCGCCTGCGACGCCGGCCACCGCGGCGACGCGTCCGCCGGCCAGTGCCGGCCCGATCAGCCGTAACGCCAGGCGGTTGTACGGCGGGGTCGGCGTGGCTGAGGGTGAGACCGACGGTACGGGCGTCGGGGAGCTCGGTGTGGGTGTCGGCGAGGCCGGCGCGGACTGGCCCAGTCCGAGCGCCGGCAGCGCGGAGAAAATCAAGGTCGCGAGTGCGACGCGAAACGGCGAAACGGACGTGATACACCCTCCGAGCTGGAACGAGGCGCGAGCAGTCGTCCTACGCGGGAACTCGGAGGCGTCCTCTCGGCGCGTTCAGCGGCGGTAGGTGATCGTCGGGACGCCGCCGCGGCGGCGGGTCAGGACGTTGCGCACCGCCAGGACCCCGACGATCAGGGCCGCGATGACCGCGGCGAGGATCAGGATCTGGAATACATGCCAGAGCACGATCAGGGCCACGATCGCGACCGCGACGATCGCGGTCACCTGGATGAAGTAACGCATCGGGGACCTCCGCCCTCACCTACCGGAAGCGCCTCGAGCGGGTTTCAGCGACGCGCCGCTTGCGCCGTCCGGCGGCCCGTGAGAAGATGATCGGACGATGGCAGTTTCCGCAGTTTCGGGCTCGGCGAACGCCGCCGCGACAGCCGCTCAGGAAGCCGCGCTGGCCGCGCAACAGCAGCAGGCCCAGCAGGCCGAGCAGGCGGCGGAGCAGGCCGAGGATGGGTTCGCCGCGCTCGGGGTCGGCACCGCGCTCAACGTCTTCGGCTGAGCGGGACCCCCCGCGAGCCCGGCTTGTCACGTTTCAGGCCGACCGCTTGCACGCTACCGCCCCGCGTGAGAGGATGGTACGACCATGGACGGCATATCGGCAGTCTCCGCCTCGACGATGGCAATCGCGGCCAGCGGCACCTCCGCGGTCGCCCTGAGCGTCCTGCGCGACACCGAGCAACTCCCGCAGACCGAGATCAACGAGCTGTTTGGCTCGCTGGGACTGGGCACGAAGGTCAACGCGCTCTGCTAGCCGACTGACCTTGCCCTAGCGGCCGAGGTAGTCGAGCGCGACCAGCACCGCCGCGACCTGCGAGCCGGCGTTGATGCGCCCATCGAGCGCCATCGCGCGCAGCGCGCCCAGCGGCGCCAGGACGATCTCGATCTCCTCGGTTAGGTCAGGCTCCGGAGCGAGGGTCGGCTGTGCGTCGCGCACGACGAACAGATGGAACCGGCTGGTCGAGTTCGTCGGGTCGGCTAAGAACGTCCGCACGAATTCCGGCGGCTCCCCGGTGTAGCCGGTCTCCTCCGCCAGCTCGCGCGCGGCGCAGCGCGCGGGCGTCTCGTCCGGTTCGAGCATCCCGGCCGGCAACTCGAGGACGACCTCGCCGATACCGTGCTTGTACTGGCGAACGAGAAGAACGTCGTCGTCCGGTGTCATGGCAAGCACCACGCAAAAGCCGCGCGACTCGCGCACGTAGTAGTCCTCGACGACGGCACCGCTGGGCAGCTCGATGCGGTCGGCGCGCAGTCGCAGGAACGGCGACTCGATCGGGTAGACCGAGGAAATGATGCGCCAGGTGCGGACGCGCGGCTCGCTCATCGTGACGGGTATAACACGGCCGCGTACCGAACCGAAAGAGGGACCGCACGAATCGTCACACACGCGGGGAGACGGACGATCGAGAAGATCGAAATCGGTCGGCACTACGACACGGCGTACGGGACGCTCTGGAAAGACGGAACCTACTTCCCGCGCGGTACGCGGGTGCTCGTCTCGGGACTTCATCTCGAGCAAGGGTTCTGCGTGCGCTTCCCCACCGAAGTCGACGGCGAGCCGCTGGAGACGTGGGAGGACTGGGACGAGGTCGAATTTCTCGCCGAGGCGGGCTCGGTCGAGGCGGCCGACGACTTACCGCCCAGCATCCTCCACGAAGCGCGCGAAGTGCTCGACGACGCCGAAGACGGCTGTCACCTGCACCTCCACGAAGGCGACTAGTCGCAGTCGCGACACTCGCCTAGCCGCCGCCGTCGGCGTAGAAATAGGCCCAGCCGGTCGTCGTCTCGCCCGATAGCACGGGACTCAACCAGTCATAGGACGGCGTGTAGGGGCCGTCTTGTGGGAACGGCGCGACCGTCGACGAGAACTCGGCCACGACGCCGTCGGGGTCCTCGCTGTAGTCGGCGTAGTACACGACAGCGCCCGACTGCACGGTACCGACGCGGCTCGTGCCGTCGTTGTCCGACTGTTGGAACGCGATGCTGATCGACGGCATCCCGCCGCTGCCCGCCGCGCCCGGCGGGTAGAAGTAGCAGTTGTCGGAGCTTTGGAGGTAGTCGGCTGCGAGCACGAACGCGTATGCGTACTCGTCGTCCGAGGAGGAGTAATTGATCGGGTCGATCTCCCATTCCGTGGCACCGTCGCTGCTCGATCCGAGGAACTCGCCCTGGCCCTCGTCGCCGGTAACCTCGTCTTCGGTGATCGCGAGCATCGCCGGAGCGATCTGAAGCGTGATCGTCAGCGGCGTCGGATTCGTGGTACCGACGGTCACGCCGCCGCTTGTGACCCCTTCGCCGTACGAGATCACGTCGGAATAGGTCGGCGCAGAGGACGGGTACTCGGCCGGCGACGTGTCTTGGTCGCCGTCACCGACCTCGTAGACGTAGACGTTGGTCGGGCAGCCGTCAGAATCGGAGACGATCGGGACGGTGACCGTCTCCGAGCCGTCCAAGTTGTTGGGGGCGATCGGCACGAACGTCACGCCGGTCGGCCAGTTGAAGATACCGAGCGACGAGTAGTCGCACGAGCCGAACGACGAGATCTCGAGAAACGTGCCGTTCGGGTCGACGAACTTCGGCGACCGTTTCGCGGCGGTCGAGCGAACGCCGCCGACGATCTGGGACGCAACGCGCCGGCTCGCACCGGCGCCGTGCCGCAGGTTTGCCGACGTGAGGTGCACCAAGTGCTTCGGGAACTTGATCGTCAGCGTCCCCGTGCCTTTGACGACCTTCGTCGAGGCCAAGGACTTGTTCGCGGGCGCCGGCGTCGTGCCGCCGCCCATCCCGCAGCCGGCGAACATGAGCGCGCAGCCGATGGCGAGCGCGAGCCGGAGGGAACGAGCCGAGGCGATCACTGGTGCGTCCCCTTTCCAAGCGATTGGCGAGCGTGTTTCTGCACGGTAATCGAAGTCTCGGTGAAGTCGAATGTCAGCGTGACCTGGTCGCCCACGCCGTCGGAGGCGGTGACGGGGCAGCTCGTTGGTTGCGGAGCGACGGGCACGTAGAAGGTGAACCCGGGGTTCGACGAATTGCTCGTCGCGGTGAAACTGCTCGGGCTCGGCGTCGGGGGTGTAGTGCCCGTCGGCGAGGGTGAGGGCGAGGGTGCCCCGTTCGGGACGACCTCGACGAGCGCGCCATCGCAGGCCGCCGCGTTGACGCTGATCAGGTCACCGCTCGTTGCGCCGCTCTCATCGACCTCGAAGGTATACGGCGTGAACGAGAAGTTCGGATCCCAACCGGCCTGGACCGTCGCGTTGCCGTTCCCGGTCGCTACGAAGCCGTCGTAACCTCCGGGTTCGTTACCCCAACTCAGCGGGACCGGCGTCGGCGTCGGCCCCGGCGGCCCTTCCGTGCAACTGAAGGGCGGCGTGCCGTAGTCGGGGACGCACGCGTTCTGGTAGGTCTGAAGGGCCACCAGGCTGCTCTGCGGCGCGCCGTTCACCGTCGCGGTCACCTGGAGATCAAAGGTCACGGCTGTCGTACCGATCGCCGTGGCGGTGACTTGATCCGATGGCGAGGTCACGGTCAGCGTCGGGTTGCCCGCCGAGGTCGAGGTCGCGCTCCCGCTCGTCGGCGTGTCGGTGAGCTGTACGACGTCTTCGGGGTTCGGTTCCGAGTTGGGCGTCGGCGTCGGGGAGGGGGTACCATCCAGGGGGCGGCGCTGTGCCGCGCTGTGCCGCCGGAGCATGCCCGCATAGTCGACGGCGTTCCAGGCGACCGTCAAGACGACCGCCGAGCCGAACGTGTCGGGCGTGATGATCTGATTCCCTGAGGAGTCGAGCCCGACGACGAAGATCCGCACGCTGGCCGGGATCGTTCCGCCGGTGCCGCTCACGCAGTCGGACTGGGGTACGCCGGAAACCAAGGTGAGGCACGCAGCTTCGACCGTGGCGCCGCCGACGTTCTCACTGGAAAACGACCCGGACGTCGAGAGGTAGACCGTCGCGACGGTACCCGAGAGGGTCAGCGACGCGGTGTTGACCGTGTTGTCTTGGACGTTGATGTAGGTCGCGCCGCTGCCGTTATAACCGGTCCCGTTGGGGTTCGAGTAGACGCTCGCGAGGTAGATGTCCTCGCCGATCGGGGCTTGGAGTTGCAGCGTGCAGGACAGCGGGCCCGATTCGCCCCCGCCGGTGCAGCCGGGGGCCCCTTGGACCAGCGCAAAGACCGGGGAGGTCACCCCGGTCGTGGCGCCGGCGTTACTGCTCTTGAGCAGCATGAAGGTGATCGACTGCGTTCCGGCCGGGACGGTCTTCGGCCGCCGCGTCCCAGCGGCCGTGCGCCGCGCCCGGGCACTGGCCGAGCTCGAGCTCGAGGACGGGATCGTAATCGTGAAGGCTGCCTGGGCGTACCCGGCGGGCAAGGTCGACGGGCCGCTCGTGGGCGCGGTCGTGCTCGGGGCCTGGACCGCGCTCCCGCCACCGCCGCCGCCGCCGCAGGCGGCGAGCGACGCGACAATCGCGAGAACGACAAAGCGACGTCGGAACATGACGACCTCAATGGAAGGACCGCTGGGTACAAGCGCCCGCCCCGTACCTCTACAGGTCGAATACCACGAGCCAGGGCTAGGTACCTGTGGCGGGCGAACCGTGCGGCATGACCGCGCCCCTGATGCGCCGCTGGCAGAACCTGCTCGCGCTCCTCGCGGTTATGCTTGCTGGCGGTAGCTTGCTTCCGCTCCCGGAGCACGTTCGCCTGGCCTGTGTCGCCGCCGCCGTGGCCACGATCCTCGTCGTGCTCGCCGTCCGCCTCCGAGCCCATCAACCAAGCAGGCGCTTACCTAGTGGCCCGGACGTGTACGACCGCATCGAAAGAATCCGCGCCGAGCGCGAGCGCCGCAGGCGCCGATGAACGAGGTCGACGCACCGCGGAAGGCCCTGGTCGCGGACTTGCTGCGCTCGATCCGGGTTCGGAGCAGCGTCTTCGCGCGGCCGGTTCTGTCTGCGCCATGGGGGTTCGAGATCGTCGACGAGGAGGCGGCGTTTCACATCGTCACCCGTGGGCGCTGCTCGCTCAGCTTCGGTCCGACGGGGGATGTGGTCGCCTTGTCCGAGGGCGACTTCGTCGTGCTGCCGCGCGGCGGAGCGTATGTCATGCGCGACGCGCCGGCGACCACACCGGTGCGGCTGGATCGATCGCTCAAGGCGCGCAACCGCGATCCCGGCGGTATCTTCCGCGCCGGAGGTGGCGGCGAGACGACGGGTCTGATTTGCGGAAATCTTCGCTTCGAGGACGTGTCGACGGATCTGCTGCTCAGCGTCTTGCCGCCGCTCATCCACGTGCGCAAGCAGGGCAGCGGTTTGGTGGCCTGGCTCGCAGCGACGATCGAGCACGTGCGATCCGAACTCGATGCCGGCCACTCGGCGGCGGACGTGGTCGTCGCGAGGATCGCCGACCTGCTGTTCGTTCACGCAATCGCTACGTATCTCGAAGACAACGCCGAGACGGCCGGCTCGGGCTGGCTCGGCGCGCTGCGCGACCGGCAAATCGGCCCGGCGCTCGCGCTGCTCCACGAGCACCCTGAGCGCACCTGGACGGTCGAATCGCTCGCCGATGCGTTGGGGCTCTCGCGCTCCGCGTTTGCGGCCCGTTTCGCGCAGCTCGTCGGCGAGCCGCCGCTGCGCTATCTCAGCCGGGTCCGGCTCAACGCGGTCGCCTCGCGTTTGAGCTCGAGCGATGAAAAGATGAGCGCCATCGCGACGTCGCTCGGGTATGAATCCGTCTCCGGTTTCAACAAGGCGTTCAAGAAGCGCTTCGGCCTCACGCCGGGGGAATATCGTGGACGATTTTCCGCCCGAATCGGTGTTTGAGACAAGTCCGGCCTGACCGCCGCGTGGTACGCTTGGGGCCCACCCGGCGAGCAAGGTGATGACATGAAATACTTTCTCATCAAATACACGTTCTCGAAGGGCTCGCCCGAAGACTGGCAGCTGGACATCGCCCGTTTCATCGCGGCGTTGGACAGCGATCCTACGTTGAGCGGCCAGATCTCCTATCGCTGCCTGAAGCACAAGCAGGGCTCCGACTACTATCATTTCGCGGCGGCCGCCGACGATCGAGCCGCCGCCGACCTCGGAGAGCGCGACTTCTTCAAGCACTACACGGAGCGCTCGGATTTCGTCTCCGGCGGAACGGTCGAGGTCCTGCCGCTGGACCTCATCGCCGAAACCGCGTTTCGCGCCTGACGCCTGGCTCAGCGCTCGGCCTCGACCCCTTCGCGAGCCAGCATCTCGGCGTAGATCTCACCGACGCGGGTCAGCGTGTCGGCGTCGGCCGGCGTCTTGTCGGGGCGCAGGCGGACGATGCGCGGGAAGCGCAGCGCGTAGCCGCCGGCGTGGAGCCGGCTGCGCTGGATGATGTCGAAGGCGATCTCGACCACCAGCTCCGGTTCGACCAGGATCTCACGCCGGCGCAGCCCTAGCCGCGCGTACGCGGCGTGGGCTTCTTTCGGTGGCAGGCGGTGCGCCTCGAACCACACCGTCAGCTCGGCGATCTCGACGTCGGTGAGACCGCTGTAGGCTTTCCCGATCACCACCAGCTCTTCGCCCTTGCGCACGGCGAAGGTATAGTCGGAGAGAACGTTGACCCGGCGGCCGTGGCCGCGCTCGACGGCGACGATGACGCAATCGAGCGTCGCCAGCTCGCGTTTGAGCTTGAGCCACGACGTGCCACGCCGCCCCGGCGTGTACGGCGCGTCGCCGCGTTTGAAGATCAGCCCCTCGTTCCCTCGCGCGCGAGCCTGCGCGAAGTGCGCGTGGACGACCTCGGCCTCGGCCGACACCAGCGGGCTCGCCGGCGCGACGGAGACGGCACCCGTCGTACCGGCGAGCAGCGCATCGAGGTGTGCGCGCCGTTCGGCGAGCGGGCGCTCGAGCAAGAACTCGGCGCCGCGCGCGAGCGCGTCGAAGGCGACGAACTGGACCGGAACCTCGCGCAGCAACTCGGCGTCGACGTCCTTGCGCTGCAGCCGCGGCTGTAACGCGCGGAACGGCAGGACGCGGCCGTCGCGCAGGGCGACCAGCTCGCCGTCGAGCACGCACGCCTCGGCCAGACCGCGGAGCGCCGCGACGACCTCGGGATAGGCGGCGGCGACGTCGTTGAGCGTGCGCGAGAAGAGCGAGATGCGTTCGGGCGTAACGTGCGCTTGCGCGCGCACGCCGTCGTACTTGTCCTCGACCGACCATGCCGCCGTGGCCAGCGCGTCGTAGGCCTCGCCGTAGGCGAGCGGCGTCGCCAGCATGAACGCGACCGGGGTGTGGTAGGCCAGCGTGACCCGCTCGAGCGCGTCGTGCTTAGCGGCCAGCGCGACCGCGCCGAGGTCGCCGGCCGCGCTCGCCGCGCGGCGCACCTCGCGCGGGTCGCACGCAAAGGCCAGCGCGACCGCGTCGAGGACGAGGCCTTCGCGCAGGCCGATGCGCAGCTCGCCGGTCAGGATCTTGACGACGTAGGTCGCTTCGAGCGGATCGGTGCAGGCGCCGAAGATGCGCTCGCACAGGATGCGGCGCCGTTGCTGCGCCTGCTTCCCGCGCGCGGCCGCGATCTCGTCGAGCAGCGCGGCGAGCCCGGCCGGCGTGAGCGGGTCGCGGAAGAGCCCCAGATCGAGCGCCGGGCGGACGAATGGGCCGAGCGCGGCGCCCAGATCGCCGCTGGCGCGGTACGCCGCAGAGAGCGCCGCCGGATCGACGCCCCAGACCTCCGTCGCCGCCGCCACGATGGTGGCGCCGCCGATGGCGAGGCTGCGCGCGTCGCGTTGCGGGAACGGGTTGCCGGTGAAGAAGCGTGCCGCCGGGGCCAGGTCGTCATCGTCCAGCCCGCGCAGATAGTCGGCGACCAGCGCGATCTTCTCGAGCTTGCCCGCCGTCGCGGCGACTGCGGCGCAGGTCCGCGCGAAAGCGATCACGGCGAGAAGCGGTTGATCGAGGCCAAGGTCCGGCTGACGTTCGCGCTGCTCGATGCCCGTTCCGCACTACCGTGGCGGTTAGGCGATCGCGTCCCCGACCCGCAGCGTGCGACCGGCCTGCCCCGCGGCGGCTCGCGTGTTGACGGCCAGACGGTAGAAGTGATCGAAGTGCGAGCGGTCGGCCCAGGCCGGCAGGGTCACGGCGCGGCGTTCGGCGACGACCTTGGCGAACGTGGCGAGCGCGGCGCCCGTCACCGGGTCGCGGCTGGGGACGATGCAACGCGCACACGGGTTGGTCCCCTCGAGCGCGACCTCGCCGACGCGAAAGGCGACGACCGTGCCGGCGGTCGCGTACAGCCGGTCCTCCCAGAAGGGAGGGACGCCGTCGACCTCGATGTTGGCGCGCAGCCGGTCCCGCATGCCGGCCAGGTTGAGCCCGGGAAACCACGACGCGACGGCGGCCAGCGTCGCGCTCGAGACGATCGTCGGCCCCGGCGCGTCCTCGTCGTCGGGGAACCCGCCCGCCTCGTCGCGCCGCAGTGCGATCGGCCGTCCGAAGTGTCGCGCCAGCCAGGCGGCGAGCGGCGCCGGGTCGGCCTCGAAGGCGAAGGCGAAAGGCTCGGCCAGGCGCGGGCTGGTGAAGGTTGCCTGCGTCAGGGCCGCGTCGTAGGCGACGCGCAGCTCGTGCACGCGCGGCTCGCGCTTACCGTTGACGAACGAGCCGCTCGGATCGACCAGCGCGAACGCCCGATCGTGGCGAAGCGCGCCGCGCTCTACCAGCATCGCGGCCGCGACGTCGGCGCCGTCGAGCGACTTGAATGGAAAGACGCGCAAGTGCGCGACGACCGGCGCTACGATATCGGTTCGAGGACATCGCCTGCGGCGATCGCGCCGCCGCTGATGACCTCGGCATAGACGCCGACCTGCGCCCGGTGGTGCTGCGCGGCCGTCCGCAGGACACCCAAATCGGGCGGTAGGCTGCCCTGCGCGAGGGTCGTCATCACGCAACGCGGCGCCGGGCCGGTCACCCGCAGCACGACCTGCGCGCCGATCCGTACGCGCCCGCCGATCCAGGCGTCCTCGGGGAACTCGCCGTCGTCGGCGGTGACCAGCAGGTTCGGCCGGAAGCGCCCGACGGCGAAGTTGCCGGTCGGATAGCGCGCGCCCAGCGACGCGAGCGTGTTGGTCGTCAGCACGTGGACGCTCGCGCAGTCGAAGAACGTCTGGGCAGGCATCGCTTCCTCGGTGATCTCGTCACGGTGGGCGAGTTCTTCCAAGTCGGGCCAATACTCCTCGAGCGTCGGCGCCGCGGGTGCGTGCGCGCAGAGCCGCACCGGCCGGCCGAGGCGGCTCGAGAGGGCCGCCTCGAGCGCGTCGTCGTCGCTCGTCCGCCGTTCGCCGGTCGGGAGCGTAATCTCGACCGGCGCGCTGTGACCGTTGCGACCCGGCGGCGCGAGGTAGCGCGCCTGGCAGTTGAGCAGCGCGGACCACAACCGCGGGTTCTTCGCGCTGGCCACCTTGCCGGTAAGCGCGTCGACCAGCGCGTAGCCGCGGTCGCCCACGATCCCACCGACATCGACGCTCACGTCGCTGCAAGGCTCGCCACCCATCGACTTGACCGGATAGCGCCACAGTCCGACGACCTGCGCCGTGTTCACGACGCCAGCGCCGTCGCCGGCTCTTCGGCCGGCGCCAGCTCCGGCCGCAGGTCGGGAACCTTGGCCGCGTTGCGCCGGAGGAGAAAAATGATCAGGCCGATGAGGAAGTACGCCCCGAAGATGTACGGGAAGGTGTTCACCGGCGGCGCCGGGACCGGGTAGACGCTGCCCACCGCCGGGACGAGCAAGAACACCAGCGCCAGCACCGAGTAGACGACCGCGGAGGGGCGCAGCTCGCCGATCCGCTTGAGGAACATCGGGGCGGCGAGTGAGACGAAGACGTACGCGCCGAGGAAGCCGAAGGCGCCGAACGTCCCCGCGTCGTTGAAGGCGTCGGAGACGCCCAGCCCGGCGAACGTCAGCGCGGTCGGGATCGCGAACTCGAGCACGGCCAGGGTCGTGACCGCGACGTGCGGCGTCTCGTTGGTGGCGTGCGCGCGGCCGGTTGCCTCGTGGAAGAAACCCTGCCGCCCCATCTGGTAGACCACGCGGGCGCCGGCGTTCATGCACGAGAGGGCGAGCGAGAAGAAGCTGGTCATCGCGCCCAGATCGATTGGGATCTGCAACGCGTCGAGGTGCAGCATCGTGGCCAAGGTGGAGAGCGGGGTCGTCAGCTTGTCGAGCGACGGGTTGGCGCCGCGCAGCCCCAGGATCTCGGTGTACGAGATGAAGACGAAGAAGACGCCGGTCAGCAGCAAGCTCGCGATCACGGCGCGCGGGATCGTGCGCAGCGGGTCCTTCGCCTCCTCGCCGAACGCGGTGGCGCACTCGAAGCCGACTAAGCTGAAGATCGCGACCACGACGCCCAGGCCGAGTGAGGAGAGCGAGTTTCCCTTGAGCGAGAGCTGGTCGGTGTCGAGGGCGAAGCCGTGGTGCCCGAGCACGAGGAAGGCGAGGATCGTGATGATCGCGACCGAGACGGCCTCGAGCACGAGCATCAGGATCGCCGAGAGGCGGACGTCCTTGTAGGCGCAGTACCAGCAGAGCCCGGCGCAGAGCGCGAAGAGCGGGACAGCCGCGATGTGCAGGCCGATCATGCCGAGCAACTGCTGGGCGAAGATCGTGAAGCCGGCGACGCCGGCCGTGCCGATGAACATGTAGGCCCAGATCAAGCACCAGCCGGCCAAGCCGCCGGCAGTCGGCCCGAGTCCAGCGACCGAGTACATGAACATCGACCCGGTGTGGGAAGAGCGGCGGGCAAACTGGTTGAGGTTGAACGCGACGAACAGCAGCATGATCGTGCCGAACGCGTAGGCCAGCCAGCTCGATTCGCCGGTCGTGCCGTACATCAGCGGTACGATCAGCGCCGCCGTCATCGTCGGCGAGATCAAGGCGATCGCTTGCGCCAAAACTGACCAGAAGTTGAGGCAGTGCGGGCGTAAGCGCGTCGGTTGCGAGAGCATGATGGCTTCGTCTCCTCAATACGACGCGTGCAGCGCCGTTGTGTGGCGAACTATACGCGAAGTGCGCGCAGCCTCGAATGTGAGTTTGCAACGTCGTCATCGGTCGCGCGTGGTCGTTTGTACAAAATCTCCGCGTCACTGTCACGCCCACGAAAATCAGCTCCGCGCGTGCGCCATCGTGCCGCACGACCGGCGTGCGTGAAATGGACAACGGGAAGCTGATTTGATGCAACTTAGCGTAGTGGCGCGGGTGCGCGGTCTCAAGTACCATTTCGAAGAGAGGAGACCAAACCACTCACCCGCATGGAGCTGTCGATCGAAATCGACGCGACGAGCGGCGTTCCGTTGCACCGACAACTCTACGAAGGGTTGCGTGGGGCGATCATCGGCGGCCGCGTCGTGCCCGGGTCGCGCTTGCCGTCCACCCGCGCTCTGGCTGAGGCACTGGGCGTCTCGCGCTCGACGATCATCTCGAGCTTTGCGCAGTTGCACAGCGAAGGCTACCTGCAGGCGACGACCGGTTCGGGAACCTTCGTCAGCGTCGAACTTCCAGAGGAGCCGCTCGAACCGCAACGCCGCACGCTCGCGCGCACCGGTGCCTCGATCCGGCTCTCGACCTACGGCGCGTCGCTGATCGACGCCGGTCCGCTCGAGCCGCCGCGGCGGGGCGGCGTGATCGACTTCCGGGACGGCCGCCCGGCCTTCGCCGCTTTTCCGCACGCGCAGTGGCGGCGCGCGCTCGGCGAGGCGGCGCGCGGCGCGGCGGCCTGGCTCGACTACAGCCCCGATCCCGCCGGTTACCCGCCGTTGCGCGCGGCGATCGCTGCGTATCTCGGCCGCGCCCGCGGGATGAGCTGTGACGCACAGGACGTGACGATCGTCAACGGCTCGCAGCAGGCGATCGATCTGGTCGCCCGCGTCCTGATCGAACCCGGCGACGTCGTCGCGCTCGAAGAGCCGGGTTACCTGGGCGCTCAACGAACGTTCGCCGCGCACGGCGCCGACTTGCGCGCGATCGCGGTCGATCGCGACGGGATCCGGGTCGACGCGCTGGAGCGCCAGGCGGCCAGCGCCCGGCTGGTCTACGTGACGCCCTCGCACCAGTTCCCGCTCGGCGTCGTCCTCTCGGCGGCGCGCCGGCGCGGCGTGCTGGCGTGGGCGGAACGCGCCGGCGCGGTCGTGGTCGAGGACGACTACGACAGCGCCTACCGCTACGAGGGGCGGCCGATCCCCGCCCTCCACGGCATCGACCACTCGGGTCGCGTCATTTACGTCGGGACGTTTTCGAAGACGATGTTCCCGGCGCTGCGGATCGGCTACCTGGTCGTCTCGCCGGCGCTGCGCGAGGTCGTGCGGGCGGCCAAGGCGTTCTCCGACCGCCAATCGCCGATCCTCGAACAGCGCGCGCTGGCCGCCTTCATCGCCGACGGCAGCTTCGAGCGCCACCTGCGCCGGATGCGCTTCCTCTACGGTGCCCGCCGTGCGGCGCTCTTGACCGCCCTCGAACGTCACATCGGGAGTGCGGTCGAGGTCAGCGGCGAGAGTGCCGGGATGCACCTGGTCGTGCGGTTGCCGGTCCTCGAGACGCAACGCTTCGTCGAACGCGCCCTGCAGGCCGGCGTCGCGCTGATGACGACCGCGCCGCACCACCTGCGCGAGCCGGTTCCCGGCGAGTTCATCTTCGGTTTCGCCGAGCACGACGAGGCGACGATCGAGGAGGCGATCGCGCGGTTAGGACGGATCCTGTCGACCCACGCGGGCTGGCCCCGGGAGGGAGGTTCGGGTTCGAAGCGGTAGGCCGAGGCCGTGATCACCGCGCTGGTGCTGCTGAACGTCGAACCCGGCCGCGTCCGCTCGCTGGCCGAGGAGCTGCTCACGATCGACGGTGTGACCGAATGTTACAGCGTCGCGGGGCCCTACGATCTGGTCGCCGTCGTGCGGGTCCGCGAGCACGACCAGCTCAGCGACCTGGTGACCGAGCGCATCGCCGCGCACGCCGGGATCACCGCGACCGAGACGCTGATCGCCTTCCGCTCGTTCGCCAAGCGCGATCTCGGCATGCTCTGGGACATCGGCACCGAGTAGACGTGTTCGAGGGGTTCGTTCTCGAGCGCATCGACACGGGCGAGGCGCAGATTCGCGTGCGCCACGGCGGCGCGGGACCACCGCTGCTGCTCTTGCACGGGCATCCGCAGACGCACGTGATGTGGCACCGCGTCGCACCGGATCTGGCGCGCGAGTTCACCGTCGTCGCGATGGATCTGCGTGGTTACGGCGAGAGCTCGAAGCCGCCGACGACGGACGATCACGAACCGTACTCGAAGCGCGCCATGGCGCGCGACGCAATCGCCGTGATGCACCAGCTCGGCTTCGAGCGCTTCGCGGTCGCCGGCCACGACCGCGGCGGCCGCGTCGCCTATCGGCTCGCGCTCGACCATCCCGAGCGGGTCACGCGGCTGGCGACGCTCGACATCCTGCCCACCTACGAGCACTTCGCACGCGCCGACATGCGGTTCGGTCTGGGCTACTGGCATTGGTTCTTTCTGGCCCAGCCCTACCCGCTGCCCGAGTCGCTCATCGGCGCCGATCCCGAGCGGTTCTTCCTGGGGCGGCCGAACCGCGCGAACGTCCACGCGCCCGACGCGCTGGCCGACTACCTGCGCTGCTACCGCGATCCGGCGACGATCCATGCCGCCTGCGAAGACTATCGCGCGGGGGCGACCTACGACTATGCGCTCGACGCGGCCGACAAACGCGCCGGCCGGCGCATCGCGGTGCCGCTGCTCGCGCTGTGGGCCGGGCGCGGTCAGGTCGCGAGTTGGTACGACGTGTTGGCGGTGTGGCGCGAGTGGGCCGACGACGTGCGCGGCGGCCCGATCGACGCGGGGCACTTCCTGGCCGAAGAGGCCCCCGACGCGACGTACGCGGCGCTGCGGGCCTTCTTCACCGCGTGACCTGAGCCGGGAGGACCCGCCGGCTCGCTCCGACTAAGGACGCGAGAACGTGCGCGTCTACGACAACGTCGCCGACACCGTCGGGAACACCCCGCTCGTCCGCATCCCGCGGCTGAACGCGGGGCTTGGGGCCCAGGTGCTGGTCAAGCTCGAGTCTATGAATCCGGCCGGCTCGGTGAAGGACCGCATCGGCGTAGCGATGATCGAGGCGGCCGAACGGGACGGGAAGCTGCGGCCGAAGTCGGTCATCGTCGAGCCGACCAGCGGGAACACCGGGATCGCGCTGGCCTTCGTGTGCGCGGCCAAGGGCTACGGCTGCATCCTCACGATGCCCGAGACGATGACGATCGAACGGCGTAACTTGCTCAAGGCGTACGGCGCGCAGCTCGTCCTCACGCCGGGCAGCGACGGGATGCGCGGCGCGATCGCGCGCGCGAACGAGATCGTCGCCTCCGACCCGGCCAAGTACTTCATGCCCGGCCAGTTCGACAACCCGGCGAACCCCGCCATCCACTACCGCACGACCGGCGAGGAGATCTGGCGCGACACCGAAGGCCACGTCGACATCTTCGTCGCCGGCGTCGGCACCGGCGGGACGATCACCGGCGTGGGTCATCTGCTCAAAGAGCGCAAGCCGGCGGTGACCTGCGTGACGGTCGAGCCCGACACCTCGTGCGTGCTCTCGGGCGGCGCGCCCGGGCCGCACAAACTGCAAGGCTTCGCGCCGGGTTTCGTGCCCGGCGTCCTGGATACGCACGTCTACACCGAGGTCGTGCAAGTCTCGTTCGACCAGTCCGTCGCCACCGCGCGCCGGCTGGCCCGTGAGGAAGGGATCCTGGTCGGCATCTCGTCCGGGGCGAACGTCTACGCGGCGCTGCAACTCGCCGGCCGCCCCGAAAACGCCGGCAAACTGATCGTGACGATCGGGTGCGACACCGGCGAACGCTATCTCTCGAATCCGCTCTTCGCCGAACAGGAAGCGAACGTTTTCGAACCAGCGCTGAGCTGATCTTCATCGTTTTCCCTGCTGTTTGTAAACTGTCGCGCGTACCTTCGAGGCAAGCTCCTCGACTTGGGGAGCGATCGGGGAGAGCAACAGCCATGCTCACCGTCGTTCGCATTGCTCGAGCGGCCGCCGTCGCGGCGGCGCTCACCGGATTGATCCTTCCGGTCGCGGCAGCAGCGCAACTCGTTCCGTCGAACGCCTACGCGATTCCGGACGAGATGCAGAACCAAGCGGATCAGTCGGAGAACCAAGCTGGGACGATCACCGGCGAGATCGCGTCGGTCGACGGACCGTTCAACATCCGTGTCGCCGACGACGACGGCTTCTTGGACGAAGTGCAACTGCACCCCGGGACGGTCATCATTCCGGCCGGACTGCAGTTTGCGGTGGGGATGCACATCACCGTCGAGGGCTACGTCGACGACGACGGGCTGTTTCAGGCCACCCAGGTCGACGCCGAGTACCCCTATGCGGGCGAACCTCCGCCGCCGGCCTATTACGGTCCCGGCTGGTGGTACCCCGGCTTCGACTACGGCTATGGCCCGGCGTTCCGTCTCGCGCTAGACGGAAGCGGAAGCAACGACTTGGTCCAACGACCGTTCTCCCACACGTCGCCCTGGGACGGCACCAACTGGGGCGGCAGCACGTGGGCGGGTCATCCGTACAACGGCGTCTACGCGCACCGGCCGGTGCCGATCGGCCGCGTCGGCGGGGTCGTCGGGAACGGCTACCGCGGCCAGACGGCTGCGGGGAACGCCCACGGGTACGGCTACGCGGCCGGCTCGCGCGGCGGCGGCCAGGCCAGCGGGCACTCGTCCGGTGGCGGCTCACGCGGCGGTGGCGGCGGCTCACGCGGTAGCGGCGGCGGGGGCGGTTCGCGCAGCGGCGGCGGTGGCGGCGGAGGTGGTAGCCACGGCCACTAGGGAGGGCCCTCTCCCCGTATCCTCATCGTCCTCCAAAGCGGCTGTAAACCGGGACCCCTATCCTGAGCACAAGCTCCCCGCTTGGGGGGCGATCGAGGACAGCACTCATGCTCAACATTCATAAGATCACCCGCGCTCTCGCCGTCTCGGCGGCCGTGACCGGTTTGATCCTCCCGGCCGTCGCGGCGGCCCAGGACATCCCGTCCTACGCGGTGGGTCCGCAGCCGACCGTCCAGCAGCCGATCGATCAGCAGCAGGGCGACGCGGACGAAACCATCACCGGCGAGATCGCCTCGGTCGACGGCCCGTTCGACATCCAGGTGGCGGACAGCCGCGGCTTCGGCGACAACGTCCAGCTCCATCAGGGGACGGTCATCAACCCGACCGGACTCACGCTCGCCCCGGGGATGAACGTTACCATCCAGGGCTACGCCGACGGCGGCGTCTTCCAAGCCAACGAGATCGACACGCCGTATCAGCAGTATGCGGGTGAGCTCCCACCGCCGGTCTATTACGGCGCCGGCTACTGGTACCCGGGCTTCGGCTACGGCTACGGTCCGGCGTTCAGCCTGGCGTTCGTCTTCGGCGACGGCTGGGTTCGGCGTCCCTTCGGCCACGCGCAGGCCTGGAACGGCCGCCCCTGGGCGACCAACGTCTGGGCAGCGCACCCCTACGCCGCCGGGCGCGGTGGCTACTCGCGACCTGAGGGCTTCAACCGGGTGAGCGGCTTCGCCGGCACCACCGGTTACCGCGGTGAGGCGGGCGCGTACCGCGCGACCACGCCGACCTACCGGACACCGACCTCCTACGCCGGCACTGACCGGACGTACTCGGCTCCTGCTCGCAGCTACCAGGCGCCGGCGCGCAGCTACGCTGGGTACCAGGGCGCGACGCGCAGCTACGCTGGGTACCAGGGCGCAGCGCGCAGCACCGCGACGTACCGTGCTCCGGCGGCTAACCGTTCGTACGGCGGCGGCGGCGGCGCGGCGCGCGGCGGCGAGGCCCGCACGCACCACTAAGCGTTCCATCTGGCCATTGTTCGGAGTGCCCGGTTTCGGGGAAAATCGAAGCATGGGCACTCTGGACGATCGCCAGATCGACGAGGAGGTCGCGCTCTGCGCAGAGTGTGGCCGCTCGCTCGCTGCCGGGGAGTCGATCCCCGCCCTCGACGGGACGGGGCATCGCTGCGCCGACTACGACCTCTGCGACGAGCGCAAAGAGGCACGCTCCGCCTTTAGTCCCGCGGCAGCCTAAGAAGAGGGTCCGCGCGACGGCGGCCCGTACGCCGCGTCCCCGTCATGTACTGGGAGTTGGCCGGCGTTCCGGCCGTCGCGACGTGGCGCGGCACGCGGGTCGAGTCGGTCCACTCGATCGCCGCGTGCATCGCCGATCCGGGCGGCGAGATCGTGCTGCGGCTCGGCACCGTCGAGACGCCCGTCTTCCTGCGCTCGGCGGCGAAGCCGTTCATCGCCGCGGCGGCGGTGCGGGCCGGCGTGCTGGAGCGCTTCGGCTTCGGCGAGCGCGAGCTGGCGCTGATGTGCGCCTCGCACAACGGTGAACCGGCCCACGTCGAGCTGGTCGCGGCGATGCTCGAACGCATCGGCGCGAGCCCCGACGATCTGCGCTGCGGGGCGCACGCGCCCGCCTACGAGCCGGCCGCGGCGGCGCTCACCGCGCGCGGCGAGATACCGACGCAGTTGCACAACAACTGCAGCGGCAAGCACGCCGGGATCCTGGCGCTGGCGAAGGTCCTCGGTGCGCCGTTCGAGGGTTACCGCGATCCCGCGCATCCGGCGCAACGCGCGATCCTCGCGCTGTGCGAGCGGATCAGCGACGACGTCTTCACCGGCGACCGGCTCGCGGTCGACGGCTGTGGGATCCCCGTCTACGCGACGACGCTGCGCCAGGCCGCGCTCTCGTTCGCGCGCATGGCGACGCTGCGCGGGCTCGCCGACGAGGACGCGACGGCGCTCGCCCTGGTCACCGCGGCGATGACCGCCGAGCCGTGGTACGTCGCCGGGACGGGGCGTTTCGACACCGACCTGATCCGCGCCACCGACGGTCGCATCGTCGCCAAGGCCGGCGCGGAGGGCGTCCACTGCGACGCGCTGCTCGACGCCGGGTTGGGCCTGGCGCTCAAAGTCCTCGACGGCGGCCGCCGTGCGGCAGCGCCGGCCACGCTGGCGCTGCTCGAGGCGCTGCGTCTGCTCGAGCCGACGGCCCGCGCCGCGCTCGCCCCACACGCGCGGGTCGCGGTACGCAACGTGGCCGGGCAGGTCGTCGGCGAGGTCGCCGCGCTCGACGGCTGGCTCCCCGCCGATGCCGGTCTCGCGGACCCGCTCGGCTAGCAACCCCGCGCTTCTGAGCGAAGTCCCAGCCTTCGTGGTCGATTTCTTTCTGCGGCGCCCGATCTTTGCGGCTGTCTGCTCGCTGGTTATCCTGCTCTTGGGTCTGGTGGCGCTGCCGGTGCTGCCGATCGCGCAGTATCCGAACATCGCGCCGCCGACGGTCATCGTCACCTCGGTCTACACCGGGGCGAGCGCCGAAGCGGTGGAAGCCTCGGTCACGACCCCGCTCGAACAGGCGATCAACACCGTCCAAGGCCTGAAGTACATGCAATCGCAGTCGGGCAGTGACGGGACCTCGACCATCACCTGTACGTTCTCGCTCGACCGCAGTCTCGACCAGGCCGCCAACGATGTGCAGAACGCGGTCAACCTCGCTCAGGGCATCTTGCCGACCGAGGTCAAGCAAGTCGGCGTGACGGTCTCCAAGAACTCCGGCACGTTCGTCATGGCGCTGGGCGTGACGTCGGACGACCCGCGCTGGGACCCGATCTACATGACGAACTATCTGGAGAACAACGTCACCAATGATCTCCAGCGGATCCCCGGCGTCTCGAACGTCTTGGTCTTCGGCGAACGCAAGTACGCGATGCGCCTGTGGATCGATCCCAAGCGCCTGGCCGACAACGGCCTAGCCGCGGCCGACGTCGTCAACGCGCTGACGGCGCAGAACGTGCAGGTCGCCGCCGGCTCGATCGGCGCGCCGCCGACGAACGGGCACCAGCCGTACGAGTACGGCGTGCGCGCGACCGGCCGGCTGACCGATACGACGGAGTTCGCGAACATCGTCCTGCGGACGAATCCCGACGGCGGCTACGTGCGCGTGCGCGACGTCGGCCGGGTCACGCTGGGGGCGGCCGACTACAGTGGTTCGCTGTGGTTCAACGGCAAGCCCGGCGTGGGCCTCGGGATCGAGCAACTGCAGACCGGCAACGCCCTCCAGGTCTCACAGCAGATCCGCACGACGCTCGATCGCATACAGGCCAAGTTCCCCGCCGGCATGCACTACGCGATCGCCTTCGACTCGGCCGACTTCGTGCGCGAGTCGATCCGCGAGGTCGCGTTCACGCTGGCGCTGGCGATCGGGTTGGTCGTGTTCGTGATCTACCTGTTCCTGCAGGACTGGCGCACGACGCTGATCCCCGCGATCACGATCCCGATCTCGCTCATCGGGACGTTCTTCCTGATGCAGGTGCTCGGGTTCTCGATCAACACGCTGACGCTGTTCGGCTTGACGCTGGCGACGGGACTCGTCGTCGACGACGCGATCGTCGTGATCGAGAACGTCGCGCGGTTCATCCAGGAGAAAGGGATGCCGCCGCTCGAGGGAGCGCGCGAGGCGATGCGGGAGATCACCGGCGCGGTCGTCGCCTCGTCGCTCTCGCTGCTCGCGGTCTTCATCCCGGTCGCGTTCTTCCCCGGCACGACGGGGCTGCTCTACAAGCAATTCGCGTTGACGATCGTCTGCTCGATCACGATCTCGCTCTTCAACGCGCTGACGCTCACCCCGGTCCTCTCCTCACTGCTGTTGCGCGAGCGGCCCAAGCAGCGTGGGATCTTCCGTCCGATCAACCGCGCGATCGCCGGGACGCGGGGGGCCTACCATCGCGTGCTCCCTACCGTGCTGCGCTTTCGCGGCGCCGTCCTGATCTTGTTCATCCTGGCGCTCGGCCTGACGGGCTGGATGTACACGACGACGCCGACCGGCTTCATCCCCGACGAAGATCAGGGCTTCATGATCGTCCTGATGCAGACGCCCGAGGGCTCGAGCCTCGACCAGACGCACGTCGTCCAGCGGGAGATCGAGGCGATCTTGCGGCGTCAGCCCGAGATCGAGAACGTCTTCGACGCCGGCGGCTTCGGCTTCAGCGGCAACGGCTCGAACTACGCGACGATGTTCATCGGGCTCAAGCCGTGGTCCGAGCGCCGCGGCGCCCAGCACGAACTCAACCGCGTCATCGCTCGCGTCAACGGGGCGCTGTTCTTCCTGACCGACGCGCGGCGCTCGGCCTTCGCGCTCGATCCACCGTCGATCCCCGGTCTGGGCTTTCAGGGCGGGTTCACCTTCGAGCTCGAGGACCGGGCCGGCAACGGGATCCCGGCGCTGCAGAACGCGTACTACCAGATCGCCGGCCCGGCGAACGCGCCAGGCAGCGGCATGGACCGGGTCTACTCGACCTTCCGCGCCGATAAGCCGACTCTGCTGGTCGACGTCGACCGCGACAAGGCCCTGAGCCTGGGCGTCGACCTGACCTCGCTGTTCGAGACCATGCAGGTCTACCTCGGCTCCGTCTACGTCAACGACTTCGACATGGCGGGGCGGACCTATCGCGTCTACGTGGAGGCGGACGCGCCGTACCGCTCGCACGTGAGCGACTTAGGTCAGATCTTCGTCCACAGTACGAACCCGGTGACGGTGAACGGCGTCGCCCAGACCGCGCCGCCGATCCCGCTCTCTGCGCTCGTCACGCTGCGCCAAGTCCTCGATCCGCACACGATCAGCCACTTCGACCTCTACCGCTCGATCGAGATCTCCGGCCAAACGGCGCCGGGGTACGGCAGCGGTCAGTCGATCGCGACGATGGAACGGCTGGCCTCGCACTTGCCGCCGGGCTTCGGCTACGAGTGGAGCGGGATCTCGCGCGAGGAGATCGAGGGCGGCTCGCAAGCGCTGTTGATCTTCGCGCTCGGGATCGTGTTCGTGTTCCTGGTCCTCTCGGCACAGTACGAGTCGTTCGCCGATCCGCTGATCATCCTGTTCGCCGTCCCGCTCGCGCTGCTCGGCGCGATCGGTGGACTGCGGCTGCAGCACATGACCTCGGACGTCTTCGCCCAGGTCGGCTACGTGATGCTGATCGGCTTGGCGGCGAAGAACGCGATCCTGATCGTCGAGTTCGCTAATCAGTTGCGTGAGCAGGGCGTCGAGACGACCGTCGCGGTCGCGCGCGCCGCCGAGACGCGGTTCCGGCCGATCGTGATGACCTCGATCGCCTTCATCCTCGGCGTCACGCCGCTGGTCTTCGCCTCGGGCGCCGGCGCCAACGCGCGCCACTCGCTGGGGACGGTCGTGTTCTTCGGGATGATCGTCTCGACGGTCCTCAACCTGTTCGTGACGCCGGTGCTCTACGTCTTCATCGCCTCGATCGAGGAGAAGCTGGGCTTCGGCCGCGGCCGCCACGCGCACGGCGAAGACGGCGTCACCGGCCCCACCGCACCGGAACCGGTCCGGATCTAAACCGCGACGAGTTGTTCGGGGCGCACCCCGGGGGCGGCGTGTGCGGTCGGGGCGTAGGCTTCGATCGCGTACTCGGCCAGCATGCGCTGCGCGTTGAAGTGCGAGCCGTTGAGAACGATCGTGCTGCGCATGACCGCGAGGTAGTCGGCGCGGCGGTGCGCGTAGAGCGGCAGGATCGCCGTCTCGAGCTGACGGTAGAGCTGGTCGCCGGCGAGGACGTCGTCGTCGCCGGTCCCGGCGTCGATCGTCCAGCCGGTCACGCCCTCGACCGCGCCTTCGCACCACCACCCGTCGGCGACGCTTAGGCTGGGGACGCCGTTGAGGGCGGCTTTCATCCCGCTCGTCCCCGACGCTTCCAGCGGAGGTCGCGGCGTGTTCAGCCACAGGTCGACGCCGGCGGTGATCGCCGCGCCCCACGTCATGTCGTAGCCTTCGACGAACACGACGTCGAGCAGACCGTCGGAGGCCTTGGCCACCGCGACGATGCGCGCGATCAGAGCCTTGCCCTCCTGGTCGTTGGGGTGTGCTTTCCCGGCGAAGACGAGCTGCAGGCCGCCGAAGCGCTGCGCGAGCGCGTAGAGGCGCGTGTGATCGCGCAGAATCAGGTCGTTGCGCTTGTAGGCGGTCGCGCGCCGCGCGATCCCGATGGTGAAGCGACCCGCGTCGAGCTCCTTGTGCCCGGCTTGTGCGATCCGCGCGACCAGCTCGCGCTTCGCCGCCAGGTGTGCGGCGCCGATCTCGTCGAGCGGGATCCCAGCCACTTGGCGCAGCGCGAAGTTGTCGCGCCGCCAGGCCGGGACGCGGCGGTCGAACAGCTCGCGAAACGCCGTGCTGGTCCAGGTCGCGGCGTGAACGCCGTTGGTGATCGCGTCGATCCGAAAGGCGGGGAACATCGCGCGCGCGACCTCGCCGTGGCGCATCGAGACGGCGTTGGCGTAGCGCGAGCCGCGCAGCGCGAGATAGCTCATGTTGAGCGTGTCGTCGCGCAGCAGGCCGGCGGCGCGCAGCAACGCGAAACGCTCGGCGCCCAGCACCTCGGTCGCGAGGTCGGGCAGGAAGCGGTCGTGGCCGGCCGCGACCGGCGTATGCGTGGTGAAGACGCAGTGCTCGCGCACACGCGCGAGTTGGTCTTCGAGCTTCCCGTCGGGGGCGCTGACGCGCAATTTCTCCAGCAGCGCCAAGACCAGCAGCGCGGCGTGCCCTTCGTTGAGGTGATAGGTCGTCACGCGCGCTTCACCCAGCGCTGTGAGCATCGCGGGCGTCCCCAGTCCGAGCAGCGTCTCCTGTTCGAGGCGATAGCGCGAGTCGCCGCCGTAGAGCCGGCGGGTCAGCGCGCGCGCGGCGTCGTCGTTCTCAGGGACGTCGGTGTCGAGGAAATAGACGGGGACGCGATGGCCGTCGACGCCGACGACCTCGGCCCGCCAAACGCCCACGACGACCGCGCGGCCCGAGATCGTCAGCGTGATCGTCGCGGGCAGATGGTCGAGCGTGTCGGCGGGACGCCAGGGCTGCGGGCTCTCGTGCTGTCGGCCCTGCTCGTCGAGCCTCTGCTGGAAGTAGCCCTCGTGGTAGAGCAGCGTGACCCCGGCCAGCGGGTAGCCGGCGTCGGCGGCGGCGCGGATCACGTCGCCGGCCAGCACGCCGAGGCCACCGCTGTAGGTCGCGACGGCGGGGGCAACGGCGATCTCCATCGACACGTAAGCGACGATCGCGTCTCTCATATCTCCCTACTGTATCGGTGGGTTAAGCCCCGCGTATACGCCGGGCGGCCTGCGTTTCCGCCAACCAATCCGCCGTCGAGAGAAGCCGCCCGTCCCGGCGGACGACCCGCAGCCGGCCGCGCTGGGCGGCCTTGTAGGTCGCCGCCAGCCGCTCGGGGGGGACCAAATCGGCCAGCGGCCGCAGGTTCGCCGGCGCCTCGAGCGCGTCACGCATCCGTTCCAGGCCGTGGACGACGGAGCGGCCGGCGATCAGGCCGAGCGGTGCGGCGTCGCCGGCCAGCGCCGCGTCCAGCGCCGCCCGGTAGCCGCGGCGCGCGCGTGCGTCGAGCACCAGCGGCGGCAGCCCGCGCCGAGCGAGGAGCACGTTGGCGACCAGCCGGGCGACCCGGCCATTTCCGCTGGCGAACGGTTGGAGGCGGACGAACCGCCCGATCGCGCGGGCGACGGCCAGCGGCGCCGGGGCGTCGCCGTCGAGCGTGAGCCGGCCGACGTAGGTCTCCGTCTCGAAGGAGACCAGCCAGTGCGGCGGCGGGACGGTCCCGTCGGCGAGCGGGGGGACGGTGCGGGTCCGCCAGACGCCGGGGTCGTCGGCCAGTCCACGGGTCGCCAGGCGGTGCAGGGTGCGCAGGTCTTCGAGCGCGATCGGCGCGCGCCGCGCCGCGCGCCTGACCGCCCAGGCCGCCGCCTCGGCGTAGCCACGAACGGTCAGGTAGGCCTCGAGCGGGTGGCCGCCGAGTGCCCGGCCGCGCTCGAGCAGTACCCGGACCTCGGTCCGGTCCAGCCGCGCCCCGGCCAGCCGTGCCGAGCCGACGACCTCCTCGAGGCGCAGGGAGGCGTAGACCTCCCGCAGCGCGGCGGCCGGGGGCGCGGCCCGGACCGTCGCGGCCAGGGCGTCGATGCGGCTCGTGAGCTGTCCAATCGATTCCATTCCAGCGAGGGTGGACATTCGCCGGGCGGAATTCCGATGCCGCCCAGCCGAGCAAGACGATAATGGGAGACTACCTGGCGGCGCTGCGCGAGCGCGTCCTGCTGGTCGACGGGGCGATGGGGACGCAGCTCATGGCGCGCCAGCTCGACGACGCGGACTTCGGGGGCGCGCAGTACCACGGCTGCAACGAGGCCCTGGTCCTGACCCGGCCCGACCTGATCGAGGCGATCCACGTCGAGTACTTGGCCGCCGGCGCCGACGTCCTGGAGACCGACTCGTTCACCGCTTCGCGCCTGAAACTCGACGAGTACGGACTCGGTGCCAAGACCCGCGAGATCAACGTCGCGGCGGCACAGATCGCCCGGCGCGCCGTCGACCGCTTCGCGGCATCCGGCCCCCCGCGCTTCGTCGCCGGGTCGCTGGGGCCGACCGGGATGCTGATCTCCTCGTCCGATCCGGCCCTCTCGAAGATCACCTTCGATGAGCTTGCGGCGCTGTACGAAGAGCAGTCCGAGGCGCTGATCGAGGGCGGCGTCGATGTGCTGTTGCTCGAGACCAGTCAGGATCTGCTCGAGATGAAGGCCGCGATCGCCGGGATCGAGCGCGCCTTCGCGCGCGGCGTGCGACGCGTCCCGATCCAGGCGCAGGCGACGCTCGATGTCACCGGCCGCATGCTGCTGGGGACGGACATCCGCGCCGTGTGTGCGACGCTCGACGCCCTGCCGATCGACGTCATCGGCCTGAATTGCTCGACCGGACCGGCGCATATGCGCGATCCGATCCGGTATCTGGTCGAAAGCTCGCGCTGCTTCGTGAGCGTCGTGCCGAACGCCGGGCTCCCGCGCATGGGCGCCAAGGGCGAGACGATCTATCCGGAGACGCCGCAGGAGATGGCGCGCGAGTTGCTCGCGTTTGTGAGCGAGCTGGGCGTCAACTCGATCGGCGGCTGCTGCGGGACGACGCCGGCGCACATCGCCGCGTTCCGCGCCGGTCTCGATGCGCTAGCCGCCGCCGGGCACACGCCGCGCGTGCCGGAACCCAAGCCCCTGCAGTTCGCCGCCTCGGCGATGACCGCCGTAGCGCTGCGGCAGGAGGGGACGGTGCTGCTGATCGGCGAGCGCGTCAACGCGCAGGGCTCGCGCCGGATCAAGCGCCTGTTGCTCGAGGACAACTACGACGAGATCACCCTGGTCGCGCGCGAACAGGTGGAGGGCGGCGCGCACTTGCTCGACATCTGCACCGCGCTAACCGAACGCACCGACGAGGACGTCCAGATGGCGACGATCGTCAAGCGTTTGGCGCAGTCGGTCGAGGCGCCGCTCGTTCTCGACTCGACCGAGCCGAAGGTGCTCGAGGCGGCGCTGAAGATCTACGCCGGCCGGCCCGTCGTCAACTCGGTCCACCTCGAGAACGGCCGCGCCAAGGTCGACTCCGTCCTGCCGCTGGTGAAGGAAGCCGGCGCCGCGGTCGTCGCGCTGACGATCGACGAGAACGGGATGGCGAAGACCGCCGAACGCAAGCTCGAGGTCGCGCGGCGCATCTACCAGATCGTCGTCGAGGAGTACGGGATCCCGGCCGGCGCGCTGATCTTCGACGACCTGACCTTCACCCTGGCGACCGGCGACGCCGAATACATCGACTCGGCGGCCGAGACGATCGCGGGGATCCGCGCGATCAAGGCCGCGCTGCCGGGCGTGCTGACGTCGCTCGGCGTCTCGAACGTGAGCTTCGGGCTCAAGCCGGTGGCGCGCCACGCGATCAACTCCGTCTTCCTGCACCACTGCGTCGAGGCCGGGCTCGACATGGCGATCGTCAACCCCAAGGACGTCACGCCGTACGCTGAGCTGGACGCGACCGAGCGCGAGCTGTGCGACGATTTGGTCTTCAACCGCCGGCCCGACGCGCTGCAGCGTGTGATCGAGCACTTCGAGTCGAAGGTGGTCACGCCCGACGGCGCGGCCAGCGCCGACGAAGACCTGGAGGCACCGGTCGAGGTGCGCATCCACCAGGCGATTCTGCGCCGCCGCAAGGACGGGATCGAGGCCAAGATCGACGAGGCGCTGCGCAACCGCGATCCGGTCGACGTGCTCAACAACGTCCTGCTCCCGGCGATGAAGGAAGTCGGCGACAAGTTCGGCGCCGGCGAGCTGATCCTGCCGTTCGTCCTGCAGTCGGCCGAGGTGATGAAGAAGGCCGTCGCACACCTCGAGCAGTTTCTCGAGCGCAAGGAGGGCGTCAGCAAGGGCGTCATCGTCCTGGCGACCGTCTTCGGCGACGTCCACGACATCGGCAAGAACCTGGTCGGCACGATCCTCTCCAACAACGGCTACACGGTCCACGATTTGGGCAAACAGGTCCCGGTCGGCACGATCCTCGAGCGCGCGCAGGAAGTCGACGCGGATGCGATCGGGCTCTCCGCGCTGCTCGTCTCGACCTCGAAGCAGATGCCGACGCTGGTCAAGGAGCAGGTCTCGCGCGGGCTCGCCTATCCGGTCGTCATCGGCGGCGCCGCGATCAACCGCGACTTCGGCCGGCGCACCGCCTACGCGACCGACTCATTCTTCGACCCCGGCGTCTTCTACGCGAAGGACGCCTTCGAAGGGCTCGAGATCCTCGATGCGCTGACCACCCCCGAGGCGCGCCAGACCCTGACCGAACGCGTACGCGTCGAGTCGGCGGCGCTGCGGGTGAAGGACCTCGGCGCGTCGGCCGCGCCGACCGGTCACGGCCTCACCGCGCGAGCGGACGTCGGCGTCGCCGACATTCCGGCAGCGCCGTTCCTCGGGCCGCGCACATTGCCGAACGTCGATCTGCGCGAGCTGTGGCCGTGCTTCGATCTCAAGTCGCTCTACCGGCTCTCGTGGGGCGGGGCGAACACGAAGGGCGAAGCCTGGGAGCGGCTCGTCGGCGAGGAGTTCGCGCCGCGGCTGGCACGCTACGAGTCGCTCGCCGAGCGCGAGCCGCTGCTCCAACCGCGCGTCGTCTACGGTTACTTCCCCGCTGCCGGCAGCGGTGACGACGTGATCGTCTACGATCCGCACGACCGTACTCGCGAGATCGGCCGCTTCACCTTCGCCCGTCAAACCGGCGGCGAGCACCTCTGCCTGGCCGACTACGTGCGCGAGCCGGAGCGCGGCGGGGCGAGCGACGTCATCGCGCTGCAGGTCGTCACCGTCGGCGAGGAGCCCTCGCGCCGTGTCGATGCGTATCAGGCACGCGGCGACTACAGCGAAGCGTACTATCTGCACGGGTTCAGCGTCCAGTCGGCGGAGGCGCTCGCCGAGCGCACCCACCATCGCATCCGCGAAGAACTGGGTCTCCCGGTCGAACGCGGGAAGCGCTACTCGTGGGGCTACGGCGCCTGCCCCGATCTGAGCCAGCACGAGCTGGTCTGGCGGCTGCTCGACGTCGAGCGCGCGATCGGCGCCGCATTGACCTCGGCCTACCAGATCATCCCCGAGCAGTCGACGGCCGCGATCATCATCCACCACCCGCGCGCCAGCTACTTCAACGCCGCCGCCACCCGCGAGCTCGCCGCCGTCTAGCTTCGCCCCGACGCGCGCATCTTCGACGAGCCCGGGATTTCCGGATGCGAGTAGGTCAGCAGCACGCAGGTCACCAGCGCAAAAGCGGCGATGGGCGCCTTGAGTGCAAGTAGCATCGCGACCGTGAAAAGACCGATCGTCAGCAGCGATCGCGCGAGCGCCCTGCGGCGCAGAACGAGCTGAGCGCTGTCGTTGGAGTTCCGTCCGATCACTTCGTACGCAAATGCGTGATAGGTGAGGTTCACGAAGACGATCACTGCCGCGTACACGAACACCGGGACCGGCGCGAGGCCCGTAGCCGCCATCCAAGCGGTGGCGAATGGTACGAGCGATGCCGCAAACATATGCGCGTAGGTCCACAGGATCAGCCGCGGCGTGGAGTCGTTCGCGAATCGCAACAGGAAGTGGTGATTGATCCACATGATCGCGATCAAGAGGTAGCTCACGACGTAGCTTATCGCCGTCGGCCACTCTTCGGCCAGCGCGCTGAAGGTCGGGTGCGCCGGTAGCCTGAGCTGCAGCACCATGATGGTTATGATCACCGCGAAGACGGCGTCGCCAATCGATCCCGCTCGGTCTCGACCTATCACTGGGTTCACGCAGAAGGCCTCACTTTCTCAGACGATGCGCAGCTTGTTTCGCACGGTTGCCGCAAACCGCCATGCTGCACCAACGCCGCATGCGGCCTCGCGTACGGTCGGTGAAGTACAGTGCGCAGTTGTGACCATCGCACGCTCGGATGTTCGGGAAGTCCTCGCCGCAGATTACGAGACCCCGGAACCACTCGCGCAGTGCTCGCGCTTGCGCGGCGATGGCGTCGAGCTCGCCGGGCAATGCGTTCGCCCCGATCTCCTCGAGCGCGGACGTGGGGACGAGCCCGGCTTTGTCGAGCCAGTCCAGCAAGTCGGCACCGGACGCGATCCACTCGACCGGCACGTCGACCGGCGTAGCGATCGAATTGAGAAAGTCGAGACCGGGCGCGCCGGCAAGAAAGAACGGGTCGGGTCGGGCTTCAGCCATCTCGTCGAGCAAGACTTCGTCCGATCGGCCTTAACAGCCGCCACGTCCCCGACCTAACCTTGCTAGACATCGATCACCGGTTACTAAGATACCACAGCGATAAACGTTGTGGGTAACAATAACCAAGGGTTGCCGAATCTACAGGTTATCTCGCGACGAGGGGAGACGAGGTCATTCCGTTCTTAGGGGTGGGCGACTGCGCCAGCGGCGTCGAGCCGCCCCGCTCCCTGACGCGTCGCCGAGAGACCAAGCGAGTCCGCCGTTGACGTGAGGATCGCCGAGATTGCCGCCGGTGTGAGCGACCCCGCTCCGCCGTGCTTGGCGAGAATGAGCGCTATGGTGCCCGAGACTTGCGGCGTTGCCTGCGACGTACCGTTGAACAGCACGCGACACACGCCGCCGCTGTCCGAACACTGATCGGCGGCGAAATTGGCGGTCGTCGTCGAGTAGCCCTCGATCCAATGCAAGAGGTCGTTGTCATTCTGACCCGTCGAATCGCCGCCCGGTGCAAGCAACGTCGGACCGGAATTCGAATACGAGGCAGCCGTTTCGCCGGTGATTGCACTGTAGCTGGCACCGACGTTGTCGTCGGTAACGGCGGACGCTCCGACTGCGATGACGCCGGGGTATGCTGCGGGGAAGTCACTCTGGTTGCCGTCCGAGCCTTGGCCGAATTCGTTACCGTTTGCGGCAACGACCGACACGTTACTCGCGATCGCAAATGCGACGGCTGCTTGTTCGACCGGGTCGGCGCCGCTTGATGCGCCCGAACCTAAACTGATATTGATGACGGCTGCGCCGTGAGCGACCGCGTCGCGGATTGCTTGTGCCTCATCGCCGGTGTCGGCTTGTTGGCAGTCGCTCTGCGCCGTTGTTTGCGGGAAGACGCGGTACGCTTGCAGATGCGTCGAATAACCGACGCCGGCGAATCCATACCCATTGTTGGCGGCTGCCGCAGCGAGGCCGGCGACGTTGGTGCCGTGGCCGTTCGTATCCTGTGCCGCCCCCGTGGCCGCGCTCGTGACGCCATTCACGACGCTTTCTTCATAGTCGACCGTCAGGTCGGAGTTCGTGAAGTCAACGCCGGTGTCGATGATGGCGATGGCGATCGTCGACAAGCCGTGCGTCGTCGCCCAGGCGCCCCCCGTGCCGTTGGTCTTGGTGATATACAGATACCATTGGTCCACGGGATCCGAAAACGGATCGTTGACGACGTCAACCGGGTTCGCGCTGATCGACCGGTAGTGCGTTGGAGAAACGGCGAGGACATCCGGATTCTGGCGTAGCGTGGCCACCGCCGCGGCCGAGTTCGTTCCCGGCGCAAGGTTGAGCAAGCGACTGCCCTGTCCGCCTTGGACGCCGAAATCCACCGCCCGGGTCGCACCGATGCTCTTATCGATGCTCTGTGATGCGCGAGCCGAAGCCGAAGCCCGATAGGTGACATACAGGCGATTCGGATTGATTGCACCACTGGCGTTCGTTGCCGCTGTGCGGTTCACCGAACTCATACGACGTGAAAAGCCGGCGCATGCACCACCGAGCAGTGGCGCCGGTGTCGGCGTCGGCGTTGCCTGAACGGCCGGTGATGAACCGCCGCCGCCACCACATGAAGCAAGCGAAGCACCTGCCAAGAAGAGACAGGAACCCAAGGCGACAACCCGCGTGCGTCTCAGCATATTCTCACTCTGGGTGCCCGAATACGACCCTCAGTAACCTCTGAGCGGTGCGAAGAACCTGGCCCTTCGATCGCTCAAGGGCGGAGAGGCTCGCCGCAAGTAAGCTGTTACTCGGTTCTGCAAAGAAAAGCTGCGCACGCGCGCATCGATGCGCTTCGGGATGGGGAACTGACCGTGGGCGAGCCGTCACGTTTGCGGTTTCGGTGGTGCTCGAGGCCTCGCGGTGATCCAACCGAGGGAGACTAGGATCTTGACCTAGCCGATGCTCCGTTCTGCCGGCGTCGTCGCTCTTGCTCTCGTCGCGCTGCTCGCCGGTTGGCTGGCGGTGCTCGGCGTTGGGTTCGACCACCACGGGGTCTTCGCGTTGGGGTCGCTGACGGGCCCGATTCCAGCGCTGACGCTCGTGCTCGGCGTCACGCCCCTGGCGGCGCCGTTCTGCGCGATCGTCGCCATCCTGGGAATCGCGATTGCGAGCTGGAGCACGCAGCGGGGGCGGCCGGTCGACGCGTTGCTGATCGCGGCCTTTACCGGCGCCATGCTGCTCGTCCTGGTCGCGCGCAGCGTCACGGTCTTCTTCGTGGCGTGGGAACTCATGTCGTTGACCTCGGTGTTCCTCGTCGCGTCCCACCACGAACGGCGCGACGTGCGTCGAGCCGCGCTCGTCTATCTGATCGTCGCGCAGACCGGCGCGTTTTGCGTTCTGGTCGCACTAGCGCTCCTAGCGTTCCACGCGGGCGATACATCCTTTGCGGCGATCCGCAGCGCCGCCGGTCAGCTCTCACCCGGCATCCGAAACGCGGTCTTCGCCCTCGCCCTGCTCGGGTTCGGCTCGAAAGCGGGGCTCTTGCCGCTGCACTTCTGGCTCCCGCGTGCGCACCCGGTTGCACCGGCCGGCGCATCGGCGCTGCTCTCGGGCGCGATGCTCAAGGTGGCCCTGTACGGCCTGCTCCTCGTCGCTTTCGAACTAGCAGCGCCCGGGCCGGCTACGTGGGGGATCGCCGTGATTCTCATCGGCGTCGTCAGCTCGGTCGCGGGCGTGCTCTATGCGCTCGTCGAGCACGATCTCAAACGCCTCTTGGCCTACAGCTCGGTCGAGAACGTCGGCATCATCGTGATCGGGATCGGCGTCGCTCTGGTGGGTCGAGCCGCCGGGAACGCCCCGTTGGCCGCGCTGGGACTCGTCGCGGCGCTCTTTCACGCGCTCAACCACGGATTGTTCAAGGCGCTGCTCTTTCTTGGGGCGGGGGTCGTCGGCGACATCGAAGGGACCGTCGATCTCGAGCGACTCGGTGGTCTCTGGAGCAGCCTGGTGTGGACGGCGCCGCTCTTCCTGATCGGTTGCGCCGCGATCACCGCGATGCCGCCGTTCAACGGGTTCGCCTCCGAATGGCTCACCTTGCAAGGTCTCGTCGCGGGCATCTCGGTTGGCGATGCCGCGACGAAGATCGTGCTGTTGATCGCGATCGCTGGCTTGGCGCTCACCGGCGGGCTCGCCGCGGCCTGCTTCGTCAAAGCCTTCGGCGTCGTCTTCTTGGGCGCCAGCCGAGACCGAACCGGGTCGGCGCCGGTCCGCGAGCGGTTCAGCGGATCGACTGTGGCGATGAGTCTGCTGGCGGCGCTTTGCCTCGTGTTCGGGCTGGTTCCGATGCTCGCCGTGGCGCCGCTGGCGCGGGTGGCCGCGCTGCTGCTCGGGGCGGTGCCGCTGGCGACGGCGCCGCTGCCGGTGCTCCCCGCGACGCTGGCGATCCTCCCACTCGTGGGGGCACTCTACGCGCTCGCCCTGGCACGCCGGCGCGGCGTGCGTGCCGTGTCGACCTGGACTTGTGGGTCGCCGGTCACGCCGTCCGCGCAATACACGGCGACGGCATTCTCGAAGCCCCTGCGGACGATCTTCGGCTTCGTGCTCTTCCCCGAGCGGCTGCGCCAATACACATCGGGATCGCGCTGGTTTCCGCAGCAGATACTCTACAGTACGGAGAGTCGCGATCTCATCGATGAATGGTCGCGCCGCTTCGCCGTAGTCACACTGCGGCTCGCTCGACGCTCGCGTGCCCTGCATAGTGGCAGCCTGCGACTGTACGTCGCGTACGCCCTTACGGCGCTGCTGATCGTCGTCGTGATGGCGCGCTGATGCCGGTCGTGCTCCAAGTCGTCGCCATCGCCGTGCTGGCCCCGTTCGTGCAGGGAGCGATGAAGCGGCTGCGCGCGAATCTGCAGGGGCGCCCCGGCCCCTCGCCGTTTCAGCCTTATCGCGATCTCGCCAAGCTGTGGTCGAAAGAAGCGCTGCTCCCGGAAGGCGTATCGCCACTCCCGCTGATGGCGCCTGGGATCGTGCTCGGCGTCGCGCTGACGTTCGCGGCTGTGTTGCCACTCGCTTCGGTCTCCCGCGGCCTCGATGCCATCGTCGATGTCGTTGCGCTCGTCTTCCTGCTCGCCGTTGGGCGCTTCGTGCTCGCGCTCGCCGCACTCGACACACGCAGTTCCTTCGCCGGGATGGCGGCGAGTCGGGAGATGACCTTCAGCAGCCTCGCCGAGCCGACGCTGCTGCTGGCGCTGCTCGGCGCTGCGGTGCTCGGCCGAGGTACGCACCTGTCGGCCTTGCTCGAGGCTCCGTTCGGACTGGCCGCAATGCTCGCGTTCACCGCCTTCTTCCTGGTCCTGCTCGCGGAGACGGCGCGTGTCCCGATCGACGATCAAGACACGCACTACGAGCTGACGATGATCCATGAGGGATTGGCGATCGAGTACGCGGGTTGGCAACTGGCAATGCTCCAGTTCGCCACGTACGTTCGCCAATTGAGCTTTCTCGTGCTCGGCGCCGTCCTGCTACCCGGTGGGCCGGCGTGGTGGATGCACCTGCCCTGGATCGTGGCGTTGGCAATCGGGATCAGCATCGTCGAGACGCTGTTTGCGAAGTTGCGCCTGTTCGAGGTCCCGCAGATCCTCGCCACGGCGTTTATCTTGGCTGCGACCGGCATCGTGGTGCGCGCATTGGGTGTGCCCGCGTGATCGTCGACCTCGTCGTGCTGATCGCGGGCGCGGTCTTCCTCCTGAGCGGCCGGACCGGACCGGTGCTCGCGGCCTATCTGGTTCTCGCGATCATGGGCAGCGCGCTCGCAGCTCCGTTGGCCTCGGGATCAGCGATGACGCTCGCCTTTTTCAGTACCGCGTCGGTACTCAAGCTCGTCGTGACGCCATTGCTCATCGTGCTCTTTCTACGGGCAAATCCGACGGCCGGCGACCTCCGACCGTCGATCGCGATGCCGGCGCGGCTGCTGCTCGTCGTCGCGTTCGCCGTCCTTTCTGAAGCGCTGGCGCGCGCCCCGTCGATGGCCGGGATCTCCGTCGTGCCGCTACGCGAGATGATTGGGTACGTCGTCCTCTGCGGGATCGGGATGCTCATCGTCCATCGCAGCTTGCTTGGCCAGATGATCGGCCTGCTCGTGCTCGGCGTCGCGGTCACGCAGGCCGGGGTCGTGATCGCACCGATGCTGCCGGAATTCATCGAGCTCGGTGCAGCCTTCGACGCACTGCTGGTGACGTGCATCGGACTGCTGTTGGTGCGCTCCATCCTCGCGCACAATCCGTTGCTCGACGTCGATGCACTGAGGAAGCTACGCGGATGATCGTCTGGGTGATCGTTGCTCCGGTGTTGGCTGCGGCGATCACGATCGTATTCCGCGATCGAGATATGCGGCGGTATGCGCGCATCGTGCTCTCGGGAGCCGCGGCCGTGCTGCCGATCACGCTGATCGGTACGGTCGACCGCCTTTCGCTCCTGTTCGCCGGAATCGTATCGGTCCTCGGCCTGCTTGCGACGGTCTACTCGGCCGCGACGTTCTCGCTCGATTGGGGTGTCGGGAGGGCGATCTGGTCTCGCAAGTCGGTCTACTTCCTGCTCGTCGGTGCGTTTTGGAGCACGATGCTGGTAGTCGTGCTGGCGGACAATTTTGCCTCGCTGTGGCTGGGGATCTCGGCGACGACGCTGGCGACGGCGTTTCTCGTCGGGTTCAGCGCCGAAGCGGCGGCGTTGGAGGCGGCCTGGAAATATCTGGTGCTGTGCAGCGTCGGGATCGGATTTGCGCTACTCGGCATCGTGCTGCTCGCGCACGTCTCGACCGCGATCGGACTCAATCCAGCCCAGGCCCTCTCCTGGTCCGCAATCGCCGGTCACGCACCGGCGGCCGTGCCCCCGCTCGCGCGCCTCGCGACGGCGCTCATGCTGATCGGGTTTGCGACCAAGGCCGGTCTGGTCCCCATGCACGCCTGGCTCCCCGACGCGCACTCCAAGGCGCCCGCCCCGGTCAGCGCGCTGCTCTCGGGGGTGCTCGTCTCGTGCGCGCTCTACGCGATCATCCGCACGCTCGCGGTCGGCGTGTCCCTGGGAGTGGCGCCGTTTCTCCAAACCCTGCTCGTTTGGTTGGGAGCGCTTTCGACGGTGGTCGCGGGGATGACCATGCTCACCCAGCGCGACTTGAAGCGAATGCTCGCATACTCCACGGTCGAACACGCAGGGATCGTCGCCCTCGCGCTGGGCTTTGGCGGACCGCTCGGCTTCCTCGCGGCGTTGCTCCACGTCGTCGCGCACGCCTTCACCAAGTCGGCGGCATTCTTCGCCGCGGGGATGGTGCAACAGGAGCAGCGCACGACCGCCCTGGGCGACCTGCACGCGCTGTGGCGCAGGGGGCGTTCGGGACGATTGTTGCTCGTCGCGTTGACGGCGCTCTCGGGGATGCCGCCATTTGCGCTCTTCGTCAGCGAGTTGCTCATGGTACTGGCGGGCATCGCGGCGCACCGGTGGCTGCCGCTCTGTCTCGGGCTCGTCGGCGTCGCGCTCGCCTTCGCGGCGATCTCTCGCACGGCGATCGCGATCGAATCGGATCAGCGACGAGTTTCCGGCGAGGGCGGCAGGTCGGAGTCGGGCTGGTCGGCCGGCTCCGCCGTCGGCGCGATCCTCGCGCTGCCGGGAACGGCTGGCCTTCGGCTCGCGACCGTCGCGACGGCGCTCGCGCTTGTCGGTGCCGTGAGCCTCAGCGCGTTGCCGTGGAGCGCGCTTGGTGCGTCGTTCCAGGCGACCGCGTCGGCGATCGGCGTCGCGCCGTGAACGAACCCCGCGCATGGGTCGACCCCGAGTCGTTCGCGTCGCGCGTGAGCGTGGCGTTCGGCGGCGGCGAGAGCGTGCCGCTGGGCGCCTACGCCTGCGCTGAAGGCGTCCATTACCTGTTCCTGGACGGACGGCACGGATACGCGATCTCGTGCCGCCTGGATGCGACGCGCCGAACGCCGGCCTTCTCCGGCGTCTTTCCGATGGTGGCGTGGGACGAGCGTGAGATGCAGGACGAGTGGGGCGTTCACGTCGAGCATCTGCCCGACGATCGCCCCTTGCGCTGGCGCGACGGTGTGATGCCGTCGGCGGTCGTGGCGAACGGGGTCGGCGTGATGCACATGGTGGTGGGACCTGTTCATGCCGGGATCATCGAGCCGGGACGGTTCACCATCAGTTCGGGTGGCGAGACGATCGTGCATCTCGATACGCAGCTGTCGTACTCACATCGTGGCGTCGAGCGGCTGCTGGAGCGCATGGAAGCACTCGACGCGGCGCGACTCGTGGCGCGCATCTGCGGCGGCTGTAGCGCGGCGCGTTCGTTCGCCTACGCGCGAGCGCTCGAAGAGCTGGCGAAGGTCGAGATCGACGTCCGCACAGACCTCGCTCGGCTCATCGTGGCGGAGCTGGAGCGGGTCTACAACCACCTGGGCGACCTTGCCGCGAGCGCGGCGGGCGCCGGCTGGGGGCCGGGCTTTGCGCGCGGGATGGCGCTGAAGGAGCGGGTGATGCGGCTGTGCCAGCTTGCCACCGGTCATCGCCTCCTGTTCGACGCGATCGTCCCGGGCGGCGTGAGCGAGACGACGCTGCGCGATCCGCAGCAGCTCGGTGCCGGGTTGCGTGCGGTCGAGGTCGACGTGGAGGCCTACCTGGAGCGACTGTTCGCAAACACCTCGCTCATCTCGCGCTGGCGCCACACAGGGATCGTCGCTTACGAGACGGCGCACGCGCTGGGCGCCGTCGGCCCGGCGCATCGTGCGGCTGGAGGGAAGCTCGACGTTCGCACGTTCGCGCCCTATGGCGCATATCGATCCGGGCCGACGCGTGTAGCGCATGACACCAGCGGCGACGCGTTCGCCCGCTGCCGGGTGAAGCGCGAAGAGATCGCCGCATCGTTCCAGCTCCTTCACGCGGCGCTGGTGCAACTCGGTGCTGCCCCGCCGCCGCCGGCGCAGGCGGTCATGCTCGTAGCGGGTACGGCGATCGGCGTCGTGGAGGGGCCGCGGGGCGCCGAGACCGTGGCGGTCCACCTCGACGGGCGCGGGCGCATCGAGCGAGTGCACGTCATCTCCGCCTCGTACCGGAATTGGCCGCTCGTCGCGCAGGCGATCGACGGCAACATCGTGCCGGATTTCCCGCTCGTGAACAAGAGCTTCAACCTCTGCTACGCGTGCGTCGATCGGTAGACTACGATGAGCTTCAAGAAGTCGCTCGGTATCCGGCACCTGGTGTGCGGCAGTTGCAACGGTTGCGAGCACGAGATGAGCGCCCTCAACTCCGCCTTCTACGACATCACGCGGGACGGGTGGGACATCGTCGCATCGCCGCGGCATGCCGACGTGATCACCGTGACGGGGCCGATGACCGAAGCGATGCGAGAGCCGAGCCGCGAGACGCTCGACGCCGTGCCGCGGCCCAGCATCGTGCTGGCGGTCGGTGACTGCGCGGCCGGCGACGGTCCCTGGGCCGGCGCTCCGTCGGCCGGCGAGGGCGCCGGAATCGAGTTGGGCGCGACGATCTTCGTCCCCGGCTGTCCCCCGACGCCCGAGGCGATCCGCGCCGGGCTAGCGGTTGCGGCGCGCCGCCTCTAGCCCGGCGAGTCCCAAGACAGATCTTCGAAGGGGACTTCCGTGAGCAGGTTCAGGTCGCGATCGCGCAGGTCGTAGAGGGGGACGCCGTGGCGCTCGTACAGGGCGGTGATCTCGAACTCGTGGCCTGCTTCGAACGTGCCTTCGTCGTTCGCGAGGGCGCGGGTGAGCTTCACGTGGTCGCCGACCCGGTACGAGTGCGGATGAAACATGCCAGTGCGCGCCTCAGACCGATTCGAGCGTGAGGGTCGACGGGTCGACGGTGTAGGTGCCGGGGCCGACGAGGTTGTTCGGGTAGGCGCAGATCACGCTGCCGTCGGGTCCGTCGATGACGACCAGATTGTCGGCGTTGCAGTTGGTTTGCGTGAGGCCGTAGTCGCTCAGCAGTTGCGCGCCCGGGCTGTTCGGCGCGACCGGAACGAAGTACAGCGGGTACTGCGCGCCGATGTCGCCGAGGGCGTAGTCGCCCCAGAACGCGCCACCCCAGAAGGTGAGCACGGGCACCCACGGGTTGCCGCCGTGCCAACCCCAGTTGGGGTGGTGGCGTGGATTCGTCACGATGGAGCGATGCAGGTTGGGCACGGTGCGCGCGATCGGCTGCGGGGCCCGTTGCGCCGGTGCGGCCGGCTGCGTGAAGGGGACGCGCCCGCTGTTTCCGGTGTCTTCGTGCAGGTCGAAGCCGGGCCGGACGGGCGCCTGACGTTGCACCGGCTGGGGTGCGCGCGGCGCCGCGACGGTCCGCGGGCCACCACCAGCGCCGCCGCCAACGTGCGGCGGCGCGCCGCCGCCCGTGTGAGGGGGCGGGGCCGCGGCGAGGAGCCCGAACGCGAGCGCAGCCGCACCGAACGTGCGCAGCGCCCAACCGGTCGTCACCGAACGCATCCTGGCGCTCCTCCTACGGGGCACCGGTCGAATCGACCGCGCCGCGTCCCGTGATGTACGTGCCGTGTTTGGTCAGAATCTCGACCAACAGCGTGTTCGGGCTCAGGTCCACGCGTGAGCGCGCGAGGTGCAGCACGTGGCGCGTGTCGTTGATGAAGACGTAGCCCTTCGTGATCTGCAACTCTTCGCTCACGCCGTACCGGTCGAACCACAGGTCAGTCCCGGAGCAGACGCGCAGGCCGTTCTCACGGGTGCAGTGTGTCGCGCCGACGATCAACCGGTGGTCCGCGCTCGGCAGGGCGAAGGTGATCGTGTCGCCGGCTTCGGTGATGCGCACGCCGGGATAGGTTTTGCTCGTGCCGTCCGTTTGTCGGATGCGGACCTCACCTTGCGCGAACGCCGGGATGGGCAGCAACAGAGCGCACATTCCGAACAGGAGGAGACGGTGCCAGCGCGTCATGGTCGCTCCTTCTCGCCGGCGATCGTCGCGGCGGGCTGCGGGGCGAAAGCGGCGTTCGCGGAGCCCGCGCGAGCTCCCTGGGAGGGGCTCCGGCCGAGGGGCGGCGTAGGCAGAGCTCCATGATCGCCGTTCTCGGCCGAGCATTCGTGGTGACACTCGTCCTGTTGTTCGCCGGGTGCTCGTCGTCCTCGCCGGGTGCATCGAGCACACCGGCTCCCAGCGCCGCGCCGGTCGCGAACGCGGGCGCAACGACGATCGCGATCGGGATCGATCTCCCGCTCAGCGGTGCCGACGCATCGGATGGGCGTCCGACGGCGAACGGCGCGATCCTCGCCATCGAGCAAGCCGATGCGCTCGGCTTCGCGCACGGCCGGTACACGCTCAAACCCGAGCTACTCGACGACGCCGTCGAGGGAAAGCACGACCCAGCGGCCGGCGCGCAGAACGTCAAGACGTTTATCGCCGATGCCGCGGTGCTGGCGATGGTCGGGCCGTTCAACTCCAACGTCGCCAAGTCCGAGATCCCACTGACCAACGACGCCGGCCTAGCGCAGATCGCGCCCTCGACCGTCAGCGACGGGTTGACCGTCGGGCCTCAGGCCGCCGCCTTGCGCGAAGCGCATCCCGATATCAATGCGTTCTTCCGCGTCTGCACGCGCGACAGCCGTCAAGGCGCGGCGCTGGCCGGCTTCGCGCACCAGCTGGGCTGGAAGCGGATCTACGTCGTCGACGACAACGAGACGTACGGGAAGGACTTGGCCGACGTCTTCGTCGCGCAAGCGGGCCGGCTGGGCGTGCAGATCGTCGGACGCGACCACATCGTCGCGAACCAGCAAGACTTCAAGGCGTTGCTCACCAAAGCCAAGGCGCTCGGGCCGCAGGCCGTGTTCTTCGGCGGCACGACGTCGACCGGCGGCGGGCTGATCCGCCGGCAGATGGCCGACGTCGGATTGCGCGCGGTGCCGTTCATGGGCGGCGATGGGATCAGCGACCAATCGTTCCTCGACGTCGCGGGCCCGATGGCCGACGGCACCTACTACAGCGTCGCCGCGCCCGACGCGACGAAGCTCCCCTCGGCCCGCGCGTTCGTCGCCGCCTACCGCAAGCGCTTTGGCAGCCCGGTCGGGCCCTACAGCGCCAATGCCTACACGGCGGCGCAGGTCGCGATCGCCGCGATCGGCCGGGCGATCGAGGCCGGCGGCGGCACGCTGCCGACCCGCGCCGAGGTGCTGCACGCGGTCGCCACGACGCATGGGCTGCAAACGCCGATCGGCGTCGTCGGCTTCGACGCGAACGGGGACACGACCGCACCGGTCCTCAGCCTGGTGCGGATCGTCGGCGGGACGCCGCACACGGTCGACCAAATCACCCTGCCCTCGTCCTGACACGCGACCGCAGGGCGGCCCGTCTGCCCGGGCGTACTTGGGCCCAACTCGCTCCGGCTTGCTCTAGGAGTCGCACATGCGTTGGTCACCGATTCTCCGCGCCGCCGTCGTGGCCGGCTTGACTGCCGCCCTGGCCGCCTGCTCCGGCTCGTCGTCCGGCACCAGCTCGTCCGGCGGCGTCCCGACGATCGAGATCGGCATCGATCTGCCGCTGAACGGAGCCGACGCCGCGGTCGGGGTGCCGACCGCCAACGGTGCGATCTTGGCCGTCGAGCAGGCCAACACGGGCGGCTTCGCCGGCGGCAAGTTCAAGCTGACGTCGATCGTCCTCGACGACTCGGTCCAGGGCAAGCACGACCCGGCGGCCGGGGCACAGAACGTCAAGACGTTCATCGCCGACCCGGCCGTGCTGGCGATGGTCGGTCCGTACAACTCCAACGTCGCCAAGGCCGAGATCCCGCTCACCAACGACGCCGGGCTGGCGCAAATCTCGCCGTCCAACACCAACGACAAATTGACGATCGGCGACGACGCCAAGGCGCTGCGGTCCTCGCATCCCGACACGATCGCCTACTTCCGCGTCTGCACGCGCGACAGCCGGCAGGGAACGGCGCTGGCGCAGTTCGCCCAGCGGCTGGGCTGGAAGAAGATCTACGTCATCGACGACAACGAGACGTACGGCAAGGGGCTGGCCGACGTGTTCGATCCGGCGTTCCGCGCACTCGGCGGGACGATCCTCGGCCACGACCACATCACCGCCAACCAGCAAGATTTCAAGGCGCTGCTCACCAAGGCCAAGACGCTGCAACCCGACGCCGTCTTCTACGGCGGCGACGTCTCGACCGGCGGCGCGCTGGTGCGTCTGCAGATGGCCGACGTCGGCATGGCCGCCGTCCCGTACATGGGCGGGGACGGGATCGGCACGACGGAGTTCCTCAAGGTCGCCGGTCCGATGGCCAACCATACCTACTACAGTCTGGCGGCCCCCGACGCGGCGAAGTTGCCCTCGGCACAAACATTCATCGCGGCGTACCGCGCCCGGTTCAAGAGCGACATCGGCGCCTATTCGGCCAACGCGTACACCGCCGCGATGATCGAGATCGCCGCGATCGCCAGGGCGATCACGGACGACGGCGGGACCACCCCGACGCGCGCGGCCGTGCTCAAAAACGTCGCGGCGACGACCGGGTTCGCCTCGCCGATCGGGACGGTCGGCTTCGATGCGAACGGCGACACGACCGCGCCCATCCTGACCCTCAAGCAAGTCGTACACGGCAAACCGGTCACCGTCTCCCAGCTCACGCTCAAAACGTGAGCTGAGGTGGACGTCTTCCTCCAGCAGCTCGTCAACGGGATCTCGCTGGGCGGCATCTACGCGCTCATCGCGCTCGGGTACACGATGGTCTACGGGATCATCGAGCTGATCAACTTCGCGCACGGTGACGTCTACACGCTGGGGACGTTCTTCTCGCTGGCGATCTTGGGGCTGCTTGGCGTGACCGGCGTGGTGACGGGTCCGACGCTGGTCGTCGTCGTCCTGGTGACGATCGCCGGCGCGATGTTGCTGTGTGGGATCGTCGGCGTGCTGATCGAGCGGCTGGCGTACCGGCGGCTGCGCAACGCGCCACGGCTCGCGCCGTTGATCACCGCGATCGGGATGTCGTTCATCCTCGAGAACCTCATGCAGTACTGGCGCGGGCCTTCGCCGATCCCGTTTCCCGACGTCGTCCCGAACCCGGCCTTCGTCGCCGGCTCGGTCACGATTCAGGCCAAGCAGATCCTGGTCGTCCTGCTCGCCGTCGTCATGATGATCGCACTCCAGGCGTTCGTCTACAATACGCGCCTGGGGAAGGCGATGCGCGCGACCGCGCAGGATCGCGACGCGGCGCAACTGATGGGGATCGACATCAACACCACCATCGCGCTGACGTTCCTGATCGGCTCGGCGCTGGCCGGTGCCGCCGGCTTCGTCTCGGGTGTCTACTACGGCTCGACCTGGTTCTTCAACGGTTTCGCTGCCGGGCTCAAGGCCTTCACCGCCGCGGTCCTGGGTGGCATCGGCAACTTGGCCGGTGCGATGCTGGGCGGCTTCTTGATCGGGCTGATCGAGGCGCTGACGACCCAGTTCATCAGCGACGAGTGGTCGAACGTGGTCGTCTTCTCGGTCCTGGTGCTGGTCTTGATCTTCCGGCCCGCCGGACTGCTCGGCGAGTCGTTGCCGAACAAAGTGTGATCGTGCCGCCGGCGCTGCGCAACGTCGTACTCATCTTTGCGGCGGCGATCGTGCTGCCGCTGATCGTGCGCAACGGCGCCTTCACCAACTTCCTAGCCGACGCCGGCGCGTTCGTCCTGCTCGCGCTGGGCCTCAACATCGTGGTCGGCTTCGCCGGCCTGCTCGACCTCGGCTACGCGGCCTTCTTCGCGATCGGCTCCTATGCGTTCGCGCTGCTCGCCTCGCCACAATTAGGTATCCATCTCCCGTTCTGGTTGCTGCTGTTTTTGGCGTCGGGGATCGCCGCGCTGTTCGGGATCCTGCTCGGCGCGCCGACCCTGCGGCTGCGCGGCGACTACCTGGCGATCGTCACGCTGGGGTTCGGCGAGATCGTCCCGCAGACGTTCCTCAACCTCACCCAATGGACCGGCGGCCCCAACGGGATCGGCCCGCTCGACCAGCCGGTGCTCTTCGGCTATCGCTTCGGCCTCAACGCGCTGCCGTACTACTTGCTGATCCTGGTCTTGATCGCGCTGGCCGTGTGGTTGGCGAACAACCTGCGCACCAGCCGCTTGGGGCGCGCGTGGATGGCGATCCGCGAGGACGAGTTGGCCGCGGCGCACATGGGGATCAACACGACCGCGACCAAGCTCGCCGCGTTCTCGATCGGGGCCTCGTTCAGCGGTCTGGCCGGCTGCGCGTACGCGGCGAAGCTGCAATTGGTCTCGCCCGACCAGTTCCAGTTCAACGTCAGCGTGGCGATCCTCTCGATGCTCGTGCTGGGCGGGATGGGCAACATCCCGGGCGTGATCGTCGGGTCGCTGGTCATCTCGTTCCTCGACCGCTTCGTGTTGCCGCAAAGCTCGAGCTGGCTGCACATCGACTTGACCGGCTCGCGCTTCCTGATCTACGGCGTGATCCTGGTCATGATGATGCTGTTTCGGCCGGAGGGCCTGTTACCGAGCCGGCAGCGCAAGGCCGAGCTACACGCGGCCGACGACGACGCGACGGCGGGGGCACGCGAGCAGGAGCTCTACGCGGAGGCGTCGCCCTGATGCCGCTCCTCTCGCTCGAGCACGTCACCCAGCGCTTCGGCGGGTTGGTCGCGGTCGGCGACCTCGACTTCGCGCTCGACGCCGGATCGATCGTCGCGATGATCGGCCCCAACGGGGCCGGCAAGTCGACGGTCTTCAACTTGATCACGGGGATCTACCGGCCCAGCGCCGGGCGGATCGTCTTCGACGGCGTCTCGCTGCTCGGGCGCTCGACCGGCACGATCGCCGCGCTCGGCATCGCGCGCACGTTCCAGAACGTTCGGCTGTTCTCGTTCATGTCGGTGCTCGACAACGTGCTGGCCGGCGAGCATGCGCGGCTGCATTCGCATCTGGTCGACGATCTGCTCCACACGCCGCGCCAGCGCCGGGAAGAGCGGGTCGCCGCCGAGCGGGCGTTCGAGCTGCTCCGCTTCGTCGGCTTGGAGCGCGAGGCGCAGACGACGGCGCGCAACCTCCCGTACGGGTTGCAGCGGCGGCTCGAGATCGCGCGCGCGCTGGCCTCGCAGCCCAAGCTGCTACTGCTCGACGAACCGGCCGCCGGACTCAACCACAACGAGAAGCACGATCTGATCGGGTTGATCCGGCGCATCCGCGAGCGGGGTGCCACCATCTTCCTGATCGAGCACGACATGGGGCTGGTGATGGAGCTGAGCGAGCGGATCACCGTCCTCGACCACGGCGAGCGCATCGCCGAGGGGACGCCGGCGGAGGTGCGGGCCAATCCACGCGTGATCGAGGCGTACTTGGGAGCGCCGGCCTAGTGGCGCTGCTCGAGGTCGAGGGGCTGGTCGCGCGCTACGGGCGTGTCACCGCGCTGCACGACGTCTCGCTGGCGGTCGACGAAGGCGAGGTCGTGACGTTGATCGGTGCCAACGGCGCGGGGAAGACGACCACGCTGCGCGCGATCAGCGGCCTGCTCCGCCCGGCCGCCGGGACGATCCGCTTCGGCGGTCGCGTGCTGGCTGGTCTCGCAGCCAGCGCGATCGTGCGCGCCGGGATCGGTCACGCGCCCGAAGGACGGCGGGTCTTCCCGCGCATGACGGTTCGCGAGAACCTCGAGCTGGGCGCCTATACGCGGCGCTCGAAGGCCGAGATCGCCGCCGACACCGAGCGCGTCCTGACCGTGTTCCCGCGGCTGCGCGAGCGCTACGCGCAGAAGGCCGGGACGATGTCGGGCGGCGAGCAGCAGATGCTCGCGATCGGCCGCGCGCTGATGTCACGGCCGCGGCTGCTGCTGCTCGACGAGCCGTCGCTGGGACTGGCGCCGATGCTGGTGCAGACGATCTTCGCGGTGATCCGCGAGATCAGCGCGAGCGGGACGACGATCTTGTTGATCGAGCAGAACGCGCGGCAGGCGCTGGCGGTCGCGGACCGCGGGTACGTCCTGGAAGTCGGGCGAATCGCATACAGCGGTTCGGCGCAAGACCTACAAGCCAGCGACGCGGTGCGCGCCGCCTATCTCGGAGGGGGTCCATGAGCGGGAATTCGGCAGCGACCACCACGTTGTTCTCGGTCGCGATCGTCGCGCTGATCGTCCTGCGCTTCGCCTTTCGCGAGCTGCGCCCCCAGGTCGTGCGGGCGCGCACCCTGTGGGGACGGCCGGGTCTATTCGCGGTCCTGGCGCTCCTGGTCGGCTATGAGTCGCTGCAGACGGAGCCGCAGGCGCTCACGCTCCTGCTCTCGGTGGCTGTCGGCGTGCTGATCGGCCTCGTCGTCGGGGCGCTCGTCATCCGCTTCACGACCTTCGCGCCGGCGCCCAAGGCCGCCCAGCCCGCGGTGCTGGCGCAGGGGTCGTGGAAAACGATCGTCGTCTGGGTCATCGCGATCGCGCTGCGGTTCGCCGCGCGCGCGCTGCTCCACGGTGAGGGCATCGGCGAACTGGCGCTCAACTCGGCGCTCTTCGCGCTGATGGCAGGGGCGTTCGGCTTCGTCGCGTTCAGCTTCGGGCGCGCGATCCGCGTTTACCGGGTTTCGGCCTGAGCGTTGGCGCGCGCGCGGGCGAGGTAGACGTCGAGCGTCTTGCCGTCTTCGTCGGCGAACGTCTCGCCGAGTCGCACGGCGACGATGCGGTCGAGCCGAAAACTGCGGAAGTCGACCCGCAGTTCGCACCAGGCGGCTAGCGTCCAAACTTTGCCCCAGAAGTAGAGGCCGAGCGGCCGGATCGTGCGGTTGCTGGCGGATCCGTCCTCGCCGGCATAGTCGATCGCAAGGCTCCGGTGTTGGCCGATCGCCTGATGGACGAGATCGAAGTACGAAGCGGCGGCGTTCTTCCCGAAACGCGGTGCGTAGACGCGAGCGTCGTCGACCTGCCCGATCAGTTCGGCCGGGACGACGCCGCGGATGCGCGCCAGCGCTGAGCGTGCCGAGGCCGCCAAACCCGGACCGCACCACGCTTCGACCAGCCGCGCGCCGACGACCAGCGCCTCGATCTCGTGCCGCTCGAACATCAACGGCGGAATCTCGAAGCCTTGCGGGAGCCGGTAGCCGCGGCCGGCCTCGCCTTCGATCGGGACGCCGCACAGGGTGAGCTCGTCGACGTCCCGATAGATCGTGCGCTCGGAGACTTCGAGCCGGTCGGCGAGTTGACGGGCCGTGACGCGCCGACCGCCCCGCAAGAGCAGGACGATCGTGAACAGGCGGTCGGCGCGGCGCATGCCTCAGGACTTGGAGTGGAGACCGACCCGATTCCCTTCCGAATCGATGACGTGGGCGGCCCACCCGATCGGCCCGAGCGAGACCTTCGGGGTCGCGATCCGGCCGCCGGCCGATTCGACGAGCTCCAGGGTCCGGTCGAGCCGGCCATCGACGTTGATGAAGACCAGCGTTCCGTGCGGGCTGGGGTGCTCGCTTTGTACCAGGCAGCCGCCCACGCCGGGCTGCTCGTAGGGAAACACCGCCATCGGTTCCCCTTGGAAGTCGATGCGCTGCAACGGAACCTCGAGGATCGTTTCGTAGAAGCGCACGGCGCGCTCGAGGTTCGCGGCGGGGATCTCGAACCAGGTGATAGCGGTCGTCGCCGCGCGGGTGGCAGTCTCGGGCATCGGGTCTCCTCGTCGGAAGCGGAAGCGATAGGAGCCGATCCTACCAGGACGCTCCTGACATCGTGGTGTCAGTAGCCAGGCGCCGCTGCACGTTCTGGGTCACCGATGCGGTCGTAGGAGCGCAGCGCCGGGAAGAGGATCGCCCACAGGCCGATGACGGCCAGCGTCGCGGCCCCGCCGACCGCGACCGACGCGACCGTACCGACCAGCGCCGCCAGCACGCCGGACTCGAAGGCACCCAGTTGATAGGAGGCGCCGATGAAGATGTTTTCGATCGCGCTGACCCGCCCCCGCATCGCGTTGGGCGTATCGAGCTGCACGAGCGTCGTCCGAATCACCACGCTGACGATGTCGAAGCCGCCCGTCGCGGCCAGCGCCAGCAGCGAGAGCACGAGGTTGTGCGAGAAGGCGAACACGATCGTCGCCACGCCGAAGCCGGCGACGCACCATAGCAAGAGGGGCCCCGCGCGGCGCGCGATCGGATGCCGGGTCAGATACGCGGCGACCAGCGCCGCCCCGACCGCCGGCGCGCTGCGCAACGCGCCGTAGCCGATCGGCCCGACGTGCAGAATCTGCGTCGCGTAGACCGGCAGCAGCGCGGTCGCCCCGCCGAACAGCACGGCGAACAAATCGAGCGAGATGGCGCCCAGAATCACCGGATGGTGGAGCACGAACCGCAAGCCTGCGATCGCCGCCCCCGGTTCGGGCGCCCGCTCCTCGGTCGGCCGCGGAGCGAGGAACGAGAACGCGAGCGCGGCCAGCGCGTAGGCCGCCGCCGCGGCTCCGAACGCGACGGGCAGTCCGATCGCGATCAAGACGCCGCCCAAGGCCGGCCCGACGATCGTCACCACCTCGCCGACCGAGGTGGTCATCGCCTGCGCGCGGACGAAGCGCTCCGAACGCACGATCCCCGCCAGCAGTGCACGCTCGGCGGGGTCGCCGAGGCTGTGTGCGATACCGATCAGCGCGACGGCGGCGAGATTGACGGCGAGCGATCGGGAGCCGGCCAGGACCAAGCCGACGAACACCAACTCGGCCACCACTTCGCCGCAGGCACAGGCGACGCAGATGATCCGGCGATCGAAGCGGTCGGCGAGTGAACCGGCGGGGATTGCGAGGAGCAACTGCGGCACGAACAGCACGAGCCCGACCAGGCCGATGTCGAGCGGGCGGTGACGCAGTCCATAGACCTGCCAGCCGATGGCAACCGTCTCGATGCTGTAGGCGAGCTGCGCTCCCTGCCGGGCCGCAAAGTACGCCAAGAACTCGCGGTCGCGCAGCAGCTCACGCACGCGAACGCCCTTAGGCACGCGGATCGTACCTGCCTGTATGCAAGAACGCTCCCGACATCCGCGATGTCGGGAGCGTCTTGCCGCTTACTCGCCGCGCGCGAAGGACGCGATCAACGCCGGAGAGGCGGCGTCGAACCCGACGACGTCGAGCATCCCGGCGTCGTTCGGGTCGGCGATCGTGAACCCGGTCGAGGTCATCCCGACCACCACGAGCTTGGCGCGGATCCCCGTCCGCTCGCGATAGCGCCGCAGCGCCTCGTCGGCGTGGATCGTCCCGGCCCAGGTCTCGTTGTCGGTGTAGATCACGAACAGGTCGATCGCCAGTCGCTTCTCCAGCGCGTAGAGCATCGGTAGCGCGCAGTCGGTTCCCATGAAGTCCAGCTCCCGGGTCCGCTTGACGACGGAGCCGACCGACTCGTCACGCCCGATCGGAAACGGCGCGAACTCCTCCGATGAAAGAAGAGCGACGAGCGCCGGCTGCGGGCGAGTGGTGTTCGAGGAGTGCGCTTGCGCGCGTCGTTCGGCTGAGGAGCGAGAACCTCGAACGTCCGGCCCGTAAACGGCGTACGTCACGACGTGGTCTCGCGGGCGAGTTGGTGGTGCGGGCCTTCCCATCGCGGTCGCCGCGAGCGACGACCGCCCTCGGAGTCGAACCGAACAATGGGATCCAGAGAACCGCACGCGGCCGGCCCGCGAGGTGCCGTGGGCCCGGAGGCCCACGGCGGAGCGTTAACCCTTGATGCAGACGACCTGGCGGAGCGTGTGCACGATCTTCACCAGATCCCGCTGCGCCCGCATAACGGCGTCCACATCCTTGTACGCGGACGGTGCCTCGTCGAGGACGCCCGCGTCCTTGCGGCACTCGACGCCCTTGGGTCTCGCGCACGAGATCCGCGAGCGTCAGGCGCCGGCGTGCCTCGCCGCGGCTGAGCCGGCGTCCCGCGCCGTGCGAGCACGACAGGAAGGAAGCCGGATTGCCCAGACCGCGCACGACGAACGACCGCGCGCCCATCGAGCCGGGGATGAAACCGAGCTCGCCCAGGCCGGCGCGAACGGCACCCTTGCGCGTCACGAACACGTCGGCACCGTAGTGCCGTTCGCGTGCAACGTAGTTGTGGTGGCAGTTCACGACGGTCGTGCCGCGCGCGAAGTGCGGGAGCCCGACATTGCGGTGCGCCAGCGCATCGAGCGCACGCTCGAGCATCAGCTCGCGGTTGAGACGCGCATACTCCTGCGCCCAGCCCACCGCCTCGACGTACGCGTCGAAGGACGGTGTGTGCTCGCTCAGGTAGGCGAGATCGCGATCGGCCAGGGTCACACCGCGATCCTGCAGCTCACGCTGCGCGATCTCGATGTAGGTGGTGCCGATCCGGTTCCCCGCTCCACGCGAGCCCGAGTGCAGGACGAGCCAGACATCGCCGTGCTCGTCCAGGCACAGCTCGCAGAAGTGGTTGCCGCCACCCATCGTGCCGAGCTGCTGGCGCGCGGTGCGCTCCGGCTGGAATTCGGAAGCCGGCGCCCCGCGGGTCACCGCATCGTAGCTGCTCGACCGCAGTCTCTTCGCACGCGAACGGGACCGGCAGCAGCCGGCCCCCGTTTTCTTTCTTGCCATTCCTTCGTGTTCCATCTCCCGTGCAGGCGAAGCATAGATCGCGATGCGGCGGCCTACCAAGCCGGGGAGCGGAGTTCGAGTCTCCGCGCCTGCTCCAAATCCTACTGTAGCGACCGCGAACCGAAAGGAGGCGATACCGATGAGCGACAGCGAGTTCTTGACGCGCATCGGCGCGCGGGTTCGTGCGTTGCGGGCGACCTCCGGGCTCACGCAGCGTGCGGTTGCCGAGCGCACGGGACTCAGCCGCGCCTCGATCGCCAACGTCGAGGCGGGGCGTCAGAACCTGCGGCTGCGCCAGCTCGGTGCGCTGGCCGCCGCGCTGGGCGTCCAGGTCGATCGGCTCGTCGTCGGCGAATGCGGGGACGATGGCCGACACGACGCTGACCTTTCGTAACGACGCGGGCACGGAGGTCTCCGTGCGGCGCTGGCTGCCGGCCGGCGAGGTGCGGGCGATCGTCGTGATCGCCCACGGGCTGGCCGAGCACTCCGCGCGCTACGGGCGCTTCGCGGAAACGCTCGCGGCGCGCGGGTACGCCGTCTACGCGCCCGACCTGCGCGGCCATGGCCGAACGGCCGGCGGCCAGGAGAACCTGGGCTGGGCCGGCCCCGACGGGTGGAACGGGATGCTGAACGACCTCGCCCAGGTGGTCGATCTGGCGCGGGCCGAGCAGCCTGGGCGCCCGGTCGTGTTCTTCGGGCACAGCATGGGTTCGTTTCTCGCCCAGCGCTTCGCGCAGCTCCATGGCCGCGAGGAGCTGGCTGGTCTGATTCTGTCGGGGACCGCGGGCTCGGCTCCGGGGATCGACGCGGGGATCATCGCTTCACGGCTGCTCTCCATCGGCCCGAACGCCCGCAAGCACTCACCGCTGGCCAAGGCGGTCTTCGCCGGCTTCAACAAGCCGTTCGCGCCGGGGCGCACCGGCTTTGAGTGGCTCAGCCGCGACGAGGCCGAGGTGCAGAAGTACGTCGACGACCCGTGGTGCGGCTTCCCGCCCTCGAATCGCTTCTTCACCGACATGCTCGTCGGCGAGCGTGAGGCCTGGACGCGCCAGAACGAATTGCGGTTATCGCGCGACCTCCCGGTGCTGCTGTTCGCCGGCGATCACGACCCGGTCGGCCGGGACGGCGCCGGCGTGACCGAGCTGACCGAACGCTACCGGCGGCTCGGGCTGCGCGACGTACGCGAGATCCTCTATCCCGAAGGCCGCCACGAGATGCTCAACGAGACCAACCGCGACCAAGTCACCGCCGACGTGATCGACTGGATCGACGAGCGCACTTAATGAAAAGAAGAAGCTTACCCTTTCGATAGGAAGAGCAGCGCTTGCCATTGAAGCGCGATCGCAACTGGAGGGTGTGTATGAGTATTTCGCGCGACGGGTTTCTACGCGGCGCAGCCGCCGCGTTTGGTGCGGCCGGGGTGCCGGTTCTCGCGGTCGGCACTGCGGTCGGCGCTACGCCCTCCGCCGAAGCGCAGTCTGACTATCTCGAGTACTTCTTTTTACGAAGCAAGGGCGCTGGCGGACCGGTCATGACGTTCCGGCAGCTCGGTAGACCCCCTGAGGCGCTCGCGATGACCGCGCACAGCCGCGGGCCGCAGTTGTGGAAATTCAGCTCGTGGAACAACAAGAACGCTCGGTACATCAACATCGTGACCCACGAGGTCAGCGGTGATTCCGGCGCGTTGACCCTGGACGGAAGCAGGCTGTCGATCGAGCGGCCTGCCGCGACTCAGACGCAACAATGGTCGATCACGTCGACCAATCAGATCGTCTGCGCGGCGAACGCTGAGCTCGCGCTTTCCGTCAAGGGCGCCGTCTACGAGATGGCGCGGTCGAACCCCGACGACCCCAACCAGCAGTTCGAGACGCTGTTCCCTTCGGACTTCGTCTACGTCCGCCATTGCTGGACCGGCCGGTTCCTGACCGGCGATCTGAAGGGGGGCGTCACCTGGAATCTCTTGCAGCCGGCACAGGACGATTACCAGCAGTGGGGCGTGACGTCCGATGGGTTCTTGGTGAACCGCGCGACCGCCCAGGTGGTGCAAGTCTCCTCCATCTCGAGTTCCGGCGGAACGTGCACGCTGGGCTCGCAAACCGCGCTCGGACCAAACGCGCTCAATCAGCGTTTCGATTTCAACCGGCTGGACGGCTCGGTACACCTTCGGCTCACCCGCAACGGTACGGAGTACGCACTCGCAAACGGCGGAACCGACACTGTTGCGCAAGTCGTTCCGGCGGTCGCCGGCGATCAGAAGCAACTCATCGAGCTCATATCGCCGTTTCAGTTCTTCGGACTTCTCAACGGCGCGTCGTTAAACAACCACGATCAGTGGCTGTCACGTCAGGGCAATAGTGTATCGTTCGCGCCCGCGCTGACGGCGAGCACCTACCAACTGTTCACCGTGTCGCGCTACGGCGAGATCATCAGCCTGGTCGACGGATACGTACTGCAAAGCCTCGGCAACGGCAAGACGCCGGCATTCGTCGATCCCGCACCGGACCCGATCGGCTGGGAGTCGACGACGTTCAGATACGACCCCGCGGCGGGGCTTGAACCGCGCGGTGGCGGAGCCGGCATCATCGCGCTGCGCGGGGAGCCATCACTCGGCTTGATCGAGGCCGGGCCGCCGGTGATGTACAGTCCACTCGTCTCTCCGGCGGGTGGCAATCAGGTGTGGAAACTCGTCGGCCCGGCCGACAGCATCTTTGGCGAACACACCGATCTCGCGCGCCAGTTCTTTGCGAATCCCGCTCCGCTGCCTGGCCATGCCGCCGCCGGGGCTGCGCCGGACGCGGCCACGACCGCACTCACCGCGCAGCTCGACAAGACCACGAAAGTCATCTTGACCCTCGTTACGGGTATTCTCGATATCGTGGCGGGGATCTCCGTCGGCAGCATCTCGAGTGGCGCGGTAACGCGGCTGTCCGTGATCTTGCTCGGCGAGGCAAATCTCGCCAACAAGATCGCGGTCATCATGGGCGGCACGTGCAGCGTCGCGAGCATCATCGGCGTCGCCGATGCGATCACGAAAGCGCATCTCTGGTACAAGCTCTTCGATTTGCTGCTGCCGAGCAGCTTCTGGGGCTGGACGCTAACGATCTTGAAACTCGGCGTGACGATCGCATCCTACGTGATCGGCGTCGGAGTCGCGATCACGGGCGCGAAGATCGCACTCGTCGTCGCACAGATCCTCTATATCATCAAGTCCGACGCCGCCGAGTCGATGCGAGAAGCAAGGCTCATCGCAGCGCACGCACGCCGGCTGCAAAGCGCGCCCCACTAGCCGAGTATGGCCACAGCCACATTCGGAGTCATAGCCACGTATTTACCGCTGCATCTGATATCAGTCGATGAAGATGTCCTCGGCTAGCGGGGTGCCCGGCGAGACCGCGTAGGCGGCGAAATCGGGGGCGCCTTCGGCGCGTAAGACGTCCTCGTCGATGAAGGTGTTGCCGGTGCAGGTGCGCGCGTCGCGGGTGAGGATCGCGTAGGCTGCGTCGGCGACGATCGCCGGCGTGCGCGAGGCACGGATCATCGCCTCGCCGCCGAGCAGGTTCTGTACGGCGGCAGTCGCGATCGTCGTCCGGGGCCAGAGGGCGTTCGCGGCGATCCCGCGGTCGCGCAGCTCGGCGGCGAAGGCCAGCGTCAGCAGCGTCATCCCGTACTTCTTGAAGGTGTAGGCCGGCGCGCCCGCGAGCCACTTCGATTGCAGCGCGATCGGCGGCGAGAGCGTCAGGATGTGTGGCGAGCGCCCGGCCTTGGCGGAAACCTCGAGGTGCGGCAGCGCGGCCCGGGTCACCAGGTACGTCGCGCGCGGTCCGACCGATGTCATGAGATCGAAGGCCTTGGCGTCGACCTGCGCCAGACCGCCGAGCCGGATCGCGCTGGCGTTGTTGACGACGACGTCGATCCCACCGAAGCGCGCGACGCCGGCTGCGACGGCCTGCGCGATCTGCTCGTCGGAGCGCACGTCACAGGCGACGGCCAGCGCGTGCCCTCCGGCAGCCTCGATCTCCGCCGCCGCGGTGAAGATCGTCCCGGGCAGCTTGGGGTGCGGCTCGGTCGTCTTCGCGGCGACGATGACGTTCGCTCCGTCGCGGGCGGCACGGAGCGCGATCGCTAGACCGATGCCGCGGCTCGCACCGCTGACGAAGAGGGTCTTGCCGCCCAAACTCACCCGCGCGTGCCGCGTTGGAAGAAGGCTGCCATCACGGCGCGCGCCTCGGCCGACTGCACGCGTTCCTCGAACACCACGCCCTCGCGCGCGATCGCCTCGACGATCGCCGCGCGGTCGTGGTGCAAGAGGCGCTTCGTCGCGCGCACCGAGCCGCGCGGCTTGGCGGCGACCGCGCGCGCGGCCGCCTCGGCGACGGTGTCGAGTTCGTCGTCGGCGACGATCTTGGTGATGAGACCGTCGCGTTCGGCCTGTGACGCGTCGATCGGCTCGCCCAGGAACAGCGCGGCGCCGGTGCGCGCGTTGCCGAGCAGCCGCGGCAGGAGTACCGACGAGCCGGCCTCGGGGACGATCGCGAGGTCGACGAAGGGGAGCCGGAAGCTCGCCGAGGGCGCGGCGTAGACGAGGTCGGCGTGCAGCAGCATCGTCGTGCCGATCCCGACCGCGGCGCCACGCACCGCGACGACGAGCGGGACGTCGGTCGTCGCGAGACCGAGCAGGAACCGGATCGCCGGCGCGTCGCCGCCGGCGGGTGGCCGCTCGAGGAAGTCGCGCAGGTCGTTCCCGGCGCAGAACGTCGGCCCTTGCGCGGTGATCAGCAGCGCGCCGACGTCGGCGTCCGCCGCCGAGGTGACCGCGTCGGCGAGCACCTCGTACATCGCGCGCGTCACGGCGTTTTTCTTGTCGGGCCGGTCGAGGACGACGTGCCGCACCCCGTCGCGATCCGTCACGGTGATGCCGAGTGAGGTCATCCTCGCCTCTCCGCCCGCCGTCAGACGTTTCCTGCTCGCGAGCGGCGGATCCCATCCGACGCTTGCTTTCGAACACTGCCGTGGTCGCGGTCGGGACGCGATTCAGACAAACCCGCATCCTCTCGTACGCAGGCCCGGTCGCTCGGCTCTTATCAGCGGCTTGGACATTGGGCCAGGGCGATGCAGAATCGCGAGGCCGTGCGTCGTGACGTTTGTTCGCGAAAAGCGTCGGGTGTTACCGACCCCTAGATGCATTGCGCGCACTTCTTCAACTGCACACACGCGGTGGGCGGAATTTTACCGGCAAGACCGGCAATCCCACCGAAGGGGCTGACTCGCAAGGCCAAGAAGCCGTGATCCGGCCTAGCACTTTGCGGGAGGGCGAAATGGCTGCAAACTTCGGCTGGGAGCAAGCGGAGAACCGGATAAAGAAGGCCGCCCAGAACGCCCTGGAAGATGTCGGCTACATTCTGTATACGCGACGGCTAAATCTCGATAAGGGGCAAGAGCAACTCGCTGCGGAGGCCTCGAAGGTAATGGGCCAACCTGAAGCGATTCGTCAGGCCCACATTTCTATGCTGGAAGATGGCAAACTGCAGGGTCCGTTCAAGAATCAAGGCTACGGCGCGATTGATGCAGTACTCGAGGCGCTCGACTGGCGCGGAGATCGTGCGTACATGCGTCACATGTTGCATGAGTTCGCGCGCGTAGTCTAGGGTCGTGAAAAGAACGCCGCATTCGCCCTTCGAATCACGGCCGCAACGAGGGCGTAGAGACTAAGCAGTTCGGTTTGGGCTGAAAGTGATACGCTTCCGGTAGGAGCGTTCGGTAGCGTAAGATAGTGAGACGACACCATATAACCGCTTTCGTCGGAGCGCAAACGAACTCGACCGTCGCTCAACGGGACAATACTTCGCCTCACTTGTCCATCGGCGTGATGGTTCGTCACGTCCACCGTCGGCATGAGCCCGAGCAGTAGCCGGTGCTTGTCCATGTTGTCGAGGTCGTTGATACGGGCGAGACCCTCGTTCGGCGGGGTGGCGAATGGTTGTAGGTTGCGCAAGAACGAAATCCAGTCCGGTCCGATGTGCGGCTCAACCGCGTCCCTTTTGCTGATGACTTTATTGAACGCTGCTTCCGTTGGTCGAATGACGAAATAGACACGTTTGAGTTGTTCGGCCGACAACGATCGCGTGGACGCGACGGCGTAGGCGACGTGGTCTAGCGCAGAACGTAAATTGTGTATGGTATCGCCAGCTGCACAACTGAGCTCATGCCAGACGTCACCAGGACCGAGCGAGTCGCTTGCATCTTGCAAGTCTGGCGTATCATCCTCGGGTATGGTCGTGAAGGGAGTCCTTTCGGCGTAGGCATGAAAGAGGGCGATATAACGCTGATAGTGCTTTTCCGCTTGTTCGTGCTTTGCCCATGCGCCATTGAGGGGATATTTCATCTATCGGGTCATCATCGCAGCTCAGGTGCCTTCCCTAGGTCTTCGTATACCGCCAGGTTTACGTCAAACTCGATGCCGCGTTCCCGCATAACGCCAATCGCCAATATCTGCCCTGCTCCCGTGAGTTCGTAGTCTCCCAGAGCTATACGGTCGAGGTCTCGGGAAAAGAGGTCCATTCTCGCGTCGAGCAATCGGGCAGCGCGCTTCACCGAAGCCGATTGCATTAGCGCCTGTTCCGGCAAGCCACGGGTAGTAAGGCTATAGACGAAGGGGTTACCATGAGTCGGCAGTGTTTGCTCGTTTTCCATGACAGACGATGGTGTACCGGGGACGAGCATTGAGAGCGATTGCAGATGCGCCATATCTTCGAGGGTAGCGTCGATCGTGTCCAATCGTTGAAGCGTCTTATCAAGCCACTCGGCATAGATGTCGATAACTTCTCGACCATCATTGGGAAGGGGAGGAAAGGGCACCCACTGCACGAGAAACATCTGGCCAAGAATTACGAGATGCCTGGGTTGGAGATCGCGCACCGCTTCGGTGGCGATGCGCAGGTAGATGGCATGGCGGCTCTCATTCTTTGCGACAACGCGGGCTGCAACGAGACGAGCGAGCGTATCACGTTTCGTAGCATCGTCTGTCTCAGTCACCGCAATGCACGCTGCTTCAATGAGTCGCGACGCTTGCGGGTCGGAAAACGCCTTCCTCAGAGCCTCTGAAGTGTATCCGGACTCCTCGAGGTCCACGAGCCTTGCGTCAAGGTCCCCGTATAGTTCGAGAAGACGGCACATGGAGACTACCTGGGTTTCACCGTCATCATCCTTGAGATGCTTCTTGTAGAAGCGTTCCAATTGGCCAACGATCCAGTTCGTGCCAACTTTCCCCAAGGCGGAGCCGCTAGAACTCTCGATGGCGTGCACAAAATGCTCGACTGCATCTGCTATGGCGGGAGCCTGGAAAAGCGACGGGTCCATCGTCGGATTTGCTACTTCTGTCTTTAGGAGAAGTTGCGTTTGGCACGGTTCTTTGAGCCTACGGTCGGGATTAGTCCATCGCTCATAACGGTACGGAGGGAGCCTCCGTCGAGGACACTTAGCGCACGATGTTCTGCGAGTCAAGCTGCAGGCCACAGGAGGGTGCACGGCGATTCTCAGGCGGACGGCCGGCGTTCGTCGGGTGAGGGCTCGTGGCGGGCCAGGCGTTCGAAGAGGTCGCGCGCGATGCGCAGGACGTCGCGCTCGGCGGCCGTCAGCGCGTCGGTGAGCGCGCGCGCCAAGCGGGCGTCGCGGCGCAGCATCTCGGCGGCGAGGCTCTGCCGGCCCAGGAGCGTGATCGCGATGAGCCGGCGGCGCTGGTCCTGTGGGTCCGGGGTGCGGGTGATGAGCCCGCGCTGCTCGAGCCGGGCCAGCATGCGGGTCATCGACTGCGGCCGGAGTCGCTCCCGGTCGGCCAGCTCGCCGGCCGTCAGCGGACCGCTGCGGTGCAGGGTCCCCAGCAGGCTGAGTTGCTCGAGGCTGGGGCCCTCGGGCGAGCGGTCCGCCCGCAAGCTGCGCTGGAACCGGGCGACCGCGGTCCGCAGGGCCCGCGCCTCGGCGGCGATCTCCTGATCGGGGTCCATCTCGTACGCACGGTTCAACGCTTTTCGGGCTGAGGCATCCCTCGCACCAGGCCATCCCCAGTCGCGGCAGTTGACAATACTACGCAGAGCGTATTATTTTCAAGCGGTGACCAGCGAGCAAGCGAGAGGCACGAGCGGCCCGGATCGGGGCCTCATCATCGCCTGGGCAGTCGGGGTGGCAGGCGCGGTCGTCCACCTGGCCCTGGCCGGCCGGTACGACGCCTTCCGCAACGAGCTGTACTACATCGTCTGCGGGCGGCATCCGGCGTTCGGCTACGTCGACCAGCCGCCGCTCGTGCCGCTCCTGGCGGCGGCGACGCAGCTCTTCGGTGACGACGTCTGGCTGCTGCGCCTACCGGCGGTCGCCGCCGCGGTCGCGCTGATTGCGGTCACCTATCGCCTCGTCCGCGAGCTGGGCGGCTCGGCGGTCGCCGTGACGCTGGCGACGGTCGCGGTCGCGATCGCGCCGCTGCTGATCGGCGTGACGACGGCGTTGACCACCGCGACGTTCGAGCCGCTGGCCTGGACGCTGGTCGCGCTGCTGGTGACCCGCGCGTGGCTGCGCGACGACCGGCGCGCGCTGGTCTGGGCGGGACTGGTCGCCGGGATCGGCTTCGAGGCGAAATATGGGATCGCGATCTGGCTCATCGCGCTCGCGCTGGGTCTGGTCTGCACGCCGGCCCGGGCGATGTTCCGCTGGCCGCAGTTGTGGCTCGGGCTGCTGATCGCGGCCGCGATCGCAGCGCCCAACGTGCTCTGGCAGACCGTGCACGGCTGGCCGTTCTTCACCGTCATCCACAACTTCGTCATCCTCGATCCGGTGCGGGGCGGGCCGATCCGCTTTGCGATCGGGCAGCTCTTCGCGCTGAACATCGTGCTGGCGCCGCTCTGGGTTGCCGGCGTCGTCGCACCGTTCGTGCGCGCCGACCTTGCGCGCGTGCGCTTCCTGGCGATCGCCTTCGTCGCGGCGAGCGTGCTGATCGTCGCGACGCACGGCAAAGACTACTATCTGTCGGGTGCGTATCCGACCGTGTTCGCGGTCGGCGCCGTCGCCTGCGCCGGCCTGGTTGGCTGGCTGCGCGCGCTCTGGCTGACGCTGGCGGTCGCTCAGTCGGCGCTGCTCGCGCCGGTCGTGCTGCCGATCCTCCCGCCGCCGGTGTTGGAGCGCTACCTCGACGCCACGCACCTGCGACCGCCGCCGGACGAGCGGGCCGCCGTCGGTGCGCCGCTGACCCAAGTCTTCTCCGACGAGCTGGGCTGGCGCAGCCTGGAACGCTCGGTCGCGGCCGCGTACGCGGCGTTGCCGCCGGCGGATCGCGCACGCGCGGCGATCATCACGGTCGACTACGGCGAAGCGGCGGCGCTCGACGTCTACGGCGCGCGCGACGGCTTGCCGCCGGCGATCAGCGGAAACGACCAGTACTTCCTGTGGGGTCCGCACGGCTACGACGGCAGCGTGATCCTGCACGTGAACGGCGATCCCGCTCGCTGGCAGCGGATCTGCCGCACGAGCCAGGTCGTCGGAACCTTCGGCGCGCCGTACGCGATGCCGTACGAGAACGATCGGCCGATCATCCTGTGCCGCGGCCTGCTGCGCGACCTGCGCGAGATCTGGCCGCGCTTCCGCCGCTACGGCTGACCGCGCGGCGGCCTACGTTCAGCGCGCCAGCAGTGCCGCGCTACCCAGCGCAATCGGCGTCGCGAGCGCGCCGACGGCCGCGAACTGCAGCGGTGAGACGCGCACGCCGGCACGATGCACGATCGCCAGCCACAGCACGGTCGCGAGCGAGCCGTTGACGCTGAAGTTCGGACCGATGTTCACCCCGAGCAGCGCCGCCGAAGCGAGCGGGGTCGGCGGGTGCGCGCCGGCGACGAAGCGCCCGAGCTCGAGGCCGACCGGCAAGTTGTTGGCCGCGTTCGACGCGGCGGCGGCCGCGCCGGCGACTGCGAGCTGCGCTAGCGGTTGCACGGCGTGGGCGGCCCAGGCGAAGAGGGCGCGCGGGAGGGCCGCGGCGCCGGCGAGATCGAGTGCCTCGACGATCACGAACAGCCCCATCGTCAACACCACGATCGGCCAGTCGATGCCGCGCGCGATCGCGAAAAGCGCGTCGCGTCGCCGCGCGCATGCGACCAGCGCCGCCAGCACGCCGAGCGCAAGGGTGACCGCTCCTAGCGCGCCGGCGCGCGACGCCGTCACGACCAGCGTGATCGCCGCCAGCGCGAGCATCGTGAACGCCGCAGCGTGCGGACGTGGCACGTTGCGTTCGTGCCGGGCCAGCGGCGCGCGCAGCTCGCGCCGGAAGAGCAGCGCGATGATCGCGTACGTCGAGATGATCGCCGCGAGCGAGGCGAGGCCGAACGACGCGAGCCACGCGCCGAGCGGCGGCATCCCACCGGCGAAGAAGAGCAGATTCGACGGGTTCGCGATTGGCAGCACCGTGCTGGCGGCGTTGGCGACGAGCGCGCAGGCGAAGGCGTACGGCAGTGGCGGCGCGTCAGCTTCGGCGACCACGACGAGCACCGCCGGGGTGAGGACGACGATCGTCGCGTCGTTCGAGAGGAAGGTCGTCGTCACGACGCCGCTCGCGTAGACGAGCGCGAGCAACCGCCGGCGCGAACCGTTCGCCGCGCGCACCGCGACGGCCGCGACCCAGGCGAAGACGCCTTCAACGCGGGCGAATTCCGCCAGCGCCATCATCCCGATAAGGAACAGGTAGACATTGAGCCCGCGTCCGAGCGCGGTGCCGGCCTGCGCCGGCGCGACGGCGCGGCTCGCGACGAGCAGGATCGCGCCGCCGGCCGCCCACCAGGCGGGGTTGGTCCGCCACGGGCGCACGAAGACGCCGGCCAACGCCGCCAGCGCGATCGCGAGGGCCAGCGCCGGCAAGGTCGCGCTAAGCGCTAGCTCGCGAGGGGCGGTGCAGGTGCGCGTTGCCGTAGACGGGGATGCCGCCGACGATCGTCGCGATGACCCGGTAGTCGTCGCTCCAGATCGAGAGGTCGGCGCGCTTGTTCGGCTCGAGCGTACCCAGCTCGCGGTCGAGGTTCAACAGGTGGGCCGGCGTGCGCGTCGCCGAGATGACGGCGCGCTCGAACGGGATGTCGGCGTAGGCCATCAAATTGCGCACCGCCTGATCGATCAGCAGCGCGCTGCCGGCGATCGTTCCGTCCTCGGCGCGTACGACGCCGCCTTCGATGCGATAGTTGCTGCCGGCCGGCGGCATGTTGTCGGTCGCCAGCACGAGTCGTTCGTGGAGCGTGCGATAGAGCAGGTCGACCATCGGTGGCGAGACGTGGTAGCCGTCGCAGATCAACTGTACCGTCGTGCGCGTCTCCTGGATGAAGGCGGCCAGGATCGACGGGTCGCGGTGGTCGAGTGGCGGCATTGCGTTGAACGCGTGGGTGATCGTGCGGAAGCCGATCCCGATCGCCAGCACGCCTTCGCGGTACTTCGCCGACGTATGGCCGGCCGAACAGACGATCCCCTGATCGAAGAAGAAGCGCGCGACGTTGTCGACGCCCTCCGCTTCGGGCGCCATCGTCACCATCACCAGCGCTCCGTTGCACGCCTCGATCATCTCCTGGGCGCGTTCGATCGTCGCGGGGAGCACCCACTCCGCGCGGTGCACGCGCCGGAACTTCGGGTTGAGGAACGGCCCTTCGAAATGCACGCCCAGGCAACGCGCGCCGATCGGCTCGCCCGCCTCGAAGAGCTGGTTCGCCGCCTCGGCGACTTCGGCCGCGGCGTGCATCATCGATTCCCACGGCGCGGTCATCACCCCGGCGAGGTAGCCGGTCGCCCCCTGTCGGGCGTACGCCCGCGAGGCGACCTCGACCGCGTTCCCCTGGTCCCGGTTGAAGAGCAACTCGTCCGCGCCGTTGGTGTGGACGTCGATCAGGCCTGGTGCGACGATCGCGCCGTCCGGCGGCCGAACGTCCGATGGACCGCTCTCCGGCAGGATGCGAGCAATCCGCCCCCGTTCGATGGCGATCCGACCGTGGGTCAGCGTGCCGTCGCCGATTGCGAGCCGAGCGGGACCGAGGATATAGGTGTCGGGCACGTGGGGCCGGATTCGGGGGCGGTCGGAACGGCACCCCTTGGCGGCGCCCGGCGCATGCGCCGTTTCGCCCTGCGCGATCGCTATCGCCGGCCGAAAAAGCGTCCCAGGAACGAGGCGCGCCCCGGCGCGTCGGCTGCCGGCGCCGCTGCTGCGAGGCGTTCGCGTTCGGCACGTTCGCGCTCGGCGCGCGCCAGCCGCGCCATGTGTTCCTCGGCGTGCGCTTGGAGCGTCTCGCGCAGCGCGAGCAGCTCGTTCCAGCCGGCCGGCGCGCGCCCGGCGGCGAGCGCCTCGCGATACTCCTGCGTCGAGACGGTGAAGATCCGCTGCGGCACGATCGCGCGTTCGCGCAGGTAGCGCTCGGCGAGCATCACGACGTTGCGGCGCTCGGCGGCGTCTTCGTGATCCGCCATCGTGTGAACGAACGTCATCGGTTTGCCGCCCTCGGCGATGCGCGCGTACAACTCCAGCTCGCGGTCGGAGAGTTGGCGCGAGAACAGCGCGACGATCTCGCTCGCCGCCGACGAGGCCGCGCGCACGATCTCGCCCGCCAACGGGTTGCCGGAATCGAAGGCCGGTGTGTGGACGAGCACGAGCTGCGGCGGGAGCGTCCACGGCGTCTCGACCAGCAGCGGCGTGCGCGTCGCGGCCTCGAGCGCCGAGGGGAGCGGGATCGGATTCCAGCCGGCGTCGTCGCCGAGCGCGTAGACGCGATGCTCGGGCCCGTAGCGGACGTGAACGGGAAAACGCATCTCGATCTCGCCGCCCTCGTCGGGGAGGACGCGCTCGCCGGCGAACGCGTTGATCAGGCTCGACTTGCCGCGCTTGAAGGCGCCCAGGACGGCGACCCGCCAGCGTTCGGGACGCAAGCCGTGTTCGTAGGTCAGCGGATCGAAGCGCGCCGACGTCGCCGGCGCGACGCGCTCGCGCCCGGCAGCGGGGTCGAGCGGGATCGCCGGGTCGGCACGCTCGGCGCGTTCGACCCGGCTCTCGCGGGCGAAGGCCTCGGTGCGCGTCTCGACCCGGGTCGCGAGCGCACGCGCCGCCGCGGCGCTGGCATGCGCGGCCTGTGCCGCGGCGGCCCGGTCGTCTCCGGCCGCGTGCGCCGCGAGCGCGCGGTCGAGCGGCCCGAGCGCCTCGTCGCGCACGCGCGGGGCGAGCCGTCCTAGCCGCGCACCTAAGCCCTCGCCGACCGCCGCGACGCGCGCGGCGATCCCCTCGACGTAGGCGGCTAGTTCGGCGTCGAAGGCCGGATAGATCGTCGCGCCGAGATCGGCGCTGAGTTCGCGCTTCATGTACGCACCGGGTGGTGCGGCGGCGAAGCGGCGCGCGATCGCGTCGACCAACCCGACGGCGGGCCCGCCCAGCGCGCCCAGCACGATCGAGGAACGCAGGCCGGTCTCGAGGTCGGTGCTCCACGCGCCGCTGGCAGGGTCGGCGCCGAAGGCGCGCGCCGCGTCCTCGGTGACCGGCAGCCGTTCGGCCGCCAGCGCGTCGAGCAGCGGCCCCAGCGCGCCGGCGGGATCGGCGCCGCGCGCGGCGTCGACGATGGCGCCCGAGGCGGCGCGGACGCCTTCGCGCAGCCGTTTGGCGACCAGCTCGGCGGCATCGGCCGCGAAGCGTCCGATCGCGCTCGCCAGCACGTCGTCGACCAGGATGTGCAGCTTCGCGCGGTCGCGCAGGCGGGCCACGTCGGCCGTGTCGAGCGTACGCAGCAGCGTGCGCACGAGGGCGGTGCGCATCGCCTCGCCCTGCGCGCGCAGCGCGTCGGCGACGGCCGTCCCGGTCGCCGCGAGGCGCGCCTGCGCGTCGGCGGCCGCGGCGTCGAGCGCGTCGAGCGCCGGCGCGATCGCAGCGCGCCGGGCACGCAACGCCTCGGCCGGCGCTGCGAGTGCCTCGGCGTCGAAGACGAGCGCGTCGGCGGCGCGCGTCGCGATGCGGCGCGTCTCAGCGGCGGCGCGGCGCAAGCGTGAGCGCCCGGTGGTGGCGACGAGCGAGGCGTCGAGGGCATCGAAGAACTCGCGGAAGCGGCTCTGGGCGAGCAGCGTCTCGTCGCCGGTCAGCAGCCCCTCGGCATACTCGCGCGCCGAGAGCGGGAAGACCGGCGTGCCCGGCGCGTGCAGGGTAGCTTGCGCGACGATCCGCTGCGCGGCGGCTTGCCAGGCCTCGCGTTCGCCTTCTTTCATGCGCCACAGGTCGATCTTGGTCTGCACGATGAAGACCGACTCGATGTAGCGGCGCACGATCCCCAAGAACGACGCGTCGCCTTCGGTAAACGGCTGCTGGGTGTCGATCAGATACAGAACGGCGTCGGCGCCGGGGAGATACGAGAGCGTCGCGCGGCGATGGGCGGGGTTGATCGAGGCCAGCCCGGGCGTGTCGGCGACCACGAAGCCGACCCGCAAGAACGGTGAGTCGACGCCGACCCGTACCAGGATCGGCGCGCTCGTGTCTTCGGCGTCGGTCGCGTCGTGCAGCTTCCCCTCCTCGCCGACCGCGACGAAGCGGTCGAGGCGGCCGAGCGGGACGCGTTCCTCACGCCCGTTCGCGTAGACGGCCGTCGCGCGCTCGTCGCTGGCGTAGGAGAGCTCGGTGATCGTCGCGGTCGAGGGGTTGATGTCGGTCGCCAGCAGGCCGACGATGCGGCGGCCGCCCGCGCGCTCCTCGAACGCGACCCGGCCGAGCAACGCGTTGAGCAGAAACGACTTGCCGCTGGAGAACTCGCCGACCACCGCCAGCACGAAACGTCCTTCGCGCAACCGGCGCGCGGTGCGCTCGAGCGCCGCCGCGTCCTCGTCGGCGTCGTGCCAGCGCGCCGCCGATCCGACCACGGCACGCAACTCGTCGAGCGCCGCGGCGACGTCGTCGCGCGCCGCGCGATAGCGTTCGAGCGGGTCGCTTACGCCTGTAGTAACTGCAGCACCTCGTCGCGGTGGAGCTCCATCAGTTCTCGCGTTTCGCCCTCGACGTTGAGGCGCAGCAGCGGTTCGGTGTTCGACTTGCGCACGTTGAACCACCAGCCGGGGTATTCGACCGTCAAGCCGTCGAGGTGGTCGATCTCGGCACCGCGGAAGTGGGCTTCGAGCGCGCGCATCTTCGCGTCGGCGTCGGCGACCGTCGAGTTGATCTCGCCGGAGCGAGAGCGCGTGTTGAAGGGCGCGATCGCTTGGGTGATCGTCTCGCCTTGCGGTCGGCCTTCTTCGCTGAAGAGATCGAGGCACTGCATGAGCGCGATCATCCCCGAGTCGGCGAACCAGTTGTCGCGGAAGTAGAAGTGGCCGCTGTGCTCGCCGCCGAAGGGGATGTTCTCTTCGCGCATCAACGGCTTGATGAGCGAATGACCGACCTGCGAGCGGACCGGGATCCCGCCGTGCGCGAGGACCGCCTCGGGGACGCTGCGCGAGCAGATGAGGTTGTAGAGGATCTTCGAGCCGGGGTACTTCTTGAGCGTCGCGACGCCGACGGCGGCGGTGACGATGCTGCCATCGGGGAAGCCGCCGCGTTCGTCGACCAGGAACATGCGGTCGGCGTCGCCGTCGAACGCCGCGCCGAGGTCGCAGTGGCGCTCGAGGACGACTTTGCGCAAGTCGAGCTTGTTCTCGTCCTCGATCGGGCTGGCCGGATGGTTCGGAAACGTGCCGTCGAGTTCGAAGTAGAGTGGGATCACTTCGATTTGCGGGAGATGTTTGAAGGCGTACGGCACGGTGAGCCCGGCCATCCCGTTGCCGGCGTCGATCGCGATCCGGTACGGCTTGATCTTGGCGGGGTCGCGGATGAAGGAGACGCAGTGCCGCCCGAAGTCGTCGAGGATGGCGCGCTCGGCGATGCGTCCCGGCTTGGCCGGCATGGTGAAGTCCCCGGAGTATGCGAGGTCGCGGATGGCGCCGAGGCCGGTGTCGAGCGAGATCGCCTGCGCCTGCTCGCGGCAGAACTTGAGCCCGTTGTACGCGGCCGGGTTGTGCGAGGCCGTGATCATCACGCCGCCGTCGAAGCCGTAGTGGCCGACCGCGAAGTAGAGCGCGTCGGTCGAGATGAGCCCGATGTGGGTGACGTCGGCGCCGGCCTCGACCGCGCCGCGGGTCAGGGCGGCCAGGAGCTCTTCGCCCGAGGGACGCATATCGCGGCCGATGCAGATGTTGGTGCGGCCCAGCGCCTGGACGAACGCGCGGCCGATCCAGTATGCCACGTCGGGCGTCAGTTGGGATCCGACGATCCCACGGACGTCGTAGCTTTTGAAGATCGACGTGTCGAACGCATTCGGCATGGCAGCTCGGCTTTCGGAGGGCAAAAGCGTGAAACCTCGGGTCGTCGTGACGCGCCGGATTCCCGACGACGGGATCGCCGTGCTGCGCTCGCATTTCGACGTCGACGAGAACCGGGACGACCGACCGTATACCCCGGCGGAGTTGGCCGCACGCGCGCGTGAGGCCGACGCCCTGGTCGCGCTCCTGACCGACCGCATCGATGAAGCGCTCCTCGCGCAGTGCCCGCGCTTGAAAGTGGTCGCCAACGTCGCGGTCGGGTACGACAACGTCGACCTCGCCGCGGCGGCCCGCCACGGTGTGGCGGTCACCAACACGCCGGGCGTCCTGACCGATGCGACCGCCGACTTCGCCTTCGCGCTGCTGCTCGCCAGCGCGCGGCGGGTCGTCGAGGCCGACCGCTACGTGCGCGACGGTCGCTTCCACGGCTGGCTGATGATGGGCTTCCTGGGCGGCGATCTGGCCGATGCGACGTTGGGGATCGCCGGCTTCGGTCGCATCGGCCAGGCGGTCGCGCAACGCGGCCGCGCTTTCGGGCTGCAGATCATCTATGCGGACGAGCAGCCCGCACCCGCGGCCGTCGAGGAGGCGCTCGACGCGCACCGCGTCGACAAGGCGACGCTGCTCGAACGCAGCGACTACCTCTCGCTGCACCTGCCGCTGCTGCCTTCGACCCGCCACTTCATCGGTGAGCCGGAGTTGCGCGCGATGAAGCGGACCGCGTATCTGGTCAACACGTCGCGGGGTCCGGTCGTCGACGAGGCGGCGCTGGCTCGTGCCTTGTGCGCTCGTGAGATCGCCGGCGCCGGGCTCGACGTCTTCGAGCGCGAGCCCGAGGTCAACCCCGAGCTGCTGGCGTTGGAGAACGTCGTGCTCGCACCGCACATCGCCTCGGCGACGGTCGGGACGCGCACCAAGATGGCACTGATCGCGGCCGAGAACGCGATCGCGGCCGTCAGCGGCGCGACGCCGCCGAACCTCGTGCGCGCATAACCGGGGTCAGCGGCGGGCACCGCCCGCAGCGTGCGCGGGTCGGAGGCCGGGTTCTCGCTGATCGAGGTCCTGATCGCGGCGGCGCTGTTCGTCGCGGTCGCGCTGGGGGCGTTCGAACTCCTGCGCCAGCTCGTCAATAACGCCCAGCACCTCAACGCGCGCCACCTGGCCTATGCCGGGCTCGAACGCTTGAGCGGACAACTGCGCGCCGAGGCGCGCAGCGCGACCGCGATCTGGTCGAGTGCGCCGACAGCAGGGAGCGCGTACGACGGCTGCGTGCAGGTCGACTTCTTCGCCGCCGACGCGAACGGCCCGCGCTTCTGGAGCTACCGGAACTTTCCAAACCACGGGGCGAACGATGCGCTCCCGCCCGGCGCGCTCGAGCGGCTCGCCGCCGCCGCGCCGATCCCCGCCTGCGATCCGAGCGCGACGGGCGCGATCGTGTTGAATGGGCTGCAGAACGCGCCCGGCGTGACGCCGATCGCGCCGAACGCGCTCGTCACGCACGTCGACGCGTATCTCGGCAGCGCCGACTCGGGCTTCGTCGCCGCGAGCGTTCCGCCGACCGCGCCGATCCCGGTCGGCGTGCAGGACGCGAACGGCAATCCGGTGCTGGGCGGGAACACCGTGCTGGAAGTGCGGCTCGACACCGCCGACGCATCGCGGGTCCTCGATCTCGTCGCCGGGGTCGTCCCCAGCGGCTTCACCGAGGTCTTGCAGTACACGTGCAGCGCGCGCTGCGACGTCGGCCACGATACCGGAGCGGCCAAGACGCTGACGGCGTGCGCGCTCAGCTGGCAGCCCGGCTGGAGCGAGTACGTCGTGTGGAACGACCCCAGCGTGAACCCCGACGGATCGCTGACCTATCCCGGCGGCTGGTTCATCGCCGGCGCGTTCGTGTTCACCTACAGCGGAATGCGCGCGGCGGACGGCGGGACCGACACGCTGGTCAAGACCGACGCCGCGACGAATTGGGACTCGACCCGCAACTACACGACCGATCCGCCGAACCTGCCGACGCCGGCGGGGACGCTGGCCGGCAGCTTCGCACCGTGGAACGTCATCGCCGAGGCGCCGGCGGCGTGGCTGAACGACTTCGGTCCCTACCTCGCCGCCGGCGAAGCGGCGGCGATCGACGCGGAGCAGACAACCTGCAGCGCCGTGCAGGCGCAAGGGAGCAGCGATGGCTTCTATACGAACGGCTGAGCGCGGATTCACGCTGCTCGAAGTCTTGGTGTGCGTCGGCGTGCTGGCGCTAGCCGGTGTGGCGAGCGCCGGTGCGTTCGCGGCCGTTGCGCGCCAAGCGCTGCCGGGGACGACGCGCGACTTGGCGCTGATGGCCGGCGAGAACGCGCTGGCGCGGGCGCGCGCGGCGATCGCGTACGCGTCCTCGCCGAGCGCCGACGGCACGACGCTGCTCGCCGACCGCTCGTGGGGGCTCATCCCCGGTGCGACCGACGCCCTCGCCGGCGGTGAGCTGCGCGCGAGCGCGATGTGCGGCGGGAGTGCGCCGTTGATCCTGCACCTGCCGATCGCCGCCAGCTACGACACGAGCGCGCAGCGCTTCACCGTCGTGGTGACCTATCCGCGCGACCCGTGCGCGCTCGCGCCCGACGGCAGCATCCCCGCCGCCGACGCGCTGACGTTGACGCTCGGCGAGACGCTGCCGCCGTCGGCCTATCCGCCCGGCCAGGTCCTGACGCGCGAGGTCGCGACCCCGGCACGGATGTGATGCTCGGGACGGCGCTCTGGTTCACGCTCGCGCTGGCGCTGCTGGCGGGCGTCCTGCTCGACGGTGCCGCGGCGTTCGGCCGGGCGGCGCTGCACGCGGCCGCCGAGCATGCGATCGAAGCGACGATGCACGATGCCGTCGCCGACTACCAGAACCAGTTGCAGACCGCGATCGCCGCCGCGAGCGCGCCGCTCGCGTCGACCGATCCGTTCACCGGCGCACCGCCCGCGCTCGGCGGCTTCGCCGGCGCGCTCGCGACGGTGCCGAACCCGCTGCAGAAAATGCTTCCGCCTGACCCGGGCAGCGCGACCCCCTTCACCGTCAGCTACACGGTGACACCGACGACGGTCGCGGCGCCGAGCTGCGCCGCCGTGGTCGGCACGACATCGGTCGGACCCGATGCGATCGCGTGGCTGCAGTGCGACGGCTTCGTCCAGGAGTCGCGGCTCTCGCTGCGCGTCGACGTCCAAGTCCTCGACGCGAACGACGCGGCCGTCTTCGCCGAGCGCGAGCAGGACGTCACGCTGCGCCTGTTCGCCGAGCCGCCGTACAGCGCCGTCGTCGGCCACAAGGACGCCAGCGCCGACGATCCGACCGACGCCGATCCGCTCACGCCACCGGCCCACGAAGGCGACCTCGGCGGCGATACCGTCAGCGGCGCGCCGCTCGCCTCACCGAGCCCGTGGCCCGCCGGCGGCACGTTGATCCACGTGCGGTATCAGTGCATCGACGGCGCCGGCTCGTGCGCCAACGCCGCCCCACCCGATCCCGACGCCGCCCTGCAATACCGCACCCAATGGCAAAACGGCAACGCGCCCCCACCGTGAAAGGCCTGCATGGGTGCCGGGGATGAGCCCACCTCCGGCGAATCTCGCCACCGTGGAGTTGCGCTACGCGGTCGTCCTCGAACCCGAGCCCGACGGCTCGGCGTGGAACGTTATCGTGCCGGCCTTGCCGGAGGCCCACACCTGGGGCGAGACGCCGGAGCAGGCGCTATCGATGGCGCGCGAAGTGATCGCGCTGTGTGTCGCGGAGCGTCGCGCCCGCGGCGAGGACATCCCGGCCTCAGACTAGGTTCCGTAGCCGATCCAGGAACGTCTCGACGGCCTCGTCGACGGCTTCTGGTTCCTCTTCGTGTGGGAGCAGGCCGCTCGTGGCGAACGTCACGAGGCGCGCGTTTGAGGCCAGGCGGAGGAACTCGTCGGCGTTCGAGCGCGGACCGAACGCGCTCGCGCGTTCGCCCCACAGCACCAAGAGCGGCGTGGTGAGGAACGGCAGGTCGCGGGCGATCCGGCAGTCGAGGCGGCCGCCGACGAACGCGGCCGGAACGTAGCGCGCGCCGGGCTGGTGCGTGACGGCGTAGTAGTGGTCGACCACCGCGTCGGTCACCTGGGCCGGATCGGCGTAGACGCGGTGCTGGAGAAACCAGCGCAGCGACGTCTTCGAGGCCAACACGTTGAACATCGCCTCGCCGAGGATCGGCGTGCGGAAGAGCGTGGTCAGGGTCACGCCGGACCTGCTGGGCGGCCGATCGAGCGGCCCAGCCAGGCCGCTCGGGCAGATGACGGCCAGCCGCTCGATGCCCTGCGCCGCGTGGGCCGCCGCGCGAATCGCGAAGGCGGCGCCGAGCGACGAGCCGACGACGGTCGCCGGGCCACCGTCGAGGAAGGCCAGCGCGTCGGCGATCTGGTCGACGAACAGGTCGGCGTCGTAGGCCAGCCGTGGCTTGTCGGAGAGCCCGCAGCCGAGTAGGTCGAAGGCGACGACCCGGTGCCGCCGCGCCAGCAGCGGGAAGAGCCGCCGGAACTCGTACGAGGACGCCCCGGCGGAGATCCCGTGCACGAGCACGACCAGCGGTCCCGTCCCGGCCTGCGTCATGAAGATCTCGTGGCCGCGCCAGGTCCAGGGCAGGCGAGTCCCACCAAGCGCGTTGGTCGGGAGTGGCGCGTGGCTGAGCGCGCGGTTGGCCGCGGCGACCCCGGCGGTGACGCCGGCGCCGGCGAGGAGAGGGCGGACGAGCTTCTTCACGGTCGTACCACCACCAACGGGCGCGGAGGCGCGTTGGTTCAGGCTCCGCATCACACTCTGTCCGGGAACGAGCACGGGGCCGGTCCAAGCGGACCAGCCCCGTGCGCGGTGACGGCGAGCGTCGCCTCAGACGTCGTAGTACAGGAAGAACTCGTACGGGTGCGGCCGGATCTCGACTGGCTTGAGCTCGCGCTCGGTCTTGTACTCGATCCACTCCTCGATGAACGATTCGGTGAAGACCTTGCCCTCGGTGAGGTAGGCGTGATCGTTCTTGAGGGCGGCCAGCGACTCGCGCAGCGAGCCGGGGACGCTGCGGATCCCCTTGGCCTTCTCGGGATCGAGATCGTAGATGTTGGTGTCGAGCGGACCGAAGCCGGCCTTGACCGGATCGATCTTCTTTTTGATCCCGTCGATCCCGGCGCACAGCAGCGCCGCGAAGGCCAGGTACGGGTTGGAGCTGGGATCGGGTGGCCGGAACTCGAGCCGCTTGGCCTTCGGGTTGCCCTGGAAGAACATCGGAATGCGGATCGCGGCCGAGCGATTGCGGGCCGAGAACGCGACGTTGACCGGGGCTTCGTAGTGCGGGACGAGCCGCTTGTACGAGTTGGTCGTCGGCGCGCAGAACGCGAGCAGCGAGTCGATGTGCGTGAGCAGCCCACCGATGTAGTAGAGCATCAACTCCGAGCACTCGGCATACCCGTTCGCGTCGTAGAACAGCGGCTTACCGCCCTTCCACAGCGACTGGTGGACGTGCATCCCCGAGCCGTTGTCGCCGAACAGGGGTTTGGGCATGAAGGTCACGGTTTTGCCGTGCGAGCGCGCGACGTTCTTGACGACGTACTTGAACGCCATCACTCGGTCGGCGGTCGTCAGCAGGTCGCCGAAGCGGAAGTCGATCTCGGCCTGTCCGGCGGTGCCGACCTCATGGTGCTGCATCTCGACGTCGATGCCCCAGTCCTTGAGGACCAGCGCCATCTCGCTGCGCACGTCGGTCAGCGTGTCGGACGGTGAAACCGGGTAGTAGCCTTCCTTCGGGCGGATCGTGTAGCCGAGGTTCTGGCCCTCGGTGTTGGCGCTGTTCCAGTGACCCTCGACCGAGTCGATCTCGTAGCCCGAGCGGTTGCCGCCGTTCTCGTAGACGACGTTGTCGAGGATGAAGAACTCGGCTTCGGGGCCGAAGTAGGCGACGTCGGCGATCCCGGTCTCCTTGAGATAGGCCTCGGCGCGGCGTGCGATGTTGCGCGGGTCCTTCGCGTAGAGCGCCTTGGCGACCGGGTCGTAGACGTCGCAGATCACCGACAGCGTCGGGATCGAGCGGAACGTGTCGACGCAGGCCGTCGAGACGTCCGGCTTGAGGATCATGTCCGACTCGTGGATCGCCTGAAAGCCGCGGATCGACGACCCGTCGAAGCCGATTCCAGCTTCGAAGGCCTCCTCGTCCATCTGGTCGGCCGGGACGGTGGTGTGCTGCCACATCCCCGGGACGTCGATGAACTTGATGTCGACCATCTTGATCCCGCGCTCGCGGATGAAGTCGACGATCTCTTTGGGTTTCTTGACCGCGGGCTTTTCGCGCGGCTCGTGGGCTGGAGGAAAGTCAAAGCGTCCCATATCCGGGCGCTCCGTTCGGCCTATACGGTGGTATGCGTTTCGCCAATTGGCCAGCAACGGCGGCCTCGGGTACGGCATAACGGCCGAGCGCCAGCCTTGTGCGGCAACCGTTGCCTCCACCTGTCGCGCCGTTCGGGCGAACCTTTCAGCAAATCTCCAATGGCAGCGGCCGCCTCGCCCCGTAAAATCGGCCAATCAGGCTGCGGCAACACCCGCGGTCTGACATCTCATTTACAGAGGAGGGGTTTTGAAACTGTTGGCTGCGGCGTTCATCGCCGCGTCCACCCTGGCGGCGCTTCCGGCGCTCGCGCAGCAACCCGTCTCGACGCCAAGCGTCCCCGCCACGACGGCGCAGGCCGCTAGCCCGAGTCCCACACCGTCTCCTTCGCCGACGCCGACGCCGACCTGGCAAGCAGCGGGCTTCGTCGCGGCGTCGTACAACTCGGCGTCGACTCTGGGTCACAGCGGGTTCAACTTCGCGAACGGCGGAGCGTCGCGTGTGTTCGACACCGTCAGCGACGAGGCGATGCTCAACGCGGTCAACTTCGCTTTGACGCGCAACGGACCGATCGGCGGCAAGATCGAGCTGACCGCCGGGAGCAACGCCAACGTCATCGCGTCGTACCCGACCCTGCCGAACAACTCGTTCGACGTTACGCAGCTCTACGCGAACGCGAGCAGCGGCTTGTTCGAGCTCCAAGTCGGCAAGTTCGAGACACTGGCCGGCGCTGAAGTGATCGAGGATCCCAACAACGTCAACATCTCGCGCTCGATCCTGTTCGGCTACGCGGTGCCGTTTACGCACACCGGTGTGCGGCTGACGTTCACACCGTCCTCGCTGTTCACGTTCATCGCGGGCGCGAACAATGGCTGGGACAACCTCAAGGGCAACGGTCTGGGCAGTCCGACCGGCGAGCTCTCGGCGGCATACAACGGTGCGGTGATCTCGGGCAGCGTCAACGGTTACTTCGGGACCGAACGAGTCAGCGACTCGGCCTGGACGTTCAACGCGCACGAACCGACCGGGACGCGCACGCTGATCGACGTTGTCGCCACCTACAAACCGACCTCGAAGCTCACCCTTCAAGGCAACTTCGACGACGGCTCGCAGGGCAACGCACCGATCCTCAACGGCGCGGGCCTCACCGAGACGAACTTTGTGGGCGTTCCGTTAGCCGGTACCGCGACCTGGACCGGCGTAGCGGGATACCTCGAGTATCAGCTCAACCCGGCACTCTCGGCCGCGGTGCGCGCCGAGTCGTTCAACGACCCCGAAGGCTATCGCAGCGGCTATGACCAGCAATGGAAGGAGACGACCGTGACGCTCTCCTACACGCCGCCGGGCGCGAGTATGCTTACCTTCCGGCTCGAGGGTCGAGCCGACGTCTCCAACCAGGGGGTGTGGGTCACCCCCACCGGCCTGCTGACCAACAACCTCCAAAGCGTCGCGGCGCAAGTCCTGATCAAGTTCTAGGACTGGGGTAGGCCGTCGAGGAGCGCCGCAACGTGCGGCGAACCTCGACGGCCTGCTCGCGACGGGAACTCCGGTGGGAATCCGGGACGGTCGCGCCACTGTCAGCGGGGAGCTGCCGTCCGCCACTGGTCCGCACGTGACCGGGAAGGCGCCGGCGCCGAAGCGTCGATCCGCAAGTCAGGACACCGGGGCGAGCTGCTCACTTCGTGGCTCGCCGCCTCGCGTCAAGGTAGGTGTCCGGTGCTCCCCTTCCTCTTGTTCGTGGTCGCACGGCGGCGGTGAACGCGCGCCGCGGCGGCAATCTGATCGCGCTGTGCGTCGTCCTCGGCTTCGCGCTGGTGCTCGGCATCGCGGTCGGCGCCGTCGCGCTCGCACCCGGCGCGGTCGTGCACGCGTTGGCCCACCCGCGCGGCGACGACGACGTCACGATCATCGTCTGGGCGCTACGCCTGCCGCGCGTGCTGATCGCAGTGGTGGTCGGCGGCGCGCTCGCCGCCAGCGGCACGCTCTTGCAGGGCATGTTGCGCAACGGCCTGGTCGACCCGTATCTGACCGGCGGCAGCGCCGGTGCCGCGCTGATCATCGCGATCGCGATCGTGCTCGGCGCACCGCCACCGCTCTACGCGGGCCTCGCGTTCGCCGCCGCGCTGGGCACGACGGTCGGGGTCGCCGCGCTGGCCCGCAGCGGGCGCGGCGTCTCGCCGGAGCGGATCATCCTAGCCGGGATCGCGGTCTCCTCGCTGTTCGGCGGGCTCACCACGCTGGTGATCCTGCGCTCGCCGAGCACGAGCGCGTCGCTGCAGATCCTCGCCTGGCTGGGCGGCTCGCTCGCCGGCCACGGCTGGGACGACTTGGGTTGGGCCGCGCTCTACGCCGCGCTCGGGTTCGCGCTCGCGATCGCTGTCGTGCCGGCCCTCAATGCGGTGCGCCTGGGCGACGTGCGCGCGCGCGCGCTGGGCGTCGATCTCGAGCGCACCCGTTGGCTGGTGCTGATCGCCTCCTCGCTCTTGGTCGCCGCCGCGGTCAGCGTCAGCGGTGTGGTCGGGTACGTCGGGCTGGTCGTCCCGCACCTCGTGCGCCGGCTGTGCGGCTCGGACACGCGCTGGGCGCTGCCGGCGAGCATCCCGGCCGGCGCGATCGCGGTCGTACTCGCCGACCTCGTCGCGCGCACCGCGTCGCCGCGCGAAGAGCTGCCCATCGGCGTGCTGCTCTCGATCTTGGGTGTCCCGGCGTTCCTCTATCTCGCCTTTCTGCGCCGGCGACCGGCATGATCGAGGCGCGCGACCTGACGCTGGGCTACGGGCGCTGCGCGGTCCTGCGCGAGGTCGGCTTGACGCTGCGCGCGGGCGAACTCGTCGCGATCGTCGGACCGAACGGATCGGGGAAGTCGACCTTGCTGCGCGCCTTGGCCGGCGCGCTCGTCCCGCTGGCCGGCGAGATCGCGATCGACGGGACCTCGGTCGGTGCGCTCGGGCCCGCCGAGCGCGCGCGGCGCGTCGCGATGGTCGCGGCGGAAGAGCGCGTCGACGACGACGTCGTGGTGCGCGAAGCGGTCGCGCTCGGACGGCTGGCGCACCGGCCGTGGTGGCACTGGAGCGGCGGACCGGACGACGAGGCGATCGTCGCCGCAGCGCTCGCGCGGGTCGACCTGGCGGCGCTCGCCGACCGCGCGGTCGCAACGCTCTCGAGCGGCGAGCGCCAGCGGGTGTGGATCGCGACGGCGCTGGCGCAGCAGGCGCCGACGCTGCTGCTCGACGAGCCGACGAGCCACCTCGACTTGGCCGGCGCGTACGCGACGCTCGACGTGCTGCGCGACCTGGCCGCCGACGGCGCGGCGATCGCGGTCGTGCTGCACGACCTCAACCTCGCGGTCGCCACCGTCGACCGCGTCGTGCTGATCGGCGAGGGCACCGTCCTGGCCGACGGTCCGGTCGAGCAGGTCTTCCGCAGCGAGCTGTTGACCCGCGCCTACGGCGCCGAGATCGCGGTCCAGCGCACGACCGACGGCGCGATGGTGGCCGTCCCCCACCGCCGCGCGCACGGTGCGCAGCGATGAGCGCGCGGCGCGCGCGCGGGCTGATGGTGCTCGGTACCGCCTCGAACGTCGGCAAGTCGCTGACCGTCGCCGCGCTGTGCCGCATCTTCGCCGACGACGGCTACGACGTCGCGCCGTTCAAGGCCCAGAACATGTCGCTCAACGCGGCGGTGACGCCTGACGGTCGCGAGATCGGCCGCGCGCAGGCGGTGCAGGCCGAGGCGGCGCGCCGGCCGGCCGAGGTCGAGATGAACCCGATCCTGCTCAAGCCGACCGGTGAGCGGCGTTCGCAGGTCGTGCTCGAGGGCGCGATCTGGGCCGACCTCGACGCGTGGGACTATCATCGACGGCGCACTGAGGAGTTGTTTGGGCGCGTGTTGGCGGCGTACGAGCGGCTCGCCGCGCGCTGCGAGCTGATCGTCCTCGAAGGGGCAGGTTCGCCGGCCGAGATCAACCTCAAGGACCGCGACATCGCGAACCTGCGCATGGCGGCGGCGGCCGACGTGCCGTGCCTGCTGCTCGCCGACGTCGACCGCGGCGGTGCGTTCGCGGCGCTGACCGGGACGTTGGAACTGCTCGAGCCCGACGAGCGCGCGCGCATCCGCGGCTTCGCGCTGACCAAGTTTCGCGGCGATCTCGAGCTGCTGCAGCCGGGGATCGTCGCGATGGAGCGGCGCCTGCAGATCCCGTGCTTCGGCGTCGTGCCGTGGATCGGCGCGCCCGGCATCGACGAGGAGGACGGCTACCTGCCGCCCCCGACCCCCTCGCGCTGGCCCGACGAAACCGGCGCGGCGCGGCGGCTGCGCGTCGCGGTGCTCGATCTGCCGTTCTTCGCCAACGCGACCGACGTCGACGCGCTCGCCGCCGAGCCGAGCGTCGTCGTGCGGCGGGTCGCCGCGCCGCAGGAACTCGACGCGGCCGACCTCGTCGTGCTGCCGGGGAGCAAAGAGACCGCGCGCGATCTCGCCTGGCTGCGCGCGCGTGGCTTCGAACCGGCGCTGCACGCGCACGTCGCGGCGGGCCGCCCGGCAATCGGGATCTGCGGCGGGCTGCAGATGCTCGGCGAGCGGCTCGACGATCCGGACGGCGTCGAGCGCGGCGGGTCGGTCGCGGGTCTGGGATTCCTCCCGATCGCGACGACACTTGCGCCACACAAGACGACCTTGCAGGTCACCGGCCGGCTCGCCGGCGCGGCGCTCTTCGGCCAGCCGCTGGCGCCGACGACCTTCACCGGCTACGAGATCCACGTCGGCCTCTCGCGGCGCACCGCCGGTGCGCCGTTCGCGTTGCTGCAACGGGCCGGCGCCGACGACGAGCACGAGGACGGTGCCGTCGCCGGCTTGGTCGGCGGGACGTACGTCCACGGGCTGTTCGACGACGACGAGTTCCGGCACGCGGCGCTGCGCGCGCTGCGGACGCTGGCCGGGCTCGCGCCGCCGCACGCGACGGCCGCCTGGCGAGCCGAGCGCGAGGCGCGGTACGACCGGCTGGCGGCGATCTACCGCGCCGCGCTCGACGTGCCGCGCTTGGTGCGGCTGGCCGGCCTCGCAGTACCGGCGTGACGCGCGAGGCGCTCGCGCTGGCCTGCGCGCTCGACCTCGCGCTCGGCGATCCGCCCGGCTGGCCGCACCCGGTGCGCGCCTTCGGCGCCGCGATCGCCTTCGCCGAGCGCACGCGCGACCGGCGGGCCGCGCCGGCGCGCGCGCTACTCGAGGGCGCGCTGCTGACCCTCGGACTCAGCGCCGCCGCGGCGTTCGCCGGACGCTTCGTCGAACAGCGCTGTCCGCCGTTGGCGGTCGTGCTGGCCTCCTCGACCTTAGCCTTGCGTAGCCTCGACGAAGCGGTCGCTACCGTGCAGCGCGCACTCGAGGGCGACGATCTGCCGGCTGCACGGCGCGCGCTCGCGGCGATCGTCGGCCGCGACGTCGAGCGCCTCGACGCGCGCGGCGTCGCGGCGGCGGCGCTCGAGAGTTTGGCCGAGAGCTTCGCCGACGGCGTCGTCGCGCCGCTGCTGTGGCTGCGCGTCGGCGGCTTGGGCGGTGGCCTCGCTTTCAAGGCGATCAGCACGCTCGACTCGATGATCGGACACCGCGAGGCGCCCTTCACCTGGTTCGGTCGCGTTGCGGCGCGGGCCGACGACGTGGCGAACTTCGTGCCGGCGCGCATCGCCGCGCTCGCGCTCGCGCTCGCGGCGGGCGGCCGGCGCGCGTGGCGGCGCACGCTGGCGACGGCGCTGCACGATGCGTCCGCGCACACCAGCCCCAACGCCGGCTGGCCCGAGGCCGCGCTGGCCGGTGCGCTCGGCGTGCGGCTCGGCGGCCCAGCCTGGTACGACGGTGTCCGTGCGTCGCGCGCCGTCCTCGGTCCAACCTTCGCGCCACCCCGGGTCGCCGATCTCGCGCGCGGCCGCCGGCTCGTCGTGCGCGCCGGGGTGATGGTCGCGCTGGCAACCCTCGGAACCGCGCGGTGAGCGCGATGCACGGCGGCGATCTGCGGGCGGTCGGGCGCGACTTCGATTGCGATCCGGCGGCGCTGGTCGACTTCAGCGCGAACGTCAACCCGCTCGGGCCGCCGGCCGGCGTCCTCGACGTGCTGCGCGCGACGCTGGCCGAACCGGCGCTGCTGGCGCGCTATCCCGATCCGCAGGCGACCGCGCTGACCGCTGCGGCGGCACGGCAGGCGGGCGTCGCGCCGGAGCGCGTCGTGGTCGGCAACGGCGGTGCGGCGCTGCTCGACGCCGCGGTGCGCGCGCTCGGCGCGCGCCACTGCGCGCTCCCGCTCCCGGCGTTCAGCGAGTACGCGCGCGCGCTGGCGGCGGCGGGGACGGCGATCGGACGGTTCGCCTTGCGGGCCGAGGACGATTTCGCGCTCGATCCCAAGCGCCTCGTCGCACGCGTGCGCGCCGCCGGCGCCGACCTGTGCATCTTCGCCAACCCGCACAACCCCTCGGGCGCGCTCCTGCCGCGCGCCGCCGCGCTCGCGCTCGTCACGCGCCTCGCGGTGCTGGGCTGCGCGACGATCGTCGACGAGGCGTTCATCGACTACGTCCCCGACCAGACGATCGTCGGCGCGCTCGATCCCGACCTACCGATCGTCGTGCTCCGCTCGCTGACGAAGTTCTACGCGCTGCCGGGGCTACGAATCGGCTATGCGGTGGCGAGCCGCGCGTTCGCGCCGCGGTTGCGCGCCGCGTTTCCGTCCTGGCCGACCGGGACGATCGAGCAGCTGGCGGCGTGCGCCGCGTTGGCCGACGAGTCCTACGCCCAGCGGACGCGCCGGGAGAACGCGGCCGCGCGCGAGCGCCTCGTCGCCGCGCTGCAAGAGCTGGGCGTACGCGTCTTGCCGGCGGCGGCCAACTACCTGTTGCTCGACGTCGGCGCGCTCGCGCCCGACGCCGTCGCGCTGCGCGCACGGCTGATCCGCGAGAGCGGCATCGTCGTGCGCGCCTTCCCCGACGACCCGGCTTTGCGCACCGCCTTCGTGCGCGTCGCCGTGCGCGGTGGTGCCGAGAACGCCCAACTCGTCGCCGCGCTCGCCCGCCTGGAGGCAGATCGGAGGACCGACCCGTGAGCGATGCACCCGAACCCCGCCGGCGGCGCCCGCAGGCGTCGATCTCGACCCGGCGCGGCGACGCCGGCGAGACCAGCCTGGGCGGTGGCGGCCGCGTCTCGAAGGCCGAGGCTCGGGTCGAGGCCTACGGCGCGATCGACGAGACGAACACGATGATCGGCTTGGCCCGCACGCTGTGTGAGGACGCCGAGATCGCCGCGTTGCTGCGGCCGATCCAGCGCGAGCTGTTCGCGGTCGGCTCGGCGATCTCGACCAAACCGGAGTCGAACAAGCCGATCCCCGAGATCACCACCGCGATGGTCGCGCGGCTCGACGCGTTGGTCGAGGGCCTCGAGGCCGAGCCGAACGTGCTGCGTGACTGGTCGATCCCCGGCGAGTACCGCGGCTCGGCCGCGCTCGACGTCGCGCGCGCGATCGCTCGCCGCGCGGAGCGGGCCGCGGTCCGCTACGTCACCGGCGGCGGCGTCGTCCAGCCGATGGTCCTGGCCTACCTCAACCGTCTCTCCGACGTGCTGTGGATCGCCGCGCGCGTCGTCGAGGCGCGCGCCGGCGTCGACGCCCGCCTACGCGACGCCGACCATCCGGGCCCACCGTGGTCGCGTGCCTGGTGAACGCTTACGGGTGCGGGCTTGGCTGTGGCGGGGGTGCGAGCGGGTCGGCGGAGAGCGAGTCGGTGGTGTCGACTTGCTGCGCGGGCGGGACGGTTCGGCCCAGCTTGCCGTCGCTGATGGCGATCGCGGCCGGATTGATGCACGGCTGCTTGATGACGGTCGTGTTCGCGCTGGCGGGATCGCTGCCGACGACGATGACTTGTTGCCCGGTCGTCAGCGAGTAGCTGCGGTCGCCGACGCGCGCGGTGACGTCACCCTCGGCACAGTCGGCGCAATAGAAGTCGGTTCCGCGCGGCCCGGCGACGAGGTAGCCTTCGGTCCCGCGGACCGCGATCTGCGCCGTCGGCGTGACGAAGACGTAATTCGCCCGGCCGCCCGCCGGATGGCGCACGACGAAGTGGATCGCGCCCAGCTCGAGGGTGAGCACGGTGGGGTTCCCGCTGGCGGCCGCGTTGAAGGCGCCGACGCGCAGCCGGACCTTCGCCCCGATGTCCACTTCGGAGGAGTCGGCCAGTCGCAAGAGCGCCCGTGAATCGGCCAGGGTGATGGCGAGCGCGTCGTCGGGTACCACGACCTCGCCGATGATCTCGCGCAGCGGCGCTGCCGCGACTTGGTACTCGACGGTGCCGCGGACGCGCGCTAGCTCTTTGTCGGCGGCCGCTGCGCCGGCGCGGGCCGCCAGGACCCCGAGGACGACCGCGATGCCGAGCACCGTACCGGCACCCAGCGCTCGTCCAAGTCTCGTCTTGCCCACGGTATCCTCCGCGACGGGTGAATCCAGGCTGCGGGCGCTTCTCCGGCTGCCCCGCGCCCCCTCTGCGAGGGCCGACGGGCCGAGCGCGCTCGAGCGCTAGCGCAGAACGAGCGGCACGGTGCGCGTTTCGGCGCCGTGGAGTACGACCAACGTCAGCCGGCCCGGCCGGCCCAGCCGCGTTATGAAATCGGCCTGCGAGAACGCCGTCGCCGCCGTGCCGTCGATCGCGGTGATGTGGTCGCCCGCAACGATGCCCGCCCGTGCGCTCGGCGTATTCGGCCGCACCAGGACGACGTCGAAGGCGTCAGGTCCATTCTTCGCGGTGCCCAGTCCGGCCAGGTTCGCCAACGTCGGCGGCACGCTGGAGGCGTGGTCGAGGGAGAGCGTTTGGTGTGCGTAATCGAAGGTCGGGACGAAGCGCGAGAGGATGCTGAAACCGAGATTGCCGGCCTCCGTCCAGGACGAGAACGAGCCGCTCGTCATCTGGGTGAAGGCCGCCGCGACGTCGACCAGCCGGTGACCGCCGAGCCTGAACGAACGGAGCGTCTCGCGCCGAGCCGTGTTCGTGCCGCCGGTGCCGTGCCCGATGAGCAGGCTGCCGGCGGGATACCGCGCCAGCAATCCCGTGCGCTGGAGGAAGGGGCCGAAGAGGATCAACGACCCGGCGTTGCCGGTGTCGGCGCCGAACAGGCCGACGTGACCGTCGGGCGCCGCGTCGACCAGCGGCATGTCGTCCTGAAAGGTGAACGGGACGCGCGTGCCGCGGCTGCGCGAGCGAAACGTGGCCAGCGGGGTGAACGTCACGGTCCGCGCGCCGTAGTCCAGCCGGATCGCGTAGCGTTCGAAGAACTCCAAGCCGAGGATGCCGGCCAGCGGTGTTTTGCGGCCACGCTCGTAGAACGAATACGGATACGGAATCACCAGGAACGGTTGGTCGAGCAGCTCCGCGCCGCCGATGCGCACGGATCGCACGCGAGCGAATTGGAGTGCGATCGTCCCCGAACCCGCCCCACCGCTCTCACCGGCGCCGTATGCACGCAGCCCCAACGTCTTCGCCGCCAGCGTGGTGAGGATCGCGTGACCTCCGGTGTCCAGGATGAACGGCATCGGCGCGCGGCCGTCGATCGAGGCCCAGACCAGCAACTGGCGCCCTTCGAGCAGCATCGGCACCGTCGTCGAGGTGGCGCGGCCGACCATCCGCGCGCCGTTCGCGGGCGTGGGTTTGGCAAAATCGGCGTCGCGTGCGCGCGACCGAATGCGGTAGCGCGTCACCGCGACGGCGTACCCATCGGCCGGTTCCGCCTTCGTGCCGGACATTATCGAGAAGGGCAGGACGACGTCGTCGACGGCGCGGTAGTCCGCATAGGTGGTGACCGACGTCGTGATCGGGAGTCGCTCGGTCACGCTCGCCAGGAGGTGCGTCTGTACGTCGATCGCCAGATCCGCCGGGATGCCGCCGCGCGGCTGCACGCGGATCACCGTCACGCTGCGGTTCCCCTCGACCCGCGTGCCCAGGCAGGTGAGCCGGGCGGTCGTGCGCGGGTCGAGGTAGCCGCGGCGGGTGAGGTACGCGCTGGTGACCGCACGCCGGCGCGGAAAGGGTGCATCGTAGGCGTGCACGCCGCCGGAGTGGTCTTGCGCCCAGACGGTAGTTCCGTCGTCGACCTCGGCGCTCGAGCCGACCACCGAGAGCGAGAAGCGCTGCGCATAGCGGCCGCGGCTGAGGTCGTCATCCAGCCGCGCGGTCCCGCGCAACCCCTCCATCGTCGCGCGGCCGTAAGCCGTCGTCTGCGCGACGGCGTTCCAGTACCCGCCGCCCACCGTGGCGCGGACCTGGGCGAAGACGTACGGCGCGCGGCAAGCCGGCGGCATGGACGCGGAGACCATCATCCCAGCTCGAGTCTAGCCTCGTCGCGCCGGGCGATCTTGAAGATCTTTAGCGCGCGAAGACCCGGCGGTAGGCCGCGGGCGGCAGCCCGAGCGCCGCACCGAAGGTGCGCGTCAGATGGCTCTGGTCGTTGAACCCGCAGGCCTGCGCGACGCTCGCCAGCGGGAGAGCGGTCTCGAGCAACAGCTCGGAGGCGCGGCGGACCCGGGCCCGGCGGCGAAAGCCGTTCGGCGTCAAGCCGACGTGGCGGTGGAATTCGCGGCTGAAGTGCGTCTGATGCACGCCCACGATCCTGGCCGCCTCGCGTAGCGGCGGGTCGCCGGACCACTCGAACCGATCGATCGCCGCCCGGAGCCAATCCGGGACCGAGTGACGGGCGGGCGGGCGCGAGGCCAGCGCCGATTGGAGCCGCAGCACGGCAGCCTCGAGTGCCGCACCGCCCGCGTCCGTCGAAAACGCGCGAACGACGGCGTCGACTGCCGACCGGACCGCGCCGGTCGGCAGTCCGCTCTCGAACGCGCCGTGGACGGCGGCCGGCTCCAGCTCGACGTTCAGGCACCGCGCCGCGCTGGTGAAGTAGTCGGCGTGCTCTTCACTAGCACGGTGCAGGACGATCTCGCCGGCCGCGCAGTTGTTCGGGACGCCGTCGCGCACCTCGGTGTATCCCCCCTCGAGCACGATCGTCGCGAACGAGACGCCGTGGTGATGGTAACGCAGCGCCGTGAACGCGCGGTGATCGGTCTGGAAAACCCGCGGCATCGCCCTGCCCTCTCTCAACGCGTGGCGAGCTCGAATTCCCACGTGCGGCCGGGGGACGGGTAGCCGAAGATCGGCGCGTAGAGCGCGTTGGTCAGGTCGCGCACGCGCAGCGTGGCGATCGCCCCGTGCGCCAGCCGGTAGCGGACGTACGCGTCGGCGGTCGTGTAGGCGTCGTAGGGGTCGGCGAACGGCGGCGCGTTCGGCGCGCTGTAGTTCGGGACGTCGGCGGTCTGGCCGACGACGCGCACCCGCGCGCCGAAGCCGAGCGGGCCGCCGTCGAAGCCGCGTTCGACGCCGGCGGTCGCGACGATCGGCGGCGCGTTGGGCAGCCGCAACCCGGTCGTCGTGTCGAGCGCGCGGTACACGTCGGTCAGGCCGGCGGTGAACGCGAGGTGATGCCAAGCGCGGGTCGTCGCGCTGAGCTGCGCGCCGTTGACCGAGACGCGCGACGCGTTGAACGGGATGAACGTCGTCGGGTTGGGGACGATCAGGTTCGCGCCGTCGCGACCGAAGATCCCAAGGCTCAGGTTCGCCGCCGCCGGGAAAGCGAGCGTCGCGTCGTAGTCGGTCAGCTTCTCGGGGACGAGCGCCGGGTTTCCGTAGTTCGGATAGTAGAGTTCGTCGAACGTCGGGACGCGGTAGGCCTCGGCGACGTTCGCGCTCAGCCGCGCCGCGCCGAGCGTCAGCCGGGCGCCGAACGACGGCGCGGCGACGCTGCCGTAGGGTGCGTCGTGCTCGCCGCGCAGCCCGGCGACGAGCCGCAGTGCCGCGCTCGCGTCGTAGCCGACCTGCGCGTACGCCGCGGCTTGGGTGGCGGCGGCGGCGGTCGGCGGCGTCGGCGCCTCGTTGGGTGGTCCGGCGAAGGTCAGCAACGCGGTCTCGCGCGCGAGGTCGATCCCCGCGACGAGGTCGGTCCGCGTCCCACTCGTCGTGTAGCGCAGCGACGCCTGCGTGCGCGCGTCGCTGGTCACGTCGGCGCCTTGGCCGAGGCCATAGTCGTAGTCGAGCAGCTGCAGGCTGCCGGCGAGCGAGAGGCTGAGCGTGCTCGGGCCGGCGGCGTGCGCGAGGTCGAGCTGGCCGTCCTCGCGCAACGTCCCCTGCGTCGTGTCGGGCGTCAGGTACGACAGCGACCCGGGGACGCCGATGCGCACGTCGTCGTCGTCGGCCGTCACCCGCGCGGTCCAGCCCCCGCCGAGCGGCGCGAGATACGAGAGCCGGACCGCGCTCTGCTCGGCCCAGTCGTTCGTGCGCGTCCCGGCCGGCGTCGCGTTGCCGCCGGCATAGGCGAACGCCGGATAGCCGTACATGTTGTCGGCGAGGTGGCGCTCGAACGAGACGACGAGCCCGCTCGCGCCCGCCGCGGCGGCGACGTCGCGGTCGCCCAGGCTGCCGTCGGCGACGCGCAGGTACGCCTGCGGTTGCAGGTCGCTGATCAGGTTGATGACGCCGCCGGTCGCGCTCGTACCGTAGAGCGTCGACGAGCCGCTCTCGACGACTTCGATCCGGTTCAGGCCGAGCGTCGCGAGCGAACCAGGGTCGACGGTGCCGCTCGTCCCGGCGATGATCGGGATCCCGTCCTGCAGGATCAGCGTCTGTTCCGAGGTCGTGCCGCGGATACCGTAGTTCGACTGCGCGCCGAAGGCGCCGTACGAGTAGAGATCGACGCCCGGGACGTTGCCCAGCGCGTCCGCCAGGGTGCGGTTGCCGAAGGCCTCGATCGTGGCGCGGTCGACGACGAACGTCGGCCGGGTGGTCGTCGCGAGCGACTCGGGGCGCCGGTCGCTGGTGACGACGCGGCCGATCTCGGCCGGCGGCGTCGGCGAGGCCGACGGTGCGGGGTTGGGGGACGCGCCGCGGGCGGGCGCGGTGGAGAAGGCGCACGAAGCGCCGAGGAGCGCGGCGAGGATGCCGACGCGAGCGGAGTGGAGCAAGACACCGACCTTATCGCGAGGTGGAGTGCAGTGGTCCGCGCGTCGGTATCCTGACTTCGCGGATCGTCGCCGTCGTGCTCGTGCCTTCCAGTCTTGCGACCGTGGCACGCGCCGGCTCCCCGCTGACAGTGGCGCGACCGTGCCGGATTCCCACCGGCTTCCCGCGCGCGCGAACACGCTCTGCTTCGCAGGCCGGGAACGGAGACCTCTCGGCGGTGCCGAACGCGCTGGCGATGACGACGCTCGTGCTCGGCGGGGTCCGCTCGGGGAAGAGCGCGCGGGCGATCGCGCTGGCGCGCGCGACGCGCAAGCGCGTCATCGTCGCCGCGACGGCAGCGGTCGATCCGACCGACCACGAGATGGTCGAGCGAGTCGCGCGCCATCGCCGCGACCGGCCGGCGGAGTGGACGGTCGTCGAGACGGTCGCGCCGGGAGGGCCGTCGTTGCCGGCGGTGCTGCGCGATGCACCGGCCGACGCGTGCGTGCTGGTCGATGCGCTGGGGACGTGGCTCGGCGCGCACCTGCTCGCCTGGGAGGCGCGCGCGCAACGCGATCCCGCCGCGACGCTCGCCGCCCTCGACGCGCTCGGCGCCGAACTCGCCGACACGCTGGCGCAGATGCACGCCGAGGCGATCGTGATCGCCGAGGAGACCGGCTGGGGGCTCGTGCCGACGACGCGGCTGGGCCGGCTCTTCAGCGATGCGCTCGGCCGGCTGACGCAGCGCATCGCCGTCCGCGCCGACCGCGTCGAGTTGGTCGTCGCCGGCTACGCCATCGACCTGCGCGCGATCGGGCGGCCGGTCGATCAGCCCTGAACGCGCGCGGCGCGCGCAACGAGGTCCGGCCGCGCTCCCGGCGTATCGGAGAGGGTGATTCTCCGCTCGTTCGTGCTGGCCGGGCTGGTCGCGCTAGCGGCCGGCACGGTGGCATCCTCACCGGCCGGCGCCGTCGCCGGCGCGCAGCGGGTCGTCTCGCTCACTCCCGTCACGACCGAAGATCTGTTCGCGCTCGGTGCCGGCGATCGCGTCGTCGGCGTCTCGGAGTACAGCGACTACCCGCCGGGGGCACGCCGGCTCCCGATCGTCGGTTCGTACTCCGCGGTCGCGACCGAACGGATTCTCGCGCTGCACCCGGATCTGGTACTCGGGATCGCCGCGCAGCGGTCGGCGACCACCGACCTGCGCCGCGCGCAGGTGCGGGTCGTGCTGCTCGCCGACGATTCGTACGCCGGCATCTTCACCGGCCTCGAGACGATCGGCCGGCTGACCGGTGAGAGTGCGCGCGCCCGCGCGCTCGTCGCCCGGTTGCGGGCGCGGACCGCGCAACTCATCGGTGGCGTGCGGCGGCGGGCGCGCGCGCCGCGCGTCTTCGTCGTGCTCGGGACGGCGCCGATCTACACCGTCGGTCGCGGCTCGTACATCACCACCCTGATCGCGCTGGCCGGCGGCCGCGACGCGGCCGGCGAGCTCGCCGCGCCGTATGCGCGGTACAGCGCGGAGGCCCTGGTCGCGGACCAGCCGGACGCATTGATCGTCGACGGCGCCGTCGGCCTGGACGCGGTGCTGAACCGACCGCCGTGGAGTGCGCTGCGCGCCGTGCGCGCGCACCGCGTCTACACGCTACCGGACACGGCGCTGCTCGAACGGCCCGGTCCGCGCTACAACGAAGGTTTGGCGTGGCTGATCGCAACCATCGGACGGATCCCGACGTGAGCGTGCGCGACCATCGCCGCCTCTTTCCGACGGGGCCCACGCAGCAGCGCGCGCTGGTCGTCGCCGTCGATCTGCAAGATCCCGGCCGGCCGCTCGCACCGGAACTGGTCGAGTTCGAGGCGCTGGCCGAGGCGGCGGGGGCGCGCGTCGTCGGCGAAGTCGTGCAGAAGCTGCCGCACGTCGATCCGGCGACGCTGGTCGGCAGCGGGAAGGCGCGGGAGATCGCCGAGCGGGCCGAGGAGCTGCGCGCCGACGTGCTGTTCGTCTTCAACGACCTGCGACCGCGCCAGCGGACGAACCTCGAGAAGATCGTGCCGCTGCCGATCGTCGACCGCACGATGCTGATCCTCGACATCTTCGCGCAGCACGCGCGCTCGCGCGAGGGACAGCTGCAGGTCGAGCTGGCGCAGCTACGCTATCGGCAGTCGAACCTGATCGGCGCCGGCGCCGAGCTTTCCCGGCTGGGCGGCGGCGTGGGGACGCGCGGCCCCGGCGAGACGAAGCTCGAGACCGACCGGCGCAAGATCGCGCAGCGGGTGACGCTGCTGCAGCACCAGCTCGAGGACGTGCGGCGCCAACGCGAGACGCGCCGCAGCGGGCGCGGCCCCGATCCGTTCGTCGCGCTGGTCGGCTACACCAACGTCGGCAAGTCCTCACTGCTCAACCGGCTCTCCGGCAGCGGCGTCGGCGACCGCGCCTTCGTCGCCGACCAGCCCTTCGCGACGCTCGATCCGACGCGCCGCCGCGCCTACGTCGCACCGGGCGTGAACGTGCGCCTGACCGATACGGTCGGCTTCATCACAGCGCTCCCGCAAGAATTGGTCAACGCCTTCCGCGCGACGCTCGAAGAGCTCGAGGCCGCCGACCTGCTGTTGCACGTCCACGACGCGTCGAACCCCGACTGGCCGCGCCAGAAGGCCTCGGTCGAGACGATCTTGTGCGAGCTGCACCTGGACGAGAAGCCGGTGCTCGACGTGTTCAACAAGGTCGACCGGCTGGACGCCGCCGCGCGCGCGGCGCTCCCGCCCGGCGGCCTCGAGGTCAGCGCGTCCAGCGGCGAGGGGATCGAGGCGTTGCGCGCCGCGATCGCCAACCGGTTGGCATGAGGTCCGTTCGCCCGGCGTCTAGCGCGCTCGGCGCCGTCTTGATCGCCGCGGTTGCCACCGGTTGCGCGCGCGCGCCGAGCGCGTCGCCGGCGGCGACGCCGGCACCGCGGCCGGCGGTCCAGGCACCACCGAAGGACCGCTTCGTCCGCCTCTACGAGAAGCTTCACCCGTCGATCGTGCTGTTCACGATGCAGATCCCCGCCGACGACCCCAAGCGCCGGGGGGAATGGGATGACGCCTACGGCAGCGGTGTCGTCGTCGAGAGCGGCGCCTGGGGTTCGCGCATCCTGACCGATGCGCACGTCATCGCCGACGCGCGCAATCTCGTCGCGACGATCGGCGACGGGGCGCACGCGCGCGCGCACGTCGTCGCGACGACCGGCGAGGATGCGGACCTGGCGATCGTCGACACGCCGATCCCGAACCGCCCGGTCGCCACGCTCGGGTCGAGTGCCCGCGTCGAGCCCGGGACGCCGATCGGCGTGCTGGGCTATCCGATCCCCGACGCGTTCGAGGACGAGCACCTCGGCCGCACGGTCTCACTCTACACCGGCCGGGTCGCGAGCGTGCGCAAGGGGACGCTCGAGCTCGACGTGCCGATCATCCCGGGTGAGAGCGGGGGGCCGGTCTTCGATGCGTCCGACGGCGTCGTGATCGGGATCGCCGAGTCACGCTTCGAAGAGGAGCGCGCGATCGGCTTCGCCACCCCGATCGACTTCGCCACCCGTTTTCTGGCCGCTCATCCCCGCATCATGGAAGCACGCCGCCGGTAAGCGAGGGATGCTTTGAGCCGCGAGTCGCTGCGCGCGCGCCTCCGGCGAGGAACGGGGATCGTGTCGCGCCGGCTGCCGAACGTGCGCGGCCGGTCGCGGCTCGCGCAGCTCCTGGACGGCGTGTTCGGGATTCCGCTCGATCCGGCCGAAGCGATCGTCGACGTGACCGCCGCCGACGGCAGCCGCTGGCGGCTCGATCTGCGCACGACTTTCGAGCGGCAGGTCTTCTGGAGCGGGCGCTACGATGAAGCGACGCTGGCGCGCCTGGCCGCGCGGCTGCGGCGCGGTGACGTGGTCCTCGACGTCGGGGCGAACATCGGGCTCTACGCGGTTCGGTTGGCACGTGCGCTGCTACGCCTGGGCGGCGGCTGCGTGCACGCCTTCGAACCGATCCCCGCCAACGCCGAACGGCTCGCGTACAACGTCGCGGCCAACGCGCTCGCCCAGGTCGTGCAGATCCACGAGCTGGCGCTGGGGTCGCGCCACGGACGTACCGCGTTCCACCGCGAGAACGAGTACGGCGCGAGCACCGGCAACGCGGCGATGATCGGGGCGGCCGTCGCGCCGGCGTTCGGCGCCGATACGGAAGCAGACGTCACCACGCTCGACAGCTTCGCCGCGCGGCTCGATCTGGGTTCGTGCGCGTTGATCAAACTCGACGTCGAGGGGGCCGAACTCGAGGTGCTGCGCGGGGGTGCCGCGACGATCGCGCGGTTGCGGCCGGTGATCCTGGCCGAGTACAACGCCTTCTGGGCCCGGCAGTTCGGCTGGGATGACGCGGCGTATGCGGCCTTCGCCAGCGAGCACGACTACGTCGCCCAGTGGCTCGACGAACGACACAATCCGGTCCGCGACGCGCGCATCGCCAACGTCTTGCTGGTCCCGGCCGAGCTCAGCGCTGCAAGCCGACGTTGACGTGCAGGCGCGGGCGGGAGCGGTCGCCGATCCAGCGGGCGGGCGGGATGCGCCACCAGCGCGCTAGCGTGTCGAGGGCGGGCGCGTAGCTGGCGCGCCGTTCGGCGAACGCGGTCCACGCCTCGTCGAGCGGGCGTAGCGGCGCGCCGGCGGCCTGGAGATCGGCGTAGGCGATGACGAACTCGTCGCGTTCGACTCCGACTGCCTCCGTCGTATCGAGGTTGAAGAAACCGGTGAAGTCGTGGACGAGGTGGGCGCCGAGCCGGGCGGTCAGCACGGCTTGCCCGCGATGGTCGAGCTCGACCGTGGTGATCAGCAAGGTCGATGCGTCGAGGATCGCACCCAGCGTGCCGATCCACGACTCGTCATCGTGGCTGGAGCGGAAGTAGGTCAGGATCGGATAGGCCAGGTGCGTCTCGAGCACTTCGGCGATCCAGTGCTGGGCCTCGCGCAGGATCGGCGACAAATCGTTCACCAGGCCGAGCTTCACGTGGCGCAGGACGAACTCGAGACCGCTCGGCGGCGCGCCGGTGCGCTCGGAGAGCGAGACGATGAACGATTCGCGGCGTTGGAACGCGGCAAACGTCTGGAACAGATAGGTCGTCACGATGGCGAACGTCCCCAGCCCCGACGCGCCGGCGACCAGCGCGCACAGCCGCGGAAAGACGGCGACCGGCACGTAGTCGCCGTAGCCGATCGTCAGCAACGACGAGCCGGCGAAGTAGATCGCGGCGAACGGGCCGGGGTGCGGACGGATCTCGCCGCGCAGCGCCCAGAACAAGAGGCCGTAGCCGATGATCTCGAGCGCGACCCAGAACGCGAGCAGTGCGATCAGGAAGGCTGGTGCGAACAGTGCGAGCGTGTCCTCGCGGCGTTCGGCATCGGAGAAGCGCAGCGCGACCGCGCGCCACACGCGCCAGCTATAGCGCGAGAGGTACGCGCTGGGACGGTAGCGCCCACTGATCGCGCGCGGGACGATCACCGACTGGAACAGGTCGGCGAGCGCGATCACGACGAGCGCGGCGCCGACGAGGCCGGTCAGGACGTTGAACGCGTTCAGTTGGGGACGCCGGTCACCGAGGCCAGCCCGATCGGACCGACGTCGCTGGTCTGGTCCTTGCGGACGACGACCTGCGCCGAATACGACTGGTAGCCCGGTGAGCTGATCACCATCGTCTGCGTCCCGGTCGGCACGTCGAGCAGGCGGAACCCGCCTTTGTCGGCCGGTGAGATGCGCAGGGTCTGCAGTCCGATCGTGATCGTCGCGGCCGGCACCGGGCGGGTGGGGTCGCTCGCTTCGACGACGCGCCCGACCACGTTCCCCCGGTCGGTCACGCCCTGACCGTTGGGGTTCTCGCAGCCCTTTGCGCCGAGCAGCACGATCGCGGCTCCGAGACCGAGGACGGAGGCGACGCGCGTGACGTTCGTGTATATTCTCAGGTTGTGTCTCCCTATGGTCCGGTCGCTATCTATCTCGCCTTGGCGTTCCTCGCCGCCCTGGCGTTCTGTCTCCTGCCCGGCCTGGTCGCCCGCCGGAAGCCCAACCCGGTGAAGTCCGAGGCGTACGAGTGCGGCGTGGAGCCGACGTCCGACGTCTCGGGCCGATTCCCGGTCCGATTCTACGTGATCGCGATGCTGTTCGTCGTCTTCGACGTGGAGGCGGCCTCGTTCTATCCGTGGGCGGTGCAGATGCACGTCCTGCGGGTGTTCGGCCTGGTGGAGATGGTGAGCTTCGTGGTCGTCCTCGCGATCGGGTACGCCTACGTCTGGAAGAGAGGTGGGTTTCAGTGGCGCTAGGCAGCGGCGGAGATTTCTTGCTCACGACCGTCGACTCGGTCGCCCGCTGGGCGCAGTCCTCGAGCGTCTGGCCGCTGACGATGGGCCTGGCCTGCTGCGCGATCGAGATGATGACCGCGACCGCTCCGGAGTACGACATCGCCCGGCTCGGCTCGGAGGTCTTCCGGGCCTCGCCGCGCCAGGCCGACCTGATGATCGTCTCGGGGCGCGTCGCCAAGAAGATGGGGCCGATCGTCAAGCGGCTCTACGATCAGATGGCCGACCCCAAGTGGGTCATCTCGATGGGCGCCTGCGCCTCGAGCGGCGGCGTCTTCGACAACTACGCGATCGTCCAGGGCGTCGACACGATCATCCCGGTCGACGTCTACGTCCCGGGCTGCCCGCCGACGCCCGACGGCCTGCTCTACGCCGTCAACTTGATCCAGCAGCAGATCAAGCAAGGCGGCCGCGGCGGAATCCTGGCCCGGGCGTAGCGCGATGCCGAGTTCGCAGGCGCCGCCGGCCGGGGCCACCGCCCTCGACCCGACCGCCGTACGCCCCGACATCGCCGACGCGCGCATCATCCGGATCGTGCCGGCCGAGCTGATCGCGACGCTGCGCGGCCTCAAGGCCGACGGCTTCGCGCTGCTGCTCGACATCGGCGGCGTCGACTATCTCGACCGCGAGCCGCGCTACGACGTCGTCTACCATCTGCTCGCGCTGCCGACGCAGCCCGCCACCAGCGGCGACGTGGGCGCGCCGCAGCGCGTGCGCGTCCTGTGCGGCGTCGGCGCAACGGAACTCGAGGTCCCGACCGCCGTCGCGCTCTGGCCGGCGGCCGACTGGGCCGAGCGCGAGATCTTCGACCTGTTCGGGATTCGGTTCGCCGGTCACCCCGACATGCGCCGCATCCAGATGCCCGACGAGTGGGAAGGCCACCCGCTGCGCAAGGATTACCCGCTGCGCGGGCCGGCCCGCGAGCGGACGCCGCGGCCCTCGTTCGCGCTCAAGTCCAACGTCGGCGCCGGCACGCCGGCCTCCGGCCGCGCGGCGCAGGCCTTGCAGAAACAGATCCTCGAGGCGCGCCGCCCGAAGGATGCGCCGCAGTGAGCAGCATCGCGCCGGAAGCGAGCTACTCCGTCGACGTCATCGAGCGCACCGACAATCGCATGGTGCTCTCGATGGGGCCCCAGCATCCCTCGACCCACGGCGTCCTGCAGATCGTCACCGAGATCGAGGGCGAGACCGTCACCAAGGCCTCGCCCGAGATCGGCTATCTGCACACCGGGATCGAGAAGAGCGCCGAGAACCTGTTCTGGTCGCAGGCATCGACCGTCATCGAGCGGATGGACTACCTCTCGCCGCTGACCAACGCGCTGTGCTACTACTTGGCGGTCGAGAAGCTGTTGGGGATCGACGAGCAGATCCCACCGCGGGCGCAGCAGATCCGCGTGCTGCTGGCCGAACTCTCGCGCATCGCCTCGCACTGCGTCTGGCTGGGCACCGGTGGGATCGACCTGGGCGCGCTGACCGGGTTCTTCTACGCCTTCGACCTGCGCGAGCGGATCCTCGACCTGTTCGAGGCCTCGGGCGGCGCGCGGATGCACCCCAACTACCTGCGCGTCGGCGGGCTGGCGCAAGACCTGCCGGCCGGTTTCCTCGACAAGCTCGACGGCGTCATCGCGATGTACGAGCCGCGCATGCGCGACCTGCGCGGCTTGCTGCAGAAGAACCCGATCCTCCAGGACCGCATGATCGACGTCGGCATCCTCGAAGCCGAAGAGGCGGTCGCCTGGGGGATGACCGGCGCGATCCTGCGCGCGACCGGGATCGCCTACGACGTGCGCAAGGCCTTCCCGTACAGCGGCTACGACCGCTACGAGTTCGACGTCCCGACCCGCACCGAGGGCGACGCCTACGCGCGCTTCCTGGTGCGCCTGGACGAGATGGACGAGTCGATGCGGATCATCCGCCAGGTGCGCAAGGAACTCAACGAGCCCGGGAACTGGCAGATCGCCGACACGAAGTTCGTCCCGCCGCCCAAAGAGACGATCGCGCTCTCGATGGAAGCGCTGATCCACCACTTCAAGCTGGTCTCGGAGTCGTTCCGCGTCCCGGCCGGCGACGTCTACCAGGCGGTCGAGGGACCGCGCGGCGAGCTGGGCTACTACATCGTCTCCAACGGTGACAACCGCCCTTGGCGCGTGCGCACGCGGCCGCCGTCGATGTACAACCTGCAGGTGCTCAAGAAGATCGCGCTGGGCGAGCTGATCGCCGACATGGTCGTCATGATCGGCTCGCTCGACCCCGTCTTCGGCGAGGTGGACCGGTGAGCGTGCAGACCCAGGCCGACGCCGCCGCCGGCGTCCATCCGGGTCCCGACGCGGTCGCCGACTGGAGCCCGTACCTGCAGCGCGCGGGGCATCCCTTCGACGAGCTTCACGCGCGCCTGCGGCCCGAGATCGACACGATCGTCGCGCAGTACGAGGAACGGCGCTCGGCGCTGCTGCCCCTCGCGCACCTCTTCCAAGAGCACGAGGGGTTCGTCTCCCCCAACGCCGTCGCGGTCATCGCCCACACGCTGGACGAGACACTGGCCACGGTCGAGTCGACGCTTTCCTTCTATACGCTGTTCTACCGGCGGCCGGTCGGGAAGTACATGGTGCAGGTCTGCCGCAACCTGTCGTGCCTGCTCAACGGCGCCGAGGCGCTCATGGAGCACGTGCGCGCGCGCCTCGGCGTCGGCCACCTCGAAACGACCGAGGACGGCGTCTTCTCGTACGAAGAGGTCGAGTGTCTGGCGGCCTGCGACCGCGCGCCGTGCGCGCAGGTCAACCTCGAGTTCGTCTACGACCTCACCCCGGAGAAGGTCGACGCGTTGCTGGCCGCCTTGCGCGCCGGGACGCACGCGATCGCGCCGCTGGCGCAAACGCTCGCGCCCGGACGCAGTTGGAAGCTCGCCCAGGACACCGGCCGCAAGTCGGCCGGCGCGCGCGGCGTGAGCGATCCCAACAACGCCGGTGGGATCGGTGATTCCAGCGGCGTCACGATATTCGACCTGATCGTCGGCAAGCCGCAGTACGAGCTGCGCTCCAACGAGCGGCTCGTCCACGAGACGGCGCTGCGTCCCGAGTTGGCCGAGGACGGAGGGCATTAGCGTGGCCGAGATCGTGACGCCCGTCCTGACGCGCGGGATCGGCGAGCTGAACCTGCGCGAGATCGCGGTCTACCGGCAGCAGGGCGGCTACGAGCAGCTGCGCCGCGCCGTCTTGGAGCTGGAACCGAAGGCCGTCGCCGACCTGTGCACCGGCTCGAACCTGCGCGGGCGCGGCGGCGCGGGTTTCCCGACCGGCCGCAAGTGGTCGTTCCTGCCGAACAACGGCCACCCGCGCTACATGGTGTGCAACTGCGACGAGGCCGAGCCCGGCACGTTCAAGGACCACATGCTGCTCGAAGAGACGCCGCACCAGATCATCGAGGGGATCCTGATCGGCGCCTATGCGATCGGCTGCGAGCACTCGTACATCTATATTCGCGGCGAGTTCAAGCGCGGCTACGAGATCATGCGCGCGGCGGTCGCGCAGGCGCGCGCCGCCGGCTTCCTCGGCGAGAACGTCTGCGGCTCCGGCAAGCGCCTCGAGCTGACGATCCACCGCGGCGCCGGCGCGTACATCTGCGGCGAGGAGACCGGGTTGCTCAACTCGCTGGAGGGCCGGCGCGGCGAGCCGCGGCTCAAGCCGCCGTTCCCGGCGATCAAGGGGCTCTACGGCGAGCCGACGGTCGTCAACAACGTCGAGACGCTGGCCTACCTACCTCATATCATGCGCAACGGCGCCGAGTGGTTCGCCAAGGTGGGCCCCGAGCGCTCGCCGGGCTACAAGGTCGTCTCGATCTCGGGTCACGTCGTGCGGCCCGGCAACTACGAAGTCGAGCTGGGGACGACGATGCGGGAGCTGATCTGGGACTGCGCGGGCGGCCTGCGCCCGGGCCGCCGCTTTTTGGGCGTGCAGCCCGGCGGCGGTTCGTCGGCCTGCCTGTTCGAGGAGCACCTCGATCTGTCGTACGATTTCGACACGATCACCAAGGCCGGTTCGATGCTCGGCTCGGGGGCGATGGTCGTCTTCGACGACACGACCGACTTCGTGAAAGCCGCGCACGCGCTGATCCGCTTCTACGCGCACGAATCGTGCGGGCAGTGCACGCCGTGCCGCGAGGGCGGCCACTGGATCCAGCGGACGCTCGAGCGGCTGATCGCGGGCGGCGGGGTCGACTCCGATATCGAGGTGATCAAGAGCGCCGCGCACCAGCTCACCGGCTTGAACCTGTGCGCGCTGGGCGACTCGATCGAACCGTTCCTGGCCTCGGTCATCATCCGCTTCGAGGAGCAGTTCCGCGCCTATCTCCGCCCCGGCGCAGCCGAGAAAGTCGCCGTTTGATGTCCGCCACGGCCGAGCAAACCGATCTCGTCACGGTCACCATCGACGGCATCGACGTGCGCGTCCCCAAGGGAACGTTGCTGGTCGAAGCCGCCAAGACGATCCAGCGCGACATCCCGGTCTACTGCTACCACCCCAAGCTCGGGCCGGCCGGCCTGTGCCGCATCTGCCTGGTCGAGATCGAGGGGCTGCCGAAGCTGCAGATCGCCTGCAACACGCCGGTCACCGACGGGATGGTCGTCCACACGACCAACGCCAAGGTCGACGACGGGCGGCGCGCGATCCTCGAGTTCTTCCTCTTGAACCACCCGCTGGACTGCCCGATCTGCGACAAGGGCGGCGAGTGCGACCTGCAAGACTACGCGATGGCCTACGGCCAGGGCGCCTCGCGGATGGTCGAACCGAAGATGCCCAAGCCCAAGGCGGTCGATCTCGGCCCGACGATCGTGCTCGACGAGGAGCGCTGCGTCGTCTGTCTGCGCTGCGTGCGATTCGACCAGATCATCACCCAGGAGAGCTCGCTGCGCACCGACGACCGCGGCGCGCACGTGATCATCGCCACCGCGACGGGGAAGCCGTACGTCTCGGACTTCACCGGCAACGTGACCGAGCTGTGCCCGGTCGGTGCGCTGACCTCGAAGACCTATCGCTTCCGCTCGCGGCCGTGGGACAACCACCGCACGACGACGACCTGCACGCAGTGCAGCGTCGGCTGCCAGATGCACGTCGACGAGCGCGGCAACGCGCTGCTGCGCACGATGAGCGTCCCCGAGGACGAGGCGATCTCCGATTCGTGGCTGTGCGACCGCGGCCGCTACAACGTCGGCTTCGTCGACGACGAGCGGCGGCTGACGACGCCGCTCTTGCGCCGCACCGACGGCAGCTCGACGCAGATCGACTGGCCCGACGCGCTCGACCTGCTCGCCGCCGAGCTGAAGAAGGCCGGCCGCAACGCCGGCGTCATCGGCGGTGGCCGGCTGCTCAACGAAGAGATCCTGCTGGCGGTGTACCTGTTCCGAGGGCTGGGGATCGCGAACCTCGACGCGCGCGTCGGCGCGCAGACGGTCGTCCATCACGACGGCTTCGCCAACCACGTCGACCTCGAGCGCGCCGACACGATCGTCACGGTCGGCCGGCCGCCTTCGCAGCTCGCGCCGGTTCTCGACCTGCGTATCCGCAAGGCAGTCTCGCGGCATGGGGCGCGGCTGATCTCGGTCGGCGACTTCCCGGCCGGCAGTTTCGTCCCCGAGACGCGCGTGCAGAGTGCGGATGAGTTGCGGGCGGCGCTGGGCGAGCGACCGGGCCGGGTCGCGGTAATCTGGGACGGCGTGATGCGCGACGGTGGGCAGACGCTGATCGCGCCGCTGCACGAGCTGCCAGCCCAGAGCGTCACGCGCTATGTCCTGCCCGAGACGCCGAACGGCCGCGGCGCCGACGCGCTCGGGATGCGACCGGGTCCCGAGGGGTTGAACACGCGCGGGATGCTGGAAGCCGCGCGCGACGGTAAGCTGGGGTTGCTGGCGTTCTTGGGGGCCGACCCGATGCTGCGCTTCCCCGATCGTGCGCTGGCCGAGGCGGCGCTGCGCGCGACGCCGTTCGTCGTCGTGACCGATCTGTTCTCGACGCAGACCGCGCGCCTGGCCCACCTGGTGCTGCCCGTCTGCAGCGCGTTCGAGAAGTCCGGGACGACGACCGATCTCGCCGGCGACGTGTTGGCGGTGAGCGGCGCCGTGCGCGCACCCGAGGGCGTGCCGGCCGACGGCGACATCATCGTCGAGCTGGCCACGCGCTTGGGGATCGCGTTGCCGTTCCCCGACGTCCTCGAGACGACGGTGCGCGAGCGGATCCGCACGACTCCGGCGCCCCCGCCCGATGCGAGCGCCGAGACGACCGTGCGAGCGGTCGAGCCGGGCCGGTTGCGGGTGATCGCCGAGGCCGCCAGTTTCGCCGGCGGTGGGACGCTGGCGCACGACGCCCGCGTCGCCGGCCTGCGCCCGCCGGCGCGGGCGCGGTTGCACCCCGCGACCGCGCGCGCCTGGGGCGTCACCACGGGCGACCGTGTGACGATCAGTGCCGCCAGCGGCGCAGCGCTGCCTGGCCTGACCATCGTGCTCGACGAGCGCGTTCCACGCGACGCGGTCGCACTGCTCGAAGGCCTCCCCGAAGCCCCGCTCGGCGCCCTCGGCCCGCGCCCCTCGGTCCGCGTCCTCAAAACCACGGTGACCGCGTGAACTTCACCTTGGGGCCGATTTGGTTGATCGTGTTGATCAAGGCGGTCATCGTGTTGGCGGTGGTGATCACCACCTTTGCGTACTCGATGCTGTTCGAGCGCAAGATCATGGGCTGGATGCAAATGCGGCCCGGACCCAACCGGGTCGGGCCGTGGGGACTGCTGCAGCCGGCCGCCGATGCGGTCAAGATGATCTTCAAGGAAGACCTCACGCCGGACACGGCCGACCCGCTGATCTATCGCATCGCGCCGTTCATCTCGCTGATCTGCGCGATGGGGACGTTCGCGATCATCCCGTTCTCGGCGTCGCCGGACGGGACGTTATGGTCGGTCGGCAACGTCAATGCCGGGATCCTGTTCGTCTTCGCGCTGACCTCGATCGGCGTCTACGGGATCTCGCTGGCCGGCTGGGCCTCGGGTTCGAAGTTCCCGCTGCTCGGCGCGGTCCGCTCGACGGCGCAGATGATCTCCTACGAGCTGGCCATGTCGATGTCGGTGATCGGCGTGCTGCTGCTGGCCGGTTCGACGGCCTTGGGCGCGATCGTCGACGCGCAGTACCGCCTGTGGTTCGTCGTCCCGCAGGTCGTCGGCTTCCTGATCTATCTCGTCACCGCGGTCGCCGAAACGAACCGGGCGCCGTTCGACCTGGTGGAGGCCGAGACGGAGCTGGTCGGCGGCTTCCACACCGAGTACTCGGGGCTGCGCTTCGGATTGTTCTTCATCGCCGAGTACCTGAACATGATTACGGTCTCGTGCCTGGCGACGCTGCTCTTCTTCGGCGGCTGGAACGGGCCGTTCGGCGTCCCCTCGACGGGCCTCTTGGGTTTGCTCTGGTTTCTGATCAAGGCGGGGCTGTTCTTGTTCTTCTATATCTGGTTACGTTCGACGCTGCCGCGCTTCCGCTACGACCGGCTGATGGCTTTCGGGTGGAAGGTGCTGTTACCGGTCGCGACGCTCAACCTGGTCGTGACGGCGGTGATCGTCGCGGTGTGGCCGACCCGTGCGTAAAAACCTGTTCAACGTCGGCGCGCTCGTCCGCGGCTTCTCGACGACCTTCAGCTACCTGTTCAAGAAACGGCCGACGATCGAGTACCCGTCGGTGAAGAAGCAGCACGCGCCGCGCTTCCACGGTCTGCACGAGCTGCGGCGCTACGCCGACGGCAAGGAGCGTTGCATCGGCTGCGAGCTGTGCGCGATCGCCTGCCCGGCCAATGCGATCACCGTCATCGGCGCCGAGAACGCGCCGCAGGACCGCCGCTCGCCGGGAGAGCGCTTCGCTGCGCGTTACGAGATCGACGAGCTGCGCTGCATCTTCTGCGGGCTGTGCGAGGAGGCGTGCCCGACCGACGCGATCGTGCTGACCCCGCGCTTCGAGATGGCCGACTACCGGCGCGGTGCGTTCGTCTACGCGAAGGACCGGCTGCTGGTTCCGCCCGAAGCCGGCGTCGGGACGGCGCCCGACGAGCGGCCCAACGGGATCCCGGCCGATCTGGGCGCCGTCTACCGCGTCAAGGACACGGTCGACATCGCCGAGGGTTACGAGGCGACCAACCGGGGTCATCTGCTCAAGACCGAGCGCCGCGGGTTGGCCGGATGATCGCCTTCGCGATCCTCGCGCTGGTCATGGTGGCGAGCGCGCTGTTCACCATCACCGCCGTCCGGCCGGTCCACTCGGTGGTCGGGTTGCTGACGAACTTCATCGCGCTGGCGATCATGTACCTGACCTTGCAGGCCGAATTCTTGGCCGTCATGCAGATCGTCGTCTACAGCGGCGCGATCCTGATCCTGTTCGTCTTCGTCATCGCGCTGCTCTCCAGCGGCGTGCGGCCGTTCGACATCGGCCCCAACCGCGCCAAAGGGGTGCTCGTCCCGGCGCTCGTCTTCGGCGCGCTGATCTTGGCCGGCGTGGTGGCGACGATCGTGCGGAATCCGGTCGCAGCGCAACCCTCGCCAGGGGTGACCGGCACGGCGCTCGTCTTCGGCAGCGTAGCGAACTTCGGGAACGCGCTCTTCAGCGACAACCTGCTGCCCTTCGAAGTCACCGCCTTCATCCTGATGGTCGCCGTGATCGGCGTCGTGCTGATCGCCGGCGACGCGGGGCCGGCCGGCGTCGTCCGCCGCCGGCGGCGCCGCTCCGGCGCACGCGAATCGATCGTCAAGGAGCCCCTCACGCGATGATCGTGCGCCCAGAGTACTACGTCGTCCTCTCCGCCGTGCTGTTCAGCATCGGCGTCGTCGGCGTGATCGTGCGGCGCAACCCGCTGATCATGCTGATGTCGATCGAGCTGCTCTTCAACGCGGCGAACTTGGCGCTGGTGACCTATGCCCGCGCCTGGGTCGACAACGTCGGTCACGTCTTCGCTTTCCTGGTCATCACCGTCGCCGCCGCCGAGGCCGCCATCGGCCTCGCGATCGTGGCGGTGACGTTCCGCCGCTCCGTCAACGTCGACGTCGACGAAGTCGCCGTCCTGAAGGGCTAGCCGCCGATCATGCTGCTGACCGTGATTTGGCTGCTGCCGCTGCTGGGGGCCGTCGTGGCCTGGGCCTTCGGCCCGCAACTGCGTGCCTGGGCCGGCCCGCTCTGTTCGGCGCTGGTCGGCCTTTCGTTCCTGGCGACCTGCGCGAGCTGGGGCGACGCGACGACCGGTGCCGGTGTGCACGTTTCGCTGGTGCGCTGGCTGCCGGGCTGGGAGTTCGGGTTGCAACTCGACCGGCTCTCGTTGGTCTGGACGCTGATCGTCACCGGCGTCGGTTTCCTGATCCACGTCTACTCGATCGGGTACATGCACGGCGACCGCGCCGTCGCGCGCTTCTTCGCCTACATGAACTTCTTCGTGTACGCGATGCTCACGCTGGTGCTGAGCGACAACGTGGTCGGGCTGCTGGTCGGCTGGGGGCTGGTCGGGCTGGCCTCGTACTTCCTGATCGGCTTCTGGTTCGAGCGCCCGACGGCGGTCGCCGCCGCCCGCAAGGCGTTCATCATGAACGTCGTCGGCGACGCCGGGATCATGTTCGCGATCTTCCTGATCGTCACGCGGATCGGCTCGATCGGCTACGCCGACATCTTCACCCGCTTTCCGACCGCGTTCACCCGCGAGGAGCTGTTCCTGGTCTGCCTGGGCTTGTTCATCGGCTGCGCGGCGAAGTCGGCGCAGGTCCCGCTGCACACCTGGCTCCCCGATGCGATGGAAGGCCCGACGCCGGTCTCGGCGCTGATCCACGCCGCGACGATGGTCACCGCGGGGGTGTACTTGATCGCGCGCTTCGCGCCGCTGTGGAACGCCTCGGCCGACGCCCGGGTGCTGGTCGGCGTCATCGGCGCGCTGACCGCACTGCTGGGCGCGACGCTGGGCTGCGTCCAGTGGGACATCAAACGGATCCTGGCCTACTCGACGATGTCGCAGATCGGCTACATGATCATGGCCGTCGGCGTCGGCGCCTTCGAGGGCGGCGTCCTGCACTTCCTCACCCACGCCTTCTTCAAAGCCCAGCTCTTCCTGACGTCGGGGATCATCATCCACGCGCTGCACGACGAACAGGACGTGCGCCGCATGGGCGGCCTGCGCACGCGGCTCCCGTTCGCCTTCTGGGCGATGCTGATCGGCGTGCTGGCGATCTGCGGCGTCCCCGGCTTCAGCGGCTTCTTCTCGAAGGACCTGATCCTGTACGCGACGCTGGAGCGCGGGCACCCGTGGCTCTATGCGGTCGGCGTGCTGACCGCCGGGCTGACGGCGTACTACATGTTCCGGCTGCTGTTCGTGACGTTCTTGGGCAGCTACCGCGGTGAGGTCGACCCGTCGGACCTCGGGATCCGCCACCCCGAGCTGGCGGGGACGGCGCTGGCCGCGCACGCCGAGGATCACGAGCCGCCGCACACGCACGCGCCGGCCTGGCTGATGTCGGGGCCGGTCGCCGTGCTGATCCCGTTCTCGATCCTGATCGGCTGGCTCGGCCTGGGCGGCGAGAGCAGCCCCTGGGTGCAGTTCTTCGCCGGCTTCTTCGGCGCGGCGTCGCGGGCGCCGCTGCACGCGTCGATCTCCGAGTCGCTCTCGACGCTGCTCGTGCTGGTCTGCGTGATCCTCGGCTTCGCGGTCGCCGCGCTGCGCTATTGGCGTCCCGACGCGCTGCGCGCGATCGTTCCGCGGCTCCGCGCCGAAGCGATCCACACGCCGGCACTGTTGTGGAACGCCTATTACTTCGACGCCGCCTACGAGATGTTGCTGGTGCGGCCGGCGGTGGCGATCGGCCGCTGGTTCGTGCGCACGGTCGATCCGCACGTCATCGACGCGGGGGTGCGCGAGGTCGCGATCTCCTCGCAGTGGCTCGGCCATTTGTTCCGCAGCTTCGAGACCGGCCTGGTGCGCGTCTACGCGCTGACGATCGCGCTGGGTGCCGCCTGCTTCATCGCGTACTACGCGCTGGCGGGAGGCGCCCGATGATCCTGGTCGCGCTGGTGCTGGTCCCGATCCTGGCCGGCCTGGCAATCTACGCGCTGCCGCGCGGCGCGGCGACCGCGGCGCGCGCGATCGCGGCCGGGGTCGGTGCGCTGTCGTTCGTCGCGACGCTCGCCGGCGCCGGCACGCCCGACGTCGCGCAGCGCTGGCTGGCGCGCCCGTTCAGCGCGTCGTTCCACCTCGGCTTCGGCCCGGTCTCGGTCTGGCTCGTGGCGTTGCTCGCGCTGGTCACGTTCAGCGCCGCGCTGGCGATCCCGAAGAGCCCGCAGGCCCGCGGCTTGGCCGCGCAACTGCTCGTGCTGCAAGGCGCGATGAACGGCGTCTTTTTGTCCCGCGACCTGCTGCTGTTCGCGCTGTTCTGGGACCTGATGCTGCTGCCGGTCTTCCTGATCCTGATCGCGGGGCGCTCGCACACCCAGACGGCCTGGAAGTATCTGGTCTACAATCTCGTCGGCGGGCTCGCGCTGCTGCTCGCGACCGCCGCGTACGGCGTCCTGGCGTCGAGCACCGACGTGCTCGGTGCGGGCGGAGCGCACGCGGTGCTCGGCCCGGTCTGGGGGAGTTGGATCTTCGCCGGCTTCGCGCTCGCGTTCCTGATCAAGACGCCGGTCTTCCCACTGCACACCTGGATGCCCGAGACCTACGCCGCGCTGCCGCCGCCGATGGTCGCGGTCGTCTCCGCCGTGCAGTCGAAGGCCGGTCTCTACGGCTTCCTGATCGTCGGGGTGCCGTTGCTCGCGCCACAGATGGCGCAGGCGCGGCCGCTGGCGATCGGTTTGGGCATCGCCTCGCTACTCTACGGCGCGCTGGCCGCGCTCGCGACGAACGATGCGAAGCGGGTCGTCGCCTACAGTTCGCTCTCGCACTTGGGGCTGATCCTGCTGGCGGTGTTCAGCGGCTCGGTGTTGGCCTATGTCGGGGCGGTGGTCTACATCCTCGCGCACGGCTTGTTCAGCGCCGCGCTGTTCATCACGCTCGGTGCGGTCGAGCAGCGCGAGGAGACACGCGAGCTGAGCCGGCTGGGCGGCCTCGGCGCGCGTAACCCGCGGTTGGCGGGCGCGCTGACGCTGGCGGGATTGGCGGCGCTCGGCCTGCCCGGGCTGGCCGGATTCGCCGGCGAGATCTTGATCCTGACCGGCCTGTACCGCGGCGGTCTGGTCTGGCCGGCGATCGTCGCCCTGCTCCCGATCGTGCTCGCCTCGGCGTACATGTTGCGAATCTTCCAGGGAATCATGAACGGGCCCGAAGTGCCGGACCTGCCGGTGCGACCCGATCTGGACGGGCTCGAAGCGCTCGCGCTGGTACCGTTGGTCGCCGCGCTGGTCTGGCTCGGCGTGAATCCGAGCGCGGTGACGGGCCTGGGCGCGTACGCCGCGCCCGCCACGCCGCCGGCCGCGATCACCTCGTTCGTCGGGGAGGACGCGCGTGGTCATTAACCTGCCCAGCGCCGGTGACTACTCGGCGCTGCTGCCGACCTTCATCGTCGCCTGCACGCCGCTGCTGATCCTGGTGGTCGACTTGTTCCTGCGCGGCAGCGGGACGGGCCGGCGCGCGGTCGCCGTCGGCTTGGCGATCCTCGGCCTGCTCGCCGCGGGGGCGCTGCTCGCGATGCAATACCCGCACGATGTGGTCGCCTTCGGTGGCGCGTTCGTGCAAGGCGGCTTCTCGATCGTCTTCAGCGAGATCGTCGTCGTCGCGACGCTCGGCACGCTGCTGCTGTCGCTGGGCGTCGGGCGCACCGACCAGGTCGCCGGGACGACCGCGCTGCTGCTGTGGAGTGCGAGCGGGGCGATGCTGATGGCCGGCGCGGCGAACCTGCTGACGGTGTTCCTGGGTCTCGAGCTGCTCTCGCTTGCGCTGTACTGCCTGTGCGCGATCTCCGCCCGCTCGACGGCGCGCGAGGCGGCACTCAAGTACCTGATCCTCTCCTCGATGGCCTCGGGCTTCCTGCTCTACGGCTCGGCGTTGCTGTTCGGTGCGACCGGGTCGGTCGCGTTCGCGGCGATCGCCGCCGCGCCGCCGTCGTCGCTGCTCGCGCTGGGCGCCGGTCTGTTCCTGGTCGGGTTCGCCTTCAAGCTCAGCCTGGTGCCGTTCCACGAGTGGACGCCCGACGTCTACGAGGGCGCACCGCTGCCGGTGACCGCTTTCATGTCGGTCGTGACCAAAGCCGGGGCGCTGGCGGTCGTGGCCCGCTTCGCCTACGCCGCGTTGCCGCAGGCAGACGCGCAGACGCTGCTGATCCCGCTCTGGGTTCTGGCCGCGCTCTCGATGCTGATCGGCAACCTCGCCGCGCTGGCGCAGACCGACATGAAGCGCCTGTTGGCGTACTCGGGGATCGCGCAGGTCGGCTACATCGTCGCCGCGTTCGCCGGGACGACGACGGCCGGGCTGCGGTACGCGCTGCTGTACCTGGCCGGCTACACATTCATGAACCTGGGCGCCTTCGCGGTCGTCGCGCTCCTCTCGCGCGAGGGCGACGCGGTGGTCGGCTTGGAGCGGTTCGCCGGCTTGGGCGCGCGGCGTCCGTTGCTCGCCGCCGCGATGACGTTCTTCCTGATCGGTTTGGCCGGGCTGCCGCCGACGATCGGGTTCACCGGGAAATTCTTGATCCTGGCCGCGACGGTCGGCGCCGGCTACGCCTGGTTGGCGGGGATCCTGATCGTCGGGACCGCGATCTCGGCCTACGTGTACCTCAAGATCGTGCGCGCGATGTACGTGCGCACCGACTTGGCCCACGTGCCCGACGAGCGCGCGCCGAACGCGCTGCCGTGGATCGCCGTCGCCGTCTGCGCGATCGCGACGTTCGTCCTGGGCGTCCTGCCGCTGACGCCCTCGAACGTCTTGCCCCACGTGAAGTGACGGTTCGGCCCGCGCGGCCCGACGACGAGCCGTTCGTGGTCGGACTCGTCCCGCGCTTCGTCGAGCACGGCGCGGCGGACGGTCACACGCCCGACGAGGTGATCGCCGGAACGGCCCGCGTGCTGGGCGCGGCCTTGCGCGCGCCGCGCGCCGGCGAGCTGTTCCTGATCGCCGAGGATGCACCGGGCGAGCGCGCCGGCTTCGCCTACGCGGTGACGGAGCGCGACTTCTTCACCTCCGAGCCGTACGTGCACGTCTCGGAGATCGCGGTCGCGCGCAGCGGCCGCCAGATCGGAGCGGCGCTGATGGAGGCGGTCGAGGCCTGGGCCCAGAAGCGCGGCGCACGTTTCGTGACGCTCAACGTGGTCGACGGCAACCTTGGCGCGCAACGCTTCTACGAGCGGCGCGGGTACGCGCCCGGCCACCGGCACTACGTGCGGCGCCTCGTATGACGATCCCGGTGCTGGTCGCGGGCGGTGGGATCGGCGGGCTCGCGGTCGCGCTCGCCCTTGCCCAGCGCGGCCGCGCGGTGCAGGTCTTCGAGAAGTCGGCCGAGTTCGGTGAGATCGGCGCGGGCCTGCAGCTCGCGCCGAACGCCTCGCGCGCGCTCGACCGGCTCGGGCTGCTCGACGCGCTGAGCGAGCACGCCGTCTTCCCGCAGCGGTTGGTCTGGATGGACGCGCATACCGGCGGGCGCCTGTGCGAGCTGGACCTGGGGGCACCGTTTCGCGAGCGGTACGGCTACCGCTACATCGTGATGCACCGCGGCGATCTGCTGGCCGTGCTGCTCGCCGCCGCGCAGGCCGACACGCGCATCACGCTCGAGACCGGCAAGGATATCCTTGGCATCGAGCAGGACGACGACGCGGTCGCGGTGCGCTGTGCCGACGGGACGACGGTGCGGGCCGAGCTGCTGATCGGTGCCGACGGGCTGTGGTCGACGGTGCGCACCAGCGTCGTCGAGGACGGCGCGCCGATCTGCTCGGAGTACGTCGCCTATCGCGGCGCGATCCCGATCGGCGAGATGTCGACGCACGCGGGTCTCGACAACGTCGTCGTCTGGACCGGCCCCGACAAGCACCTGGTGCAGTACCCGCTGCGCCGCGGCGAGCTCTACAATCAGGTTGCCGTCTTTCGCAGCGAGCGGTACCGGCCCGGCAGCGACGACTGGGGCACGGGCGAGGAGCTGGAGCGGCACTTCGCCGCCACCGCCCCACCGGTGCGCGCCGCGCTGACCAAGATCCGCCGTAACCGTCGCTGGCCGATGTACGACCGGCTGCCGATCGAGCGCTGGAGCCGCGGCCGCGTGACGCTGCTCGGCGACGCCGCGCACCCGATGCTCCAGTACCTCGCCCAGGGCGCCTGTCAGGCGCTCGAAGACGCTCTCGCGCTGGCCGACGCGTTGGCCGATCACGCGACCCTCGCGGCCGGGCTCGCCGCCTACGAGGCGGCGCGCGTCGCGCACACCGCGCGCGTCCAGACGACGGCCCGGGTGTGGGGCGCGTTCTGGCACGTGCCACCGGAGCGGCAGCCGGCGCGCGACGCGCACCTGCTGCACCGCTCGCCGACCGACTACGGCGACGCCGACTGGCTGTACGGTCGCGGCGCCGCCGTGGCGCCCTCGTCGTAACCCCACTCACCCACTTCGCGCACGTCATCCAACGAACCGAGGTTACCGATGCAACGCAAGAAGTTTCTCGCCGCCGCCGGCGCGACGACCGCCGCACTGGGAGCACCGCGCTTCACGCTGGCGGCCGGGCCGGCGGCGACCGTGACGGTCGGCTTCCTGGATTCGTTCAGCGGCATCTTCTCCGATCTGGGCGCGGTGCACCGCGCCGGCGGACTGCTCGCGCTGGAAGATGCGAACCGGCGCGGCCGGGTGAAGTACCAGTTCGCCTTCGGCGACGACGGCTCGAAGCCGGCGATCGCGACGACCGAGGCGCAGCGCTTGATCGGCCAGGAGAAGGTCGACGTGCTCTGCGGTGGGACCTCGTCGGCCAACGGGCTCGCACTCGGTGAGGTCGCGTTGCGCAACGGGATCTTCAACCTCTTGATCGGACCGCAAGATTCGTCGATCACCGGCGCCAAGGCGACGAAGTTGACCTACCGCTTCGGGCCGAGCGTGCGGATGGCGCTGATCCCCGTGCTGCGCCGCGCGCTCGCGCTGGGGAAGAAGTGGTACTTCATCCAGGCCGACTACGCGCTGGGCAAGGACGCCTACGCGCAGAGCTCCGCGGCGCTCCAGCGCGCTGGCGGCCAAGAAGTCGGGCACGACATCGTTCCACTCGGCACCGCGGACTTCTCCTCGGTCCTCACCAAGGTGTCGAACAGCGGCGCCGACCTGCTCATGCTCTGCAACAGCGGGATCGACGCCGCGAACACCGCCAAGCAATGGGTGCAGTTCGGCCTCAACACGAAGATGCGCCTGGCCGGTATCTCGCTCGAGGACATCTACTACAACGCCTTCCCGCTCGACGCGGTCGTCGGCGCGACGTTCCCGGTGCTGTGGGCGCCGAGCGTCTCACCGGGCGCCCAGAGGCTCGCGGCGCGGCTGCGCCGTGGGATCTCCGGCCCGATCGGCGGGCGGCACTACCTCGGCTACATGGCCGCGGCGTCGCTGTTCGAGCGGATCGAGGCCGCCGGGACGACCGACGCCCAGAAGCTCGCCGCGGCCTTCGCCGACTATCGCTTCGACGCGGCGAAGAACACGCCGTCGGTCTACCACGGCTGCGACCACGAATGCGCGCAGGACGTCTACGGCGGCGCGACCGTCACGCGGCGCCAGTTCGAGCGGACGCAGTTCATGTACGACGTCGTCGCGACCGTGCCGGCCAGCGAGTCGGACGGAACCTGCGACTCGCCTTGGGCCCGGGCCGCGCAAGCGACGCTGGCCGGTCAGACGCCGGGGATGCGCGAAGGCTACACCCCCAAGACGATTTGAGGGCGGGCGGCGCTCACGCCCCCGGCGTCGGCGGCGCGGGCGTGGGCGGCTGCACCGGCGCCGGCACTATCGGCCGGAAGGCGATGCCGGCGATCTTGCCGCTCGGGTCGAACGCGATATACATCGCGAACGGCGGCGGCGTGCCGCCGACCACCTTGTAGATGAAGTAGCTCGAGCCGCTTTCGCTCGCGCCGCGCTGGAGCTGACTGAACCCGACGATCGTCCCCAGCGTGCGCAGGGCGCTCGCCATCTCGGTGACGTTGCCGTCGCTGATCTTGGCGTTCAGCGTGGCGTCGTAGTGCGAGCGGTCGATCGTGCCCTTGCGCCACGCATCGAACTCGGCCCGTGCACGGGCCGTCTGGGCGGGGTCGATCGTCGCCGCCGGACCGGGTGACGTGACGGCCGACGGCGCGCTGGGCGGCGCCGGCGGCGCACTCTGCGCGGCCGCGGGAGCGGTCGCCAGTCCAGCGACCAAGGGCAAGAGAAGGAGCAGGCGCTGCGAGTTCATCGCAACGCCTTCTCCAGTTCAGCCGTGGGGCCCGTTTGCTTTCATGGATGTGTCATGTTGGCGGGCACGACGAACTTCTCGAAGTCGGCGTCGCTCACGTAGCCCAGGCCAAGCGCCGCGGCCTTGAGGGTCGTCCCATCGTGGTGGGCCTTCTTGGCGATCTCGGCCGCCTTGTCGTAGCCGATGTGCGGCGCCAGCGCGGTGACGGTCATCAGCGACTGCGCGAGGTAGCCGGCGATGACCGGCTCATTGGCTTGCAACCCCTCGACCGCATGGATGCGGAACATCGTGCACCCGTCGCGCAACAGGCGGCACGAGTGCAAGAAGTTGTAGATCATGACCGGGTTGAAGACGTTCAGCTCGAAATTGCCCTGCGAGGCGGCGAACGAGATCGCCGTGTCGTTGCCGTAGACCTGGACGACGACCATCGTCATCGCCTCGGACTGCGTCGGGTTGACCTTGCCCGGCATGATCGAGCTGCCCGGCTCGTTCTCCGGCAGGATCAGCTCGCCGATCCCGGCGCGCGGCCCCGAGGCCAACCAGCGAATGTCGTTGGCGATCTTCATCAACGCGGCGCCGAGCTGTTTGAGCGCACCCGAGGCGAACACGAACTCGTCGTGCGACGCCAGCGCGGCGAACTTGTTGGGGTGCGAGCGGAACGGGAGCCCCGTCAGCTCGGCGATCTTGGCGGCGGCGCGCACGGCGAACTCGGGATGGGCGTTGAGGCCGGTGCCGACCGCGGTCCCGCCGATCGCCAGATCGTAGAGCTTGTCCAGCGCGAACTCGATGTCGACGATCGCGCGGTCGAGCTGCGCGACGTAGCCGGAGAACTCCTGACCCAGCGTCAGGGGCGTCGCATCCTGCAAGTGGGTGCGGCCGACCTTGACGATCCCCGACCACTGCTTGGCCTTCACGTCGAGCGCGTCGCGCAGTTGCTGCACGGCGGGGAGCATGTCGATGATCGCCTGGGCCGCGGCCATGTGCATCGCGGTCGGGAAGGTGTCGTTCGAGGACTGCGACATGTTGACGTGATCGTTGGGATGGATCGGCTTCTTCGAGCCCATCACCCCGCCGGCCAACTCGATCGCGCGGTTCGAGATGACCTCGTTGACGTTCATGTTGGTCTGCGTCCCGGAGCCGGTCTGCCAGACGCGCAGCGGGAAGTGGTCGTTCAGCTTCCCCTCGATCACCTCGTCGGCGGCGCGCACGATCAGGTCCGTCTTCTCGGCGTCCAGCTTGCCCAGATCCGCATTCACCAGCGCGGCGGCCTTCTTGAGGATCCCCATCGCACGGATGACCTCGCGCGGCATCACGTCGCGCGGAGTCTGGTCGTCGCCGATGTCGAAGTGGATCAGCGAGCGGGCGGACTGGGCGCCGTAATACTTGTCGCTGGGGACGTCGATCGCGCCCATCGAGTCGGTCTCGACGCGCGTGCGCCCGACCGAGCCGTTCGTCTGCGTGGTGGCCATAGGCGCGAGGACTTCGGCGCGCGCCGGCGCCGGCACTCCGCGAGAAAGGTCGCATCGGGGCGTGAGCGGGGCCCCTCGCCGGGAGGGTCCCGCGCGGGGTATACTCGGAACTACGTCCGTCTCCGCACCGAAGGAGGGGCCGGTCATGCGCCTGCTGCGAGCCCTCGTCGCCCTGGTCGTCTTCGTCGCCGTCACCGCCGCGCCGGCTCGGCCCCAGACGGCGCCCGCGGTCCCCGCCGCCGAGGGCGCGACCTACGTCGACGCCGCCCGGGCCAAGCTCGTCAGCGGCGACCTGCAAGGCGCGCTGGAGATCCTCACCCCGTACGTCGCGCAGCACCCGCGCAACGTCGCCGCCGGCCGGCTTCTCGGCGACGTCTTCTTCCGGATCCCCGACTTCCGGCGGGCAGAGCAAGCGTGGCGTGCCGTCGTCGACGTCGACCCGGGCGACAAGCCGACCCACAACCGGCTGGGGGCCCTCTACGCCGCTGAGGACCGCATCCCGGATGCGATCGCCGAATTCCAGAAGAGCCTGCCCAGCGAGGCCGGGTACGCGGGGCTGGTTCGGGCGCACGAGCAGGCCGGCGACCTGCAAACCTGGGTCGCCGGGCTCGAGGACGACGTCTCTCGCCGCCCGCTCGATCCCGACGCCTGGGCGCTGCTCGGCCACGTGCGGGAGGATCTCCACCAGCCCGATCGCGCGTTGATCGCCTTCAAGCGCGCCTCGGGGCTGCAACCGGAGTCGTGCGGTTCGCGGGTCGACCTGGCCAACGCATTGGTCGACCTGGAGCAGATCGACGCTTCGATGGATGAGCTGCGTGTCTGCCTCGCTCACCAACCGACCTACTATCCAGCCGTGGTCAACATGGGCGAAGCGTACCTGGAGAAGAACGACCTGACGCGCGGGTCGAGTTACCTTGCGCAGGCACTCGAGCTGCGCCCCACCGGCTTCGAGGCGTTGGTCGACACCGGTTACGTGCTCGACGCCCACGGCGACTGGAAGGCAGCGATCGCTTACTACAATCGCGCGCTCGCCGCCGATCCGATGCGTCCGGAAGCGTACATCAACCTCGGCTACGACTACGCCGGGCAGCGCCTGTTCACGTTGGCGGAGGCGGCGTATCTCAAAGGGCTGAGCATCGCCTCCGACAATGGTCGGCTGCACTACTTGCTCGCCGTGACGTACGACGAACAAGGGAAGCTCGGGCTCGCTCGCGAGCAATACCGCGCCGCGGTGCACTCCTCCGAGCAGCGCGTCGCGCGTGCCGCGCAAGACGAACTCGGCTTGCTTCCACCACAGTAATCAGCAGACCGTAACTTTACCTCCGCGCGTTTTGTAGCGCGCGGACGGTTGATTCGTAAGCGGCGCGTCAACGCGCCGTTTTCTTTCTGCGTGTTCGACCATATGCGGCTTCTCGCGAGGCTACGGTCCTGTTACTATCCTCGACGGCCGCTGCGAGATACTTACAACAGCGGCGCTTCCGCACGTTACGAGGAGTTGACAATGCGTAGCTTCGCGGCGTCGTCGCTGGTACTGGCCCTCGCGCTCTCCCTGCCCGGGATCGCGCTTGCCAAGCCGAGCGTCACGCTCAAATTAACCGGGTCCATCGTGACCACGGCCGCCGACGGCCACACGATACTGACCCCCGTCGAGGGGACCGAACTCAAGCCTGGCGATCTGATCCGGTGGGACGTCGTCGAGCGCAACGGGGGTGACTCCGCGGCGATGCGACTGGTAACCGTCGAGAAGATTCAGCCCGGGACCATCTATGTCGACGGGTCGGCGGGGACGCCCAAGGCGCACGCGGAGTTCTCGCTCGACGGCGGCAAGACGTGGTCGGCGAGCCCGACGGTGACCGTGAAGGACGCCGACGGCAAGCCGGTCGTCAAGAAGGCCGATCCGTCGCTCTACACGGCGATCCGATTCGTCGCCGATGGCGCGCTCAGCCCACAGGCGACCGTCGCCTACGCTTATGAGGTCCGCATTAAGTGAGACGGACCCTTTCGATTTTGACCGCGCTGGTCGGCCTGGGCCTCGCCCTGACCGCCCCGCGCGTCGCGGCGTTCGCCACCGGCACGACGGCCGGCACGACGATCTCCAACACGGCGACCGCGACCTACTCCGACGGCACCAACACCTACAACTCACAGTCGAACACCGTCACGACGACCGTACAGAACGCTCCGTCGCTGACGATCGCCCCGCCGCAGACCTCGCCTGGCGCGAACACGGTCAGCCCCGGCGGCCCGATGACCGACACCTACACGCTGACGAACACCGGTAACAACGCGGGTTACTTCCAAGTGACCGGGACGCAGGGCACCAACGACGGCGTGACCGCCGGCCAGGCGGCCTTCGTCCAGTACGTGGTCAACGCCAGCGGCTCGCCGCAGACGTTCACGACGATCGCGGCCGTCAACACCTACCTCTCGACCGGTAACGCCGGCGGGCCGTTCCTGACCGCGGTTGCCGCAACGATCACGATCGGCGTGCAGTACACGGCCAACGCTGGCGCGAGCGGGACGATCACGACCCTGCTCACCCCGGACATCGTCTATCCGGCCGGCAGCGGCACGACCCTGCAGACCTCCTCGACGGTCATCGGGCAGTACAGCGACCCTGTTCAGTCCGACGCCCGCGTCGACGTGCAGAAGATCGCCGCGGTCGGCGGCACGGTCATCGCCCCGACGGTCACCTACACGGTGCGCTTCGCCGACGGCGGCTCGCGTAACCTCGCGCCCGTCTTCAAGAACGCGCTGCCGGGCGGTAACGCCGCCAGCTACGACAGCAGCTGCACCAACAGCACTGCCTGCGGTGTCGTCTTCACCGACAAGATCCCGTCCTACAACGCCACGCAACTCACGCTGAACGGGACTCCCTCGATCAGCGGTGCGACCGGGACGGTCATCTACTCGGTCGACGGCACGACCTGGACGACGACCTCGACCGGCGCCGTCTACGTCGGCGTGTTCCTCCCGGCGACGTCGCTGACCGGCGTCAGCCTGGTGACCTTCGCCCCCAACAACAACACGACCAGTCAAGGTAACGTCCCCTCGGCCAACGCCGCGCTGACGCTGACCTTCACGATCAACGGCTCAACGGCGACCGGCGCGGCCAACGCGACCGCGATCACCAACGTCGCCAACTCGATCTTCGCCGACCAGAGCGGCTACATCGAGGGCCCAGGGATCACCTACCAGAGCGTCTCCAATGGGAGCAGCGCGACGACGGCCAACACGGCGCCGGCGGTAGCGAACACGACCGGCACCCTGGCCGGCTCGAGCCAAGCGCAGTCGGCGGCTTCGCCGACGAACGCAGCCCTCCTCAACGGAACGTACAACATCGGGACGACCACGGCGTACCCTGGGGCGACCGGCCCCGACGGCACGACCGCGACCGACTTCACCGCGCTCAGCTACACCAACGGTGCGACGCTGCTCAGCGCGGTCAACGGCGCGAACGTCACGGTGCCGGCCAGCGCAGCGGCGTTGAGCTACACCAACTCGTTGCAGAACAACGGCAACAAGGACGACATCCTGACCCTGGCGGCCGCGACCGGGACCGGGCTCACCGCCCTGCCCACCGGCTGGACCGTCACCTTCCAGAGCACCGGCCAGACGGCCAGCGGGAGCTGCGCGGCAGTCACCGCCGGTACGGTCATCACCTCGGTCTGCGTCACCTCGGGTTCGACTCAGACCTACAAGGTCGTGTTCACCCCGCCGGCCAGCGTGACGACGTTCACTGCTTACACCGGTTACGGTGACGCGATCACGGCGACCTCGACCAACAACAACACGATCACCAACGTCACGACCGACGAGATGTTCGTGGGTGGGTTCGTCAAGCTGAGCAAGACGCTCGGCGACGCCTCGGGCCAACCGTGTGCGACGGCGTCGTCGTTCACCGTCGGCGCGCCCAACGTCAACCCGGGTGACTGCGTCCAGTTCACGGTCACCTACGCCAACGTCGCGCCGGGCCAAGGCAGCGGCGTGAACAACCAAACGCTGAACGCGAGCAACGTCGTCGTCACCGAGAACGGCACCGCGTCCGGCGGCACCCAGGTCGCCTACACGAACAACTGGGCGACCTACACCAACGGCCTGTACGCAGCGCCGGCTGACACCAACGGCGGCGCGCTGGCCGGTTATAACCCGGGTCCGGGTGCGGCCGGGTCGAGCGCCTTCACCGATACGGTGAGCACGCTACCGGCCGGCACGAGCGGCTCCGTCGCGTTCAAGGTCCAGGTGAAATAAGTCCACGCCATGTCGGTCGACGCGTTCGTGCGCATCGCGCGTACGATCGTCCTCGTCGCCTCGTTCGTCGCTTTGGCGGCGCGTGGCGGCGAGGCCGCGTCGCCGGCGGGCGTGATCATCACCAACACAGCGATTGCGCAGTACGCGGACCCCAAGGGGCAGTCGTACGGAGCGCAGTCCAACACCGTGCAGGTTGCCATCGCGTCGGTCTCCGCGATCGTGGTTGGCCCGAAGGAGAAGGCGGTGAATGCCGCCACCGAGGGCTACCCGGTCGGCACGGCGATCACGCGGACGTTCATCATCACCAACGGCGGGAACGTCGCCGACGCCTACACGATCACCGCGGTGACGGTCGGCGGCGGGACGATCTCGTCGATCGCCTTCGTCACGGCGCAGGGGAACCTGCCCGTGACGCTCGGCAGCACGGTCTCGCCGACGCTGCAAGCGGGCGCGTCCATCTTCGTCCAGGTCGTCCTCGCGACCAAAGGCGTAGCGGTCGGAACCACCTTTCCGATCGATCTGAGCGCCCGCTCGACCAACACCTCGGCCGGTAACGGCCTGGTCTCCGACAGCGGCCAGGAGTGGGCCGTCACGCAAGCGATCGCGTCGCTGGCCGGGACGTCCGGCCCCGGGACGATGGTCACCAAGCTCGTCAACCTGACGCGCACCACCACCGCCAACCCGGGAGCCACCATCACCTACACGATCGCCTTCGAAAACTACGGTGGCTCCGGCGCGACGAACGTCGCGCTGGCCGACGACGTCCCGGTCGGCATCACGGCCCTGCCGCAGACCGTCACGCTGAACGGCGCGAACGACGCGGCGGCGGCGACGCTCGTCGGTCAAGTGCTGACGGTGAAGGTCGGGACACTCGCCCCCGGTGCGACCGACACCGTCACGTTCCAGGCGACCGTGATGAACGCCGAGACGGCCGGCTCGAGCTTCGTCAACATCGCCTCGCTCACCGCCGACGGGCTCGCGCCCGTGCAGACCTCGCCGGCCAGCGTCCTGGTCGGCTTGGCCAACATCGTCTACGACGGCTACGCCGGCGGGAGCGCGCCGATCGGCGGCGCGACGATCACGCTGCGCGATGCGCTGACCCACGCGCTCATCGCGCTGCCGGCCAACCCCGGCGGCGTCGCGACCGCCGGTCTGCGCGGACCACAGGAAGGTTTGCTCGGCGTCCCGGTCGGCGGCCTCGCGCCCAACAACGCCAACGCGAACCCGTTTACGACCGGCCCGGGGGGCACGTACAGTTTCGTCTTCACGACCGCGCAGCTCGGCACGGTGGCTCAGCCGGCGCAGTACGAGCTCGACATCACTGCGCCCAATTTCAGCGCGCGCCGGATCGCGGTCACCATCCACCCCGATGCCACCGGGATGCTCTACGACGCGACCCTGCGCGATCTCGACGACCAGCAGCTCGCCGCACCCGGCGCGTTCACGCTGGTCAACACCACCGTCTCACTCTCCGACATCTTCGGACTCCTCGGAAATCTGCCCATGTTCACGCCCCATCCGTTGACGGTCGCGAAGACCGTCGACCGCGACGTCGCCGCGGGCGGCGATCGTCTGGTCTACACCGTGCAGTTCGGGAGCGCCGGCGCACAATTCGGAACGACCCGGGTCGTCGACACGCTGCCGGCCGGCGTCGTCTACGCGCCCGGGACGGCGCGCCTCGACGGCGTGCTGGCCGAGCCGGTCCGCAACGGACGCATCTTGACCTGGACCCTGCCGAGCCTGACCGCGCAGCACACGATCACCTATGCCTGCGTCGTCATGCCGTACGCCGCCGAAGGGTCGACGCTGGTCAACCTGGTCGACGTCGACGCGCTTGCGCCCAGCGGCGTGCAGGTCCAAGAGACCGCTACCGCCGACACGCGCGTCGTCTCGGGGGCGCTGGGCACCCGCAGCGTCATCACCGGCCGCGTCTTCGTCGACGCCGCGCAGATCGGTCGCTTCCGCCCCGGCGACCGCGGCGTCGGCGGCGTGCGCATCTACCTCGAAGACGGCGAGTCGGTCACGACCGATCCCTCCGGCCGCTTCACGTTCCCGTCCGTCCGCCCGGGGCAGCACGTCCTGCGCGTCGACACGACGACGCTGCCGCCGTCGGTCCGTCCGTATGACGATCGGCGCTACGACAGCACGCGCAGCCTGCAACGGCTGCTGCACGGCATCTACGATGCCGGCTTGATGCAAGACGTCGAGTTCGCGCTCGCGCCGGCTGCATGAGACTCTTGACGGGGCGCGCGTTCCCGTGAGCTTGCGTCGTCGCGTTCGGCGGAGCGGGGTAGCGTTCTTGGTTGCGGGGTTCGTCGTGTCGACGCTCTACGTCGATCCGGCGGCGCACGTCCCCGCGGCCTTCGCCGAAGCGACGACCGCGCTCTCCGCCAGCCCGGCACCGAGTCCGACTTCCGATGCTAGTCCTGATCCCGACGTCAGCCCCGATGCCGATGCCAGCCCCGATCCCGATGCCAGCGCACCACCCAAGGGGCCGCGCGGCGGCGACCTGACCCACCTGACGTTCACCGCGACCGGCGCGCTGAGCGCCGCGCTGGTCGATCCCACCGACGACGGTGTCGCCACGGGCAGCGCGGCGGCGATCGCCGTGCAGACGGTGCTCGGCGCGGGCGTCGAGCTGAAGGTCGGCGGCGAGGTCGTGCCGTTCGCGCGCATCGGCAAGCGCACCGTCGACGTGAAGACCGGCGTGACGACGTTCACCTACTACGGCGTGACGCTGCAGCCCGGGCCGAACGAGATCGCCCTCACGCCCCTGGGCGCCGGCGGGCTGCGCGGAGCGACCAGCCTTCACCGCATCTACGGCCCCGGTCGTCCGATCGCGCTGACACTGGTCGCCAGCGGCCCGTTACGCGCCGACGGGAGCAGCATCGACCAACTGCGCGTCGAGGGCCGCGACGCCTGGGGCCACCACGCCGCATCCGGCGAGGTCGTGCAGCTCACGCTCGTCTCCGGCGATGCGCGGCTCGAGCGCACGTCGACCGCGACGCCGGCGCCGATGGGGACCCCTGTCCCGCTCAGCTCGCCTTCACCGGGCCCCAACGGCGCGCAGCCGACGCGGCAGACGGTCGGGGTCGCGCTCGGCGTCGACGGCGGCGCGACGCTGCGGCTGATCCCGGGGCTGACGCCGGGCGAGATCGTGATCCAGGCCGTCGGCGGCGACGCGACCTGCGAGGCGCGCGTCTTCCTCGCGCCCAACCCGCGCAAGCCTTTCGTGAACGGGTTGATCACCGCCGGTGCCGGCGCGGTCCCGGGGATCCCCGACGAGCCCGACGACGTGGCCGACGGCACGAACTCGCGGCGCGGACGGATCGCGCTGTTCGGGACGGGCTCGGTCGGCAACGCGGTGGCGACCTTCGCCTACGACACCGCCAACACGCTGCAGCGCACCGCCAATTACGCCGGCGCCGCGGCGACCGATCCGGGCGATCGGCCGTTCGCGATCACCGGCGATACCAGCGTCCTGCGCGACGACGCGCTCTCGAACGATCACCTCTACGCGCGCATCGACAGTGGCCGCGCCAGCGCCATGTGGGGTGAGTTCCGCGCCACGACCGACACCAGTTCGAGCGCCCTGGGCGCGTTCGACCAACTGGTCGACGGTGCCAAGCTCGAAGTGACCGGCGGCGAGGCGCGCGCCACCTTCTTCGTCGCGCGCAACGACGTCGGCTACGACCGGCGCGTCTTCGCGCCGAGCGGGCTCGACAGCGGCGTCATGCTGAACCCCAACATCGTGGTCGGTTCCGACATCGTCCTGCTGGCGACGATCGACCAGCGAACCGGCGCGATCCTCACCCAGACCGCGCTCACCAACGGCGTCGACTACACGATCGAATACGCGACCGGGCAGATGCGTTTCATCAACGTCCCGCTCCCGTTCGACTCGGCGTTCAATCCGCAAGAGGTCGTGGTGACCTACGAATACGACGATCCAGGCAGCGCGGCCAAGACGCTCGGCGGTCACGGCGAGATCGCCTTCGGGCCCGCTCACTCGCTCAAGCTCTCCGTCGGGTACGTCAACGACACCAGCGGCGCCGGCAACATCACCTTGGCCTCCGAATCGCTCAGCGGGGCGATCCCCGGTGGGGCGTGGTCGATCACGCATGCCAGCAGCAGCGGCTCGCTGCTCTCGGCCTCGGCCGACGAGTCGCCGACCGGCGGCGGCGGCGGCGCGATCCACGCGCAGCTGACGCGTGCGGTCGGGAACGATCGGCTCTCGCTCCTGTTCGACCAGACCGGCCTCGGCTACAGCGATCCGTTCGGCGGCCTCTCGACACCCGGGCTGCTCAACGAGAGCCTCACCTACGACCACAAGTTCGCGGCCGGTCAGGGCGAGGTCTCGCTCAACGTCAACCGCCAGAGCAACGTCGGGATCGACGGCGGCGCGTCGACGAGCCAGAGCGAGGCGCAGTTGCGCGTGCGGCGCGCGCTGGGCAAGCGCCTCACGCTCAACGCCGAGGTCGACCGCACGGTCTCGACCAGCTCGGCGGTCGGTCCGTCGCTGGCCGTACCGACGCCCGCGCCGAGCGGTTCGCCCAGCGCCTACGACGTCTTGCCGGTGCCGGCCCAGGAATCGACCCAGGTCAAGGTCGGCGCCGACTGGCGCGTCACCAACGCCGCCAGCCTGAGCGTCGACCGGCTGGAGACGCTCGGCGGCACGAACACGGTCGATCCTTCGCAGACCGACGCGCAGCTCTCGTACGACCTGGGCAAGGCTGGCCGCATCTACGCGCGCGAGCGCTGGAGCGCCGCCCCGGTGCAGAGCTTCGCCGACGCCACGCAGGCCCTCACCGCCGGTACCGGCGGCACCCGCTCGTTCGAGCTGGGCATCGAGAACCGACTCGGTCCGGCCACCACCGTCGACTCGTCGTGGGGCATAGAGCATACGGCGAGCGGCAGCGACATCTACTCCGCGTTCGGCGTCCAGGAGAAGCTCAACGTCGGCCCGCTCAAGGGGAACGCGTTCATCCAGGACGGGACGGCGAACGACTACAACACCTCGGGCGGCGGGTTCGACGTCTACGGCCTCGCGCTCTCGTACGCCAATCCCAGCAACCGGTTTCGCATCAGCGCCTCCTCGCAGCTGCGCACCGGTAACGGCGCCGGCTTCTCGGACACGCTCGGCGCGGCCGGTGCGCTGACGCCAGACCTCTCGCTCTTCGCCTCGCTCAACGACGCGCGCGCCGCCGGCACCGACGAAGGGGACGACAAGGTCGGGCTGGCCTGGCGCCCCTCGCAGAGCGACGCCGGGGTTACGCTCTTGCAGTACGAGCGGCAGACCGGATCGGGTTCGTACGACGCGACCGACGAGGGCGCGGTCCTCTCGCTCGAGCAGGTCGTCCGGCTGCGCCGGCGCACCGAAGTAATCGCGCGCTTCGCATACAAGGTCGACGGCGACTCGCTCTACGCGGCGCACAGTTCGCTGGCCGGGCTGCGGCTCGACCAGACGATCGGCGACCACTACGACCTCGGCGTCGAGCTGCGGCGCTCGAGGGTGCTGGGGATCGACGGCGCGGACGCGACGGCGTTCGCGATCGAAGGCGGGCTGCGGCTGGGGAACCAGACGCGGCTGGGCATCGGCTACAATTTCAGCGCGACCGCCGATCCGTCGCTCGCGCTCACGCCGCAGCACCGCGGCTTCTACGTCACGGTCACCAGCGTCATCGACCGTCTCCTCGGCTGGGGCAAACCCTAGTGGCTTGGCCGTAGCGCGATCGCGTCGACTTCGAAGCGGGCGCCGCGCGGGAGCGCGGCGACGGCGACGGTCGTGCGCGCGGGATACGGTCCCGCGCCGAAGGCGGCGGCGTAGGCGGCGTTCACCGCGGCGAAGTCGTCCATCGAGATCAGGAACAGCGTCGTCTTCACGACGTCGGCCAGGCTGAGGCCGGCGGCGCCGAGCACCGCGCGGAGATTCGCCAGCGCCTGCGTGGCCTGCGCGGCCGCGTCGCCGTCGACCAACGTCCCGCTGGCCGGATCGAGCGCGATCTGTCCCGAGCAGAACACGTACGGACCGACCACGATCGCCTGCGCGTACGGCCCGATCGCGGCCGGCGCCGCGGCGGTTTGCACGGTCTCGCGGGTCATGCGGGTGCAGGCACCGTGGCGTCGGGCGGTGGCGACATCGTCCCCTTGTAGCGGCTCGCTTCGGGGCCGATACCGAAGTTCGTCGCGGCAAGCTCGGCGACGCGAGCCAGCTCCGACGCGGAGAGCGGCGGCGTCTGGGGCGCAGCGGCGAACTCGCGCAGTTGCTCGCGGTCGTAGATGTTGGGTAGCACGGTCACGACGCGCGGCTCGGCCAGCAGCCACTGCAGCGCGGCTTGTCCGAGCGTGCGGCCCGGTTCCTCGAGAAAGCGCAGCGTCTCGACCTTCTGCACGCCGTTGAGCAGCCACGAGCGAGGCCGGTGGCTGCGGTGGTCGGTCGGCGGAAAGACGGTCTCGGTTGTGTAGCGTCCCTCGAGCATCCCTGAGGAATGCGGGACGCGCACGAAGTAGGTCGTGTCGGCGTGCGCCTCGTCGGCGGCGCGGACCATCTGGTCGCCGGGGAACGGCTCGAGCAGGTTCCAGATCATCTGGATCAGCGGCACGTTGCGGCGGGCCGCCTCGATCCCTTCCCAGAGCCAGCCGATCGCCGGCCCGAGCGCGATCCCCCAGGTGCGGATCTTCCCCTCGGCCCGAAACTGCTCGAGCAACGCTTGTAGTTCGCCGTCGCGCACCTGCTCGAGCCGCGCGTTGTGCATCTGCCAGACGTCGATGTAGTCGGTCTGCAACCGGCGCAACGAGCCTTCGAGCGCCTTGCGCACGAAGGCCGGCGAGAAGTCCTGCGGGATCTCGTTCTGCCCTTTGCGCTCCCCCGCGTAGTCGTACCAGTCGTAGCCGAACTTGGTCGCATAGACGACCTGCTCGCGCTGCGCGGCGAAGGCGGCGGCGAGCTGTTCTTCACTGCGCCCGTTGCCGTAGGTGTCGGCCGCGTCGAAGGTCGTGATCCCCAGCTCGTAGGCCTCGCGCAGCAGTGTCACGGCGTCGGCGTCGGAGGTCTCTCCCCACCATCCCGTCGAGGTGGTCCATAACCCGAAGCCGACCTCGCTCACGGTGACGTCGGTGTTGGGCAGCGTACGGTACTTCATGCAGACAGGCTCCTACGGGACGGCCCCACGATTTCGGTATGCCACGTCTACCACCCTGGCCCGGCAGGTACGCGGACCCGACGTCCGGGATGCTCCTCTGTGCCAGTGAGGGCTTCGGGTTGATGATCGAATGCAGCCTTTGAAAATCGCGACACTCGCGATCGGACTTTTCATCCTCGGGAGCGCGGCGGCACTCCCCGCTGCGCCGGTACACGTTCGCCCGGCCGTCGTCTCCGTCGTCGGACTGCATACTGGAACGTGCCGCGCTCGTCGCGTGCGGGATGTCGCGCGGGTCCTTGGATCCTTTACGGGGCGCGACCTCACGTTCAGTCGTCTCTGCCAATGCAGCATGATCGTGAGTACCGACCTCATCGGAGAGGTCCCTCGAAGCCTGGAGAAGACGGGTGGCCCCGCGGATTGGCAGGAGAATGCCGACATAATCCGGCTCAAGCCGCCGTTCTTGTTTCCGACCGCGTGGCACCCGCCGCATTACAACCCGGCTGTTGTCGAGGTGGTTGCCGCGCTAGAGGCGACACGGCGCGGACTCAACACGATGCTCTCGCTGGGTCATGTACGGACCACAGATCGCCAGATTTGGTTCGAACAACTGAGGTTGCCCGGCGATCCCTTCGGGCTGGCGGCAGGTGAGTGTGGTGCGACGCAACGTCAGAAGGTGCGCAGGTACTCCTCGCGCTCCCAGGGGTGGACGGCGCGGCGATAGCGTTCGTACTCGGCGAGCTTGGCGTCGCGGAAGGCGTGGTAGATGTGGTCGCCGAGCGCGCCGCGCACCACCAGGTCGGCGTCGAGCGCCGCGATCGCCTGGCGCAGCGAGCGCGGCAGGACCGCGATGCCGTGCTCGGTGCGGAAGCGCTCCGAGAGCTCGTAAGTCGAGCCGGTGAACGGATCGCCGGGCAAGCTGCGCGTGCGGATGCCGTCGGCGAGCGACTCGACCAGGACGGCCAGCGCCAGATACGGATTGCAAGCCGCGTCGGGGCTGCGCGCCTCGATCAGCGGCGGCTCGTCGCCGAAGGCGGGCGGGACGCGGACCAGGGCGTTCGCGCTGCGCTGCGACCAGACGGTGTAGATCGGGGCGTCCCAAGCGGCGACGAGCCGCTTGTAGGAGTTGACGGTCGGATTGCAGATCGCCGTGAAGCCGGGCGCATGCTCGAGCAGGCCGGCGACCGCGTGCAGGCGCACCACGTCGTCGACGTCGCCCATCGCGAAGTACACGTGCAGGCCGCTGCCGGCCGAGTTCTCCAGCGGCTTGGGCATGAAGGTCGCGTGCAGCCCGTGGCGCTGCGCGATGCGCCGCGCGACGTTGCGCACGGTGACCAGGCGATCGGCGATCGAGAGGACGCCGCCGGCGGCGAGGTCGAGCTCGTGCTGACCGGCGCCGTGCTCGTGGTGCGCGCTCGAGATCGGGATCCCCATCGCTTCGAGTGCGACGCTCATCGCGAGCCGTGCTTCCTGACCACGATCGCTGGCCGAGAAGTCGAAGTACGAGCCGACGTCGGTGGTGCGCGTCGAGGGCGTTCCGTCCGGCTCGAGCAGGAAGAGGTAGAACTCGACCTCGAGCGCCGTCTGCAGCTTCTGAACGACGTCGCCGGCGTCTTCGAGCACGCGTTTGAGCGTCGTGCGCGGGCAGCCCTCGAACGGCGTCCCGTCGGGCATCTGGATGTCGCACAACAGGCGCGCTTCGGCTTGGCCGTCCTCGGTCCACGGCAGGATGGTGAACGTCGAGGCGTCCGGGCGCAGCACCATGTCGATCTCTTCGCCGCGTACGAAGCCGTCGATCGAGCCGCCGTCGAAGGTCACCTTCCCTTCGAAGGCATGTTCGAGCTCCGAGACCGGGATCGAGACGCTCTTCTGGATGCCCAGGATGTCGACGAAGGCGAGCCGCACCCAGCGCACCCCGCGTTCCTTGGCGTTCGCGATGACGGAGCGTCGGGCGGCCGATGCGTCTTTCACGGTCGTGAGCATCAGCCGTCCAGCGCGTCGACGGCGAGCGCGGCGCGCACCGTGAGCTGGTCGTGCGGGGAGTCGAGGTCGAGCCGGCCGATCTCGCCGATCTGGCGCAGACGGTAGAAGACGGTGTGGCGGTGCACGTTCAGACGCGCGGCGGCCTCCTTGATGTTTTGCCCGACGTCGAAGAAGAGCTTGAGGGTCTTGACCAGCTCGGTCTGGTGCTTGTCGTCATAGTTTCGCAGCGGCTCGAGGATGCGGGTCGCGAACGCGCGCCAATCCTCGCGGGTGGCGCCGTTGCGGTGCAGCAGCGGGTAGACGCCCAGGTCGTCGTATGGCATGACCCGCCCGCCGCCGAACATCCGCCGCGCGATCGTCATCGCCTCGCGGGCCTCGTCGACGCTGCGGGCGACCTGCACCATCTCGGCGTGCCGGCCGACGCCGCCGACGACCTTGACGTCCAGCCCGGCCCGGACGATCCCGCGCGGGATCAGCGTGGCGGCCGTGCGCGCGTTCGAGGCGTCGATCTCGAGCGGCGCCGGGACCAGGAAGAAGAAGCCCGGACCGCGCTCGATCACGACGACCTCGCCGGTCCGCGTCCCGAGCACGTCGAGGCAGACCCGGCGCAGCTCGGCATTCTTCTGGGCCGCGACCGTTTCGTCGAGGCCCTCGCCTTCGACCGCGACGGCCACGTAGCCCACCGCGAGGCCGATGCCGCGCGCCTGGGCGTCTTCGCGCGCCTCGAGCGGGTCCTCGTAGGCGCGGGCCAACAGGCGGTCCCAGAAGCCGCGCCGCCGTCCGCGCCCGCCGGCCGACTCACGCGCCAGCTCGACGGCGATCTGCGCCGCGGTCAGCCGGATCAGCCCGGCGGCGTCGGCGATGTCGCGCGTTCCGGCCGGGAAGACGCTCAGCCAGCCCAGCCGCGCCTCGCCGGCACGAATCGGATAGGCCCGGGCCCGCACGTCGGCCGGCGCGGCCAGCGCGACCGGCTCGCCGGTTTCGGTGTCCTTCGCGACCAGGTCCCGGACCGAGGTCGGGATCGAACGGTTCGTGGTTCCGGCGACCGCGAGGTGGCGCCATTGGGCGTCCTCGACCAGGACGGCCGCGTCGACCGCCGTCGCGAGGTGCGCCGCGAGCGCCTGCGCGCCGCCACCGCCCGCGGCGACGCGCGCCAGCGACTCGGCGTAAACCAAGAGCGGTTCGGAGCGGTCCCGCCGGACCGGGCGCGGGGCGATGGCCTTGTCGTCCACGAGACGTGGGCTCTTAGAGCAAGAGCCGTGCGCTCCTTTGGATTTGGGTCGAGAGGAAGACTCGCGTCGAGCGCAGGGCAGCTCGCGAGCCGGCCGCGAAGACGCCAGCGCCGTGAATCTGCTGACCGTACATCTCTGGGTCGCCTTCGTCGTGGCGCTGGTTGCGGTGCTCGGCGTGTGGCGCCGCTCCGACCGGCGCATCGCGCTCTACGTCGTGACGCTGCAGATCCTGATCGGGATCGCCCTGGTCACCCAAGGCTTGCGGGCGCCCTCGATCCACTACGGGCTGGCCGTGCTCGGCTGGGCGGGCTACATGGCGGCCAACGCGGTGGGGCGGCGTCCGACTCGTCACACCCTGGCGCTGGCGATCGCCGGCGTCTCATCTCTGCTCATCCTGTGCGCGTACTTCTTCGGGATGGAGGCGGTCAAGCACGGCTATACCGGCGGCTAGCTGCCGGGATTCGACGGCGCGAGTATCGTCTGGATGGTTGAGACGACCGTCAGCGCGCCGACGATCACGACGGTCGCCCAGGCGATGACGTTGAAGGCCAGGTTGTTGACGTAGGCGCCCATCAGCCGCGGGCGGTTGATCAGCAGCAGCATCAGCACCAAGACGATCGGGAGCAGCGCCCCGTTGAGCACCTGCGAGTAGAAGATGATCGCGCTCTGCAACACGTCGGGTGCGAGCAGGACGACGCCGCCGCCGATCACGATCAGCCCGGCATAGAGCCCGTAGAAGACCGGTGCCTGGCGGAACGAGTTCTGGACCCCGGACTCGAAGCCGAACGCCTCGCAGACGTAGTACGCGGTGGAGAGCGGGAGGATCGAGGCGGTGAAGATCGCGGCATTGAGCAATCCGAGCGCGAACAGCAGCGAGGCGTACTTCCCGGCCAGCGGTTGGAGCGCCGTCGCGACGTCGCCGGCGGTGTTGACCGAGAGCGGCTGCTGGTGCGCTCCCAGATGCGCGTTGTGGACGAAGATCGTCGCCGCGGTCGCGACGATGATGAAGTAGGCGATCACGTCGGTGATGATCGCCCCCGTCACGACGTCGATCCGTGAGTACGGATACTCCTTGATCCGCACGCCCTTCTCGACGACCGCCGACTGGATGTAGAACTGCATCCAGGGCGAGATCGTCGTCCCGATCACGCCGATCGCCGTCAAGACGTAAGCTTGCGTCGGCGCGAAGTGCGGGAAGATCGTCTGTTGCAGGATCTCACCCCAGGGCGGGTGGACCAGGAACCCGCTGACCACGTAGGCGAGGTAGACCACGCAGAAGGCGAAGAAGATCTTCTCGACGATGCGGTAGTTGCCGCGCGTGACCATGGTGAAGACGAAGATCGCGACCAGTGGGACGAGCACCCACTTGGTCAGGAACGGCACGTACTGCTGGAACACCGGCGAGGCATAGGCGATGCCGGCGAACTCGGCCGCCGTGTTGCCCAGGTCCCCGAAGACGAACAAGAACAAGACGATGGTGGTGACCTTGACGCCGAAGTTCTCGCGGATCAGGTCGGCCAGTCCCTTGCCCGTGACGGCGCCCATGCGGGCGCACATCTCCTGCGTCACGACCAGCGCAACCGTGACCGGAATCAGCAGCCACAGCATCGTGTAGCCGAACTGCGCGCCGGCGATCGAGTAGGTCTGGATACCGCCGACGTCGTTGTCCGCGTTGGCGGTGATGATCCCCGGACCGATGATCGAGAAGAACATCGCCAGCGTGCGCCAGGGCTTCGGACGCGGCACCGGTCGCCGGGCCGCCGGCGGGCGGCCTCCTTCGACCTCGTCGATCACACCCGCGCCTCCTTGCGGCCGGCGTGGTGGTGTCGCGTGAAGCGCGGGAGCTTGCGCTTGAGGCGCTCCGGGATGATCGCGTCGATCGCGTCGTCGACGGTGACGATGCCTAGGAGCGTGCCGTCCGGGGCGACGACCGGGACGGCCAGCAGGTCGTAGCGGGCGATCGTGCTGGCGACGTCTTCGGCCGAGGTGTTGGTCGAGACGCTGACCAGCTCGGCGTCCATCACCGTGTGGATCGCTTCGTCGGGCGGCGAGAGCAACAGCGTGCGCAGGCTCAGCACGCCCAGCAGCGTGCGCGCCTGGTCGGTGACGTACAGATAGTAGACGAACTCGGTCTCGGGCCCGATCTCGCGGATCTTGGCGATCGTCGCGTCGACGGTGCGGTGCGGATAGATCCAGACGTAGTCGGTCGTCATCAGGCCGCCGGCGGTATCCTCGGCGAACGCCGCAAGCTCGCGCAGCTCCTCGGCGGTCTCCGGCTCCATCTCGGCCAGCAGCGCGGCCTGTTTCTCCTCCGGGAGTTCGCCGAGCAAGTCGGCGGCGTCGTCGGAGTCCATCTCTTCGATGATGTCGGCGGCGCGCTCGGTGCCGAGGTCGTCGATCAGCGCGCGCTGGGTCTCCGGGTCGAGGTGTTCGAGCGCGTCGGCCGCGTGCTCGTCGTCGAGCGAGCCGACGACGCGGGCGGCATCCTGCGCGGAGAGCTCGCCGATGATCTCGGCCAAGTCGGCCGGCTGCAGCCGGGCCAAGCGGTTCTGGCTCACCGAGAGGCGGACTTGGTTGGGATTGAGGTCGTGCAGCGGGGCGACGTTGTCCCAGGCGATTAGCGAGCGCGGGATGCGCTCGAGCAGGCTCGCGATTCGCCGGCCGCCCAGCCGCCGCAGCAAACCGGAGACGCCGATGTCGGCGGCGACGACGCGGATCGCGTCGGCCGTGCGGGCCAGCTCGAGGTCGTTGATCCGCACGACCTTGCGCCCGTCGACGTCGACGATCTGCTTGTCGAACAGGTCCTCGACCAGGTACAGGGCCTGATCGTCGGGGAGCAGTGGAAGCGTCGGGGCCTCGCGCAGGACGACCGTCCGGTCGCTCTCGATCGCGCTGACCGACTCCATCGGGGCAAGCCGCAAGCCGGACCGCGTCTTGACCGAGACGGCGTCGACGCGCGGGAACGTGTCGTCCGGCCGTTCGACGACAAAGTCGGCGACGTGCCCGACCGCCACCCGGTTTCCCGCCCGTTCGACGACCACGGGGCGTCCGATCAGCTCGGAGACGAAGCCTTCGTGGAACAGCGCTTGCGTCGTGTCCGACACGTCCTCACCCCCTGTACGAAAAAACCGGCGGGGTCTGCTCCCCGTCGGTCGGTCGACGACGCGTGGGCCTCGAGCGTGCTCGGCCTACGCCTCCTCAACGTCGAGCTTCAGCACCGCACACCATCGAACGTCTCCACGTTCAGCCGCGTTGAGCGCCGCCTTGATTCGGCGGAGCCTGGTCAACCACGTCGGGGTCTCTCGACCTTTCCGGGCAGCGGCGTATCTGCGTGCGGACGCCTCGCCTAACGAGGAATCCCGCTCCATCGTACCCCCGGCGTCAAGCTAGGGTCGACCTCGGCCGAAACATCAGAAAGATGACCCGGTCGATCAACACCACCCTTGCGGCGGCATCCTTGGCGGCACTGCTGTGCGCCTGTGCTGCCCCCAAGCCGGCCGCCACGACGGCCGCGTCCACCGCGCAGCTCCCCACGGCGGCGGCGGGTGCCCCGAACGCGCCGATACCGCCCGCCGGCGCGCCCGGCGCGATCCCGCTGGACGATACCCAGCGCGGAGAGCTGGACCGGTTCGTCGCCGTCGTCCCGCCGCCGCAACGGACGCACCTGCGCTACGCGCTCGCCTTGGGCGACGACGGGAAGCGCCATCTGGTCGTCTACGACGGCGGCGGGTTGAGTGCCAACGGCCGCGCCGGCGCCCACGACTTCATCGTCTTCAAGGTGCTCAACGCCAACGATGGCTCGCACTACGATCCCCAGTCCGACGAGCTGGTCGCGCCCGTGCCGCCGCCACCCGAGCGCGAAGGCGGCCCGGGCGGCAACGGCTGAACGGCGCCTGGTCCGCGCCGGGCCCTAGCGGCCCGGTGTTGGGCTCGGGCTCGGGGTCGGCGCCGGGGTCGCGGTCGGCGCGGGGCTGGCGGTCGGCGCCGGAGTCGGCGGCCCGACCGTCGTCAAGGCCGTGGCCTGGCGGTCGTCGGCGAGCAAGATGAAGCCCAATGGCGGGCCGCCGATCGCGTAGACGGTCGCTTGCAGCTCGCTGGTGGCCGAGCTGGCCGTCAGGTCGGCGGGTCCTGGGCCCCAACCCCAGCCGCCGTGTGCGGGCAGCGGAGCGAACGCGAAGCCGGTCCCCAGCGCGTAGGCCTGGATCCTTTGCTGCAGGCAGTCGAACGCGCCCAACGGCGCGCTGCCGCCGTTGGGCAGCCCGACCGGTGACGAGGACGCCGCGAGCTGGATCTCATTGACCTGATACGGGATCAGGATCAGGTCGGCCGGCCAGCTCCAGGTGAAGAACAGCAACCAGCCTCGACCGGCCGTGCTGGTCAGCAGCGGCGTGAGCGTCATGTTGGGAGCGGTGGCGGAGTTCGAGGTGAACGTGCCGGTCAGGCTGGCGACGTCCGGCCGGGTCAGGAAGGTGACGATCGGCAGCGGCTGCGTGCCGATGTAGGTCAGCGCGAAGATCGCCGGGCCGAGCGGGGAGATCGGGGTCGCCGAGTTGCCCAGCGACGCTTGCGGGTAGGCGGCCGCCTGGTTGCAGAAGTCGAAGACAGGCGGGGCCCCGGGGCCGATCCCGCCGATCCGGTTGATGCTGGCCGGGAACTCCCAGTTGGCGCAATTGTTCGAGTAGGCGCCCTCCCCGCAGGACTGCAGGATCGGCAGGACGAGCTGGCTCCAGCCGCCGTCGTCGTACGGATAGCCGCCGATATTCTTCGGACTGCGCAGGCTGCTCGAGCTGGCGGAGCCCAGGATGTGCCGCGCCGCCGAGGAGCTCGCTGGGTACCCCGCGGCACTCGTGGGGCCGGCTTGGTTCGTGAGGCCGGCCGGCACGGTGGATGGGCCGGCTGACGAGCAGCCGGCGAGCATCGCGAGCCCGAGCACCATAGCAAAATACCGACGTTCCATAGCAAAATTCCGACGATCCATCACAGCCGTCCCCTTCTAACCCGTCCAGCGGTATCAGCGCGTGAGCCTCGTCACTCATGCCGACAAAGGTAAACTTTCGGTAAAACTGCCCGTTTAGGCGACGATGGCGTCGGAGACGAGCGTCGCGAACTGCTGCGCCAGCGACTCGACGCCGCTGACCATCTTGCTCTGAATCGCGACCTGGATCTGGTCTTTGGTGTATTCGGTGACGCCCGAAGCGACGTCGAGATCGCGGATCGCGCTCTCGGAAGCCTGTTGGTTCACGGCCTCGGTATTGGCGTTGGCCGCCGCCTCTTGGAGCGAGACGTTCTGCGCGCCGACTTGGGCCCGGATCGACGCCAGCGTTTGGATCGCGTAGTCGACGCGGTACTCGTCGGCGGTGTTGATCAGCGTGTCGCCGACTTGAACCTCGTTGACGCCGAGGTTGACCGCGCTGACCGCCGGCAAGTCGATGGCGAGGACCGATCCTTCGGCGTCGCCGCTGTTGACGTAGAGATCTCCGCCGGGTGCCTTGGTCTGTTGCGGCAGCGTGACCAGAACGGCGGTCACGCCAACATCGGCCGCCGACAGGTTCGCGATGGAGAACGCGAGCACCGCGTTGTTATTTTGGTCGAGCTGAGTGAACGGGGGCGGAAACCCATCGATGTCGTTCGTGCCCGCAACGACCGTACCGGTGAAGCTCTGGGCCGGCCCGAAGCTCGGATCGGTGCTCTCGATGTCGACCGTGATTGTGAGCGAGTTCGTGACTGCATCGTACGAATTGACCGTAATACTCTGCGCCAGCTGCGGCGTGTTGGCGTACGTGATCGACGCCGCCGGTGGGTACATCGTACCGCCGGCTGCGACGGTTGGATTTTCGGGATAGATGATGCGCGCCGGCAATGGGATATCGCTCGAGCCGCTTCCATCGAGCAAATTCAGACCGTTGTAGGTCGTGCCTTGCGAGATCGTGTTGATCTCGAGCGTGAGCTGGTTCAGCTCCACCTGAATGTCGTTGAGGTCCGACTGGCTCTCCAAGTCGCTGTTCGCCTCGACCACCAGAGTGCGCATGCGTTGGAGGATGTCGGACACTGTCGCCATCGCGCCGTCGGCGATGGTGAGCGCGTTGTTGGCGTCCTGAATCTGTTGGACGCCTTGATCGAGACCAGCCACCTTCGTTGCAAGGGAAGTCGCGATCGCGAGTCCACTCGGATCGTCAGCCGCCGAATTGATACGCAGCCCGGATGAGAGACGCTGAGTTTGCGTCATCAGATCCTGCTGCGTTTGGGCTCCAGCGTTCAACGCGAAATTCGCGAGAGCCCCAACGTCCATGGTGATGGTCTGTCTTCCCTCCGTGGAAGCTGCCCGTCCGTGGGCTGGGGTACGAGTACCCCTTCCCACCCTATCGGCTCCTGCGAGACCCCGACTTTACCCGTCCATCCACAGATCGGCTGGGGACCCGAGGAACGGCGGCCGATGGTACGGTTGTGCATCTCCGTCTGCGCCGGCTGGTCGTCGGTGCGGGTGTCGCATGCTTGGTTGCCTCGGCCGTCTGCTTTGCGTCGGAAGGGGTGCTGCTCGCGGCGCCCCTACTGGCTGTCGACCTGCACCTGCCGCTGGCGCAGGTCATCGCCGACGTCGAAGCGTCGCCGAGTCCCTCGCCTTCCCCCTCGGCCTCACCGGCGCCGGCGGCGCGCCGGCACTCGTTCCTGGGCGAGGGCCCGATCGTCTTCTCGGGCACCGGAACCTACCAGCTCGGCTTCAACCGGAGCACCCGCGACGGCCTGGAGCTTGGCTACGACAACTACTCGACCGCGCTCACCATTACGGTCGAGCGCCGGACCGAGGAGAGCTCGATCGAGGTCAGCGACTCGTTCGGCATCGGCTCTGGCGCCCTGAGCTCCGGCTCGTTCATCGTCGCCTACCGCACCCCGGTCTACACCGTGAGCTACGGCCAGCTCGCGGGACCGGCGGATACCCAGCTGGGGATCGGGGGCTTCGCCCGGGGCATCTCGCTGACGTTCCCCCTGCGCAACGGCGACCTCTCGTATATGAGCGCGTACGCCCAGAGCCAAAACGCGTCGACCTTTCGGATCTACGGGCTGCGGCGCGACTGGACGGCCCTGGGGGGGTACTTCGGCGCCTCGGGCTACTACGGCGTCGGGGAGCAGGGCGGCCGGGAGTCGATCGCCGACTTTTCGTTCCAGCGCTACGGAGCAAAGCTCTCGACGCAGACCGAGCTGGCGGTAGGTTCTACCGATGGGGTTTTCGACTCGCCGAACGGGACGCGATTCGCGACCGGCTTCCAGGCCGATCTGCAAGGGAAGAACGCCTTCGAGACGTTCGGCCTGCGCTACGACCCCGCCGGCTTCAACTCGCTGACCGGCGAGATCGACGGCGGCTTGTCGGCCGATCTGGCGCTTCGCCGGCAGGGCAACTTCGGCAACGTCAGCCTCGACTTCACCCACCTCGATGACAAGACCGAGTCCCAGACCGAGCACACCGACGACGTGACGCTCAACGGCGGGAAGAGCTGGGGGCACTTCGGCCTCGAGTACGTGGCCAGCTTCGAGTCGACGCGCCTGCCGGGGTCGATCAGCCTCAACCGCAGCGCTGGGGTGACGGCGACGGAGCAGATCAAGACCCTCTCGCTGTTCGCCTCGCTCCAGAAGTCATCGGCCAGCTCGAACACGGGGTTCGCCGCGACCAGCCAAGAGTCGTTCGGCGTCAGTCGGCCGATGTTCGGGGGCTCGGTCGCCTACCAGGCCACCAAGAGCGCGGCGACCGGCGGCGGGGTGAGCACGGGGACGAGCGTCGACCAGACGTTCGAATACCATCGCGGGTTCGGCAAAAAAACAGACATCGAGTTCTCGCAAGGCCTCGAATCCTCGGTCAACAACGCGGTTCGCTCCCGGCTGATGGAGACGCAGGTGACCGTCGTCCGCCGGCTCTCGCCGGTGGTCGCGGTCCAGGCCAGCACGGACTTCTTCCACCAGACCGGCCCCGGCGGCGGGAGTGGGACGGGCTTCAGCGTCTCGCTGGTTGGGCCGTTCGGGTTCGGCCAACCCCAGACGGGCGGGCGGGCCAATCCGCACTTGCCGGCGGTCATCCGGGGGATCGTCACGACCGTGGCCTCCCAGAGCCCGTTCGCGCTCAACTCGACGGCCCAGCGCGGCCTCAACAACGCGCTGATGGTCTTGGACAACGGGATCACCGAGCGGACCGACTCGGCCGGGAACTTCGAGTTCCGCTTCGTCTCGCAGGGCACGCATGTGGTCCGGGTCGACCCAGCCTCACTGGCACCGGGCCTGGTCCTCGACCGGGAGTTCCAGACCGTCAACGCCCTGGGGGGCACGGTCACGACCCTGCAGTTCAACGTGGGGAACTTCGCGGCGGTGGCCGGCGACGTCTACGCGGCGGGCCCCAACGGCCTGCGGGTGCCGATCCCGAAGGTCGGCATCGCGGTCGACGGGATCCAGGCGACCACCACGACCCCCGACGGGCACTACCAGGTCGGCCGGCTCAACCCGGGCTCGCACACGGTCGAGATCGTGACGGCGACGGTCCCCGGGACGGTCGCCTTCGTCGGCGACACGAAGAGGACGGTCAGCGTGGTGGCGGGCTCGCAGACCCCCTTGGACTTCGTCGCCTCGACCCTGGGGTCGATCAGCGGCTTCGTCTATGCGGCGAGCGCGGGCGGCTTCGGCCCGCAGACGGGGATGCACAACGTCTACGTCGTCGCCGAGCCCGGCGAGCATGCCTCGATCACCGACGACGACGGATCGTTCCTGCTCGACAACCTGCCGCCAGGGACCTACACCCTGAGCATCGACCCCGACACGGTCCCTGACGGGATGGCGGTCTTGGCCGGCCCCGACGGCCCGGTCGACCTGGCCGGCGGCGCTGCTGTCTCGGGGATCGTCTTCCGGATCGGCGCGAGTGCCAAGAACGTCGTCTTCACCTTCGACCAAGGCAAGCGGCAGCCGATTCAGGTCACGACCGACCCGGCGGTGGTTCCGCCGGGTGGCCTGCTGCGCCTGACGGCCCGTTCGAGCGCCAAGAACCTCACCGCGCTGACCGTCGAGAGCGACACCTTCGGGACGTTCCCGCTGCACTTCGACCATGCCAGCGGCGTCTGGTCGGGTGGCGCGATCGCCCCGTCGCTGCCCAAGGGCGATTACGCGCTGACGGTCACGGCCCACCGCCAGGACATCAGCGAAAGCAGCATCTTGGTGAAGGTCGACCCGGCGATCCCGCTCTCGAGCGTCCGCGTCTTCCCGATCAAACCGCTGCCGGGGCACACGGTCAAGGTCTCGCTCAAGAGCTACGCGCCGCTCTCCGAGGGCGACACGGTCCTGTTCGAGGACGGCTACAAAGTGTTGCTACCCAAACCGAGTGGCCGGCTGTTCGTCTTCGACGTGCGGCTGTGGGAACGCGGTCTTCCCTACTCGGCCTCGATAGTGACCAAGCGAGGGCAAAATTACCCGATAAGCCTTCGTTAAATCACGATTTCAGGCTCAGAACGGCTAACGACCGAGCACCTGTCGGTCGAAACCTCGATGGTAGGGGCGAGACCGCTCCTTCAACAGCGTCCCTCCACCTCGAAAGGATTCGAACGTGAAAAGAGCACTAGCTGCTCTGGTCATGCTGGGGATCGCGACCGTCACGGCGGCTCCTAGCATGGCGAGCACGACGGTCTACGGTTCGGCCCAGCTCAAGTACACCGTTAATGCGACGGCCCTTGTGTCTATCGCAACGAACTACGCGACGACTGCACCGTACGGCCAAGCCGCCGGCGCATCGACGATTCTCCCCTCCGTCGCGGGCAATTGCACCGCCGGCGTCGCCGAGACATTGGCCACGCTGACCTTCGGTGGTGTGACCCCACCGTCGGCCGGATACACCGGCTGCTACTACAAAAACGCAGTCGAGGTCGGCATCAACTCGAACGACGCGTCCGGCTACAAGGTGATCGAGTACATCGACACCCTGGTTGCCGGCACGCAGGTTTGCCTGTTCCCGCTGAACGCGACGCCGGCAGCGGCGCCTTCCGTCTCCGGCGCGAGCGGCAACCCGGGCCCCTACGTCGCGGCTTGCCCCACCATCAACAGCGTTGCGGGTACGGCCTTGACCGGCCTCGGCGCAGCAGTGGTCGGCACCGGCTTCGGTGCGGCCTCGAACCCGGGTACCGGCACGTGGGACGTGACCGCCACCCCGACGTCGACGGTCTATACCGCCGGTGGCGATACCGTGTATAACGGTGCCTCGCTTCTGTCGGGCTGGAACTACATCGGCGAGGACGTCCAACTGAACGTGGCCTCGACTGCTGCGTCGGGCGCGGACACCAATGTCCTCACCGTCGCGGTGATCCCGAACTAGTCCGGTCGGGGGGACGAGAGACTGAAGCCTTCGGATGAGGCAACCGAGAACGTAGAGTGATGCGCCACACCTTGCGATTACTCTCCGTTCTCGGCGCGGCCGTGGTCCTCGGACTCGCGGTCACGGCTCCGTCAGCGGCCGACCTCTCGGTCGACGTCTCTCCTGCGAAGTACGAGCTCCAGACGGAACCCGGCAAGCAGGAGACATTCCCGATCACGGTCCGAAACACGAGCGGCTCACAGATACATATCGTGGCCTCACTCGCGGACTACACGGTCGGGCCGTCCGGGCAATACGCCTTCGCCCCCCCAGGGAAGTCGCCGTACTCACTCTCCAAAGACATCACCATCAATCCGCGCGAGTTCGATCTGGATCCCGGAGCGTTCACGCAAGTGCGGTTCTCGGTGGATGTGCCTCAAGGAGCGAACGGCGAGTACAGCAACCTCGTATTCTTCACGACGCGGCCCACCCGCCATGGCGGGGGGCTCTCGATCGCGGAGCGCATCGCCTCGAAGATCTACGTAGTGATCCCGGAATCGACCCGCATCGGCGGAGAGATCGACGACGTTCACATGCAGTCCGACAATGACGGCCAGCACTACCTCGTCGACTTCCACAACACCGGGAACGCGCACGTCTATCTGAGCGGGCGAGTCGAGGTCAAACAGGGGAGCACGATCGTAGACCGGGTAGCCTTCCCGCAAAGCCTGTTGGTTGAGCGCGGAGGAAAGCGAGTGATCGATGCTCTTGGAAAAAAGCTCCCGCCCGGTTCGTATTCCGTGGTCGCTCTGGTGGACTACGGCGGACCGAACCTGGTAGCCGGTCAGACGAACGTCACCGTGCGCTGACGCGCACGCAGACAACAAACGGAACGGATTCCGGAGACACATGACAGCTTTGTCGCGGATGTTGGCGCTCATCGCCATCATCGCCGCCGTCCTCGGGGTCGGTGGTATCGTAGCCTTCGCCCAGTCCACGCAGTCCACGCTGCGCGGTGGCGGAGAGATGCGTTCTCTGGCGACGCCCGCTCCGGGCGCCGCGGCCGCTCCGACGGCGCCTCCGCTGCCGCTGGGCGACCTGCGCCGCAAAGGCGAGGCCGGCTTGACCGCAAGCGGCGCCTACGATCCGTTCGCATTCCTGGCTCATCTGTCGCTCGCGGCGAGGATGCGTCCCACCACGCTGGTCCGCTATAACGGCCCTCCTCTGCCGATGCCCAAGCTCAGCCAGATGCTGAGATCGAAGACCGGCATTCGGCACACGGCGGCGGCTAACGGCGCAACGATCGTGCTCACCGGCACATCGGCGACACCGTACCTCGACGACCAGACCGTCGCCTACGGCGCGACGGTGTTCTGGCTGTGCGAGAACATGAAGCCGAACACGACGTATCGGTACGTCGTCTGGTCGCCTGACGGCTACCAGTACATCATCGAGCCGGTCGAGTACTGGAACGGCGATGTGGTGACCGCGACCTTCACCACCGACGCGACCGGCCGCTGCGAGCACACCAACGCCGGCACGCTGTATCCGTACTGGGCGCAGGCCACCCTGTCGACTCCGCTGGGCGGCACCGGTATCGTGGCGGACGGCACTGCCGACCCCAACGGGACCGCAGCAGCCTATTCCGGCGTCTGGGCGATCGCAGCCCAGAACACCGCGACGAGCGACTACGAGGCCGTCGCGTACACCGTCGTCATCGGGACGCTCAACTTCTCGACGTTCTCGAACGCGGGCTTCACGACGGTTGCCAACGACTTCACCTCAGGTGCGACTGCCTACGTCAAAGCGTCGGGACTCAACCCGGCCCATTTCTACGATTTCGGCTTCATCAACACGTCCTTGGACCCGTTGCCCTGCGTCTACACGATTCCGTCGGGATCGCAGAACGTCAACAACTCGGTCTGCTTCGAGGCCGGCGCCGCCGGCGTGCTGCCGACATCGGGCTCGTTCAACGGACAGTGGACGACGCCCGCCACCGGGACGAACGCGGCCGGAACGTATTCGGTCGAGCTCTACGACGCCACGACCAACGACTTGATCTCGACGCAGCAAGTCTCGGTCAACCCGTCGACGATGACTTGGAACACCCTGGTCCCCTACAGCTCGACTGGCGGGACCGGGACGAACCTCAACAACATCTTCGCGACCGACGGGCTGCTCAACATCGCGGGCAACGTCGGCAACACGGTGACCGACCAGTCGGTGACCGGGCTGAACATCTCGGGTACCGGGACGGTCAGCGGTCACATCTACAATTTGACGCTCAGCAACGCGAACGGCGTGGTCTTGAGCTCGACGACGAGCGACGCCGGCGGGACGACGTTCGGTGGCGCCGCGCAGTTCTTCAACGCGCCCCTGACCTTCACGGCGGCGGCGACGACGTTCACCGAGAACAACGTCGCCTTCCCGATCAACGCGACGAACCTGACGGCGTTCGGGGCCACCTCGATCCCGTTCGCCCCCAACGTCTACACCGCGCAGCTGTACGACACGACGACCGGTGCGGTGGTCGGCTCGAAGTCGTTCCAGGTTGTCTCTTACGCCGCTTCACTGCAGTGGACCAATCCGGCCGGATCGTATGTCAACGCGAACGCCCTCGACGCGTCGACCAACGTGACAACCACCATCACCAACACGGGCGGCACGCTGTTCGGCAGTTGGAACGGCGACGGTCTCAAACAGGTCACGATCGAGCGGGACAGCACGGGCGACGTCACGCTCGGCCTCCAAGCCGGCGTCACGACGTCGGTCGACTCGACGGGTCAGACCTGGGATCTCTCGACCTACGTCGACGCGATCACCGGCGCTCCCGGAATCAAGGCGGTCCCGGCCATCGCCGGCGAGTCGCTGCCGGCGAACGCTACGCTCCCGATCCCGCTGACGATCGCCGTCCCGACCGGTGACTGCACCACGGCCTGCATCCTGCGCACGACGATCACGCCGCTGCACGGAATCGCCGAGAGCATCGTCAGCAACGCGATGACCAACGACGCGACCAACGGCCTCGAGGTCTTCGGATACAACATCGTGGGGAACACCTCGCCCACGTATTCGTGGGCGGTCAACAGCTATGCGAACACGGCGGCCAAGGTGATCGCCAGCCCGCCCCGCTACAACCAGGTGATGTACGTCTCGGGAACCAACGGCGCCACGACGGCGACGAACGGGACGTACACGGTGACGGTCACCGTCAACAACACGGGCGGCGCCGCGGCGATGACGAACGTCGAGTTCACCATGCCGGCGACGTATTACCCAAGCACGTTGACGCCCGCAATCACGTCGGTGACCAACAATGGCACCTCGCAAACCGGCGGTTGGAGAATCGATACGCAGGATGGCGGAAACGGGGCGACGGCAAACGCGGCGCTTGGCTCGAACGTGTTCGAGATCATCGCCACCGGGGCCGACAGCATTGCGGTCGGGAAGACCTGCGTCTTCGTGCTTACGATGTACTTGCCGCTCTCGTCCTTCCCGTTCCAGACGATCCCCGCCACCTACAACACGACTGCAGCCGACACGATCGGTGAGACGAACACGCTGACCAACGCGATCGCCGGGACGACCTCGATCGCCTCCAACGAGCTGGGCGTCTTCTCGCTCAACACCGCGGACATGAGCGCGACGATCACGCCGGCCGTCGTCGCCTCCCTGGCCGGCGCGTCGTTCACCTTCGCCCTCACCAACACGTCGACGGGCCTGGATCCGAACCCGGACTACATCAGCCAGCTCCTGATCACGCTGCCCAGCGCCGGTGGCGTCTATCCGAGCTCGGTCTCGGTCACCTCGCCGAACCAGACCGCCGTGACCTGGCATGCCAACGCGACCGGGACGGCCGGCCAGTATTTGGTCGATCTGTGCGCCGTCAGTACGGCGCCGGTCGCCTCGACCCAGGTCTCCACCCCCTGCACGGCGGCGCAAGACGCGAACGCGCTGCCGCCGGGCGACACGCTCGACGTGTTGTTCACCTACGCGACCGCGCCGGGTGTCTCGTCGAACCTCGTGCCATGGACCGTCGTCGGCGCGAACGGCGGCACCGTCTCCGCCGCCGCGGCCGCCTACCAGCCGACGCTGGACGTCGCCAACACGACTGCCCAGACCAGTTTCACCTACGCGGGTGGGTACACTGCCACCCCGGTCTATCCGCCGGTCGCACCGATCACCGCGGTTCCTTCGAACAGCCAACCGGTCATCGGTGCGTGGTCGAACTTCACCGACGGCAACGCCTTCGTCTTCCAGCTCTTCAACAACGGCTCGACGCCGATCACCGACGTGAGCATCCAGATCCCGTCCTCGAACACCTCGGGACAGATCTTCGACACGCAGGACTGGTCGGTCATCGCCTCGTCGATCTACACCTACGGCGCCGGCGCCGCGGGGGCGCAGTGCAGCGCCAACGGCTACAAGACCCTGACCGAGCCGGTCCGCGGCTCGCCGGGTACGCCGGGGATCATCACCCTGCACGGTTGCAACATCGCGGTCGGTCAGACGCTCAGCGTGTTCTTCTACGCGCTCTCGCCGTACGACATCGGCTCGACCTTCGACTGGCCGGCCTCGGTCGCCGACAACGCAACGCCGGCCAACCCGGCGACGAGCCCGAACACATTGGCAGCCTACTCGCTCTCCAACACCGTGCGCGTCATCGACAACGCGACCTTGACGATCCAAGTGCCGACCGGCGTCTCGCCGACCTTCACGTATACGCCGGCACTCTCGGGTCCGGGCGATGCGCCGACGGTCAGCTGCCCGAACTGCACGTTCACCGCCGGCACCACGCCGATCATCAACCTCAACAACATCACCGGGACTTTCGACGCGGCGGACTCGCTGGCGGCCTCGGTCTACTCCGACTCCACCAACGGCTGGATCCTCTACGTCTCCGCGGACGTGAATCCGCAGATCTCGACCGCTGGGGGGCCGGCGCTCGCGACCTGGATCGACAAGACCGGCTCCTCGCACCCGGGGAGCGGAACGTTCACGCCGAACGCGGCGGCGGACACCTCCCCCGGCGTCGTCGTCCCGACCACCGGAACGTTGCAGCTCTCGACCTTCACCGGGGCAGCGCTGCACACGCCGGTCGACAACATCATGAGCTACCAGCTCACGGTCGGGGCGTCGGTACTGTCGGCCGTGCAGACGAACACGATCACCCTCACCTACACGCTGATCGCCAACTGACGGGGATCGTACGATGATTCGTCGATTGGCCGCCGTGGCCGCCGCCCTCGCCCTCACCGCAACCCCGATCGTGGTGTGCGCGCAGGCCACCTCGGGCTCCGCGCACCTGACCTACAAGATCATCCCGTTCGTTCAGGCGCAGGTGGTACCGAACTACTCGAGCGGCTTCGGCGTCACGTCGACCAGCGGCTACGGCAGCAGCACGACGCCCGCGACCGGTTCGACGGCGGTACTCGACGGCGGTCAAGTTGACTTCGGAAACGCGGTCGCCGGCTACAACTACCTCTACAAGTATGCGGCCCAGGTCAACGTCAACACGAACGACCTGGCGGGCTTCGTCGTCTATGCTGAGGGCGCGACCGACCTCAACGGCAGCAACCCGGTTCCCTCGCCCTCGACCTACCCGATTTTCCAGACGCTGTTCTGGCTTGTCTCGAGCAGCGGCAACACCCCGTTCAGTTCGGCGAGCTCGTTCAACAAGACCACCGGGACCCCGCTCGGGACGAACGGCTCGGGCGGGATCACCTATTCAGGCACGCCGTCGGCCGGGTCGATGGTGTGGAATAGCGCGACCGACGGGACGCTGACCCAAGGCTACGACTATCAGCTGCGGCTGAGCGATGCCATCCCGATCAGCCAGTTCAACGTTTACATCGTCTATACGGTGATTGGGAATTGAAACACACACATCGGTTCACGCTCCTGCTGCTGATCGTCCTGGCGACGCTCGCCGCGTTCTCGCAAGCCGAGGCGCTGCAAAGCACGAAGACGTTCAAGGTCGTTCAGCTCCAGTTCTTGGTGACGCCCAGCCCGGCACCATCGGTCGGTTTTCTACCCCATCACGGATCTGAGGCCACGACGGTCGCCATCGCGCACGCGCCAGTCGTGGCTCAGCCGATGCCGGCCACTGTCTTTGACAATCCGTTCCCCGGACCGTTTCAGGTTGCATCGGCCGGCGCGACCTGGGACGTCGCACCCGGCATCATGATCGCGCAGGTGCAAGCGCAACCGACGCCGGTGCCGGTCCAGTTCAAGGCGCTAGCGGACCCGAACGGGGCTTACCTGAAAGTCACTTACGAGAGCTCGCAGCCGCTGGCTGCCGCCTACGGGCCGAATGCCTATTCGTGCGTCTTCGAGGTCTTCACATACTATACGACGGCCTACACGCTCAACGACTTCGGCTACGGGACCTCGACCAGCGGCGGCACGGCGACGTTTCCGATCGAGAACTATCCGACGACAGACTATCTGTCGTGGGCCATCTATCCCGCCGTCACCGGCTACACCGCGTTCTACAACGAGGGTACGCCCGGCCAGACGGTGTGGTCGAAGGCCGCGGGTGTCTCGTACACGGGTTGCTTCGACCTGAGCCTAACCGTTCCGACGACGTTGGCGCCCGGAACGTACACCGCGTCGATCCAATTCAACCTGAACGTCAACCTGTAGCCGCTCAGGCTTCGCGGCGGGCCGCCGCGAGGATGAGCGCGATCAGGTCCAGCAGCACGACGGCGCCGTAGACGACGCTCGAGCGCAGGTGTAGCTCGGCGTAGGCGGCCGAGTGCACGTCGGGCATCGTTTGCATCGCGGGGACGACCGCCTGCTGCTCGTACGACGCCAGGCCGAGCGCGAGCGCGACGAGCGCGATCCGGATCGCGTCCCACGTGCGGTCGCCGGCGCTGACTGCCCGAGCGAGCGCGGCGAGGATGGCGATCCCGCCCAACACGTAGCCCCAGGTGGTGAGCTGCTCGATCGTCGTCACGGTCAGCGCGGCGAAGCGGTCCAGGTCGAGCGGCGCCACCAGGCGGAACGCGAGCGGCGCCGAGATGAAGGCGAAGCCGACCAGGGCGCCCAGCCAGATACCGAGCGCGGGGATCTCGATCGCCCCCAGGACGCGGTCCCGTCGACCGGAACCTGCACTCCTCATCATCCCGCGCCCATTCCCAGGAGGACTCGCTTGGACCCGCTCGCCTTCATCTCTGACCTCGCGCGCGACGCCGGCGCGCTGTTGCGCGAGCGGCTGCACGATCCGCGTCAGATCGAGGAGAAGCACGAGCACGACCTGGTCACCGACGCCGACCGCGCGAGCGAGGCCTTGATCGTCGAGCGCGTGCACGCGGCCTTCCCCAGCGCGGCTATCCTGGGCGAGGAGGGCGGGACGCGTGTCGGCAGTGGGACCGAGCGCTTCATCGTCGACCCGCTCGACGGGACGACGAACTACGCGCACCGCTATCCGCTCTTTTGCGTCTCGATCGCCTACGAGCGCGCGGGCCGCATCGAAGCCGGCGCCGTCTACGCCCCGCTGCTCGACGAGCTCTACGCGGCGCGGCGCGGTGGCGGCGCGACCCGCAACGGCGCACCGATCCACGTATCGCCGATCGCTCGCATCGGCGACGCGCTGGTCTGCACCGGCTTCAACCCGGCGCGCTACGCGCGCAACGGGCGCCATTTCGCCGCGCTTTCCGACCGCGCTCAAGCCGTGCGCCGGGACGGCAGCGCCGCGCTCGACCTGGCCTTCGTCGCCGCCGGGATCTACGACGCGTTCTGGGAATTCGACCTCGCGCCGTGGGACATCGCCGCCGGCTGGCTGCTGATCGAAGAGGCCGGCGGCCGGGTCGGCGCGCTGGCCGGTGGCCCGCTCGATCTCGACGACGGCTCGATCCTGGCCTCGAACGGCGCGCTCCACGAGGAGCTGGCCGCGCTGCTGCAGGCCGTGTAGGGGGCGGGAGGAGGCAAGCGAGCGGCCGCGAACCCGCTTGACCTTGCCGGAAGGGAAGGTCGGGATGTCCGTTCAGACGGGTCTCTTTTCGAGCGTCGCGGCGGTGCTCTCATGCGCGCTGGTGGCCTGCTCGGGTGCCGCGGTACCGCCGGCGCCGCTCTCCGCGCCGAGACTCCCCGCGCAAACAACGACCGCCCCCTCCTACCTCGCGATCGCGGCGGGCGCCGCGGCACTGACCGTACGGACCGGAACGAACTCGTTCCCGTGCGCCCTCAAGATCACGACTAGCGATCCCAACACGGCGCTGCCATATTCCGATCTGCTTGCCTACGCGGTCTCGCCGAGCAACCAGTTTCCGATCTACAAGTACCCGGCGACGAGCGCTGTCTCGTGGAGCGTCCCGGATCGGTCATCCACGCTCACGCCGCTCTACAACGACGGGCTGCCGGGCCAAACGATCTGGCCGTCCACGCCGGCGAACCAAACGCAGACGCACTGCATGACGCTCACAGTCCTGGTGCCGGCGACGATTCCGGTCGGCACCTACCCCGCCTCGATCACCTACGTGGTCGGTGTCGGGGCGGGCGCCGCCGGTTTGCGATTGACCGCCGCGTCGCAGACCCTCACGCTCGACTTCGTCGTCACGCGTTCGCCGTAGCGGCCTACGGTGTGCGCCGCCGCGCTTCTCGCGCGGCGCGTTAGCCATCGATGACGACCTGGGAGCGTTGTTGGAGGTGGTGTAACGCTGCGCACGTTCTCTAGGGAGGCGCGCAGCGACGGCGAGCCAAGAGGGCTAGTGGTCACGACATGGACGTCGAGCGTTCATGGATCCGCTGGCATCTCGGTTTCAAAGGGTGGTCTCTATGGTACGCTTTTCGCGAAGCATGTTTTCTTATTGCTTCGCTGCCGGTGCATTACTCTGCGTCGGCATTTCTGCATGTTCGGGTGGGAAAGGCGGACCTTCGGTTCAAGCACCGACCATGGCGGACGTCGTGCGCAAGCAGACGCCGCTCGATCTCTTCGGTCACCCGATCCCGGTATGGGGACCACATGGGAACATCAGCTCGCACAAGCCGTCAGCGGTCGTCGTTCCCACTGTCGGCAGACGTGGACTGGGCCGTTCGAAGACGGCACTCGTTACGACCACCGGCGAGCAGCAGACGTTCGGTGTCGCGATGTCGGGTCCCGATCCCGAAGGGGCATGGGCGACTGCGGTCTTCTTCATTGGCACCGCCAGCACTTCGCTCGTCCTCCCCGAGCCGTCGACTGGGACGAATACGCTCATCTCGCCTGACACTGTCGTCGGGTCGGATAGCTGCATCGAAGTGCAGACGGTCTATTTCCGCAACGCGGGCGACGCCAACACCACGGCACAGCTTGACGTCTACGACACGTGCACGCTGACCGAATACAACATCGCGACGATCGACTCGACGTTTGCGGCGACCTATGAGAATAGCGGCTCGATTCAAACCGGCGCAGGCCCTGAGTACCAGGTGTACGCGGCGAAGGTCGGTCCCTACGAGGTAGAAAACGCCGGAGGGACGTGGGAGGTACTACTCTTCAACTATGTGACGAGCGAGTACGACACCTTCTACATCTCGTCGGCGAACGCGACGACGCCGACGAATGGCCAAAGCACCCTCAACATCGACACCTTCGTGCCCGGCCCTTGTCCGCAACTGCCTCTGCAAGTTGGCGAGGACTTCAACTACTACGACCCGGCCGACGGCGGCTTCATCCCCACCTTGACCGCCATCAACCCCACCAGCTGGGCGGGTGGCACGCCTGATTGTTTCTCGAGCAGCCCTTCTACGAATCCCTACTACTACGTCGGAAGCACGACCCTCGGCACGGGTACTCCGCCTTACATCGATTGGATCGTGACGACAGCGACGGCGGTGTCGCCTTCTCCGACGCCGACGCCGACACCCACGGCGACGGCGACGCCCACGCCTGGACCGACGCCGACGCCGACGCCGACGCCGACTCCGACTCCCACACCGACACCCACGCCAACGCCAACGCCGACTCCCACAGCGACGCCTACGCCGGCGGGTGGTCCGTACCTATGGATCACTGTGAACACCCCGACGTTGGCGGTGAGCTACGGCGCGAACACGTTTACGTGCGCGTTGACCATCAAGACGAGCGATACGAACGTGACGGACCCATATCTCCGTCTCGATGACTATGCCGCCAATACGACCAACGTCTTTCCCAACTATAAGTCCCCGACGGTCAGCGATCTGTCGTGGTCGGTCCCTGGGCTCTCCATCGCCAAGACGGCGCTCTACAACGGCGGCTTGCCGGGCCAGACCGTCTGGGCACCCACGACGAAAAACACGACCACGACCCAGTGCATCACGATCTTCATCCAAGTACCAACGGGGGTCGCTGCGGGCACCTACTCGGCGCCGATCGAGTACCTAGCGCTGATCTCTCCGACGGGTAGCGATGCCGCCATCGCGCAAGAGCAGCTGGTGACGTTCAGCGTCGTCGTGCCGTAGCAGTAAGCCGGGGCGAGTTCGCTCGCCCCGGCCCTGCCGGTTAGCGCGTCAGCTCGTCCAGCGCGGAGAGGAAGCGGTCGATCTCTTCGTCGGTCGTGTAGAAGTGTGCGCCGACGCGCAGGCCGCAGCCGGGGCGGTGGTCGACGTAGATGCGGCGCGCGATCAGCTCGTGCAGGATGCGCTCGGCCTCGGGGACGTCGATGCCGACCCAGCCGGTCCGTTTGGCCGCCTCGTGCGGCGTGCTGACGCGCCAGCCGCGCTCGAGCGCCGCCTGCGTCAGCCGCGTGGTCAGGCGGATGTTGTGCTCGCGGATCGCCGGGACGCCGATCTCGCGGATGAGGTCGTGGCCGGCCTTGGCGACCAGATAGCCGGGGATGGTCGGCGTGCCGGTCGCCCAGCGCAGCTGATCGGTCGCGTAGTCGATCGGCGGCGGCGCGAACGCGAACGGCTCCTTGTGCGCGAACCAGCCCGTGACGAGCGGGCGAAAACGCTCGGCGAGCGCCGGACGGACGTAGATCCAGCCGCAGCCGGGTCCGCCGCAGAGCCACTTGTGCGAGCCGCCGACGACGACGTCGAGATCGAGTGCGACGACGTCGTACGGATAGACGCCGGTCGTTTGGTAGGCGTCGAGCACGACCAGCGCGCCGACCTCGCGTGCTCGCGCGACGATCGTCGGGACGTCGATGACGACACCGCTCTGGTAGTACGCATGCGAGAGCAGGACGACCGCGGTGCGCTCGGTGATGGCGGCGCAGATCCGCTCGGTCGGGATCGTGCGGCCGTCGTCGGTCGGCACGCGCACGGTGCACGCGCCGGCGCGCTCCCAGGCCGTCCAGACGTAGCCCAGCGAGGGGAACTGCAGCGCCTCGTACACGATCTCGGTGCGCTCCGCCGTGCGCAGGTCGAGCGCGGAGGCCAGCGCCGACTGCAGGACGCTCACGTTCGGCGCGAGGGCGACCGACCCGGCCGGCGCGCCGACGATCGCGCCGATCCCGTCGGCGACCGTGCGCGCTTCGTCGAGCCACGTCGGCCAGGCGCCTTCGGGGCCGCCGTCGGCCCACTGCGCGTGGTAGCGCAGCAGCGCGTCGCGGGCGGCCAGCGGCGGCGCACCCATCGAGTGCGAGACGAGCCACGTGTTGGCCTCGAGGCCGGCGAAGCGCTCGCGCGCGCGAGCCGACGTCGTGGCGATCACGTCGGCGTACCGAGCAGCGTGCGCACCTCCCACAGCTCGGGGAAGAAGCGCTGCGCAAGCGTCGTCTGCAAGTACGCCGCGCCGAGCGTGCCGCCGGTGCCGGGCTTCATCCCGATCATACGCTCGACCATCCGCACGTGCCGGCCGCGCCAGAGCAAGAACCGCTCGTCGAACTCGATCAGATCTTCCAGCAGCAGGTAGAGCGCGTAGTGCTGTTCCTCGTCCTCGTAGATCGTCCGCAGGCTCGCCAGCAGCGCGTCGTGCGGGTCGACCGCGAACCCACGCCGGGCGAGCAACGCGTGCAGCACGTCGGGGAGCGTCGGCTCGTGCAGGCGGCGGTCGAGCTCGGCGCGCTCGGGCGGCGTCAGCTCGAGGTGGCGCAGCGCATCGGCGTTGCCGTGCAGGCCGCAGCGGAACTCGATCTGCCGGAACTGCGCCGACTGAAAGCCGCTGGCCGGGTTGAGGCCGGTCCGAAAGGCGTTGAACTCCTGCGGCGTCATCGTCTCGAGGATCTCGACCTGCTGCTCGAGGACGCGCTGGATCGCATGGATGCGCCGGAAGGCCTTGGCGACGCGCAGCAGATCGTCACCCTCGAGGAAGCCGACCGCCGCGTCCAGCTCGTGCAGCAACTGCTTGAACCACAGCTCGTAGACCTGATGGATCACGATGAACAGCAACTCGTCGTGATGCGGCGGATCGCTCAGCCGCTGCTGCAGCGCGAGCAGCTCGGAGATGCGCAGGTACGAACCGTAGGTCAGCGTCGCGGAGGGCACGGCGACCCCTTCCGCAGCCGTCGGCGCGGGCCTACCGCAGCCGCCAGGTCCAGGCGTTCCAGAGGTGCTGGCCGGTGACCGAGGGGACGATCCCCTGCAGCCCGTCCCGGTAGGCCACGGCCTCGCGGTTGAAGCCGAGGAAGAGCAGGTCGGTGCGCGCGACCAGCTCGCGCGTGATCGCGCGGTCGCCGGCCGCTTGCAGCGCCGGCGCCGCCGCGTCGAGCTCCTCGCGCGCGGCGCGCTCGACGATCGGGTCGCAGACGCCGAAGAAGTTGTCGCCGTTGGGAGGCCGGGTGTCGCAGCGGAAAAGATAGGAGTGGTCGTCGACGCCGTTGGGCTGCCAGCCCGAGTACGCGACGTCGAAGCGTTCGTTGCGAAAGATGCCACCCTGCGCGCGCGCTCCCCAGATCTGAGTGTAGCTGTAGGCCTTGATCGTCGCGCGGATCCCGACGTGCGCGAGGTCTTGCGCGGCGAGGATCGCGATCCGGGTCGTCGTCGGCGATTCGGTGGTGGCGACGAAGTCGAGGACGAGCGGCCGGCCGGCCTTGCGCCGCGTCCCGTCGGCACCGGTCCGCCAGCCGGCGGCGTCGAGCGTGTGAGCGGCCGCGGTCGGATCGTAGGGCGGTTGCCGCAACGTCGGGTCGTAGGCGAACGCGCCGGGAAGGCGATCGCCGTTGCCGGGCAACCAGAGCGGCCCGTCGAGTTCGCGCATGATGCGCGCGCGATCGATCGCCTGAACGACCGCCCGGCGGACGAGGACGTCGTCGAGCGGCGGCCGCGTCGTGTTGAACTGCAAGTAGTCGAACTCGTTGTGCGGCTGCAAAACGATCTGCGCGTCGCGCCGCGCGCGCAGGGCGTCGAGGAAGGTCCGGCCGGACTGGACGCGGCCGATGACCAGATCGAGGCTGCCGGTCTGCCACAGCGTCGCAACGGTGTTGGGGTCGGGGACGATCGCGATCTCGATTCGTGCGATCGGCGGCGCGCCGCGAAAGTAGTGCGGGTCGGCGGCGAGCACGATCCGCGTCCCGCGCTCCCACTGCACGACCCGATATGGGCCCAGGCCGACCGGCGTCTCGTTGTACGGATCGCGGTTGAGGCTCGCTTTGCCGGCCAGCAGGTGCGCGGGCAGGATCGGATACGGGTCGTTCGCGGCCATGGTGAAACACGACGCGACCATCGGTGAGAACGGGCGCGTCAGCCGCACCTGCACGGTGTACGGATCGAGCGCGCGCACCGCCGCGACGTGATCGAAGCCGGTCCGGTCGGGGACGTTGTTGCGCGGGTTCATCGCCGCGGCAAACGAGAAGACGACGTCGCGCGCGTCGAACAGCGCGCCGTCCTGCCAGCGCACGCCGCGCCGCAGATGATAGGTGACCGTCCGTCCGTCGCGCGCGATCCCACCGTTGGCCAGCGTCGGGACCGTCAGCGCGAGGTCGGGGATCAGCCGTCCGGTGCCGTCGGTGCGCAGCAGATACCCGTGAAACAGCGGCGCGAAATACGACAGCTGGCCGTTGTCGAAGACCAGCGGATCGAGCCCCGGCGGATCCGCGCCGGCGGCCGTCCGCAGCGTGTCCGGTGCCAACGCCGGCGCACCTGCGCGCGCGCAGGCGCTCAGCCCGACGAGCAACACCACGGCGAGGAGCACGCGAGCGAACATGCGAGCCCGCTTCGGCGCTCGCCGCACTCTCCCTTACGGTGTCAGGCAAGGTGCCGGCGCGGAAGGTGGGCAACCGAGGCGTCATGCAGCAGCTCATCCGATCCGCCGTGGCGATCGCGACGCTGTGCCTCGCCGTGACGGCCCTGGCGGCCCGCGACGGCGCGACCGCGGCCAGCCCGGCGCCACTCCCCACCGGTCCCTACGGCGCGCTCGTCCGCTACGGGCGGGACATCATCGAGAACACGCGCCACGACGTGCCGCACAACGTGACCGCCGCGATGTCGTGCGAAGCCTGTCACCTGGCGGCGGGGACGAAGCCGCACGGTGGCTCGTTCGTCGGGATCTTCGCCGAGTTTCCGCAGTGGAATACGCGCGCGAAGCGGTTCATCTCGCTGCAGGACCGGCTCGCCGAGTGCTTCCTCTACAGCATGAACGGCACGCCGCCGGCGTATCCGAGCCGCGAGATGGAGGCGCTGACCGCGTACATCGCCTGGCTTTCCCAAGGGCAGCCGGTCGGGACGCCGGTGAGCGGCCAAGGCTACGTCGCGTTCAAGCCGGATCACGCGCCGGATGCGCACGCCGGGAGTGCCGTCTACGCGCAGCGCTGCGCGGCGTGCCACGGTGCCGACGGCGGCGGTCAGGCCGGCGCGTTCCCGCCGCTGTGGGGACCGACGTCGTTCAACGGCGGCGCCGGGATGCATCGCTTGCGCACGATGGCCGAGTTCGTCCGCTACAACATGCCGTACGGCTCACCGCCCAACACGCTCACCCGCCAGCAAGCCTACGACGTCGCCGCCTTCGTGCTCGCGCACCCGCGCCCGGCCTTCAACAAGACTCGCCTGATCGCGTTCCCACCGCTTCCCGCTTCGTTCTTCTAAAGCCGCGCAGGCAAGAGGTTCTGCAACCGGCGCGGGAAAGAGGGGCCGCGGAGGGACGGCGATGCTTGGAACGCGGCGAGCTTTTCTTGTGGGTGGGGCGATGGCGGGGACGACTGCGATCGCGCGGGCGCAGGGCGTTCACGCGATCGGCTGTCCCGACTGTTCGCCTTTCGCCGCGGCGGCGCAGGTCGCGCAGGTGCCGGCGAGCGCAGCGCCCGCGCGGCCGAGCGTGACGGCGCCGAGCATCCCCTACGAGTCGGTGCCGGGCTTCTTGAAGCTTCCCGCCGACTTGTACCTGGGCGAAGTCAGCGGCGTGGCGGTGAACTCCAAAGGGCACGTCTTCGTCTTCACCCGCGGGAACACGATCGGCCCGGCCTACGGCGCCGCGGCCGCGCAACTGCTCGAGTTCGGTCCGAACGGCCAGTTCGTGCGCGAGATCGGCCACAACTTGTACGCGTGGTCGTTCGCGCACACGGTGAAAGTCGACCGCTACGACAACATCTGGGTCACCGACAAGGGCTCGGACATCGTCGTCAAGTTCGACCCCGACGGCCGCGTCGCGATGGTCTTCGGGCGCAAGCAAGAAGCGTCGGACGAGGCGACGGGCCCGCTCAAGCACCCGCACCCGCCGCTTCCGCCCGAGGACGGGCGCTTCCGGCAGGTGACCGACGTCGCCTGGGATGCCGACGACAACACCTATATCAGCGACGGGTACATCAACTCGCGCGTCGCCAAGGTCGACAAGGACGGGAATTGGCTCATGTCGTGGGGGACGCCGGGCGCGGACCCCGGGCAGTTCAACACCCCGCATAGCATCGCGGTCGACGCGCAAAACCGCGTCTACGTCGCCGACCGCGGCAACCGCCGGATCCAGGTCTTCGACGCGCACGGTCAGTTCATTCGGCAGATCCACATCGACGTCGCCTACGATCCCGACGCGCGTCCGGCGATCGGGGACCGGCCGAGCGGCGCGGCGCTGCAGAGCACGCAGGGTCCCGGCGCGCCGTGGGCGATCGCCATCTCACCGCCGCCGCACCAGTATCTCTACAGCTCGGATGCGTATCCGGGCCGCATCTACAAGCTCACGCTCGACGGCGAGGTCGTCGGCGTGCTGGGCCGCTCCGGCAAGCAGCTCAAAGAGTTCGGCTGGATCCACGAGCTGGCGTGCCCCGCCGAGAACGTCCTGTACGTCGCCGAACTCCTCAACTGGCGCATCCAAAAGCTCATCCTGCACCCCACGTCCTAAGATTCGGAGCACATGAAAATCTGCGTTGCCGGTGCCGGCGCGTTCGGCATCAAGCATCTCGAGGCGTTGGCCAAGATCGAGGGCGTGGAGGTTGCCAGCCTCGTCGGTCGGACCGACGCCACCGCCGAGGTGGCCGCGAAATTCGGTGTCCCGTACTGGAGCACCGATCTCGCACAGGGGCTGGTCCAAGCGGGGATCGAGGCTGCCATTCTGGCGACGCCGACCCAATTGCATGCCGCCCAAGCGGCACAGTGCTTGCGAGCCGGCAAGCACGTGCAAGTGGAGATTCCGATGTCGGACAATCTGGCCGACGCGGAGATGCTGGTTGCGCTCGCGCGTGAAACCGGGTTGGTCGGGATGGCCGGTCACACGCGACGCTTCAACCCGAGCCATCAATGGGTGCACAAGAAGATCGTGGCCGGCGAGCTTGAGATCCTGCAGATGGACGTGCAGACCTACTTTTTCCGGCGCACGAATACCAACGCTCTGGGTCAACCACGCAGCTGGACCGATAACTTGCTCTGGCACCATGCCTGCCACACGGTGGATCTGTTCGGCTACCAGGTGGGCGAGCCGATCGTCCAGGTGCACGCACTGCAGGGCCCCATTCATCCGGTGTTGGGCATCGCCATGGACATGTCGATTCAGATGAAGACGGCGTCGGGCGCGATCTGCACGCTCTCGCTCTCGTTCAACAATGACGGCCCGTTCGGTTCGTTCTTTCGCTACATCTGCGACAACGGCACGTATCTTGCCCGCTACGACGATCTGTTCGACGGGCGCGAGAACCAGATCGACGTCTCGAAGGTCGATGTCTCGATGAACGGCATCGAATTGCAGGACCGTGAATTCATCGCCGCCATCCGCGAGCACCGCGAGCCGAACGCGAGCTTCGCGCAGGTGCTGCCGGCGATGCGCATCCTGGATCGCGCCGAGAAGCTGCTGCTCGCCGACGCGTAATCGGACCGTTACCGGATCGCGAACGCCCTTTCACGAGCCGCCTGCACCGGACGGTTCTCAAACACCATGATGGCGGAGGCGGTGTTCGAGATCGGGATGTGATAGTTGCGGTGCAGCTCGCGGACCTCGCCGGTCAGCGCTCCGCGCATCGTCACCCAGTTCATAAGCTCGATGCCTTGGCTCCCCGCCAGCTTGACCAACTCGCGCGTCGTGATCTTCGTGATCTGGCTGAGGTCGCCGGTCATCGTATCCATGCAGAACTGATCGAAGTCCTTGTTGATGAAGCCGGCGCGCGAGCCTTCCAGTTGGTGCGACAGGCCGCCGGTGCCGATGACGACGACCTTGATGTCCTCGGGATAGCTTTCGATCGCGCGGCCGATCGCTTGGCCGAGCTTGTAACAGCGCGCTAACGTCGGGATCGGGTGCTGCACGGTATTCAGGACCACGGGAACGGTGGGGAGCGTCTGCGACGCACCGCGGAAGAACAGCGTCATCGGCAAAGCGAACGCGTGATCGACCAGCATCTCCTGACAGGTGACCGGATCGAACTCGTTCGCCATGAGCGTCTCGATGATGTGCCACGAGAGCTTCGGGTCGCCGGTGAAGGGACCGAGCACGGGGATGCCCCAGCCCTCATCGGCGCTGCGGTACTCCGGCGCCGCACCGACGGCGAACGTCGGCATCTTGTCGAGGAAGAAGTTGAGGCCGTGGTCGTTGTAGATCACCACCGCTGCATCCGGCTTGACCTCGTCGATCCAGCGGTGTGCCGCCGCAAAGCCGTCGAAGAACGGCGACCAGTACGGGTCTTTCTGCAAGCCTTTGGCGATCGCGCCGCCGATGGCCGGGACGTGGGTCGATCCGAGTCCGCCGATGATGCGTGCCACGTCAGCCCCCCGCCGCCGCGCGCAGCAGCTTCGCCTTGAACTCCTCGACCGTCACGCCGGTTTGCAGCGCGCCGATGTCCTGCATGTTGAGCCCGAAGATGCCGGTGAACTTCGTCAGGTAGTAGGAGTTGCCGCCCAGCTCGAGCAGCTTCAAGAGGTCACGTTTGAGCAAGGCCTCGGTCTGCTCCGCGGTCAGGCCGTAGCGCGCGCAATAGCCCGCCTCGTCTTTGAGGAATGCTGCGCGGTTGGTGGCCTCGTTGAACGAAAAGCACATCTTGTTCAACGCATAGCCCTTTTGCGCCAGCTCCGGTCCAAAGATCGGGGTGCCGAGAATCTCGTCGTCCGCGGCCTCTGCTGCGGCTTTGGTCGTGCCCTGAGTCATCCTTGTAACACTTCCGCGAAGAAGGCTGCCAGCCTACGTCCTCGTGAAAAATTCGCGTTTTACGGCTTCCCAGCGGCCGCATCGTCTCTTTATCCTACCGAGAGGGGCCTCCTCAAGCCAAGCGAACGGTCGTTAGCTACGCCGTGGGCGAGCCACTTTGCTTGGCTATAGGAGACGCCGTGAGGAAGATCAGGATCATGGAACATATCTCGCTGGACGGCGTGATCCAGGCCCCCGGCGGCCCGAACGAAGATGGCGACTACCCTTATGGCGGATGGGCGGTCCCGCATTCCGACGCAGCGGTGGGAGAGGCCATCGTCGCGGGGCACGGCGACGCTTTCGATCTGCTGCTGGGCCGTCGAACCTACGATATCTGGAGCGACTATTGGCCGAAAGCCGCGAACGGCCCGATGGCGAACAGTATCAACGCGGCGACGAAATACGTCGCGACACACAGGCCCGACAGTCTCGGGTGGGGGCCGGTCGAGGACCTTGGCCCGGACATCGTCGACGGCGTTCGTCGCATCAAAGCGCAGGACGGGCCGGATCTGATCGTCTGGGGCAGCTCGACGCTGACACCGTTGCTGCTCGAACACGGGCTTGCTGATGAGGTCTTGCTGCTCGTCTATCCGATCCTGTTGGGTACCGGCAAGCGTTTCTTTTCGGATGGAGCCCCGCCACGCGAACTCGCGCTCGTCGGCACGAAGGCAGCATCGTCTGGCGTCGTCATCAGCACCTACAGGCCCAGCGGGGACTTACGGACCGGCTCCTTCGACAATGAGGAGGCGTAACCCGGCGTCAACGAATGCGGAGCGGTTGAACGCGACGGTCTTGAACACACCAAAGCTCATCCCGATACCCTCGTGTTAGCAAAACGGGGATCTGCTACCCGGACGCTTGTGTTGCTGTGGGTTGGATGGTATCCTGCTCGTAGCCGCATCATAGCCGCATCGTGAGCGTATTGCTCAGCGGGGACGAATCATCAACCGACACCTGGCGTATGACGTGTTGGGCCCGCCGAACGGAAGGTTCGGCTTCATTTTATCGCACCGGACAAGCCGATCCAGAATGCGTATAGCGAATCCTTCAACGGGCCGTTCCACGATGGATGCCCGTCATAATGGGAGATGAGAATGGCTGAGAAGGTCAACCCAGTTACAGGCAAATCGGATGCCGCGTTACCGGAGAGTCCGCTCGTGGGATCGAGCTACGTCACCACTGCTGTAACCGGCACCTCATACGGGCACGTCGGCGTTTCAGGTCAAAGCCTGGCGGCTCCGGTGCCGGCCGGCGGCGACGTTGTGAAAGCGCCAGTCCTCAGCGACGGAGTACTTGGCCAGGGCAAGAACGGCGTTCACGGTGTCAATGGAGCAGGGAGCGGCATCACGGTCGCGTCAGGCGCGGGCGTATTTGGGGAATCGGACGCTTCCTACGGCGTGTATGGCGCGAGCAAGACGGGACAGGCCGGTTACTTCAATGGTGGTGTCACCGTCACGGGAGCTATCAACGCGGCCGGTGTCACCGTCACGGGAACTTTCAAAGTGTCCCAAATTTCTGCCTCAGACATCACGCTCACTGGCAATATCACCGCTGCTGATGTCATCCTCTCCGGAGCAGATTGTGCGGAGGAGTTTGATGTCATGCACACGGCCGACCTCGATCCCGGCTGCGTGGTGATTTTCAATGAAGGCGGTGCTTTGAGCGCAAGTACAAAGGCGTACGATAAGCAGGTCGCCGGTGTGATTTCAGGCGCCGGAGCGTATCGGCCCGGGGTGATATTGGATCGCCGCATCTCGGATCGGCCGCGGGCCGCCGTGGCGCTGGTCGGAAAAGTATTCTGTAAAGTCGATGCAGACTATGGTCCGATCGAGATAGGGGATCTTCTCACGACTTCACCCACGGCGGGCACCGCGATGAAGGCTTCCGATCCGTCGCGGGCCTTCGGAGCCGTGATCGGGAAAGCGCTCGCGCACCATAGCGCAGGCAAAGGTTTGATACCGATTCTCGTTACGCTGCAATAAGGCAAGAACATGGCCAAATTACTCAGCGTCAAGCAGTTCGCGGCGTTAGCTCTGGGGCAGACAAAGCCCCCCTGGCACTTCGGCTATCTCAATTGGCTCTACAACCAGAATTCGATCTCGCTGAAGAGTTCCATCGAGGCGCTGTCGGCTGCCCAGACCGTTATCTTCGTGCAAGTCGGCACTTACTCAGGCTTGATCGCTTCACAGGGCCTCAATATACCGGCTCCGCTGTCGCCGCAAGATGCGGATGAGCTCTTCACCTGGGGCTGGGCAGGCAACGGCTGGTCAGCCAGCGCGTTAGCGCCGCTAGCGGCAATCCTTAAACCAAATGGCGTGGAGATCTGCTATTTAGGTCGATCGGGCACGACGATGCTCGGCGAGCCGGACGATGACAACGTCGTCGGACTCGTTGGGACATATGCTGATTTCGTCTCGCTGAACGTGACGCAGGTTCCAGCATATCCCTCAACCTGGAGTGCAGATGAGGCCGCCACCGCCACGAAAGCGAATTTCCTGCTGAACGAAATCACGGGCGTCACAAATTTCGCCGGCGGGAATGATAATTCCAATAACCCATATGCGTTGCCCTTGGCGGCCTTGTATCCCGGCCAGTCCTCGGACAAGGTCGGCACAGGTCTTTTGAGAATCGTTAGCCTTAATCAGGGTGTCAACACGACCCAGTTTCAGATCAGCATCTTTGCCGCGACGCGCAACTTTCTGTTGAGTGTCCTAAACAGCGAGTACACCCTGCCGCTCCCGCAGGCGATCGATGCCGTCGTCGCATCGATCACGAACCTGCAAGCGTGGCTGGGAAACGCGCTCACCACGGTGCTCGGGGATGTTCCGGCCACAAGCCAATTCGCCATTCAGGCCAGCGTGCCCGTGCTTACCGTTTCGGAGGTCACCTACGAGGTTCAGGACGGCACGGGGGCGACATTCACGACGTCCGCGTTGACCGTCAATTCCGATGGGACAGCCACTGGTGGCGTGACGTCGTCATGACAGTTGCGGAGGCGCAGGCTCAGTTTGACGCGGCGAACAAAGCCTTAATTCAGGCGGCGATCGACCTTGATCTCGCCCTAGCTGCGTTGGCAGTCGCCGGCGCCTCGAAAGATCCTAAATCGGCCTCCGTGGCTGCGGCGGCAGTCGGCGTCATGGTGAAGAGATGGTTGGATGCTCTGGCGACGGCCGACGATGCATTGGCAAACTTGGATGCGGAGATCAAGGCCGAAGCCTTGGCGCTGGCCACCGTCCAAGGCCCGGTCACCGTGAGCATGCCGATTATCACTCGACCCTCGCGGCCACTGCAAACGCCGCTTCCGGCGCCCGTGCAAGTCGTCGATATACCCGACGGTTTTTACGAGAACGCGATGAGCGTCAGCATCGATAAGAATAATATTATGGTGGTCGACCGGCCAACAGCGATCTCGCCCCCCGCACCGCTGAAGGTGGCGCCTGGGCAGTGCTACGGCCCGGTGCCACCGGGCGTCAATGCCGCCAAACCGCCGACGGCGCCCCTCAACACAACGGCCCCCAAAGCAGCTCCGTCAGGCGGCGCCGGTGGAGCTGGTACGCACAGTGGAGATGGTGGGCACAGTGGAGATGGTGGGCACAGTGGGGACGGAGACGGCGACGGCGGCGGAGATGGAGACGGAGACGGAGGAGACGGTGGCTGACCACGATTTCGTGCGATCGGCAGTAGCGTGCTCCTCGGCACGGTAGTTACAACGGAGCGAGGGCGTACATTTCGTTGACGTACGTGAGAGCGTACATGAGATTTGTCTTCTCGCTGTGTGCAAGAGCGTTCGTCACCGAGTCCGGCAATTGAAATGTTCCCAGCACCTGCGCTGAACTCTTGTCCAGCTTATAAAGGAGGCCGTTGCACGCCCCGAAGTAGACGGCATCGCAGAGTAAGCGCGGTGGTCCGTAAATCTTAGAGCCCGTTGAGATTGTTGTCTTGACGCGGCGACGGTCCAGATCTAGCACGTAAAGTTGCTTGTCCGTCGATCCAACGAATGCGAGATCACCGACGACCAGAGGTATAGTATAGACATCATTGTCCGTTCGGACCGACCATACTTCTGTCCCGGTTGCGACGTCCACCACGTAAATATATCCGTCAGCAGAGCCCGCAATTATATGCTCCCGACGAATGTCAAACGCTGGTGCATGCCGGATCGATCCCTTCCGTCCTTCACCTCGTGTCTGGAAGCGCCAATGCACGTTACCGGATGCCGCATCAAATAAAAGCAGTTCATCATCGTTGCTTCCGCATGCGACGAGTTGACGGGCTTGCCAGTAGGTGGGTGATCCATGCGTATGCCCCTTCGTTGGGTGCTCCCAGACCTTGCATCCCGATGTCATGTCGAGCGCGACAACGGAACCTTGTTTGGCGGGCACGGCGAACTCGAGACCGATAAAGAGCAACCCGAGGTCAGGCGCAAGAGCAGGAGAAGACCCGACCCAATCGGCCTCAGTGAAGCGCCACACCTCCTTGCCTGTCGCCGCCTCTAGACAGTAGACATTTCCGTCGTAGCTGCCAAAGTAGACGAACCCATCATGTATCGCAGGTGCGGACCATATGTTCTTCCGTCCAGACGTTCGAACTTTGAACGTCCATTGAACCGACCCGTCAGTTGCGTCAAGAGCCCAGAACGTGCCGTTGTCGCTACCGAAAAACACGCGCTCTCCGTCGGTTGCCGGAAACGACTTCGGCACGCGATGAAAAAAGGACGCGCGTTCTGATGCGAAGGTCCAAACGTTCCGAAAGATCGGTTCCGGTGTATGACATTCTGTTCGAGCAAGGCTAAGCCCAAAGTCCTTTAGAGTGAACGGCGCCGTTGCGCTGAGTCGATGATCTTTGAGCCATGCGAGGCCACGCTCAGATTGATAATTGATAAGGACGAACACTTGTGCAATGTCTCGGCCGGGCGCCTCGAGCACGGCCCGTGCTTTCTCCATGCTCTGAGCGGAGTTCATAATGTCGTCAACGAGGATTATCGGCTCGTCGGTAAGAGAGCCTTCAATACGGTTGCCGGCTCCGAACGTTTTGCGTTCTTTTCGAACGATGAACGCATTGACCGGGGTTCCGCGAGCGACCGACTTGATTTGAATTGCAGCGATGAGAGGTATCGCTCCCGTCTCCATGCCGCCGATTTGAAAAGGAAGGCTCGAACCCAGCATCTCCCAAAAAAGATCTGCTGTGGCATCAAGGTGATTTGGGTTCGTCAAGATACGACGCATGTCGATGAGCCACGTGTTCTTCCTCCCCGAAGCTGAGACCAACACGTGTTCTGAATCGCGAAGTATCGCGTTGTTGGTGATCGCGTCCAGCAAATGACTGCGTTTGGCCGAGTACCCCTGAGCTTCTGCGGCTACATCGTTCTCCGACGTCCCAGCGCCGTACGGAAGAACACTGTCGAAGATCGGAAGCGGATTCATGGCTAAATTCCGAAGGTTCTCCGAAAGCAGATCGAAGATGTAATGAATCCGCCACTCAGAGCTATCATTCTTTGCCCAGTGATGCTGCTTATTATCAAACCACCACAACTCACCAGGCCACATCAGAGCCTCCTCGTCACCACTCGATAGAAAGCTCCCTTGGGGGCTTGACAGAACAAAGTGGAATCGATCGCGCAACAAATAGTATGAACCTGCATCGACGTGTCGATCGACAATTGAGTGCTGCTTCAGGCGAACGATCGTCGCTCGTTCGAGCGACGATCCCATCTCGGTGGCAAATTCCTCCATGAATGCGATAGCCCGCGGAAACGCCTGAGAAATCTTTGTTGACCTGACAGCTTGGTTCTCCCGCGTTTCAATATCTTTCCGTCTAATCGCGGAGCGAAGGAAGATTGTTTGTGTGTTACGCTGCACCCTTATATCATCTTGTCGGCTGGTATCATGTAGCCAAGCGTCCTCGTTAACGTGAATCTCGTTGAGGAGCGGTATCACATCGATGCCGGATTTGATTTTCCGAAAAAACCGCACTTGCCCTCCACTCCGGTAGGCACCATCTCACGAACAAGGCCTGGTTTTGCTAGGCAGTGTTGAAAGTCTTTCGGCCGCCTTGCATCGGACGCATTCTCGTACCAATTGAAAGCGCGGCTGGACGGCGCAATGGTGGAAGAATAGCGAGAATCCGACCTCGCAGCTCTCTAGTCACAGGCAAGAGGTTCGGAATCCCTTGCGGAACAAGGCCTGTCGTTGGAGAGGTGGCGGAGCGGTTGAACGCGGCGGTCTTGAAAACCGCAGGCCCTTCGCGGGGCTCGTGGGTTCGAATCCCACCCTCTCCTCGTGTTCAGTCGGTCGGCGACGTTCAGTAGTTTCACGGATTCGGCGGAGATGGTGCCTGGCGTACGGTCGGGTTACCATGCATCTCCTCATCATGCTCCTGACCGTCGCGATCGAGGCCTTCTTGTGCCTGCTGGTCGCGGACTTTCTCGCCGGCCTGATCCATTGGGCCGAGGACACCTGGCTCGCGCCGGGCCGTAACGCGCTGGCCGACCGCTGGGTCGTGGAACCGAACATCGAGCATCACCGGCGTCCCGGCGGTATCCGCCAGGGCACGTACTGGGAGACTAACGCGGTTACGCTGGCCATCTGCGCCGTCGTCGCAGTGGTGGCGGCGGCAGCCGGCGCGCATGCCTGGGAAGTCTGGTTCACCATTGCGATCGCCTCGCAGGCGAACCAGATCCATGCCTGGGCGCATACCTCGAATCCGCCGGGGTTGGTCGCGTGGCTGCAGCGGATCGGGCTGCTCCAATCCGCTGCACACCACGCGGTTCACCACAAGCGCCCCTACGGTACGCGCTACTGCACGACGACCCCGCTGCTCAACCCCATTCTCGACGGCATCGGGTTCTGGCGCGGACTCGAGTGGATCGGCGAACGTCTGGGCGCCCAGGTCGTGCGCGCGACGCCGCTCCGAGCCGGATACTAGAGGCTGCCCTTCAGTGGTATGACGGAATTGATTGCCCAGCAGGTAGCCGCTCGTTCCCGCGCGGAGTGTTGAGCCGCGGCCCGAACCGAGACGGGAGACCAGCTATGAGTTGGGTGGACCTGAGCGATCCCGAAGTTACGCAGGAAGTCGCCGCCGTGGCGGCTCGCATGGCCGAGCGCGTGACCGAGATTGCGAACGACGTGCGCGGCGTCATCCAAGAGGTCATTCCGGCGCTGCGCGACGACGAGCGCGTCACGGCGGTGCTCACTGCCAGCGTCCTCGAGAACGTTCAAACCGTGCTCCATGAGCTGCGGCACAACGGAAACGGCAGCGTCGCGCCGGACGCGGCGGTCGAGTATGCCCGGCTGCTGGCCCAACGCGACGTTCCGATGTCACCGCTGCTGCGTGCCTATCGCGTCGGGCAGACGCGCTTTCAGCGCGACTTCATCGCCGAGCTGCTGCGCCGGCGTGAGGGCGACCATGTCGAGGGGACGGCAGCGCTGCTGATGGTCGAACGCGTCTCCGGCTACGTCGACAGCGTCGTCGAGCAGTTGGTCGACGTGTACGAGCAGGCGCGGGAGGAGTGGCTTTCGCAGCGCAGCGGTGCTTTGGCGCAGGCCGTGAGAACCGTGCTGCGCGAGCGCGACGTCGACCTCGAGGATGCGCAGACGCTGCTGGGTGGTTACCGCCTCGGCCAACATCACGTCGGTACGGTGGTCTGGTGTGAGGATGGACCGTTCGATCTCGAGGGCCAGTCGGCGCTGAGCCGGGTCGCCTCGGCGCTCGCCGCCGCTGCGCAGTGCGCCGAGCGCCCCGTCTACATCCCACGCGATGGGTCGAGCGCCTGGATCTGGCTTCCTCTTGCGGACCGCACCGATCTCGATCGCGCATCGCTCCTGGCGGCCGCCGAGGCGACGGAGCCGCGGGCCGCGGTCGCGCTGGGCGAGCCGCTCGCGGGTCTGGCCGGCTTCCGCCGGACGCACCGACAGGCGCTCCTGGCGCATGCCGTCGCGCTGGCTGCCCGTCCCGCTCCCTCCCGGCTGACGGCGTTTGCGGACGTTGCGCCGATCTCGATGATGAGCGGGGACCTCGACGCCGCCCGTGCCTGGGTCGTCGAAACGCTCGGCGCGCTCGCGACCGACGACGAACGCTGCTCGGTCCTGCGGGAGACTGCCCGCGTCTACCTCGAGAACGGCGGCAGCTTCACGGCGACGGCACATCAGATGATCCTGCACCGCAACACCGCGCAGTACCGGATTCGCAAGGCCGAGGAGATGCGCGGCCGCCCCTTGCGTGAGGGCCGGCTGGACGTCCAGTTGGCGCTGCTGGCATGCCACTGGTTTGGACGCGCCGTTCTGTTGCCGTCGGAATCCGAGGTGGAGCGCGCCACGACCGCCGACGATTCCGAGCTGCGGTTGGTGCCCCCGCACAACTAGGGCGAGCATTTTTCGTGCCGGGCACACGATGACGGGCCGGCCGCGATCTCCTATCGTCAGAACACGCCGCCGGCCCACGCCGGCCGGCGTTCTGGGAGGAGGAAAGATGCTCACCGATCAGCAGCGGGTCCGTTCGGAGCTTCTCTCGATGCTCGGGACACCGGCCACCGATATCGACGCGGCCCGGCGCGATGCACTTCGTTCGGCGTTGCGCCGTTGGCGCTCGGCGATCGCGCCGGAGCACGTCGGGCTGCCCGCGCGCCGCCGGCGGCGCTCAGGCTTGAGCGGCGCCGACGTCGCGGAGTTAGCCGGCCTCAGCCTCTGCTGGTACAGCCAGCTCGAGAGCGGGTCGGCCAAGCAGCACTGCTCCTCGCGCACGCTCGACCGGATCGCGAACGCGCTGCAACTGGCAGACGTCGACCGCGCCATGTTGCAGATTCTGGCGCGGCCGGAGGTCTTTCGCAGCCTGCGCGTGCTCGTCGCGACACCGAGCCCGAACTAGCGCGCTGCCGACGTTACCTGCGCGACCTCGCCGGAGAGTCCCCGGAGCCGGGTCGCGAAGACGATCGATGCGACTCCGGCGATCGCCGCATAGATGCCGACGGTGTAGGAGAGGGCGATGAGGCCCAGACCGGGCGCGTAGGCGACGAACACACCGGCGGCGATCGACACGACGCCGGCCACGCCCCAGACCCACGTATTGGGAACCACGTCCCGTGCCTGCACCGCGCCGAAGATCTCCAGCACGCCGGCCGCGATCGCCCAGAGCGCGATCGTGTACGCGAGCGTGAGCGCACCCAAGACGGGCTGTGCGAGGATGTAGATGCCGACGATGACCGAGAGCAGGCCGAACAGCACCAGCGCGAGCCACGCTCCGTGCGCCGAGGAGAAGCCGAAACCGCCCACGAGCATCGCCAGGCCGCTGAGCAGGATGTAGGCGCCGAACGCGTACGTCAGGACGGTTGCCGTTTGCCCCGGATACGCAAAGGCGACGACGGCGAGGATCAGCGCGAAGATCCCGCGCCAGAGAAACGTCGGCCACACACGCGAGATGGAGGCGACCGCTGATTGAACCATGAGTTGACTCCCGTTGGTGAAGGGTAGGGTCACCATGGTACCGGCGGGCGCGCCGGGTAAAAAGCCTACTGAAAGTTGCTACGAGTTTTTCTCGGCTGGACCGGCCGGTGCCGGGCTGTTACGGTCTGCGCATGCAGCCGACGAAAAGGGCGAGGAGCTTCCTCGAGGGAGCCCGAGCGGACGCCGCGACCCTGCACCAATCGATCGAATGTGGCGCCATGCTGGACGAGACGCGGATGCTACCAGCGCTGGAGCAATCCGGCGCCCGGGCGCACGAACTCGCCCGGGCGCTCCAGCGCCATGCCCAGGGCGCCGACGCGACCGTCAGGGCCAAACTGACCGCGGCTGCGGCGCACGCCGAGGCCGTCGCCAAGAACGCCCAGACCGGCCGGGCACGGCCGATGCTCGACGAAGCGCAGAAGCTGGCCCACCGCATCAGCGAGGCGGTCGCGCACGTGCGCGCCAACGGCGGGAGCGGCGCGCTGCGGTAATGGCCGACAAGTACGTCGCAATCGTCTTCCCCGACCGCGTGCACGCAACCGACGGACTTCATGCGCTGTGGCACCTCGACGACACCGGCGACATCACCGTGCACGGCGCCGTCGTGGTCACTCACGACGACCTCGGCGAGATCGCGATCGTGCCGGCGGAGACCCACGCGCCGTGGCGGACCGCGGCCGGCCTCGGCCTCGGTGCGCTGCTCGGTGCGCTGGGGGCCCCGGAATACGCGGTCATCGGCGAGATTGCCGAAGACTGGGAGCCTCCGCTCGACGACCGGATGGCGGAGCTGGGCGGGAAAATCTCGCGCCGCCTCAAGAGCGACGTCCGCAGCGACAAGTGGGACGGCTACAACTCCGTCCTCTACCCCTACGATTACGAACCGCGGATCGTCAACCTGGCCTGAAGACGGCTCGCGCCGGCGCGGGTCTTGCCGACCCGCGCCGCATCGTGCTCGCGCAGCTCATTCAGGGAAGTTGACTGCGTAGACGTAGGAGCCCGCGACCGCGATGCAGTCGCGGATCTCGGGCCGGAACTTGGTCGCCCGCGTCGTCGCGAGCGCGGCGTTGTCGAGGACCGGGTAGCCCGACGACTCGAGGATCGTGGTATCGGTCACCGTACCGTCGGGGGCGAGCGAGACCAGAACCCTTGGCCGTCCCCGTGGCATGCTCGATCGCTGCGAGCGCAGGAATTGCGGGTTCGATCGCCTGCACGACGCTAGCCGAAACATCGCGAGCCGTGCAAACGAGATCGTCGGCCGAGGTGGCGCCGGCGGCCAGCGGCATGAACGTGGCCGCCAGGCCGATTGCGGCCATAGCCAGGGACTTGTGCATGATCGTACCTCTTTGGAGAAGTGGGGCCGCAGGTGCGGCGCTTCGATCACGCTATCAGAGCACAGTAAAAGTGAGGTTACGCTCGCGGCTAGGCCGCTGAGGTTTTAGCGCGGAGCGCGGTACTGCACGGCGCGGGCCTTCCCGGCTCGCTTGGCGTCGTACATCGCCTCGTCGGCGCAACCGAGCATCTGCTCCACGTTGGCGCCTTCGACGGCGCGGTAGATGCCGATGCTGGCCGTGACGCGCGTCTTCGGGACGAGCGTGGCGGCGACTTCCGCGATGCGCTCGATGAGCGCGGCGGCGATCTTCTCCGGGTTCGGCACCGGGCCGTCGAGCCAGAGCGCGAACTCGTCCCCGCCGAGCCGGGCGAGGACGTCGGTCGCGCGGAATGACGCCTGAAAGCGCGCGGCGACGCCGACCAGCAGCTCGTCGCCTTTGGGGTGGCCGTAGGTGTCGTTGACGGCCTTGAACCCGTCCAGGTCGAGCACGAAGACGACGCCCGGTCGTGCCGAGCGCACCCGATCGCCGACGATGGAGTCGAACGCGGCCCGGTTGTAGAGGCCGGTCAGCGGATCGGTTTCGGCGCGCTCGCGCAACGACGACTCGTTTCGCTGGCGTGACGTGACGTCGAGCACATGCACCATCAGATCGCCCGAGGCGCCGCGCATCCGCACCATCGAGATCTCACCCCAGCGCTCCGGATCGGCGGCCAACCGGCCGACGAGGTTGAACGACGGCTGCACGCCATCGACCACGGCCACCAGCCCGGCCTTCAGGGCGGCGTGGAGGTCGGGAACGAGCGCCTCGAAGAGCGTCCCGCCTTCGCCTGCCAAGGCCCGGTAGGCCTGATTCGCGCGCAGAATCGTCCCGTCGACCAAAGCGCTGCACATCCCGATCGGACTCGCCTCGAACATGATCCGGATGGTGGGGTTGGTGTTGTCGTCTGACGGACTCGTCACTGCCGGTACTCTCGCAAAAGGGTCCCCTCTTCTGGTATCGGCGAACCCACGAACCAATACCCCTGGCCTGACTAAAGGTTGACCAGGCGGGGCGACCGAACCCCGGGGCCAGTTCCCAGGGGCGGTGGAGTCCGCCTGTCGGCACGGGGTGCCGCGAACCGCCCGCGTGGGCCGATGACTCCTGCGACCCGTCTACGGATACTCGACGCGTCGGAGGAAGCTTCATTGCAACGCGATGGTAACGCCAGGGGCAGGCGACGGTGACTCTGTCCCCCCTCGCCGTTCAGGCCTGCCAAGTCGGCGCGACGTTGTTCGTCTCGCCGTTGCTCACCGGCATCATCGCCCGCGCGGAAGCGATCGTCCAAGGGAAGCGCGGGCCGTCGATCTGGCAGCCGTATCGCGACATCCTCAAGCTGCTGCGCAAGCAGCGCGTCACGCCGGACGTCGCCTCGCCGCTCTTCCGGGTCGCGCCGTACGTCGCGTGCGGCTGCTACGCGACCATCGCGACGCTGATTCCGGTCTTGACCACCTACCCGCTGCCGGGCGCGACCTACGGCGACATCCTGGGCGGCGCGTTCATGTTCGCGCTGGCCGGGTTCGTGACCGCGCTGGCGGCGCTCGACGGTGGTTCGCAATACACCTCGATCGGCGCCAGCCGCGCGACGATGGTCGGGATTCTGGTCGAGCCGACGCTGATCTTCGTGTTCTTCTCGGTCGCCTTCATCACCGGCACCGATCTCCCGTACGCCATGAACGCCGTCCTCAGCCACTCGCTGGCCGACGTCGTGCGGCCGGCGCATCTGTTCGCGATGGCGGCGTTCTTCCTGATGCTGCTGGTCGACACGGGGCGGATCCCGATCGAGAGCTCGTCCGCCACGATCGAATTCGGGATGATCGACGACGCGCGGCTGTTCGAGCACGCCGGACCGGAGCTGGCGCTCTTCAAGTGGGGCGCGTCGATGAAACAGTTCCTGCTCTACACGATCTTCTGCAACGTCCTGTTCCTGCCGCCCGGACTCGCCTCTACCGGAGACGTCGCGGCCGTCGCGCTCGCGCTGGTCGTGGTGTTCGCGAAGATGTTGTTGGTCGGCGGCTTCGTGGTCGTCATCGACACCTCGTTCGCCAAGCTGCGGCTGTACAAGATCCCCGAGTTCATCGCGACCGGGTTGCTGGTGGCCGTGCTGGCCGTCATCGCCTGGACGGCGCGCCTGGGATGACGCCGCATCCGCTCCAACCGGCCGAAGCGCTGGCCGGCACGATCGTAGTCGGACTCATCCTCACGCAACTGGCGATGTTCCGGTCGGTGATCCTGGGCGAGCTGATCTCGCTCTATGCGCTGCAGTCGCTGCTGGTCGCTGCGATCTGCGGCATCGTGGGTGTGGAGCAGCACGGTTGGGATCTCGTCGCGCTGGCGGCGTTGACGCTCGTCTTCAAGGTCGTGCTGCTGCCGGCATACATGCGCCGAATCGCGCGCAGCGTCGCCACGCGCATCGAACTGCCGGTCCGCGTCAACGTGACGCTCTCGATCTTGATCGCCGCCGCGTTGACCGGGCTCGCGCTGCTAACCGCGGCGCGGCTGCCGCTGCCGGCCGGCGCGTTGCTGCCGCGCGCCGACCTTGCGGCAACGCTCGCGATCGTCTTCATCGGCTTCCTGCTCGCGATTCTGCGGCCCAACGCGTTGGCCCAAGTGGTGGCCTTCTTGACGCTCGAGAACGGGCTGTTCTTCGGGACGGTCACGCTGGCGCCGGGACTGCCGTTCGTCGTCGGCGTGCTGCTGTTGATCGACGTGGTCGCCGCGGTCGTCGTCTTCGCGGTGCTGGTGCGAGTGATCGTCGCGCGGCGCAACTCGGCCTCGATCCACCTGCTCACGGAGCTGCGCGGATGAGCCTGGTGTCGTGGTTGATCGTCGCCGTCCCCGCCGCGCTGGCCTTGGCGACGCTGCTGCTCCCCTCGCGCATCGGACGCCCGCTGACTGCCGCCGGCGGCCTGGTGACCGCAGCGCTCATCCTCCTCGACGCGTTCGGCGCCGCGCGCCCGGCGCTCGATGCGCTCTCGGCGCTGTTCCTGCTCCCGGTCGCGATCGTCTACGGGACAGTCGGCCTATACGCGGCCTGGTACGTGCGGGCGGAGAGCGACGACGACGCGGCCGGCGAGGGCTACCGGCGCCACTTCCTCGCGCTGACCAACGCCTTCGCCTGCGCCGAGGCGGCCGTCCCGCTCCTCTCCGACATGGCGGGGCTGTGGGTGGCGTTGGAGATCACGACGATCTTGGCGGCGTTGCTGGTGCGGCTGCAAGGGACCGACGGCGCGCTCGAGGCGGCCTGGAAGTATATTTTGATCGCGTCGTGCGGGCTGGCGATCGGGCTGGTCGGAGTGGTCGTGCTGTACGACGCGGGGACGGCCGTGCTCGGCGCCCACTACGCGCCGGAGTGGTCGGCCTACGTGCACGCGGCAAAGGGGCTGAATGCGGACGCGGTGCGGCTGGCCTTCGTGCTCGCGCTGATCGGCTTCGGGACGAAGATGGGGCTCGCGCCGATGCACACCTGGCTCCCCGACGCGCACGGCTCCGGCCCGACGCCGACCAGCGCGATGCTCTCGGGCGTGCTGCTCTCCGACGCGCTCTACGTGATCCTGCGCTTCGCCGGGATCACCAACGCCGTCGTCGGGAGCACGATGACGCACCGGCTGTTCGGCATCGTCGGGCTGCTCTCGCTCGCGCTGGCCGCCTTCTTCTTGTTGCAGCAGCGCGACATCAAACGGATGCTGGCCTATTCGAGCATCGAGCACATGGGCGTCGTCGCGGCGGGCTTGGCCTTCGGCGCGCCGCTGGCAGTGGCCGGCGCGCTGCTGCACACCGTCAACCACGCGGCCTCCAAGTCCCTCGCCTTCTTCGCGGCGGGGCGCCTGAGCGAACGCTACGCGACGCGCGAGATCGCCGAGATCCGCGGCGGTATCCGCGCGCTGCCCGTCTCCGGCGTACTGTTCGCGCTGGCCGGCCTCGCGCTGGCGGGGCTGCCGCCGTTCGGGATCTTTCGCAGCGAGCTGATGATCTTGGCCGGTGGTTTCGGCGGCGGCAGTCCGTGGGGCGCGGGTGTGGTTGCGATTCTGCTCGCGATCGCGTTCGCCGGACTCGTGCGCTGGGTGACCGTGACGACGACCGGCACCCCACCGGTGGGCGTCGTGCGCGGCGAACGGGCCGTCATCCCGATCATCGCGATGCTGTTGGGCTTCGGGGTCGTGCTCGGCTTAGGGCTGATCGTCCCGCAGCCGCTAGCCGCGTTGCTCGCGCACGCGCAAGCGCTCTTCGAGGGGCCGGCATGAGCGCGCGGCGCATCGAGGCGAGCGCGAACGAGGCGGCAGCGCTGACCCGCACGGCGGTCGCGGTCGGCGCGCGGTTCGTCTGGTGCTATGCCGATCGCGACGAGCGCGGGACGTTCGTGCGCTACGTCGTCGACGAGGGCCGTGCGCTGCGCTCCATCGACGGCTACGTCGACGGTGCACTCGAGCCGCTCGGCGTGCCGGCCGCCGTCTGGCACGAGCGCGAGCTTGCCGAGCGCTGGCAGATCGCGCTCGACGCGCCGGTGGGAGCGGCGTCGCCGTTGCGTCCGGCGCCGGCGGAGGCGTATCGCGAGGTCGCTTCGCCGGAAGCTTCGACCGTGCTGTACGGGCCGGTCCGCTCGGGGATCGGCGAGTCGGCGCGCTGGATCATCGAGACGGCCGGCGAGGACTTCTTAGCGGTCGCGCCGTCGTTCGGCTTCAAGACGCGCGGCCTCGAAGCACGCTTCGTCCAGACGCCGCTGCCGCTGGCGCCGTTCGTCGCCGAGCACGTTTCCGGCGTGACGGCGGCGAGTCACGCGACGGCGTTCTCGCGCGCGGTCGAGTCGGCGCTCGAGGTCGAGGTGCCGCCGCGCGCGCGCGCCGCGCGGGTGATCCTGGTCGAGCTGGAGCGCATCCACCAGCACCTCGACGCGCTGGCGAAGCTGGCCGACGACGGGTCGCTGGCGGTCGGCGCCGCGCAGACCTACGCCGCCAAGGAGCGCGTCCACCGGCTCTTGGCGAGCGCCGTCGGCAACCGCTTCGGACGCGGCGTGATCTGCGCCGGCGGGATGCGCGAGGACGCCTTTGCCGGGCTGCACGCGGTCTGCCGGACCTCGCTCGAAACCGTCGAGCAGGCGGCGCGCACCGTCGTCGAGGCGCTCTTCGCGACGCCCTCGCTGATCGATCGGCTGGTCGGCACGGGGCGGCTGGACGCGCCGACCGTCGCCGCGTTCGGCGGCGTCGGCCCAGTCGCGCGCGGCAGCGGGCTCGCTTGCGACGCGCGATCGAACGACGGCTGGGACTTCGCTTCGCCCGAGGACGACGAGGTGCTCGCCCCGGCCGGCGACGCGCTCGCACGCGCGCAGGTGCGCGGCGAGGAGATCCGGCGCTCGTTTCGCCGCGTGCGCAACGCGCTCGACGCCGCGCCGGAGGGCCCGTGGCTGGCGGCGCTGCCGGCGGAGGGTGCCGGCGAAGCGATCGCGCGGATCGAGTCGCCGCAGGGCGAGCTGCTCTACGCGGTCCGGCTCGACGGCGGTCTGCGACGGGTCGCGATCCGCAGCGCGTCGTTCCAGAATTGGCCGCTGTTCGTCCCGGCGCTGCCCGGCAACATCTTCACCGACTTCTCGTTCATCGAGCACTCGTTCGGCCTGATCGTCGCGGAGACCGATCGATGAACTGGTTCCTGCGCGGACTCGCACGGGGCATCCTGACGACCCGCTATCCGCGCGGCCGCGAGGAGATGCCGGCGCGCTGGCGTGGGATCGCGGTCGTGCGCCCGCACGCGTCGGCCGCCGCGTACCTGCGTGGCGCCCAGGCGTGCCTGGCGCGGGCGATCGACCTGACCGGGGAGGTCCCGGTCGTTCGGCGAGCGCGCTGCTTCCAATGCGGCGAGTGTGCGCGCGTCGCGCCCGACGCCTACGCGATCAGCAACGAGTACGAACTGGCCTTGATCCCGACCGACCTGGCGACGACCCAGGCGCGCTTGGCGCAACGGGCGGCCGCGCTCGGGCGCTCGGTCTTCGTGCGGCACGTCGATGCCGGCAGCGATGCCTCGTGCGATCAGGAAGTGCAGGCGCTGTTCAACCCGTTTTACGATCTGAACCGGTTGGGCATCTTCCTGACCGCGACGCCGCGCCACGCCGACCTGCTCGTCGTGACGGGCGTCGTCACGCACGCGATGGCGGAGCCACTGCGCCGGACGTACGAAGCGATGCCCGAGCCGAAGCTGGTCGTCGCGGTCGGCAGCGCCGCGGCGTCCGGCAGCATCTACGCAGCAGCCGACGTCGTCGGTCCGGTCGACCGGGTCGTCCCCGTCGACGTGAAGATCCCCGGTGCGCCGCCGGCGCCGCTGAGCATCTTGCACGGCTTGTGGGTCGCGCTCGGCCGGATCGCCGCGCACGCGCGCGAGGTGCCGGAATGAGCGCGCTGCTCGCCGCCTTCGCAGCGACGACGCTCGGCTTCGTGGTGGCCGCGCTCGTGCGTGGTCCGGCTGGACGCACCGCGGGTTTCCTCGGGACGGCGGTCGGCGGCGCCGCGGCGGTCGTCACCGCGGTGCGGGTTCTGGTGCACGGTACGGCGAGTTGGTCGGTGTTCGCCGCCCAGCACGTCGCGTTGCGCGTCGATCCGCTAGCGGCCGTCTTCATCGGGATCGTCGGCGCGATCGGCGTCGTCGTCGGCGCGTACGGCTTGGGTCGCCGCACCGGCGACGAGCGCGGCGACGGTCGCGCCGCGGCGTGCGCGACCGCCGGCGTGCTGTTCGCCGCGCTGGCGATCTGCGCGGCCGACGACGCGTTGCTGTTCGTGTTCGCTTGGGAGTTGTTGGCGCTGGCGTTCTACCAGGCGATCGCGTACGCCGGAACCGATCCGCGCGGTCCGTCGGCGGCCTACCTCACGCTGGTGCTGACGCACAGCGCGGCGGCAGGACTGTTGGCGGCCTTCCTGTTGATCGGGCACGGTGCGTTCGGGCTCCCCGACCTGCTCGCGGCGAGCGCCGGCGTCGCGCCGGTCGTGCGCGGCCTAGCGTTCGTGTTGTTCGTCTGCGCGTTCGGCGCGAAGGTCGGCATGCTGCCGTTCCCGATCTGGCTCGCGCGCGGCTACACCGCGGCGCCGTCGGTCGTCGCGGCGATGATGGCGGGCGGCGCGCTCAACGTCGGCTTCTACGGGATCGCGCGGATCGGCCTCGGCGTCGCCGGCCCGATCCCGCTGTGGTGGGGGATCCTGGTGCTGGCCTGCGGCGCGCTGGCCGCCTTCTTCGGGATCGCCTGGGCGGCGGCGCAGCGCGACGCGCGCACGCTGGCCGCGTACTCGAGCGTCGAGAACGCGGGGATCGTGTTGATCGGCCTGGGCGTCGCGATCGCGGCGCGCGCGCTCGACCTGCCGTTCCTGGTCGGCATCGGGCTCGCCGCCGCGCTGGTGCACGCGACCGCGCATGCCTTCGCGAAGTGCACGCTCTTCCTGAGCTGCGCCGAGTTGACCTCACAGGTCGGCACGACGGCCTTCGAGGCGCTCGGCGGCGTGTGGCGCCGGCTGCCGCTGACGACCGTGGCGGTGATCGCGGCCGCCGGCTCGTTGGCCGCGCTGCCGCCGACGGGTGGTTTCGCCGGGGAGTGGATGACGCTCGAGTCGCTCTTGCAGGCGTTCCGCACCGGGAACACGACCGCGACGATCGCCTTCGCGCTGGGCGGCGCGATGGTCGGCATCGCGGCCGGCATCGCCGTCGTCGCGTTCGTGAAGTTCGCCGGCATCGGTTTCCTCGGCGCCGCGCGTTCGCCGGCGGCCGAGACCGCGCGCGCCGCGCGCGATCCGCTGCGGGCGGCGGGGCTGGTGCTCGCCGCGCTCGGCACGCTCGGCGTCGGGCTCGCCGCGCCGGCTTACCTCGCATTGCTGCGGCCGGCGATCGACGAGGCGGCCGGCGTCGCTGCGACGGCGGCGATCCTGGCTCACCCGCCGCTGATCCAGCCCGCCTACGCGGGCTTCTCGTCCGTCTGGCCGCTGGGACTGGGACTGTTGGCGACCGGCTTCGCGCTCGCGTTCGCGCTGCTCGTCGCGCTGGTGCGCCGGCCGGTCGGCGCACGCGTCCCGGTTTGGACGTCGGGCGAAGCGTACCGTCCCTGGACGCAGTACAGCGGGAGCGGCTACGCCAACGCGACCGACGTGATCCTCGACGCCGCCGTGCGCATGCGCCGTGAGATCGTGGTCGAGGAGCAGCCCGAGGGGCTGCGCGTCGTCGCCTATGCCAGCGACGCGCGCGGGTACTTCGGCGGCGCGTTCTGGGCTGCGATCGGCGCCGGCTTCCTGCGCGTCGCCGACATCGTGCGCGCGACGCAGTCCGGCGTCATCGCGCTCTATCTGTCGTACATCCTCGTGTTCACGATCGTCGCGCTGATCGCGTTTCCGGCGATTCGGCGTTGGTAGCGGCGCCGGCGCCGCGTCGATCAGCGCTTGCCCAGAAAGCGGCGGTACTCGACCCGCTCGAGGGTCACGGCGCCTTCGTCGATCATCGCCTCCAGTCGCGGCAGCAGCGCGGCGATCCGTTCCTCGGAGTCGACCACCTCGATCACCATCGGCATCTTGCCGCCCAGCGAGAACAGGCGGTTCAGGTGGATCTCGTGGTGCGCCCCGAAGCCTTCGACGCCGCGAAAGACGCTCGCGCCCGCAACGCCTTCCCGCTTGAGCAGCTCGACGATCGCGACGTGGAGCGGCCGGCCATGGTAGTGCGCGTCCTCGCCGATGAAGACGCGCAGCAGTTGGCCTTGGACGAACGACGGGTCAACCATCATCGGCGCGCGAGCTCCCGCAGGTGCGTGGACGGACGACATTGGCCGTGCCGGTGGCCAACTCCCGGCCGTCGAAGCTGACCGCCGATGATCGAGCACAACGCGGTCCTGCTGCGCATCTACGTCTCCGAGAGCAGCCGGCACGCCGGCAAGTCGACGGTGCACGCGCTGGTCGAGCGGCTGCTCGCGCACGGCTTCCGCGGGGCGACGGTGTTTCGTGGCGTCGAAGGCTTCGGCAGCCACCGGCGCATCTCGGTCGATTGGACGCCCGACGCGCCGGGCGACCTGCCGATGTTGATCGAGGTCGCCGAGGGCGACCTGCAGCGCGTGCGCACCTTTCTCGCCACCATCGACGAGGTGCTCGAGGACGGGTTGGTGACGGTCGAGCGCATCCAGCGCCTCGTGTGCGCATCGAAGGGCACATGACGTCGCCGGGACTCCCGCTCGTCTTGGTCCCGGGGCTGCTGTGCTCGGCGCGCCTGTTCGCCGAGCAGCTCCCCGCGCTGGCCGCGATCGGCCAAACGACCGTCGCCGATACCACGCGCGACGACAGCATGGAGGACTTCGCGCAGCGGATCCTGGCCGGCGCACCGCCGCGTTTCGCGCTGGCCGGGCTCTCGATGGGCGGCTATATCGCCTTCGAGATCGTGCGCCGCGCGCCCGAACGGGTGGCGAAGCTGGCGTTGCTCGACACCTCGGCGCGGGCCGACACGCCGACGCAGATCCTGCGCCGCGAAGCGCTGGTCGCGCTCGCCGAGGAGCGCGGCTTGTCCGCGGTCGTCGACGAGCTCTTCCCGCTGTTCGTCGCCCCGGCGCGCAAGGACGACGCGGCCCTGCACGCGCTGGTCGATCAGATGGCGGCGGAGATCGGGACGGCGGCCTTCGCGCGTCAGGAGGTCGCAATCGCGCGCCGCCCGGACTCGCGGCCAACCCTGCGCGCCATCGCCTGTCCGACCCTGGTTCTGGTCGGCGATGCCGATCTGGCGACGCCCCCCGAACTCTCCACCGAGATCGCCGACGGGATCTCGGGTGCCCAGCGGGTGACGGTCCCGGCCTGCGGGCACCTCTCGACGTTGGAGCGCCCGGCGGCGGTTACCGCGGCGCTCGTCGCGTGGCTGGGAACGACGTGACCGTACTCCCAGGTTGATACGGTAGGAGGAAAGGTATGCGGACTTCATTTCTCGGCGCGGTCGCTGGCCTCGCCGTTCTCACGGCCCCACTCGCCGCGGCGGCTCAGGCGCCGCCCTCGTACGCGCAGCCGGTCCAACCGCCCTACGCGGCGCAGGACGAGCAGATCCACGGCCGGATCGCCTCCTTCGACGGTCAGTACAGCTTGCAGGTCCACGACGACCGCGGCTTCCTCGACAACGTGCAGTTACACCAGGGAACGATCATCAACCCGATCGGCTTGACGCTCGCCCCGGGGATGATCGTCGCGATCGACGGCTACGCGTCCGGCCCGTATTTCGAGGCGAACGAGATCGACACGCCCTACCAGTTCTACTCGGGCGTCCCGTATTATCTCGGGCATCCATGGTTCTACTACGGCCCGTCGATCTCGCTCGGATTCTTCTTCGGCAACACCGGCTGGTGGCGCGGCGGCTACCGCGGCGGGTTTGGATACGACCGGGGCGGTTACCGCGGCCCGACGGGCATCCAGCAGGGCGGCAGTTGGCAGGGACGCCGCTACGTCGCGCCGGCCTCGCGCGGCGGCTACGTGCCGCACGGCGTCGGGCGCGCTCCCGCTGGACACGGCTTCTACGGCGGCCACTCCGGCGGCGGCGGTCACACCCACCACTAGTCGACGCGTCGTTACGGCGCGGCGAGCAGCGCCAGCGCCCGGTCGAGCTGCGGATCGAATCCCGGCTCGCCGGGCCGTGCCGCGCTCGGTTCGCTCACCACGACGTCCGGCGTGACACCGACGCCCTCGATGTCGCGTCCGGCCGGCGTCCGATAGCGCGCCGTCGTCAACTTGATCGCGCCGCCGTCGGGGAGCGGGAAGGTCTCCTGGACCAGCCCCTTTCCGAAGGTGCGTGTCCCGACCAGCGTCCCGGCGTGCGCATCTTGGATCGCGGCCGCGACGATCTCCGCCGCCGAGGCGGTGTCGCCGTCGACCAGCACGACCAGCGGGGCGCCCAGCGGCAGCGTCTGGGCCGCGCGAAAGATCTGCGGCGCAGCCCCGCGCTCTTGCGTCGTCACGACGACGCCTTGCACGAAGTGCGCGGCGACGGCGATCGCGGCGTCGCGATAGCCGCCGCCGTCGCCGCGCAGGTCGAGCACGTAGCCGCGCACGCCGTGCAACGCGCTCAGCGCGACGTCGAGCTGCTGCGGTGCTTGCGCGCCGAACGCGCGCAGGTGCACATAGCCGACGTCGCCGGTCAGTCTCCGGTCGGTCACGTCGGGGGGAACGATCGCGCGGCGCACGAGGGTGACCGGTGGCTGCGCGGCGCCGTCGCGCACGATCCCGATCCGCACCGCGCTGCCGACCGGTCCGCGCAACGCGGCGGCAACGGCATCCGGCGTTCCAACCGGCGGCGGCGCGCCGTCGATGCTCGCCAGCACGTCGCCGGGGACGAACCCTGCCGCCGCCGCCGGACTGTCCGGAAAGACGTCGACGACGCGCACCGCGCGCGTCTGCGGATCGACGTCGAGCTCGGCGCCGATCCCGCCGGCGGCCCGCCCGTCGAGGAAGCCGACGAACTGCTGATACGCGTGTGGTGGGAAGACGACGCTGTACGGATCGCGCAGCGCCGCCAGCTCGCCGGCGATCGTGCTGCGCACCAGGTCGGCGGTGACGATGCGCGTCCCGTAGCGCAGCACCGCGAGCGCGACGTCGCGATCGATCGCGTTCTCGGCGACGAACTTGTCGGCGCGGGCGGGGACGAGCGGGATCGCCGGCGCGGCGATGCCGCGGCCGTGCAGGTAGGCGACGATGCCGGTGCGCGCGCCGCCCGCCAGCACGACCGGATCGACCGGTTCGTAGTAGCGGGCCAGCACGGTCGTGTAGCCGATCTCGAGCGCGATCACGTCGAGGGCTGAGAGCGCGGCCGGCGCCGCCACGGCCGGCCGGCCGGGGAGCAGCAACGCGCCTGCGAGCAGCAGCGAACCTGCGCGAAGGATCATCGTGCGCGCGGCCGTTCCCAGCCGATCGCACCCGCCGCGATCAAGAGCGCGATCAGGCCGAGCCATGTCGGCACCTTGACGGCGACGTGCCAAAGGTCCGGCCGGCCGATCGAGCGCGCCACTTCGAGCCAGGCCGAGGTGGCCGAGGCGTCGCCCGGCAGCCGCCCGACGACCGGTGGCGGCGGCGGTGTCGGCGGCCGGTTCTCGACCGGGATCAAGATCAACCAACACGCCGCAACGGCCGCCGCGACCATGCGGACGGAGCCGCCGGTCAGCGACCAGACCAGCACCGCGAGCGTCGTCAGCGCGGGCGCCAGCAGTTGCTTGACCAGCGCCACGTCGTACCACGGGATCGCCAGCAGCACCAGTCCCACGCCGGCGAGTACGCGTTCGCGTGGCGTGCGCGCCAAGCCGACCAGCAGCAGCGCGGCGGGGATCGCGACGGCGACCTGCGCGTAGTGCAGGTAGATGCCGCCGCAGACGGCGCAGGCGGCCGGCAGCAGCACGACGGCCGCGCGATCGCGGGCGCCGAGTCGCCGCGCCAGCACCAGCGCGACGCCGAGCATCACCACCGTCGAGATCGAACCGAGCGCGAGCGCCGCCGAGATCGGCACGCCGAGCGCCGTCGCCACGAAGGTTGCACTGTACTGTTGATCCTGGCGTACTTCGGCCAGCGCCTGCTGCGGCAGCTCCTGCAGCACATAGTGCAGCTGCGCGGCCGGTCCGGTCGTCGCGATTGCGAGCACGAGCAGCGCCGCGGCGCCGAGCAGGTACGCGACGCGCGCGCGCGGCGCATACGCGAGCACGGCGAGCCCGATGAAGGCGCCCAGGTGCGGCTCGAGCAACGCGGCAGCGGCGAGCACGCCCGCCAAACGGTCGCGGCCGGCGTGCAGCGCGGCGGCGGCCGCGACGATCGCGAGCATCTCGAACGCGCCGAGCTGGCCGAGCGTCAGCGACGGATAGCCCGCCGAGAACGCGAGCGAGGCGACGGCGAGCGGCACCGGCACGCCGAGCACGCGCACCAACAACGCGACGGCGGCCAGCAGCGCGGCGAGGGCGAGGGCGATGAAGACCGCGATCGCGAGGCGCAGCGGGAGGAGCGCCAGCAGCGCCGCGCCGGCCGCGTCGTAGCCCGGCAAGACGAATCCCATCACCAGGTTCGGCGAATCGCGCAGCGTCTCGATCCCGATCGCCTGTTGGCACGTGCGCTCGGGCTCGACGCGATACGGATCAGCGTGTTGATCGACGGCACGGCCGGCGCACCAGAGCGCCCGCAGGTCGACAAACTGCCCGTCGGCATGCAGGAACGGCGAGCGCAGCAACTCGCCGAACGAACAGAGCACGCCCAGCAGCACGAGCACGGCGAACAGGCGAGCCGGCGAGACGCGCACGTCAGGCTCCCTCGCGGGGCGCGGCGGCGCGCACCAGCCGGTCGCGGACCGCCGCGTGCGCCTCGTCGTCGGGCGGGAGCGTCGCCACGATCGTGTCGTAGCCGTCGCCGTCGAGCGCGCGCAACGTCGCGTAGAGCGCGCGTCCGGCGGCTGCCGCGTCGGCGGGGAGCGTCAGCAACGCGACCCGTTCGCCACGCGCGGCGTGCGCGCGCGCCTCGGCGTCGAGCTGCGCGGCCGAGACGAGCACGAGCTGCGCGCGCGGCGCGTAATGCGAAGCAAACGTCCCCGGCGCCCGCACCGCGCCGCCGAGCCGCGTGACGACCGGGACGCCGAGCGCCGCACCGAGCGCGCTCGGCGCGATCGCGCCGGCGCGCAGCACCGCCGGCACCGCGCTGGTCAGGTCGACGATGGTCGACTCGATCCCGACCTCGGCCGGACCGCCGTCGACGATCAGATCGACCGCGTCGCCGAGATCGGCGCGCACGTGCGCGGCGGTCGTCGGCGAGACGCGGCCGAAGCGGTTGGCCGACGGCGCGGCCAGCGCGTTGCCGACGCCGCGCAGGATCGCCTGCGCCAGCGGGTGCGCGGGGACGCGCACGGCGACCGTCTCCTGGCCGCCGGTCACCGCCAGTGGCGTGCGCGGCCCGCGCGCAACGACGACCGTCAGCGGGCCGGGCCAGAAGCGCGCCGCGAGGGTGCGCATCGCCGGCGTGATCTGCGCGACGTACCCCTCGAGCGCTTCGAGCGCATGTCCGTGCACGATCAGCGGATGATCGGTCGGCCGGCCTTTGATGGCGTAGACGCGCGCGATCGCGGCCGGCCACTCGAGCGAGGCCGCCAGTCCGTAGACGGTCTCCGTCGGTAACGCGACGACCCCGCCGTCGCGCAAGAGGGCGACGGCCTCGGCCACGATCGCGTCAGCGCGTGCTGCCATCGGGTTCGATTGCGGCGAACCCGGCGAAGGGTTGCAATGCGGGCGGGATCGCGACCCCGCCGTCGGCCCGTTGGTAGCTCTCGACGATCGCCAACAGCGTGCGACCGACCGCGAGCCCCGAGCCGTTGAGCGTGTGGACCAACTCGGGTTTGGCGCCCGCTTCGCGCCGGAAGCGGATGTTGGTGCGCCGGGCCTGGAAGTCGGTGCAGTTCGAGCACGACGAGATCTCGCGGTACGTATCGGCCGCCGGCAGCCAGACCTCGATGTCGTACGTTTTCGCGCTGTTGAAGCTGACGTCGCCGGCGCACAGCAGCACGACCCGGTGCGCGAGTCCCAGCTCTTCGAGCAAGCCGGCCGCGTTCGCGGTCAGCGTTTCGAGCGCGTCGAACGAGCGCTCGGGGGCGGTCAGCCAGACCAGCTCGACCTTTTCGAACTGGTGCTGGCGCACCAGGCCGCGCGTGTCGCGGCCGGCCGCGCCGGCCTCCTTGCGAAAGCACGGGGTGTAGGCCGCGTAGCGGACCGGGAGCGCGGCGCCCTCGAGGATCTCGTCGCGGTGCATCGCGGTCAACGGCACCTCGGCCGTCGGGATGAGGTACAGCTCGGACGCCTCGTCACCGTCGACCGCGTACATCTGGTCGGCGAACTTCGAGAGCTGGCCGGTCGACCACATCGTCTCGCGCGAGACCAGCAGCGGCGGGTTGATCTCGGTGTAGCCGTTGCGCGCCGAGCGGTCGAGGAAGAACTGCACCAGCGCGCGCGAGAGCCGCGCGCCGGCGCCGCGCAGGATCGCGAAGCGCGAGCCGGAGAGTTTCGCAGCGCGCTCGACGTCGAGCAGTCCGGCCGCCTCGAGCAGCTCCCAGTGCGGCTTGGGCGCGAAGTCGAACGACGGCAGCGTTCCCCACTGCCGGACCAAGACGTTAGCGGCTTCGTCGGAGCCGTCGGGGACCGAGCCGTCGAGCAGGTTCGGGACCTCGGCCAACGCCGCGCTGATGTGCTCCTCGAAGCTCGGCAGCCCCGCACTGGCGGTGGCGATGCGCGCGTCGAGCTCGGCCAGCCGTGGGCGCAGCTCGGCCGCCGCCGATTGCTTGTCGGCGGCTTTGGCGATGCCGGCGGTCAGCGCGTTCTTCTCGGCCTTGAGCGCCTCGGCGGCGGTCAGCGCGGCGCGCCGCTCGCGGTCGAGGTCCAGCACCCGGTCGACGAACTCGGCGCCGAGCCCGCGCCGGCGCGCCGCGACGCGGACATGGTCGGGCTCGCGGCGCAGCAGATCGAGGTTTAGCACGGCCCGCGCTTTCGCTATGGGCCGGAGACCCTCCGTGTCGAAGGAAACGGCGATGCGAGCGCTGCGGACCGGCGAGGGCTTCGAGACCGACCGCCTGATGGAGCCCGGCGCGGGCGTCGCGGCCTATCTCGAGGCCGTGCGGTTGGTGCCGGTCGGACGCGAGCACGTCCCGCTGGAAGCCGCCGTCGGGCGGATTCTGGCCGAGGACCAGGTCGCGGAGTCACCGGTGCCGGCCGACGCTCGCTCGACCATGGATGGCTTTGCCGTGCGGGCCGCCGACGGGCTGGCGCCGCGCCGGATCGTCGGCGCGATCCGCATGGGCCACGCGCCGCCCGGCCCGCTGCATCCCGGCGAAGCGATGCGCATCCCGACCGGCGGGGTCGTCCCGCCGGGGGCCGACGCGGTCGTCCCGGCCGAGGATGCGGAAGAACGGGAGGGCGCGCTGGTGCCGGCCGAACCCGCCGAGCCGGGCGCCTTCATCACCCCGCGCGGCGACGACATGCAGCCGGGGACGCTCGTGTTGCGGGCCGGCCGGCGGATCGGCGCAGCCGAACTCTCGGTGCTGGCGACGCTCGGCCGGACGGTGGTCCCGGTCTTCCGGCGCCCACGCGTGGCGGTCGTCTCGACCGGGGACGAACTCGTCGATGCAACCGAACGACCGGGGACCGGCCAGGTCCGAGACTCCAACCGCTGGGCGATCGCCGGAGGGCTGGCCGCCCTCGGCTGCGACGTCGTCCACCTCCCCCGCGCGACCGACGAGGTCGCGACGATCGCGGCCCGGATCGCCGACGGACTCGCCGCCGCCGATGCGGTCGTCCTCACCGGCGGCTCGTCGGTCGGCCTGCGCGACCACGTCCCGACGGCGATCGACGGCCTGGGCGCACCCGGTGTCGTCGTCCACGGTCTGCGGGTCAAACCCGGCAAGCCGGCCGTGCTGGCCGCGATCGGAGCGCGGCCGGTGATCGGGCTGCCGGGAAATCCGACCAGCGCGCTGACGATCCTCGATGCGGTCGCCGCGCCGATCTTTCACGCGCTGACCGGCGAGCACGCCCCCGAGCGCGGTAGCATCGGCGCGCTCGCCGCCGAGCCGTTCGTCGGGCGCGAGGGCTGGACGTGGTACGTCCCGGCGGTCGTCGAGGATGGCCGGGCGCGCCCGCTCGCGCTGCGCTCGGCGCACACCAGTCTGCTGGCGCGCGCCGACGGCTACGTCGTCGTCGGACCGCGGCCGGCACGCATCGAGGCCGGCGCGCCGGTGCGCGTCGTGCGCTTCTTGGGGGCGGCCTGATGCGCCGCCTCGCCGTCGGCGCCGCCCTCGCCTTCGTGTTGGCGGGCTGCACCAATTCCGCGAACCAGCCACCGCCCGAACCGTTCGGCACCCGCGCGGCGACGCGCGTGCTGGAGGACGGGCTGCTCTACGCCGCGGTCAAGGCCAAGTTGACCGCCGACGATCCCGACTCGACGACGAGCTTGCGCGTCGGCGTCGACAGCGGCGTCGTCACCTTGAGCGGCAGCGTGCGAACCGCAGGGGATCGGACGCGTGCGCTCGGCGACGCCCGCGGCGTGCGCGGCGTCACGCGGGTCGTCGACGACCTGCGGGTGAACCCGGCCGGGCCGCATCCCCGCCAGCAGGTCGCCGACTTCGCGCTGGCCGCGCGGGTCGAGGGCGCGATCTTGGCCGAGGCCGGTTTCCAGCGCGTCGAGGTGCTGGCCGACCATGGCGTCGCGACGCTGAGCGGGACGGTGCGCGACGCGGCGACAAAAGCGCGCGTCGTCACTGCTGCGCGCAATACCGACGGCGTCCGCAACGTCGTCGACCGGCTCCGGGTCGGAGGGACGTGACCTCGCGCCCAGCACTGCCGCAGCCGGCCCAGCACATCGCGGCGATCCCGCCGATGACCCCATTCGTCGCACCCGAAGAGCTGGCGCGCCGAGTGGGCCGGACCGAGCTGTTGCGCCTGGGCGCGAACGAGAGCGCGTTCGGACCATCGCCGCGCGCGATCGCGGCGATGCGCGAAGCGGTCGCGTCGACCTCGTGGTACGGCGATCCCGAGTCGCTCGAGTTGCGCGCCGCGCTGGCGCTGCGCCACCGTTGCGCGCCTGAGGAGATCGTCGTCGCCAGCGGCATCGACGACCTGATGGGGCTGATCGTGCGCGCGTTCTGCGCCCCCGGCGACGCCTGCGTCGCGACGCGCGGCACCTATCCGACCTTGTTCTACCACCTCAACGCCTACGGTGCGCGCGCCGCTTTCGCCGAGCCCGACGCGGTGGGTGGCCTACAACCCGGCGCGATCGTCGACGCGGTGCGCGCGTCGGGCGCGAAGCTGGTCTACATCGCCAACCCCGACAATCCGTCGGGCTCGTTCGTCGACCGCGCGACGCTGGCCGCGCTGCGCGAGGCGCTCCCCGACGACGTGCTCTTGTTCCTCGACGAGGCGTACGCGGACTTCATCGGCCGCGACGAGCTGCCGCCCGACGCGATCGATCCGCGCACGATCCGCACCCGCACGTTCTCGAAGGCCTACGGGCTGGCCGGCGCGCGCATCGGTTACGCGCTCGCCTCGGCCGAGACGATCGCGACCTTCCAAAAACTGCGGCTGCACTTCGGGGTCAACCGCACCGCGCAGATCGGCGCTTTGGCATCGCTGGAGGACGGGGCGTTCCTGCGCGGCGTCGTCGCCGAGGTCGAGCGCGGCCGGCTCGAGTACTATGCGCTGGCCGCCGAGCTCGGAGTGCGCTCGCTTCCCTCGCGGACGAATTTCGTCTGCCTGGAGGTCGGCACGCGCGCCCAGGCCGAGGCGGCGGTCGAGGCGCTGCTGGAGCTGGGGGTGTTCGTCCGCAAGCCCTGGGCGCCGCCGATCGATGGGTTCGTCCGCGTGACGGTGGGCACGGCACCCGAGCGCGCGGCGTTCGCCGGGCGGTTTGCCGAGGCGCTGGACCGCGTGCGGGAGAAGGCGGCTCCGTGAGGTATGCCGTCCTCTCGGACGTCCATTCGAACATCGACGCGCTCGAGGCGGCGTTCGCGCAGATCCGCGAGGACGACGCGGTCTTGTGCTTGGGCGACATCGTGGGCTACGGCCCCAACCCCAACGAGTGCGTCGAGCGGATCCGCGCGCGAGCGACCGCGACCGTGTTGGGCAACCACGACGTCGCGGCGATCGACGATTTCGGCGTGGCCTACTTCAACCCGGCGGCGCGCGAGGCGATGAAGTGGACGCAAGGCGTCTTGACCGAGGAGAACCGCGCCTGGCTCGACTCGTTGGGCTACGAGTTTCGCATGCCCGAGTTCTTGCTCGTCCACGGCGCGCCGGCCAACTACTTCGAGTACGTGCTCGACAAGCCGGCCGCCGCGCGCGCCTTCAAAGCGACCGACGCGCCGCTGATCTTCGTCGGGCACACGCACATCGCCGAGGTCTATGCGCTGCAGCCCGACGGCGAGATCAAGCACACGCACCTCCAACAGGGTGGCGAGGTGGCGCTGCAAGAGGGCGTGCGCTATCTGATCAACGTCGGCAGCATCGGCCAGCCGCGCGACCTCAACCCGCGCGCCTCGTTCGCCTTCTACGATCCCGGCGCGCGCACGGCGACGATCGTGCGGGTCGAGTACCCGATCGCGCGGGTGCAGGAGAAGATCGCGTCGGTACGGCTCCCCGAGGCACTCGCGCGCCGGCTCGTCGTCGGACGCTAGGTGCGATGAGGTTCGCCGCCGCGGCGTTGGCCGCGGCGTGCGCCGTCCCGGTGGCGGCGAGCGCCGCAGCGCGCAACGACTACGCCAACCCAGCCTTCACCGCGCCGCTCGGGGCGGGGTTGCGCGCTTTCTACACGCGCGACTTCGCCGGAGCGCGGCGCGATTTCACCGCCGCGCTGGGGGTCATCCCCGACAACACGCTGGCGCTGACGTTTCTCGATGCGACCGCAGCGCAATACCCGGGCGACCTCGACGCCCTGATCGACCTCGACGAAGACGCGCTCGTGCAGCACCCGCGCGATCCGCTGGTGCACCTGCGGCTCGGTTTCGCCTACCTGTTCGCCACGCAAACCGGACGCGACCGCGCCGCCGATGCGCGCGAGGAGTTCGAGGCCGCCTTGCAGCTCGCACCCGGCTCGGCGGCCGCGCACACGGGCCTGGGCATCATGCGCGAGGGCGAGCGCAGCACGAACCGCGCGAAGAACGAGTTCCTCGCCGCGCTCGCCGTCGACTCGAACGACGTCCTGGCCCGCGAGTACCTGGCCCGCATCGAGCAGAACGACCTGCGCGACCCGCAGCGTGCCTTGACCGAGCTGGTCGACGTGCCGAACCTGGTCCCCGATTACGCCGACGTCTACTTCCACCTGGCCTCGGCGCTGTACGCGCTGGGCCAGGACGACGGCGCGATCGACTACGCGACGCGCGGACTCGAAGCCGACGTCGGCCACGTCGGCGAGTCGGGCCAGCACGGCTACACGCTGTTGGCGCGCATCTACCTCCACCAACGCCGGCTCGCCGACGCGCGGCGCGTGCTGCGGGCGTCGGTCGCGGCCGGCGCCGACGCCGCCTACGCGACGACGCTGCTGGCGAAGATCGGGCGCGGCGACTACGGCTCGCCCGCGCCGGAGCCTTCGGGCTCGCCGGCGCCGAAGAGGGCGACGTGAACGAACCGCTCCCGATCGACGACGGACGTTGCTTCGCCTGCGGTCCGTTCAACGCCGAGGGATTGCACCTGCGCTTCGTCCCCGACGGTGAGGACGCGGTGCGGGCCGATGTCGTCCTGCCACCGCGTTTTCAGGGCTGGCGCGGCGTCGCCCACGGCGGCATCGTGATGATGCTGCTCGACGAGGCCATGGCGCACGCCTGCGGCCGGCTCGGCCTGCGCGGCGTCACCGCCGCGATGCAGCTGCGCTTCCGCGAACCCGTGCCGCTGGGCGTGCCGCTGGTGGTGCGCGGCCAGATGCGCTGGCAACGCCGCACCGTCGTCGCCCTCGAAGCGCACGTCGAGCTCGCCGACGGCACGCGCCTGGCCTCCGGCGAAGGCAGCTTCGTCTCCCGCGGCCCCCTCGGCAAAGCCCGCTACGGCATCCCCGACGCCGCACCCGAAGCACCGCAGCCGTGAAGAAAAAGCAGGAGCGCGTCGCGGCGAAGGCAGTGACGAAGGCGGCGGCGCCGGCGCGGGAGACGACGCTCGACAATCGGCGTGCGCGTTACGAGTACGAGAAGCTCGACTCGGTCGAGGCGGGGATCGCGTTGACGGGGACCGAGATCAAGTCGATCCGTCAGGGCAACGTCTCGATCAACGAAGCCTACGCGCGCCTGCGCGAGGGCGAGTTGTGGCTGCTCAACTTCACCATCCCGGCCTACAAAGAGGGCTCGTACTTCAACCACGAGCCGAATCGTCCGCGCAAGCTGTTGCTGCATCGCGAGCAGATCAAACGATTCACCGGGCGCGCCGCGGAGAAAGGGCTCACGCTGGTCCCCTGGCGGCTCTACTTCAAGCGCGGCCGAGTGAAGATCGAACTCGCGTTGGCGCGCGGAAAGAAGATCTGGGATCGTCGCCGCGAGGAGCAAGCCCGCGACGTCCAGCGTGAGATTGCGCGCGCCGTCGGTCGTTCGTCGTAAAGTAAGACGAAGAGGGGCGCTCGGTCGCAGCGTGGTACGCTGCGTACGCGGTCTCCGCTTGGAGCCCAGGACCAGGAAGTGAAGATGCTACGAGTCGTCAGCCCGCGTCGGGCTGTTTGTCTCTGGGTCGCCGTCGCTTTGCTCGTTGGTTGTGGCCCGGTGACGAACCCACCGCAAAATCTCCCGGTGGGGCCGACGCCGACGCCGACGCCGGGGGGCTCGACCTCGGGGACGCTGACGGTGATGCCGGGCAGCGCGCTGACTTTCGCGGGGACCGGCGCCACCTACGCCCAGACGATCACGGTGACCGACTCGGTCTCGACGGCGAGCTTGACCGTCGGCGCCGGGACCTGCGGCTCCGGCGGTACCGCGATTGCGACCTTCGGCACGGCGGTCGGCTCGGGGACCAGCTTCACGATCGTCGTCACCCCGGCGAACGCCGGCAGCTGCAGCGCGACGGTCAGCGACACGCACGCTAGCAGCATCGGGGTCTCGGCGGTCGTCAACTCGGGCTCCGTCGGCCTCACCGGCCGGCGCTGAGCGTCCGTGTAAGAATTGTGTAAAGACGCCGCGAGCCTGCGAGGCCGCCCCGTTGCCGATCCGAACCTGCGCATAGCCGTGCTTCCTGGTTTGCTTGTGCATACCGGGTGGCTGATCGTCGTCGGGAGACACCCCCAGTGAAGCACACTCGCTCCGCCCCTATAGCCCTCGCGCTTACGTTGTCGGGGTGCGGTGGCGGAGGCTCGTCCTCTCCGGTCTCCCCCGTGGGCGCTGCTTCTCGGTGAGCAGTACGAGCTTCAACGTCAGCGGCATTCGCCGTCGGACGCCCTGATGCGAGCGTTCATCCGTCCCCGTTCTCAGGAGGCGACCGAACTCATGACCAAGCGCGCAATCGTCGTGGCCTCGTTACTGGCCCTGGCAGGGTGCGGCGGCGGAGGTGGCGCTACGCCGCCTACCGGCTCCGGCGCGAACGGGGGTTCACCCTCCGGCGGCGGCTCGTCGTCGACCGGTTCGATCCGCTTCGTCATCCCGAACAAGGGGTCGAGCGGTGCCTCCTCGTCGCGCGGCCCGGCCTACGTCTCGCCGAGCAGCGTCTCGGTGAAGGTGACGATCAACTCGATCGGCGGGAACACCTCGATCCCGAGTTCGATACCGAATCCGCAGACCACCAACCTGACGACGACGGGGACGAACCCGCCGTGCGCGATCAACGCCGGCGTCGAGACGTGCACGGTGCCGATCCCGGTCCCGACGGGCTCGGTCTCGTACACGTTCGACCTCTACGACGCGGCGGGGGCGACGGGTAACCATCTGGCGACCGCGACGCAGACGCTGACCAACGTGGCCGGGACGAACCCGCCGGTGAGTGTCGGGCTCAGCGGCATCGTCGCCAAGGTCGCGGTCACCGGGACGCCGGCCTTCCAGCTCGAGACCGCGGCAAGCCAGCAGCTCTCGATCGTCGCCGAGGACGCCGACGACAACCCGATCACGGGCAGCGCGCTGTACTACGGGGGCTCGCTCCTCGTCACCGACAACGATACCAGCGGCACGACCGGCCTGACGCTGGGCTCCGCCTCGACCATGCCTGCCGTCGGCGCCGGTTCGGTGACGGTGACGTCCGGCGCGAACGACGTCATCTACCTCAATTACAACGGCCAGGCGTCGTCGGATCCGAACTTCAGCGTCTCCTCGAAGTTCAACGGACCGACGACGATCGACGGCAGCTCAGTCGGTGTCACGCTGGCGTCGTTCAGTCAACAGTCGACCACCACGTACTCCGGAGGCAGCACGGTAACGTTCCCCACCGCCGGCGGCTTCGGTGGTACCATGAACCTGGGCACGCCGGTCTCGGCCGCGGCGGGCACCGTGAAAGCCGTCACGACGGCTGCGGCGCCGACCGAGGGTGCGCCCTTGGCCTTCATGCGCAAGGCTGCGGCCGCGGTGCGGCACACACAGAGCGGCGGGCCTTTCCAGGTGCTCGCGTACCTCGAGGTGACCTTCGCCAACCAGTACATCTTCGCGGACCAGCCTCCGGCGTTCGCGGTGACTCTCCCGGCCACCGTCGTCGACCCGACCGCCACCTACTACATCGCGTTCTACGACCCGGTCACCGCGACGTGGAACGACGCCTATCTCGGCCCGGTCCCTGTCTCGGGCGACACGCTGACGTTCACGACTCCCAGCAACGCACCGTTCTTCTTCGCGGCGAATCAGGAGTACGACTTCGCGGTCCTCTCCTTGCCCAACGGCAACGCGCCGCCGAGCCCGACGACGCCCGCGCCGGTCAACGTCACCGGCACGACACTCTGCGACGCTACCACGGGCTGCGCGTCGAGCGACGTCGACTGGGAGCAGCAGGCGCTGTTTTTCGCCGCGTCCTCGGCGACAGCGAACTTCGAAATCAGCGAGACCGGCGTGTCGAACTTCCTGGTCGTGCAGCTCCCAATCGGTTCGCTCTCGCCCCAGACGGACTGCGCGACGACGCCGGTTGCGGCCGCGGCGTTGACCGCGAGCGGAAGTCCGGCCAGCGTCACCGCGACGTCGACGTCGACGACCGGGATCTGCGAGGTCTTGGTGATCGGCGACGAGCTGGCCGGCTCGACGTTCTGGTACAGCAACACGTCGGCCGCGTTCACGCTGACCGGGAAGAACCGCAAGCAGTAGGTAACCAGGACGCGTGCGCGGCGCACGGCCCGAACGCGCCCTCGATCCCCTCGTTCGTCGGGTCGCCGCATGGCGGCCGGGCGAACGCGTGCTCGTCGCGTGTTCCGGCGGCCCCGACTCGGTGGCCCTGGCTGCGCTGCTCGACCGCCTGGGTCGGGAGGACGAGGTCGAGATCGTGCTCGGCCACGTGAACCACGGCGTGCGCCCGAGCGCCGGCCAGGACGAGTGTGTCGTTTTGGCCGTCGGGGCGCGCCTCGGCCGAACGGTCGCGCTGGCGCGGCCGGCACCGGCGCGCGACGACGAGGCGACGCTGCGCGCCGCGCGCTACGCGGCGCTGCTCGACCTGGCGCGCGCGTGCGGCGCGCGGTCGATCGCGACGGCGCACACCGCCGAGGACCAGACGGAGACGGTGCTGCTCGCGCTCTTCCGCGGGACCGGACTGGATGGACTGGCGGGGATCGCGCCTAGCCGCGCGCTGGCACCGGACGTCGCGCTGGTGCGCCCATTGCTGCGGGCGACGCACGCCGAGCTGGCGACCGAGTTGCGGCGCAGCGCGCTGCCGTACGCGATCGACCCGAGCAACGCCGACGCCCGCTATCGGCGCAACGCGCTGCGCGAGCGGCTGGCCGGCATGCGCGAAGACTTTCCGCAGCTCGACCGCGCGGTGGCGCGCTGCGCGGAGATCGTGCGCGACGAGCTCGACCAAACCGAGCGCGGTGCCCGGCGGCGGGCCGTCCGCGCACGGCTGCGCGCGCGCTCCGCGCTGCTCGACGTGACGTTCGCCGCGATCGACGCGGCTGCGGAGCGCGACGGACTCCCGCCCGGCTGAGTCGCCGGGGGCCGCTTGCGCGGGCAGCGAAGGGCGTCGGCGATGCAGCAAACCCTGCCCGTGGGGATCGACCGGATCCTGATCACCGCCGACGAGATCGCCGCCGCGGTCGGCCGCATGGCGACCGCCGTCGCGCGCGACTACGCCGGCGGCTCGCTGGTCCTCGTCGGCGTGCTCAAGGGGGCGGTGTTCGTCACCGCCGACCTGGCGCGGGCGCTGGCCGACGTGCCGGACGGGCCGGCCGACGTCCAACTCGATTTCATCGCCGTCTCGTCGTACGGGAACGCGCACCGCTCGAGCGGCGAGGTCCGGCTGATCCAGGACACGACCCACGCGATCGAGCGTCGACACGTCCTGATCGTCGAGGACATCATCGACAACGGTCACACCCTGCACTACCTGCGGGCGATGCTGGGGAACCGGCAACCCGCCTCGCTGCGCGCCGCCGTCCTCCTCGACAAGCCGTACCGCCGAGCGGTCGACGTCCCTGTCGAATACATTGGCTTAACCTGCCCCGACGAGTTCGTCGTAGGGTACGGATTAGACTACCAGGAACGTTACCGGACGCTCCCCTACCTCGCGAAGCTCCGGCCGGACGTCCTCCCGTCGTGAAGCGGGGCCACCAATCCGCTCCCCGCCGTGTCGTACCGAGTAACGTTCTCAGGTACGGGCGGTAAAAGGGTCTCGCACAGCATGGCCAAGCACCTCAAGAGCATCCTCCTCGTCCTCGTGATCTTCATCGTCGTGATCTGGATCGTGGATCGCCTGGTGTTGAACACGTCGCCGAGCCAGCAGCTCTCGTATTCACAGTTCTACTCCGACGTCCAGAACCGTCAAGTGAAGAAGGTGACGATCGCCGGGCACGACATCAGCGGCGATCTGGCCGGCGGCGAAAAGTTCACCACCACGTCGCCGGAAGACCCCAACCTGGTCCCGGCGCTGCGGGCGGCCAAGGTCGACATCACCGTCGTCAACGCGCAGGCGACCCCGCTGCTGGGCTACATCGTCAACTTCGTCCCGTTCATCATCATGGGGCTGCTGCTGGTGTTCATCGTGCGCCAGGCGCAGAGCGGCGGGAGCCAGGCGCTCTCGTTCGGCCGCTCGCGGGCCAAGCTGCTCAGCGAGAACCGGCCGAAGGTCACCTTCGCCGACGTGGCCGGCGTCGACGAAGCGAAGGAAGAGCTGGGCGAGGTCGTCGAGTTCCTCAAGTATCCCAAGAAGTTCCAGGCGCTGGGCGCACGCATCCCCAAGGGCGTCCTGTTGCTCGGGCCGCCGGGTTCCGGCAAGACGTTGCTCGCCCGCGCGATCGCCGGCGAGGCGGGCGTCCCGTTCTTCTCGATCTCCGGTTCCGACTTCGTCGAGATGTTCGTCGGCGTCGGTGCCTCGCGCGTGCGCGACCTGTTCGAACAAGCCAAGAAGTCGGCGCCGTGCATCGTCTTCATCGACGAGATCGACGCGGTCGGCCGCCAGCGCGGGGCGGGCCTGGGCGGCGGACACGACGAGCGCGAGCAGACCCTCAACCAGCTGCTGGTCGAGATGGACGGCTTCGATCAGAATACCGGCGTCATCCTAATCGCCGCGACGAACCGCCCCGACGTGCTCGACCCGGCGCTGCTGCGCCCCGGCCGCTTCGACCGCCAGATCGTCGTCGACCGCGCCGACGTGCGCGGCCGTCAGGCGATCCTGGGCGTGCACTCGAAGAACAAGCCGCTCTCCAAGGAAGTCTCGCTCGAGACGCTGGCGCGGCGCACCCCGGGTTTCTCCGGCGCCGACCTCGAGAATCTCCTCAACGAAGCCGCGCTGCTGGCGGCGCGCCGCAACAAGTCGGTGATCGAGATGAACGACTGCGACGAGGCGATCGACCGCGTGATGGTCGGACCCGAGCGCAAGTCGGTCGTGATGTCGCAGCGGGAGAAGGAGAACACCGCCTACCACGAGTCGGGCCACGCCATCGTCGGCGGGCTGACGCCCAACTCCGATCCGGTTCACAAGGTCACCATCATCCCGCGCGGGATGGCGCTGGGGATCACCTGGTCGCTGCCGGACGAAGACCGTCACTCGCAGACCAAGAACGAGCTGCTTGCGATGATCAAGCGCCTGTTGGCCGGGCGCATCTCCGAGGAGATCCAGTTCGGCGACGTGACGACGGGCGCATCGAACGACTTCGAAAAAGCCACCGAGCTTGCACGCCGGATGGTCACGCAGTACGGGATGTCGGACGAGCTGGGCCCGATCCAGTACGGCCGCGGGAACCACCAAGTGTTCCTGGGCCGCGACTTCGGCGAGGACCGCAACTACTCGGAGACGATCGCCGGGAAGATCGACGCCGAGGTGCGGCGGATCATCGATCGCTGCTACACCGACGCGCGCCAGATCCTCGAGGCGAATTGGGACAAGGTCGACCGGATGGCGGCCTCGCTGCTCGAGCACGAGACCGTCGAGACCGAGGAAGTCCTGGCGATCCTGGGCGGCAAGCCGTGGCCGAAGCCGGCCGAGCCGCTGCCGGTCGACGAGCAGCTCCCGTTGGCGGCCTCGACCCCGGCCGAGGCGGAACCGCGAGCCGAGCGGCCGCGCCGGCTCCCGCCCTCGATCTCCCCGGAGCCGGCGTGACGCTCGCCGCGTCCGCCCCGAGGGCCGCGCTCGTCGCGGCCCTTCTCATCTCTAGCCTTCCGAGCACCGCCGGGGCCCAGGCGACACCGGCCCCCACGCCCGCCCTAGCGCCGACCGGGAAGCTGCCCAGCGGCGTCGCCTACGAGCTGCGGCCCGATCCCACCCAGCGCGCCGCCGCGGTCGCCCTCTGGTACCGCGTCCCGGCGGGCGGTTTCAGCGAGCCGGCCGTCCCCGGACTCTCCGGGCTGGCCGCACAGACCGTCGCCGCCTCGGTCCCGGTCACCGGGACCTCGCTCGGCCGGCTGGTCGACGGTTTCGGCGGGATGCTCAGCGTCGCGGTCTACCCCAACAGCGTCTCGATCACGGCCCTGGTCCCGCCCGAGCGGGCGGTCGCGGTCGTGCGCGCGATGACCGCCGACTATTTCGCCCCGGTCGTGACCGAGGACGGTTTGGCGATCGGCCTGCGCGAGGCGGGCCAAGACGCGTTGGTGCGGTCGTTCGAGCCGGACGATGCGATCGAGGATGCGTTGGGGACGGCGCTGTTCGCGGCCGGTCCGTTTCACGACGGGACGATCCCGCGCGAAGGCGCCTTCGCCGGCGTCGACCTCGAGCGAGTGCGGGCGTTTGCCGAACGCGCCTTCCGGCCGGCCAACGCGATCCTCGTCCTGACCGGTGCGGTCGACGCCGATGCCGTCGCCGCGGTCGCCAGCCGGGTCGGCGAGGCGCCCGGCGAGGCCGAGCTGGCGCCCGCGCAGATGCCGCGCAGCCCCGCGCCGGCGCAGGTCACCGCCAACACGGCCGGGATCGGCCTGGGCTGGGCCGGCCCGCCGATCGCCGACGAGACCTCGGCGACCGCGCTCGACTTCTTGGCCGATGCGCTCTTCGCGCCGCGGACCGGCGTGGTCAGCAAGGCGCTGGGCGACCGGAAGGTCAGCGTGAGCGGGAAGTTCGTCACCTATCACAGCCCCGGCGTCTTCTTGGTGACGCTCTCCGGTGACGACGCCGAGGCGGCCCGGCCGATCGTCGAGCGCGCGATCGCCCAGGCGGCGACGCCGCTGCCGGCGGCGGTCTTCCGCGCCGCGCGGGCTGGGTTCGTCTACCGGCTGCTGGGCGATTTGGAGACTCCGGCCGAGATCGCCGACACCTACGGCTGGTACGCCGTCGAGGGCGACGCCGCGTACGCGCCGGCCGAAGGCGGGATCCGCGGCCGCTACTTCAGCCTGGCTGCCGGACTGACGCCGCAGTCCGTCGCGCGAACGGCGGCGCGGTACCTCGGGCGCACGCCGGTGATCGTCACCTTGATCAAGGCGCAGCTCAAGGAGCAGCAGCGCTCGTGATGCGTGTCGCGGCCGCGCTCGGCGCGGCGCTCGCCATACTCGCCCCGTTGCCGGCGCCGGCCGCGCCGGCGACGTCGGTCGTCGACCTGGGCGGCGCTCGGGGCTTCGTGCAGCCCGACGCGGCGGTCGCGCTGACCGGGCTCGAAGTGTTCGTGCGAGCCGGCCTGGACCGCGAGGGCGATCGCCAAAACGGCTTGGCGGCGCTGGTCGCGCAAAGCGTCCTGCAAACGCCGGTCGACGGCGTTCCGCTGGTCGACGCGATCAACGCGCGCGGCGGCGCGCTCACCTTCGCGGTGGCGGCGCAGTACGTCCGCTTCTACCTCGAAGCGCAACCGGAGAACATCGGCCCGCTGGCCGACCTCGTCGCACGCGCGCTGCGCGCCCCGGATTTCACGCCGGCGACGCTCGCCGTGGCTCGCCACGAGCTGGGCAATCGCATCGCCGACGAGGAGAGCGATCCGCGGTTGGTCGGCCTGGAGATGCTGCGCGCATCGTACTATCTCGCCGGCGCGGGAGCGCCGATCCTCGGGACACCCGCCTCGTTGCTGCAGCTCGACTCGGACGCGGCGCACGCCTTCTTCGCCCGTTGGTATCTGCGCGGCGACGCATTCGTGATCGCCGTCGGCCGCACCGCGGCGACGACCGAGGCCGCGAGCCGGGCGCTCGCGGCCGCGCTGGCGGCCGGCAGCGCACCGGAGGCGAGCGTCGAGACGCGACCGCTGACGCTGGAACCCAAACGCCTGGTGACGCATCGCGACGACGTCTACACGCCCTACGTCGTGGTCGGCTTCAGCGCGCCGGCGCTGGGCGATCCGGATTTCCCGGCGGCGCTGGTGATGCGCTCGATCCTCTCCGACCTCTTCAGCGGCGACGAGGCGACGGCCCGGCCGGCGGTCTTCCGCGCGATCGGGAGCATCTACGGCTACGACGTCGCGCCGGCGCAGCTCGCGCTGTGGGTCAACGGCGGGCAGATCGATCCGTCGGTCGGCTTGACCGCGCTCGACGCGCTGGTCAAAGCCGCGGCCGAAAAACCGTTGGCCGCCGGCGTGCTCGACCGCTACAAGCGGCGCGCCCACGGCGAGTGGGCGCTCGAGTCGCTCTCGCTCGACGAGCGTGCCTGGTCGATCGGCAACGCGGTCGCGCACGGGCTGGACGCCGACGCGTCCGAGCAGGTCGAGGCGGCGATCGACGGCGTGACCGCGGCCGACGTCGAACGTGTCGCCAAGAAGTGGTTCCAGCGATTCGACATCGCGCTCGTCCTCCCGCGTGGTGGCGGCGGCTGACGCCGCGCGCGCGTCGCCCGCGCGCCCGATCGGTCGCCCGATGAGCACGGCGCTCGTCCACGACTATCTCAACCAACGCGGCGGCGCGGAGCGCGTCTTCGCCCACTTTGCCTCGGCCTGGCCCGAGGCGCCGGTCTACACGGCACTCTACGAGGAAGACGCAGTCGGCGATCTGGTCCCGCGCGCGCGCGTGCACACTTCGTTCGTGCAACGGCTGCCGCTGCACCGGCGCGCGTTCCGGCTCTATGCGCCGCTCTATCCGCGCGTCTTCGAAGGATTCGACCTCTCGGCGTACGATGTCATCGTCTCCTCGACGACCGCCTGGGCCAAGGGCGTGCTGGTGCGACCCGGCGCGGTCCACGTCTGCTACGTCAACACGGTCTCGCGTTTCGTCTTCGACGAACGGCGCTACGTCGGCGGCTTCGGCGTGGGTGCGCTCGCCGCACCGCTGATCCGACGGCTGGCCGCCTGGGACGTGCGCGCGGCGCAGCGACCGACGCGGCTGGTCGCGAACTCACACAACGTCGCCGACCGGATACGGCGTTGGTACGGACGCGAGGCCGACGTGCTGCCCTGCCCGGTCGACGTCGATCGTTTCACGCTCGGCGCCGGTCGCGGCGGCTACTACGTGGTCGTCTCGCGCCTCTTGTCGTACAAGCGCGTCGATCTGGCGATCGCCGCCTGCGCGTTGGCCGGCGTCCCGTTGCAGGTCGTCGGAAGCGGACCCGACGAGCGGCGGCTGCGCGCGCTCGCGCGCGGCACGGCGACGACCTTTCGCGGCGAGGTCGACGACGCCGCACGCAATGCGATCGTCGGCGCGGCGACCGCGGCGCTGCTGCCGGGCGAAGAAGACTTCGGCCTGGTCCCACTGGAGGCGGCCGCCGCCGGCCGCCCGACGATCGCGTACGCCGGCGGCGGCGCACTCGAGACGATCCGCGAAGGTGAGACCGGCGCGTTCTTCCGGGCGCCCGAGCCGCCGGCGTTGGCGGCCGCGCTGCGCACGTTCGACCCGGCCCGCTACGATGCGGCGCGCCTGCGCGCGCACGCCGAGACGTTCGGGCCGGAGCGCTTCGTCGCCCGGCTGCGGGCGATCGTCGACCAGACGGTAACGACGCACGGCGCATGAGACCACCGCGTTCGGTCGTCGTCGGCGCGTTCGTCTTCGCGCTGGTCTACGTTGCGCTCGACCTGAACAAGCTGTGGGCGCTGCGTTACGGCGCCGACACCGGGACGTTCTTGCAGTTCCTGGTCAACGAAGCGCACGGCCGCGGCTCGTTCGACCACGCCGAGTACCGCTATCACCTGCAGGTGCACGACTCGTGGACGCTGCTCGCGCTCGTCCCGCTGGTCGCGGTCTTTCCGTACACGCAGACCTTGCTGATCGCGCAGGTCATTGCGGTGGCGGCCGCCGCGCTGCCGATCGCGGCCCTCGCGCGCGCCTGCGGGGCGACCGTCCGCGCGGCGAGCGCGGTCGGCCTCGCCTATTTGATCTCACCCTCGGCGCAGGGACTGGCCTACGGCAACTTCCTCGAGAACGTCTTCGTCCCGCTGCTCGCCGCCGCCGGCGCGCTGGCCGTGCGCCTGCGCTCGCTGCCCTTCAGCCTGCTCTGCGCGCAGCTGCTGCTGGGGCTGAAGGAGGACCAGGCGCTCTTCCTGCTCTGGTTCGGCGCCGCGTGCGCGCTGTGGTGGGATCGCCGGATCGGCCTGTGGATCGTGGTGCTGGCGGTCGTCAACGGCGCGGCCTTCGTCCTCGCCGAATGGTTGCACGGCACGAGCTCGTCGATGCCGGACTACGCCCCCTCCATCCACGATCCGCTGCAGAAGCTGACGTTCTTCGCGACGATCTTGGCGCCGTTCGCTTTTCTCCCGCTGCGCCTGGGGTGGCGGCTGCTGCTCGGTGCACCGCTGGCGGCGGAGCTGGTCTTCAACGCGCCGTGGGCCTATCAGATCACGCGCCTGGGGACGCACTGGACGGCCTCGGTCGTCGTGGCGACCGCGCTCGCCGCCGCGGTCGCCATCGCGCGCGTCCCGCGCGCCGCGCCCGTCGTGCTCTGCTTCGCCGTCCTGTGCGCGCTGACGATCAACGACACCGTCCTCAAGCTGGGGCGCTGGCCGTTCATCGTCGATCGCGCGGCGTATGCGCGGGCCGTCGCGCTGCGAGGGCAGGCGAGTTACGCCCACCTGCCGCGCCCGGAGGAGGGCGTCTGGGCCGTCGCCGCCGCCAACCCGAACGTCTCGCTCGATCTCTACCATCCGGACGAGACGGGCTACTGCCCCGGCTTCAACACGGACGCGCCGGCGTTCTTCGCCTCACTCGGTTGGGGCCGGTGGCCCGCCGGAACGACGCTCTGCGGCGGGGTCGCGATCGCCGCTACGACGTCTGATGGAAGACGACGATCAGCAGCACGTTGATCGAGTTGAAGGTCGCGTGCGAGAGCATCGACGCGGTCAGCGCGCCGGTGCGCGCGTACACGTAGGCCAAGACGATCCCGCCGCCCCAGAGCGGGATCAGGGCGCTGGGCGTCGCGTGCGCGCCCGCGAAGGCCAAGCCGCTGAGCGGCGCGGCGACGGCGAAGGGGAGATAGCGGCGCAGCGCGTTGAGCACCAAGCCGCGAAACGCAAGCTCCTCGACGAACGGGGCGAGGACGCACGCGACCAGCGCGAAGACGCCGATCAGCAGCGGATCGCGGGCACCGGCCAGCGCGCCGACGACGCTCTGCTCGGGCCGCACGTGGAGGACCGTACTCTGCAGCTCGCCCAGCGTGAGCACGAGGACGAACATCGTCAGGCCGCCGCCCAGGCCGGCCAGCACCCCGCCTGGGCTCAGCGCGCGCAGGCCGAGCGCGCGCAGCGAGGTGTGCGCGGTCCACGGCAGCGCGATGAGGAGGATCGGCACGATCGGCACGTAGGTCAGCACCTGCAGCGCGACGAGGGTCCAGTCGAGGCGCAGGTGATGCAAGTCGGGCCGCGCACCGCTCACCAACAGCCAGACGAGCTGCAGGCCGCCGGCCACCAGCAAGCCGAGCGCCAGCAGGATGACGCTCAGCAGCGAGCGCCACCAGATGAAACCGTCAGCCGGCCAGGCGGTCGGCGAGAGCGGCGAAGGTGCGAAGGTCGAGCGTTTCACCACGGACGTCGGGAGCGAGTGCGAGGGAGGCGATCGCGCTCGCGATGCGTTCGCGCGGAAGATCCAGCGCGAGCGCGAGCGAGTTCGCCAAGGTCTTGCGGCGGTACGCGAATGCGCCGCGCACGACCTGTTCGAAGCGCGCGCGATCGGCCAACGCGACGCGTGGCTCGGGTAACCGGCGCAGCACGACGACGGTCGAGACGACGCCCGGCCGCGGATAGAACGCGCTCGGCGGGACGGTCAGGGCGCGCCGGGTCTCCATCGTCAGCGCGATCGCGACGGTCAGGCTGCCGTACTGCGCCGTCCCGGGCTGCGCGAGCAGACGGTCGGCCACGTCCGCTTGGATCATCGCGACGATCAGCTCGGGCGGGTGCGCCAGCGCCGCGAGCTGGATCAGCAGCGGCGTGCCGACGTTATAGGGGAGATTTCCGGCGACCCGCCATGCGCGCGTACCGGCCCACCCCGCGTAGTCGAAGCTCAGCGCGTCGGCCTGGCGGAGGTCGACCCCGGCCAGATCGGTCCGCGCGCGCAGCAACTCGACCAGCTCCTGGTCGATCTCGACGGCGGTCAGCTCGGCGCCCAGCCGCGCCAGCGCGACGGTCAGGGCGCCGGTGCCGGCGCCGATCTCCAGCACGCGCTCGCCGGGTGCATCGACGGCCAGCCGCGCGATGCGCGCGGCGGTCCCGCCGTCGGTGAGGAAATGCTGCCCCAGTCGCTTCTTCGGCCGGAGGCCGCGCGCCCCGAGCAGGGCGCGCGGCGAGTGCTCGCCGTCTATTTGTAGACGTACACGATGAGCGGGCGCCGGCCGAACTGCGTCGCTTGCCGATGCGAGTCGAAGCCCAGGTCGATGCGCCGCCCGCGAATCGCGCCACCCGTGTCGCCGGCCACCGCGCGGCCGTAGCCGGGGATGAACAGGTGCGTCCCGAGCGGGATGACGGCGGGGTCGACGGCGACGATGCCATGGCCGGCCGCGCGGCCCGAGGCGGTCGTCCCACTGCAGCCGCGACAGTCGGCGGTGTAGGCGGTCGCGATCATCGACAAGGCCGAGGTCGCGATGCCCAGCGTCCCGACCAGCTCGCGCCGGGCCAGCTCGGAGAGCGCGGTAAACTCGGCGATCCCCTCGGCGACCACCCGGTCGCGGGGGGCGCGCAGGACGCGCGAGAGGACCTCGGTGCGGTGGGTACCGCGGCGGTCCGGGGTCCGTTGCACGTGGTAGGTGACCTCGAGCAAGCCGGCGGCGCCGGGGTCGACGACTTGCGAGCTCCCGGCCTGCACCGCCATCGACCAGCGCTTCACGACCGTCGGCGCCAGCGGACGGTGCACGATCTCGGTCCAGCGGCTGACGTGCCGGACGACGATCGGCAGGTCGTTCCCCAGTGGGGTCGCCGCCGGCGGCGAGACGTCGTCGTGGCGGTCCCAACTGACCCCGGCATGGGCCAGCAGCTCGCCGACGGAGGCGGCGGGGCTGCGCAGCAGCCGGGTGGTGCCGTCGACGGTCAGGCTGACCGGGACGGCGGCGCGGTAGACGATCCGTTCGCCGTCGCTCAGCGCACTCGCCGGCGAGACGTTCAGGGCGTCGGTATCGGCCGGGAAGACGCCGTGCTCCGCCAGCATGGCTTCGGCGGTGGCGGCATGCGTCTGGAAGGTTTGCACGGTGCCGTCCTGGACCAGGGTGACGCGTTTGGCGGGAGTCGGGTTGACGAAGGCGGCGACCGTTCGCGCGACGCGATCGGGCGCCATGGCGGCACCAAAGGGAAGGAGCAGCCCTAGCGAGAGCATGCCCGTCGCTGTCAATGGTGAGGGAAGATCTTTGCGGATCGTCCGACTCCTTTCTCGTGCGGGGGGTACGAAGCGCAAAGACGCGGATCAAGCGATCCGTATCGATGGAATTCGCACTCGACGTCGTAGTGGTGGTCGGCGAGCGGGTAGCCCGACGGATCAGGGCTTCCTGCTCAGACACGACGGCCGAGCTCTTTGCAAAGATCCTCTCACGCGGATCCGCTCGGTCGAAAGCCGCGGAGGCCCGAAGGGCCCGCAGCGAACGCCGACAAGGTAGCATGAACTTCGGGTCACGTCAAATACCGGTGTCGTAGGAAAAAGGGTTAACCTTCCTTTACGCGCGCGGGCCTCGTCGAAGCGGGCCGGCGGCGCACGATGAGCCGCGGCGAGCGTGGCGAAGACGGAGGACTATGCGCGTCGCGCTCTTCACCGAGTGCTATCGGCCGATCCACAACGGCGTCGTCGCCAGCGTCGACGCGCTGCGTGACGGCTTGCGCGCGCACGGCGTCGAGGCGGTGACGGTCGCGCCGAATTTTCCACACCTGTACGGCGATCCCGACGACGTCGTACGCATCCCCTCGCTGCCGCTGCCGACCGCGACCGCCTATCGGCTGTGCGTGCCGTACTTGGGTGCCGACGAGCGCGCACGCTTGCGCGACATCTCGCTCGTGCACGCGCACTCCGCTTTCGTGACCGGTTGGATGGGCGCCGCGCTCGCGCGGCGGCGCGGCGTGCCGCTCGTCTTCACCTATCACACGCGGCTCGATGCGTACGCGCACTACGCACCGTTCGATGCCGCCGCGACGCAGCGCGCGTTGGTCGCGTTGACGCGCCGCTACGCCAACGCCGCCGACGTGGTCGTCGTGCCGACGCGCGCGATCGAGCGCGCGCTGCGCGCGCAGGGCGTCGTCGCGCGGCTCGTCGTCGTGCCGAGTGCGATCGACGTCGCGCGCTTCGCCGCCGGCCGGCGGGACGCTGCGGTGCGCGCTCGACTGGGCGCGCACGGCGCGGAACCGCTGGTGTTGGCCGTGGCACGACTGGGCGTCGAGAAGAACCTCGAGCTGGCGCTCGATGCGCTGGCGCGTGCCCCCGAGTTGCGGCTGGCATTGGTCGGCGACGGGCCGCAGCGGGCGATGCTGGCGGCGCGCGCCGAGCAGCTCGGCCTGGCCGGGCGGGTCCGGTTTTTGGGGGCGCTGCCGCCCGACGAGCTGCCCGACCTGTACGCCTCGGCCGACGCCTTCGTCTTCCCGTCGGTCACCGACACCCAAGGGCTGGTCCTGGCCGAGGCGCTGGCCGCCGGCCTGCCGATCGTCGCCGCCGAGAGCGAGGTTGCCCGCGAAGTGCTGGCCGGCCACGGCCGGCTGGCCCCGGCGCAAGCCGAGGCGTTGGCCGCGGCGCTGCGCGCCGCGGTCGCTACGGGGCGGGATCAGAGTGCCGTACATTTGGCATTCTCACGGTTTACCGTCGAGATGCACGCGGCGCGAATCCTCGAGGTCTACCGGGAGGTCCTCGCCGCGCGAGCAGCTTGACTCGAACAGATGTTCGATATAGGATGAACGCACGAGCCATGTCACACACCACCCGCCACCGCTCCGCCGACGTCGCCGTCGGCTACGCCGCCGATCCGTCCGGCCGCGGGGTCGCCTACGCGGCGATCGCGACCGGGACGAGCCGCTCGGTCGTCGCGGTACCCTTCGGGGCGATCCCGCTGGCGGCGCACGAGGGTCGCGAGCTGGGCTACGCGGCGCTGACCGCGGTCGCGACGCACCTGCGGGCGAACGGGTTCACCCGAGTCCGGCTCCGCCTGGCCGACCGTCAGACCGTCGACGACGTCTGCGCGCGCACCGCCGTCCCGCCGGCGCTGACGATGGCCTACGTCCGGGCCCGCTGCGTCCTGCACGGCTTCGCGCTGGCCCGCGTCGAACGCGCCGAGGCCGTTGAAACGCACGATCTCGAAGCGCGCGCCCGCGCCGACGTCGCCCTGCGCGCCGCCGCCTGACTTCGCCTTCGGCCGCCGGCTGGGGCGCGCCGACCTTCCGCACGAGACGATCGCGCTCTCCCGCGCGCTGATCGGGCGGCTGCTCGTCCGCATCTACGACGGCGAGCCGTTGGTCGGTCGCATCGTCGAGACCGAAGCGTATATGCCGACCGATCCCGCCTCGCATGCCTTCCGCGGTCGGACCCGGCGCAACGGCGCGATGTTCGGCGAGCCCCTTCACGCCTACGTGTATTTCATCTACGGCGCGAACTGGTGCCTCAACGTGACGGCCGAGGGGACGGGGATCGGGGCGGCGGCGCTGATCCGCGCCTGCGAGCCGGTCGCCGGCCTCGCGAGGATGCGCGCGTTGCGCGGACGGCCGGCCCTGCGCGAACGCGACCTCGCGCGCGGCCCCGGCAACCTGTGCCGGGCGATGGCGATCGGGCCGGAGTTCGACGGCGCCGATCTCGCCAGCGACCCGGCGCTGCAACTCGCCGATGACGGTGCGGTGGTCGAGGTCGGAACCAGCGTGCGGATCGGACTGACGCGCGCGACCGAGGCCCCGCTGCGTTTCTACGCTCGCGGCAATCCGAGCGTCAGCGGTCCGCGCGCCTTGTCGCCGTGAGCTTCGATGTGGTAGACTCCGAGCGTCGCGCGGTCCCGCATCGCGCCGACTTCTCGTTCCTCTCCAGCGCCCCGCGTCGACGTGCGGCCCCGGCAGCCTCGCCGGTCGGATCCCGTCACGCGGATCGCCCGTCTCCCCGAGGGAGCACTTCGCTGCAGTTCGACAACAAACCCCAGACCAACGGCCGCCCCGAAGGCGGAGGCCGTCGCCGCCGCTCGCGGCGCAATCGCCAGCGCTACGCCGAGGGCGGCGCGACGCCCCAGTCGACCGACGTCTTCACCCAGCCCGAGTTTCCGCAACCGGTCGGGCCCCCGCTGCTCTCCGCCGCGCAGCTCGCCGAGATGAGCAAAGCCGAGCTCAACGAGCTGGCCAAGACCTTCGAGATCGACACCCCGACCAAGAGCAAGAAGGACGAGCTGGTCGCGGAGATCCTCGAGATCCAAGCCCAGCGCAGCGGCCTCGAGAAGGCGAACGGAGTGCTGGACGTCCTGCCGGAGGGCTACGGCTTCCTGCGCCGCGAGGGCTATCTGGTCGGCACCGACGACATCTACATCTCGCAGTCGCAGATCCGTCGTTTCGAGCTGCGCCGCGGCGACCTCGTTGCCGGACAGGTGCGCCGCCCGAAAGAGAACGAGAAGTACTACGGCATCGTCAAGGTCGAGACGGTCAACGGCCGGCCGCCCGAGGCGATCCAGAACCGGCCCGTGTTCGAGCAGCTCGGTGCCGAGCCGCCGACGCAGCGCTTCACCCTCGAGACCCGCGGCGATCTCGCGACGCGAGCCATCGATCTGTTCGCACCGCTGGGCAAGGGTCAGCGTGCACTGCTGATCGCGCCGCCGCGCACCAACGACACCGCGCTGCTCGCGCGGATCGCCCGTGCGCTGGCGACCAACGCGCCCGCCGCGCACACCATCCTGCTGCTGGTCGACGAGCGGCCCGAAGCGGTCACCCACCTGCAGCGGACGCTCGACGAGGTCGAGGTCGTCGCGACGACGTTCGAAGATCATCCCGACAACCACGTCACGACGGCCGAGCTCGTCTTCGAGCGGGCGAAGCGGCTGGCCGAGCTGGGCGGCGACGCCGTCGTGCTCGTCTCCTCGTTCACGCGCCTGGTGCGCGCGTACGCGGCCGGCGCGCACCACAAAGTCGGCGGCCTCGACCCCGCCGTCTTGCAGCGGCCCAAGCGCCTCTTCGGCGCCGCGCGCGCCGTTGAGGGCGGCGGTTCGCTGACCGTGCTCGCGACCGTCAGCGCCGGGACGTCCGGACTCGATCCGTTCGTGCTCGAGGAGTTCGCGCCGGCCTCGAACGCCGAACTCGTGCTCGCGCGCGAGCTGGCCGAGGCGCGCGCCTATCCGCCGATCGATCTGTTGCGCAGCGGCAACGGGTACGAGGAGCAACTGCTCAGCGAGATCGCGCTGCACAAGATCACCGACCTGCGGCGCGCGTTGGCCGGCGTCCCGACGGTCGAGGCCTCGGAGCGGATCTACGCGGCACTCGCTCGGACCCAGACGAACGACGAGTTCATCACCGCGTTCGATCTGAAGAAGGTCTGAGGCTCCAAAAGTTCCTCGCGGCGGCCGGCGTCGCGTCGCGCCGCCGCGCGGAAGAGATGATCGTCGCCGGGCGGGTGCGGGTCGCGGGGAAGGTCGTGCGCGAGCTCGGCACGCAGGTCGATGAGGGCGCGCGGGTCGAGGTCGACGGGAAACCGGTGCGCGCCGACGCCCCGCGCACCTACCAGGTCATCCACAAGCCGATCGGCGTCGTCACCACGCTGCGCGATCCGGAAGGGCGGCGCACGATCGGCGATCTCGTGCGCGGCGCCGGTGTGACGGCGCGCGTCGTCCCGGTCGGGCGGCTCGATTACGACACCAGCGGCGTCCTGTTGATGACCGACGACGGCCAGGCCGCGCACGTCCTCACCCATCCGCGCTTCGGCGTCGAGAAGACCTACCGGGCGACGCTGCGGGGGCGGCTGGGGCCCGACACGGTCGAGCAGGTCCTGCGCGGGGTGCGGCTCGAGGAGGGGCGCACGGCGCCCGGCCAGCTCCGGGTCGTCGCGGTCCGCCGCGACGTCTCGCTGGTCGACCTGACCCTGCACGAGGGCCACAACCGCCAGGTCCGCCGCATGTTCGAGGCGCTCGACCACCCGGTGTTGGCCCTGGTCCGCCTGCGCTTCGGCCCGATCTCCCTGGGCGAGCTGGCCGTCGGCGGTGTCCGGCCGGCCACCGAGCGGGAGCTCGCGTCGATTCGTCGCATCGTTGCGGCAGCCGATGCCGAGCCGCGCAGCGAGACCTGAACCGTGATGCTCCGCGGGATTCGCGGGGCGATCACCGTCCTGCGCGACGAGCCGGCCTTGATCTTGGACGCGACCGAACGCCTCTTGCGCGCGATCGTCGAGCGCAACGGCTTCGTCCCCGAGGCCGTCGGCTCGGCGCTCTTCACGGTCACGCCGGATCTGGTCTCCGAATTTCCGGCCGCCGCGGCGCGCCGGATGGGGTGGACGCTGGTCCCCCTGCTCAACTTCACCGAGATCGGCGTCCCCGGCCGGTTGCAGCGCTGCATCCGGGTCATGGTCCACGTCAACACCGAGCGGCGCCAGGACGAGATCGAGCACGTCTACCTCGAGGGGGCCGTCGTCCTGCGCCCCGATCTGGTCAGTCCGGGTGATGCGGAGCGGGCGTGAGGGGAAAAAGGTGGCCGACCCGGCGCGGGCCAATCGCCTGCGGTCACCCTCCCCCGCTCATGAGGCAGGCTTGATCCGAATAGCTCGCTCGCTGGTCGCGACGGCGCTCGTCGCGCCCGCGTTGGCAGCCCTCCCGGTGCACGCGCTCGCGCAGACGCAGGTCTTCTACGTGCCGCCGAAGATCGTCAAGCAAGGGAAGCCGACCAGCCCGATCGCCGGCTCCGGCCGGGTCGAGGTCAAGGTCTTCGTGCGCAAGAGCGGCGCGGTCGGCTCGGTCACGGTCGTCAAGTCGACGAACCACGCCGACGACGCGGCCGCGGTCGAGATCGCCAAGGCCGCCAGCTACAAGCCGGGGACGCGCGACGGGAAGCCGGGCGACGACTTCTACACCTTCTGGCTGACCTTCAACGGCCAGACGGTCGGGGTCGATTCCGCGGGCGAGGACGCGCTCAACCGGGGCGCCGCGAACGGCGAGATGGAGTCGATCAACGCGCTGCTGGGCGCGGGAAAGTACGCCGAAGCCAAGACGCAGTTGCAGGCGTACCTCACGGCCCATCCCGGCGACAACACCGCGCAGACGCTGCTCGGTGCGTCCGACTATTATCTCAACGATTTCGACGATGCGGCGGACGCGTTCGAGCAAGTCAACACGCTGCAGCCGACGTTCGTCGCCGTCGCGTACCGATCGTACGAGGGGGCGGCCGGCGACGCGATCAGAGCGAAGAAGTACGATCAGGCGATCGGCTATGCCACCCACGGGATCGCGCTTCAGCCGATGAATCCCGTGCCGTACTTCTATCGTGGCGCGGCCGAGACGTACCAGCAGAACGGCGCGCAGGCGATCGCCGATCTCGAGAAGGCGAAGTCGCTCGAGACCGGCGGGACGACGCCGCCCGAGACCGTCAACACGATCGACGTCGCGCTCGTGCAGGCGTACTTGGCCGCCGACCAGGCCGACAAGGGGGTCGCGTTGGCACTGCAAGTGCGCGCGCGCGACCCCGGCAACGTGCAGCTGGTCACGATTCTGAGCAATTACTACGTGACCGCCGGCAACGCTGCCGCCCACGCCGGCAAAGCCGCGGACGCGGTGAGCGACTATGAGCAGGCGGCGCAACTGGTGCCGGCGCAGGCGCCCCAACTGTACATCGGGGCGGCGAACATCCTGGGTAACGCAGCCAAGACGCCGGACGACTTCAAGAAGGCCTTAGCCGAGGTCCGCAAGGCGCTTGCGCTCACCCCCGACGACGCCGGGGCAAACTACGTGGCGGGCGTCCTCGCCGCGAACGCCGGCGACCAGCCTGGGGCGGTGGCGTATCTCCAGAGGGCCAAGGCAAACGTGGGCGCCGACGCCGCGCTCGCGGCCAAGGTCGAGGCAGCTTTGAAAAAGCTGGGACCAAAGCAGTAGGAATGAACAGTGAGACCGCCAAGTGTAGCCTCCCGCACCGGGAGCGACGACCCCGCCGTTTTTCATTTTGCTCCGGCAGCGGCTGAACCGGCTCAACCGGCCGACTCTCACCCCTCGACGTCTCGGAGGCGTTAGCGCATCTCGTGAACTATTCAGACTTTTTCGGTTTCATCGTCGCGGGTGGTTTCGCGATGTGGGTGCTGCTGGTGATGTCGGTCATCGCGGTGGCAATCGTGATCGAGCGCCTGCTCTTCTTCGCGAGCCAGCACTCTGATTCGAAGGGCTTGCTCAAGCAGATCGGTCAGCGCATCGCGGCCGACGACTTGAGCGGCGCGATCAAAATCTGCCAGCAGCAGAAGGGGATGCTGCCGAAGATCCTCGAGTTCGGCCTGCTGCGCGGCGAGAAGAACCGCGCCGACATCACCGACGCCCTCTCGATCGCCCTGATGGAGAACCTCAACACGCTCGAGCGCAATCTCGGCGTGATCGGGACGATCGCGGTCATCGCGCCGTTCGTCGGTCTGTTCGGAACGGTACTCGGCATCATCCGGGCATTCCAGGACATCGCGCTCAAGGGCAACTCGACCCCGGCCGTCGTTGCGGCGGGCGTCTCGGAAGCCCTGATCACGACTGCGGCCGGGCTGTTCGTTGCGGTCGTCGCCGTCGTCTTCTTCAACTACTTCAAGACGAGGATCAAGGTGTACAACCAGGAGATGATCGTCGCCTCGAACCAGCTGGCGGAGATGCTGCACTTCCACAACACGGGTGCGGCGATTCCGACCGACCTCTACCAGCCCGGCAGCGCGAAGTAGTCTACCCTCCCGACCGATGAGCGCTACGACATGAGCATGGTTTCGTCCCAGCAGGACGATCAGGTGATGGCCGAGATCAACATCACGCCGTTCACCGACGTGCTTCTGGTCCTGCTCATCATCTTCATGATCCTCGCGGCGCTCGTCGCGCCGCCCGGCTTCGAGAAGCAGCTGCCCAACAGCGACAACAACACGCCCCAGCAGCGGCAGAAGAAGACGACCGACATCGAGGTTCTGGTCAACGAGAAGGGCGTCATCTACGTCGACGGCAAGCGGACCGACGATACGCGCATCTACCCCGACATGCGAGCGGCCGAACACACCAAGGGCAACAAGCACGTCGCGCTGACCGCCGACGTGAAAGCACCCTACGGCACCATCATCCGAATCCTCGACGCGGCGAAGATGGCCGGTCTGAGCGACGTCGGCTTCGTCACCTCGTAAGTAAGGAACCGCACCCGTGGCCGTCTCCACCCCGCAAGGCGAAGAAGAAGTGATGTCGACGATCAACATCACGCCCTTCACGGACGTGTTGTTGGTCCTGCTGATCATCTTCATCATCCTCGCCTCGGTCATCAAAGAGCCCAAACTCCCCGACGCCTACAACAAGGACAAGGTCCACCCGTCGCAGATCGTCGTGCTGGTCAACGCCAAGAACCAGGTGCAGATCGGTTCGAGCGTCGTCGACCAGATGCAGGCGCAAGAGCAGTTCGCGGAACTGGTCAAGTCGACCGGGAGTGGCCTGAAGACCGTCATCATCAAGGCGGACCCGAAGGCGAGCTTCGGGACGATCCTGCGCGTGATGGACGCGGCGCAGCACGCGCACCTCGACACGTTCGGGTTGGCCAACCACATCCAGGGAACGCCCGAAGGTCAATCGGGGAGCTAGATGGCGACGACTCCGACGCCGCCGAAGCAGCCGAAGCAGCCGCCGAACCCAACGGTCGTGCGGGCGAGGAACTTCCTTGCGTACGGCTTCATCATCTCGATCGCGCTGCACCTCATCCTCGGCCCGTTCGTCAAGTTCCAGCGCTCGCAGACGACCGAAGAGGCACCGCAGCACGTGACGGTCGTGCACGTGCCGACGCCGCCGCCGACCCCCAAGCCGACGCCGACCCCCGCGCCGACGCCACCGCCGACGCCACCGCCCAAGACCACCCCGCCGCCGCAGACGCCCGCGCCGACGCAACCGAAAATCAAGATCAACACGCTCAAGCTCAGCTCGCACAACAGCGGTCCGAGCGAGGTGGCGAACCAGTACACGCACGGCAACACGCAAGGTATCCCGCAGGGTCAAGGCACCGGTCCGCCGGTCGTGGCCCCGCCGGCCACGCCGGCGCCGGCGACGCCCGTGCCGACCCCGACGCCGGCGTCCTGCAAAGTCCCCAACGCCGCCGCCGAGACGGTGAAGGCCGCGACGCCCGACACGCCGGCGATGGCGCAGCAGCAAGGCATCAGTGGGATCGTTCAGGTCGAGGTGGCGCTCGATGAGAACAGCCATATCACCGGCCTGAAGATCTACAGCTCGCCGAGCACCCTGCTCAACGCCGCAGCGCTCTCCGCCGCCCGGCAGTCGACCTTCAAGACCGAGGTCAAGGACTGCGTCCCGGTCGCCGACCACTACCTCTTCAGCGTCGAGTTCGATTCTCAATAACGGGCGGCTCGCAGCCGTAGGCTGCGAACGCGATGGGTTCGGCGCTCGTTAAGAGCGCCGAATCCACTAGAGCACGCCGAGGTCGCGGAGTTTGTACATCATGTCGATGTACCCGAGCAGCTGTTGGTCCTGGGCGTCGGTTCGCTCGGTGAACTCGACGCCGATGCGGTGCTTGCCCAGCGCCGGATCGAAGCGGCACCAGCGAACCGAGCCGATCAAGCGCAGCGCCGGCCGCGGATCACCGCGCAGCTCGAGGCTGAGCTGGAGCTCCTGACCGGAGCGCAGCTCCGGCTCGGAGAGCATCGCCAGGCCGCCTAAGCCGACATCGTACGTTTCGGTGTACGCAGCGGCAAACTCGTCGCCGATCGTGTACGAAACGAGGAGCGGGGCGTCGTTGAGACGGCGGTGGACGCGTCCTTCACTCACTGCCGCGCGGCTTCACCGCCAGCGGGAAAGCTTCCCCTGCGTGCGAACCGACGCGGTCGTGACGTTCGTGCAGGCGATGCTCCTCGCGGTGCTGCAGGGCGTCAGCGAGCTCTTCCCGATCAGCAGTCTCGGCCACACGGTGCTCGTCCCGGCGCTGTTCCGCTGGAACGTCGACGAGGGTTCGGACGCGTTTTTGGCGTTCGTCGTCGCGCTGCATCTGGGGACCGCGCTGGCGCTGGTGGCCTTCTACCGGCGCGACTGGCTCGCGCTTGCCCGTGGGCTGCTCGCGTCGCTGGTCCGCGGGCGCATCGGCGAGGAGCCGAACGAGCGTGTCGCCTGGCTGCTGGTCGCCGGCACGGTCCCGGTCGCCGTCCTCGGCGTGCTGTTCGAGTCGAGTGTCAAGCGGCTCTTCGCCGCGCCGCTGCCGGTCGCGCTGTTCCTGGTCGCCAACGGTGGTCTCATGCTGCTGGGCGAGCGACTGCGGCGCCGCCAGCACGTCAACGCCGGACATCCGTACCGCGCCCTCGATCGCCTCGGTCTGCGGGACGGTGTGCTGGTCGGGCTGGCCCAGTCGTTGGCGCTCTTGCCGGGGATCTCGCGCTCCGGTGCGGCGATCGTCGCCGGGCTGCTGCGCGACCTGCGGCACGAGGATGCAGCCCGCTACTCGTTCCTACTCGCGACCCCGGTGATCTTCGCCGCCGCCGCGCTGGAGATCCCCAAACTGTTCGCGCCCGACGCGCACCTGGTGCTCGTCGAAGCGCTGGCCGGCGCCGCGCTGGCCGGCGTCACCGCCTATGCATCCGTCGCCTTCCTCACCCGCTGGTTCCGGCACAACGATCTGAGCCCGTTCGCGTGGTACTGCATCGTCGCCGGGGCGCTCGCTTTCGCCCTCCTCGTCACGAAAGGCATCGCATGAAGCAGGTCGCCGTCATCCTCGCCGTCGTGTTCCTGATCGTCGCCGTCCTGTACTGGACCGGCCACTTCTATCCGGCCGGCGTCCACACCAAGCACGGCATCGTCGCCGCCGCGCTGGCGCTGCTCTGTCTGGTCTGGTTTCGCTTCCAGAGCGCCTCGTCAAATAGGTAGCTTCGGCTTCGCCGAAGCTACCTATTTCGTACCGATGATGTAGATCTCGTCGTCGTCGGGGGCGACGACCTCGACCTTCGGACGAAAGGCGGAGACGAGGCGCTCGAAGCGGGCGGCCTCGCGCGCGTTCGATTGCAGGATCACGTACGGCGCCGCCTCGGCGGCGGTCATCACCTCGCCGATCGCGCGGTCGTAGCTCGCGTCGTCGTTGACGCGCCCGCCGAAGACCGTGTCGCGATAGAGCCGCTCGACGTTCAGGTACGGATCGCCTTGCCACCACGCTTCCCACATCCAGACCCGCGCGTCGATGCGCTTCGCGCCGCTGCGGCCCGGCGGCGCGAAGTACACCGCGTCGGTGCGCACCGCCCCCAAAGTCGTGTGGAAGTCGCCGCGCCGCACCGTGTTGCGCTTGCCGTTGCCGACGACCCAGCGCTCGGTCTCGCGAATGTAGTGCCAAGCCAACTCGCTGGGCGGAACGTCGACCAGGTCGTCGGGATATTTCGACTTGAGCAGCCAGTGGCACAGGACGTGCCACAGTCCGACGACGGCCAAGCCCGTCTGCCCGTCGCTGCGCAAGCCGTGCACGTTGGCGTGCCACACACCGAGATACCGGCACTGATCCTCGCTGAAGAAGACGCCGTCCCAGGCGCGGAACAGATCGGTCGGGTAGATGCGGCCGGGCAACATCTCGACCACCTCGGCGACCTCGGCGTCGCGCAGGATCGTGAAGTCGTTGACGACCAACCCTTCGCCGGCGCGGACGAACCACTCGAGCAGGTCGGCGCCGTGGACGGCGATCCCGTGTCGCTTGAGCGCGTTGAGGTGCATCGGCAGGCCCATGAACGGATCGATGACGCTGCGGATCTCGCGCGCCTGGCACAGGTCGAGCAGCCGGCTCCCCGAGATGCGCCGAGTGCGGGCCGGAAGATCGATCACGTCGGCACTCCGATGACCGCGAGGTACGCGCGGGCGACCTCAGGGTGGAACTGCGAACCTGCCGCGGCGGAGACGCGGCGGGGCGCGTCGATCGCCGGGAGCGACTCGACCGCGAGCGCCAAGCCCAAGATGCCGGCCAGCGGCTCGACGCCGCCGTCCTCGTGCCACGCGCCCGAAGCCGCCAGATGCGGCGCGTCGGCGGCGAAGCCGGGGACCGACGCCGCGATCGCCGCGGCCCGGTTCGCCTCGGCGCTGCGCCGCTCGCGCGCGAACCGCGAGAGCGGGTCGAAGTCGTCGGGGTCGGTCTCGGGCGTGGCCCGGCCCAGCGCCAGCAGCCGCGCCAGGTGAGCGGCGTGCGCACCGTCGACGGGCAGCCGCTCGGCGAGCATCTCAGCGACGTGGACGAGCCGGGCGGTGCGCCCGATCGTGCGGTGGTCGCGGGCGTCGAGCCGGACGACCAGGTCGGCCAGCAGCGCCGCTTCATCGGTCGGACGGACGTCGGGATCGAACGGCTGGTCCCAGGTGGGCACCGAGGCGACGAATTCCCGAAACGCGCGCACGAGTTCGACCCGGTAGAGGCGCCCGCTCTCGCCGATGACCGTGAACAGCGCTTCGGGGGCCGCGCGTGGGCCGTCGGGATCCTCCATCGCCGCGAGGAACGCGTGGGCGATCCCGAGCGCTGCCGCCTCGGTCGGGATGCCGTCCCAACGCAACCGGTCGGGGATGCCGGTCCCGTCGTCGTGCTCGGCGTGCCAGCGCAGCGTGTCGGCGGCCCGCGCCGGGAGGCCCGCCATCCCGGCCACGATGCGCGCGCCGTGCAACGGCGCGTCGGCCTCGAAGAGCAGTCGCACGTGCTGGTCGGCGCCGGGCGGCGGGACGACCCCGAGCAAGCCGATGTCGGCCAGCGCCCCGGCGACCCACACGGCACCGAGCAGGTCCTCGCCGACGCCCCGCTGCAGCGCGAAGCGCGCCGCCAGCGCGGCGCGGCGGCGCCCGAAGCCGAGCGACCGCCCCGCCAACGCGTCGCCGACGGCGCTATAGAGTCCCACGACGCCGTCGGGGGCGGAGTTCATCGCAGACCGGCCGTCAGGGGAACAGGAACCGTCATCTTTGTCGGACCACGTTCACCGCACCGTGCTGAAACCCTCACCTGCGAGCGATCCCGGCGTACGCGAAGGCCTGGTGGGAGCGATCGGCGGCACGCCGCTCATCGCGCTCCCGAAGCTTTCGGCGGCGCTCGGTCGCACCGTCCTGGGCAAGGCGGAGTTTCTCAACCCCGGCGGATCGGTCAAGGACCGCGCCGCCCTGGGGATCATCAGCGACTTCGAATCGCGCGGCGCCTTGCAGCCGGGCGGCGTGGTGGTGGAAGGGACGGCCGGCAACACCGGGATCGGGTTGGCGCTGGTGGGCAACGCGCGCGGCTACCGGACGATCATCGTCATGCCGGACGACCAAGCCCCTGAGAAATACGCGCTGTTGCGGACGTTCGGCGCGGAGCTGCACGTCGTCGCCGCGGTCCCGTTCGCCGACGAGAACAACTACTACCACGTCGCCCGACGGATCGCCGCGCGGACGCCCGGCGCGGTCTGGGCCAACCAATTCGAGAACACGGCCAACCGGGAAGCGCACGAGCGTACGACCGGACCCGAGCTGCTGGTGCAGAGCGGCGGACGACTCGATGCGTTCGTCGCCTCCGCCGGGACCGGCGGGACGATCGCCGGCGTCAGCCGCGCGCTCAAGGCCGCCGACGAGCGGATCCGGATCGTCCTGTGCGATCCGTACGGCTCGGCGCTGTTCGCCTACGTGAAGACCGGGACGCTGGCGGTCGAAGGCGATTCGGTCGTCGAGGGGATCGGGATCAAGCGCATCGTGGCGAACTTCGCCGGTGCGATGGTCGACGACGCCGTGCGCGTCGACGATCGCACGATGGTCGCGATGGCGCACTGGCTGTTGCACGAAGAGGGGCTATTCGTGGGTGGTTCCGCCGCGCTCAACGTCGCCGGGGCGGCGCGCTACGCCCGCACGCTGCCCGCCGGCAGCCGCATCGCGACGATCCTCTCCGACGGCGGCGACCGCTATCGCTCGCGCCTCTACGACCCCACTTGGCTGGCCGAGAACGACCTCACCGTCGACGCAACCAGTTTGGATTTTTTGTGAAACCACGCCTTTCGCACGTGGCGGCGGATGGGTCGTTGACGATGGTCGACGTCGGGGCCAAGCCGGCGACGGCGCGCACGGCCCGGGCCGTCGCGCGCGTGCGGATGGTGCCGGCGGCGGCGGAGGCGCTGCGCGCGGCGACGCTGGCGAAGGGCGATGCGTTCGCGGCCGCGCAACTCGCTGGGATCATGGCGGCGAAGCGCACCGACGAGCTGATCCCGCTCGCCCACCCGCTCGCGGTCGGTGCCGTCGAGGTCGCATTCGGCTGGGACGACGCGACGACGCTGCGCATCGAGACCCGCGCCAGCGCCTTCGGCCCGACCGGCGTCGAGATGGAGGCGCTGGTCGCCGCGACCATCGCCGCGCTGACGATCTACGATATGTGCAAGGCGCTCGACAAGGGGATCGTCGTCGAGAGCGTACGGCTGCTCGAGAAGACGGGTGGAAAATCGGGGACGTGGCAGGCGACGTGAGCGCCGCAGCCGATCGCCCGGTAGCCGTCATCGTCCTCTCCGACCGCGCCGCCAGCGGCGCGCGCCCCGATGCGTGCCTGCCGGCCGTGCGCGAGGCGCTCGCCGGCACGCCGCTGTGCGTCGACGACGAACGGATCCTGGCCGACGACGCGGCGGCGCTGCAAGCGGCGCTGATCGAGCTGTGTGACGGGCCGACGCGGCTCGTGCTCACCTCCGGCGGGACCGGCGTCGCACCACGCGACCGCACGCCGCAAGCGACCGCGGCCGTGCTCGACTACGAGGTGCCGGGGATCGGTGAGGTGATGCGCTCGGCCTCGCTGCGGATCACCCCGGGGGCGATGCTCTCGCGCGCGATCGCCGGCGTGCGCAACCGGTCGTTGATCGTCAACTTGCCGGGCAGCCCGAAGGCGGTCCGCGAGACGCTGGCCGCGATCTTGCCTGCGCTGCCGCACGCGCTCGACTTGCTTGCCGGCGACGAAGCCGACCGCCATCCGACCGGGTTGGATACGAAGTGACCTTCCAAGCGGCGCAGTCCTATCTGCTCGGACTGATCAACGAGACTGCCTCGGGGCGGATGCCGAACCGGCTCGAGCGGTTCCGCGCCTTCTTGGCCGCGCTGGGCGACCCGCAGGACCGCTACCCGACGATCCACGTCGCCGGCACGAGCGGGAAGGGTTCGACCGCGACGATGCTCGCGGCGGCGTTGCAGGCGGCCGGGAAACGCACCGGCCTCCACACCAAGCCGCACCTCGAGAGCGTGACCGAGCGCGCCCGGATCGACGGCGTCGCGATCGCCGAGGAGACCTTCGGCGACCTCATCGGCGAGCTGCGCACCGCGGTCGACCGGATCGCGTACGAGTACGGCAACCCGACCTATTACGAGACGTTGCTGGCGCTCGCGTTCCTGTGGTTCGCCAGCGAAGCCGTCGACATCGCGGTGATCGAAGCCGGCGTCGGCGGCCGGCTCGACGGGACCAACGTGCTGCTGCCGCAGGTCGCGATCATCACCAACGTCGGGTTCGACCACGTCGACATCCTCGGTTCGACACTCGAGGAGATCGCGCGCGACAAGGCCGGGATCGCCAAGCCCGGCGTCCCGCTGGTCAGCGACGTGCGGCCGGGCCCGGCACGCGAGCAGATCGAGCGCGCCTGCGCCGCGGCCGGCGCGCCGTTCATCTCGGTCGCCGACACGGTGCGCGTCGAGCCGCAGCGCGGCGAGCGGTACGGTCAGTCGTTCTCGGTGGTGACGCCGGAGGATCGCTACGAGATCGCGCTGCCGGTGCTGGGCGGCTTCCAGCAGCGCAACGCCGCGACCGCGATCCGCGCGCTCGAGCAGCTCGCGCCGTCGCTGCGGCCCGGACGCGAGGCGATCGAAGCCGGGCTCGCGCGCACGATCATCCCCGGCCGGATGGAGTTCTTCCCCTCGCACCCGGGTGTCGTCTTCGACATCGCGCACAACGGCGACAAGGCGGCCGGTCTCGCGCACGCGCTGCAGCAGACGTTCCCCGACCGGCACTTCACCTTCGTCATGGCGGTCGGCGAGTCGAAGGACGCGCTCGAGGTGATCCGTCCGTTCGTCGCGTTGGGCGGATCGTCGTTCATCTTCACCAGCTTCTCGGTGCCCGGGCGGCAGGCGTCGCGGCCGCAGCGACTCGCCTCGATTGCTGGCGAGCTGGGGGCCTGGGGCCGCGCGATCGCCGATCCGGTCGAAGCGTTCTCGATCGCGCGGCGCAACGCCGAGGCGGACGACATCATCGTGGTGACCGGCTCGACGTTCGTCGTGGCGACGCTGCGCGGTTGGTGGGTCGCCAACGTCATCTCGAATGTCTAGCCGGGCGGGCGCCGCCGTGCGCGGCGCACTGCGCGCGCGCGGCCGTGTGCTGCCGTGGGGTGTACGCACGTATGTCATGGGGATCGTCAACGTCTCGCCCGACTCGTTCTCGGGTGACGGTGACCTCGATCCCGCCGCCGCGGCCGCGCACGCGGTGGCAGCGCTGGCGGAGGGGGCCGACATCATCGACGTCGGCGCCGAGTCGACGCGGCCGGGGAGCCGCCCGATCGACGAGGCGACCGAACTCGGCCGGCTGCTGCCGGCGCTGGCGGCGATCCGCGCCGCCGTGCCGCAGGCGATCGTCTCGGTCGACACGTTCAAACCGGGCGTGTTCCGCTCGGCGGTCGCGGCCGGCGGCGACCTGCTCAACTCGATCTGGGGAGCGCCGCCGCCGCTCGTCGCCGCCGCAGCGGAGCTGGGCACGCCGCTGGTCGTCATGCACAACAAGGCCGTCGCGGTCTACGAGCGCGACGTCGTCGACGAGCTGCTCGCCTTTCTCGAGGCAGCCGCGACGCGTTGCGTGCGGGCCGGGATCCCGCCCGAGCACGTGATCCTCGACCCGGGGATCGGCTTCGGGAAGTTGCCCGAACACAATCTGGCCGTGCTGCGCGCGCTGCCGCGGCTGGTCGCGCTCGGCTTCCCGACGCTGATCGGGACCTCGCGCAAGTCGACCATCGGCAAGCTGACCGGCCGTGAGGTCGACGCGCGCGAGTTCGGCACCGCCGCGACCGTCGCGCTCGCCGTCGCGGCGGGGATCGACGTCGTGCGCGTCCACGACGTCGCCGAACAGCGCGACGTGGTGCGCGTCGCCGACGCCGTCGTGCGCGGCTGGCGTCCCGACGGCTGGACCGAAAAGCTGCCGTGAGGCGCGCGGCGCGCCTCGACACCATCGAGATTCGCGGCATCCGCACCTGGGGACACCACGGCGCGAACCCCGGCGAGCAGGACGTCGCGCAGCCGATCGACGTCGATCTCGCAATCGAGCTGGATCTCTCCGCCGCCCGCGCGAGCGACCTGCTGGCCGATACCGTCAGCTACGCCGACCTCCACGCGCTGGTCGTCGACGTCGTCGCGCCCGAACGGTTCGCGCTGCTCGAGCGCCTCGGCGAGGTGATCCTCGACGCCGTCATGCGCGATCCACGCGTCGTTCGCGCCCGCATCGCGCTGGCCAAGCCGAACCTGCTCGGCGGCGCGACCCCGGTCGTCACGTTGGCGCGCGAGCGCTGACGCGTGGCGCGCGCCGCCATTGGGATCGGCTCCAACGTCGGCGACGCGGCGGCGCACGTGCGGCGCGCGTTCGCGCGGCTCGATGAGATCGGGACGGTGCTGGCGCGCTCGTCGCTGTACCGCACGGCACCGTGGGGCCTGGCGGAGCAGGCGCCGTTCGTCAACGCGGCGGCACTGGTCGAGACGGAGCTTGCGCCGCACGTGCTGCTCGCGGCGCTCAAGCGGATCGAGACCGAGGAAGGTCGCGTCGCGACCGTCCGCTGGGGGCCGCGGGTGCTCGACCTGGACATCCTCACCTACGGCGACCTCGAGCTGGCCGGCCCGGACCTGGTGATCCCGCACGCGCACCTGCGCGAGCGCGCCTTCGCGCTCGTCCCGCTGGCCGAGATCGACGCTCGCTTCGCTTCACTGCGCGACGCGCTGCCGCCCGGGGAGCGCGCGGGCGTTGTCGAAGTCGAGCCGCGATGAGACGTCCGGCCGCAGCCGTGCTCGCCTGCGCCCTCGCCGCACTCCCTGCCGCCGCCCGTGCCGACGCTTTCTCATCGGTCTCGATCGGCGTGCACGTCAGCTCGATCGGCGACGGGCTCACGCTCGAGAAGCCGTTCCTGTACGACTTCAGTCTGCGCTTGGAGACGAATACGCTCAGCCAGTCCCAGCAGACCAGCTACAGCCACACGCCGTACACGACGACCTCACGCTTTCGCAACGTCGCGGTGCTCGGCGATTTTCGTCCCTACGGTGGACGCTGGCGGATCAGCGGCGGCCTGCTCTTCGGGAGCGACGAGATCGACAACGTCGCTCGGCTGGGCAGCAGCGGTACGGCGCAAGTCGGCAACGGCGTCTACCCGGTCAGCGGGATCGGGATTTTACGCTCGCGGGTGGCCTTCGACCATCCCGGTCTGTATGCCGGCGTCGGGACGGGGACCGGGCTGATCCGCGGCTTCGCGCTGACCGTCGACGGCGGCATCTTGGTCCGCGACGGGACCGCCAGCGCCAGCGCGACCGGTCCGCTCAACACGAATCCCGCCTTTGCGGCCAACCTCGCCGCGCTGAGCGGCGCTTTGCGCACCCGCGTCGTCACCCCGGTCGCTTCGGTCGGGCTCATTTATCGGCCGTAACCCGGATCCCCCGGTGAGTGATGCGCACCTACGGTGCAGAGTCGAGGACCTGGTCCGCTGCACTCTCGCCGGAGCGCACGGCGCCTTCCATGAGTCCGTGCATCTCCGTCGCGTATTCGCTGGCGGCCCAGTGAATGCGGCCCGCCGGTTCGCGCAACGCCGGTCCGTAATTGGTGAGCGCGCCGGGAGCGAAGTGGGCGATCATGCCGCCGAGCGACCATTCTTGCGCGGTCCAGTCCGTTTCCAGATGCGCCCTCGGCGATAAGGCTTTGGAGCCGTATCGCGCAGCGAGCGCGCGCAGCCAGATGTCGCGGCGTTCCGCCGGATCGAGCGTCGCCGCCTCGATCGCTTGGGGCCCGAACATATAACTGCTGAGTATGCCCGGCTTTCCTGAACGAGGCGATTGATCGAGCGCTACCGGGACGGGCAAGTCCGGAGCGACGCTCATCCCGGACAGCCCGTCGTTGCGCCAAAACGGCTCATCGTAGATCGTGACGCCGCGCAGGGCCGCTCCGCTCAGCATGCGGCGCAGCAGCTGCGAATGCGGGGGGGGAAGCATCGGCTCGTACTCGATCCGGCTGGCCAACAGCGGGGGAACCGCAACGATGACCCGCCGCGCCTCGACCGTAAGCCGGTCCGAGACGATTTCCACTCCCGCACCGGTCCGGCTGATCCGCCGCACGGGAGACGAAAGGTGCAGCGCATCGCCAAGCTTCGCGGCTAGCCGGATAGCCAGCTCCGGTGCTCCGCCGTCGACCAAGTGCGTCTCGGTGTTCGTCGCGTCGACGAAATAGTCAAAGCTTCCGCCGCCGCGGGCGAGCACGAGCGAGCCAAGCAGCGAAACTTCGTCTGGATCGACGCAAAACAGCGTCGTCATCGTCGTGTCGATCAGCTTTCGCGCCAACGCGGAAGGCACGTTCCACGGCGAACCAAACCACGCACCGAGCGTCTGCGAATCCAGCGCTCTCGCGCCGCTCGCCTTCCAAGGCTCATCGATTGGTAGGCGTTTCACCATGCGGTCGAGCCGCCAGAATGCGAGCCCTAGGCTGAGCAGCGCAAAGAGATCGATTTTTGGCGTGCCGCGGTACCGCCGGTTCACACCGTCCAGGTGCATGATCGTGTCGCCTAGCTCGTATTGCGGATAGGGCTCAAGCCCGAATTCGCGGCACAGCGCGAACATTCGATCCTGGCGTTTGCCCAGCCACGTCCCGCCCACAGAAACGACGGTTCCGTCGGCGGCCGGCCGGTTCCAGACCCGTCCGCCCACGCGATCGCGAGCTTCGAGCACCACGGTCGCGTGTCCGCGATCCTGGAGTCGCCGCGCCGCAGAGAGGCCGGCGAACCCCGCGCCCACGACGCAGTACTCCGTCTGCACCGTTCCGTACCGTCTTAGCTGCGCGCGGCGACGACCGGTTCGTAGACGCGGCGCGCGATGAAGATATCGAGCAGCTCGCGGTCGATCTTGCCGCGCTCGGCGAATTCCTTGACCAGGATGTCGAGCGCGCGCTCGACGGTGATCGCCGGCTTGTAGGGCCGGTCGTTGGCGGTCAGCGCGTCGAAGACGTCGCTGATCGTGAGCAGCCGAACCTGCGGTGCGATCTCGTTGCCGCGCAGCCCGCGCGGATAGCCGGTGCCGTCGAGGTGCTCGTGGTGGCCGTACGCCAGCTCGGCGACGTTGCGCCAGGGTGTGCGGGCCCACGGGATCTCGCGCAAGAAGTAGAACGACTGCGTGACGTGCTGTTCCATCGCGCGGCGTTCGTCGCCCGAGAGCGAGCCGCGCGGGATGCGCAGAAAGGCCAGCTCCGCCTCGTCGAGCAGCGGCCGCTCGCGTTCCAGCTCGCGGTACGTCATGCGAGCGAGTGCGTCGAGGACGTCGCCGATCTCGGCGGCGACGACGCGCGGCTCGTTGGCGCCCTCGACCGCGGCGAGCAGCTCGCGCAACTGCGCCCGCCGGCGCTCGTCGGTACTCTGCTCGATGGCCAGCAGGAAGCGCAAGCGGATCGTATCGAGCCGGCCGTCGGGCAGCTTCTTGGCCTTGCCGAAGATGTACTCGGGGACGGCGACCTTCCCGAAGTCGTGCAGCAGCGCGGCGTAGCGCATCTCGCGCAGCTGGTCGACGTCGAAGTGGAGATCGGCCAGCGTGCCGGTCGCGATCGAGTTGATCGTCTCGGCTTGCAGGACGGTCAGCTCGGCGACGCGCTCCGAATGACCCATCGTCGACTTGTCGCGCACCTCGATCGCCTTGACCGAGGCGCGCACGAACTGCTCGAAGAGGTCTTGGATCGCGTCGACCAGCGCTTTGTTCTCGAGCGCGACGCCGGCCTGCGAGGCCAGCGAGCGCAGCACGCGCTCGTCGCGATCGGTGAACGGCTCGACGACCGCCTCGGTCTCGGCCGGCGAGGCGAGGACGATACCAAACTCGGGCTTGCGATTGAGCAGCATGATGACGCCGACGATGGCGTTCTGGTGATCGCGCATCGGGACGGCCAGCACGGACTTCGTGCGGTAGCCGTTGGCGTGGTCGAAGCTGCGGTTGAAGCGGTATTCGGCGTCGTCGGGGATGGTGTACGCGTCGGCGATGCGGACCGTCTCACCGCTGAGCGCGACGTAGCCGGAGATCGAGGTGCGCGAGAGTGGCAGGACGGCGCCCAAATACGTCCCGCGATCGTGCGGTCCGGTCTGCGCGACCGCGAAGCGCAGGACCCGCTCGCCCTCGTCGCCGTCCTCGAGCATGTAGAGCGAGCCCGAGTCGGCGTGGGTCAACTCGCGGGCGCTGCGCACGATCGCCCCTTGCAGCTTGACGATGTCGCGCTCGGCGGAGAGCGCCAAGCCGATCTGCAGCAGATGGTCGGTCTCGCCCTGGAGCGCCTGGACCTCTTGGCGGGCCGCCAGCCCGGCCGCCGTGGCGCGCACGGTCGCGATCAGGGCCGGAGCCTGCAGCGGAGCGACGATCCAACCGGCGACGTGCGGGTTCTCGGCCAGCCAGGCGGCGCGGGTCCGCTGCTCGGCGAGGACCACGATCGCCGCCCGCTGGGACTGCGCCAGTGCCGCCAGCGCCCGCTCGACGATCGCCCGGGGGCCCAAGTTCAGCAGGCGTCCCTCGTCGATCAGGTAGACGATCGGCGCGCCGCCGTCAGCCGGGGCATACGGAAACGCGGCCGCCATATGCATGATGCCGGCGGCGTCGAGCGCCGCGGCCGCCGGGCCGAGCGCCAAACCCTGGGGATAGACGAGCGCGAACGAGGGATCGGCTACGACGGTACTCGAGATAGCCATACCTCCTTGTAAGCGGATAGTTCCACGCCGAGCGCTGATCGCCCCGGGGGCGGCGCCGGTGGGGCGTCGAACCCGCAGCCGGATGACCGAAGACGTGATCGCCAAGCGCGCTCGCGCGCTGGCGGGTGCCCTGGCCGAGAGCGGCTTCGCCCGGCTGCGCATCCGCGACGGCGAGACCGAGATCGAGCTGCGCCGCGCCTCCCGTATCGCCCCCGCCGCCCCGCGGCCGGAGTCGCCGGCCGCCGAAGGCAGCGACCGGATCGCGGAGCGGACCCCGGAGCGCCACGCCGACGTCATCGCCAGCGACGTGGTTGGGGTAGTCCGTCTGCTGCGGCCCGCGCTGCACGAGGGCCAGGAACTCGACGGCGACCGGGACCTGGCCTACGTCGAGGCGCTCGGCATCCGCAACGCCGTGCGCTCCCGCGGCGCCGGCCGGATCTCCGCCGTCCTAGTCACCGACGGTCAACCCGTCGAATACGGCCAACCTCTCTTCACCGTAGAGCGCTAGTGTTCAAGAAAGTCTTGATCGCGAATCGTGGCGAGATCGCGTTGCGGATCAACCGGGCCTGTCACGAGCTGGGTGTCGCGACCGTCGCGATCTTCTCCGAGGCCGATCGCAACTCGTTGCACGTGCGCTACGCCGACGAGGCGTTCTGCGTCGGCCCCGGGCCGGTCGTGCGCTCGTACCTGAACATCCCTAATATCATCAGCGCGGCGCTGATCAGCGGCTGCGATGCGATTCACCCCGGTTACGGCTTCTTGGCTGAGAACGCGCGCTTCGCCGAGATCGCCGCCGACCACCGGTTGACCTTCATCGGCCCCTCGCCGTCGGTCATCGCCGCGATGGGCGACAAGGCGACGGCGCGGCGGCTGATGCGCGAGGCCGGCATCCCGACGACGCCGGGCAGCGACATCGTCGCGTCGGCCGAGGAGGCGCGCGCGATCGCCGAGGAGATCGGCTACCCGGTCCTGCTCAAGGCGACAGCCGGCGGCGGCGGCAAGGGGATGCGTGAGGTCTACGCCCCCGAGGAACTAGCGACGGCCTTCGCGACCGCCCGCGCCGAGGCCGAGGCGTCGTTCAAAGACGGTCGGATGTACGTCGAGAAGCTGATCGTCAACCCGCGTCACATCGAGGTACAGGTGCTGGCCGACGAGCACGGCGGCGTCGTCCACCTCGGCGAGCGCGACTGCTCGGTGCAGAAACCCTCGCACCAAAAGCTGATCGAAGAGGCGCCGGCGCCGGCGCTCGACCCGGCCTTGCGCGACCGGCTCCACGACATCGCGCTGACCGCGACGCGCGCGGTCGGCTACACCAACGCCGGGACGCTCGAGTTCTTGGTCCACGGCGAGCAGCTTTATTTCATGGAGATGAACACCCGCATCCAAGTCGAGCACCCGGTGACCGAACTGGTCTACGGCGTCGACCTGGTCAAGGAGCAGGTCCGCATCGCGGCCGGCGAGCCGCTCGGCTTCGCGCAGGAAGACATGCACCCGCACGGCCACGCGATCGAGGTGCGCGTCAACGCCGAAGACGCCGACCACAACTTCGCCCCGGCGGCCGGCCTCTTGACCACGGTCGTCTTCCCGGGCGGTCCGGGGATCCGGGTCGACACCCACGTCTACGGCGGCGCGGTGGTCCCGCCGTTCTACGATTCGATGCTGGCCAAGATCGTCGCCGTCGGACGCACGCGCGAGTCGGCGATCCTGCGGATGGAACGCGCGCTGGGCGAGACGCGTATCGAGGGCGTGAAGACGACGGTCGACTTCGCCCGCGAACTGCTGGGGGACCCGGAGTTCCGCGCCGGCGGCGTCGGCGTCGGCTGGTTGCCGGCGTTCTTGGCGCGGAGGGCGCAGCCGGTCTGATCATGGCCTCCACCTCACGCCGGCACGCCCGCGAGCTCGCCTTGCAGGCGCTGTACGGCACCCAGGTCGGCAAGCGCGCGCCGGACGAGATGCTGACCGAGACGCTCGCCCGCATCGACGCCACCGAGACGCGCGACTTCGTGCGCGATCTCGTGCTCGGCACGCTCGAGCACGCGGCGGAGTCCGACGCGCTCGTCGCGCCGTTACTCGAAGGCTGGACGCTCGACCGGCTGCCGACGATCGACCGCATCCTGCTGCGCACGGCGGTCTTCGAGCTGGCGCACCGCAAGGAGACCGAGCCGGCCATCGTCCTCAACGAGGCGGTCGAGCTGGCCAAGAAGTTCTCGACCGAGGACTCCGGCCGCTACGTCAACGGCGTGTTGGGACGACTGCTCGCCCGGATGTCCAGCGCGTGAGCCGCGCCGTGGCTCGGCCCCGCGTGCCGGCGCGCCGCCGCAAGGGCGGCGGCCCCAACTGGGGGACCGCCCTGCGGTCGCTGGGGATCATCGTGCTGTTCGCGGCCTTGCTGGGCGTCGGCATCGTGGCCGGGATCGTCGCGTCGTACTCGCGCAACCTGCCCGACATCAGCCGGATGGCCGACTACCAGCCGTCCCGCTCGACGCGCGTCTACGCGCGCGATGGGGTGCTCTTGGCCAACCTGTACCGCGAGAACCGGATCTGGGTGCCGATCGACCACGTCCCGATCCGCGTGCGCGACGCCTTCATCGCGACCGAGGACGCGCACTTCTATCAGCACCACGGCGTCGACTTCGGCGGCATTCTGCGCGCCGCGTTCGCCGACTGGCGCCACCAACGGCTCCAAGGCGCCTCGACGATCACACAACAGCTCGCGCGCGGCCTGTTCCTCTCGAACGAGGTCTCGTTCTCGCGCAAGATTCAGGAAGCGCTGCTGGCGATCGAGATCGAGCGCTACTACACGAAGGACGAGATCCTCGAGCGCTACCTCAATTTGATCTACTTCGGCTCGGGCGCCTACGGCGTCGAGGCGGCGGCGCATACCTATTTCGGGACCGACGTCGGCCGGCTCTCGCTCGCGCAGGCGGCGATCCTGGCCGGGTTGCCGGCCGCGCCGTCGGACTACTCGCCGTATGTCGACATGGCGCGCGCCAAGGAGCGCCAACACCACGTCTTGCAGCGTATGGTCGACGCGGGCTTCATCACCCAAGTGCAGGCCGACGAAGCGTACGCGGCTCCGCTGAACCTGATCGGCGAGCGTCCGCAGGGGCTCCAATCGTACCGCTACCCTTACTTCACGACCTACGTGACGCATCTGCTCGAAGGCCAGTTCGGCACGCAGGCGACCTTCGAGAGCGGGCTGCAAGTCTACACGACGCTCGACCCGGCGATGCAACAGGCCGCCGAAGAGGCCGTCAGCTGGGGGATCGCCCAGGCCGGCGCGGAGGGGATCAACGCGCACCAAGGCGCGTTGGTCGCGCTCAAGCCGTCGACCGGCGAGATCCTAGCGATGGTCGGCGGCGCGACGCCGTTCTCGATCAAGAACCAGTTCAATCGCGCCTGGCAGGCGCGCCGTCAGCCCGGTTCCTCGTTCAAGGTCTACGTCTACACCGCCGAGATCGACGCCGGCCATCCGCCGACGACGGTCGTCGACGACTCGCCGATCAGCTTCCCGATGGGCAACGGGACGCGCTGGACGCCGCAAGACGACGACAACAAGTACCTCGGCCCGATCACGCTGCGTGAGGCGCTGGCGCTCTCGCGCAACGTCGCCGCAGTCAGGCTCGCGCAGGACCTGGGGATCGACCGAGTGATCGAGTACGCCAAGCGGATGGGTGTGACCGCGACGCTCGAGCCGAACCTCTCGCTCGCGCTGGGATCCTCCGGCGTCTCGCCGCTCGACCAGGCCACCGGCTACGCGACGCTCGCCGACGGCGGGATTCACATCACGCCCTCGCCGATTCGCATCGTGCGCGACGCGCTGGGGACACCGGTGCTCGACAACACCTATCCCGAGCAGACCGAGGTCGTCAGCGCCGGCGTCGCCTACGTGATGACCTCGATGCTCGAGTCGGTCATCACCTCGGGGACCGGCTACCCGAACGCGGACATCGGTCGCCCGGCGGCGGGCAAGACCGGCACGACCTCGAGCTTCCGCGACGCCTGGTTCGTCGGCTTCACGCCCGATCTGGTCGCGGCGGTCTGGATCGGCAACGACGATTACTCGCGCATGCGCGAGTCGTACGGCGGCAACATCCCGGCCCGCATCTGGGCGCGCTTCATGAAGCGCGCGCTGGCCAAGACGCCCAAGCACGACTTCGTGTTTCCGGGTGGCGAGGTGAGCAAGGTGCGTCTGTGCGGCACCGGCAAAGTCGAGGTCTTCTTGACTGGGACCGAGCCACACGATCTGTGTACGCTCCCGCTCACGCCGGCCACGAAGCCCTCTGCCGGGCCGGGCGAGCAGCTGCGTGCGGCGCCGGCGGTGCCGCTGGCACCGGTCGCCGTGCCGGCGACTCCGGCGACCGACAGCGTCGGTGACGGGACGCACTCGGTGCCGATCGGCCCGGCCGACGCGACGCCTCCGCCATGATCTCCTCGCGCGATTGGTCGACCGTCCGCGTCGTCGGCGTAGCGCGGCTGGCGAACTACCTCAAGCGCAAGCTCGAGAACGACGCGAACCTCGCGCTGCTCGGCGTAAAGGGCGAAGTGACGAACCTGCGCGTGCAGGCCAGCGGGAGCTGGAACTTCGACGTCAAGGACCGCGAGGCGGTGCTGGCGTGCTTCGCCTTCCCGAGCGATGCGGCGACCTTCCCGCCGGTGCGCAACGGCGAGGCGATCGTCGTCTACGGGCGGGTCTCGACCTTCGAGAAGCGCAGCACGTATCAGCTCGTCGTGCGCCACCTCGAGCAGGAAGGGGTCGGCGTACTCGCCGCGCGGGTCGAGGAGCTGCGGCGCAAACTCGATGGCGAAGGACTGTTCCGCGACGAACGCAAGCGCCCGCTGCCGCGCTATCCGTTCCGCGTCGTGCTGGTCGGCTCGGCGAGCGGTGACGGGACGCGCGATTTCCTCACCCAAGCGCGTACCCGCGCACCCCAGGTACAGGTCGAGCTGGTCGAGGCGCCGGTCCAGGGCGACGTCGCACCGCAGATCGTCGCGGCGCTGCGCGCCGCCGCCGCGCGCGCACCGGACTTGATCGTGCTCGCGCGCGGCGGCGGTTCGTTCGAGGATCTGCTGGTGTTCAACGACGAGCGCGTCGTGCGCGCGATCGTGGCCTCGCCGATTCCGGTCGTCACCGCGATCGGTCACGAGTCGAACAGCTCGCTGGCCGACTTCGCGGCCGATCATCAGGCGCCGACACCGTCGACGGCGGCGCAGACCGTGCTGCCGCGCCGCGACGACCTGCTGCGCGAGCTGCGCCGCGACCGCGAGCACCTCGCCGCCGCCCTGCGCGCGCGGGTGGTGCAGGCGCGCAGGACGCTCGAACGCATCGAGCACCGCACGCCGCTGGCCGACCCGGGGCTGCTGCTGGCTGCACGCCGCCAGCGCCTCGATGCCGCCGCCGCCGGCGTGCGGCGCGCCTTCGACCGCGGGGTGGCCCGGCGCCGCGCGCGGCTGGTCGCGGCCGAGCGCGCCTTTCTGCGGCGTTCGCCGGACGCGTTGCTGGCGGCGCGCCGCGAGCGGTTGGCGAACCTGCGGGCGCGACTGGTGCCGGCCTTCCTCAGCGTGCGGCGCGCGCAGCGCGACGCGCTGGAGCGGCGGCTCGACGGGGCGTTCGGGCGGGTCGTCGAGCGCGCCGGACGGCGGTTGGCGGTCGTCACGGCGCGGCTCGGCGGAGCCGATCCGACGGCCCTGCTGCGGCGCGGCTACGCGATCGTGGCGCGCGCCGACGGGCGCGTGGTGCTCGACCCCGCGGACGCGCCGCCCGGGACGCGCCTGCGCGTGCAGGTCGCTCGCGGAGAGCTCGCGGCGCGCGTCGAAGCGGAAGGAACGGATGGCGGACAACAAATCGGCCTCTTTTGAGGCGTCGCTGGCCCGGCTGCAGGAGATCGTCGGCGAGCTCGAACGCGAGGGCGTCGAGTTGGAGCGCGCCGTCACGCTCTTCGACGAGGGCCGCACGCTGATCGCGCAGTGCGAGAAGATGCTCGCGGTCGCGGAGGAGCGCCTGCGTCAGGTCGCCGCCCCCGACGCCGTCCCCGTCCCTGCGAACGGTCCCGACGACGACCTCGATGCCGAGGACACGCCCTTCTAGTCGTGCTCACCGGCGAAGAATCTGACTCCGTCATCGACGGCCTCGTCGCCAACGCCGTCGCGCATGAAGCCGATTTCGAGGGGCCGCGGGCGGTCGTCCCGGCGCGGCACGTCGCGATCGTGACCTGCATGGACTCGCGGATCGACACCTTTCGGATCTTCGGGCTCGACTCGGGCGAGGCGCACATCTTGCGCAACGCGGGCGGCCTGGTCACCGACGACGTGCTGCGCTCGCTGGTGCTCTCGCAGCGCCTGTTGCAGACGCGTGAGGTCGTCGTCATGCACCACACCGAGTGCGGGCTGCACGGTGCGGACGAAGCGGGGTTGCGGGCTGCGATCGTGGCCGAGACGGGGCGCACCCCGCCCTACGAGTTCGGCGCCTTCGCCGACGTCGACGAGGCGGTGCGGCGGGCCATCACTCGGGTCCGCGAGCATCCGTTCCTCCCACACCGCGACCGGGTCCGCGGCTTCGTCTACGAGGTCGACCGCGGGCACCTGCGAGAGGTCGCGACCTAGCCCCTCTCGAGGACCCTCGCAGGAGAGACCTCCTGCTTTGCAGCGAGGGGCTTGCACCGGTCCCCCGGGAGGCGTGCTCGGCGTCACATCAGAAGGTACAGGCGGCCGGGTCCCCCCGGCACGGTATGCTGCACGCTCATCCTTCAGATGCGAGCGCGGTTCGACTTCTGTCCGTCCGAGGAGTGACTCACATGCGCAGACTTCTCACTCTCGTCACGGTCGTGGCGTTGACCGCGTGCGGCGGTGGCGGCGGCGGTGGTGGAACGAACGTTCCCGGCCCTGCGCCGAGCCCGACGGCGACCCCACCTGGGTCGGGCCCGTCCTCGAAGTACGTGACGCCGACCTTCACGATCACGATCCCGTCCGGCGCCGGCAGCAGCAGCAGCAGCACCTCTTCACGACCGAACTTCGTCTCCGCCGGGGCGCTCTCGGTTTCGGTCGCGCTGACCAGCGACTCGGCGGGGATCGCGGTCGGGAGCCTCAGCCCGAACCCGAACGTCACGAACGTCAACGGCGGCGGGAGTGAGCCCAACTGCAACTCCGGCTGCACGATCAGCGGGCCACCCTCGCCACCCGGCACCGACGCGTATACGATCACGCTCTACACGCTGGCGAATGCCGGCGGGACCCAGCTGGACGTGGCCTCGCAAAGCTTCACGATCACCGAAGGATCGAGCAACGCGGAATCGATGACCCTCGAGGGCATCCCGGCCGCGCTGTCGTTCACGGCGCTGCCGACGAGCTGGAGCGCCGGCATCGCCCAGGGCGGCGGCGCTGGTCTCACGGTCTCCATCACCGCGCAGGACGCGCTCGGCAACACGATCACCGGCACCTACGCCAACGCCGTCACGCTGACCGATCCCGACACCAACGGCGACGGCACGCGCCTGGTGGCGGCGAGCTGTCCGGGGACGTACCCGACCGGGAACACCGCGATCAGCGCGACCACCGCGACCTTCACGTCCAGCTCCTCGACGGCGACGTTCTGCTACGGTGGTTTGGCCGAGAGTCCGGTGACGCTGACCGCCACCGCGAGCGGCGCGACGAGCGGGACCAGATCGTTCTCGCCGTCCCTCAACGTGCCGACCTCGGGGACGACCAATTCGACTCCGTCCGGGCTCTGGTCCAGCACCGACTTGCAGCTCGAGGCGGCAGGCCAGGACGGCACCATCGCCTGGACCGAGAGCGGCTGGACAAACACCCCCTACAACCAGACGCTCTTGGTCGACAGCGCGGCCTCGACATGCAACCCCGGGGGACCGTTGAGCACGTTCGCGACCGTCACGCCGTCGTTTTCGTCCAACACGACGGTCTTCACCGTCACGTCGGCGAGCCCGTATACGCCCGGCAAGTGCACCGTGCCGGTCTACGACGGCGTCACCGGGACGAACGCGTACACGCCGCCGACGTTCAGCACCTCATACACGAGCTCCGGCTTCACCGTCGACGCCCACCAACGGAAGTGATCTCCTTGCGCACCCCCATCGCGCTCGCCAGCCTGCTCGTTCTTGCCGCCTGTGGCGGAGGGGGAGGCGGTTCGACGAGCGTCCCCGCCGGATCGGTTCCGAGCGCGGTGCCGACCAGCGTGCCGACGGGATTGGTGCAGCCGACGTTCCACCTGACCATCCCCGTCAGCGGAAGCGCGTCGAAGAGGCGTTCGCCGAAGTTCATTTCGTCATCGATGCAGTCGATCTCGATCTTGCTGAAGGACGTCAACGGCAGCCCGGTCGGGGCGCTCGCGAACAATCCCGCGACGACGCCGGAGAACAGCACGACCTGCGGGAGCGGCTGCACCGTCTTGGGGCCGCCGTCACCGCCGGGAAGCGACACCTTCGCGATCACGACGTACGACGGCAGCAGCAACGCGCTCGACACCGCGACCGGAACGTACACGCTCACGGTCGGGATCACCAACTCCGAGTCGATCGTCCTCGAAGGGATTCCGGCGTCGTTCAGCATCGGGAACGTCCCGGCGCCCAGCGCCGGCGGCATCCTCTCGTCCACCATCGGCGGACCGGCGAATGCCGGCATCGAGGTCTCGGTCTTCGACGCGGACGGCAACACGATCACCGGTACCTATGCCAACCCGGTGACGGTGTCCGACTCCGATACGAACGCCGACGGCTCGTCCTTCCAGACCTCGGCGTGCCCCGGGACCTATCCGGTTGGGAATCAGCCGGTCGCTAGCGCGACGTCGGCGATGCTGACCGGCGACACGTCGAGCGCGAACTTCTGCTACGGCGGCATCGCCGAAAACCCGCCGACTCTATCGGCAAGTGCCAGCGGCGCGACCAGCGGCACAGCCATCTTCCAGCCTGTGCTCGCCGTGCCGGTCGAGTTGGCCGGCTCGGCGACACCCACGGGTGTGGCATTCGACAGCGATGGAAACGGGCGGGGCGACATCGCCCTCTTCGCCACGACCGGCTCCGGGAGTACCGGCAGCGTCACCTATACGGAGGTGGGCTGGACCAATTATCCCTACGAACAGGCCCTGGACGGGTTCGCGAACCTGGCCTGCAGCAGCGGCTCGAGCTTCTCGGACTACGCCACCGGCCCCGGCGGAACCCCGAACGGCAGCAGCGGCACCGTGTTCACGGTGAACGCGATCGGCTCGCCGACCCCCGGCGCGTGTCCGCTGACGATCAGCGACGCGCTGCTCAGCAACTCGACCGATAGCAACGGTCTGGGCGATGGCGTGCCGCTGGTGGAGCTCGACAGCTCGTACACGTCCTCATCGTTCAGCGTCAATGCGCACAAGCGCAAGTAACGGGATGACTCTCCCAAGGAGCACGCTCTCCATGCGCACGTATCTGGCGCTGGCCGCCGTCCTCGGGGTGACGGCTTGCGGCGGAGGCGGCGGCGGCGCCGCCGTGCCGGGCGGGCAGGTGGGTTCAACACCGACGCCGTCCCCGAGTTCGTCACCGGGGACGCAGTCGAAGTATGCGACGCCGACGTTCAGCATCACGATCCCCATGCGCGGCGGCTCGAAGCTGCGCGGCAAGACGCCGGCGTTCATCTCCACGGCGGTGCAGTCGATCTCGATCACGCTGAAGGACGTCAACGGCACCAGCCCTGGTCCGATCACCGGAAATCCGGCGGTCTCGAACATCAGCAGCGCGACTTGTGGCAGCGGCTGCACCATCAACGGGCCGCCCTCGCCGTTGGGCAACGACACGTTCACGCTGACCACCTACGACGGGACGAGCGGCTCCGGCAACGAGCTCGACACCTCGACCGGGACGTACACCCTCTCGCAAGGCGCGAACAGCGAGACGATCACCCTCGACGGTATCCCGGCCACGATCAGCGTAAGGAACGTCCCGAGCACCTGGACGGCGAGCAGCACCTTTTCTGCGCAGATCGGCGGTGCCGGCAGCTCCGGCATCGAGGTGTCCGCGTACGACGCCGACGCCGAGATCCTCATCGGGACCTACGCGAACCCGATCACCTTCCAGGATCCGGACACCGGCGTTTTGGGTACGTGGGTCACCCCCGGCGCCGCAGGCTGTTCCCCGTCCCCCGGCAGCGCCACCAGCATTACGCTCACCTCCGATGCAGCGTTCCAGGGGACCTTCTGCTACGCTGGGATCGCCGAGCAGCCGGTGGTGTTCAGCGTCGCGGCGGCCGGCGTGTCGACGATTCACCCGCAGTTCCAAACGAACCTGAACGCCCCGACGTATATCAGCGCTAGCGCGACCGGCATCGCCGACGACGCGACGCAGCAGATCAACCTCTACAACAGCTCCGGCACCGGCAGTGTCGGCAGCCTCGCGTACCAGGAGTTGGGCTGGACCAACGCACCCTATAACCAGCAGTTGGTCGCCATCGGGACGTCGGGCTGCACGGCGGGCGCGCTGTCGACGTACGCGGACTTCTCCACTGCGCCGTTCGCGACTCCCGCCGGCACCGCGTTCACCGCGACGGCGATCGGATCGCCGTCGACCGGTGCGTGCACGGTCCAGATCGGCGACAACCTCCAGCTGAACACCACCGTTTCGGGCGCGACGTTCGCCGTCACCTACACCGCCTCCGACTTCAACGTCAGCAACCACGGCCGTAAGCACTAACGGTCGGCGCGGGCGAGCAGCATCGTGCGCACGGCGGCGATGATCTGCTCGGCGGCCGGCCGGCGATAGGCGAAGGCGGGGTCGGGATCCGCCGGCGGGACGACCATCGTCGCGTTCGCCTCGAACACCAGCACGCGGCCGTCGCGGTCGAGGCCGAAGTCGATGCCGGCGTAGTCCAGGCCGAGCTCGGCGCTGATGCGCTCGAGCGCGGCCACGACGCGCGGGCCGAGCGTCGCCGGGAGGTCGGCGAGGAACGCGGCTTCTTCGGCGCGATGCGCGGGCGAGCGCGCCATGTCGGCGCTGAAATAGTGCAGCTTCCAGCGCTCGCCGATCGCCAGGTGCAGCGGGTAGAGCCGGCCGTCGACGATCATCACGCGGTACTTGCGGACGTTACCGTCGGCACCGCGCGCGTCGAGAAACGAGATGGCGAGGAGCTCATCGCCCGGCAACTGCGCCAGCGCCGTGGGGAGGGCGGCGGGGTCGTCGACGCGCTCGAAGTGGTCGCCGCCGTGGTAGCCGGGCGACCGCAAGAGGAAAGGTGTGCGCAGGCCCTGGTTTGCGAGCGTCGAGCCGGCGGAGGGACCGGCGAGAACCGCGCGCGGGATGCGCACGATCGTCGGCCTGACGACGTCCGGGAGGTCGCGAAGCCGCCGCGCTACCGCTTCGCGGCCGGTGGCGAGAACCACGCTCGGGTGGTTGACGACCGGCGCGCTCGTCGCGCCGAGGATTGCCTGCGCCGCCGCAAGTTGTGGCGCGCAGACGTCGGCCTCACCGATCGCGTTGACGACGAGATCGTGCGGCGGGAGTGGGGTGAGCCGATCGTAGTGCTCGACGACCAGCGCGTAGGTGAGGAAGACGCGGTCGTCGAGGAGCCGCCGGGTCACCAGGTTTCCGTCGGCGGCCGTCCCGAGCAGCAGCACGCGCGGCGGCGTGCCGTGGCCGCGGTAACGCAGTTCGGTGATCGGGCGCTGGGCGAAGCCCAGCTCGCGATGGTGCCGCGCCGCGGCCTCTTCGCCGAGCGCCTCCAGCACGGCGGCCAGCCCGTGCTGCGCCAGCGCCGAGGTCGGGTCGAGCCGCACGGCGACCTCGTAGTGCTCGCGCGCCGACGCGCGGTCGCCGAGTTGCCCGAGCACGTAGGCCAGGTTCACGCGCGACTCGGCGTCGTCCGGGTGGCGTGCGACGGCTTCGCCGAACACGATCCCGGCCTCCGCCGGCTGATCCGCGTCCAGCAACAGCAGACCCAGCGCGTTCATCGCGCGCAGGTGGCTCGGGTCGCGCGCCAGCACCTCGCCGTACGCGCGCAGCGCGTCGTCCGCACGCCCCAGCGCTTGGATGCAGCGCGCGCGCTCGAAGCGCAGCTCGACCGAATCCGGTTCCACGGCCAAGCGCGTCTCGATCGCGTTGAGGGCGATCATCAGCGAGAGACGCGTGGTGAGATCGCGCGTTACAGGAGCTTTCCGGTAATCTTCTCGAGCTCGTCCCAGCCCTTGGGGTCGTTCAGATCGTCGTGCCACTTGCGGTAGAGGCCGGCGCTGCGGATCATCTGCGCGAACGGCTCGGGAGCGGGGCGGTTGAAGATCATCCCATCGGCGGTCGTCAGCTCGCTCGCGATGCTGACTTCTTGCGCCTGCATCGCCTTCGAGCCGGCCTGCGCGGCGAGGCCGAACTCGTGGTCGAGCAGCTCTTGGAGGTTCTTCGGGAGACGCTGCCAGGCATCGCCGTTGGCGAAGAGCATGTACGCCAGGCCGCTGTGGTTGGTCATCGAGCAGTATTTCACTTGCTCGTAGAACTTGAAGTTGCGCACGGTCGGCAGCGGAACCTCGATCCCGTCAACCAGGTGCGCTTGCAGCGAGGTGTAGACTTCCGAGAGCGTGATGACGGTCGGGGCGGCGCCCAGGGCGCTGAACGTCCCGACGTCGATCGGGCCGGCCGGGACGCGAATCTTCAGACCGGCGAGATCGGCCGGCCGGTCGATCGGCCGCACCCGGTTCTGGATTTCGAAGAAGCCGCCGTAGAACGAGTGGGTGAACTTGCGCAGCGAGATCGCCGCACCGGCCGCGCCGATGTGGTCACCCAGCGCGCCGTCGGCGGCGCCCAGAAATTGCTCGGCCGAGTGGAAGGCGAACGGGATGCTCAGCAGCGAGGAGGCCGGAATCACCGCGCCGAGGATGTTGTTGCCGATCTGCATCAGCTCGAGCGCCCCGCTGCGCAGCTGCGAGAGCATCGGCGTGTCGCCGCCCAGCATGCTGTTCGGGTACAGGGTGATCTCGATCTGCCCGTTCGACGCCGCCTGGATGCGCTTGATCGCATCGGCCGTCGGGGGGTTCATCGGATGCGTCGGCGTCTGGTCGTTGCCCAGCTTGTAGTTGAACTGCGCCGCCTCGCCGGGCCAGCGCAGGATGCCGATCGAGGCGAACGTGCCGGCCGCGGCACCACCGGCGAGGAACCGCGCGCGGGAGAGCGTCATTCGGAGCGGCTTGGCCCGGCGCACGAGGCGGTCCTTCCGGGAAGGCCGAAACGCTCGGCGGCATGCCCCAGCCTTGCCGTGTGCGGGACGCCGCGTGATCGTGGCGCGTGAGCGTCCTGCGGAGGCGCGCCGGCTCGACGCCGTCGTCGCCGCGACCACCGGCTTGACCCGCGCCCAGGCCCGCGGTCTGATCTTGGCCGGCCGCGTGCGCGTCGACGAGACGCCGGTGACGAAGCCCGGCGCCAGCGTCCGGGCGGGCGCGCAGGTGGCGGTCGAGGCGCTCCCGCCGTTCGTCAGCCGCGGCGGTGAGAAGCTGGCCGGCGCGCTGGCCGCGTTCGCCGTCGATCCGACCGGACTGGACGCGCTCGACGTCGGTGCCTCGACCGGGGGGTTCACCGACGCGCTGCTGCAGCACGGCGCGCGGCACGTCACCGCGGTCGACGTCGGCTACGGGCAGTTCGCCTGGTCGCTGCGCGGGGACCCGCGCGTGACGGTCGTCGAGCGGACGAATTTTCGCACGCTGCGCGACGACGCGTTCCCCGGCGGCTTCGATCTGATCGTGATCGACGCGTCGTTCATCTCGCTGCGCACGATCGCCGCGCGCGCAGTGGCCTACATGCGTCCGGGCGGCCGGATCGTCGCGCTGGTGAAGCCGCAGTTCGAGGCCGGTCGCGCGCGGCTGAGCCGCGGTGGCGTCGTGCGCGACCCGGCCGTGCACGCGGCGGTGCTGCGCGAGGTGCGCGACGCGCTGCGCACGATCGGTCTGCGGGTCGTCGCCGCGATGCTCTCGCCGCTGCGCGGCCCGTCCGGCAACGTCGAGTTCTTCTACGACCTGCGCCGCGAGGGCCCCGAGATCGACGACACCCGCCTCGACGCCCTCGTCTCGGAGGCGCACGCGTGAAATCCGTTGCGTTGTACGTCAATGCGGAGCGGCCGCAGGCGCGCGAGTTCGCGCGGCGGGTGGTCGAGATCGCGCGCGAGCATGGGATCGCGATCGCGCTCTGCGGGGGCGAGGGCGACGGGCTCGACTTCGTCGGCTCCGACTGCGATCTCGACCACGTCGACCTGCTGATCACGGTCGGCGGCGACGGGACGCTGCTGCGCGGGGCGCGGCTCGTCCACGAGCGTGGGATCCCGATCTTGGGCGTCAACACCGGCCGGCTGGGGTTCCTGACCGAGGTCGAGGCCAACGAGGAGGGCTTCGCCGCGCTGGCGCGCGTCCTCGACGGCGACGTCGCCTTCGACGAGCGGGTCGCGCTGCACGCCCAGGTCGCCGGTCAGCACGAGATGCACTTCGCGCTCAACGAGGTCGTCGTACGGCGCACGGCCCAAGCGCGGCTGGCGCCCTACGGGCTCGTCCTCGACGGCGAGCTGATCGCGCAGCTCCCCTCCGACGGCGTCATGGTCGCGACGCCGACCGGCTCGACCGCGTACTGGCTCAGCGTCGGCGGCCCGATCATCCATCCGGCGGTCGACGCGCTCGGCGTCGCGGCGCTGCTGCCGCACACGCTCTTCGCGCGGCCGTTGCTGGTGCCCAGCGCGGCGACGATCGAGATCACCTGCGACGGCGAGCTGAGCAGCGCGAACCTCGAGACCGACGGCCTGGTCGCGGGCGATCTGCACGCCGGCGACCGGGTCTTGATCCGGCGGGCGGCGATCCCGGTGCGCTTCGCGCGCGTGCGCTCCGACGCGTTCTTCGAGCGGCTGGAACGGAAGCTGCAATGGGGCGTCCCGATCAAGTCGCGCTGAGCGCGCCGTGAGCACGCTGCTGCGCCTGACGCTCGAGGACGTCGGGCTGATCGCGCGCGCCGAGCTGGAGCTCGACGGCGGGCTGACGGTCGTCACCGGCGAGACCGGTTCGGGGAAGACGATGCTCCTCGACGGCCTGCGCCTGGCGCTCGGCGAGCGTGCCGAGAGCGACGTCGTGCGCGCCGGCGCCGAGCGCGCGCGGGCGACGCTCGAGATCGCACCCGACCCGGCGCTGCGGGAACGGCTCGCCGCGGGCGGCTTCATGCTGGCCGACGACGACGATCTGATCGTGCAGCGCGAGGTGCTCGCGGCCGGCCGCTCGCAGGGCCGCATCAACGGCGTCCCCGCCTCCGCCAGCCAACTGCGCGAGCTGGCCGGTGCGCTGGTCGACGTCGTCTCGCAACACGAGGCCCAGCGGCTGCTGGCGCCGGCCTACGCGCTCGACCTGCTCGATCGCGGTGCCGGCGACGACGCGCTCGCACTGCGCGCGCAGATCGCGCGGCTGCATGCGGAGCTGCGCGCGGCGGAGGTACGGCTCGCCGCGCTGCGCGACGCGGACGGCCGCGCGCTGGCGCGCGCCGAGTTCGCGCGCTTCGCGCTGGCCGAGATCGACGCCGCCCGGTTCGAGGACGACGAGGACGAACGCTTGCGCGAGCAGCGCGATCTGTTGGCGAACGCCGAGCGGATCCTGGCGGCGCTGGGGATCGCGAGCGGCGCGCTCGAGGACGACGGGGGCGCGACCGATGCACTCGGCGCGACCGGCACCGCGCTGGCCGGGCTGGGACGGTTGAGCCCGCGTTTCGCCGAGCTCGCCGACGCGGCGGCGGCGTTGCAGGCGGAGGCCAACGAGTTGGCCGCACGGCTGGCGCGCGAGCGCGACGCCGTCGAGCTCGATCCAGCCGAGCTGGAGACGGTCGGCGCGCGGCTCGATGCGCTCGACCGGCTGAAGAAGAAGTACGGCGGGACGCTGGCCGCGGTGCGTGCGGAGCGCGAGGCCTTCGCGCTCGAGATCGCCGACGTCGACGAGCGCGACGCACGCGTCACCGCTGCCGAGCGCGACGTGGTGGCGCTCGCGCGCGAACTGGCCGACCGTGCGGCCGAGCTGAGCGTGCTGCGGCGCGCCGCGGCCGAGGCGATCGGAGGAGCCGTCGACGCGGAGCTGGCCGCGCTGGCGATGCCCGCCGCACGGCTGCGCATCGCGCTCGACCCGCTGCCGTCGATCGGGCCGGCCGGCGCCGAGCGTGCCGAACTGCGCTTCGCGGCGAATCCCGGCGAACCCGAGCGTCCGCTGGCCCGGGTCGCGTCGGGCGGCGAGCTCTCGCGCGTCCTGTTGGCGCTGATCGTCGTGCTGGCCGAGCGGCGCGAACGCACGGCGCTGGTCTTCGACGAGATCGACGCCGGGATCGGCGGCGCCACCGCCTCGGCGGTGGGCGAGCGGCTCGCGCGGCTGGCCCAGACCGGACAGGTCGTCTGCGTCACCCACTTGGCGCAGATTGCCTCGTTCGGTGCGCGGCACGCCGTGCTGCGCAAGCGGGTCGTCGGCACGACGACGACGATCGAGGCCGCCATGCTCGACGAGGCGGCGCGCCGTTCCGAGATCGCGCGCATGCTCTCGGGTGCCGAGCGCGGCGTCGCGCTCGAGCACGCCGCCGAGCTGCTCGCCGCGCGCCGGCGCTGACGAGGCCTCGCGCACGCGCCGGGCGTAGTCTCACGTCCATGGCCGACCGGCACTTCGCCAGCGACAACAACGCGGGCGCCCACCCCCAGATCCTCGCCGCGCTGGCGGCCGTCAACGACGGGCACGTCGTCGCGTACGGCGACGATCCGTACACCGCGGGCGCCGAGGCGGCTTTCCGCGCGCTGCTCGGCGATCAGGCCCGCGTCTTCTTCGCCTTCAACGGGAGCGGCGCGAATGTGGTGACGCTGGCCGCCGCGCTGCAGCCGTGGCAGGCGGTGATCTGCCCGGCCGGCGCGCACATCGCGGTCGACGAGTGCGGCGCCTACGAACGCTTCGTCGGCGGGAAACTGCTCGACGTCCCGGTCGAGAACGGCAAGCTCACCCCCGACGACGTGCTCCGGCAACTGCACGGCATCGGCGATCAGCACCACGTCCAGCCGGCGGCGATCTCGATCTCGCAGACGACCGAGGTCGGCACGGTGTACACGCTCGACGAACTACGGGCGCTGGGCGAAGTCTGCCGCGCGCGCGGCTTGTTCTTTCACGTCGACGGCGCGCGCATCGCCAACGCGGTCGCCGCGCTCGGCTGCGACTTGGCTGCGATGCTGGTCGAGACCGGGGTCGACGCGTGCACGTTCGGCGGGACGAAGAACGGCCTCGTCTTCGGCGAGGCGATCGTCTTTCCGCGGCCGCATCCGGCGCTGGCGAACCTGCCCTTCACCCGCAAGCAGGGGTTGCAGCTCTCGTCGAAGATGCGTTTCATCGGCGCGCAGTTCGGTGCGCTCTTGCACGACAGGCTGTGGCTGCGCAACGCCACGCACGCGAACGCGATGGCGCGGCTGCTCGCCGACCGGCTGCGCGACCTCGACGACGTGGTGACCTTCGCGTATCCGGTTGAGGCCAACGGCCTGTTCCCGTTCCTCCCCCAGGCTGCGATCGCGCCGTTACAGGCCGAGCGCCGCTTCTACGTCTGGGACGCCGAGCGCGGGATCGTGCGCTGGATGACCTCGTGGGACACGACCGCCGAGGACGTCCACGCCTTCGCCGACGCCGTCTGGCGGATCGTGCCGCGCCCCAAGGCGCTGGTCGGCGGCTGACCGCCCGCGCGGGCCGGTGCAGGCTTGCCCTGGTCTAACGGCAAAGCGAGCCAAACAGTCATTCTGGAGGGTGTGTATGTCGATCGATCGCCGGCGCTTCGTGCGCACGGGTCTCTCTGCCGTCGCCCTGCTGGGCGGCGGCTTCCCCGCCGTCGCCTCGACCCTGCCCGCGAGCGCAGCGGTCCCCGTGATGCCGCGGATGTCGCTTGAAGAGTTCGTCCGGGATCCCAACCGCGTCGCCGACCTGCGCAAAGGTGTCGACGCGATGAAGGCGCGCAAGCCGTCGCATCCGGATAGTTGGTTCTTCCAAGGGGCCATCCACGCGGTTCGCGCCGACTGGATCGCCGACGCGGCGAAGGTCGATCCGGACGTCAACAAAGTCGACCAGGCGAAGTTCTGGAACCAATGCCCGCACAACCCGCGCTACGGTTCGGCGGACTTCTTGCTCTGGCACCGCGCGTATCTGCACTACTTCGAGGGGATCCTGCGCAAGGCGTCCGGGAATCCCGTGCTGAGCCTTCCGTACTGGAACTACCCCGTCGCGGCGCGGCGGAACCTGCCCGAGATCTACCGGGTTCCGGCGAGCTCGGCGAATCCGCTCTTCATCACCCAACGCGTGGCCGCGATGAACGCTGGAACGGGGCAGTTGAGCCCCGGGGCCGTCTCGCTCGACGCCCTCACCAAGAAGGTGTTCTTCGGGACGACCAGCGGTGCGGACGTCTTCGGCGGCTTGATCGCGATCGGCAGCGAGCCGGGGAACAAGGGCGCGATCGAGCGCGTCCCTCACGACACGGTGCACGGTGGCGTTGGTGGGGCGACCGGCTGGATGGGTTCGGTGCCGACCGCCGCGTTCGATCCGATCTTCTGGCCCCATCACACCGAGATCGATCACCTCTTCACGTTGTGGGACTGCGTCGGCCAGGTGAATTGGGGGCCGTATCAAGTCAGTTGGTTCGACGCCAAACCCTGGTTCTTCCACGACGCCGACGGGCAGGTCCAGAACAATCCGCGCCGGTACTACGTCGACAACGCGAGCCTCAACGTACGCTATGACGACCAGAAGCCGACCTGCACGCCGCTGCCCGCACCGCGGGCCGTGGAGCATCCGGTGAACATCCTGCAACGCTTCGCCAGTCCGCAGGCCGTGCGCCTGGGCTCGAGCAGCGGCGTGCATCTCTCGGCGAGCGTCCCCGTCTCGCGCACGGTCACGCTGGCGACCCGCCAGCGGCTCGGCGCCGCGAACAACGCAGTGACGTTCGCCGCCAACTCGCCGCGCAAGCTCATCTTGGAGGTCGGCGAGATCACCTTCACCACGCCGCCGTCCGTCGCGTACGACGTCTACGTCGACCTGCCGCCCGGGACGCCACCCGACCGCGAGGGACCGTATCACGTCGGGACGCTGACGTTCTTCGGTCTGGGGTCGGAAGGGATGCCGATGCCCAACGGCCCGGGCGAGCTGTTCGACATCAGCCGCATCGCGCGGCGGCCGGGCTTCGATCCGGCGAAGCTGCAGGTGACCTTCGTGCCGTTCGATCTGGTGGTCACCGCGAGCGGCGGGCCGGGGACGCCGCGCGAGAGCACCGTCACCGTCGGCACGCTCGACGTGCGCGCCGTCGACACCGCCCCGTAGGGAGGCTCCGCTTCGCCGAGTCTCCCTCAGTTGGCCGGGAGGCGGTGGATCTTGAGGACGTTCGTTCCGCCCGCGCCGACCGGCATGCCGCTGGTGATCGCGATCGTCTCGCCGGGGGCCGCCCAGCCCTCGGCGACGACGCGCACTTCGGCGATCTCGATCAGCGTCTCGATGAAGCGATAGGTCTGGACGACGGCCGAGTCGACGCCCCAGACGACCGCCATCTTGCGCGCGACGTCCTCGAGCGGCGTCAGCGCGACGATCTTCGCTTGCGGGCGGAACGAAGAGATGTGGCGAGCGGTGTTGCCGGTCGTCGTCCCGGTGACGACCAGGCGCAGGCCAAGCGCGTCGGCGGAGCGGACCGCGGCCTCGGCGATCGACATCCCGATGTCGTCGTCGGTCTCGATTTTCCCACCGGCGGCGGCACGCCGCTCGCGCAGCTCGCGGAACGGATAGCGCAGCTCGACCTGGAGCGCGATCGTCGCCATCGTTCGAACCGCTTCGAGCGGGTACTCACCGCGCGCGCTCTCACCCGAGAGCATGACGGCGTCGGTGCCGTCGAGGATGGCGTTGGCGACGTCGGTAACTTCGGCCCGCGTCGGGCGCGCGGAGGAGATCATCGACTCGAGCATCTGCGTCGCGGTGACGACCGGTTTCGAGGCGCGATTGGAGCGCGCGATGAGGTCCTTCTGGATCATCGGAACCTCTTCGAGCGGGACCTCGATGCCCAAGTCTCCGCGCGCGACCATGATGCCGTCGGCGACGGTGAGGATGTCGTCGATATGCTCGAGCGCCTCGTGCTTCTCGATCTTGGCCATGACGGGGATCGTCAGGCCTGCCTCACCGATGTGGTTCTTGACGCGCCACACGTCTTGCGCCGTCCGCACGAACGAGACGGCGACCCAGTCGACGCCCTGCGCGATCCCGAAGTCGAGGTGCTTGAGATCGCGATCGGTGACCGCTTCGAGCTCGAGCGTGCCGTCGGGATAGTTGATCCCCTGCCTCTCGCGCAGCTCGCCGCCGGTCTCGACGATCGTGTGCACGTGCGGTCCGTCGATCGCCTGCACGCGCAGCGCGATCGAACCGTCGGCGAGGTAGATGCGCTTGCCGACCTCGACGTCGCGCGCGAGGCCCGCGTAACTGACTGAGATCTGCTCCGCGCCACCGGCGACCGGCTCGGTCGAGAGCAGAAACGGTGCGCCTTGCGCCAGCTTGACCATGCTCACGCCGTCGGTGAAGGTCCCGGTTCGAACCTTCGGCCCGGGCAGATCCTGGAGGATCGCGATGTGCAGGCCGAGTTCCTTGGCGACCCGCCGGACGTCGGCGATCGTCGTGGCGTGCTCGTCGTACGTGCCGTGCGAAAAATTGAGCCGGGCGACGTTGACGCCGGCTAGGAATAGCGAGCGCAGCATCGCCGGCTCGCGCGACGCCGGACCGAGCGTCGCGACGATCTTCGTGCGTTTCGGAGGCGGCTGCATCGGCGCGCGGTCTTCCGCGACCCCGGCGGCGGTCCTGCGCGCCGGCAGAAAACACCGCCGCTTGCGTGCGCGGCGGCACGGGTTTGCGCCGCCGGAATGGTGTCCGCGACGGGCTCGGGAACGTAGCAGCCGCCGTGTCGGAAGCTCGCTTAGGGGCCGACGCCCATATCGAACGTCCGTCGCGGCGTCGCGACGTGCTGGCGCTCGGCCTCTCGATCGTCATCCACGCCGTCGTGTTGTTCCTGGCCATCCTGATGGCGGTCTGGCAGTACGGGGGATCGACGGTCTCCGAGGGCAGCGTCCCGGCCGACGTGCTCGTCGAAGAGCAGGCGGCGGTACAGCTGCCGAGTCCGCCGACGGTCGTATCGGCCGCGCCGGCCGCCGTTGCGGCGACGGCGCTCCCGCGGGCGGTTCCGGTTCCGCTGCGGCCGCAACCGGTGCGCCCGGTCGCCGTCGTGCGACCGCGGCGTTTGCCGGTACGGCCCACTCCACCGCCGATCCGCCACCACGAGCTGGCGATGCAGCGTCCCTCGGCGCCGCCGCAGCCGACCAATCCGCCGACGGTCCCGCCTACCACTCCCACCCCGGAACCCCCGCGGGTGCCGACCAGCGCGCCGACGGCGGCCGCGGTCGCGCTCGAGACCCAGGCGCCGACCGCACCGCCGACGCGGATACCGACGGCCCCGCCGACGCTGCCGCCGACCGTCGCACCGACCCGGCCGCCCAGCGTCGCGCCGACCCGCGTGCCGACCCTCGCCCCCACAGCGGCGCCCGCCACCGCGCCGCCGACCGTCGCCGCGACGACCCGCCCGCAACCGATCCCACCGACCGCCGCGCCGGCGGCGACGGCCCGGCCGGCGCCGGCCAGTCCGGCTGCAACGACGCAGCCGAGCCCGGCCCCGGTGGCCGTCGCCCGGGTGCCGGTTGCAACCACCCCCGCGCCGGGGACGCCGAAGCCGCAGGCCAGCGGGCCGCCGCGTGCGCCGGCAGCCGTCGCGACGGGCAGCCCCCGTCCCGCCGGGCCACAGGCGGGGCCGAGTCCGGGTCCGGGCGCCGCTTCGCCGGGGCCGCGGGCGACCCGAGCGCCGGCGCTTGCCCCGGCGGCGAGCCGTCCGCCGGCGAGCACCGGCGGGGCTGCGACGCCCGCCACGCCGGCGCCGGCCGCCGACGACGCCCTGGCGCGCCTCAACGCCCGGCTGCGCGCCTCGCTCCCCAACGGCCCAGTCGATACCATGCGCGGCTACGGCGGCACGGGGGTCGGCCCGGGCGACGCCATCCCGCGCATCCCGATCCCGGCCGATATCCTACGCGCGACCTTCGCCCTGCTGCGCGACGTGCGTACGGCCTTCCGCGCCGCCTCGCTGACCTACGTCTACGGACACCCGCACCGCAACTTCCTCGGGCAGTTGGTCTGCGAGGGCTACCGGATCACCGACCAACCGCTCCCCACCCCGCCGCCGCGCCTCGACCCCAACCACCCGAACAGCTACCCCGATCGCGACGTGGAGCGGCCGCCGGAGATCGACCAGGTCGACGTCCGCTGCGACGATCCCAAACTCGTGCACGTCCCGCTGGGTTCCCTGACGACCCCGGTCCCGTTGCACCCGTAGCCTTGCGGGAATCGCGCCGCCAGCGTATGATGGCGGACGGAAGTTGAACGCTGGAAGCGTGGGCATGGGCCCGCGCTTCCCTGCTGTTACAGGGAAATTTTTGGATTCGAACATGGGAGCGGTGATGGACCGAGCGCCGGAGCCTGAGGCCTTGATGCAGACCTTCGAACGGGTCGTGCATGCGTTGCCGCACGAGGCTGCGTTCCGCCAGGTCGAAATCGTCGGCTCCGCCGCGCGCCGCCACGGGCGGGCGACGGCGCTGCACGTCACGGTCGACCGCGAGGGCGGGGTCGACGTCGCAACCTGCGAACGGATCGCGGCGCGGATCAACGCCGCGCTCGAGGAGTTCGCCGATCCCTACACGCTGGAAGTCGAGTCGGCCGGGCTCAACCGGCCGCTGACCAAGCCGGCGGACTACGAGCGCTTCGTCGGGCGCGACGTGAAGATCGTCACGACGCTGGCGATCGAGCGTGCCAAAACACACCGCGGACGCCTGGACGGCGTACGCGGGACGAATGTGATCCTGACGCGCGCCGACCGGGAGCTTCCGATCCCGCTCGTCGCGATCAAGTCGGCGCACCTGGAGTACGACGTCCGTGCGGATCTCCAGCGCGCGAAACAACGAGAGAAGAACCGATGAATGCAGAGATGATCGCGGCGCTCCGCGAGATCGAAAACGAGCGCAACATCAGCTTCGAGTCCTTGCTCGAGGCGCTCGAGGCTGCCCTGATCTCCGCCTACAAGCGGAACTTCGGCGGCGAGGCCAACGCGATCGTCGCGATCGACCGCCAAACGGGCGACTATCAGGTCTATCACCGCCGCGTCGTCGTCCCCGACGGCGAGGTGACGGACCCCAAGCTCGAGCTTGCCAAAGGCGAAGCCGGCGCGCGCTACGAGCCGGGCGACTTCTACGACGAGATCGTCACGCCGCGCGACTTCGGCCGCATCGCCGCCCAGACCGCCAAGCAGGTCATCGTGCAGCGGATTCGCGAGGCCGAGCGGGACACCGTTTACAACACCTACTCGGCGAAGCTGCACGACATCGTGCTGGGCACCGTCCAGCGCTACGAGCAGCGCAACATGTACGTGCTGCTCGACGATCGCAAGACCGAGGCGTTGCTGCCCTTCTCCGAGCAGGTTCCGCGCGAGAACTACCGCATCAACGACCGCATCCGGGCCTACGTGCTCGACGTGCGCAAGACCAACAAGGGGCCGTTGGTCGTCCTCTCGCGCGCGGCCGAAGGGCTCGTGCAGCGTTTGATCGAGTTCCAGGTCCCCGAGATCCAGGACGACATCGTCGAGATCATGGCGATCGCGCGCGAGCCCGGGGCCCGCACGAAGGTCGCGGTGACCTCGCGCCGGCCCGAGATCGATCCGGTCGGCGCGTGCTTGGGACCGAAGTCCTCGCGGGTGGCGAACGTCTCGGACGAGCTGCGCGGCGAGAAGATCGACGTCATCCGCTGGGCGCCCGATCTGCCGACGTTCATCGCCAACGCCCTGGCGCCGGCCAAGGTGCTCAGCGTCGAGCTCTACGAGGACGAGGGGATCGCGCTGGTCGTCGTCCCCGACCACCAACTCTCGCTCGCGATCGGCCGCGAGGGCCAAAACGTTCGGCTGGCCGCGCGGCTGAGCGGCTGGCGGCTCGACATCACCAGCGACTCCGAGGCGGCCGAAGCCCGCGAGCGCTACCAAGCCGAGCGCGAGGCGCGGGCGGCCGCGGCGGTGGCGGGTCCCGAGGCCGAGGAGGAGCTGGTGGTGGCGGAATCCGCCGAGGCCGGCGAGGCGGAGGACGAGGCCTCCATCGATCAGGACGAGCTGCTGCGCCGGCTCGAAGAGTTCAAACGGGAGATGTTCACGAACGAATGAGCGTCCCCCAACGGACCTGCGTCGGCTGCCGCACGGCGTTCCCGCAGCCGAGCCTGCGGCGGTTCGTCCGGGCCGACGACCGATGGGTCGCCGACCGCGACCGGCGGGCGGTGGGACGCGGAGCCTATCTCTGCTCCCGCGCGTGCGCGGAACAGGTCGCAAAGAACAAACGTTTTCCAGGGTTCAGTGTCGAAGCTCTGCTACAATGGTGACTCCGGAACACGGAGACTTCCAAATGCGGTGAAGGGCGGCGGCGCCTGCGTGGCGCCCTATCTAGAAGGATTGCATGGCAACCGGTAAGGTCAGAATTTTCGAGCTCGCCAAGGAGCTCGGCATGACGTCGAAAGACCTCCTCGCGCTCTTCGGGCGCCTGGGTCTGGAGGCGAAGAACCAGCTCAGCGTCGTCGAACCGAAGGTCGCCGACCTGTTGCGCGCACAGCTCAAGGGAGCGAGTGCCGCCCCGAAGGCAAAGCCGGCCGCCGCCGCACCGGCCGCTCCTCAAACGACCCCCGCGGTCGCCGCCGAGCCCCCCGCCGCCACCGTTTCCGCCGCTGCCGCCGACGCCCCGGCCAAGGCGCCGCGGGTCGCCGCGGCCCCCAAAAAAGCCCCCCCGCGCACCGCTGCGGCGAAGGCCGCCGCGGCGGCCGAACCGCCCGTCGCCGCCGTCTCCGAGGCCGCGCCCGAGGTTGCCCCGCCGGCCGCGCCCGTCCCGCAACTCCGCCCCGTCCCCAGCGTCGCCGCACCGCGCCGCGCCAGCCCGACGGCGACCCCGCCGCCGGCGGCGGAGCCCCCGGTCGCCTCGCCGCTCCCGGCCGCGCAAGCGCCGGAGCCGCCGGAAGCCGCCGCCGCTCCGCCCCGCCCGAGCACGCCCCCGCCCGGCCCGGCTGGACCGCTCCCACCCCGCCGCCCGCTGGCGCCGAACGAGTCGGTCCCGCAGCTCCGCCCCGTGCCGTCGGGGCAATCCTCGATTCGGCCGCCGCGACCGCCGCAGCGCCCGCTCAACCCGCCCGCCGCCGGCAACGGCCAGATCCCCGGCCGGCCCGGCGTCGCGCCGCGCCCGGGCCAGGGTATCCCGGGTCAGTACCAACAGCCGCGCCCCGCCCCGCCGGGTGCGCCCGGCGTCTCGGGTGTCTCGGGCGTCTCCGGTGCCGCCGGCCCGGCCGGCCCCGCCCGGCGCCCGGTCGGTAACGGCCCGTTCCGCCCGATCCCCGGGGCGCAAGCGCCCGGCGGCCCGCGCCCGTTCGGTGGCGGCCCGCCGCGGCCCGGCACGCCGATGACTCCCCAGGGCCCCAGCCCATCCTCCGGTGCCCCCGGTGGCCGCCCCGGCGCGCGCCGCGGCAGCCGCGAGGACATCGAGGCGAAGAAGCAGCGCGAACAGGAGATGCTGCTCGAGAAGCGCCAGCGCAAGGGCGGTCGCGGTGCCGAGCGTGACGGCTCGTCGACGGCGAAGCTCGAGTCGATCGAGATCCCCGACGTGCTCACCGTGCAAGAGCTGGCGACCTCGATGATCGTCCCCGCCGCGGACGTCATCCGCGAGCTGATCCGCATGGGCACGATGGCGACGATCAACCAGAACATCAGCTCGGATCAGGCGATCGCCGTCGCGCGCAAGTTCGGGTTCAACGCGATCGTGAAGGAAGCCGGCGAAGAAGTCGTCGCCGAGCAGGAAGAGGACAAGCCGGAGATGCTGCAGCCGCGGCCGCCGGTCGTCACCGTCCTCGGCCACGTCGACCACGGCAAGACCTCGCTGCTCGACAAGATCCGCAGCGCGACCGTCGCCGCCGGCGAGGCCGGCGGGATCACCCAGAAGATCGGTGCCTACACGGTCGAGCAGAACGGCCGCCACATCACCTTCATCGACACGCCCGGTCACGAGGCATTCACCGCGATGCGCGCGCGCGGCGCGAAGGTCACCGACGTGGCGATCCTGGTCGTCGCGGCCGACGACGGCGTGATGCCGCAGACGCGCGAAGCGATCTCGCACATCAAGGCCGCCGGCGTCCCGATCGTCGTCGCCATCAACAAGATGGACAAAGAAGACGCGCAGCCCGACCGCGTGAAGCAGCAGCTCACCGACGAGGGGCTGCAGCCGGTCGAGTGGGGCGGCAAGATCGAGATGGTCCCGGTCTCGGCGCGCACCGGTGACAACATCGACAAGCTGCTCGAGACCGTGCTGCTCGAGGCCGATCTCAAGGAACTCAAAGCGAACCCGCACCGGCGCGCCGCCGGCGTCGTCATCGAGTCGGGGCTCGACCGCGGTCGCGGCGCCGTCGCGACGGTGCTGGTCCAGAACGGCACGCTGCGCGTCGGCGACGTCGTCGTGGTCGGACCGACCTACGGGAAGATCCGCGCGCTGATCGACGACAAGGGCAAGCAGACGAAGAAGGCCGGCCCGTCGATCCCGGTCGAGATCATGGGTCTGGGCGAGGTCCCCTCGGCCGGCGACACGATGATGGTCGTCTCCGATGAGAAGTCGGCTCGCGAAGCAGCCGCCAAACGCTCGACCAAACGCCGCGACGTTCGGATGGCGGCCACGACCGGCGGCGCGCGCGTCTCGCTCGAGACGTTCATGCAGATGCCGGCCGACGGTGGTCGCAAGATCCTCAACCTCGTGCTCAAGGCCGACGGCCAAGGCTCGGTCGAGGCGCTGCGCTCGCGGGTCGAATCGCTCTCCAACGTCGAAGTCGACGTGCGCGTCATCCTGGCCGGCGTCGGCGGGATCACCGAGAACGACGTCAACCTCGCCTCGGCTTCGAACGCCGTGCTGATCGGGTTCAACATCCGGCCCGACGAGGCGGTCAAACGGCTGGCCGAGTCGGAGCAGGTCGACCTGCGCTTCTACCAGGTCATCTACGACGTCGAGAACGACCTCAAAAAAGCGATGGTCGGCATGCTGGCGCCGAAGTTCCGCGAGATCGTGCTCGGCCGGGCCGAGGTTCGCGAGATCTTCAAGGTCTCGAAGGTCGGGACGATCGCCGGCTGCTACGTGCAATCCGGGAAGATCACCCGCAACGCCAAGGTTCGCGTTCTGCGCGATTCCACCGTGGTGTTCGACGGCGAGATCGAGTCGCTTCGGCGCTTCAAGGACGACGTTCGTGAAGTGGCCGAGAACTTCGAGTGCGGCATCCAGGTGGCAAAGTATGGCGACCTGAAGGCCGGCGATGTCATCGAGGCTTGGACCTCGGAGTTGGTTGCGCCGGAGTTGCAGCCGGCTTGATGACGATGGTGGCTGGCGTGCGCGGGGGCGACATGCCGCCGGCGGGGACGTTCGCGTTTTCCCATCCTTTGGAAAACGCTACTCCCGCGCGGCTCGCTCTCGCCCTCCGGGTTTCGCTCGCCGTCGCGAGGCCCCGCCGTCGGCACGTCGCCCCCGCGCACGCCTGGCACGATCGGGGTATCGCGATCTCGCTAGCAAATTTCATCGTGCCTTCGCTGCATGCGTCGAATCGCGTCTGGCGTGTGCTCATCGCCATGCCTGAGGCAATCGCGATATGAAGCAGCAGCGGCAGGCGAAGATCGATCATGAGATTCAGCGGGCGTTGGCGAAGATTATTGCGGAGGATCTCAAGGATCCGCGGCTGGGGTTTGTGACGGTCGTGCGGTGTGAGATCACGCAGGATATGCGATTTTGCAAGGTGTTCGTGTCGATCATTGGGGATCGGCATGTGGCGCGGCAGACGATGGATGCGTTGCATTCGGGGACGCGGTTTTTGCGGGGGGAGTTGGGGAGTGCGGTCGATTTGCGGTATACGCCGGAGTTGACGTTTATCGAGGACCGTACGACGGAGCGGGCGATCGCGTTGCATCAGACGCTCGCGCGGGCCAAGGTGGTCGATGAGTAGTTCGGTCGGCGTCGCGGCGTCGAACACGACCGAGCAGGTTGTTGCGGAGCTGCGCCGGCGCTCGTCGTTTGTCTTCGTCTCGCACGTCAAGCCGGACGGTGACACGTTGGGGGCGGGGCTCGCGCTCGGGCTGGCGCTGAAAGCGCTCGGGAAGCGGGTCGGGTACTTTCAACAGGATCCGGTGCCGCGTAATCTGCGCTTTCTGCCGGATGCGGAGCACGTGACGCGGGCGGTGCCGGCGGATTTACCGGCCGACACGCTGTGGGTGTTCTGCGACATGAGTGATTTTTCGCGGGCGGGGGAGTTTCTCCCGGCGATCCCGCGGGAGAACATGCTCGACATCGACCATCATCTGGGCAACTCGCACTTCGGCGCGCTCAACTACGTTCTGCCGACCGAGGCGTCGACGGGGACTTGCGTGTTGCGGCTGCTGCACGCTTTGCGGGTGACGATCACGCCGGATATTGCGACGTGCATTTTGACCACGATCATGACCGATACCGGTGCGTTCATGCACACCAACACGACGGCGGACGTGCTGCGTATGTCGGCCGAGATGATCGAGCTGGGTGCGGATAAGCCGTTGATCACCGATCAGATCTTTGCCAACAAGCGCTTCGCGGCGACCAAGCTGTTGGGAATGGCGCTCGAGCGGATGGTCCTCGAGCGGGACGGCCGGTATTGCTGGACCTACGTCGATGCGGCGATGTTGGCGGCGGCGCAGGCTGACGGCGAGGACACCGAGGAGATCGTGCAGCATCTGCGCGCGATCGAAGGCGTCGAGGCGGCGGCGTTGTTCAAGGACTACGACGGTGCGGTCCGCGTCAGCTTGCGTTCCAGCGGCCGGATCAACGTCCAGGCGGCGGCGGCCTCGCTGGGCGGTGGCGGCCACTTCATGGCCTCGGGGCTGACCTATGAGGGCGATCTGGCGGCCGCGATCGACGGCGTGCGCGCCGCACTCGAGGCCCAGGGCTTGTAGTGCGCTGCGCTCCGCAGCCCTGACTTCAAGGACGTGCTCGGGTTCGTCAACCTCTTCAAACCGGCGGGGCCGACGTCGACGCAGTTCGGCGCGCGCTTACGACGCATCTACGACGACTCCGGCGTGCGGCTTGCGATCGGGCACCTAGGGACGCTCGATCCGCAGGCGGCCGGCGTGCTGCCGATCGCGCTCGGCAAGGCGACGCGGCTACTGCCGCTGATCCGCGACCGCCGCAAGGCCTACGTCTGCACGCTGGTGCTGGGTCGGGCGACGACGACCGGGGATGCGTCGGGCGAGACGTTGGTCGAACGCGACGTGCCGACGGATTTGGACGCGAGGTTGGCCGCGGCGATCCCGCACTTCGTCGGTACGATCGCCCAGATTCCGCCGATGTACTCGGCGCTCAAGCGCGACGGGCAGCGGCTCTACCACCTGGCGCGCGCCGGGACGACCGTCGAACGCCCGCCGCGCAACGTGACGCTCTATGCGCTGCGTCTGCTGGGCCGCGACGGCGACGTCGTGCGGCTGCGCGTCGCCTGCAGCGAGGGAACCTACGTGCGCACGTTGTGCGAGGATCTCGCGGCGGCGTGCGGGACCGTCGGGCACATGGGGGCGTTGCTGCGCGAGGCGTCGGGGCCGTTCGTCCTCTCGGAGAGCCGGCTGTTGGCTGAAGTGCAGCTCGACCCGTTGGGTGCCCTCGTCCCACCTGAGCGCGTCATCCCGTTGCCGACGGTCGTGCTCGACGGGCGGCAGGCGGCCGAGTTTCGGGCCGGCCGGGTCGTCCCGCTCGCCGAGGCGCCGGCCGAAACGCACGTCTTCGTGCGCGACGGTGCGCGTACGCTGGTCGGCGTCGGCGAGACGATCGGTGCGCTGCTCGCGCCGCGCAAGGTGTTCGTGTGAAGATCCACCACTGGCTGCCCGACCGTGCGCCGGAGCGCGCGCGCGTCGTCGCCGTCGGCTTTTTCGACGGCTTCCACCTCGGTCACCGTGCGATCGTGCGCGAGGCGCTGCGTGAGCGGCGGGCCGGCGAGCGCAGCGCGGTGCTGACCTTCCGCGAGCATCCCTCCGCGTTCTTGCGCCCGGGTCAGGAACCGCCGCTGATCGCGACGCTCGAGGAGCGGCTCAACGCCTTCGCGCGGGCCGGATTCGACGAAGCGTACGTACTGGACTTCGACGCCTCGATCGCCTCGCTCACGCCGGCCGAGTTCCTGGACGACGTGCTCGTCCGCCGCATCGGCGCGCGCGCGATGATCGTCGGCGTGAACTTCCGCTTCGGCCACAAGCGTGCCGGCGACGTGGCCTTCGCGCGCGAGCATCTCGGCGCGCAGGGTCGCGTCGCGACGGGCGTGCCCAACGCCCTGCTCGACGGCGAGCGGATCTCTTCGACCCGCGTCCGCGCGGCGATCCAGGCCGCCGACTTCGAGACCGTCGACCGGCTACTGGGCGAGCCGTACAGCGTGCGCGGGCTGGTCGTGTTCGGCGCCGGCCGGGGGCACGATCTCGGCTTTCCGACCGCCAACGTCGCGGTTCCACCGCACAAGCTGCTCCCACCGGACGGCGTCTACCACATCACCGCCCGCCACGACGGGCGCGACTACCTGGGGCTGGTTTCCATCGGGACGAACCCGACCTTCGACGGGACGGCGCGCACAGTCGAGGCCTGGCTGCTCGACTTCAACGGCGCGCTCTACGGTGAGGAGCTCGCGCTGCGCAACTTCCGCTTTCTCCGCGCGCAGCGCCGTTTCGACTCCGCCGACGAGCTGGTCGCCCAGATGCGCGAGGACGCCGCCACGGTCAAGTTCCCGACGGTCGTCTAGCGGCGCCGCGAGTTCAGGGCTCGGCCTCCGGGACTAGTTTCTCACGAATCACGGCCTCGCGCTCTTGGGATATCTTAGCGTACATTTCGCGAACTTCGAGCATGTAGTACGTGAGGGTCCGGTTTACCACGATGCGGCGCACCTCTCGAAACAAGACGATCTTGAAAAGCAGTGCCAGCGTTACGACGAGGATCGTTGGGAGTGTTGCCTGGAGGACCACCTCATCGCTCGCTGGTGGGGTAGCCGTCGATATGATCGGGTACGCGAACTGCAAAACCGCGTAGGCATAGATCGCCGTGACAGGCCAGAATGGCAGACCGATTAACATACTTTGGAGCCGACCGGCGAACAACGCAATGGTCACCCCTGAAAGCAAGCCGTACAGCGCATCAAAAAACGTACCAGACCCTTGGCTCGTGGTCGTTGTAACGGCTTCCATCATGATCAGAACTACGATGACAAAGAACACTGCCGACACGGTCTGGAACCACCCGCGGTCGTGGAACCATCCATCATCAGGGTTGTCTTTTCCGACCGTGGGCTCGGCCATGACCACGTAGCAAAAGAAAATAAAGGCCGACGAGGTGAGGTTGAGGACATCTCCGCTGAGATGGAGAGCCATCCCACCCGGCGTGCTGATCGGTAACTCCACCCGGGCCCCGCGAACAATCATGCCAAAGAAATAGAAGAAGAACCACGCAAGCCAGACCAGGTTAAAGAAAAGTAAGAATTGGTGCGATGCACTGATGGCGTTCTTGGTCTCATCATTTCTCTTCATCTTCGGAAGATGCGGCATGAAAACCAAGAGCACGCCAATGATCGCCGTCTGTAGCACGTAGAGGCCGATTTCTACTTGTTTGGGGTTGATCTCTATCGCCGGGAAGTGCGGGGTCTCGCCTAGCCACAATGCCACAGCTACTAAGGCTGCGATCGTTCCCATGACTGCGATGACCAGTTGCAGCGCTCGATCCCAAACCCTATCCGAAACGCTACTCGGAACGATCATGCGGGAACCTCCGGCACGATGGAGCTAGCACCGGCCGTGGCGGCGAGGAGCAACGCTCCGACGAGGCGGGCACCCGGAAGCATCGCTGGGTAATTCGAGCGGCGCAACGCTGCGCCCCTGCTCGGCGTTTGTACGGAGGTGCAGCTCCGTCGTCTCGTCGCGACCGCCCTCGTCGCGGCCGCCGCGCTCGTCCCCGCGCTCGCGCTCGCCGTCCCGCCGTCGGGGCAGCCGGCTCCGGCCTTCAGCCTGCCCTCGCTGGCCGGGAAGCCGTTCTCGCTCGCCGCGCTGAGAGGCAAGCCGGTCTACGTCAACTTTTTCGCCTCGTGGTGTGGGCCGTGCAACGAGGAAGCGCCGTCGATCGGTGTGCTGCGTGCGAAGTACGCGAAAAGCGGATTGCAGGTAGTCGGCATCGACGAGCTGGACCCGAACGGCGGCGCGGCCTTCGAGAAGAAGTATCACGATCCGTATGCGCTGGTCGGGATCGACGATTCCGGCGCGGTGGGCAAACTGTACGGCGCGATCGCGATGCCGGTCCATGTCTTCATCGACCGGAGCGGCGTGGTGACCTACGCGCGGATGGGCGAGATGAGTCCGGCCGAGATCGAAGCGGCGATCAAGGGCGCGCTGAAGTAGCGCACAGGTCGATCGCGCTCGCCGCGTCGACCTTCGCGTTGAGCCAGCGACCGGCGGCGTCTTCGGTCTGCGCGTCGGCGAGCAGGGTGGCGGCGCGCCGGGCGCCGGGGAGCCGTTGCGCGGCGCAAGCCGCGACGACGCCGCGCGCGCGGGCGACGGAGGCGTCGGCATCGATCTCGGCCAGGCTGTCGGCCGGGTAGGTGTCGATCCGCGGGTGTTCGCCGGGGACCAGCGGCGCGATCGTCGGGATCGTCGTCGTCTGCGGCGTGTTGGCTTCGACCATCGCGCGGATCGCCGAGGCCTGCGCTCCGTTGAGATCGCCGGCGCCGTAGCGCTGCAGCGCAACGGAGTAGTTCAGCGCGGCGGCCGTGGCGGCTTGCGGGTTCGTCGCAGCGGCACGCGCGACCGACATCATCGCGTTGAAGAGCAGCGTGGCCGTGGAACTGGTGCCGACGGGCGGCGTCGGGACGCGGACACCGGTCGGCACCTGGGCCGTCGCGACGGTCGTCGTCGCCGCGCCCAGCAGCACAGCGAGGAGCAAGCGTCTCACGCGGCCTCCACCGTCACGCCGCGACCGTCGTAGTCGACGCGCGCAACCTGGCCGCTGGCCAGGCGGCCGCGCAGGATCGCCTCGGAGAGCGGGGTCGTGACGTGGCGCGCGATCGTGCGCGCGACGAAGCGCGCCCCGCTCCCTTGCGCGATGCTCTCGTCGGCCAGGAACCGGCGGGCGGGTTCGGAGAGATCGAGCCGCATCGCGTGGGCGCCGACGCGCTCGGCCAACAAGGCGATCTGCAACTCGACGATGCGTTCGATCTGCTCGCGGCCCAATGCGGCGAAGACGATCGTTTCATCGATGCGGTCGAGCAGTTCGGGGCGCAGCGTCGATTCGACCTCCGCGCGATCGAGGTTCGAAGTCAGCACCAGGATCGCGTGGCGGAAATCGATCGTGCGGCCCTTGGCGTCGGTGACGCGCCCGTCGTCGAGGATCTGCAAAAGGATCGCCGCGACGTCGGGGTGCGCCTTCTCGATCTCGTCGAACAGGACGACCGAGTAGGGGCGCCGCCGGATCGGCTCCGTGAGCTGGCCCGGCTCCTCGTGGCCCTGGTAGCCGGGCGGCGCGCCGAGCAGTCGCGAGATCGTGTGGCCTTCGGTGTACTCGGAGAGGTCGAGCCGTACCAGCGCGTCGTCGGTACCGAACAGCGCCTGCGCCAACGCGCGCGCGAGCTCGGTCTTGCCGACCCCGCTGGGGCCGATGAACAGGAAACCGCCGACCGGCTTGCGCGGATCTTTGAGGCCCGCGCGCGCGCGCCGGATCGCCTCGGCGACGGCGCGCACGGCTTCATCCTGACCGACGACGCGCGCCTCGAGCGCGCTCTCGAGCGCGAGCAGGCCGGCGCGCTGCGCGTCGGTGATCGTCCCCTGCGGGATGCCGGTCCAGCGCGAGACGACGGCCGCGACGCGCTCGACGTCGACCCGCGCCTCGCCGTGCATCGCGGCGCCGGCGGCGGCCTCGTCGATGACGTCGATCGCCTTGTCGGGGAGGTAGCGGTCCGCGATGTAGCGCGCGGCGAGCGCGGCGGCTGCTTCGAGCGCGTCGTCGTCGATCGCGACGCCGTGATGCGCGGCGTACTTCGGGCGCAGCCCGCGCAGGATCGCAACGGTCTGCTCGATCGTCGGCTCGTCGATCTGGACCGGTTGGAAGCGCCGCTCGAGCGCCGCATCGGATTCGACGTACTTGCGGTATTCGTCGAAGGTCGTCGCGCCGATGCATTGCAACTCACCGCGCGCGAGCTCCGGCTTGATCATCGAGCTGAGATCGAGCGAACCCTCCGCCGCCCCGGCACCGACCAGCGTGTGCAGCTCGTCGATGAACAAGATCACTTCGCGGCCGGCCCGCTTGACCTCGTCGACGAGCTTCTTGACCCGCGACTCGAACTCACCGCGATACTTCGTCCCAGCGACCAACGGTCCGAGCGAGAGCGCCAGGACGCGCTTCTCGCGCAGCACCTGCGGGACGTCGCCGCGCGCGATGCGCTGGGCCAAGCCTTCCACGATCGCCGTTTTCCCCACCCCAGGCTCGCCGATCAGGACCGGATTGTTCTTGCTGCGCCGGGACAGGATCGAGACGACCCGCTCGACCTCCTCGTCGCGGCCGATCACCGGGTCGAGCTCGTTGCGCCGGGCGGCCTCGGTCAGATCGCGCGAGAACTGCGCCAGCGTCGAGGGACCGCCGAAGACCCGGCCCAGGTTCGCCAGCGGCTGGCCGGTCGGGCCCGGGTCGGTCTTGGGCCCACCGCCCTTGCGGTTGGCCGCATCGATCGCGAAGGCGGCGCCGCCGACCAGCGCGGCGGCGGCTGCCGCGGCGCCCAGGATCGCCAGCGGCGTCTGGCGCCGGCGGCGCACACAATCCGCGCACAGCTCGGCCTCGACCCAACGACCGCCACGCAAGGCGACGTCGCGCACGCTAGCCGGCCTCAGCCGGCAGACCTCGCATTGAACGGTCATCTCAGGTACCGTACCCCATCGGTGGGGGGCCGGTTTCGCCCCTCAGGGGGCCAGGTCGTAGACGATCGAGACGGTCGCGCGAACCGACAGGGAGCTCGGTTGGATCTCGGTCGGGACGGGCGCTGCGGCCGACGCTGACCGCAGCATTGACGCCTGGAAGGTGAGCGGTCGGATCACCTGCGGCGACCCGCCGATCTCGATGGAGGCGATCCTGGCCAGGTGCACGTGGGCGGCGCCCACCACCGCTGCGGCCTGCGCGTCAGCGTCGGCGACCGCCGCGACCAGCGCGTCCCGTTGGGCTGCGCGCTCGTCGCGCAGCTCGAAGGTGACGCCCTCGACGCTGGTCGCCCCGGCGGCGACGCCGGCGTCGATCAGCGCGCCGACGCTGCCGAGCGCGTCGGTCGTCACGCCGAACCGCCGGGTCGCGACGTAGCCGTAGCGCTGCGCGAACTCGGGGTTGGGCTGCGCCGGCCGCGGCACGAACGCGACGGAGTAGGAGAGCGTGCGCAGCTCAGCCGCCGTGACGCCGAGCGCTGCGAGCTTCGCGCCGAGCGTGGCGTACACGGTGTTGTTGGCTGAGGTCGCAACGGCCGCGCGGTCGTCGTTGGTGACGATGTCAAAGGTGACGACGGCCCGGTCCGGCGTTCGTTCGAGCGTGCCGACGCCGGTCACCGTGAGCGTCGGCGGGGTGGAAGCCGCAGCGGCGGGCAGCGGCACTGCCAACGCCAGTAAGGCGAGAGTCGTCCGTACGATACGTCTCATACTAGCCCAACGAAACGGACGAGCACCACGTGCCGTTTCGGGGCGAGTCGCACGGGGAACCTCTGGGCCAGGCGGCCAGAAACCACCGTGCGCCAAGAGGAAGGGGAACCATCACCGATGAGCATCATCAGCTGGCTCGTCGTCGGACTCATCGCAGGGTTTCTCGCGAAATGGGTCGTGCCCGGCGAGGGCCCCGGGGGGATCCTCGGCGACCTCGTCGTCGGGATCGTCGGCGCCATCATCGGCGGTTGGGTCTTCAATTTTTTCGGCCACTCGGGCGTCAGCGGGATCACCGTGTGGAGCGTCATCGTCGCCTTCGTCGGGGCGGTGATCCTCCTGTTCATCCTGCGCGCCTTCTCAGGCCGCCGGGCGACGTACTGACCGCGGTGCCGTCCCCGGGGGCGGCGGTCCCCGGCCCCGACGGACGGCTGCGGCTTTTGTCGGTAGGAGCCGTCCCCCTCGCCGGTCAACCCCCCATGCGCGATGGCGTATATCATCACCGAACCCTGCATCGGCACCAAGGACAAGTCATGCGTGGACGTGTGTCCGGTCGATTGCATTCACGGCAACGATGACGACACGCAGCTCTTTATCGACCCTGAGGTCTGCATCGACTGCGGCGCCTGCGTCTCGGCATGCCCGGTCGAAGCCATCTACGCCGACTCCGACGTTCCCGAGAAGTGGAAGAACTTCATCGAGATCAACGCGGAGTGGTATAAGAAGTAGCGAGACGGGCGCGCGTGCGACGCGCGATCGCTCGTGAGCTGATGGACGAGTTCGTCGACGACGTCGACGAGCTGGAATCAAACTTGCGCGACATCGCCTTCGCGAATGCCCACCTGGGTGGGACGGCGCCCGTCGTGAGAGCCCTGCGCGGTCTGGCCGCGCACAGCGTGCTCGACGTCGGCAGCGGGCTGGCCGACATCCCGCTCGCGCTTGCCGAGGATGCCGTGCGGCGGGGCGTCGAGCTGCGCGTCACCTGCCTGGACCGCAGCGAGCAGATGCTCGCGCTGGCCCGCCGGCGCTGCGGCGAGCACCGCGCGCTCACCTTCGTGTGCGCCGAGGGAACCGATCTGCCGTTCGCGAGCGGCTCCTTCGACGTCGTCCTCTGCACGCTGGCGCTGCACCACTTCGACCGCGAGCCCGCGCGTGCGTTGCTGCGCGAGCTGCGCCGGGTCGCGCGCCTCACGCCGCTGGTCTGCGATCTGCGGCGCTCGCCGGTCGCGTTCGCGGCGACCTGGCTCTGGTCGCGCACCTCGCGCAACCGCCTGACCCGCCACGACGCGCCGCTCTCGGTGCGCCGCGCGTACACGCCGGACGAGGCGGTGGAGCTGGCCCGCGCGGCGGGCTGGACGTCCCCGGTCGTGCGGCGCGAGCCGTTCTTTCGCATGACCCTGGCGGACGCGTCGTGACGGGGCCTGACGACGTGCTGGTCGTCGGCGGTGGTCCGGCCGGCAGCGCGACGGCGCTGCTACTGGCGCGCGCCGGGGTGCGGGTGCGCGTGCTGGAGCGCGCGCGCTTTCCGCGTCGCAAAGTCTGCGGCGAGTACCTCAACGCCGGCGCGGTCGCGGCACTCGAGCGCCTCGGCCGGCTCGACGCGGTGCGCGCGGTCGGCTCGCCACTGCGCGGCGTCCGGCTCGTCGTGCCGGCGGCCGAGCCGGTCGCGCTGCTCTTCCCCCGCCCGGCGCTGTCGTGCGCGCGCGACCTGCTCGACGCGCTGCTGCTCGACGCCGCAGCGGCGGCCGGCGCGGCGGTCGAGCGTGCCCGGGTCGAAGAGATCGTGACCGAGGGCGGGCGCTGCGTCGGCTTGCGGGTGCGCGATGAGGACGGCAGCGTGCGCGAACGGCGCGCGCGCATCGTGGTCGGTGCGGACGGTGCCGGGTCGGTCGTTGCGCGGCGGCTCGGCCTGGCGCGCCCGCTGCGGCGCGGCGCGCGCTACGCGGTCGGCGGGCACTATACCGGCTTCGGTCCGCTCGAGGGGTGCGTCGAGATGTACGTCGGCGAGGGTGCGTACTTCGCCCTCAATCCGCTCGATGCGTCGGCGGCCAATGTGATGGTCGTCGTGCCGCGGGCGCGATTGGCGCGCTGGTCCGCCGATCTGGACGCCGGTGTCGGCGCGGCGGCGGCGGCGCTGGCGCGCGGGGCGCGCTCGTTCGCCGGAACGACGCGCCTGGGCGCACGGGTCTCGGTCGGTCCGCTCGCGCACGACGTGCGCGCCGCGGCGGCGCCCGGCGCCTTATTGGTCGGCGACGCGGCGGGATTCCTCGACCCGTTCACCGGCCAAGGTGTCGCGCTGGCGCTGCAGGACGCCGAGCGCGCCGCCGAGACCGCGCTGGCGGCGCTGCGCGCGCCGGCCGCCGAGGCGCAGGCCTTCGCCGCGTACGCGTGCGAGCGGCGGGGCGACCGTCGCTGGCGGCGGCGTCTGTGCCGCCTCGTCGCGCTGCTGGTCGATGTGCCGCCACTGGCGCGCCGGGCCTCGCTGCGGTTGGCGCGCTCGCCGGAGTTGGGCGCGACGCTGCTCGACGCGCTCGCCGGCACGACCTCGCCGCGGCGTGCGCTGCAGCCCGGTCTGCTGGCGCGGTTGCTCGCATGACGGTCACCCGCACCTCGATCGAGATCGCCGCTCCGCCGGCCGCGATCTTCGCGCTGGCCGCCGCGACGGAGCGCTGGCCGGCGATCCTGCCCCACTACCGCTACGTACGCGTCCTCGAGGAGGCGGGCCCGACGCGCGTCGTCGCGATGGGCGCCTGGCGCGACTGCATCCCGATCGGTTGGGTGGCGCGACAGACGAACGATCCGCTCACGCCGCACATCGCCTTCCACCACCTGCGCGGCTGGACACGCGGGATGGACGTCGAGTGGCTCTTCGAGCGCCGCGCGGAGATCACGCGGGTGACGATCGAGCACCGCTTGGCATTCCGCTTTCCGATCGCCGCCGCATGGATCGGCGAGCATGTCGTGTGCGACTACTTCGTCGACGGGGTCGCGTCGAAGACGCTCGCGACGATCAAACGTCTGGTCGAGGCTGCTCCGTGACGGCGGCCCATCGCGTCGCGGTGACGGGCCTCGGGGTGGTGACGCCGCTGGGTATCGGGATCGACGCGTTCTGGGAGGCACTGCTGGCCGAGCGGGTCGCGGTCGCGCCGATCACGCGCTTCCCCGCCGACGGGTACCGTTCGCGAATCGCCGCCCAGATCGACGATTTCGAGCCGCAGGAGTTCGTCGCCGCCAAGCGCTTGCGCTGGACGGATCGCTACGCGCAGTTAGCGATCGCTGCGGCGCGGCTCGCGCTCGACGATGCGGCGCTGCGCCCGCGGGGGTCGGCGCGCGACGTCGCGGTGTATCTCGGTTCGGCGCTCGGGGGCCTGGCGTACGCCGACGAGCAGCACGACATTTTCCGGGCGCGGGGGCTGGACGCGATCAAGCCGCTGCTGGCGCTCTCGGTGTTCAGCGGCTCGGCGCCTTGCAACGTCGCGCTCGAGTTCGACCTGCGCGGGCCGGTGATCGCCAACGGTAACTCCTGCGCGGCCGGCGCTGTCGCGATCGGGGAGGCCTTCCGCGCGATCGCCCGCGGCGACGTGCGGGCGGCGTTGGCCGGTGGGGTCGAGGCGCCGCTCTCGCCGCTGGTCTACGGTGCCTTCACCATCATCCGCGCGATGTCGACGCGCAACGACGATCCCGTGCGGGCGAGCCGGCCCTTCGACCGCGCGCGCGACGGCTTTGTGATGGCCGAGGGGGCGGGAGTGCTCGTGCTGGAGCGCGCCGACGATGCGCACGCGCGCGGGGCGCGCGTCTACGCCGAGGTCGCCGGCTACGGGTTGACCAACGACGCGTACCACATGTCCGCACCGCGCCCCGACGGCTCGGCGAACGCGCGGGCTATGCGCGCAGCACTCGACGAGGCCGGACTCGCGCCCGAGGACCTCGATCTCGTCAACGCGCACGGCAGTGCGACGCCGCTCGGCGACCAGTGCGAGGCGCTGGCGCTGCGCACGGCGCTCGGCGCACGCGCCGCCGAGGTGACGGTCACGGCGACGAAGGGTCAGCACGGCCACGCGCTCGGCGCGAGCGGCGCCTGGGAGACGGCGCTGGCGTGCCGCACGATCGAGCGCGGCATCGTCCCGCGCAGCGTGAACGTCGACGAGGTCGACCCAGACTGCGCGCTGCGCGTGACCGAAGCGCGACTCGAACGCCCGGTGCGGACCGTGCTCTCGAACTCGGCCGGTTTCGGCGGCATCAACGCCGCCCTGGTTCTGCGCGCGCCGACCGGTCGGTAGCCGATGTGGGCGCGCGTCGCGGCCGCGACGGTAAGGCGTCCGTAAAGTGCGCACTTTTGACCAGACAAGCGCGACCGTGCGGCGCTACGGTCGGTTGCAATTTCCGCTGCTGTCTTGCCCTAGGGCTCCTCATGGTGCAACCTTCGACGCCCTTCCCGCGCGTCGCCGCGAACGTGCTGCGCAGAACGGCGTTCGAATCGTGGCTCGATTTCCACGCCGGCACGCCGATTCGCTATGTCGTGGGCTCGCCGGGGTCAGGGAAGACGACGGCGTCCGTCCTCTGGGCGCACCACCGGACCACCCCGCCCACCTGGATCACGCTCTCGCCGCAGTGCTCGCTGGCCGAGCTGCAGGAGAAGCTCTCGAGCGTCGGCGACGCAGCCTCGATCGACGTCGTGCTCGACGGCGTCGACGAGGTCTCGCCCGAGGCGCGGGAACTGCTCGCGCGCCTGCACCTCGGCCTTCCGGAGGGCGTGACCTTCACCTACTTGGGACGGTCGCGCGCCGCGCTCGACGTGCGTGAGGGCGAAGCGTACGGTCTGGTCGCGGTGACTCCGACCGGCCTGTTGCAGTTCGACGAACGCGAGGTCGAACTGCTGACCGAAACCTACGGCGTTCCCTCGACGCGGAACGACCGTCACCATCTCCTTCGCAAGACGTTGGGCTGGGCGGTGGCGGTGGCGGGGAGCGTGCGCGCGTCGGCGCTCACGCGCTCGTCGCTCGCCGGCGGCTATGCGCGCTGGCGGCGCGAAGAGGCGCGCGTCGTCACGACGATCGTCGAGTGTGCCATCGAGCGGGCACCGCGCGAAGGCGGTGACGCCTTGCGCCAGGTCCTCGCCGGGCGCGACGCCCCGAGTCTGGCCGCGCTGCGGTGCCTGCGCGACCACGGGCTCTTCGTCGAGCTGATCGACGGGCAGCCGCGGCTCAACCGGATCGTCGCCGAACTGGCGGGCGCCGCTCAGCCGCCGCTACGGGCTGCAGAAGGCGATGCGAGCGCGCCGATGCGGATCGAGATGTTCGGACGGTTCCGCATGGTGTGGGGCAACCGCGAGGTTCGGTTCGCGCGCCGGCGCGATCGCCAGATCGTCCAGTATCTCGCGCTCCTCCCCGACGGCAAGGCCACGCGCGACGAGCTGCTCGCGGTGTTCTGGCCGCAAGCCGAGCGCCGTCCGGCCAGCCAGAGCTTGCGCACGGCGTGCTGCACGATTCGCCGTGCGCTCGACGAGTGCGCCGGCGACGGCCGCGCCGATGCGTATTTTCGCACCGAGGGAGCTTTCGTCGAACTGCGCGGCGCGAACGTCGTCAACACCGCCTGGAAGTTCCTCAATTGCGTGCGCGAGGCGCGCAACGCCGAAGCATTGGGCGACGCTGACGTCGCGCGCGCCTGCTGGGAGGCGGCCCTGCGCCTGTTCGTGCGGCCGCTCCTGGCGAGCGAGCCGACCACGCCCTGGGTCGAAGAGCGGCGCCGGCACTATAACGAACTCGCGAAGCTCGGTCGCCAGATCGTCGGCGTGACCGAGACCCCCCGCCTGCGCGCGCTGGGTTAGCGTTCGTCACGTGTCCCCCACGCTGCTCCGCTTCCCCGCGGACCGCTTTTCATGGCGCTTCGTCGGCGTCGTCGCGGGCGCGATGCTGGCGATCATCGCCCTCGGCTGGAACGAACAGGCGATCGCCGCGGGCAATCGTTTCGTCGATATCACGGCGTTCTATTGCGGCGGCTGGGTGCTCGCCCACGGTGCGGATCCGTACCTCGTGCACCCGCTGACGGAGTGCGAGAGCTCGGCCCACACGTTCGGGCACCTCACCCTACCGATGACCTTGCCCGCGCCGCTGCCGCCGTACGTCCTGATCCTGTTCTCGCTGGCCGCGCGCATCGCGCCGTTCGCCGTCGTCGCTTGGGTCTGGAGCGCGCTGAACCTGCTGGCGATCGCCGTCTCGGCGGAGATTCTGCGCCGTCGCCTGCCCTTGCCGCCGCTGTCGATCGCCGCCTTGTTGGTGATGGCGACGCTGTCGGTCGGGGTGGTCTACGGCCAGTTCACCGGCGTCGAGTTGTTGAGCATCGTCGGCGCGGGCGAGCTGCTCGCACGCGGCGCGCCGCGTCGGGCGGCCGCGTGCTGCTGCATCGCGATGGTCGAGCCCCACGTCGGGCTCGCCCCGCTGCTCGCCCTGACGGTCCTGGTGCCTCGCGCTCGTCCGGTCGTGGTGGCGTTTGCGGCGCTGGTGGTGCTCGCGAGCGCCATCGCCGGCGCAGGGCTCAGCCTCGAATACGTGCGCGCCGTCCTACCGGCGCACGCGGTCGCCAACGTCGTCGATTTCACGCAATATGCGTTGCCCAGCGTCTTGTGGCTGCTGCACGTCCCCCCGTCGGTGGCGCTGGCAATCGGCGGCGCGGTCTTCGTCTTGGCGCTGCCCGGAGCGGTCCTCGGCGCGCGCTCCGTCGTCGCGCGCACAGGTCGCATCGAAGGGCTCCCGTGGACGGCGGCTGCGATCGGGACCTGCGCCGCCCCGCACCTGCATTTCCAACAGCTCGCCTGTGCGCTGCCGGGGCTCGCCTTCGTGCTCGCCGCCGATCCGCGGCGCCGCGCCGTGCTCGTCGCGGTGCTCGGCGTCGCCATCCCGTGGCTGCGCCTCATCGTCTCACCGGTCGGCGCGATCTCGGCCGGGTTCGTCTCGTACGCCTACCTGTGCGGAATCTTGCCGCGCCGGCCCGCCCTCTACCTGAGTGCCGGCATCTCGTTGCTGGCAAGCGTCCTCATGAGCCTCCTCGTGCTGACGGCCAAGTCGGCACTCCCGTCCGCGCCGCCGCCGGTGATCGTGGGAAATCCGCTGGCCGAAGTCCCTTGGGCGCAGACGATCGGCGATCGCTCCGGCATCTTGCAGATCGGGACGGCCTTCGCGCGCCTACCGACTTGGCTCGCGCTGGGCGCCTGCATCGCGTTCGCCTTCTCGGCACGGCGCACGTCGCGCCCGATCCCGACCGGCGTCGCGAGCGCTCCGCGATCAGTTGCTCAGACAGGCGCTTGAGGCGCTGTACGTCGTCCCGGTCGGCGTCGCCGCCAAGGCACCCGGCGCGGTCGTCGACTCGGTCGTATCCGAGCCAAAGATCAACGCGTGATAGACCAGCGTGTTGATGGTCGGGTAGCAGTAGAGGATCGTCGGCATGCTGGGGCTGCGGAAGAAGTTGGCCGTCCCGGTCAGCGCGACCGACGCGCCCAGTAGCTTGGTCAAGTTACCCGAGACCGGCGCGGCGCTGGTGAGCGAGACCTGATTGTGTTGCAGCAGGACGTCGTTGGCGAGGCCGAGCGTTCCCGCGGCGTACCCGGTCGGTCCGTAGGCGATGCACGAGCTGGTCGGTGTCCCGGCCGGCGACCAAAACGGTGCGCTCGCATTCCCGGGAAAGCCCACGGCACTGTCGGTCAAGATGGTCGGGTCCGGCGGGTAGCAGGTCGAGCTGATCGACTCGATCGAGCTGCCCGAGGTGACGCCAGCAGTCTCGTAGACTTCGTAGAGGCTGTAGTCCAGGTACGGATTGATCTGCTGCGCGACGAGCCCGTTCACGCGCAGCGCGAGCGGGATACGCTCGCTCTGGACCGCCGCGCGAATCATCGTCAGCATCGCGAGCAACGCGAAGACGAAGAGCGGGATCGCGATCGCGCTCTCGATCAGGGCCTGCCCGCGCTCGGCGTGGTGCCTCACTTGCACTGCCCCGCCGTCAACGTGATGTCTCCGCTGGGTGGATACGGCATCGGAGCGAACCAGCTCGTCGTGACGGCGAACTCCGGCTGTGTCACCGACTGCGTGTAGCCTGGATCCGTCCCCGTCTGCGCCGTCCAGCCGGAGCCGCCGTAGGTGACGCCGTACCAGTCGTAGCTGTTCGAGTACTTGATCGACTGCGTCGTGACGTATTGCTCGGTCGGTTGCATGGTGAGACCGGCGTACTTCGGATCGTTCGATGGGAACGACAACTGCCCGGGCTGCAGCCATTCCTGCGTCACCGCGGCCGAGGTCGAGTCGGCGCGCCCGACCGCCTGAAAGATCGCCGGCGCCAGCTTGAAGAACGCCGGGATCAGAGGGTGGACGTTGGCGCAGGCGACCACCTCGAGGTGCGCCGGCGCGAGGTCTTGGCTGATCGTCGCGAGCGTCCCGACCCCGGGCGTCCCGACGTCGACGCTGGCGCCGTCCTGTTCGACGGTGAAGACCTGCGTTCGGGGCGTCGGCGCAACTTGGAGCGTATATTGAAATCCGCAGTCCCAGCCGTTGTGCTGGCCGCACAACGTCCCGCCGTTTTGGGCGGTTACGATCGCGTTGGCGGCGGCTGTCTCGGCACTCAGGGTCGTGCTGCCGAGGACGCCTTGGAGCAATTCGATCTCCGAGGTGTACCGGTTGAGAACCTTGATGTAAGCGGTCCGCAACTGCGAGTAGTCCGACGAGCAGGTGCCGGAGTTCGCGCACCCACCCTCGCTCAAGACCGCCAGATCCATCGCTTCGATCAGGTTGCGCAGCCGCCACTCGTCGATGTCGGCCGAATACAGCACCATCAACATCTCGTCGTAGCGCGAGGTCTGGAGCGAGATCAGCGAGCTGGCGGCGGCGTCGGCGGCGTTCTGCGCGCGGACCTGCCAGCGGATCGCGTTCGCGTAGTCGAGCGTGAACCACAGGAGCGTGAACGTCGTGAGGATGCCGACGACCCACATCGGGAGGGTCTGGCCGCGCTCGGCGTGGGCGGGTTGGCCAAGCATCAGTCGACGCAGCCTTGCGACACGCCGTCGTTGCTGCTGGCGACGCCCGGATAGAACGGGTACTCGCCGACCTGACCCGGCGACGGATACCCGGCCGGGTTCTCGAAGTCCCAATGGTCGCCTGTGTTTTGACCGTTGCTGTTTCCGTACAAGAGGTAGAGCGGCGAGCTGGTCGTCAGGTTGTCGATGTCGTAGGTCGTGCTGTTGCTTTTGATGCCTGACGGATACGTGGCGGGAAACGTCGAGGTCAAGAGATGGACGTAGACCTGCTGGTGCAGGGTCAGGTCGCAGAAGACGCCGTTGGGGACGCTGGTCTCGTTCGCGCCGGTCGCATTGTTCCAGTTCTTTGAGTCGAGGTAGTCGGCCATCCCCAGACTGAAGAACTCGACGTTATTGCCTCCGCTGCCGTGGTAGCCGCCGCTGGATGTCTGGCAACCCCCCAAGTTGGACCCGCTGGTGTAGAGGGCGTTGTTCTGGTTGTCCCAGTCGCAGTGGAAGAGTTCGTGGAAGCCGACCATGAACGGCGGCGTGTTGCCGGGATCGCTGAAGTAGCCGGCGACGGTCGGCGTGTCGATCGCGCTGTCGCTGAGGTTCCAGATCGTGTTGGTCGTCTGCATCAGCGGCTCGACGGCGACGCCCTGCACCGCGATCGTTCCGCCCGCGCCGAAAGGGTTGAGGCTGCCGGCCGGCGGCGGGTTGACGGTCACGCCGTACTCCACCGGCCGCACGCCGGTGACGCCGCCTTCGCGGCTGGATTGGGTCAGGTTCTGCGTCAGGCCGTTGATCGGCGGATAGGTCGCGCTCGGCGGCGGCGACATGTTCGCCGCCGTGATGTCGCTCGCGGCGATCGCCGGAAAAGCAGTCGCCGCGGCGGCCGCCGGATTGAGACTCGACGAGCCCATGATCTGCGTCTGGATGTTCTGCAGTGTATACTCATGGCTGGCGAGGTACGCGGCACCGTCGGCTGAGAGCTGCAGGTAGCCCAGCAGCGCGACCCGGATCGCTCCCAGCATCAGCAGGAGGACGACGGAGATCGTGATCGCAGTCTCGGGCAGGGCCGAACCACGCGGACCACGCCGGCCGTCGGGTCGCATTAGAACGTCGTCATGGTCGGAAAGTTGACGGCGGCGCTGGTGAGCTGTGTCTGGGTCTTCGTGAGCGCACCGCTGGCCGAGCTTGCGATCGCGCCCAAGGCGACGATCGCAACCATCGAGAGCAGTGCGAGGACCATCGCGTACTCGACGAGCGGCCCGCCGGTCTCGTCTCGCAACAGGCGCAGGAGCGCGCTCATTGGACGATGACTTCGGGCGTCATGACGAAGACGACGTCGGTTTGCGAGTGTTGATACTGCGTCGAGCGGAAGAGCGGGCCGAGGATCGGAAGATCGCCCAGGATCGGAATCTTGTTGATCGTGCGCGTCTCGATGCGCTGGAGCAGACCGCCCATCACGATGCTCTCACCCGGCTGGGTGACGACCTCGGTCTGCAGCCGGCTCGTCTTGAGCGCCGGGAGCACGTAGCCGCTGATCGTCACGCCGTCCGCGTAGTCGAGCTGCGAAACCTCGGGCGTGATCTTGCAGTCGACCGCGCCGCTACCGAGGATCACCGGCGTGACGTCGAGCTTGACGCCGTAGTCCTTGAAGACGACGCTGGTCTGGCCCAGCCCGGTCGAGAAGACGTACGGGATCTGGCCGCCGACCAGGAATTCGGCGGCGACACCTTGCGAGGTCAACAGGTCCGGCTGCGAGAGGATCTTCGCGTGGCTGGTCTGGATGACGGCGTTGAGCGTCGGCGCGAGGAAGGTGGTGCGAATGAAGGCGCCGAGCGTCAGGGCGCGGCCCGCGATCGTCGAGGAGCCGCTGGGGTTCTCGAAGATCGGAAAGATCGGGCTACCGAATACCGGCTGGCCGGTGCTGCTGATCGTGGCGCTCTGGAGGCTGATCCCGAGGTCCTTGAGGCCCGTGTCGTCGATCTCGAGGACGTAGACACGGATGCTGATCTGGCTCGTGGTCGCGACGGCGAGTCGGTCGATCACCTTGCCGTCGACGCCGAGATAGAACCCAGCCGCGCCGCGGACGAGCGCCAGGACGCGTTCCGCGGCCTGCCGGGTCGTGACCTCGCCGCTGACGATGACGTTCCCCTTTGCATCGCCGTTGAGCTGGACGTTGCTCGCGTCGGGCAGCGCACCGATCACCCGCTGAAGGGCTCCGAACGGGTGCTGTACGCTGACGGTGTTGATGATCTTGTACTCTTCCGCCGCACCCGTGCCGGCGTCGAAGCCGCTCGTCTTCGCGCCGCTGAACTGCGCCAAGATCGCGGTGACGCGAGCCGCGTGTTCGTTGTCGGGGACGGTACCGCTGACGATGATCGCGCGCCCGATGTTACGCACCTGCACGTCGGGTTCGGCCAACGCGACGCGGATGATCGGGACCATGTCGTCGAGACCCTGACCTTGGACGGCGACCTCATAGGACGCCCGGCCTTCATCCGACCAGATGAACACGGTCGTGCGCCCCGGAGCTTTTCCGTTGATCACGACTTGCGACCGCCCGATTGCGACGACGCCGGCGATCCGTTCGTCTCCGACCGCGATGCGCGTCAAACCAGGAACGCTCACCGTCATCGAGTGCCCCGTCTCGATGGTGAGGTACGTCACCGCCTGAGCGGAAACCGACGACGCGCTCGTCAAAGCGATCGACATCAGCGCGAACGAGCACGCGACGTGGTGTCCTCGAAACAGGCTGAAGAGGAGCTTCACCTGCGTAGCATAGCAGATCGCCTTCGACGTGGTGCAGCGTTAATGCGTCAACGTCCCGCATTTCTTTACGCAGACAGGACCGCTCGCCCGTATGGTGATAGCGGCCGCTTAGTGTAGGATCAGCCTTCTATGGAGAAGCTAGGAGCACACCGAGCCCTTTTCCTCGCGTTGGCCTCGACGACGCTGACAATATCAGTCGCGTCTGCTGCCGCGGCGCAACCGTCAGTGGTGCAGATCTCCGTCACCGCTTCCCGTCATCCGGGCGCGGCTGCGACGGACGTGTCCGGCCAGGCGTCGCCGTACCTGCCGGTCATGGTTACCGCTTACGGCTTGCTCTCGACCGATCTGCCGACGGTCTTCGTCGGTGAGGTTCAGGTTCGCGCCGACGCGGCGGGACACTTCACCGCCAGGATCGACGACAACGCTCTCGAGTTCACGAGCTCGACGCTCGACGTCGTCGTCTCATCTCTGGTCCCCGGCCTCGCCCCGGCGAGGACGCGGCTCATCCTCACGCGACCGAATCTCGGTGCGCTTTTCCCGGCCGATCTGGTACCCCCGGAAGACCGGTGACGAAACCTCCTCTCCGAAAGGACCCCGTCCCGTGAAAACCCTACTTGCCCTCTGGAAGAACGACGAAGGCGCCTCGCTCGTCGAGTACGCGCTTCTCGTGGCGCTGATCGCCGTCGTCGCGCTCGCCGCGATCAAGCTGCTCGGCACCAGTGCCTCGACCGTTCTGAATAGCGCCGCGACTGCGCTGTGAGATGCCGCGTCCCGGTCCCGCACGCGCCAATGCTGCCGTGAGGAGCCGGGGCGAAGTGCCAAGCGAAGCAATGCACCTGCACGCTGAGGTCGTGCCGAGGTGACCAGCCTCGTACTGGCGTATGCGGCGGTGGGAGCGGCGTGCGCGATCGCCGTCACGACGGACCTTCGTACTCGCCGCGTCCCGGACGGCATTACCGGCGGGCTCGCCCTCGCGGCGATTCCGCTCGCGCTCTTCGGCGGGCTGGCACACTTCGCAGCCTCGCTCGGTGTCGCCGTGGCCGTGTTCGTGCTCGGTGCGTTCGCGTTCAGCAGCGGTCTGCTCGGCGGTGGTGACGTGAAGTTGCTCGCCGCGGCGGCACTCGCGCTGGGCTATCCGCTCGCGCTGGGGTTCGTGCTGTATACCTTGATCAGCGGCGGTGCCCTCGCCGTCGTCTGGATCCTCGTCCGCGGTCGCGCCGGCGAGGCATCCGTTCGCCTGAAGGCCGCGCTGCTCGGCGGTGGCCGTGCGGCGATCGGCACGGGGAGCGGCCGTCTGCCGTATGCCGTCGCGATCGCCGCCGGCGCCACGTGCTCCGCGCTTTCGACCTTCGTCTTCCCGGCGATGAGGATTCCGTCGTGATCGGTCCCAAGGCCCGGATGCAGCCCCGGACCGTCAGGTTGCTGGTCGCATCGTTGATCGCGGCGATCGGGGCGGCGTTGCTGTACGCGTATCTCGCCAACGTCAGCCACAAGCCGGTGCAGGGCGTCGTGCAGAATCGCTCGGTCTTGGTCGCGGCAGCTGACATCGCGCCGCGTGCGACGATCACCGCCGAGATGCTGATGGCCGCCGATCGCCCGGTGACCGACGTCGAGCCCGACGCACTCGGCGCGCAACAGCAGAACCTGGCGGTCGGAGCGATCGCGCTCATCGGCATCCCCAAGGGCGCGACGATCAGCGCGAGCCGCATCGGGCGCCCAACCCAGGCGGGGCTCGATGCGACGTTGCGGCGCGGGACGCGCGCGCTGACGATCCCGGTCGACCGAGTCAAGTCCGTCAACGGCCTGATCCGCCCCGGCGACCGAGTCGACGTCATCGCGATCGTCCCCGCTCGCGGGCCGGCCGGTCCGGTCGCCCGGACGATCCTGCGCGATATCGAAGTGCTCGCGCTGGGAAGCGCGACAGACGAGCTGGGCGCGACGCCCGCCCCCGACGCCGCCGTCGCCGCGACGGCGACCCTCGAGGTCACCCCGTCGCAGGCCGATCTCCTCGCGCTGGCCGACGTCAATTCGCAGTTGCGGCTCGCGCTGCGGCCGGCGGGTGAGCCCTTGCGCTCCGAACCCGTCGAGAGCGTCGACTTCTCGATCCCCGCCGCCTCGGCGGCACCCCCCACGGCAGCAGCACCGCAAGCGGGGCCTTCGATGGTGCCGCGAGCGGCCGGCGGCGGCAGCGGCGTCCAGATCATCGACGGCGACAAGATCGTGTCGGGCCCATGAGCACTCCGGTCTTTGCGTTCGTCGGCAGCAAGGGCGGTTGCGGTGCGACCAGCCTGATGCTTTCGGTGGCCGAGCTGCTGCGCCAGCGCGGCGGCACGGTGACCGTCGTCGACGGCGATTTCAGCGGCCGGCGGAGCGTGGCGGTGCTGCTCGGTGCGGTGCGTGCCCTCGACAGCGCCGACGGCGCGATGCCGATCAACTCGACCGCGGTTCAGAAGGACCTGACGGTCATCGAGCTTGCGCCCACGATCGACGCGAGCTTCACCCTGCGCCAAAGCGACGTCGAGGAGTTGGCCGCGTCGGTCGTGCAAACGTCGAGCTACGTGCTGGTCGATGCGCCGCAACCGTTCGCGGCGTCGATCCGGCCGTTGATCTCCCGCGCCGCGCGATTGTTCCTGATCGTCGAGCCGACGATGCTCGGCGTCACCGGGGCACGTGCGATGCAGGTCGAGATCGCGCGCTTCGGCGTCGCGCCCTCGATCATCGGGTTGGTCCTCAACCATCGCGATCTGCGTCCCGAGATCTCGCGCGGCGAGCTGGAGCGTCTGCTGGGGACCCCGTTGTACGCGGAGATCCCCAACCGCAGCGATCGCCGCTACGAACGTACGATCGTGGCCTTCACCGACGCCCTTGCCGCGATCGAAGGGACGGAGAGTCTGCTGGCGCTGCGGCCGTCGAGTCGCGTTCCGCTGGGCGACCGGCGTGGCCCGCGACGCGGTCCCGAAGACCCGGGTCGCGCAGCCGCCTCCGGCGCGGCGTCCAACGGCGCGCCCAACGCTGCCCCCGACGCTGCGGTCGACGCTGCGCCCAGCGCTACGCCCAGCGCCGAGCCGCGGGTTCCGAGCGGCGCGCTGACCGAATGGCGTGCGCAACGCGACGCCATCAAGAACGACCTCAACGCGGCGCTCTCCGAGCGCTTGCAGTCCCTCCCGAATATCGCCGGCGCGCGCAGCGACGTGGCGCGGCTCGCCGAGCTGAAGCGCGAGGTCACCGAACTGGTCGAGGGGCTGCTCCGCGAGCGCAAGGATCTCGGTTCCGCCGAAGACGTCGCTTGGCTGCGCGAGGAGATCGTCAACGAAGCCGTCGGATTGGGCCCGCTCGAGGACCTGCTCGCCGACAACGAAGTCACCGAGATCATGGTCAACGGCCCCGAACAGATCTTCGTCGAACGCCGTGGCCTGATCGAACGCACCTCGAAGAGATTCGCCGACGGCGCGCAATTGCGCACGATCATCGAGCGGATCATTACGCCGCTCGGCCGGCGTGTCGATGAGTCCTCACCGATGGTCGACGCGCGCCTCCCCGATGGATCCCGCGTCAACGCGATCATCGAGCCGTTGGCGCTCGACGGCGCGACGATGACGATCCGGCGCTTCGGCCGCTATCGGCTTCAAGTCGCCGACCTGGTGCGTCTGGGCGCCGCGACGCAGCCGATGATGAACTTCATCCGCGCCGCGGTCGAAGCGCGCATGAACATCGTCATCAGCGGCGGCACCGGTTCGGGGAAGACGACCTTCCTCAACGTGGTCTCGTGCTTCATTCCGACGCGCGAGCGGATCATCACGATCGAGGACGCGGCCGAACTACGGCTGGTCCAGAGCCACGTCGTGCGGCTCGAGGCACGGCCGCCCAACATTCAGGGTGCCGGACAGGTCACTATCCACGACCTCGTTCGCAACGCGCTGCGCATGCGACCCGACCGGATCGTCGTCGGCGAGTGCCGCGGGGGCGAGGCGCTCGACATGCTGCAGGCGATGAACACCGGTCACGATGGATCGCTGACGACCGTCCACGCGAACTCGCAGCGCGACGCGATTTCGCGCATCGAGACGCTGGTGATGATGGCCGGTTTCGACCTTCCCATCCGGGCGATCCGCGAGCAGATACGCAGCGCGGTCGACATCATCATCCAAACCGCGCGGTTGCGCGACGGCTCGCGCAAGGTGATGGCCATCGCCGAGGTCATCGGAATGGAGGGCGACGTCGTCACCATGCAAGACATCATCCGGTACGACGAACAAGGCGTCGACAAAGACGGGAAGGTGAAGGGCGAGTTCGTCTTCACCGGCGTCCGCCCGAACTGTCTGGCCCGCTTTGAAGAATTAGGCGTCGAGTACGACATGCGCGAGCTCAGCGGCCTCGGGCCGTTGGCCGTCGCCGCCGGATGGTAGCCTTCCCGGCGCTCCGCCCGTTTGCGGAGTCGTACCGGACCGGGTTCCTGCGCGCCGGGAAGGCCGTCGACGGCGAGAAGGTGCTGGCCGGGCTCGGGATCGGGAGCGTCGCGTTGTGGCTCGGCTACATCGTGATCGCGAAGCCGCCGCCGTTACAGGGTCTGCTCGCGTTTCCGATCAGCTTCGCGCTCGCCGCGCTGGCCGTCGACCGGTACGTCAAGTTCTGCACGGCACGACGGCTGGCCAAATTCAGCGATCAGCTCGAGGTGACGTTGCGCTTGATGTCGGGTGGGCTCAGCGTGGGCCTAGGGATCAATCAGGCGTTGGTGACCGTCGTCGACGAATCGCCCGAACCGACCCGCTCGGAGTTCTTGCGCGTCGTCGGCCAGTCGAACGTCGGGATCAGCATCTACGACGCGCTCGACCAGTTGGCGGCACGCATGCCCAGCGCCGAGATGACGATGTTCAGCCGCACCATCCGGATCCAGTCGCAGACCGGTGGCAACCTGGTCAAGGTCATCGAGCACCTCGCGGCGACGATCAAGGCGCGCCGTCGCTTGCAGCGCAAGATCCGAGCGATCAGCGCCGAGGGCCGCGCCAGCGGCTGGGTCATCGGAATGCTGCCGGTCGGGGTCGCGGTGATCCTGGTGGTAACGCAGCCGGACATGCGCAAGGCGATCTTCTCGACCTTTCCCGGCCACATGTCGCTGATCGCGATGGCGGTCCTCGAGGGGATCGGCGCCTTCATCATCGCATCGATGCTCAAGATCGACGTCTGACCGTGCTCTACACGCTGACGATCGTCGTGTTGGCCTCGGTCTCGCTCTTCCTGTTCGCCAGCGTCTTGCTGCGTGCACCCAGTGCACTCGAACAGCGCCTCAACGATCTCGAACACGGAACCGCGGGGACGTCGAGCCCGACGCTTGCGAGCCGGCTGCTCAGCGCTGACAACCGCGGCAAGCTGGTGCGCCGGCTCGGCCAGGGCGGCTGGTACAAGGTGACCCCGTCGTCCTTTGTCGCCTGGCGTCTGGGCGCCGCCATCGTGCTCGCGCTCCCGGCCGCCGGCCTGATGGTCTTCTCGCACTCTCTGGACATGCAGGACCTCGCCATCGGCGGGGTGATGATCGTGTGCGGGTACATGGCGCCGAACGTGCTCCTCGACCGCGCGATCGCGAAGCGGAAGAAGCAAATCCAACGTGCGCTACCCGACATGCTCGACATGATCTCGACGACCGTCGAAGCGGGGACGGCGCTCGGCGCTGCGCTGAAGATCGGTGCCGACGCGGTCCCGGGCGTCCTGGCCGAGGAGATGCGCTCGGCGCTCTCCGACATCCGCTTGGGGCGCCCACGTGCCGAGGCGCTGGCCGCGATGGCGATGCGGGTGGAACAGCCCGATCTGACGATGCTGGTGACCGCGATCAACCAGGTCGACCGGATCGGGGGCAACATCGGCCACGTCCTCGACGAGTTGGCCGAGGATGCGCGGGACTCGCGCATGATGCGCGCCGAGGAGATCGCGACGGCACTCCCCGTCAAGCTCATCTTCCCGCTCGGGCTGTTCATGCTGCCGGCGCTGATGGTCGTGATCTTCGGAGCGGTCGCCGGATTGATCCAGTCCCGATGATGTCCGTCACCCTCGCCATCTTGCGAATCCTCGCCGAAGGCGGCGCGTTCGCCGCGCTGGGCGCCCTCGCGACGCTGGTCGGCGCGGCGATCGTCGCCAAGATCGAGCCGCTCCCCGACGGCCCCGGCGCGGGCCGTCCCGCCGATCTCGTGCTGATCGTCCTGGCCGGACTCGTCGGCGTCGTGGCGGCCGTGACCGGCCACGACTCGGCGGCGCAGCTCTTCGTCGCCGGCGTAACGGTCTACGCGGTCGTGGGCGCGATCTATTGCGACGTCGCGCGCGGGATCGTCCCCGATTTCTTCACCCTGCTTCCGCTGGGGCTGCTGGTGCTGCTCGCGCTCGCGCAAGGGCACCCGGCGCTGTTGCTCGCGGCGCTGCTGCCGGCGATCCCCTTCGCGGTCGCTGCGCTGTTCTCGCGCGGCCGCGGGATGGGCTGGGGCGACGTGAAGCTCGCGGCGCTGGGCGGTGCGGTCCTCGGGCTGCAGGTCGCCGTCCTCGCGTTCTTCGCGGCCTGTCTGACCGCCGTGCTGGTCGCGCTCTGGCGGCGCGGGTTCCGGCAGCCGGTCGCCTTCGCACCGTATCTCGCCGGCTCGATCGTGGTGGGACTCGTCCTGGGCGGCGGGCGGTGAAAACACTGCGCGGCCTGTGGTCCAACGACGAGGGTGCGACGCTGGTGGAGTACGCCCTGCTGGTGGCGCTGATCGGTATCGTCGCGGTCGCAGCGGTCAAGCTGCTCGGTACCTGGAGCTCGACCAGCCTGCACAGCGCAGCGATCGGGCTGTGACGAGCTCTGCGAGGGCGGAGGTCGCCGCCCGCAGCGACGAGGGCGTGGTCCTGCCGTTGCGGTTGCGACGCGCCGTGGGCGCGGCGGAGCGCGCGATCGGCTTGCTCGGGCGCGCCTCGCTCGCGCCCGACGAGGGGTTCGTGATCGGAGGCTGCGGTGCGATTCATACCGTCGGGATGCGCTTCGCGATCGACGTCGTCTTTCTCGACGCTGGCGGGCGCGTCGTACGCGTCGCGGCGTCGCTGCCGCCGTGGCGGTTGGCTTGGGCGGCGCGCGCGACGACCGTGCTCGAACTCGCCGCCGGCGTGTCGGCCGGCCTGGGGATCCGCGAGGGAACGCACCTCGCGCTGACGTGAGGCGCGAGTCCGCGTGAGGGCGCTCTTCTGGGCCGCGACGGCGATCTGGGCCGGCGTTTTCGTCGGGCGCGCGGTCGGCGCGACGTGGGCCGAAGGCGACGCGTGGTGGCAGCTCGCGCTGGGCCACGACGTGCTGCGCACGCACGCGATCCCCTCGACGCTGCTGGGGACGTACACCGCCGCCGGCGCGCCGTGGGTCGCTCAGGAGTGGGCCTTCAGCGTCGGACTGGCGTGGTGCAGCGATCACGGTCTGCTGCTGCCGTTCGCCGTGCTGATCGCGCTCTGCGCGGTCGCGACGGTGGCGCTGATCGGCGTTCGCGCGCAGGCGCTCGGTGCCGGGCAATTCGCCGCTCTGGCTGCGATCGTCGGCGGCCTCGCGCTGGTGGAGTCGTTCGGCGTGCGCGCGCAGGTCGCGGCGTGGCCGTTCCTCGCGCTGTTCCTGCTGTTGGCCGAGCGGCGCGACCGGCTGCGTTTCTGGGCGCTCCCCGTCGTCGTCCTCTGGGCCAACGTGCACGCCAGCGTCTTGCTCGCGCCGATCGTCGCGCTGGCCGCCTTCACCGGCTCGCTGTTCGATGCGCGCGAGAGCGCGCCACCGCTGGGCGAGCGGATCGCGTTCGTTCTAGCCGTCGCGGCGGCGACGCTCTGCACGCCGTTCGGCATCCGCCTCCCGCTGATGGCGCTGGGATGGTCGTTGGGCCCGGACACCGCCTACATCGTCGAATGGGCGCGGCCCTCGCTGCGCGACGTGATGTTCCTGTGCGCCGGCGTCCTCCCCGCGGCGATCGTCGTGGCGGACGTCGTCGTCCGCCGGCTCACGTGGTCGCAGCGCTGTGTCGCCGCGTTCGCGATCGTCGCGATGGCCCAGCACGGCCGCAACCTGGCCCTGGCGGCGACGATCATCCTGCCCTACGCGGCGCTGGTGCTGGCCGGGGTTCGGCGCACGAGCCGCACGAGCGCGCGTTGGTCGCCCTCCGACTACGGCATCGCCGCGATCGGTGGCGTGGGCGCGCTGGGCCTGGCGTTCCTGCAACTCCGGCAGCCGGTCGTGCCGTATCCGGGGCGGCCGGCCGCCGCCGCCGTGCGCGCGCTACCCGGCGAGCAACGCGTCTACTGCGAGGACTTCGCCTGGTGCTCGCTCTTCGCCGACGTGCCGCGCGTGCGGGTGTACCTCGATGGGCGCACCGACGCGTACCCGCCGGCCGTCTTCCACACCTGGGCGCTGGTCCACAACGCCGCGCCGGGCTGGGAGCGCGTGCTGCTGGCCGACGGGACGACGACGATCGTCGCGGCGTCGAACGGGGCGCTAGCGAAGGCCGTCCGGCGTTCGCCGCGCTGGCGGCGCTGCTATCGCGGCGCCGGCATCACCGTCTACGTGCGGCCGGGGACGACGACGACCGGATAGATGCTGGTCGAACTCTCGGCGCCGTGCTCGATCGTCGCTTCGAGCGTGTATTGTGTCGGCGCCGAGACGGCCGGCGCGATGATCGCGGCATCCGTGCGACCGGGAGAGACGTCGACCTTGGCGACGGCGTCGAACTTCGCGTCGACCAGCGAGAGGTGCAGGCCGTCGTACGGCGCGCCGATGTGGACGACGATCGGCGATGCGCTCTGCACCCGCTGGTTCTGGATCGTCAGCGCCGACGCGTCGACCAGGAGTTGCGCCGTCACAGCCTCGCTCGGCAGCGGGCTGGCGAGGATGTGCAGTGGAATGCGTGACTCGGCCGGGGTGGCGCCGTCGGTCCGCACCACGACCGCGACGTCGCCGAGCTGCTCCTTCGCGGGGACGTGCAGCTTCGCTACGCCGGCCGGCGTGACGGGTGCGGCGGCCAAGATGTCGCCCAGGGCGTCGGCGAGCAGGACCTGGCCGCGGGGCGGGGAGACGTCGTAGGTGACCGTGACGTCGTCGCCGGGCGAGACCGTGGCGCGATCGACGCCGAGCATCGCGATGCGCGGCGACGGCGCACGAACGATCGCCACCGGCGCGGGTGTCGCGATGATCGCCAGCGCCGCGCTCCGGTGCGCGGCGCCGAACGGCCCGGCGACGTCGACGTCGACGGTGAGCGGGCGTCCGGTGAGGGCGGCCGGAATCTGCACGCGAAACGTCCCGCTGCGCGCGGTGAGACCATCGGCATCGATCGGCGTGCCGTCGGCGTCGGTCACCCGGTAGCGCGCCCTCCCGAAGCCGGCGATGCTGTAGGCGATGTCGACGTGCGAGTCGCGCGCGACCGGCGTCGGGACGGAGAGCTCGGCGACGGTCGGCCGCAGCAGTACCAACCCGGCGGCGAGCGTGGCACCCGCGGCGGCGCAGCCGACGCCGATCATGAAGGTCACGTACCGGAAGAGGTGCCGGCCTCGAGCCGTCGCCCGCCGCGGCGTCTCCGCGCGGTGCGGTGCGCCGGCGGGCAGAACGCTCGGCGGCGAGACGACCGGCAGCAGCCAGGGCGCTTCGGGGACGTCCGGCTGCGCGCCACGGCCGGCCTGCGGCGGCAACAAGAGTTGAGCCGAGCGCAGCGGCTCGGGGACGGCCAGATCGACGTCGAAGACGGCGCCGCCGCGTACCCGCACGACCAGGCGCGTCGCCGGGATTCCGTTGGCGAGCGACGGTGCGACGTCGACGGTGCCGCTGTCGCGCGGTGCGACCACCAAACGCAGCGGGAACTCCTCACCGAGCACGCCGTCGGCGGCGAGCATGACGATCGTCCCCGTCACCGTCGCCGCGGTACCGTTCACCAGACGCACGCGAACGAGCGCGGAGTGCGCGTCGCCGGCGGCGGGACGTGGCTCGAGTGCGACGCGCACAGCGCCGGCGTCCGGCTCCGGTGCTTTTCCACTCCGTGCGTCCACTCGGCGCAATCCGGTACCGGCGACCGCCTCTCCTCTTCTTCGCGTTGCTTCGCATCACGTTGAAGCGAGCGAGCGGTCGCGAGCGAGGGTCGATTACCGATCGCTCCGAACGGATCGACAATCGTCTTGCTTACCGGATTCTTGTTCGGGCTCGGCATGCTGAACGCCATCGCTACGTTTCGGTCGAACGACCGAGCGCAAGCGCGCTTGGCGCTGGCGCTTCTCGCGTTCGCGGTCGCCAGTGTGTTCGAACCGATGTCCGGCGCAGCGCATCCGGTGCAGACGGCCGGCGCGGTCGTCGCGTTCCTGATCGGTCTGGGCGCGTTCGTCAGCTATGCCGACGCGTTTCTCGGGGTCTCGCGCGCAGCGCCGGCGGCGTGGCTGGCCTTCGTCGCCGCGTATGCTGTACTGCTCCTCGCCAGCCTCGCCGAGCTCGTTGACCCGGCCGCGCTGCGCATGATCCCCGCGCTCCCATCGCTGGTGCCCCTGCTCGTCGTGCTCTATCTCTTCGCCGCGCTGGGCGTCGGCCTCGCCTCGCTGCGGGCGCACGGTGCCGACGCGCGCTGGTTCTCGCTGGCCTGCGCCGGCGCCGCCGTCGGCGTGCTGCTGGCGATCGGGGGGCGCGTCGTCGGGCTACCGCCCGCGCTGGTCGCCGGCGCGGGCCCGCTCGGCGTCGGCTGGGCAGCGCTCTTCCTCTCGGCCGCGTTGTGGGAACGCGCGCGCCCGGTGAACGAGGACGCGCAGGCCGAAGAGCGGCGGCACATCGTCGAGAGCATCGTGCTGATCGATCCGCAGACCAGCTTGCCGACGGGCGACGCGTTCGAACAGCGCCTTCGCGGTGAGTGGGAAGTTGCCAAGCGCATCTCGCAGCGGCTGGCGGTCTTGGCGATCGAGCTCGACCTCATCGGCGAGTTCGAGGCATCGTACGGCCCGAAGGTCGTCGATCGCTGTGTGCGCAGCGCCTCGCGTGCGCTCGCGATGTCGCTGCGGCGTCCGCAAGACTTCATCGCTCGCATGAGCGATGACGAGTTCGCGGTCCTGCTGGTCGGTTTCCCCGCCTCAACGGCCGTCGCGGTCGGCGAGCGGCTGCGGCGCGACGTCGAGGCGCTCGAGATCGCCAACGACGCGGTGACCGGCATCGCGCGCGTGACGATCAGCGTCGGCGTGGCGACGATCGTCCCGGACCCCGAGCACGAACCGCTGGCGCTGCTCGAGGCGGCGCGCGCCGCCTTGCGTTCGGCCAAAGCGTCCGGTCGCAACCGGGTGACGATTCTCGAGCGCGTGGGTGCCGCCTGACGCTGCGCGAGGTGACCGCTGCGGGCTACATGCATCGCGAGCGCACGCGGTTCCGCGCGGGCGAGAGCGCGTTGCTGGCGCTGGTTCTCGAGCCGGCGCCGACCGAGGGCGTCGTCGTCGTCGACGTCGGCGCGAGCGAGGAGTTGCACGCGGTGGCGGTCACCGCCGGCGGCGCGGTTAGGGTCGGAGCGTTCGCGTCACCGCAGGCGCTGGCCGAACCGGCGCCGCACCTCTGTCCGCCCGGCGCCGGTGCGGCGGAAGTGCGTCTGCGGCTCGCGTTGTACGACGCGCGGGTGACCGTCTACGGGTTGGGCCGCACCCGCGTGGCCCCGGTCGAGGGGCTCGTGCTCGCGCCCTACGAGCTGCCGGCCGTCATCGAGGTACCTGCGCCGCGCGCCGGCCTGGGGATCGCGGAGCGCCGTATCCTGCAGCGCGACGGTGCGGCGTCGTTCGCGCTCGGCGTCACCGTCGCGTTGCGCGTCTCGCTGCTCGGCCGGTTCGAGCACGTGCGCATCCTGCTCGACCTCGACGGCAGCGTGCGCCGGGCGAACGAGGCGGAGGCGGGGCTCGAGAAACAGCGCTGCGAGCGCGACCGCTTCCCCGAGATCGCGCGCCTCGCGGCGTCGTCGATCGCCGGCGACGACGCGCGCTCGAGCGCGATCGCCCGCGCGCTCGTCCCGCTGGTCATGGCCGGCCTGCGCGACGCCTTCGCCGACGCCCGCGCCGGCGCCTAAACGTGCTCGACCGCGTGGATCTCGGGGACGGCCTCGCGGACCACCGCTTCGACGCCGCCCTTGAGGGTGGAGTTCGAAGCGGGACAGCCGCCGCACGCGCCGATCAGCTGGACGTACGCGACGTCGGCCTCGATCTTGATCAGCCAGACATCGCCGCCGTCGCGGCGGATCGCCGGCCGGATCCGATCCAGGGCCGCCTCGACGCGCTCCTGGACCGTCAGGGTGACCATCGTCAATCGCCGAAGTCTTTCATCAGGTCGTGCATGCGGCCGGCCATCGCGATCGCGTCGTCCCAGTGCCGTTGCCACATGTTGCGCCCGAAGATCAAGCCGACGCAGCCGGCTTCCATCGCCAAGCGCGCCTTTTGGATCGTCGCCTCGTCGCCGAGCTTCGAGCCGCCCGAGACCAGCACCAGCGTCCGACCGGCCGACTTCACGACCTTGCGCAAGCCGTCGAGCTCGTCCATCACCAGCGTGTCGTACGGCTTGGGCGCCGTCGGCGCCGGTACTTCGGACTTCGGCACGTTGAGCTTGACGATGTCGGCCCCGATCTCGCACGCGACCCGCGCCGCGTAGTCGACGGCATAGAGCGAGTCCTGACCGCCCTTGGCCTTGATCGCCGAGCCGCGCGGATACGACCACACGATCAGCGGCAGCCCGTACCGCTCGCAGTCGCGCCGCACCTCGTTGGCCTGCGCGATGTCGACGTCTTGCGCCGGCGAGCCGACGTAGAGCGTGTAGCCGACGGCGCTCGCACCCAGCCGCACCGCGTCTTCGACGGTGGCGGTACATGAGGAGAACGACTCGTCGTCGGGCGGGACGTTGGTCTTGCCGTTGATCTTCAGGACCAGCGGGACGCGGCCGGCATACGCCTTGTGATACTTCTCGGCCAAGCCGATGTGGTAGGCGATCCCGGAGAACTTGCCCTCGACTGCCAGCCGCAAGACCCAATCGGTGTCGAGCGCGTCCGGGTTGTCGAAGAAATCGATCGGCCCATGCTCGAGACCCTGATCGATCGGCAGCATCATCAGCGTCCCGTTGGCGGGCCCGTGCTCGTACATCATCGAGTAGAGGCGGGCGCGCTTCCCGGTCGAGAGGTTGAGGTCGTCGAACGTCGGTCGCCGGATCGAAGCAAGCATGGCGCGGTTCCCCTTGGAGGTCGGCTGGAGTCGGGTCGCGTTTCGCCCGCGCCGGCTCCGGTCCATTGTGCCCCCCGGACCGCCCCGGCGCAACGACGCCGGTCGTTCAGCGGCCGGCTGCGACCAGCCCGAAGGCCAGCGCGAGCCCGGTCGTCGTCGTCGCGTAGAAGGCGACGCCGCCGGCGGCGACCCGGGCCGGCCGCCAGTCGCCGTGGACCGCGATCCAGGTCAGGGCCGTGGCGCAGGCCAGGGCGGGGAGGCCCAGCGCCTCGACCGCCGGCGGTCCGCCCGTGCGCAGCAGCGCGAACGCCATCGCCAGGACCGCCGCCGCCAGGACCAGCGGGAGCCGGGCGAAGGTCGTCGCCGGCCCCAGCCGGACGACCCAGGTCCGCTTCCCGGCCGCCGCGTCGACCCCACAGTCGGGGAGCTCGACGCACAGCATCATCGCGACCATCGCCACGAAGGGCCCGGCCAGGACCAGGCCCAGCACCGGGTCGAGCCGTCCGGCGAAGGCGGCGTCGGCCGCCGCCGGGACGAGCCCAGCGACGACCAGCGCTGCGTCGAGCTCGCCGAGCCCGCGCGCGGCCAGCCGCCAAGGCGGGCCCGAGTAGGCCCAGCCGGCGACCAGGATCGCCGCGCCGAGCAGCGCGACCGTCGGGTTCCCGACCAGCGCGAAGCGCACCGCGGCCAGCGTCCCCAACCCGGCGCAGAACAACGCCGCGCCGAGCGCGACGCCCGGCGCGAGCGCTCCGCCCACGACGACGACGCCGCTGCCGCCCGACCACGCGGTGCGGCGCGCGCCGCGGTCGGCGTCACGATCGAAGTAGTCGTTCGCGTAGTGGACCATCAGGTGGAACGCGCTGACCAGTCCCTGCACCCAGAGATAGGTCGTCAGCGTGATGCGGTGCCCGCTCCAAGCTGCGACCGCCGCGCCGAGGCCGACGCCGGCGATCCCGCCGTACAAGAACAGCGGTCGCGAGAGCTGGACGAACGCCACCAGGTGGGTTCGGCCGCGCCGAACCCTTCGCGTTCGGGCTTCGCTCGATCCGCCCACGCCCTCAGAAGAGGGCGGCGAACAGCGCTTCGTCGTCGTCGGGGGCGGCGTTGGGCGTCGTCAGCAGCTTCTCGCCGGCGAAGACCGAGTTGGCACCGGCCAGGAAGGCCAAGGCCTGGATGCCGGCGCCGAGCTCTTTGCGCCCGGCCGAGAGGCGGACCCGCGCCCGCGGCATCGCGATGCGGGCCAGCGCGATCGTGCGCACGACCTCGAACCCGTCGACCGGCGGCCGTTCGCCCAGCGGCGTCCCCGGCACGGCGACCAGCGCGTTGATCGGGACGCTCTCGGGGTGGGGCTCGCGCCGCGCGAGCAGCCCCACCATCGCGACCCGGTCGCGCAGCGTCTCGCCCATCCCGACGATCCCGCCGCAGCAGACCCCGATCCCGGCCGCTTCGACCGCGTCGAGCGTGCGCAGCCGGTCGGCGTAGACGCGCGTCCCGATGATCTTCGGATAGAAGTCGGGGCCGCTGTCGAGGTTGTGGTTGTAGGCGGTCAGCCCGGCGTCGGCCAGCGCCCGCGCCTGGTGCGGCTCGAGCATGCCGAGCGTGACGCAGGCTTCGAGCCCGAGCGCGCGCACGCCGCGCACCATCGCGAGCACGGCGTCGAATTGCGGGCCGTCCTTGACGGAGCGCCAGGCGGCGCCCATGCAGAAGCGGCTCGCGCCGTCGTCGCGCGCCGCGCGCGCCGCGGCGAGGACGGTCTCGACGTCGAGCAGCGCCTCCGCGCGTACCCCGGTCGCGTAGCGCGCGGACTGCGGGCAGTAGGCGCAGTCTTCGGGGCAGCCGCCGGTCTTCACGCTCAGCAGCGTCGCACGCTGCACATCGGCCGGATCGTGGTGCGCGCGGTGCACGGTCGCGGCGCGATAGACCAAGTCGAGCAGCGGCAGCTCGGCGAGCGCCAGCAACTCGGCGTCGGTCCAGTCGTGGCGCACCGGTGCGGCGGCGGATGGGTGAAGGTCGGCGTTGACGGCCATCGCCGCGGAGGTTCGCGGGGGAGCGCGCACGACCTTGACGGAAGGGCGGCGCCGATGAAGCACGTCGGCGTGATCGGTGTCGGTGCGATGGGCGAGCCGATGGCGGCGGCGCTCCTGCGCGCGGGGTACACGGTGACCACCTGCGCCCACCGCAATCGCGAGCCGCTCGAGCGGCTGCGCGCGCTGGGGGCGCAGGACGGCGGCGACCCGGCGGGCGTCGCCGCGGCGAGCGAGGTCGTGGTGACCTGCGTCCCCGACGCGCCGCAGGTCGAAGAAGCGCTCTTCGGCGAGCGCGGCGTGGTGCGCGGCGCACGACCCGGGACGCTCGCCATCGACATGTCGACCATCTCGCCGGTCGCGACGCGCGCGTTCGACGCACGCCTGCGGGCAGCCGGGCTGCGCTTCGTCGACGCGCCGGTCTCCGGCGGCCCGGCGCGGGCCGCCAGCGGGACGCTGACCATCATGGTCGGCGCCTCGGACGAGGATTTCGGCGCCGCCGAACCCGTCCTGCGCGCGATGGGGACGCCGAATCACGTCGGGCCGGTCGGGATGGGCGAGGTCGTCAAGCTCGTCAACCAAATCATCATCTCGAACGTGATGATCGCCAACGCCGAGGCGCTGGTCTTCGCGGCCAAAGCCGGCGCCGACGTGCAGGCGGTGCGCGAGGTGATCCTGACCGCGACCGGCGCGAACTACCTCTTGCAGAACTGGCTGCCGCAGAGCTGGTTGGCCGGCTCGCACAAGCCGGGCTTCATGCTCGACCTCTTGCGCAAGGATCTCGCCGCGGCGCTCGACTCGGCGCGCGCGCTGGGCGTCACGATGCCGGCCAGCGGCCTGGCCTACCAGCTCTACACCGCGATCTCGGGCGAAGGTCACGGCCGCGACGACTATTCGAGCGTCGCGCTGCTCTACGAGCGCGCCGCCGGCGTGCAGGTCGCCAAGTCCGTGCCGCCCGCCGCCGTCTGATCCGCGCGCCCGCGCACCGCACGCCGCTCCATGCTCTTCGGCGCGATCGACGTCGGCACCAACTCGATCCACTTGATCGTGGTCGAGATCGACGCGGCGTTCGACACCTCGCGCATCGTCTACAAGGCGCGCGAGATGGTCCGTCTGGGCAGCGACGACGCGCTCGTGCGCGGCCTGCTCTCGCGCCGTGCGATGGAGCGCGGCGTCGAGGCGATCGCGCGGTTCGTCGAGGCCGCGCACGTGCGCGGGGCCGAGCGCATCCGCGCCGTCGCCACCTCGGCGGTGCGCGAGGCTGAGAACGGTGGAGAATTCGTAGCGCTGGTCGAGGCGCGCACCGGCCTCGTGCTCGAGATCCTCGGCGGCGACGAGGAGGCGCGGCTGATCCACTTGGGCGTCGCCAGCGGCTTCCCGCTCTACGACCGGGTCGCGTGTATCGTCGACATCGGCGGCGGCTCGACCGAGCTGGTCGTCGCCGACGGCGAGCGGTCGTATCTGGTCGATTCGGTCAAGCTGGGCAGCCTGCGCCTGTACGACGCGTTCCTGCGCGGGCGCTCCGATCCGTTCCAGGCGGCGCAGCGGCTCGACGCACACATCGCCAAGGTGCTCGCGCCGGTCGCCGAGGGCGTGCGGCGCTATCGGCTCGACATTGCGCTGGGGACCTCGGGGACGATCATGGGACTCGCCGCGCTCGACGCGGCCGCCCGGGGTCTGGCGATCAAGCGGGTCCACGGCTATGCATTGCGCCGCTCGCGCCTGGAGGAGCTGCAGCGGGTGATGCTGCCGATGAGCGAGGCCGAGCGCCGCCGGATGCCGGGGATGAATCCCCGCCGGGCCGACATCATCGTCGCCGGTAACGCGGTGCTGATCGGCGTCCTCGACCAACTCGGCCGCGACGAGATCATCGTCTGCGAGCGGGCGCTGCGCGACGGCGTCGTGGTCGACCTGGCCCAGCGCGATCGGGCGCTGGCCGAGCGGCTCGGCGACGCGCGCGTCAGACGGCTCGACGCCGTCGAACGGATGGCGCAGCGCTACGAGCACCTCGGCGGCCACCAGCGGTTGGTCGCGCGGCTCGCCCTCGAGCTCTTCGAACGGTTGGCGCCGCTGCACGGCCTGATCCCGGGCGACCGCGACTTGCTCTGGGCGGCGGCGATCCTGCACGGGATCGGCCGCTTCGTCGCCGAGAGCGGACACCACAAGCACGCGGCGTACCTGATCCGCAGCACGCCGCTCGAAGGCTGGCGCGACGACGAGCGGGTGTTGGTCGCGCAGATCGCGCGCTACTACCGCCGGGCGATGCCCAAGCCCACCCACCTGGAGTTCACGGCGCTCCCGCCGGCGGAGCGACACCGGGTCGAAGTGCTGGCGGCGCTCCTGCGGATCGCGGACGGCCTCGACAGCCGGCATCTGGGGACCGTGACCGACGTCGCAGCGGTGCAACAAAATGACCGGGTGGTGGTCACCGCGCAGGCCGAGGGCGATGTGGCGAGCGAACTGGCGGCAGCAGTGGAGAAGGCCGATCTGTTCGAGCGAGTCTTCGGTGTCCGCGTCGCCCTCGCGGCGGTCGACGGGCCCCGCCCGTGACCGTCGTGGCCGTGGCGCGCAAGAAGATCCTGCTGGTCGACGACGAGGCCGCGATCGTCCATTCCCTGCGCTACAACCTCGAGAAGAACGGCTATGCGGTCACCACGGCGGGTGATGGTCGCACGGCGGTCGCGCTGGCGCACTCGGAGCATCCCGATCTGGTCGTGCTCGACATCATGCTGCCGCTGCTCGACGGGATCGAAGCCTGCAAGGAGATTCGGAAGACCTCGTCCGTTCCGATCATCATGCTGACCGCGAAGGACCAGGAGTTCGACAAGGTTCTCGCGCTCGAGCTGGGCGCCGACGACTACGTCACCAAACCGTTCTCGCTGGGCGAGATCATGGCGCGCATCAAAGCCCGGCTGCGCCGGGTCGAGGTCGACGCCGACGAGCGCGACGAGTCGATCACGGCCGGCTCGATCATGATCGATCCGGCCCGCCAGCGGTTGGTCGTGCGCGACCGCGAAGTGGCGCTGGCGCCCAAGGAGTTCCGGCTGCTCCACGTGCTGATGGAGAACCGCGGCCGCATCGTGACCCGGCAGATGCTGCTCGAGAAGGTCTGGGGCTACGACTTCGAGGGCGAGCACCAGACGATCAGCGTCCACGTCCGGTGGTTGCGCGAGAAGATCGAGGTCGATCCCAACAACCCGCGCAACATCATCACCGTTCGCAGTCGCGGGTACATGTTCAAGGAGTGAACGAGCTCGCGGTCGCGGTCGGCTTGCTGGGAGCGCTCGTCGGCTGCGCCGTCACCGCCGTCGCGCTGCGCGCGTCGGCGAGCCGCGCCGGGCGTGCGCTGCACGAGCCGGCGGCGGCCGAGCCGGGCGAGGACGAAGCGGCGTTGCGCTTGGTCCGCGCGCTGCCGTTCCCGGCGTTCGCCACCGACGAGCGCGGCCGCGTGCGCGTCTTCAACGCCGCCGCCGGCGAGCTGTTCGGCCTCGAGCCGCAGCGGGCACTCGGGCGCGCGCTGATCGAGGTGGTCCCGTCGGTCGTGCTCGAGCGGATGCTGCACGCCGCACTGCTCGGCGAGACGACGGTGCGCGACGTCTCCTTCGGGGCGGGCGTCCGCGAGCGTTTCATCGCGGTCACCATCCAGCCCCACGAAGGCGGCGCGCTCGTGCTGGCGGCGGATCGCACCGCGTTGATCGAGGCCGAGCGGGTACGGCACGAGTTCATCAGCGACGTCTCCCACGAGCTGCGCACGCCGCTGTCGGCGATGAAGCTGATGCTCGAGACGGTGCTGCTGGCCGACGACGACGCGCAGGCGCGCGAGCTTTTCCTCCCGCAGGTCGCCGACGAGGTCGAACGGATGGTGCGGCTGGTCGAAGACCTGCTGGAGCTGGCGCGCTCGGAGTCCGGAACCGTCCCCCTGCGGCGCGAGAGCCTCGACCTGGGCGAGATCGCGAGCGGTGCGCTCAACACGTTCGCGCAGCGCGCCGACGCGCTCGAAGTCGAGCTCGACCTGGACGCGCCCGGCGTGGTGCGGGTCGAGGCCGACCGCGGGCGGCTGATCCAAGTCGTGATGAACCTGGTCGACAACGCGCTGCGGCACACTCCCGCGCAGGGCAAGGTGGCGGTCGAGGTCGGACGCGCCGGCGCCGACGCGATCCTGACCGTGCGCGACACGGGTGGCGGAATCCCGTACGCCGACCTGCCGCGCATCTTCGAGCGCTTCTACGTCGTCGACCGCTCGCGCTCGCGCGAGCGCGGCGGTACGGGTCTGGGCCTTTCGATCGCGCGCAACCTGGTCGAGGCGCACGGCGGTACGCTGACCGCCGAGTCGGTCTTGGGCCGCGGCGCGACCTTCACCGTGCGCATCCCGGCGGCCGACGGTGCCGAACATTAAGGCTCCTTAATGAAACGTTAAACCGGTCTTACGGTCGGCTTGGGACGATGCTCTCAGGCCGCTCCCTTGTCGCGACGGCCCATCTTTGTATGCCTACTGGAGGTCGATTACCGTGAAGCGGAACGCTGCGCTCGCAGCCCTGCTCGTCAGTTGCTCCGTCACCGCCCTCGCCGGGCCGGCCTTGGCCGCCACCACCATCACGGCCGCCGGCTCGACGGCGCTCTTGCCGCTGGTGTTGGACGCCGCCGCTGCATATCAGAAGACGCACCCCGACGTCCAGATCAGCGTCTCAGGCGGCGGCTCGGGGACCGGGATCAACCAGGTCGCCGCCAAGGCGATCGATATCGGCGATTCGGACATCCAGGCGCCGGCGCACCCCGAGCTGCACGACAACCGCGTCGCGGTCATCGGCTTCGCCGTCGTGACGAACCCCGGCGTCGGGGTGAAGAACCTCAGCAAGGCGCAGCTCCAAGACATCTTCTCGGGCAAGGCGACGAACTGGAAGCAGTTCGGCGGGCCCGATCTCACGATCGTAGTGATCAACCGCCCGCGCAACTCCGGCACGCGCGCCGTCTTCACCAAGACCGTCATGGGTGGGATCCCGATCAGCGAGAGCGGGCAGGTCGAGGACGCGACCGGTACCGTCGTCAGCTTCGTCAAGCAGACGCCGGGCGCGATCTCCTACGCGGCGTTCAGCGGAACCCGCGGCTCCGGGCTGACCGAGCTCTCGATCGACGGCGTCGCGCCGACCGACGACAACATTCGGGACGGCAAGTACCCCGACTGGTCGTACGAGCACATGTTTACCTATGGCGAGCCGTCGGGCGAGGTCGCCAAGTTCATCGACTACGTCTCGAAGTCCGAGGATCTCGTCAAGAAGGACGGGTTCATCCTCATCGGCTCGATGCACGTCAAAGAGACCGACCGCTGATCGGGTCGCGACCCTGAAGGCTTCGGAAGGGCGGCTGGCGCAGTCGCCCTTCCGGTCTGTCCCTCGGAGCATCGTTCCCGCGTGATCGCCGTCCAAGCCCGCCGCTCGCACCGTACCGAGCGCATCGCCATGATCGGCCTGCGCGTCGCCGCCGGTTTCGTCATTCTGGCGATGGCCGCGCTGTTGTTTTACCTCTCGTACGAGGGGACCAAGACGTTCTACGTCGACCGGTTCCCGCTTTGGAAGTTCCTGTTCACGACGACGTTCGACCCGGACCTCGGCAAGGTCGGGGCCGGGGTGTTCATCGTAGGGACGATCGCGGTCACGGTGTTCGCGATCGCCATCGGCGGACCGTTCGGGATCGCCGTCGGCGTCTTTCTCTCCGAGATCGCGCCGAACCGGATGACGCAGATCCTCAAGCCCGCGATCGAGGTCATGGTCGGCATCCCGTCGGTCGTCTACGGTTGGCTCGGCCTGACGCTGCTGGTCCCGTTGATCCGCACGCACACCAACTCGCCCAGTGGTTTCGGTCTGGCCGCGGCCGGCATCGTGCTGGCGATCATGATCCTGCCGACCGTCATCACCTTGAGCGAGGACGCATTCCGCTCGCTGCCCGGGGCGCTCAAGGAAGGCTCGCTCGCGCTCGGCGCGACCCGGTTCCAGACGATCGTGCGGGTCCTGCTGCCCAGCGCGTCGAGCGGCTTGGCGGTGGCGCTGATCCTCGGGATCGCGCGCGCGATCGGCGAGACGCTGGCGATCCAGATGGTGATCGGCAACGCGACGCAGCTCCCGCTGGGCATCTTCGCGCCGACTGCCGCGCTGACGACCGAGATCGTGACCGACATGCCCGGTGCGACCGAGGGGACACTGCTCGAGCATGCGCTCTTCTCGATGGCCTTCTTGCTGCTGTTGATCGCGATGCTGCTGATCGTGTTCGTGCGCCTGGCTCTGAGGAGACGCACGTAATGGCGGTCGTGACGGCGCGCCCGATCCCTAGCGGCCTGGCGGCGACCGGCAATGTGCGCGAACGGCGCATCGCCGATGGGATCGCGACGGTCGTGCTCTGGGCGATGGCGTCGAGCATCATCGTGCTGCTGATCGCCTTCATCGCGTACATGGTCTACCTGGGCTGGAGCGCGCTGACGCCCGACTTCATCTTCGGCGTTCCCCGGGCCACCACGGCCGGCGGCGGGATCGGCCCGGAGATCTACAACTCGTTCTACATCCTGATCCTCACGCTGCTGCTGACCGTGCCGATCGCGGTCGCGGCCGGCGTCTATCTGCAGGAGTACGAGCACGCCGGCCGGTTCCGCAACGTCGTGCAGTTCTGCGCCGAGTCGCTGGCGACGATCCCTTCGGTCGTGATGGGTCTGTTCGGCCTGTTGATCTTCGTCTATCTCTTCAAGTGGCACTTCACCGCGCTGGGCGGCGCGCTCACGCTGACCCTGCTCAACCTCCCGTCGCTGATGCGGGTGACGCAAGAGGCCTTGGCCAGCGTCCCGGATACGATTCGCGAGGCGTCGATGGCGCTGGGCGGGACGAAATGGCAGACGATCACGCGGGTCGTGCTGCCGAGTGCGATCGGGCGGCTGACGACCGGGGTCGTGCTGGTCGCCGGCCGCATCTTCGGCGAGACGGCGGCGCTGATCTTCACCGCCGGACTGAGCGTGCCGTACAACAATCCGTACAGTCTGAACCCGATGCGGCCCGCCGAGACGCTCGCGGTCCACCTCTGGTACACGCACTCGGAGTCGATCGTCCCCGACGTCGCCCGAATCGGGAACGGCTCGGCGCTGGTGCTCCTGATCATGGTGCTGGCCTTCAATCTCACCGCGCGGGTGCTCGGCCGTCAACTGACCAAGCGTTTCACCGGGAGAGCCGAATGATCGACGTCCCCGAAACCGCCGCGTCGTCGACCACCAACAAACTGACCGCCACGAACGTCGACGTCTACTACGGCACGTTCCAGGCGATCAAGCACGCCTCGCTCGCGATGAAGGCGCAGCGCGTCACGGCGCTGATCGGTCCCTCGGGTTGCGGCAAGTCGACCTTCCTGCGCGCGCTGGACCGGATGCACGATCTGACGCCGGGGGCGCGGGTGACCGGCGAGATCCTGCTCGACGGCGAGAACATCTACGGCCCCGACGCCGACCCGGTCGTCATCCGGCACCGCATCGGGATGGTCTTCCAGCGCCCGAATCCGTTCCCCAAGACGATCTTCGAAAACGTCGTCTACGGGCCACGCATCCACGGTGAGCGCTCGCACGCGGTGCTGGCCGAGACGGCGGAACGCGCCCTGCGCGCGGCCGCGCTGTGGGACGAGGTCAAGGACCGCCTCCAGCGCTCGGCTCTCGACCTCTCCGGCGGCCAGCAGCAGCGGCTGTGCATCGCGCGCGCGATCGCGCTGAACCCCGAGGTCTTGCTGATGGACGAGCCGGCCTCGGCGCTCGATCCGATCGCTACCTCGAAGATCGAAGACCTCATCGGCGAGCTCAAGGCACAGTACACGGTCGTCATCGTCACCCACTCGATGCAGCAGGCGGCGCGTATCTCCGACGACACCGCATTCTTCCACCTCGGTGAGATCGTCGAGGTCGGCGACACGAACCAGATCTTCACCCACCCACGCGAGAAGCGGACCGAAGACTACATCACCGGCCGCTTCGGCTGACGAGGGCGCGGCCAAGGTCGTTCTGGGTCGACCGCGGTACGACTGTCGCGGTGACGTTGGCCGAAACGCTCGCGACGTTCCACGACCGCTGCGCGGCCCGCGATCGCGAGGCTGCGGCGCGCGCGGCCGCCGCGATCCTGGAGGGTTGGCCCGAGCAGTTCCGCGCGCTCGACTTGGTCGGGGCCGCGCTCTACGAGCTGGGCGAGGTCGAGGCGGCGCTGGCGTGCGTCGACCAGGCCTGCCGTTCGCCGCAGGCCGAGGCGATGCAGCACGCGCGGCGGGCGGTCTTGTACCGCCGCAGTGGGAACCTGGGCGTGGCGCTCGAGTCGGCTCGCCGTGCCGCCGCGGCCGGGCCCACCTCGGCGCCGCTGCAAGCGCAACTCGGCCAACTGCTCACCGCGACCGGCGGCTTCGAGGAAGCCGCCACGGCGTACCGCGCGGCGGTCGCGATCGATCCGGCGTACGGCCCGGCCCAGGTCGGCGCCGCGCTGGTCCTCCACACGCTGGGCCGCAACGGCGAAGCGCTCGAGCACGCGCGCCGGGCCGTCGAGATCGACGGTGGCCGGCCGGGCTCGTCGGCGCTGCTCGCCATGATCGAAGGGGCGCTGTACGGTCAGGAGCGGGCCGCCACGCTGCTGGCCGAGGTGGTCGCGCGTCATCCGGACGACGTCGCCGCGCGGATCGCGCAGGCGCGCGCGCTGCTCAAGGTCGAGCGGCCGGAGGAGGCGCTGCAAGCGGCTGAACACGGCGTGCGCTGTGCGCCCAACGAGTCGGTCCCCTACGAGATGCTCGGCGTCTGCCTGCAGGTTTTGGGTCGGCACGACGAAGCGCTGGTGGCGCTGGCACGAGCCGAGTCGCTGGCGCCGCGCACGGCCAGCGCGTTGGCGAAGCGGGCCGGCGTCTTGGTCGAGCTGGGCCGCACGGCCGAAGCGGCCGAGGCGTTGGACCGCGCGCTCGTGCTCGAGCCGGATTCCGCGCCCGCCTGGTACGCCCGCGTCGACCTGCCGGAGGTCGTGGCGTCGGAGGCCGACGTGGCGGCGATGGAACGCGCGCTGTCCACCTCACCGCGCCTGCGCGCCTACGACGACCGGCTGGCGATGCACTTCGCCGCCGGTCGCACGGCGTTGGGCTACGGCGATCTGGGACGCGCGTTCGCGCACCTGGGCGCCGGCAACCGCATGAAGCGGGCGCTGTTGCGCTACGACGTCGCCGACGACGAGCGCATCATGCGCGCAATCGCGCAGAGCGCCGACCGTGCGTTCATCGACCGCGCGGCGGGGCACGGCGAGCCCTCGCAGATCCCGGTCTTCGTCGTCGGCATGCCGCGCTCGGGGACGACGCTGGTCGAACAGATTCTGGGCGCGCATCCGGCGGTCTATCCGGCCGGTGAGCTGTCCTACCTCCCAGCCGTCATCGGCGAGCTGTTGGCCGGACCCGAACCGCGCGATCTGGCCGTCGCCGGGCGCGCCTACGTCGCCGCCCTCACGCGGCTCGCACCCGACGCGCAGCGGATCGTCGACAAACTACCGGCCAACTTCCTGCGCGCCGGCGTGATTCACGCGATGCTGCCTAACGCGCGGATCATCCACTCCCGGCGCAACGCGCTCGACACCTGCCTCTCGTGCTACACCACGCTCTTCGAGGGGCGGCAAGACTTCAGCTACGACCTGGTCGACCTGGGTCGCTTCTACCGCGCCTACGCCGCGCTGATGGCACATTGGCGTGCCGTGCTGCCGCCGGAACGCTTCCTCGAGATCGACTACGAGGACGTCGTCGCCGATCTCGAAGGCAGCGCGCGGCGGCTCGTCGCCTTCTGTGGGCTCGACTGGGATCCGGCGAGCCTGCGCTTCCACGACGTACGACGGCCGATCCGCACCGCCAGCAAGACGCAGGTCCGACGGCCGATCTTTCGCACCAGCGTCGGGCGCGGCGAGCGCCTGCGCGCGTATCTCGGCCCGCTTATCGAGGCGCTCGAAGCACCCTGACCGGCGCCGAATCCACTACAACTGGAGCAGGGTCAGGTCGACGCGGACCAGTTCCTTCACGTGCGCGATCGGGACGTGCGCCAGCGCCAGCGTTCGTTCGCCGGTGCGCGCGACCAGGTCGTACATCCCGGGGCGCACGCCGTTGAGGACGAACGCGCCGATCTTGTCGGTCCGAGTCGTGTAGGCCGTGCTCCCGTCGTTCGCGTTGACGTGAATCGCGACGTTGCCGACCGTCTGGCCGACTCGGTCGCGGACGTAGCCTGCGATGGCCGTGGAGGGCTCGCCCTCCAGCCGCTGGCCCGCGCCGGGGATCAGCCCGCGCAGCAGGTCCTGCCGGTAGCCGGCCAGGACGCCGACGCCGCGCACCGAGAGCGAGAGGTAGCCCCGCGCCGAGATGACCAGATCGTAGACGCCCTCGGGAAGCTCGGTGACGAAGCTGCCGTCCTCGTCGGTCGTGTGGGACGAGACGCGCTCGTTACGCCAAACGCAGGTGATCCGGGCGCCGCCGAGCGGGACGCTCGAACGTCGGTCCAGGAGCGTGCAGTGCAGCGTTCCGAAGAGGGGTCTCACCCCCATCTCATCGGCGGGCACGCGCCGCGAGTTGACGGTCCGGTAGGAGACTTGATGAACGCCGCCTTCGAAGCCCGCCTCGCCACCGATCTGGCCGCGCTGCGCTCGGCGGGAACGTACAAAGCGCTCCGGCATCTGACCGGCCCGATGGGCCCAGCGGTGCGCATGGAAGAGGCCGGCGACGTGATCGTGCTCTCGTCGAACGACTACCTGGGCCTGGCCGACGATCCCGAGGTGGTCGCGGCGGGGATCGCCGGGCTGCAGAAGTACGGCGCCGGGACCGCCTCGGTGCGCTTCATCTGCGGGACGTTCGACATCCACCGGCAACTCGAGGAGACGATCGCGCGCTTCTTGGGGTTCGAGGCAGCGCTCACGTACGTTTCGTGCTGGACGGCGAACGAAGGACTGCTGCCGACGATCGCCGGCGCCGGCGACACGCTGGTGAGCGACGAGCTCAACCACGCCTCGATCATCGACGGCTGCCGGCTGGCGGCGGCGAAACGGCTGCGCTACAAGCACGGCGACATGGCCGATCTCGAGCGGCAGTTGCAACAGGCCGAGGGGACGGCGTTCATCGTCACCGACGGCGTCTTCTCGATGGAAGGTTCGATCGCCAACCTGCCCGAGATCGTCGCGCTGGCCAAGCGGTACGGCGCCGTCACGATCGTCGACGACTCGCACGGGACCGGCGTGATGGGCCCGACCGGGCGCGGCACGCTCGAACACTTCGGCCTGACGGGCGAGATCGACATCGTCACCGGCACGCTGGGCAAGGCGCTGGGTGGCGCCGCCGGCGGCTTCGTCGCCGGCTCGCGCGCCCTGATCGAGACGCTCGTGCAACGTTCGCGCACCCAACTCTTCTCCAACGCCCTGCCCGCGACCGTCGCGGCGAGCGCGCAGGCCGCGATCGCACTGCTCGAGCGCGAGCCGGAGCTGCTCGCCCGGCAGCGCGAGAACACGCGCTACTTTCGGGCCGGACTGCAGCGCCTGGGTTTCCGGCCGCTCGAGGGGCCCAGCGCAATCGTGCCGATCTTGGTCGGTCGGACGGCCTTCGCGATCGCGATGAGCGATCGGCTGTTGCAGGCCGGCGTGTTCGTGACCGGCTTCGGCTTCCCAGTCGTGCCGGAAGGGACGGCGCGGGTGCGCGTCCAGATCTCCAGCGCGCACACGCGCGAGCTCCTCGATCGCGCGCTCGCCGCGTTCGAGCGGGTCGGCACCGAGCTGGGCCTGATCGGCGCGTCGGCCGCGGCGTCGCACTGATGCTCCCCGACCGGTTGCGGTTGCCGCTGCGCTTCGATGCCGGTGCCCTGGCAGCCGAGGCGCAGGCGTTCCCCGAGAGCCGTTGGGAGCGCCACTTCAACACCGCCTACTACGAGGGCGACTGGAGTGGGATCGCGCTGCGCGCGACGGGCGGCCACCTCTCGCTCTACTCCGATCCCGCCGCCGGCGCCGCGGGCTTCGCCGACACGCCGGCGCTCGCGCAGTCGCCGGCGCTGCGGGCCGCGCTGGCCGCCTTCGGCTGCCCGCTGACGTCCGCGCGCCTGTTGCGGCTCGGCGCCGGCGCGCGCATTCTCGAGCACCGCGACTACAACATCGGCGTCGAGTTCGGCGAGCTGCGCGTCCACGTGCCGCTGGTCACCGGCCCGGGCGTCGAGTTTCTGCTCGACGATTGCGTCCTCGCCATGCAGCCGGGCGAATGCTGGTACGTCGACGTCACGCGTCGGCACCAGGTCATCAACCCCGGCCCCGCGGCGCGCATCCACCTGGTCATCGACTGCGTCGTCGACGCGTGGCTGCGCGCGCTGTTCGCGCAGGCGGCCGGCGCGGAGGTCCTTTTCGTCTAGCGCCGCAGCGCATGGCACCGAATTTCATCTGCATTCACCCGTTGTCGTATCGGGGCGGCGCAGCGTGCGCCGTTCGCCCGGTGCGCGCCACCCTGCCGGTAGGTTAGGGTAGGGCCATGATGACACGCGCACCGCTTCGCGCGGCGTCGCTGGCCGCGATCGCCGCGCTCATCCCATTGAGTGCCGCCGCGATCACCAAGCCCTTTACCGGTCCGAACGGGTGGGACCACGTCGTCGCGGCGAGTGCGACGCCCCAGACGCCGCGCGCCCAGGAGATCTGGCGCAAAGGCGACGGCGAGACGCTGGTCTACCTCGAAGACGGCGAGCTGGGCTACGACGACGTCGTGGCGATGATTCACAAGAACATCACCGAGAACGGCATCCACGCGGCGGTCGACAAGGATCGGACCTGCGACGCGCGCCGCGCGCACGAGGTCGAGATGACCTTCGGTACGGTCGTCGTCCACCAGATCGTCGTCGATGACGCACCGGGCGTGACCAAGCTGACCTACACCCATCCGCAAGGTGCCGCCATCTCACCCGAAGCCATTTCGACCCTGACCGCCTACTGCGGTTCCTGAGGCCGGCCGAGGCGTCCCGAGGGGATCGCCGCGGCTAAAGTCCAACGGGGTCCGGCGAGATGCCGACGGTCGATTTCGTCCGCTTCCGCGCGCTGGTTTTCGCGGACGTCGCACTGCGCGATGCGCTCTGGGCGCAGCCTGAACGGCGCGCGTTCGTCGACGTAGCCGTGCGGTTGGGCGCCGAGCACGGCTGCGCGTTCGAGGCGGCCGAGGTCGAGCTGGCGTTGGCCGATGGGCTGCTGGCCTCGCTGGTGACTTCCACCGCGTGAACCCCGAACTGCTCGACGGATTCGTCCCGATGCGGGTGTGGTGGGACGCCGGGACGCCGACGGTCGACTGGTGCCGGCTCGACGGGCTGCGCTTCACCGACCCGTTCTTCGAAGGGACGATTCGGCGCGCGCTGCAGCATCCGTTCAACCTCGCCTTTCGGCCGCAGACGCCGCTGGGCGACCTCGCGGCGCGCGGCGCGCAGCGGCCCGGGCTCGCGCCCAGCGGGTTCGTCTTCCACCTCTCGCGCTGTGGTTCGACGCTGGTCGCGCAGGCGTTCGCAGCGCTGCCACACGTGCTCGTCATCTCGGAGGCACCGCCGATCGATGCCGTGCTACGCGCGCACGAGCGCGATTCGCGGATCACCGACGACGAGCGGATCGTCTGGCTGCGGGCGATGATCGACGCGCTCGGGCAACCCCGAAGCCGCGCGGAACGGCACTTGGTGGTGAAGTTCGACGCCTGGCACGCGCTCCACATCGATCTGATCGAGCGCGCGTTCCCCGGCGTTCCGTGGGTGTTCCTCGTCCGCGATCCGGTCGAGGTGCTGGTCTCGCACCAGCGCCAGATCAGTTGGATGATGGCCGCCCTGAACGCGCCGTCCCTGCTCGAGTGCACGCCGGTCGAGGCGATGCGGTTGCCGCGCGACGAGTACCATGCGCGCGTGCTGGCGCGCATCGCGACCGCGATGGCGGCGCACGGCGCCGCCGAGCGGACGATCGACTATCGCGCGCTCCCGGGGGCGGTCTGGCAGACAATCGCGCCGCACTTCGGCATCGCGCTGTCCTCGGCGGACGACGAGCGCCTGCGCGCCGCGGTCACCCGCGACGCCAAGCAACCGACCCGCGCGTTTACCGCGGATGCCGCCGACAAGCAGGACGAAGCCGATGCCGAGCTGCGCGAGTACGCCGCGCGCTGGCTCGCCGAACCGTACGCGCGTCTGACCGATCAGAACGAGCGCGGCATCCCCAGGACGTGCTGACCGAGGTACGACAGAATCAGGTTGTTGGCGACCGGCGCCGTGATGTAGAGGCGCGTCTCGCGGAACTTGCGCTCGATGTCGTACTCCTCGGCGAAACCGTAGCCGCCGTGGGCGTCGAGCGCGGCGTTGGCAGCCTGCCATGACGCCTCGGAGGCCAGCAGCTTGGCGGTGTTCGCCTCGGGGCCGCAGGGACGCCCGGCGTCGAACAGCGCCGCCGCCTGACGGCGCACCAGATCGGCGGCCACCAGCGCCGCGTACGCGCGGGCGAGGGGGAACTGCACGCCCTGGTTCTGGCCGATCGGCCGGCCGAAGACGATCCGCTCGCCGACGTACTTCACCGCGCGCTCGATGAAGAAACCACCGTCGCCGACGCACTCGGCCGCGATCAAGATGCGCTCCGCGTTCATCCCGTCGAGGATGTAGCGGAACCCGTTCCCCTCCTCGCCGATCAGATTCTCGGCCGGCACTTCGAGGTCGTGGAAGAAGACCTCGTTCGTCTCGTGATTCATCATGGTGCGGATCGGGCGCACGTCGATCGTACCGGGCGGCGCGCTGCGCAGATCGACCAGCAGCGTCGAGAGGCCGAACGTCTTGCCGGCGGCTTCGTCGGGCGGCGACGTGCGCGCGAGCAGCAGCATCAGGTCGCTGTGCTGGACGCGCGAGGTCCAGACTTTCTGCCCGTTGACGACGTAGGTATCGCCGCGGCGGACGGCGGTCGTCGCGATCTTCGTCGTGTCGCTGCCGGCGTTGGGTTCCGTCACGCCGAAGGCTTGCAGGCGCAGCTCGCCGCGCGCGATCGGCGGGAGGAAGCGCCGCTTCTGTTCCGCGCTGCCGTGGCGCAGCACGGTTCCCATGATGTACAGTTGCGCGTGCGCGGCGGCGGCGTTGCCGCCGGAGCGATTGACCTCCTCGAGGATGATGCAGGCCTCGGCGAGCCCCAGCCCCGCGCCGCCGTACTCCTCGGGGATGAGGGCCGCCAAGTAGCCGGCCTCGGTGAGCGCGCGGATGAACGCGTCCGGATAGCCGCGCTCGGCGTCGAGCGCGCGCCAGTAGGCGTCGCCGAACGAGGCGCACAGCGCGCGCACGGCGTCCCGCAGCGCGCGCTGGTCCGGGGTCGGTTCGAGCCCGACGCTCGACTCGTCAGCGATCATTCGGGCACGGGATAATCGCCGGCGTACGCGATGATGAACGTCAGACCGAGCCCGGCCGGCGTCGGGACACCTGTGCCGCCGGAGGCTGGTGCGACCGGCGTGTTCCCGACCTGCTGGGCGAGCTCGATCGGTGGGAGGTCCGGTCCTTGGCCCGACCCGACCGGACTGCGTCCGCGCAAGTCGGGCAGCGCGAACGTGCGGAAACCGTCGCCGCCGAAGAGCGGACCGATCACGGAGTAGAGCACCTGGTACTGCGCGATCGGCATCAGTCGCCCGTCGCACGGGAGCCAACCCTTCGGCACCCGCGTGCCGCTGTACAGGCGAACTTCGCCGACGTATCCCTGAGCCATGACGAACACCTCGAAGCAGTGAGATTCGTAGCTGGTGATCCGGCGCCGCGCGACGCCGTTCCCGGTGCTCCCGGGTAGACGCCGTTCCGGCGCTTGACAGCCCAGGGTGGTTTCGGCTAAACATGAATATGAATGTAGGTTCATAAACAGGGGGTATCGAGATGGCCACCCGGGAGTCGTCGCTCGATCTGACGGCCGGCGTCCTCGCCTACGCGGACCGCGGCAGCGGGCCGGTCCTGGTGTTCGTGCACGGCGTCTTCGTCGACGGCCTGGTCTGGCGCAAGGTCGTCGCGCAGCTGGAAGCGCGTTTTCGCTGCGTCGTGCCGACGCTGCCGCTCGGCGCGCACCGGGTGCCAATGGCGGCCGATGCCGATCTGACGCCGCGCGGGCTGGCGCGCCTCATTGCGGAAGTCCTGGCGACACTCGACCTACGAGACGTGACGCTCATCGGAAACGACACGGGCGGGGCGCTCTGCCAGCTCGTCGTGGCGCACCACCCGGAGCGTATCGCGCGCGTCGTGCTGACGAACTGCGACGCGTTCGAGAACTTCCCCCCGCCGGTGCTGCGACCGCTCTACGCTGCAGCGCAGGTTCCCGGGTTTGTCTGGCTGGTCGCGCAATTGTTGCGCCTGCCGCTCGTGCAGCGCGCCTTCGCGCGATCCGTCGCACGGTCGACGCCGGAGCCCGCGGTGTTGGAGGGCTGGTTTGCGCCGCTGCGCGCTAGCGCGGGCGTGCGCCGCGATCTCGCGACCGTACTGGCGTCCGTCTCTGCGCGCGCGACGCTCGCCGCCGTGGCCGCCCTGCGGGCCTTCGACGGACGCGCACTCGTCGCTTGGGGTGCGAACGATCTCTTCTTTCCACCGCGTGACGGGCGGCGGTTGGCCCAGGTCTTTCGACACGGATCGCTGGTCGAGATCGCCAATTCGCGAACCTTCGTGCCGGAAGATCAACCCCTTACGCTCGCCCGGGCGATCGAGGAGTTCGTTGCCACGACGCCCGCGGCCTAAGCACGCCCTCCCGTCCCCAGTGCAGCGCCCGCATCTGCTCGCGGGTGAGTCGCTGTTGCCACCGCCGCGCCAAGAACGCAGCCGGCGCAAGCGCGAGGCGCTTCTCGACGCAACGCTCGCCACGTTCGCGGAGCGGGGGTACGAGGCGTCGACGATCGACGAGATTGGTCGCCGGGCCGGCGTCGCCGTCGGCGGGTTCTACCTCCACTTTCGCTCGAAACGGCAGGCGCTGTTGGTCCTGATGGACCGCTTGCTCGGTGAGCTCGACGGGCTCGCGCCCGCCTTGGAGGCTGACCTGCAGGGCACCGTCGTGGCGCTCGTGCGCGACGCGCTGCGGCTCGACATGGCGTATCTGGGTGCGTACCGCGCCTGGCGCGAAGCGGTCCTGCGCGACGACGAGCTGGCGCTGCTACACGCCTCGATCGACGCCTGGACGACGGGTCGTCTGGCTACCTGGCTCGAGCTGATCCGCGCGGCGCCGAACGCGCGTCGCGAGCTCGAGCCCGCCGTCCTCGCCCGCGTGCTCAACGCGCTCTTCTGGCGCTTCACGGAGCTGCGCATGGGAGAGCAGGCGGCGACCCTGGACGCCGTCACGGCCTTGGTCATCCACGCGATCTTCGCCGACGAGCGCAGCCCGGCCGAGCCCGGAGCGGTTGACTTCCGGTAACCATTCGGTTACGATGAGGTAACCAAATGGTTTCCACGAGAAAACGGCGATCGAGTGCGGCGCGCGCAGCGCGCTCGCGAGGCTCGTCGCCCGATGCGATCTTCCGCGCGCTGGCCGATCCGACTCGGCGCGAGATCCTTGCACTGCTGCGCGAGCGGCGGCGTTCGGTCGGCGAGATCGCGAGCAACTTTCGCGTCAGCCGACCAGCGATCTCCAAGCAGCTGCGCCTGTTGCGCGAGGCCGGGCTGGTCGCCGATCGGCCGACCGGTGCCGCGCGTCTGTGCGAGCTGAATGCCGCGCCGCTGCGGCAGATCGACACCTGGCTCGAGGACTACAAGACCTTCTGGGATCGCAGTCTCGAGCGACTCAAAGCCTACGCTGAGGAGAAGGAACGATGACCCAGAGCCTGACCGAGACGACGATCGTTCGCGAGATCGCGATCCACGCGCCGGCCGCGCGCGTGTTCTCCGCGCTCACCGAGCCCGAGGAACTCGTGCAGTGGTGGGGCAGCGACGAGGGGTATCGCTGCACTGCGATGGAGCGCGACCTGCGCGTCGGCGGCGCCTGGCGCACCACCGGTGTCGGCTCCGACGGTGAGACGTTCGCCGTCGCGGGCGTCTACCGCGCGATCGACCCGCCGCGTCTGCTCGAATACACTTGGAACTACGATTGGTCCGAGCGCGCCGACGCCGCCGAGACGGTCGTCCGCTACGAGCTCGAGGAGCGCGACGGCATGACGCACCTGCGCGTCATCCACTCCGGCTTCGTCGATGCGAAGGATCGCGACGACCACGACCACGGCTGGGGCCACGTCCTCGGCTGGCTGCAGGCCTACGCCGAGCGGCGCTAGGTGAAGTGCGCGGCGAGGCGGCTCAACCGGATCAGATGATCCTCATCGTGACCCAGCGCGAAGGCGAGTAACTCGCGCAGCGTGTGCGTGCGGCCGGTTTCCGCATAGGTGGCGGTCCGCTCGAACGCCGGCCCCTCGCAGCCCCGCAACATGGTCACCAGCTCTCCGCGTAGCTGCAGCCAAGTCGCGAGCGCGGCGGCGAAATCCTCGGCGTGGTAGTTCGACTGCGCGGCCACCGCCGCGCCGTCGAAGTTGAAGATCGTCGGGTTGTCCTCGGCCAGCGTCGCGGTGAAGCGCCGCTGCCAGCCGGCCCGCTCGAGATCGCGCAGCTGGCAGATCTGCTCCAAGGCGCACATCCGGTCGAACGGGGCGTGCTCGGCGATCCGCTCCGGCGGGATCGAGCGCGCCAGGCCTTCGAGCACGGCCCCGTCGGACTCGAAGCGGTCGATCGATTCATCGATCGGGCCGCTGGGGTCGACATCCGCGATGCGGTCGACGACGCTGTTCTCCATGCCGTACTCCCGTTCACTGGCACGCTGTGGCTGGTCAGGAGTAAGTGGCTATCGGCGGTCGAAAAACCTGCCGACGGGCCGTAACCGGCGCCGTTTCTCGAGGTAGGACCAAGCGATGCCGAGCTACGAGCACCGCCAGCTCTCGTATTGGATGATCGTGATCTTCGCGGTTTCGGCCGTGCTCACCGCGATGCTTGGCGGCTTGGCGTTGCCGCTCGTCCTGGTGCTGGTTGCGACCACGTTTTCGTCGCTTTCAACGCGGGTCGACCCGAACGGCGTCTCATGGGCGTTCGCCCTCGGGTTCCCGCGCGGAGCGATTCCGCTCGCCGATATCGCCGACGTGCAGATCACGAAGACGAACTTTTGGGAAGGCCTCGGCATCCACTGGACGATTTGGCACGGCTGGTTGTGGAACGTCTGGGGCTACCGCGCGGTGATGATTCGCAAGCGCAACGGCGGCACGGTGACTCTCGGCACCAACGATCCGCAAGGCCTCTACGACGCGATCGCACGCTTCCGCTAGGCTCAACGAGGCGCTCCGTGCTCCGTGAGATCGAGCTGGTAGAGGAGTTCGTCTTCGACGGCTCCGTCGGGCCACGTTCGGGATTGGTTGCCGGTCAGCTCGAACCCGCATCGCTCGATGGCGCGTCGCGACGGCTCGTTGGAGCGGCGATGCGAGACGACGACGCGATGGAACGTCCCGCGAGCGCGGATCCACGCGAGCCGGGTTTCGTAGAGCAGACGTGCGAGGCCGCGCCCGCGGTAGGCCGGCCGCACGTACGACGTCCCGAGCAGCGCGGTATGCCCGTCGGGATCGTCGCGATGCGTGTAGGCGGCCGTGATACCGACCAACGTCTCGCCGTCGAACAAGCCGAAGACACATTGGGTCGGCGTCGCGATCCAATCGCGCCAGTCCACCTCTTCGAGTGCCGCGTCGTGCTCGAACGAACTGAAGAACATCCCCGGCTCCGTCCGCAGCGCGAGCAGCCGCAGCGAGCGAAACGCCTCCCACTGATCGCTGCGCAGCGGACGGATCGATAGAGCGTCGCTAGGAGAAATCGACCGACTCCGGGCCTAGCGAAAGAACGAAACGACTGCGAGTATGAGCCCAATGATGCCGACCACTGCGCTCACATTATCGCGCGTAATCGCGCCACGTTAGCGCTGCGCGGTTAGCGCTCGCGGGCACCGTTCTGAACCGAGAGCTCCCAGCGATACCCGTCCGGATCGTGAAACCAGAGGCCCATATGCGGCGAGCCCGGCGATGTAGGGCCGATCTCGTTGCCGGGATCTTCCAGTTCTACGCCGTTTTTCTTCAGCATCTCGAGCGCTTCGTGTAGCGTGCGCATACTGTCGAGGTAAAACGACATGTGGTCAATCGTGTCCGGATGTGGTGTGCCTTTGAAGAACCCGATGATAATTGCGTCGTTCGTCAGCGCGATGGCCTCATCGGACCGGAACATTTCATGCAGATCGAAGTTCTTGGTCCAAAACTGCGCGCTCTTCTCCGGGTCTCTGACGGCAAGGCTGAAATGCCAGACCGCGCCAAGTTGTACTTTCACGTCCATACCTCTTCGTAACGCATCGAGTCGCGGCTTGTACGCGCGGATGATGCGAGCTTTCTGTACATTCGGCAGGTTCCCCGTTATACCACCATCGACACGTTACATTACGCCGGTTATGAACTTCCCGCGATCCGAGACGAGCAACGCGTACATCTTCGTCCGAAAGTGACAATTTCGCGCTAGAGCCGTCTGCAGCAAGGCGCTTTCAATGATGGATTGATAAGCGGCATCACTAGTGCCACGTTGGCCTGGTCGCGATATTGTTAGGGATCGTTCGGAGCGAAAACGGGACAGCTGGGGGCCTCCCAACTAGACGTGGTGCTGGAAGCGGGCTCCGAATAGAAAAATCCCTCGTAAATTCGTCACTTACGAGGGATTTTCCGGCTTGGTTGCGGGGGCGAGATTTGAACTCGCGACCTTCGGGTTATGAGCCCGACGAGCTACCGGACTGCTCCACCCCGCGCGGGCGACGGTCATCATACCCCAGGCGTCGAAGGGCGTCAAGGTGGCCGGTCTCGATCTCGTCGCGCTGCCCAAAGTCCAATTGCACTGCCACCTCGAGGGGACGGTGCGGCCGCAGACGTTTCGTGCGCTCGCCGCCACGTACGGCCTCGACCTGGGCGAGCGGGCGGATCCCGCGCGCACCTACGCCTTTACGACGTTTCGCGAGTTCTTGCTGCTGTTCGCCAAGGTTGCCGAGACGCTGCGAGCGCCCGACGACTTCGCGCGCATCGCGCGCGACTACGTCGCCGACGCGGCGGCCCAGGGCGTGCGCTACGCCGAAGTCTTCATCTCGCCGTCGGTGTGGACGTACTTCCATCACGACCTCGACGTCCGAGCGTGCGTCGCGGCGATCCGCCAGGCGCTCGACGAGACCGGCGCGCCGCTGGGGATCGAGGTCGCGCTGATCGCCGACCTGACCCGCAACTTCGGGGTCGAGCGGGCCGAAGAGTCGGCCCGGCGAGCGGTCGGGCTGCGTGACCTCGGCGTCGTCGGGATCGGCCTGGGCGGCGACGAGGCCAACTGGCCACCGGAACCCTACGAGCGCGCCTACGCGATCGCCCGCGAGGGTGGCCTGCACGGGGTCGTCCACGCCGGCGAGGCGGCCGGCCCGGCCAGCGTGCGGGCCGCGGTCGAGGTGCTGGGCGCCGAGCGCATCGGTCACGGCGTGCGGGCGATCGAGGACCCTAGCGTCGTCGCCCTGCTGGCCGAGCGCCGCATCCCGCTCGAAATCTGCCCGACCTCCAACCGGCTGACCGGAGCCGTCCCGGCCGGTGCCGAGCACCCGCTGGGGGCGCTGGACGCGGCCGGCTGCGTGGTGACGATCGATGCCGACGACCCGGCGCTGTTCGGGACGACGCTGCTGGAAGAGTACCGGTTCGTGGCCGGCGCGTTCGGCGAGGACGCGCTGCTCAGGTTCGCTCGCAACGCCGTCGACGCGTCGTTCGCCCCCGCGGCGACCAAGGCGCGCCTCCATGCCGCCTTCGACGGCTCGCGGAACCCGGCGACCACGGGGCGAAGTTTCTAGCGACGATGCCGGGCCACACCCACTTCGACGAGTCGACCGAGGAGTATCTCGAGGCCGTCTACCGGCTCGAGCGCGAGGGCCCTGGAGTCACCACGTCCGGGCTGGCCCTCGACCTGGGGGTCGCGCCGGCTTCGGTCTCGGGGATGCTCAAGAAGCTGGCCGCCGACGGATACCTGACCTACGAGGCGCGCGGGCACGCCAGCCTGACCCAGAAGGGCCTGGCCGTCGCGGTGCGCGTGATCCGGCGCAACCGGCTGGCCGAGGTCTTTCTGCACGACGTGCTCGGGATGCCCTGGGACGAGGTGCACGACGAGGCGTGCCGCCTCGAGCACGCGATCTCGGACCGCGTCGAGGGACGGCTGGTCGCCGTGCTCGGCGACCCCAAAGTCTGTCCGCACGGGCTGCCGATCCCCCCGGCCGACTTGAGCGCCCCGCAGCGCGTCGGCCAGCGGCTGGCCGACGTGCAGGCCAACACGACGGTGCGGATCGTCGAGGTCGTCGAGGACGTCCCCGAGACGCTGCGCTACCTCGATCAGGTCGGGCTGCGCCCCGGCGCGCTGGTCGACGTCGTCGAGCGCGGGCCGCTGGGCGGCCCGATCACGGTGCAGAGCGCGGTCGCGCGCACGGCGATCTCGGTCGAGCTGGCGCGCTCGATCGCGGTGGTGGTGGGGGCCGGCTCGGCGCTCAGCGCGTGAGCCTCACCAACCTCCTGATCGCGGTCAACGTCCTCGTGTTCCTTTGGGAATACGCGACGGGGACGTTCTCGGGAACGAACCAGCAACAATCGCTGGCCCTCTACGATCGCGGTGGTCTCTACGGCGTGGCCGTGTTGCAAAACGGCGAGTGGTGGCGGATCGTGACGGGCGGCTTCCTGCACGGTGGGATCGCGCACATCGCGCTCAACATGTTCGCGCTCTATCAGGTCGGTCGTTTCGTCGAGATGCTGTACGGGAAGCGGCGGTTCGCGCTCATCTACGCGCTCGCGCTGGTCGGCTCGGGACTCGCCGTCGTCTTCCTGACGCCCGACGAGGTGACGATCGGCGCGAGTGGTGCGATCTTCGGCTTGTTCGGCGCGCTGGTCTCCGTCGGTGTGCGGATGGGCCCGCGCGGCCGCTCGCTGATCACGCAAGTCCTGCCGATCATCGTGATCAACTTGGTCTTCACGTTCGCCTTCCCCGGGATCTCGTGGGCGGCGCACGTCGGCGGGTTGATCACCGGCTTCGTCGCGGGTCTGCTGCTGTACATGGTCTCCCCGCGCGAGCGGCAGCGCGCCTACGCCTACGCCTTCCAGCCCACGGCCGACCGAGGTCGCGTCCAGACGATCGAACAACCGCCGGCCGAGCCGCCGCGTTGAAACTTGTCGACGCGGCGTTCGCGCTCGACGGGCCGATCGCGCGGACCTTGCCCGGCTTCGAGCCGCGTGAGGGTCAACTGCGGATGGCGCGGCTGGTCGAGCGCGGCTTCCTCGAGAACGTGCACACGATCGTCGAGGCCGGGACCGGGATCGGCAAGTCACTGGCCTACCTCGTGCCGGCGCTGCGCGCCGGTGCGCGCGTCGTCATCTCGACCGGGACGATCGCGCTCCAGGAGCAACTCGTCCGCAAGGACATCCCGCTGGTGACGAGCGCGCTCGGCATCGAGGCGCGGGTGGTCTTGCTCAAAGGCCGCAACCACTACTTGTGCCGAGCGAAGTTTCTGCGCGAGAGCGGCACCCGGCTGATCGCGCCTTCGCTCGCGCTCGAGCGGCTTTGGGCCTGGGCCGAACGGACCACCGGCGGCGATCGCGCCGAGCTCGACTTCACCCCGCGCGCCGACGACTGGGAGACGCTCGACGCCGACGCCGACGACTGCGTGGGCGAGTACTGCGAACACTTCGCCGACTGCTTTTTCTTCCGCCAGCGCGACGCCGCGCGCTATGCCGACGTCGTCGTCGTCAACCATGCACTGTTCTTCCTCGACTTGGCCAGCGGCGGCGCGCTGCTGCCGGCGTACGACTTCGCGATCCTCGACGAGGCGCATCAGGCCGAGCGCTACGCAACCGCGGCGCTGACCGCGACCCTCTCGCCGGCCTCCGTGCACCGGATGCTGCGCAAGCTGCACCGCACCTACCTGGTCCCCGCCGCCTACGACGCCGAGCTGGACGAGGGGATGCGCCGCTTGCAGCAGACCCTCGCGCGGGTCCCGGGCGACCGCTATCCGGTCGCCGCAAACGATGGCGTCGGGGACGTCCTGCCGGTCTTGCGCGAGGCGTTCTACCGGCTGGAGAACTGGCTGCACGCGCATTGGCAGGACGCGCTGCGGCGGCCGATCGACAACGAGGCCGAGGCCGAGCGGCGGCGCGACCTCGCGCTGCGCGCCGTCTCGGCCCACGTCGCGACCTGCGACCGGATCGAGGGCGCCGCGCTGCAGGCGGCCAGCGGCGCCGTCGCCGCCGACGAGATCGACGCGGTCGCCTGGGTCGAGCGCGGCGAGGGCGAGGGGCGCTACGAGCTCAACGCCGCGCCCTTCTCGGTCGCCGAGTTCCTGCGCCAGACGCTGTTCGCGCGCACGCGCAGCGTCGTGCTGACCAGCGCGACGATCTCGACCGGCGGGTCGTTCGACTTCCTGCGCAGCTCGCTGGGCATCGAGCATGCGCAAGAGCTGGTCGCGCCCTCGCCGTTCGACTACGCGCGCCAAGCGCGGCTGTACGTCGCCCCGCCGCAGCTGAATCCGAAGGCGCCCGACTTCGCCCGCCGCGCCGCGCCGCTGATCGAGGAGATCCTCGATCGCACCGGCGGCCGCGCGTTCGTGCTGTTCACTTCGTACGCCCGGCTGCGGGAGGTCCACGCGCTGCTGCGCGAGCGGCTGGCGTTCCCCACCAAGCTGCAGGGCGAGCTGCCGCGCAGCGCGCTGCTCGACTGGTTCCGGGCGACGCCCGGCGCCGTGCTCTTCGCGACCGGGACCTTCTGGGAGGGCATCGACGTCGTCGGCGACGCGCTCTCGTGCGTGGTGATCGACCGGTTGCCGTTCCCCTCTCCAGCCGAGCCTTTGGTCGCGGCCCGGATCGCCGCGCTCGAGGCGCAAGGGCGCTCCGGGTTCGAGCACTACATGATCCCGAGCGCGATCGTGCGACTCAAACAGGGCTTCGGTCGACTCATCCGCTCGACGACCGACCGAGGCGTCGTCGCGCTCCTCGATGGTCGAGCCGCGTCGATGCGGTACGGCGCGACGATCGTCGACGCGCTTCCGCCGGCGACGCGCATCGACGATCTGGCGCAACTGGACGGTCTGTTCGGGCAGGTGTGATCCTGCGCGCTACCGCTGAGCGGTGGTGATGTCGTTACTTAGGTCATGACCAAGAACCCGCAGCGCGTCCACCTGCGATCCGAGGATCCGCCACAACACGACGCGCGCTGCTGGCACTGTGGTCGAGCAGTCGAGGGCCGACGCGTCGTCCGCTACCTCTATCCGTCGGACCGGCCGCGTACGGCGATCGTCGAGGACTGGTACCGCTGCCCGTGCGGCGCGTACCAGAACGTGCGCCGCCCAACGGAGATCACGGTCGAAACGCTCGACCGGTCTTAGGCGGGGACCCGCCTGCTCGCCGCGAAACGGCGGCGATGCGCTTTCGTCCGAGCCCTGCGTTCCTGTGCGCCGCGATGCTGGTCGCCTCGCCATTACCGGCCGGGGCGTGGGGGGCGCAGGGGCACCAGATCATCAACGGCGCGGCGATCGCCGCGCTGCCGCCGAGCGTCCCGGCGTTCCTGCGCAGCCCGGCCGCGCACGACGAGGTCGAGCTGCTCGGCCCCGAGCCCGACCGCATGAAGGGCGGCGGCGCGCCGCTCGACGACGACGCGAGCCCCGGTCACTACGTCGACGCGCTCGACGACGATACGATCGACGGCATCCCGCTGAGCGCGCTGCCAAAGGACCGGCGCGCCTACGACGCGGCGCTGCACGCGGCGCGGGAGCCGAGCGACCAGTACGCGCAGGGCTACCTGCCGTATTCGATCGCCGACGGTTGGGAGCAGATCGTGCGCGACCTCGCCTATTGGCGCGTCGATACGGTCGCCGCGACGAAAGCATCGACCGAGGCCGAGCGCACGTTCTTCGCCTACGACCGTTCGGTGCGCGAAGCGGTCACGTTGCACGACATCGGCGTGTGGGGCCACTTCGTCGCCGACGCCTCGCAGCCGTTGCACGTGACGGTCCACTTCAACGGCTGGAACTCAGCCCACTACCCGAACCCGGCGGGTTTCAGCGACTCGCACACGGTCCACGCGCGGTGGGAGACCGCTCTGGTTCGCGCGGTCGCCACCGAGCCGCTCGTACTGGCGCGCGTCCCCGCGGTCGCGACCTCGGATGCGCCGATCCTGGCCCAGGTCGGCGCCTACCTGACGACGACCGAGAGCTTCGTCCCCGCCGTCTACAAGCTCGAAGCCGCCGGCGGCATCGACGGGCACAGCCCGGCGGCCACCAATCTCGTGCTCGACCGGCTGGCGGCCGGTGCGACCGAGATGCGGAATCTGATCGTCGAAGCCTGGGCGGCGAGCGACGACCAAAAGGTCGGCTATCCGGGGATTGCGGTGCGCGACGTCGAGAGCGGTGCGGTCGTCCCGACCCGCGCCGGCGTCGGTCTAGGCGACTAAGAAGAAGAGGAGATTCGCATGCGACTGTTACGCTCGGTTTTCATGCGCTCGGGGCTCGCGGCGACGCTCGCCGCCGGGTGGGGCACGCGTGTCGCGGCGCAGACGCCCGTGGCGCAGACGCCCGCGACGCTGCGCGGGATCTACTTCCCGTCGGCCGACATCCTGCCGTGCTGGGTCGGCATCGAGAAGGGGTTCTTCGCCCGCGAGAACGTGACGCTCTTGCTGACCGCGACGCCCGGCTCGGTCTACCAGTTCCAGCACTTGAGCGCGGGTGACTTCGACATCGCGCTGACCGCGATCGACAACGCGATCGCCTACGACGAAGGGCAGGGCCAAGCGCCGCTGCCCAATCCGGCCGACTTCGCCGCTTTCCTCGGAATCGACAACGGCTTCTTGCGGCTGTACGCGCAACCGGAGATCAAGAGCTATGCCGACCTGCGCGGCAAGGCGCTCGCCGTCGACGCGCTGACGACCGGCTTCGCCTTCGTGTTGCGCCGGATGCTCGAGGCAAACGGGCTGCACGAGGGCGACTACACCTTCACACCGATCGGCGGGACGGCGATCCGGTACGAGAAGCTGATCGCCGGCGAGACACCGGCGACGCTGCTCACCATCCCGTTCGATCTGCAAGCGCGCGCCAAGGGCTATACGAGCCTCGGCGTCGCCGACGACGTTATCGGGCCATACCAAGGGCTCGTCACGATCGCCAGCCGGGCCTGGCTGAACGCGAACGGGCCGCTCGCGGCCCGCTACGTGCGCGGCTACCTCGCCGCGCTCAATTGGGTGTTCGATCCCACCAACCGGGTCGAGGCGATCGCGATCCTCATGGCGCACACGAAGCTCGACGACACGCTCGCCGCCGAGTGCTATGACGTGTTGGTCGACCCGAAGCGCGGGTTTTTCCGCGGCGGCCGCATCGACGTCGCCGGGGTGCGGACGGTGCTCGCGCTGCGCGAGCGCTACGGGCAGCCGCCGAAAAAATTCGGCGACCCACAGCGCTACTACGTCAGCGTCTAGTCCTCGCTCGCCGCCGACTCCTTCGCGCGCGCTTGCAGCTCGGCGACGACCGTCGAGTCGGCTAGCGTGGTCGTGTCGCCCAGGATGCGGCCCTCGGCGATGTCGCGCAGGAGCCGGCGCATGATCTTGCCGGAGCGCGTCTTCGGCAGCTCTTGCGTGAACGTGAGGTACTTGGGGCGGCAGAACTTGCCGAGCTTCTCGGCGACGTGGTCGCGCAGCGCGTCGGCCAGCTCGGTCGAGCCGGTGGCGTGGCTCTTGAGGGTGACGAAGGCACAGATGGCTTGCCCGGTGATGTCGTCGTTCTTCCCCGTCACCGCCGCCTCGGCGACCGCCGGATGGTCGACCAGCGCCGACTCGACCTCGGTCGTCGAGATCCGGTGGCCGCTGACGTTCATCACGTCGTCGATGCGGCCCATGAACCAATAGTCGCCGTCCTCGTCGCGCTTGCAGCCGTCGCCGGCGAGGTAGAGGTGCGGGAACTTCGACCAGTAGGTTTGGACGTACCGATCGTCGTCGCCGTAGATGCCGCGCAGCATCGAGGGCCACGGCCGGCGCAGCACGATGTAACCACCGCCGCCGAGCGGGACCGACTGGCCCTTCTCGTCGACGATGTCGGCTTGCACGCCGGGGAACGGCTTGGTCGCCGAGCCCGGCTTGAGCGTCGTGATCCCCGGCAAGGGGGTGATCATGATCGCGCCGGTCTCCGTCTGCCACCAGGTGTCGACGACCGGGCAGCGGCCGCCGCCGATGTGCTGGTGGTACCAGATCCAGGCCTCGGGATTGATCGGTTCACCGACGCTCCCCAGCAGGCGCAGCGAGCTCATGTCGTGCTGGGCGGGATACTGCGTCCCCCACTTCATGAAGGTGCGGATCGCGGTCGGCGCGGTGTAGAGGATCGTGACCCCGTAGCGCTCGACGATCTCCCACAGCCGATCCTTGTCGGGGTAGTCGGGCGTGCCTTCGTAGATCACGCTGGTCGCGCCGTTGCACAGCGGACCGTACACGATGTAGGAGTGGCCGGTGACCCAGCCGATGTCGGCCGCGCACCAGTAGACGTCGGTCTCCGCCTTGAGGTCGAAGACGAGGTTGTGGGTCGCCGTCACGCCGGTCAGGTAGCCTGCCGTCGTGTGCTTGATCCCCTTCGGCTTGGCGGTCGTCCCTGAGGTGTAGAGGAGGTAGAGCAGATCCTCGGCGTCCATCACCTCGGGCTCGCAGGTCGAGGGCTGGTCGCGCACGAGATCGTCCCACCACACGTCGCGCCCGTCGATCATCTCGACCGGATCGCCGACGCGCTTGGCCACGATGACGTGTCGCAGCGACGGCATCCCTTTGACGATCGCTTCGTCGACGTTCTGCTTGAGCGCGACCTTGTTGCCGCGCCGCCAGCCCTGGTCGGCCGTGATCAGCGCGACGCACGTCGAGTCGTTGACGCGGTCGACGATCGCGTCGGGTGAGAAGCCGCCGAAGATGACCGAGTGCGCGGCGCCGATCCGCGCGCAGGCGAGCATGGCCACCGGCAACTCGACGATCATCGGCATGTAGATCGCGACGCGGTCGCCCTTTTTCACGCCCAGCGCGCGCAAGCCGTTGGCGCACCGGCAGACCTGATCGAGGAGTTCGCCGTAGGTGACCGTCCAGCGATCGCCCGGCTCGCCCTCGTAGTAGTAGGCGACTTGGGCGGCCTTCCCGGCTCGCACGTGCCGGTCGAGCGCGTTGACCGACGCGTTGAGCTTGCCGTCGGCGAACCAGCGCGCGAAGGGTTCGTTCCACTCGAGCGTCTGCGTCGGCGGCACGATCCACTCGAGCCGGTCGGCCCACGACTTCCACCAGGCCAGATAGTCGCGCTCGGCCTGCTCGTAGATCCCGGGCTGGGCGTTGGCCTGGGCGGCGAACGCCGGCGGCGGCGGAAAGCGGCGAGCCTCGGTGAAGAGCGACTCGATCTGGTCGGAGGTCTGCACGGTGCGTGTCCCTTCGTCGTGAAGAAGCCGGCGGCGCGGCGGTGGGCCCTTCGTGGCGTTCGCGCAGGCGCCCCCCGGCCGCTCCCCGCGCGCCAAAGGTAGGGAACGCCCCCGAGGCTGCCGATCTTTCGAATGATGGTGCGATGGATCGACGGGCTGATCGGCGGTTTCGTGGCCGGGCTGACGAGCATGGCGTTCTTCACGCTGGTCGGCGTGGCGTGGCTGCACGAGACCACCTACGGCGAGTTCTTCGCGCAGACGACGCGACTGGTGCCGGCCTTACGCGATGCCTCGCCCTCGCCGCTGCTGACGCTGCTCGGCGCGGCGCTCTACCTCGCGCTCTCCGTGCTGCTCGGGCTGGTCTACGCCGGGCTAGCGGCCCGCACGCCCTCGATGCAACGGCTGCCGACGTCCTTGGTGTGGGGGATCGTCTACGGGGTGGCTGTGTGGCTGCTGGTCAACGAGGTGCTCGTTCCGGCGACCGGCGTGGTGAGCGTGCAGCCGCTCTGGGAGGGGTTGGTCGGCTCGATCGTGGCCTACGGGATCGTCCTCTCTGAGATCGCCGCCGTGGCAGCGCGGCGCGTCGCGCTGAGCGACCAGGCTGTCGCCGGGCCGCCGCCGCCGATGCCGCCGACGCCGCCGGCGCAGCGGGCCCGTTCGTGATGGCGCCTTGACCCCTGACTCATGGGGTGGTACGCTCCGAAGAACGTTTGGCACTCGTCTGTGCCGACTGCTAGCACTGGCCCTGGCGTGAACGAAAAGCCCGACCTCAAGCCCGACCTCGACAAGCGAAAGTCTTTCATCCTGGCGACCGTCGTGTACGAGTACATCAACACGGCCGAGCCCGTCGGGTCGGTGACGCTTGCCCAGAAGTACAACCTCGGAGTCTCCTCGGCGACGATCCGCAACGAGATGGCGGAGCTGGAGGCCGCGGGCTACCTCGTCCAGCCGCATACCTCGGCCGGCCGGATCCCCTCGGATGCCGGCTACCGGACCTACGTCGACCGGCTGATGCAGCCCGAGGCGCTCACCAAGGACGACACGCGCCGGATCCGCGACCAGTTTCGTGAAGCCTCACGCGAGCTGACCGACGTCATCGAGCAGACGACCCGGCTCCTCTCGGGGCTCTCGGGCAACCTCGCGCTGGCGATCGCGCCCTCGCGCGACACCCACGCCTTCAAGCACGTACAACTGCTGTGGCTCTCGGCGCGCACGAGCCTCGTCGTCGTCGTCACCTCGGGTGGCGTCGCGGCGCAGCGCGTCTTCGAGTGGCACGCCGACACCGTTGCCGACGAGCTCACCCGGCTCTCGAACGCGCTCAATTCGCGTCTCGGTGGTCGCATCATGGAGGACATCGGGTCGGCCGAACTCGCCCAGATCTGCGAAGAGATCGGCGTCGCCGCCGAGATCGCCGACGCCGTGCGGACCTCGTTCTCCGAAGCGCGGAGCACCGGTGAGCCCGAGCTCGCCGCGGCTGGGGCGCAGAACCTGCTCGATCAACCGGAGTTCCACGACTTGCGCAAGCTGCGGGCGATCCTGCGCATCGTCGAGGAGCAGCGCACGCTCTACGATCTGGTGGCCGACGAGTTGACCGCCGAGGCGCGCGAGGCGCTGCCGCATGCCCGGATCGGGGCCGAGATCGGCACCGACGAGCTGGCCGAGTGCAGCGTCGTCACCGTGCCCTACCGCTTCGGCGACCGCGGCGTCGGCCTGCTCGCCATCCTGGGTCCGCGCCGCATGCCGTACGGCCGCCTGTTCGCGCTCGCATCGGGGACGGCGCGCTCACTCGGCGATCATCTGAACGCGACCGAGAGCCGCTAACGTGCCGGCTGACTACTACGACGTCCTCGGCGTCGCGCGTGACGCCGACGAACCTTCGATCAAGCGCGCCTATCGCCAGTTGGCGCGCAAATATCATCCGGACGTCGCCAAGGACAAGGTCGCCGCGGAGACCCACTTCAAAGAGATCAACGAGGCGTACGAGGTCCTCTCCGACGCCCAGAAGCGGGCCAACTACGACCGTTTCGGCCACGCCGGCGTCAACGGTGAGGGCGGTGGCGGCTTCGGGTTTGGCGCCGAAGGCTTCGGCGACATCTTCGACATGTTCTTCGGCGCGGCGCGCGGCGGTCAGCAGCAGCGGCGCAACGGTCCCGCACGCGGCAGCGATCTGCGGTACGACGTCGAGATCACCCTCGAGGAAGCGTACACCGGGACGACCCGCGAGATCACCTTTCGGCATCTCGCCACGTGCGCGACCTGCCGCGGCAGCGGCGCTGAGCCCGGCACGCTGGTCGTCCCGTGCGACCGCTGCGGCGGCGGCGGGATCCAGCGCCAAGTGCGCCAGACGCCGCTCGGACAGTTCGTCACGCAGACGACCTGCACCAAGTGCGGCGGTGACGGGCAGATCGTGCAGACGCCGTGTTCGAATTGCCGCGGCCGCGGCCGCGTCGAGCAGGAGAAGACCTTGCAGGTCCGCATCCCGCCGGGCGTCGACGACGGTTCGCGCATCCGCATCACCGGCAGCGGCGAGGCGGGGATGCGCGGCGGTCCCGACGGCGACCTCTACGTCTACCTGAGCATCGCCCGCCATCACCTCTTCCGGCGCGACGGGCTCGACGTGCTGATCGATGTGCCGGTCGCGTTCCCACAGGCCGCCCTCGGCGGCGAAATGTACGTCCCCTCGCTCGACGGCGAGTTACCGTTGCAGCTCACGCCCGGAACGCAGACCGGCTCGGTCTATCGTCTGCGCGGCCGAGGGATGCCCAGCGTGCGCGGCGGCGCCAAAGGCGACCAGCTCGTCACCGTCCACGTCGTCGTGCCGACCAAGCTCGGCAAACGCGAACGCGAGCTGCTCGAAGAGTACGCGCGCGCCGGCGGCGATCAGATCGAAGAGAAGTCGTTCTTCGACCGCGTCAAGGACGCATTCCGCGCGGAGTAACAAGCCAGCCATGTCGAGTCTGGAACTGCGATCGAAGATCAGCTCGAGCGGCGAGCTCGCGCTGTGGCTGGAAGAGGTCCCGGTCCCCGAACCGGCGGCGGACGAAGTCGTCGTTCGCGTCGAGGCCTCGCCGATCAATCCGTCCGATCTCGGTCTGCTCCTGGGGCCGGCGGATCTCTCGACGATGCGCGCCGGTGGTACCGCCGCGCGGCCCACGCTCACGGCATCCGTTCCGCAGGCACGCCTGGCGGGCGTAGCGGGGCGGCTCGACCAGGCGCTGCCGGTCGGCAACGAAGGCGCCGGCGTCGTGGTGAAGGCGGGTGCCGACGCGGCGGCGCTGCTCGGGAAGACCATTGCGACGCGCACGCCCGGGATGTACGCGCAGCATCGCGTCGCCAAGCTGGCTGACTGCATCGCGTTGCCGGCCGGGACGACGGCGAAAGACGGCGCGTCAGCGTTCGTCAACCCGCTGACCGCGCTCGGCATGGTCGAGACGATGCGGCGTGAGGGGCACACGGCGCTGGTGCACACCGCCGCCGCCTCGAACCTCGGTCAGATGCTCGTCCGGCTGTGCCTGGCCGACGGGATCTCGCTGGTCAACATCGTTCGCGGTGCGGCGCAGGCCGAGCTCCTGCGCGGCATCGGTGCGGAGCAGGTGGTCGACAGCACCAGCCCCACCTTCGTCGACGACCTCACCGAGGCAGTGGCGAAGACGGGTGCGACTTTGGCCTTCGATGCGATCGGCGGCGGCACGCTGGCCGACGCGATTCTCTCGGCGATGGAGCGGGTCGCAAGCCGCAACGCGACGACCTACAGCCGCTACGGTTCGAGCGTCCACAAGCAGCTCTACATCTACGGCGGCCTCGACGTGAGCCCAACGCTGCTGACCCGCGGCTACGGCATGGCCTGGGGCATCGGCGGCTGGCTCGTCTTCGCCTACCTGCAGAAGCTCGGCGCGCGGGACGTGCAGCGTCTGCGCGACCGCGTCGCCGCCGAGTTGAAGACGACGTTCGCCAGCCGCTACGCCGCCGAGATCACCCTCGCCGAAGCCCTTTCACCCACCGCGATCGCCACCTACGCCAAACGCGCCACCGGCGAGAAATACCTCATCACGCCCTGCTGACCCCGCAGTGGGAGGATGTCAGTATTTACCCGCTCGCTCGAGCTGGTCGAAGAGTTCCTGCACGTTCCCTTCGAGGAAACCTTCTTCGGTCGTGCGGTGAATGAACTCGAAGCAAGCCCCGGAATTGCTGCAACGCGACGAGAACACTTGCTGAAGACCGGGGCCTTCGATCACCGTTGTATCGAACTCGAAGCCGCGTGCACGAAGCTCCGCCGCAGTCGAATGAACATCGTCGACCTCGAACGCGATGTGTGCCACGCCCGGCCCGTTGTGAGCGATCAACTGAGACACTTGCGACTCGGGCTCCGTGCCTTGACAGAGCACGAACTTCAAGCCGTTATACTCCATCTCGGCCGAGATCATGCCGGTACGCGAGCCTTGAATCCGGCGCCGTGCCGTGAGCGTGAATCCCAACCCGGCGGAGAAGAGCTCGATCGCTGCGTCGAGATCATGGACGGCGAAAGCAATGTGGTCGATGCGATGGTACTTTTGCGGCTCGGATGATACGGACACCGGCGCGATCATGAGCTGATTCACGTGAGCACTTTCGCCTTCCTGAACGAGGTGGGTAGGCGAAATGCCACTGGCCAGAAGCCAATGTTGGTCACCCGCCGTACCGAATCATAACACAACTGAACCGAAAAGTGTGTGAGCTACGATGCTCTGTCTCGAAGGAGCTCGCCGCGGTTGCTCTGGTTCAACCGGGCACGCTATCCTTACAGTGCAACGACGCGCGTAGTTCCTCGGACCGCGGCGAGCGGTCGCAAATCATTGGGATCCGTGGTGAGAAGGACGGTGCCCGGGAACTCGTCCGCGGTTGCGACGACGATGGCGTCGATCGTACCGGCTCTCCGTGCACGTAAAGTATGGCGAAGGTGCGCCGCTCTGCGGGCAAGTGTCTCGTCCAGCTCGGCGAGCGCGGTGCTGCCGAGGAATCGGTTCACTCGGGCGTCGCGGCTCCCCTCGCCCGTCAGCGATTCGGCGATGACGGCGGTCGGGACGACGATCGTCGCGCCCCGCTTCAACGCCTCGCGGAACGTGACGCGGAGGGCTTCGTCTTTTTGGGCGAGCGCTGAGAGCGCTCCGGAGTCGAGGACAAGATTCTCTTCCACAAGCGTTCTCCCGCGGCATGCCCCTCGGCGCTGATCGGGCTCTCTCGATCCATCTCGTCGAGAAGCTCGAGAAGTCCGCGCCGGCGCACTTCGTTCTGAAGCGCCTCGCCGACGAGGGCTGAGAGATTAACGCCTGCGCCGGCTAAGCGACGGATCTCGCGGAGCGTCGCGGTGTCGACCGTCACCGAAATCTTGGTCGTCGCCATTCTAACGTTATCCTACCACGGTAGGATAACGACGACAAGGGCAGTTGCGGCCGTCAGCCGACTTCGGCGGTGGTTGTGGTGGCGCGGTGGAGTTCGGGGGTGAGGGTGCCGGTGAGGACGCCCCAGCACATGCGGTAGTCGCCGGCGAGCGAACGGAGTGGCGCGCTGAACGTCTCCGGGCGATTGCGTTCGATGAAGGCGTGTGCGAACCAGGCCGGGCCGTAACCGCAGAGCAGCGCCGCGCCGGCGAGCCAGGGATCGCGGCGGGCGAGCGCGAGCGCCATGACGCCGGTAGCAGCTAACGTGCCGGCGCAGTGGAGCGCCCGGGTGCGCGGGTCGGCGTGCGCCCGCAGGTAGCGCAGCCAGAAGGCGTCGTCCATCGCGCGGGCCTTCCGGCGCCGGCGGCGAAGCGCCTGCCGCGATGCGGGACCGGTTTTTCGTCGCAGGCGTCCATGCCGTCGGCGACCGCGTGACGTTCGCGCCGGACGACGAGCACAAGCTCACCGTCGTACTGCGCAAGCGCAGCGGCGACCGCGTTCAGGTCGTCGACTCGGGTGGGGCGGCGTACGCGGCGACGCTCGCTGTCGACGGTCGCACGGTGCGCGCGACGCTCGACGCGCCGCTGGCGCGCGACGGCGTCGAGCCGGCGCTGCGCGTGACGCTCGCGCAGGCCGTCCCCAAAGGCCAGAAGATGGACCTGGTCGTCGAGAAGGCGACCGAGCTAGGCGTGCACGCGATCGTCCCGGTGCGCAGCGCCCGGGTGATCGGAGACGAGACGAGCCGGGCGAAGGTCGAACGCTGGCGCCGCATCGCGCGCAGCGCGGCACAGCAGTCCGGCCGGGTGCGCGTCCCCGAGGTCGCCGACGTGCACGATTGGGAGGCGCTGCTGGCGACGTTCCCGGCCTACGCGCGCGTCTATCTCCCGTGGGAGCTGGCCGACCCGGTGCCGCTGCGGACGGCGTTCGAGGGCGAGCTCACCGATGCGCGCGACGTGCTGGTCGTCATCGGTCCCGAAGGCGGTTTCGCGGCCGACGAGGTCGCGCGCGCCGAAGCCGCGGGCGCGCGCACGATCTCGCTGGGGCGGCGCATCCTGCGCACCGAAACCGCGGGACTGGTCGTGCTGGCGGCGGCGCTCTACGCCGTCGGCGAGTTATAGCCGCTCAGCGGCCCGTCACGATCGGAAAATACGCATGCGGCGACTCCGACCAGGTGCCGTTGTTGAAGCGCAGGATCGCGGTCGCGTTGGCGGCGGCCGGGCAACACGCGTCGCTGCCCGGCGCGTAGTACGGCCCGCTCACGGCGAGCGCGGTACCGGTGGCGTCGTGGATCACGCGAGCGGAGAGCCGACATCGGTTGCGCAACGAGAGCGTCGGCATCACGATTTGCATCGCCGCGTCGAAGAACAGCACGTCGACGCGCGCGCTGCCACATCCAGTGCCCGGCGTGTGACTCGTCACGACCAGTTGCTGGACGGCGGGCCCCATGAGCTCGCCGCTGGTGAGGGACGCGGCGTCGACCGGGGCATTGAAGGGGACCGCACTCTTCGGCGAGCGGTACTTCAAGCGATAGGTGGATTCGTCGATCGCGTAGATCGAGAGGTACCAAGAGGCGGAGACTTTGCTCAGCACCGCGCGCCACTGCGAATGCATCGCTTCGCCGGCCAGATAGAGGAGCTGGCTCTGCACGATCGTCCCGGGCGGCGGCGGAGCGAAGGTATAGTGGGGCGGCTCCTCGCCGTGCGCGGCGGCCGGCAGCGCGAGGGCGAGGGCCAGGGCGGCGAGCCCGAGTCGGTGCATGGCCGCGCACGTTCGGTCCCGTGCCGGCCAGCATCCTTCGGGACCGGTGTGGCGGTTCGTAGCGGCGTGAACGCTGTTGTCGTCGACCGTTCCGCGCCGGGTGGTCTCGCGCTTGCCGCAGTCCCCGAGCCGCAACCGCTGCCGAGCGAAGCCGTCGTGCAGGTGGCCGCCATCAGCCTGAATCTGGGCGAGATCCGTCGCTCGCGCGCGGCGGACGACGGGTGGCGTCCGGGCTGGGACTTCGCCGGTACCATCGCGCGCGCCGCCGCCGACGGGAGCGGGCCGAAGGCCGGGATGCGCGTCGTCGGGATGTTGGGCAGCGGCGCGTGGGCCGAACGCATCGCCGCGCCGACGCGCAATCTCGCCGTCGTGCCGGCGTCGGTTTCGTTCGAGCGCGCCGCGACGCTGCCGGTCGCGGGGTTGACGGCCCTGTACGCGCTCGAGCGGCGCGGCTCGCTGCTCGGGCGGCGGGTGCTGGTCACCGGTGCGTCGGGCGGCGTCGGCATCTTCGCCGTCCAACTGGCGCGGCTCGCCGGTGCCGCGACGACGGCGCTCGTGCACCGGCCGGAGAAGCGCGCCGCCGTCGTCCCGTTCGCCGACTGCGTCGTCGTCGCCGAGACCGCCGACGCCGCGCACGACACCGGCCCCTTCGATCTGATCCTCGAATCGGTCGGCGGCGACGTGTTCGCGAGCGCCCTGCGGCAGTTGGCCGTCGACGGTCTGCTGGTGACCTACGGTACGTCGGCCGAGCGGACGTCGATGATCGAGGTCGCCTCGTTCTACGCCGGCGGCGGTCGCCAAGTGTACGGCTTCATCCTATTCCACGAGCTGGAGTGCCATCCGGCGGGCGCGGGCTTGGCGCGCCTGGCAGCGCTGCTCGATGCCGGCAAACTCGAGGTGCGGATCGACGACACGTTGCCGTTCGCGAAGATCGGCGAGGCCGCGGAACGGCTGTGGAGCCGCGGGGTTACCGGGAAGCTGGTCGTCACGCTCTAAAGCCCCCGGTTGGAGGTGCATGAGAATCTGCCGTCCGCCCTTGCGCCTGGGCGCGTTCCCAACCGCGGGTGCTAGCGTGATCCTCGAACACCGAAGACGATCTCGTCGACGGTGACACGAGGAAACCAACGATCATGTCCACTGGCATCATTCGCTCCGTCCGGAGCAATCTCTCGAAAATCGTCGTGACCGCGGGCGCCGTGGCGACGGTCGGCGTCGGCGCGATGCTGCCGCGGCCGGCTTCGGCCGACACGACTTCGACGATTCTCACCGCTGCCGCCGTCGTCGGCGGCATCCTCTTGCTGACCGACGGCGCGAACGTGCAAGCCGGCCCGCCGTGCGCGTATTACAACAACTGCCCCGTGTACTACGGCAATCCCGGCTGGCGCGGCGGGCGCGCGGTCTACCCGCAATACGGCGCGGGGCAATACGGACGCCCCGACGTGCGCAGCCACGGCGACGCGCGCTTCAACACGAACGACCGCGGTAATCACGGTCGCTGAGCCGGCCCGCCTGGCGGCGCGTCTCCGGACGCGCCGCCTCGGCGTTTAGCTCGCCGCGCTCACCGCGGCGGCGTCACTAAAAACAGGTGCCGATCTTGCCGGACGAAGTGATCACACTGGTCCCGACACCCGTGCCGTTGTGGTTACCGCAGACACCGGTGGCATCCCCGACGACGCCGAGCACGGTACCGAACGCCCAGATCTGCAAGGTCAGCGAGGTGACGTTGCGGGCCTGTGCGCTGGGCGGCCCTTCCGGGATCGGTGCCGCAAAGTTGAAGTACTCGTTGCTGATGCTGAGCGAGTTCGAGCCCGACGAGGTGGTGCACACCCACGGAATGAAACCGTCTTTCCAGCAGAACGACGAGGTCTGCTCGAAGCCGCCCTTGGTCTGCTGCGTCGTGCTCCCGACCGCGTAGTAGATGACGAGGTTCGTGATCCACGACGTGTTCTTCGAACAGGCGCCGCTGCTGCAGACGTCGACCTCGCTCGGCGGTGACGACGCGAGCAGCATCGGCTCGCCCCGGCGCCGGGCCGGCGTGCGCAACGGCGCCGGCTGCGGCCGGCTGAGATCGTAGGTCTTCGTGCCGATGCGAATCTTCTGGGTTGTACCGCCGATCTGCGCCAGGATCGGATCGTCTTGCTCGACGAGCTTGTGGGTGGTCGGATTGACGCTGTAGGAGCGGTCGCGAATGACGCTCGCCCCGGCGACGCCGATCACGTTGCCCTTGGCGTCGGTCAGCGCCTTGCCGTGAAAGTTCGTGATGAGGTACTGGAAGAAGGCAGACGAGGTCGGGAACGTTCGGACTTGGCTCGGAATCGTCAAGACATGGTGACCGGCCGATGCGTCGATGAGCAGCGTGTTCGGCGCGAGGGTGGTGATCTTCACGGCCTGCTCGGTCGTCGCGGCGCGCGCGGCGAAGGGCAGTGCGGTGGCGGCGGCGAGCAGCGCCGCGGCGAGTAGGAGTTTCATGAACTTCCTTTCTTCGAGCGAATCGTCTAGCTCGGGACCGCGGGCGCGACGACGAATTTGCTGGTGTTGACGCCGATCTCGGAGAGCTGGCTCGACGCTTCGAGCGCCGTCGCATAGGGCAGGATCATCGACGGCCCGCCGCCCATCGTTTGTGTTGCGTTGAGCGAGGCGACGTTGGCAGCCGCGACCGATTTCCACAGGCTCAGCCAACCGCCGCTCGCCGGCGGACTCGTCAGGTCGACGCCGGCGCCGAGGTGTTCTTGCCACAGCGTTTGGCGAAGTGCCGCGACGTTGCCGGTTGCCGGTGCGCCAGCGATGCCGTCGTAGAGGACGGCGTTCAGCTCGACGTTGCGCCAACCGTTCGCCGAACTCAAGCAGAACGCCGGCGCCGGCAGGAACTCGAACATGTGCCCAGTCGAGGCGCCGTCGAGGTTCGCCGATCCGACCGTGCCCCACGCATCGTCGACGACCGATGCCTTGGCTTCCAGGTAGCACTGCATGATCTCGGTGCCGCCCGGCGCTGCGCCGGTGCGCCACAGGCTGAAGACGCCGACCTGCGCCCCCGGAACGCTGGTCAGCGTCCCGAGCAGCGAGTTCTGCCAGAACTTGTAGGTCGGCATGTCGGGGTTCTCGTTGAGCAGCAGGATCAGCTGCAGTTGGGGCCGGCTCGTGAGCGCGCTGACCAATGCCTTGCCGATCACCGGCGAGTTGAAGTACTGCTCCTCGATGTAGATGAACCGCTGCGCATTGTTGATCGCGCGCAGGTACGCCTCGAGCACCCCAGTCTCGCCGTTCGACAGGCCGGCTGCGCTCAGCTTCGGCGCGGTGCGCACGATCTGAATCGTTTGATTTGCCGTCCCTGCGACCGGCGTCGGGGCCGGGACCTGATCGGTGCTGACGGAGTTCCACAGCGCGATGAAAGTCGCGTCGACGTCGGCGGCGGCCGGACCGTTCATCTGCAGCGATACGGTGTGGGCCGGTTTGTTGCCGACGCCGTTGCCGACGTTGCCGAGGACGGAGACGTTGCCGCCGGCGCCGGAGCCACGGCGGCTCGGATTACACGGGTCGAAGACCGGGTGCAGCTGCGTGTCCCAATAGCCCTGGTCCAGCGGTAGACCGAGTGTGAAGGCCGTGGCGGTGTCGACGATCAGCGCTTTCGCGTGCATCATCTCGGGGAACATGTGGAGCCCGGCGAGCTCGATCGTGTTGGGCTGCGCGGCGTGCAGCGCCGTCGTCACCGTCGAAGTGTCGTCGGCGAACATGTTCTTGTTGAGCAGGATGCGCACGGCGACGCCGCGGGCGTTCGCCGCCAACAGCGCGGGCAGCAACTTCGTCCCGGGCGCGCAGGCGTTGAGCGCGTCCTCCTGGCCGGTGAACGTGGCGATGAAGGTGGGGTCGAAGTCCAGCTCGAGCAGGTGGATCCGCGTCGTCGCGTTGGAGATCACGTCGATCATGCTCTCGCAAGCGAGTTGACCGTCCGGGAGGACCGTGATCGCGTTCCCTTGCGAGACGTGGGGCGTCGTTTTGCCGCCAAGCGTGACCATCCAACCGCCATCCGGCGGCACCGGGCTCTCCATCTGCGAGGGGCACGGCACGAAGATGCAGACCAGCCACAACAGGATCAGCACGATCGCCACCAGGATCGCCACCAGCACCGAAGCGACGACGGCGACCAAGACGCACACCACCGTGATGATGACGACGACGATCTGCACGATGACCGACACGAGCGTGCAGACGATCGAGGTCACCCAATTACAGATGAAGCTGAAAGGGCCCCACGAGCTGCACGACTGGCTGCTCGAGGTGATGCACGAGTTCTGCCATTGCTGGACGGACTGTAAGGCTTGTGACGCGACGTTGATGCAGGTTTGCACCATCGAGGTGATGAGCGCGACCGTCCACAGGACGATTTGCTCGGTGAGGCGCCAGGTCGTTTGAAAGCACGTTATCATGCTGCGTCCCTTCGAATCGCCGCGACGATGCGCACGAGGCGCACGCGCGCCCAGAGGAGTCCGACCGCTTTGCCGACGGCGGTGCCGATCAGCAGCGCCACGAACGCGCGCCAGCCGAACGCGCGCCAGTCGACCGGACCGGCATAGCCGACCCGCCAGACGATCGCGGCGACGAGCGCGATCAGCATTCCGACGGCGCCTGCGACGCAGCCGCAGGCCTGCAACGAGGCGTTGAGGCCGCGTTCCCAGCGGGCGGCGCGTTCGCTGGCGATGCCTGGCACGCGGATAGCCGCGCGCAGTGCGAACCGCGATAGGCGCGGGTGCAGGAGCTGCTCCGCGTCCGCCGCCGATTGGATCAGCACGAGCAATGATGGACCCTCGCCAGATGCTCGGAAGAAAAAGGCCTTGGCATACCAAGACCGGCCAGCTTGCCAAGAGACGGCTAGCTAACTATCGGTCAGTATAGCAAAGCGATCAAGGCCATGCAAGCTGCCCAAGCCTCGTCGGCGAGGGCATGCGTTTCAGCTCGCCGCGCGCACCGCCGCGACGAAGCGCGAGAAGGCGCTGCGATGCAGCGTGTGGTCGTGATCTTCGATCAGCTCGACCGTCACCGCCGGTGAGCGTTCAGCCAGATCGAGTGGCGCGACGACCGACTCCTCGCCGGCGACCAGGATCGTCGTCGGGAGCTTGAGCGCGGCTAGCCGCGGGCGCAGATCCCAGCCACCGGCGTCGACGTCGTTGTCGGTGCCCAGCCGGCGCAGCGTTTCGAGCGAGAGCCCGCGCATCGCGTGCACCTTCCCGGCGCGGTCGATCGGATCGGCCTGCGCATAGCGCTCCCACACGGCGCCGTCGCGTTCAGCGCCCGGCGGCACCGCGAGGGTCGGGGCGAGATCGTCGACGTAGTCGTGCACGAACGTCCCCGGCGGGACGCGCAGCATCGGGTCGACCAGCACCAGCGCGCGGGCGACCTTCGGTCCGCCGACCAGCGCGACGGCGCCACCCCATGAGTGACCGACGACGGCGGCGACCGTCCCGATGCTGTCGGCGACGGCCCGCAGATCGGCCGCGAGCGCGGTCAGCGCGAGGGAACCCGTCACCTCGGCACTGTCGCCGTGGCCGCGCTGATCGTAGGCGAAGACGCGGTGCGTCGCCGCCAGCGCCTCACCCAGCCGAGCGAAATCGAGCCGCGAGGAGGCGATCCCGTGGACGCACAGGATCGCGGGGCCGGCGTCCCCCCACCGTTCGACGGTCGTGGTCGCGCCCGTCTCGAGGGCGACGCGCCGGATCTCGGTCGTCATCACGCGCTCGTTCTCCGCCCACGCGCCGCACCTTCGCGGCCCAGGGGTCGCCTGCAGGGTTGTGGTGGTGATATTATTATGATATCATCCCTCGAACCATGCGTCCCTTTCCGGCGCGGCTGGACGACGGAGTGTACGACGAGCTGAAGCGACGGTCTGAGAACGAGCGCAAGAGTATGAACTCGGTGCTGAACGAATCGCTCGATCGGCACTTCCGCGGTCACACCGACGCCAAGGCCGCACTCCTGCGTGCCCTCGCCGCGCTCGAAGAGGTCGAGCGCCGAGCATGAGAGCGAGCATGCCGTTACGGGAACGACCGGGCCGCGAGGCGTACCCTTCACGTTCGACCATGGCCTACACCCTCGAATCCCTCGCAACGGGAACGCCCGTCTTTGCCGGCGAGACACGCGTCGGTGACGTGCGCGCCGTCTATGCGGAAGGCAACGCCCGCTCGGCGGAGATGGTCGTCGTCCACTGGGACGCCAGCGGCGAGGATGTCGGCATCCCGGCGACCGAGATCGAGAGCGTCGACGACCTGGGTGTCTCGCTGATCCGAACCGAGCCCGAGCGGTATGCCGACTTTCCCCCGTTCGATGCGACGCGCTTCCCGACGCTGCGGAAAATCGCGTGAGCGTTATGACGACGACCGCGGTCCAAGCGCCGATGAAGTTCTCGATCGTCGTCCCGACCTACAATGAAGCGGCCGGCATCGAACGGCTGATCACGACGCTGGCCGAGCTTTTCCGGGCCAACGGGCTCGACGGCGAGATCATCGTCGTCGACGACAACTCGCCCGACGGCACCGGCGCGATCGTCGATCGGCTCGAGCGCGAGGGTGCTCCCGTGCGGTGCCTGCACCGGCCCGGCAAGCTCGGCTTGTCTTCAGGCGTGATCGACGGCTGGCGCTTCGCCCGCCCCGACTCCGTTGCGCTCGGCGCGATGGACGGTGACTTCTCGCACGACGCCGCGATCCTGCCGCGTATGGTTAGCGCGCTGGCGGGGGAAGGCTACGGGTTGGCGATCGGTTCGCGCTACGTCCCCGGTGGCGGGATCAGCAATTGGCCCAAGCGCCGCATCGTCACCTCGAAGGTCGCGATCGCGCTAGCGCAACCGCTGACGCCGATCAAGGACATCACGTCTGGCTATTTCCTGGTCAAGCGCGACGCGCTCGAGGGCGTCGACCTCGATCCGATCGGCTTCAAGATCGGTTTGGAGGTCATCGCCAAGGCGCACTACGGCCGCGCCCTCGAGGTGCCGTACGTGTTCACCGACCGCGTCGCCGGCGAGTCGAAGCTCAACCAGGGCGAGATCCTCAACTACCTGCGCCAGTTGGGCCGCATCTACCGCGCGCGCCTGTTCGGCCCGCGGGAGCGCCGCTAGATGGCCGTCCCGGAGTGGCTGCGGCTGCGCCGCGCGCAGCCCGTCGCGCCCGAAGAGGCGGCGCAGTGGACCAAGTGCCCGGGCTGCGGCGAGATGCTCTACCGGCCCGATCTGGCCGCCAACGTCTGGGTCTGCACGCGTTGCGGGCACCTCTTTCGGATGCACGCCTTCGACCGCATCTCGATGCTGGTCGACAGCGACTTCACCGAGATCGGCGGCGACCTCGTACCCTCGGACCCGCTCGGCTGGACCGACAAGGTCCCGTATCCGCAGAAGCTGCAGCGCGACCGTGACAAGTCGAAGCTCACCGAGGGAGTCGTCTGCGGGTTCACCTCGATGGGTGGCTTCGCGGTCGCGCTGGGCGTGATGGACTTCAACTTCCGCGGCGGGACGATGGGGACGGTCGTCGGCGAGCGGATCACGATGCTCTTCGAGCAGGCGCGCGAGCGCAACCTCCCCTGCATCATCGTCACCGCCAGCGGCGGCGCACGGATGGAAGAGGGGATGCTCGCGCTGATGCAGATGGCGAAGACGACGCTGGCCGTGCGGCGCTTTCACGACGACGGCGGCTACTACATCAGCGTGCTGACGGATCCGACGACCGGCGGTGTTTCGGCGTCGTTCGCCTTCCAAGCCGACGTGATCGTCGCCGAGGCGCATGCGGCGATCGGCTTCGCCGGCCGGCGCGTGATCGAGCAGACGATCCGCCAGAAGCTGCCCGACAACTTTCAGACCGCCGAGTTCCTGCTCGAGAAGGGCGCGATCGACCTGGTCGTCGAGCGGCGTGAGCTCAAAGAGCGGTTGGTGCGACTGCTCGACTACGGTGTCGGCGCAAAGAGCGTGTCGGCCAACGGGCGCAGCGCCGCGCCACAGCCGACGGAGACGCGCGCGTGAACGTCATCGTCGAGCGGGAGAAGGGGCTGCTCGAACTCGAGCAACGCATCGCCGAGCTCAAGGCGCAGGCCGCCCATCAGCCCGTCGACCTGACGGCCGAGATCGGCGCGCTCGAAGCGAAGTACGGCGAGATCCAGCGCGAGATCTTCGGTACGATGACGCCCTGGCAGCGGGTCAACATGGCGCGCCACCCCAAGCGCCCGATCGGCACCGATTACTTGGCGGCGCTCGATCGCTTCGACGAGCTGCACGGCGATCGGCACTTCCGTGACGACCACGCGATCGTCGGCGGCTTCGCGAAACTGCGCGGCCGGCGCGTCGTTGCGATCGCTCAGGACAAGGGGCGCGACACCAAGGAGAAAGTGTTCCGCAACTTCGGGATGTCGGCGCCCGAGGGGTATCGCAAGGTGATCCGGCTGGTCGAGCTGGCGGTGCACCTGCGCCTGCCGGTGGTGACCTTCGTCGACACCAGCGGCGCGGACCCCGGCATCGGTTCCGAAGAGCGCGCGCAAGCCGAAGCGATCGCGCAGTCGCTGGCCACGCTGGCCCAAGCGCCGGTTCCGATCGTGGCGACGGTGATCGGCGAGGGCGGCTCCGGCGGCGCTCTGGCGCTAGGGCTGGCCGACCGGGTCCTGATGCTCGAGCACGCGGTCTACTCCGTCGCCTCGCCCGAAGGGGCGGCGGCGATCCTATGGGGCGATGCGGGGCGGGCCGAGGAGGCCGCCGCGCGGCTGCACCTGACATCGGAGGATCTGCTCGGCTTCGGGATCGTCGAAGAGTTGGTCCCCGAACCGGTCGGCGGCGCGCACCGCGACGGTTCCGGCACGATCGCGCGCGTCCTCGACGCCGTCGACCGCGCGCTGGGGACGCTCGTGACCGTGCCGACGCCGACGTTGCTCGACCGGCGCTACGCCAAGTTCCGGCGCATCGGGGCGCCGTGAGAAGGCCGGCGGCGCTGCTCCGTCTGGCCAGCCGGATCGGCGTCGTCTGCGTCGTCTTCGTCGTCGGATCGCTGATCGCAGTGCAGTATGCGCGCCTGATCGGCCGGACCGTCGCGCTGGCGCACGAGCTGCGCGACGCGCGGCGCGAAGTCGCGCGCCTGCAGGACAAGCGCATCCAGCAGGACCGCGAGATCCGCCGCCTCGGCGACCCCACCGGCGCGCTGCCGGAGATTCACGATCGCCTCCATCTGGTCGGCGACCACGAAGCGATCATCTACCTCAAAGGCTCGCACACCCGATGAGCGAGCGCGTGCGGGGCAACGTCATCAACGTCCACAACCTCGGTGCGACCGTTCGGCTCGAGGACGGCCGGCTGATCGCCGCGCCGATCGGCGACGTCAACAAGCACCGTGCCGCCTACACGCGTGCGCTGGAGCACAAGACGACGACGGTGCCGTTCGATCTGATCGGCCGGATGGTCGTCCTGGCGCAGACCCGGGTCGACGAGGTCGCGCCCACGACCCCGGCCCCGTCGCTCACCGATCCCTCGTTCGAAGCGCAGATCACCGCCTACCTGAAGTCGACCGAGGAGTGGGCGCCGGCCGACCGACCCCCGCCGGCGGAGCGTCACCTGCAGCGGAAACGGCAACGCGCCAAGCATTTCCGCTCGGATGCTACCCCAGGCAGGTAGGCAGCAGGCGTCGAATCGGGGTAGATGGCGATCAAAGAAGTGCGCGTCGATCCCGTCAAGGTTCCCGGTTCGTTCGTCCGTCTGCAGGGCGCCTATTCCGGGCTGCGCGCGGCCGAGCAACGCGTTGCGGATTTCATCCTGCGCCACCCGGACGAACTGATCTACCTGACGGTGACCGAGTTGGCCGAACGGACGAGCACCAGCGAGTCGACGGTCGTGCGGCTCTGCCAGAAGATCGGCTACAAGGGCTACCAAGAGTTCAAGATCGTCCTGGCGCGCGATCTGGTCGAGCCGACGACCGAGATCTACGCGGCGATCGAGCCGGGCGACGACCTCTCCACCGTCAAGTCGAAGGTCTTCCAGGCTAACGCCCAGGCGCTGCGCGACACGATCGAAGTGCTCGACGACGCCGAGCTGAGCAAGGCGGTCGATGCCCTGGCCGTCGCGACGCGGGTCGATCTCTACGGCGTCGGCGGCAGCGGACCGCTGGCCCAGGACGCCTACCACAAGTTCCTCAAGCTCGGGATCCGCGCGGTCGCGCTCTCCGACGGCGACCTGATGGCGATGTCCTCGGCGCTGTTGGGGCCGGGGGACGTCGCGCTGGGCATCTCGCACACGGGCGCCAGCCGCGACGTGACCGATGCGCTGGGCCGCGCGAAGGCCAACGGCGCGACCACGATCTGCATCACGCACCGTTCGAGCTCGCCGATCACCAAGGTCGCCGACATCCGGCTGGTGACGGCGGCGAAGCAGACGGCCTTCCGCAGCGACGCGAGCTCGAGCCGCATCGCGCAGCTCACGATCATCGACACGCTCTACGTCGGCGTCGCCCACAAGGCGCACGACCGTTCGCTCAAGACGATCGAGAAGACGCGCGAGGCGACCGCCGCCAAGCGCTACTAAAGAGAAGAACGACGAGCGGACGCCGCTCGGGTCAGCGGTTCGACGCCGAGCTGCACGTCACGACCGAGGCGCTCGTGTTCCTGGGCGACCTCGATCCCGAGGCGATCGGGCCGCCGCTCGAGTTCGCCACGCATTACGAGCCGACGCCGGTCGCCGAAGCGGAGGCGCTGCTCGATGCCTCGCCGCTGCGCCCCGAGACGACGACCTTCGTCGACATCGGCGCGGGGATGGGGCGCGTCGTCCTGCTCGCCGCGCGCCGTCCGTTCCACGCCGTCGTCGGGGTCGAGCTCTCGCCGGCGCTCGTCGCCGTCGCGCGCGACAACCTGGTCGCCGCCGACGACCCGCGCCGCGTCGCGCGCGACGTGCGGATCGTGCGCGCCGATGCCGCCCGCTACGCCTTTCCGCGCGGCGATCTGGTCGTCTATCTCTACAACCCGTTTCGGGCGCCGGTCCTACAGGCGCTCTTGCGGCGCCTCCAGCGCGGGGCCGCCCGCGAGGTCGTCCTCCTCTATCACACGCCGGTCGAGCGCGCGACGATCGACGCCGACGGCGCGTTCGCGCTGCTCGCCGACGTGGGGTTCGGCCTGGCCTACCGGTTGCGGCGCTCGCTGTCCGACGGAGGGGCGACGAACCGCCGCGCGAAGCCGCCGTGAGATGGTGAAGGTCGGTCAGCCATTTCCCGCCGCACCGGCGGCCAGCACTCGCCCGTCGCGCACCGCGATGGGGACCGGAGTGAGCGACGTGCCCGGACAGACACCTTCGACACACACGCCGTCGCCGAAGCGGAAGGCCGCGTGGTGATGGTCGCACAGGAGCAGCCGGTTCGCCGTCCGCACCCGACGGCCGATGTTGAGTGGGAGCGCCTGGTGCGCGCAGCGATTGAGGTACGCCCGCACGTCGTCGCCGTCGCGCACGACGAGGATCTCTTTCGGCAGCAGTCCGCCGCCATAGGCGACGACGTGCGCCTCGCCGTCGGTCAGGTCGGCCACTGCGCAGAGCACCGTTCCCGGCGCCGGTCCTTCGTCGTCGGTCCACACGAGGACCATCATTTGTCCGCGCCCTCCGCCGGGGCCCGCTGAGGAGTGAACGGTGGTGTGATCTCGCGCGTCTTCCCGCGGTTCGAGGGGAAGTGGGTGCTCGTCACCGGCGCCGGGACGGGCTTCGGCCGAACGCTGGCCCAGCGCGCGGCCGCCGAAGCCGCGAACGTCGTCGTGCATTACAACCGCTCCGAGCGCGGCGCGCAGGAGACGGCCGCGGCGGTCCGCGCGCTCGGGCGCGAAGCGCTGGTGTACCGGGCGGATATCACCTCGTGGGACGCGATCCGCGCGATGGTCGACGGCGCGTGGCGAGAGACCGGCGGGATCGACGTCCTGATGAACAACGTCGGCGACATCGCGACCGAGCAGACCTCGTGGCGCGAGATCGACGAAGCGGTCGTCGACCGCGTGCTCGCGGTCGACATCAAAGGGACGATGCTGATGATCCATGAGATGGGGACGCGCATGCTCGAGCGCGGCCACGGCGCGATCGTCAACATCGCCTCGACCGTCGTCGTGCGCGGGAGCCCGCGGGCGCCGCAGTACGCGGCCGGCAAGTACGGGATCCTCGGCCTGACCAAGTCCTACGCTTCGGCCTTCGCCCCGACGGTGCGGGTGAACGCGTTCGGTCCGGGCTTCATGGAGACCGAGGCGATTCTGAATCGGCCCGACTGGAAGAGCGGGCGCAAGGAGCGGGTGATCTCGCAGACACCGATGGGCCGCGTGCCGGGGCCCGAGGAGCTCGCCGCGGCGGCGTTGTTCTTGGCGACGGACGACGCCGCGCACATGACGGGGAACTTCATCATGTGCGACGGCGGGTACAGTATGATCGGCGCGTGAGCGCGGGAGAGCCGAGATGAAACTGGTGACCTTCAACGAGGGACGCGTCGGGCGCCTGGCCGACGGCACGATCGTGGAACTCGACGTCCCCTCGATGCGCGAGTACTTCGAACGCGGCGAGTCGGCCAAGCCGACGGGACGGACCTTCCATCTCGACGACGCGCGGTTGCGCGCGCCGATCGTGCCCAAGAAGTTCTTCCACACCGCCGGCAACTATCAGGAGCACCACGACGAATCCAAGCGCGTCGGCTGGTCGCACCCGGTCGCGCCGTGGATCGTCTTCTTCCAGAACGTCGACGCCATCATCGGTCCCGACGATGCGATCGTCTACCCGGAACACCTGACCAACGAGCTCGACTACGAGCTCGAGCTCGCAGTCGTGATCCGCAAGGCGGGGAAGTTCTTCTCGAAGGAGGAGGCGCACGACTACATCGGTGGCTACCTCGTCTTCAACGACGTGACGGCGCGCGACATCCAGAAGCGCGAGATGCGCTCCGGCGTGTTCACCTTCTGCAAGGCGATCGACACCTTCGTCCCGATCGGGCCCTGGATCGTCACCCCCGACGAGGTGCCCGATCCGCACAATCTGGCCGTCGAACTGCGCGTGAACGGCCAGCCGCGACAGGTTTCCAATACGAGTCATATGTCGTACTCGATCGAGGAGATCATCGCGCACTACTCGCCGCTCGGCTACAGCGCGGGCGACATCCTCTCGACCGGGACGGTCTCGGGCGTCGCCGGGTTCAGCCCCGACGCCGCCTCGCTCTACCTGCGCCCTGGGGACGTCGTCGAGGCGGAGATCCAGAGCGTCGGGATCCTGCGGAACCGCGTCGTCTCGTGGCAGGAGGCCCACGGCGTCCCGGCACCGCCCAAGGTCGAGTGGTGACGGCGGGGAGCGGCATCCGGTGGCCGAAGGGGGCGCACCGTGGTTCGCGCGCTGGTCTCGATCGGTACCAATTCTACCCGTCTGCTCGTCCTCGACGGCGAGCAGCGGCTGGCGGCTGATTCGCGCGGAACGCGCCTAGGCGCGGGGATCGGGCCGAGCGGGACGATCGACCCCGCCGCCCGCGAGCGCACCCTGGCGGCGGTCGACGAGTACGTCGGGGCGGCGCGCGCGCTCGGCGTGACCGCCGTCGACGCGATCGCAACGAGTGGCCTGCGGCGGGCCGAGGACGCCGACGCGTTCGGCGCCGAGGTCGCCGTCCGGCTCGGCGTCGCACCGCGCGTGCTCAGCGGCGAGGAGGAGGCGAGCTATTCGTTCCTCGGCGCGACGGCGCTGCGCGACGGTGCCGAGTCGCTGGCCGTGCTCGACGTCGGCGGCGGCAGCACCGAACTCGGCGTCGACACGCCGGCCAACGCGCGCGCGCACGGCGCGGTCGCCCTCACCATCTCGCTCGAGATCGGCGCCGTACGGTTGTCGGAGAAGTTCTCCGCGTTGCTCGGTGCGCGCGCGCTGGCGTCGATCGAGCGGCGTTCGCTCGAGATCGAGGCCCGCTCGTATGCGCTCGGCGTGTTGGCGCCGCTCGCCGAGGCGCGCGGTTTCGTCGAGCTGATCGCGGTCGGCGGGACGGTCTTCACCGCCGCGGCGATGATCGCCGGAGGTCTGCCCGACGGCGCGACGATGAAGCGCGGCGACTGTGCCGAGCTGATCGACGCGCTGCTCGCGCGCGATCTCGAGGCGCGCCGCGCGATGCCGCACATCCGGCCGCAGCGCGCCGACATCCTCCCCGCCGGCCTGATCGTCGTCGACGAGGCTTGTCGGATGCTGGACGTCGACCACGTCACGGTCAGCGAGGCCGATCTCCTCGCCGGCTACCTGTCGTCACCGGCCTACCGCGCCGTCCCGTTCCCGCCGCCGCGATTGCTTTCATAGTTTCCTCATAATATTGACTTGAGTCACAAACCGACCAACCCCTTGACATCCTTGGGGAGACTGAGCTATGGTCGGGACGGTTCGAGGGTTTTCCCAGGCTGCGCCTCGGGTCTCCTTACTTTCGGGTTGATTCGGAGTTCGATATGCGTCGTTTTGGTCGAGGATTTTTTGCGCTCGCATGGTGCCTGGCGCTCGGGTCGGCGCTCACGATAACGGCGATCGGCGCCCCCTTCAATCGCGCGGTGCTGAAGAACAAGACGGCTCTGGTCTTCGCGACCAAGAACGTCCAACTCGGCAACAAGATCCTCGCGATCACGCGCAAGTACTCCACGCAGTACACGCTGCTCCGGTACACACCGGTCCCCACCAGAGCCAAGGCCAAGGTCACGACGCAGTACATCGGAGCCATGCCGTTGCTCGTCGCGCGCCAGATCAGCCGCCAACTCGTGGTCGGCGGGGTCGTGCAGCCCGGGATCACCGGCGGGGCGATCGGCGAAGGTGAGAACATCGGCGACTACATTACCGTGTTCTCCCAGAACAGCGTCCAGATCACGAACTCGGTCTTTAGCAACAACTCCGTGTTCAACACCGTCATAACGAACAGCACGAACAGTCAGAACGGGACGAACAGTCAGAACGGCACGAACAGCCAGAATGGCACGAACAGCCAGAATGGCACCAACAGCGAGAACGGCACCAATAGCCAGAACGGCACATCCGGCACCAACGCTACCAACTCGACCGGCAGCACCAACGACAACATCAGCACCGGCAGCACCAACAGCACCGGCAGCACCAGCAGCACCAACAGTACCAACGTCACGAACAGCCAAGACTCGACCAACAGTCAGAACAGTACGAATGGGACCGTCAACACCAACGGCGACAACTCGTCCAACGGCACCAATGGCGACAATTCGACCAATTCGACCAATACGACCACCACGAACAGCAGCAGCAGCCGCTTGAACTGGACGAGCGAGCTCACGGATGTCGCGCAGGTTCTCAGCCAGTACAACGCCTCGGTGTATCAGGCGTATCTCTTGAGCGCGAACGGCCAACTCTTCAACCTGAGGGGCCAGCTGATCGGCGGACCGGGTACGCGGCTCTACAACGCGGCGCGCCCGCTGAACGTAAGCCCAAGCGCTGCTCGAACGCTGACCCACTAACGGTCCTCGTGCCGGAGAGCGTTCTCGCGAGCAACCTCCTCCGGCGTCTGCGCATTGCCTTCGTTGCCGCGTTCGTCGCCGTCCACGTGTCGTTGCTGGTAGCGACGCAGACCACGCACGACCCGGCCGCATCTGCGACGCTCGTGGGCACGGCCCTGCGCTATTACGAGGCGCTGACCGGTGCCGACAACACCTTCAGCTTCTTCGCGCCGCACGTGGCGGGTCAAGCGTATTCCCAGGTGATCGAGGCCGGACCGAGTGGTCAGCGACGGGTGACGACGTACGCGCGGGCTACAACCGAAGGCGACCTCCGGGTCATCGCCTTCTCGCTCGGCATGCAGCAGCAGGGCCTGTTCGATCTGCTCGGCTACTCCTTCGCGGCTAACGCTTTCCGCCACAGCGACGCGACCGAGGTGACGGTCCGCCTCGGTTACTACAAGATTCCGAAGCTCACCGAGCCGGGCGCGGAACCGATGCCGGAGGTGATCTACACCGGGAAGTACGTCCGCGAAGTGAGCGGCACGTGAGCGCCTTCGTGCGGGCGCGCAGCGCGGTCCTCGGCTTCCTCAGCGACGATCGTGACGCAACGGCGACGTTTACGGCCTTGCGGCTCGGAACGGCTGCCGTCATCCTCGTCAAATCGCTCGTCGAGCTGCCGTTCATCACGACGATCTATGGTGACGGCGGGGTGCTTCCGTGGGCGGTGAGCGACCACGCGACGATCTCGATCTTCCCGCGCCTCAGCATCGTCGCCGGACTCTTGGGGCGCGTCGGCGCCTCCGCCGATCAGGCGCTCTATGTTGTCTTCGGCTGCTACTTGGTCGCGGTGGTCGCAATGCTCGTGCGCGTCGACCTGCGGCTGCCGGCCTTCTGCGCCTGGTTCCTGCACCTGATGTTTTTCGCCGTTTCCTTCAAGAGCGTCTACGGGCTCGATTGCTTCCTCAACATCGCGCTCTTCTATTGCCTCATCGGGCCGAACGGGTCGTTCGGTTCGCTCGCGGCGCCGGTCCCGGCCGAACGCCCACGCCGCGTCTCCGACGCATTGATCCTCCGTCTGCTCCAGCTGAACGTGTGCCTCGTCTACGCCTCGGCGGCGGTGGCGAAGGGCCGCGGGGCCGACTGGTGGGACGGCGAGTCGATCTGGCGCGCCGTCGCTCAACCGCAATTCACCGGCATCGTACCGATGCTCTGGCTGCACGCATACCCGATGATCGCCACCGTTGCGGGCTGGGCCACCCTCGCAACCGAGGGCGCCTTCCCGATCCTGGTGTGGTTTCGCCCGACTCGCCGCGTCGCGCTGATCGCGATCGTCGCGATGCACCTCTCGATCGCCTTGATCCTCAACCTCAAACTCTTCTCGGCGATCATGATCGTGCTCGACATCGCCGCCTTCGGCCAGCCCGAGGTGCGGCTCGCCGTCAATCGGCTGCGCCGCTTCGGTGGCTTCCGGCACCTTCTGCGAGCACCCGCGGGATGAAGCGCGTCGTCTCAGCGGTGGCGTGGCTCGCCGCCCTCTCTGGCGCAGGCCTCCTGACCGCCTCCGGCGCACAGGCGGTTCGGGCTCGCCTCGCCGACCAGCGCACGTTCGTCTTCGTAACCCACGACCGGCGCGTCGGCGCGGCGATCATCGCCATCGTCAAGAAGTATCCGGCTCGTTTCGCGCGCGTACGCTACGTGCCGAACTCGCGACCCTCCGCGGTAGCGACCGACTACGGGAGGATGCCGGTGCTGCAGGTCCGGCAAATCCAGCGGCAGCTGACCCTCGTGGGTCTCAACGGTGGCGTTGCGGCGGCTCCCGGGGAGAACATCAGCGACTACGTGACGATCGTCTCCACGTCGTCGAACACCGCGATCCAGATAACCAACAGCATCGTCACCGATCATGCCTTCTTCAATTCCGTCATCTACACGACGACGAACGGCAACGGCGGCAGCTCGAGCAACGGTTCGAACGGCTCGAATGGATCAAACGGCTCGAACGGCAGCGGATCGACGCAGGGCGACACCTCGACGCAAGGCGACACCTCGACGCAGAGCGACACGTCGACCCAGAGCGATACGTCGACGCAAAGCGACACGTCGACCCAAGGCGACAACAGCACCTCCGCAACGAACGCGACCAGCTCGACCAGTTCGCGCGTCGTGGGCCTCAACGAGTTCCAGGCGATCAACGCCGCGCTGGCGCAGTTCAATGCGTCGCTCTATCAAGCGTATTACATCGGATCCGCCGGCACGCTCTCGGACATCTCGGGCCGAGCCTATCGCGCGCCGCCCGCCAAACGCAAATCCCCGACCCGCTGAGGCACCGCGTCCGGCACGGTTAGGCCCCAAAGGGGTGCCGCGACCCCGGCTCGGCGAATCCGCCCGCGGGATGATGGTGGAATAGGCAGACACAGCAGACTTACCCCCGTGAGCCGGTCGGACGGAAACGCCGACCGGGATGCGCTCAACCTCGGTGAACTCGTCGCACGCGCACGACAACGCCGAGCCAAGCCGCCCCGCCGCTCGTCGGCGAGGCGGAAGGTGTAGAGACTGGACGGGCGCGGCCTACCGGGATGCTCGCATCCCCAGGGTCAAGGCACAGTCCAGACCACGAACGGCTCCGATCGAAGCCGGCGGCGAAAGCCGAAGTGGTACGAAAATCTGCAGCCCGCAAGGGCGTCCGGGTTCGAGCCCCGGTCATCCCATACGTTCACCGGATGGAGGAGCACGGTCGTGGCAAAGGTTGGGTCGGTCGAGCTCAAGATCGGGCGGATCGAGCACTTTGCGGTGCGGATCCGGTATCTCAACGGGCCTGACGTTCGCGCCGATCGCACGGGGATGCCGACCTGGCCGTACGAACGCGCCGCGCGCGACTCATGGACGGTCGCTGAATGGCGCGAGGGCCGCTTCTGCAACGTCTTCCCGGGGTTCGACGTCGACGTGCTCGACGGCGACGGGAACGTCATCACCGCCGGCCAGACCCGCCTCGAGACGGTTCGCGAGTCCTACGACTAAGCGCGACCGTCCTTCCGGCCACTATGCGCGCGCGGCCGTGGTGACTTCACGCTTGATCTGCGGCCCGAGCGCGTCGCTAGCGGTGCGGAGATCATAATCGATTTGGAGGTGCATCCAGAGCTCGGGCGACGTATCGAAGTAACGGGCGAGGCGAAGTGCAGTGTCGGCGGTGATTGCGCGCTTGCCGCGGATGATATCGGTGACACGATTAGCTGGGACGTGCAGATCGAGGGCGAGACGGTTCGCACTGAGACCGCGCGGCACCATGAAATCTTCGGAGAGAACTTCACCCGGCGTGACGGGAGCCAACTTGGTGGGCATAGTGCGTGAGCCTTTCGGGCTAATGGTAGTCGACGATACCGACGTCGTACGCATCGCGCTCTCTCCAGACAAAGCAGATGCGCCAGACGTCGTTGATTCTGATTGCATGTTGCCCAGCGAGATCGCGCTTGAGGGCTTCGAGCCCCAGGCCGGGCCCCTTGAGATCGTGGAGGGACGTAGCTGCGTTGAGCAAGACGAGTTTCCGGAGGGCGACACGTTCGAAGGCCTGGAAGCGGCGCACGCGCTCTTGATGGTAGAGCCGTTCCGTGTCACGATCCCGGAAACTCCGGATCATGCCTTATAGTGTAATATGCAGGACATACAACGTCAAGCATACAGAAAATAAATCGACAAGCCGGCTGGCCGGATCTTGACCGGCGGGCCTCAATAGGATAAAACTAACTGGTTAGAGGCCCTGTGGGGTAGCCCCCCGAAAAGGCCGCCTGTTCCCGACCCGGCGCCGAGAGCCGGGTTTCGTGCGTCCGGAGGTTTGCGCGCTGAAAATCCTCGTTACCGTCAAGCTCGTCCCCGATACGAACGCCGACAAGCGGATCGATCCGGCGACGAAGCGCCTCGTCCGTACGGGTGTCGAAACGGTTCTCAACCCGTTCGACGAGTACGCGATCGAAGCTGCGCTGCAACTCAAAGAGAAGCTTGCCGACGGTTCCACGGTGACCGTCGTCTCCATGACCCCCGCATCCGGCAAAGAGATCGTGCGCAAGGCGCTCGCGATGGGCGCTGACGACGCCGTCATGCTCTCCGACGAGGCGCTGGCCGGCAGCGATCTGTGGGGCACGGCCGTCGCCTTGTCCGCGGCGATCGCGAAGCAGCAGGCCGACCTGGTCATCACCGGGACGCAGTCGACCGACGCGATCACCGGCGATCTGCCCGGGATGCTGGCCGAGAAGTTAGGCTGGCCGGGATTGACCAACGCGCGCACGCTCGAGGTCGCGGACGGCCGCGTGCGCGTGCAGCGCGAGACGGAGACCGGCTACATGACGATCTCGGCACCGCTGCCCGCGCTGGTGAGCGTGACGAAGTCGGCCAACGAGCCGCGCTACCCGTCGCTCAAAGGCATCATGGGCGCCAAGAAAAAGGAGATCGTGCAGCTTGCCGTCGCCGACCTCGGGCTGACCGTCGCGGTCGGCACCGACGGGGCGAAGGCCAAGCTCGTCGATCTCGCCACGCCGCCGGCGCGCGGCAAAGGCAAGGTCGTCCAAGTCGCCGACGGCGCCGAAGGCGCGAAGGTCATCGTCGACTTCCTCAAAGAGCGGAAGTTCTTGTAATGAAGAACGTGATTGCGTTCATCGAGCACAAGAAGGGCGCGCCGCGTCGCGTTGCGTTGGAGGCGGCGACGCATGCGCGGACGCTTGCCGATCAGCTCGGCGGGAAGGCGCACGCGGTCGTGGTCGGCCCCGGTGCCGCCGCCGCCGCGGAGATCCTCAAGAAGTATCCGCTCGACCAGATCAACGTCTCGGAAGACGACCGCTTCCTCGACGCCGCGGTCGACGCGCTCGAGACCGTTGCCAAGGCCGCTGGACCCTCGCTGGTGCTGGTCGGCAACACGATGATCGGCCGCGACGTCGGCTCGCGCTTCGCGGCGCGGATGGACTGCGGGATCACGGCCGACGTGACCGATTTCACCCTGACCGGCGGCACGCTCGGCTGCGTCTCGCCGAAGCTCGGCGGCTTGGTCATCACGACCTGCCAACTGACCGGCGCCGATCACGGGGTCGCCGCGATCCGGCCGAATGTTTTTGCCGCCAAGGAAACTCCCGGGGCTGCTACCCTCGTTTCCCTCCCGTCGAGTGGGAAGGCCTCCACCCTTACCGTGGAGGATGAGGTCGAGGAAGCCGCAGCGGAGCTGGGCGTCGAAGAGGCGTCGGTTGTCGTCAGCGGTGGTCGTGGGATGGGTGGTCCGGGACCGTTCACCACGATCCTCAAGGACCTCGCCGACGCGTTCGGCGGCGCGGTGGGCGCCTCTCGCGCGGCGGTCGACGCCGGGTGGGTCTCCCACGGTCACCAAGTCGGGCAAACCGGGAAGACCATCAGCCCACAACTCTATCTTGCCGTTGGGATCTCCGGCGCGATCCAACACAAAGTCGGGATGCGGACGTCCGAGACGATCGTCGCGATCAACAAGGACGCAGGCGCCCCGATCGCCGAGTTCGCCGATCTCCTTGTCGTAGGGGATGCGTTCGCCATCGTTCCGGAATTGGCGAACCTCGTCCGCGACGCGAAAGCCGCTCACGCTTGATGCATCTCCGTCTCGTCCCCATCTTGGCACTCTCGGCCGCCGCGTTTTTCGCGGCGGTTGCGGTCCATCCGCCCCTGGTGACCGCGAAGGCGTCGCCCTCGCCGTCGGCCTCGCCCTCGCCGGAGCCCAGCCCGACGCCCGAGCCGCTCGATCATGCGATCCCGCGGCTGGAGAGCCTGGTCAAGGCCGACCCCAACGACAAGCAGTCGGCGATCGAACTCGCCGCGGACTACATGCAGATCAACCGGCCCGATCTGGCGATCGTACTGACGCAGAAGCTGATTGCGGCTGGGACGAAGACCGCGCAGACATACTATTTCGACGGTCTGGCGCAGCAGCAACTCGGCCATCAGCGCGAAGCGCTGGCGGATCTCGAACAGGCTGCCAACCTCGAGCCGACCAACCCCGGCATCCTCGGCACGCTGACCAACATGTACCTGACGCTCAACCGCCCGGACGACGCGGAGCGCGTCGCCAAGCGTGCCGTCACGTTCAACAAGAACGACGAGAACGCGAACCTCGCGTACGGTTCCGTCCTGGCGACCGAGCAGAAGTACGACGCGGCGCGACAGCAGTTCGAGGCGGCCGCCGCGATCAATCCCAAAGATGTCCGGCCGCTGCTGCTCGAGGCGCAGACGTACCAGGCGCAGGGCGCGATCGCCTTGGCCTCCTCGATCTACGATAAGGCGATCGCGGTCGACCCCAAGAGCGTCGAGGCGCTGGCCGGGAAGGCGCGCCTGCAGGCCAGCGAACACGACGTTACCGGTGCGATCGCGACCTTCGAGACACTGCTCACCCTGGCCATCGATCCGGTCGACAAGGTCGTCGTCATCGATCAGGAAGGCGCCGTCTACGCCAACGAAAAGATGGACGGCAACGCCGACCAGCAGTTCCGCCGGGCGCTGACGCTGTATCCGACCGTCCTGAGCGCCCATACCGCCTACGGCGAATACTTGGCCAGCCGCGGCGACAAAGCCGGCGCCGAGCGCGAGTTCCTGGCCGGCGTCGGACCGAACAACGACCAGGCCGACGCGCTCGCGCGGCTCGGTGAGCTGTATGCCTCCGAGCAGCAGTTCCCCAAAGCGGTCGACCAGTTCAAGCGATTGACCGAAGTCGCGCAGAACGATCCGCGCGCGCACCTCTTGCTGGGTGCGGCCTACGCCGCCAACAAGCAGTTCGACAAGGCGCGCGACGAGTACAAGGCATCCTACAACCTGCAGCACTCGCCCGACGCGCTGATGGGCCTGGGCTCGGCCGACCTGCAGACGCGCAACTACAGCGAGTGCGTCCAGGTGTTCGACGCGTTGGACCAGGGCGCGCCGCAGCTCTCGCGCCAGAATCCGCAGATCCTCTACGGGCTCGGCCAGTGCTACCAGGGTTCCAAGCAGCCCGACAAGGCGCGCGCGGCCTACGTGCGGCTCCTCGCCTTCATCCCACCCAAGTCGCAGGCGGCCGGCCAGGTGAAGTCTCTGATCGACGCCATCGACCGGCAGCAGAAAGCCGCGGTGAAGAAGTCCACCGCCGCCAGCCACTAGTGCCATGCTCGTCGCGTACGATGATGGTCTGACCACGCACTTGGCGGGTGTGAGGCACCCGGAACGTCCGGACCGGGTGCGGGTCGTCGCCCGCGAGCTCGAGCGGCGCGGGATGTTCGGCGAGCGCGTCGATGCGCGCGTCGCGCGGCCCGACGAGATCGCCCGGGTCCATCCTGCGGCCTACATCGAGCTGGTGCGCCGCACGTGCGGCGCACTCGAACAGGGCGAGCTCACCCAGTTGATCACCGGTGACACCGACGTCGACGCCGGCTCCTACGAAGGCGCGGCGCGCGCCGTCGGTGCGACGCTGGTCGCGCTGGAGGGCGCCATCGACGGGCGGCGTGGCGCGTTCGCGTTGGTCCGCCCGCCCGGTCATCACGCCGAACCGGCGCGCGGCATGGGGTTTTGCGTCTTCAACAACGTGGCGATCGCGGCGCGCACCTTCGCCCAGGAGACCGGCGGTCGTGCGCTGGTGCTCGACTTCGATTACCACCACGGCAACGGCACGCAAGCGGCGACCGGCGGCGGCGTCTCGTTCTTCGGGACGCACGCCGATCCGGCGTACCCCGGCACCGGCGATCCGCGCGACAACCGGGTCACCGCCGGTACGGCGATGGTCAACGTCCCGATCGACGCGCGCGGTATCCCGACCGAAGGTTTCATCGCGATTCACACGCGCGCGTTGCGCGCGCTGGCCGAGCGGGTCCAGCCGCGCCTGATTGTGGTCAGTGCGGGCTACGACGTCGTCACCGGCGATCCGGTGGGCGACTTGGGCGTCGATCCGTCGTTCGCCCGGCAGATGGGGCGCCTCGTGCGCGAGATCGCCGACACTTATTGCGAAGGGCGCGCCCTGTTCGTCCTCGAGGGCGGCTACGATCCGCAGACGCTGGCCGGCTGCGTCGCCGAGACGATCCTGGGCTTCGAGGAGGCCGTCGAGGTCGAGCGGACCGACCCACAGTCGATTCCGGCACGCCAGCGCGCGCTGGTCCGCGAGGTCGAGGACGCCGCGCTGGCCGGTCACTCGTCGTGAACTACGTCGTCCTCGTCCTGCGGATCGTGCTGGGCGCGATCTTCATCGTGGCGGGAAGCTCGAAGATCGGGCACCCGTCGCTCTTCGCGGCCGAGATCGCCGGCTTTCGGATCCTGCCCCAGGTCGTGATCGCGCCGCTGGCGCTGGTGCTGCCGTACCTCGAGGTGCTGCTGGGCGCATATCTGATCCTCGGCCTGTTCACGCGAGCCGCGGCCTGGATCGCCGTCTTGCTCTTGGCGCTCTTCGACGGCGCGATCGCTTCGGCGGTCGTACGCGGCATGACGGTCAACTGCGGCTGCTTCGGGCCCAGCGACGCGACGGTCACCACGTGGAGCGAAGTGGCGCGGGATGCGGCCTTCGTCGTGCTCGCACTCGTCGTCGCGCTGCGCGCGCCGGGAAGGCTCGCCCTCGACCACCGAATCGGCAAAGGACCATGAACCGCAACACCATCCTCTACGTGACGCTCGGCGTCGTCATCCTCGCAGTCGTCGTGGCCGTCGGCCTGGCGTCGCGCAACGTCGTCCCCAACGCGGCCTCGCAGGCGCCGACCCAGTCGAACCTCAAGGCCGGCGACGTTGCGCCCGAGTTCGCCGTGCAGACCAACGCCGGTCCGTTCGATCTGGCCACGGTCTCGGCACCGGTGCTGCTCGAGGTCTTCGCGACGTGGTGTCCGCACTGCCAGAACGAGACCAGAGTCCTCAACGACCTCGCGGTCAAGTATCAGGGCAAGCTCGCGATGGTCGCCGTCGACGGCAGCCAATACGCGATGGACGGCAGCTCGGCCGGGTCCGAGTCGGACGTGAATCAGTTTGGCGCTCGCTTCGCGGTGCGGTACCCGATCGCGTTCGATCCACAGCTCGTGGTGGCCCAGAAGTATCTCCAGGGCGGCTTTCCGACGATCGTGCTGATCCGGCCCGACAAGAAGATCGCGTGGATCAGGGACGGCGAAGTCCCTGAGACCGACCTGGCAAAGGCGATCAACGCGGTCATCCCACGAGTTTAACGGCGCTCTCACAACGCGGCAACGTATCCGGCAGTATCGTGATGCAGACGAGGTTCCTCCTCGTCACGCACTCGATAACGCGCCGCTGTGCGGCGCGGGGAGACCGACCTTGTCACCGATCCGCTTCCTGACGGCCGCCGCACTGGCGACGGCCTTCGCCGTCCCAACGGCCGCCTTGGCGCAGAACACGCCGCAGGCGCTGCCGCCGGGTGCCACGCAGGGCGTCACTAGCCCGGCGCATTCGCATCACGGCCATCACCACGGCCGCTACCTGCATGCGCTGCGCGCGCTGAACCTCAGCGACGCACAGCGCACGCAGATCCGCGACGCCGTCCGCCAGACGCGGCAGGCAAACCAGAACGCCGACCCGCAGACGCGGCGCGCCAACGAGCAAGCGCTGCACCAGCACGTCGACGCGCTGCTCACGCCGGACCAGCGCACGCGTCTGCACGGGATGCTGCAGCGCCACCACCGCCAAGCGCCGGCCGGAGCGCCGACCGGAGCGCAGCAACCGCCCAACGAGCGCTAACGCTCGCCGAGCGGCCGACGTCCCGCGCCAGCGCCGTCTTCACGGCGGCGACGAGCGGGACGTCGGCCGTGACCGTGCCCCAATCGAGCTGCTCGCCGTACGCTTTCCCGGCGAAGGTCGCGTTGGCGGAGCCGATCCAAGCGCGCTCGCCGACCAGCGCGAGCTTCTCGTTCGCGCCGCCGGTGCGCACCGTGACACCGGCCTGCCGGAGTTGCGCCAAGAGCGCACCGGCGTGCGCGCTGGCCTCGCCGCTGACGATCAACGTCGTCGCCGCACCGGCGGCCGCATGGTGCGCCAGCGCCGCCGTCAGCGGTCCGGCGCCGATCGTCTCCGTCTCGACGGTGACCGGCGCCGAACCCGCGCTCGCGATCAGATCGAGCTCGAGTCGCTGCGCGTCGTCCTTGCGGGTCGCCAGACCGTCGACCGCACCGCCGCGACCGCGTAGCGCGGCGCGGACCAGCGCGACGGCGGGCGGGTCGTCGTCGGCGACGACCAGTTCGCGTCCGGAACGCGTCCAGTTGCGATCGTCGAGGTAGGCGATCCCGTCGCAGACCGCCGCCTTCAGATGAAAGGTCGTGTGGGGATCGGGGCCGAGCAGTCGCACGTGCGCGCCGGCGGCGCGCAGCGCGCGCGCCGCGCAGGCGTTGGTCCGCCGGCAATCGCCGTCCGGATCGGGCCAGGGCGCCCGCGGCAAGACCACGTCGACGTACGCGCCACGGCGAGCGGCGTCGATCAGCGCCTCGCGCACCGGGCCGCGTCCGAGGATGTAGGCGCCCAGCGCGACGTCGTGCGCACCGGCGATCCGCGCGGCGAGCGCGGGGACGGAGGAGAGCGTCGTTCCCATACCCCTCGTTCACGCGCGCCGGTGCGCGCGCCCAGGCTCAAGGGACGACGGATTTCGCGATCGGAACCAGTTCGGTCAGGTCGAGGTCGCCGACCAGCAGGAAGGTCAGTCGGCGCTCGCGCCAGGCGAGCAGCGTGTCCGGACCCTGATGCGCGTACTGCGCATCGTGACCTTCGAACGAGGTCTTGTGCGGCCGCATGTCGCCGAAATCGACCGCGCGATCGCTGGCATTCTCGAACAGCGAGAGCTCGCGGATCCCGTCGGTGTAGATCAGATGCACGTTCTTGGTGCCGTCCGGCGTCTGTGAGTAGTCGGCCCCGGAGAGAATGAACCCTTCGGGCAGATACTTGGGGGTGATCGGCGCGAAACCGGCCGCGGAGACGGCACTGGTCAGCGATCCTTGCTGCGCGTACGAACGGCCGTGCACGGTCGCGTACCCGCTCGGAATCGCGGTGGCGAAAAACTCCTCTGGGATCGCGTCGGTATAGCGGATCTCGTCGAAGCGCGTGCGCCAAGCCAACGAGCCGTCACCGTGATAGGCCTCCTTGGCCAGCACGATGTGCGTCTGGCTGTCGATCCACAGCCGCATCGCGCGTTCACCCGTATAGCGGCTCACCAGGTCGACCACATCGGTCGGCCGGTCGGCGACGTCGTCGGTGGCGCTGCGCACGGCGCGGTAGTTGCCGTCGAGCAAAGCGATGTCGTCGACGACGGCGACCGGATCGACGACGGCCCGGTTCTCGGAGACGATGACCCGCTTGAGATTCGGCTCGACGTCGTACGACATGGCGCCGCGACTGACGACGTATTCGCCGTAGACGCCGCGCGGCGCGAGGTACGTGCGCCGGGTTTCGTCCGGCGCACGGTGCTCGATCTTCGCGACGTAGGCGAACGCCTGACGCGTCCCGCTGCCGATCCACGACATCTGCCCGACGAAGGAGACGTGTTGCGGCGCCGCCACAGCGGCAACGATCAGCGGGCGCGCGTCGGTACCGGCGGCGACGTCCGCTGGGATGGGGGGACGCGTCGCCGCCTGGCCCGGCGCCGGCGCGGTCAGGACGAGCGTGCCGAAGAGGACGAGGAGTCTAGCGGTTCGCACCGTCGGCGTCGTCGAGAGTCGCGGCGTCGGCGGTATCGATGTACGAAGCAGCGGAGGAGGAGGCGGCGTGGTCGGAGGTCGTCTCGTAGATGGCGGGACCGGCACCCGGGCCGAGCGGGTTGTCCTGGGCCTCGGCGCTGTGCTCGTCGAGATAGAAGCTCGCCGCGACACCCGGCACGCCACCGCGGATGACCGGCGTCCCGAAGTAGATGCCGAGGATGAACGCCGCCGCGACTGGGACGGCCAGTGCCGGACCCCAGCGCAACGGCAGGCGGGCGATCCACGACGGACGCTCCCGGCGGACCGCATCCCACACCCGGGCCTTCACGAGCGAAGGGAACTCGCGCTCATCGGCACGCGCCAGCACGCGCAGCCGTTCGCCGAGCGCCGCTTCCTCGTCGTGCAGTGCCGAGCACTCCGCACACCGTTCGAGGTGCGCGAAGACAGCGGCATCCGCGCGCGGATCGAGCGCGCCGTGCTGATAGTCGATGAGAGTTTCGCGGGTGTAGTGATCGGTCATCGTCGTTCCTGCTGCGCTCGGGTCACCAACCGACGGAGAAGAGCTCGCGCGCGATGGAGTCTGGATCGAACCGTTCCGATCGAGCACCCCATGATGTCGGCGATCTCTTGGTAGCTGTACTCTTCGATATCGGCGAGGATGACGACTTGGCGCTGTTCCGGGGAGAGTTGCGCCAGCGCCCTCGCCAGCGGCTCTCCCAGTTGCCCCGCCATATAGTCCTCGATCGGGTCGACGGCCAGTGGCCGGCTACCGCCGTATTCCTGCGGGGCGTTGTCCTCCGGGATCTCCTCCTGGAAACGTCCTTTTCTCCTCCGAAGTTCATCTCGGTACAGATTCGTGACGATCCGGTAGATCCACGAGAGAAAGCTCGTGCCTGGTTGGAACGAGCGCCAAGCTCGGTAGACGCGGATGAAGGCCTCTTGCGTCAGGTCGCGCGCGTCGGCGTCGTTCCCCGTCAAACGGTAGGCGAAGTTGTAGGTCGCCTTGCCGTACTGGTCCATCGCCGTCTCGATGAACGCCGACGCTTCGGGCGTGGGCAGTTCGGTCGGCTTCCGCGGGACCCCCATCGGGAACTTGGCCTTCGGGGCCCCCGTCCCGGCGGCCTCGCGGCTCGGGCGTCGCCTACTTGCTGCAGCGGCCGGCGGCTGGGACGATAGCCCGGTTCGCCGCTTCCTCCCAGCGGCTCGTGTAGGTCTGGATGTTCCCCAGGTCGTCGTCGAGCTTGTGGGCGTCGTGCAGGCTGGCGGCGACCTGATGCTGGCCGAGGGCCGCATTGACGGCCTGCTGGTCGTTGAGGTACCCGCTGATCGGCGGCTGGGTCGCGAACGACCCGGCCGGCAGGTTGGGCTGCAACGAGTTCATCATTTGCTGCGCCGCCTCGTCCGGCTGGGCGAAGCGCCGCATCCGTTCGCTCTCGACGAACCCGGAGAGGACGTTCTCCTCCATCTTCTGGGCGGCCAGCACCCCGTTGAGGGTAGCCTTGATGTCCTTGAGCGACTTTTGATCGTCGGTCGCGGAGACGTTGGTGGCTTCGAGCAACGGGTCTTTGAGAGCGGTCTCGAGAGCGTCGATCTGCTTGACCATGAGGTCGACCTGATGGTCCATCTGCATCAGGTGCAGGTCGCGGACCGACTCCGCGTCCTTGACGACATAGTCGAAGATCCGCCCGCGCAGGGTGGTGTACAGGCGGTCGCTTGCCATGGCGGCCTGAAGCGCCGGCGCGACGACGGTACGCAGGGCGGAGCACAGTGGCTTGCTCCGCGTGGTCCCGATCGTGGGCGGCGGCGTCCGCTGAATCGGCTCGAGCGTGAACGGATTGGTCGCGGTCGGCTGCGGGGCGGGCGTCGCGGCGAGCAAGAGCACGAGAACGATGGCAAGCACGCGGCTGGCCTTCGGCACGTGCGCGGTCGGTTCCGTCGCGGGCAGCGGCGCCGGCCGCGCTGAGACCGAAGGCGTAGCGGGAACTTCGGCCCGCCTACGACAATCGTTAGGAGTACCTCACGACCCCGCCGGAGCGAGATGGCCGCCGTCCACGCCGACCCCCAGACGTCTCCTCTGCCCCGCTCCGGCAACCGCCTCTGGCGCTACCTCGCCGTCGCCGGGCCGGGCTTGATCGTCGCCTTCGCCGACACGGAGGCCGGCAGCATCACCACCGCTGCGACCTCGGGTGCGCAGTTCGGGATGAAGCTGGTCCTCTTGCAGCTGCTGCTGATCGTCCCGCTCTTCGTCGTCCAGGAGATGACGGTGCGGCTGGGCACCATCACCGGCAAGGGGCATGCCCAGCTGATCCGCGAGAACTACGGCCTGGGTTGGGCGTGGCTCTCGCTCGGGACGATGCTGGTCACCAACCTCGCCGCGCTGGTGACCGAGTTCATCGGCGTCGCCGGCGCCGCGCTCATCTTCGGTGTCCCGGCTGCGCCGATGATCGTCGCCGCGGCCGCGATCCTGATCGGGGTCGCCTTGAGCGGCCGCTACCGGCGAGCCGAGCTGTTCGCGCTCGGGCTCTGCCTGCTCGAATTGCTGTTCATCCCGGCCGCTTTCGCCGCCCACCCCAACCCGGGGACGCTCGTGCGCGAGGGTCTGTTCGGCAATCAGCCGCTGGGGAACCACGAATACCTGTTGCTCGTCGCCAGCAACATCGGCGCGGTCATCATGCCCTGGATGATCTTCTACCAGCAATCGGCGACGGTCGACAAGGGGCTGCGCGAACGCGATCTCTCGCTGGGCCGGGTCGACACGGCGATCGGCGCGGTCGCGACGCAGCTCATCATGGTGGCCGTCATCGTCACCTGCGGTGCGACGCTGTTCGTCCACCACATCAACGTCACCGACGCGGCCCAGGCCGCCTTGGCACTCATCCCGCTGACGGGCTCGCGGCTGGCCGGGATCGCCTTCGGTGCCGGCCTGCTGGGGGCGGCGATGCTCGGAGCCTTGGTCGTCTCGTTGGCGACCGCCTGGGCCTTCGGTGAGGCCTTCGTCTGGCGTTGCTCGCTCAACGCGCGCTGCGTCGACGCGAAGCGTTTCTACGGGCTCTACGCCGGCATGGTCGTGTTGGCGGCCGGCGTCGTCTTGATCCCGCACTTGCCGCTGATTCGGATCACGCTCTGGGTGGAGGCCTTCAACGCATTCGTCCTGCCGATCGTTCTGGGCTTCTTGCTCGTCTTGTCCAACGACAAACGAATCCTCGGACGCCGCGTCAACTCGCTGCCGGGCAACATCGTGGCCGTCGGCGTTGCGATCGTGTGCACGGGACTCGGCCTGTGGATCGGAAGCTTAACGGTTCTGGGTCAGGCGGGCTAGTCGAGCAGGGGCTCGCATTTACGATTAATTAACCAGCGAGAGATTGACCGGACTGTGACCTTACTCGCATAGTCTCTTTACAGAAGTCCGGAAGACGTCCGCCGGAATCGTAGCAATTTGGGTGAGGGCGTCACACCCTACGGTACGTCCACTCAGGTAGAGTGGCGAGCCTCCTCTCAAGGGTGGGCTCTCGTTGGCGGGAATCGCCCGCTGGCGCCGTCTCCGAACGGGGTTCATAGATGAATCGCCTTCTCTCCCTCGTCGCGCTCGCCGCCGTTATCACGGTGGCCGCTTGTAGTGCTCCGTCCGCAACGTCGAGCGTACCGACGCAGACCGTGTCCAGTGCTGGTTCCGTCCGTCAGGTCAAGGATGGCGTGGGCGGTGGCCTGCTCGGGCTCCTGATCGACCTGCTCGACGCGCCGCTCCAGCTCGGGCCAGGCTCGCAGGTCAACGTCGCCCTCGACGGGGTGAACGTGGTCGCCGGCGGCGTCGCGTATCCGCTCGTGACGTACTCGAGCCCGCAGATCGTCAACCTGCTCGCCTTACAGCAGACGCCCTTGCCCTTGCAAGGGTCGGTGCCCGCGGGCACCTACACCTCACTCGAACTGATCGTCGACCCAACGCAGTCGAACGTGGTCGCGAACGGCCAGACCTATCCGATGCGCTTCGCGACTGGTGGGTCGCAGTGGGGCGGTTGGAACGCGCCGTCGGGGCAGGGCCTCGTCGCGCTCTCAGCGCCGATCACCATCAGCGGTTCGGCCGGTAGTTCGTTGACCGTCGCGGTCGACTTCAACGTCCTCGAGTCGGTCTCGCTGCACCGCGACAACGCGTTCGTCAAAGCCAACCTGGTCGTCGCGAGTCAACCCTCGACCGTCAGCGGCGTGGTCGACAACGCGAGCGGGCAGCCGGTGGTCGGCGCGACCATCGTCGCGACGAGTCCCTCGGGCACCGTCGTCAACACGACGACGACCGCGACGGACGGGACGTTTACGCTGCACGCGCTCGGCGCGGGAGCGTACACCCTCAGCGTGCTCAACGAGTACACGAGCGTCAGCGGCAATACGGTCACGGCTAGCGGTAACGACACCGACCCGGGACCAACCTTGCCGATAGACTTGGCTCCATCGGATCAACTCAACGTCGGAACCTTGACCGACTAGAGCGCCGGACCACACTCAGGTGCAAGGAAGCATCGACGTGGGGAAGGCCGCAGATACCGTCCGTGACGCGCGATTCGCGTTGCTGGCGGCTCAGTACGACGCGGCACTCTCCCTACTCGACGGTTGCGAAGACTGGCCCGCCCCCCAGGCCGAGCGCGCAGCGCTCGTCAAGGCGGAGGTGCTTGGTCGACGCGACCCCATACGCGCGCTTGAATACCTGGCCGGCGTCGAGGATCTCTTCACTTCGGTCGAGGGCCGGTTCGGGCGTGATATCGCCGTCGGCTGGGGGCTTTCGCGGGTACGTGACCTCGACGGCGGCGAAGCCCGTTACGCGGCGGCGCGGAAGATTGCGGCGGCAGTCCCCGGTGGTGAGCAAATGCTCGCGTTCCACGCGCTGCGCGTGCGCTTTCTGCGGCGGGACTGCGATCTTGCGGCACCTGAGTTCGCACTCGCGCTCGGCCATCCCGACCCGAACGTCGTTGCGGGTACCTACTACGTTCGCGGCTGGTTCCACGCGGCGACGGGAGATCTTCGCGCTCAGATCGCCGACTGCCGATCCGTGCTCGCCGTCGAGCCTTCGTCCGCCGAGCCGATCGACGTTGCGCAGCGCGCGAAGGCCATTCATACATTGACGCTCGTCGCCTTCGAGATCGCGGACGCCGACGGGGTCGCGGCGGCGCGGGTGGCGGCGGAGGCCTTGGCCTGGACCCCGGACGTCCACGTCGAGCGCTTCAACGCCTTGCGGTTTTTCGGCTGGGATGCATTCATGCGCGGCGAGTCGGGACGTGCGCAGTGGTCGTTCAAGGACGCTCGGACGGTCGCCCCGTCGGTTCCGTGGCGGATCTTGGCCTGCCTCGATCGTGCCTACGTAGCACGAATCGCCGGCAACACCGTCTGGTCGCTCGATGAGCTTGCCGAGGCCGACCGCCTCGCGCGGGACGTGCGCTGGGAGATGTCGGTCGGCGAGGAGCGGCAGGTGCTGCCGGTGCTCGCGACGCTCTACGCGCCGGTCGACGCGGTGCGTGCGCAGCGCTACGCCGGCATCTACGGCTCGATCGGTGCGGCGGACTTCGACCCGATGCTCGGCATGGCGAAGGACCCGCGGGCCATCGCGTTCGCACAGTACGCCCAGGGCCTCATCGAGCTCGCGCTCGGGCGGCGCGACACCGGGGTTCCCTCGCTCGTCGCCGCCTACCAGAAGTTTGAAGCGGCAGGTTACCACTTCCGGGCGACGCTGGCCGCGGCGACGCTCTATGAGGTGACGGGCGAGCAGAAGTGGCGTGCCGCCTCGGTTGCCCATGCGAGCCGCTACCCGAACTGCCCGCTCGCCACGATCGCCGACGATGCCGTTGCGCGCGAGGAGGCGATGCCGCGCACCCTCTCGCCGCTGCAACGGCAGATCGCGCGCGCGCTCTGGAGCGGCGCTGAGCTGATGGAACTCTCGCGGCGCTTCAGCCGCAGCCTCTACACGATCGAGCGCCAGGTCGCGGACGTCTACGCCGCGTTCGAGGTTCGCTCGCGCGGCGAATTGCTCGAAGTGGCGCAGACGCGAGGGCTAGCATGATCATCGCAGTGGGATTGGTGCTTCTGGTCGCACTCGTCGCGCTGGCCGTTTGGGCGGCGCGGATGCTGGTGGTCGTGCGCCTCGCGCGCGCGACGGCGGTGGACGCGGTCGAGCGGCGCTTCAACGTCCTCGAGACCGTCGGCGACGGCATCTACATCGTCGACGAATCGCTGCACATCACCCACGTCAACGAAGAGGCGGAACGGCTGCTGCGCACGCTGGCCGGCGGCCTGGTCGGCAAGAGCCTCGACAGCGTCGTCGATCCGCTGGGCTCCGAGCTCGTCCCGGACATTCGCTGCGCGCGCCGGACCGGGAACGTCGTCGAGAGCATCCACGCCTTCGCCGCGACCCGCTCGTGGGTCGAGGTGCGCATCAAGCCGGCCGCCTCCGAGACCCTGATCCTCCTGCGCGACGTGACGGAGCGCATGCGCGCCGAGACGCTGTTGCGCGAGAACGAGCAGCGGATGCGGTTGGTGACCCAAAACGTCGACGCCGCCCTGTGGACGACGGATCGCGACGCGCGTTTCACCGCGGTCGCCGGAGGTGCGCTGGACGAGCTCGAGCTGAACGCGGCGCAGCTGATCGACCAGCCGTGCGACGCGCTGATCTCCGAGCACGTGCTCGAAGAGGTCTTCGCTGGGGATTCGGTACGCATCGTGACGGCACGCGGCGAGCGTTGGCTCCGGCATCACGTCGAGCCGCTGCGCGACGACAAGAAGCGGGTGATCGGCGCGGTCGGCGTCTCACTCGACATCACCGAGCTCAAGCGCACCCAGCAACAGCTCTTCGAGAGCGCCCATCGTGACCGGCTGACCGGGCTGCCCAACCGGCTCTCGCTCGAACAGCGGCTCAACGCCGCGTTGGAGACGGCGAGCCTGGACGACCGGCGCTTCGCGTTGCTCTACATCGACCTCGACCGCTTCAAGACGATCAACGACACGCTCGGCCACGGAGTCGGCGACGCCGTCTTGCGCGAGGTTGCGGGTCGGTTGCGCGAGACGCTCCACCCACGCGACGTGATCGCCCGCCCCGGCGGCGATGAGTTCATCATTCTGATCCCGCAGGTCGTCGACGCCGGCGACGCCGATGCGACCGCGCAGCGCGTCCTGCGCGTGCTCAAGACTCCGCTCTCGGTCCTGGGCCGCGAGCTGTTCGTCACCGCCAGCGTCGGCGCGGCGATCTTCCCCGATCACGGCCGGACGGCCGAGGCGATCGTCGCGCACGCCGACGCGGCGATGTACCGCGCCAAGGCGATGGGCGGCAACCGGCACGCGATCTACGACGCGACGATCGAGGCCAGCGCGGCCGAGCGGCTCGCGCTCGAGAACGACCTGTGGCATGCGCTGGCGCGCGAGGAGTTGCGGGTCCTCTACCAGCCGATCGTCGATCTGGCCACCCGGCGGGTCACCGGCTGCGAAGCGCTCATGCGCTGGAACCACCGCACGCGTGGACTCGTCCTGCCGAACACGTTCATTCCGATCGCCGAGGAGACCGGCGCGATCGTCGCGCTCGATCGTTGGATCTTGCGTGAGGCGTGCGGTACGGTCGCCCGCATCCGCAAGACGCATCCACACTTCCGCATCTCGGTGAACCTCTCGCCGCGCGACCTGCGGGAGACCGATTTGCCCGACGTCGTCTCGGCGATCCTGGCCGAGCACGAGCTCACCCCCGACGCGCTGACGATCGAGGTGACCGAGCACGTCGCGCTCGACGATGCCGTCGTCCCGGCGCTGCGCGAACTGTGCGCGATCGGACTGCGGATCGAAGTCGACGACTTCGGGACCGGCTACAGCTCGCTGGCGTACCTCAAGCGTCTGCCGGTTACCGGGCTGAAGATCGATCGCGCTTTCATCGCCGACATCGCCGACGATGCCTACGATCAAGCGATCGTGGGATCGATCGTCAACGTCGCCAGGACGCTGGGGCTCAACGTCACCGCCGAGGGGATCGAGACCGATGCCCAGCTCGAGTTCGTCGCCTCGCTCGGGTGCACCGAGGCGCAGGGCTACCGGTTCGGCACGCCGCTCCCCTACGAACAGCTCCTGCGTACGCTCCCGCCGACGGCTCCGGCGCTGCGCCTCGTTCGCGGCGCATAGCCGGAGCCGGCGACGCCGGCGTCAGTGCGGGCGGGGGCCGAAGCGCAGCCCGACGTCGAACGTGCGCGGCGGCGCCCAGTGGTTCCCCTGCGCGTTGAGGTAGGTGACCATGTAGCGGTCGTTGAGCAGGTTCTCGATGCGGAAGGTCAGCACGATACCGCGCCCGAGCGCGATACCGCGTTCCGCGTTGAAGGTCGTGTGCGGCGTGCGTTTGCACGGCCCGCCGATGTTCTCGAGGTAATCCGGACCGGCGCAGGTGATGCCGCCGTCGGGATCGAGTGAGGTCGACAAGCCGCTGCCGTACTCGCCGTCGGCCGACCACCAGCCACCGTGCTGGTCGTTGCGAATGATCCCGCCGTTCACGTCGACCCGCTGGTCGTGATCGGCCGGCGTCCAGTCCGGGCTGCCGTTGACGACTTCGGGAAAGCACGGCGCGAGCAGCTGCGTCTCGCAGTCCTTGTTCACCGAGTAGGTGTGCGTCACCGAAGCGTAGACGCGCCCGACGCTCCGCAGCGGATACTGGTAGTACGCCGACTGCGTCGCGATCCGCCCCAGGGCGTAGTTGATGTCCTGGTGCAGATTCGTCACGCCGACCTCCGTGTCGTCGATCAGATCGGTCGCATCTTTTTGCATGACCCGCAGACCGAGGTCGCCGCCGGCCAAGGGCAGGTGGCCGCCGATCTCGTAGGCCGAGTCACGTTCCGGCTTGAGGTCGAACTGCGCGAGCGGCAACCCCGTCGGCAGGTTCAGCGTGTACGCCGCGACCGGCCCAACGTTCTCCAATGAGAACGGCGTGAAGTACCGGCCGTAGAAGACGTAGATGCCGGCACGGTCGCCCAGCGACCGGGTGAGCTTGATGCGCGGGCTCGTCTGGGCGAAGCCGCGATCGAAGTCGGTCGAGAAGACCTCGAACATGTCCTGGCGCAGGCCGTAGTCCAGTTGATAGCGATCGCCGAGCTTCCAGCTGTCCTGCAGGTAGAACGCCAGCAGGTGCCCGACGTTCGGCGAATCGTCCACGACGGTGTACGGCGCAGCCGGCGTCGCCGGCGTGAAGATGGGTGCCAGGAAGTTGTCCGGCTGGAGCGTGACCGCATAGCTTTTGTCGACGTGCGTCGCATCGTAATCGGCGCCGAAGCGCACGTCGTGCACCCGGCTGCGGTTGTCGTAGGCGGCGTTGCCGCCGGCGTCGATCGCCGTGCGGTCGCCGAAGAGCGAGTAGCCGCACGAGCCGTTGACGTAGTTGACGGCCGGGTTGGCCGCGAAGCCGCCGGTCACGATTCCGTCCTGCACGGTCGGTTTGTTCAGGACGAGCGCGCTTGCGCAGGTGGTCGGCGCGGCGCCGGTCGCGACGTTGAGCGCCTCGCCGTACGCGAAGTCGTTGGATGGATCGCCGAAGTCGCGGATCATCGAGCGCTTGAAAAACGGGCCGTACGAGAACGAGCCCTCGCCGCCGACCGGCTGGCGGATTTGCAGCGCCGCGAAGAGATCCTCTTGCGTCTCGTTGTCGTCGGTGGTCGCCGGCTCGCCACCCGCGACGTCGTTCGGGATCTGGTAGGTCTGGTACGAGTGGCTGACCGTGAGGTTGAGGAAGCTGTTGCCCATCGGCTGGGTGTAGCGCAGGAATTGGTTCGCGTTGCTGAAGTCGTCGTGCGGTGAGCTGAAGTCCGGCGGATCGAGGCCATGATCGCCGCGCTCGTTGCGCATCGCGATCTCGACGTTGCCGGTGCCGAGCGGCGCGTGGTAGGCGATCGTCGAGTCGGTCTGCGCGTAGGCGCCGTAGTCGAGGTCGCCGGTGAAGCCCGGCGGCCCGCTGCCGGTGCGGGTGTTCACGTTGACGACCTCGGCGAATCGCTCACCGAACTCCGCCGGGTACGCTCCGCTGAGCACCTCGATGTTCGCAACGTCGTTGGGGTCGAACTCCGAACCGATGTTGCGGTTGAGCTCCTGAGGAACTTGGATCCCGTCGACGATGTAGTTGACGTCGCCGTGGTCGCCGTTGATGTGGACCACGCCGTTGGCGCCACGCGCGGCGCCGGGGAGCTGCAGCAAGATCGCCGGGAGGCTGCCGTTCGCGGGCGACTCGGTCAGGATGTTGGAGGGCAGCGTCAGGTCCGTCCCCGATCCGCCGAGCGGCGGCCGTGCGCCGACGGCGACGCGGCCGATCGTCTTGAGCGCGCCGAGCGTCATCGTGATCGTGCTGCCCGCCGTCCCGACCTCGACGCGCAGCTGCGCCGCACCGGCCGGCGCCGTCGCGTCGACGTCGTAGACGCCGAACGGCAACGCCGTGAAGCTGAAGTGACCCTGCGCGTCCGTACTCGTGTGCAGGTTCAGGTTGTTGCCGACCGCCGTGACGGTTGCGCCGGCGACGGGCTTCCCGTTCGCCAGCACGGTCCCCGAGAGGAAGGTCGTGGCCTGGGCGAGCGCGAGCCCGCCGGAGGCGAGGACGAAAAACAAAACCAGGAAAAACGCTCGCGTACGCCGCGCCGCGCTTCGTGGGGTGAACACCGTTACGATCCCTTTCTAGGATGAGGTCTTGTGGCGCTAGGTCAGGGATGGAAACGGTGGCGGTCGGTTCGGGACGAACAACGTGAAGACGGCCGCGGCCGAGCGCGGCGACGGTGCGGTGCAGACCAGGAGCGGGGCCGGCGGCGCAGGCGGCCGCGGCCAGGCCAGGGTGCGGGCGGCTACCCGGGCCAGCGAGCGGCCCAGGGTGGAGACGAGCAGGCCGGCCGCCAGCGAGCCCAGCAGGCCCAGCGTGAGGCCCAAAACGAGGTCGCCGCCCAGCAGCGGGATGCCCTCGCCGAGCTGGGTGAGGGCGAAGAAGGCCAGCTGGGCAGCCATCAGGGCGGCGAGCATCGCCGGGGCGCGCGGGCCTCGTAGGATCGCCCCGAGCAGGGCGACGCGCCGGCGCAGCTCGGCCCGGGGGCCTCCCAGGCCCACCGTGCGGGCGAAGGAGGCCAAGCTGAGCGCGAGCAGCACGCCCAGGTAGACGTGCCGCAGCATGAAGGCAGGCGTCAGCGCGCCGGGTCCCAGGGCGCTCGCCTCGGCCACCAGGTGGACCAGGGTCGCGCTCGGGACGACGGCCGCCGCCAAGCCAGTCACCGTCAGCCAGCGTCGCATTGAGTCACGGGGTATACACCGCGACCGCCACCGTCGCCTCGCCGGAGGCGTTCCTGAGGGGTACTCGCCACCGGCCGGCCGCCGCGCAGACGAGTGTCGCCCCCTGCGCAGGTGCCCCCCGGCAGGGGGTCCGAAGCATCGTCCCCCCCCTCCAGGCCGCCCGAAAGCAGAGATGTCTAGCCTGCGTCCGCCCGCCTACGATTCCGCCGACACGGTCAACCGGGTCGTCGCGCTCTTGGTCCGCTTCCCCGAGATCCACAGCATCCGTTCGAATCCGTCGGACGCGACGCTGACGCTCTCGTTCGCGGTCCGCGAGCGGCTCGACCGGGCGCGGGTGCGCGCGCTGCGCGAGCAGGTCGTCGATCACGTGCGGGCTTTGCACGACCTGCGCAGCGAGGATCCGGGCCGGGTCGGGGTCGCCTGCGACCGCGACGCGGCGGTGACCTTCGTGCACGTCACGCGCGAGGCGGCGTCGTTCGCGCGCGAGGAGCTGGAGCTGCTCGTCGCCTTGCTCGCCGATGCGTTCGGCGAGCGGCTCGTCCGCGATGCCGCCGGGATGACGCCGGTCGACGACGACCCGACCGCGCGCGAAGAGCTGGTCGAGGTCGGGCTCGACGCCTTGCGCGACCCCGCTCGCCGCCAGCGGCTGGTCGGTTTCCGGGACGAGCAGCGCGTGCTCGTCTATTTCGCACACGCGCGCAAACTCGCGAAAGCCAGGGCCCGATCGTAACTCCTGGGACGGTCACGGTTCTGGTCGTCGGCGACGTGATGGGCTCGCCGGGGCGCGAAGTCCTCAAGACCCACCTGCCGCTCGCACGCGAGCAGCACCACGTCGACGTGGTGATCGCCAACGGCGAGAACGCCGCCGGCGGCTTCGGCCTGACGGCGCAGACCGCCGAAGAGATGTTCGCCGCCGGCGTCGACATCATCACCTCCGGCAACCACATCTGGGACAAGCGCGAGTTCCGCGCCGCGCTCGACGAGACCGACCGCATCCTGCGGCCGGCAAACTATCCGCCGACGCTCCCCGGGCGCGGCGCGGGGACGCTGGTCGCCAACGGCGTCACGGTCGGCGTGCTCAACCTGATGGGCCGGGTCTTCATGCCGCCGGTCGACGACCCGTTTCGGGTCGGGCGGGCGCTGGTCGACGAGCTGCGCGAGCGCACCCGGGTGATCGTGGTCGACGTGCATGCCGAGGCGACCTCGGAGAAGATGGCACTGGCGCGCTACCTGGACGGGTCGGTCTCGCTCGTCTTCGGGACGCACACCCACGTCCAGACTTCGGACGAGCAGATCTTCGACGGCGGGACGGCCTACCTGACCGACGTCGGGATGAGCGGGCCGTCCGACGGCGTCATCGGGATGGAGTCGGCCGCCGTGCTCGAGCGGTTCGTCAATGCGGTCTCCGAGCGCTTCACCGTCCAAAAAACGGGTACACGCCAATTTTGTGCGGCCGTCACGACGGTGGACGTCGCTTCGGGGCGCGCGCTCGACATCAAACGTATCAATCTCCGAGGCCTGGCATGATCGAGCCCCAGAGGGCGCCCGCGTCCGGCATCCTCAAAGTCTCCGCTCACTCGAACCCCAACTCCGTCGCCGGCGCATTGGCGGGCGTCCTGCGCGAGAGACCTCGCGCCGAGCTCCAAGCGATCGGGGCCGGCGCGACCAACCAAGCGGTTAAAGCGATCGCGATCGCCCGTTCGTACCTCCATGACGGTGGGATCGACCTGACCTGCGTCCCCGAGTTCACCGAGGTTGAAATCGACGGCAACGTTCGAACCGCGATCCGTCTGCTGGTCGAGCGCCGCATGCTCGCCGGGACGCCGGAGCCGGTCTCAGCGCCGACCGAACCGACGCGTTGACCGTCGACTTCCATTCCCACACGCGCGAGAGCGACGGGACGCTCGCACCCGCCGAGCTCGTCGAGCGGATGCGCGCGCGCGGCGTCTCGTGGTTCTCGATCACCGATCACGACACGACGCGGGCCTACGAGGGACTCGACGCCCCCGGCCAGCGCCTCGTCACCGGGATCGAGATCAACACCACCTGGGACGGCGGTGACGCGCATATCCTGGGTTACGGGATTCCGATCGGCCCCTCGCCGCTGGGCGACGCGTTGGCTCGCAACCGGGAGCACCGGCGCGCGCGGATCGCGCGCATGGCGACCGCCCTGAGCGCGGCGGGATACCCGATCACCGTCGAGCAGATCGTCGCCGAGTCGGCCGGCGGGCACGCGCTCGGGCGCCCGCACGTCGCCAAGGCGCTGGTGCGCGCCGGCCTGGTGCGCGACGTCCCGTCGGCTTTCACCGAGCTGCTCTCGCGCGGCAAGCCGGGCTACGTTCCCTCACACCACATCACGCCGGTCGAGGCGATCGCGCTGGTCAACGCGAGCGGTGGCGTCGCGGTCATCGCGCACCCCGGACGCCTGCGGGACGAGCGGGTCGTCGACGATTTCGCGGCGCAGGGGCTGGGCGGCATCGAGGTGTTCTACCCCACCCATACGACGGAGCAGGTCGCGCGCTACCGCGCGCTGGCCGCGCGGCTGGGCCTGGTGATGACCGCGGGTTCGGACTTCCACGATCCGCGTTGGAATCCACGCGGCGTCGGGATGGACGTCGAGCCCGACGACCTGCAGCCGTTCCTCGACCTGGTCGCCTAAGCCGCGAGCAGTCGATGCGCAGCGATCGGATCCCGGACGATCTCACCAAACTGGGAATCGCAGACGAGCCCATCAACGCCTCGTACTTCACCCGCCGACTCGAAAACTTCAGCGACATCGTCTTCGGGTTCTCGATCTCACTCCTCGCGGTTCAGCTGGAAGTACCCAAGAGCGCATCGCAGATCGTGCTCAGTCACTATCTCTTCTTTTTTGTTACGTTCGCCGTCATGGCGTCGGTGTGGTATCTACATTACCGCATGTTCCGCTTCGCGTTCGCGCCGCGGGCGCCGGACGTCATTCTCAATTTTATCTTCTTGGGCTGCGTCGCGTTCTTGCCCTACACGCTCGAGCTGCTCAACCGGATGGCCGACGTGCGACTCCCCGGGATGCTCTACGCGGCCGATTTCGGGACGCTCTTCCTGCTGCTCGCGATCCTCAACCTGCACGGGCTCGCGTTTTGGAATCGTCACCTGCCCGCGCCGGTGCAGCTCGGCCTGTGGCATCACGGCGTGCGGGACGCATGTGTCGCGATCGTTGCCTATGCCTCGGCGGCGCTCTTCTATCGGTTCGGCAATCACGGCGGCGAGGTCTTCTGGCTTCTGGTCGTGCTCCTGCCGCTGACGCGAACCAAGCCGTTCCGGCAGGTTCCCGCCGTATTCCTCAGGTGAGCTCGCCGCGCAGGACGCGATCGAAGGTGCGCGCCAACGTGTGGACGTCGCCAGGCCAGCGGGCGGAGCAATACCGACCGTCGCGCACGACGAAGGCCGGCGTCTCGTCGGCGCTCGTGTCGCGCGCGCGGCCGTCGGTCTTGCGGCGATAGAGTGGATCGTCGCGCGGCACGTCGGAGTAGTCTTCCGGTCGCGCCAGCGCCCGCGTCACTTCGGCTTGCACGCTCATGAAGCCGGCCGGCTCGCCCGGCGTCTCGCGGTAGGTGCGGTAATAGTTCGGGTCCCAGAACCGCCCGATGCGCCCAATGCGCCACGCCGTTCGCTCCAACTGCCAGGTCAACGAGGTCGTGCGCCGACCGAACAACACCGAGCGCCCGGTCTGCGGTTCGATACTGCGCGCGGCCAGCAACACACCGTGGCAGATCGCCGCGACCGGCTTGTCGGCGGCGAAGAACGCCGCGACCAGGCGCTGGAGCACGTCGCTCTCGAGATAGGCGCGCATCCCGCGAGCGCGGTGACCGCCGGGCAGAAAGAGCGCGTCGTAGGCGGAGGCCGAGAGCGTCGACCACCCTCGCGGCGCGGCGAACGCCGCCGCCCGTCGCATCTGCTCGTAGGCGGCGCGCGCGTCGGCATTGGCGCCCAGGATACCGCCGAGCAAACGCACCCGACCGAGTCCCGGGATCGGCGACCACGGGTCGAGTCCGCGTCCGGTCAGCATGATCTGGTCCGACGCCGCGACGGCACCGGTCGCCGTGGCGAAGACGACCTCGTGCCCAGCCGCCGTCAGCGCCTGCCAGGTGACGGCGACCTCGGTCGGATCGGAATCGCGCTCCGGGAGCGGCATCAGGATACGGGCCACGATCCCATGCAGTGTAGCAAGGGGGTCTTGGGAATGGCTGTGCGTAGATGAAGAAGGGGTCCGCCGGCTGCTCTGCGTTGGCCCGCGACGCGCTGGCGACCGGAACCACCGCGGGCCTGGCGATCGCCGTCGTGCGCGACGGGACGGTCGTCTTCGCGCGGGGTTTCGGGGCGAGCGATCTCGCGCGGCAGCGATCTCGCGCGCTGGGACACGCCGCCGCGGCGGTAGGAGGGGGACGCTGAGGCTGGAACACCTCGCGTCCGCCACCGGGGACTCGAGTCCCCCGTCCGATACGGAGCATCATCGCATGACCGACGACGAAGTCCGTCCCTACGTCGGGAAGGCCGTCCGCCTCACGCTCGACGACCGCCGCGTCCTGGCCGGGACGCTGCACCAGGAGGATGGGCACGGCCACGGGCACGGCCACTACACCGTGGTCTCCGACCCCATCCGCGCCGGTGGGGCGAAGGTCCGCGAGACGATCCACGGTGCGGAACGGATCACGACGATCGAGGACGCGTCGAACGACCCCGCCGCCGTCGAGTAGACGGCGAGCTCCCGGAGGTTCACCCCATGATCGATGATCTCGCGCTGCTCGCCGTTCGCGTCGCGGTCGGTGGCAGCATCGCCTCGCACGGCGCGCAGAAAGCCTTCGGCTGGTTCGAGGGTCCCGGCCCCGAACGGGCGGCCGGTTTCTTCGAGCAGCTCGGCTTCAAGCCGGGCGCGCAGTTCGCGTCGGCCGCCTCGACCACCGAGATCGCGTCGGGGGTGCTGATCGTGCTTGGCCTGGGCGGTCCGCTGGGGCCGGCCGGGTTGCTCTCGACGATGCTCGTCGCCGCGCAATCCGTGCACGCGAAGAACGGCTACTTCGTCACCAACAACGGCGTCGAGCTGAACGTGCTCTACGCCTCGGCCGCGCTGGCGCTCGCGGCGAGCGGCTACGGTGCGCTCTCACTCGATCGGGCGCTCGGGTTCCACAAGCCGCTGCGTCACCCACTGGTCTCGGCGCTCGCGCTCGCCGGCGGCTTGTTCGCGGGCTGGGCGATCCTCGGGCAGCGCGACACCTCGCCGCCCGACGGCACGCTGGCCACCCCGACGATCAGCGGCAACCGGGTCAACGGCGCCACGGAGCCCGCCCGCAGTTAGTGCTGTAGCTTCGGCGCGACGGTATCCGAGCCGACCGTGCTGTTGCGCCGGCCGTAGCCGAGGTAGATGCACAGTCCGAGGACGAGCCAGACGACGAAACCGAACCACGGCAGCGGGATCCCGTAGAACCGCTCGCTGCCCACCTTGAGATAGTAGATGAGGAACAGCGCCGTGATCGCGGAGAGCACCGGGATGAGGTAGGGTCCGAACGGGACCGTGAAGCCGCCGCGTAGCTCCGGGTGGCGCCGGCGCAACACCGGCAGCGCGAGCGAGACCAGGACAAACGCGGCCAAGGTTCCCATGTTCGTCAGCGAGCCGACGAAGTTGATGTTGGTGAACGCCGCCGCGATCGCGATGAGGATGCCGAAGAACACCGTCGAGAAGACCGGCGTCCGCCAGGTCGGGTGGACGGCGGTGAACCACGGCGGAATCAGCCGGTCGCGGCCCATCGCGTAGATGATCCGGCTCTGACCGAACATCATCACCAGCAGCACCGTGGTGAGCCCGGCGATCGCGCCGAGCGAGATGATGAAGCCGGCCCAGCCGAGCCCCGCGTGGATCACCGCGAACGCCACCGGCGAGGCGACGTTGAGCTGGTTGAACGGCACCATCCCGTCGAGTACCGCGACGACCGCGATATAGAGGACGGTGCAGATCGCGAGGCTGGCCATGATGCCGAACGGGAGATCGCGTTTCGGGTTCTTCGCTTCTTCAGCGGTCGTCGAGACCGCGTCGAAGCCGATGTAGGCGAAAAAGATGAAGGCGGCCCCACCGAACACGCCGGACCAGCCGAACGGGAAGTAGCCGCCCAGGCCGGTCGTCGGGCCGGCCGGGAGATGATAGTTGGCCGGATTGATGTGGCCGACGCCGATCGCGAGGAAGAACAGGACGACGGCCAGCTTCACCGCGACGATGATCCCGTTGACGAGCCCCGACTCGCGCGTCCCCTTCACCAACAGGGCCGTGATGATCAAGATGATCGCCGCGGCGGGCAGGTTCACGATCCCCGGCGTCGGGTCGAAGGGCGAGTGGGTCCACTGCTGCGAGAGCGGGAGGCCGAGCGTCTGGAGCAGGTTCACGAAGTAGCCCGACCAGCCGATGCTCACGGTCGCCGCCCCGAGCCCGTATTCGAGGATGAGGTCCCAGCCGATGACCCAGGCCAGCACTTCGCCGAAGGTCGCGTAGGCATAGCTGTACGCGCTGCCGGAGATCGGGATCTTGCTCGCCACCTCGGCGTAGCACAGCGCGGCCAGCGCGCTGACGATACCCGCGACGACGAACGAGATCGTGATCGCCGGGCCGGCCCGCGTCGCGGACGCGACGCCGGTCAGGACGAAGATGCCGGTGCCGATGATCGCGCCGATCCCCATCGCCGTGAGCGACCAGGGTCCGAGCGAGCGCCTCAGCCCGGTCGTCGTCGTAGTGCTAGACTCGGCGAGGATGCGCTCGAGCGGTTTGACTCGTTCCAGCAACGTGTTCAGCCTTTGGCGAGCAGGGTGAGAATCCGCTTCTCCGACTCGGCGGCCGCCGAGCCGATCGCGGTAAGGCGCTCGTCTTGCGTGCGGATGGTCGCAGGGTCCGCGAGGAAGCGGTGGTTGATGCGGACGTTCGCAACGCTGGCGGAAAATGCTGCCCGAAAGAACAGCACCGCGCATTCGACGTCGCTGACCAACTGGCGGTTGTCCAGCGCGGCGGCCCGTTCGGCCAGCTCGAAGCCCTCGGCGCTCAGACCGGCGGCGGCCAGCGGCGCCTCCGCCGCCTCGACCAGGGCGGCCTGGAGCGCTTCGGTCCGGGCCGCCTTCTGCTGAGGGCTAGCGGCCGGCAGGGCCTGTGCCGTGACGACTCGGCCGAACGCCTCCTCGTCGAGCAAGCGGGCAGCGGAGAATCGTTCACGCAGCGCGTCGGCCGCCTCTGCCAGCGCACCGGCCTGCGGTCGCACCGCCTCGTGGCGGCGGCTCGCGGCGGTGATCCGGGCGACCATCGCGCACAGCGCGCTGCCCAGCGCTCCCACCAGCGTCGCCGCGCTGCCGCCACCCGGGGTCGGGTCAGCCGAGGCGAGTCGGCCAAGATACGCATCGATTCCGTCCACCCGGCGGTTTACCAGGCATGAGCCCCGGACGCCTCGCGGCGAATGGGGTGTCAGACGCGCCGGTAGAGCTGGTTTCAACAAGCACGGTCGCTCACCAAACCAACTCTCCGACAGGAGTGCATCCTTGCCTACCCTCGAGAAGGCGCGCGGGGACGTTCGCGATCTCGCATTGGCCGACGCCGGCCGATCGCGCATCGAATGGGCCGCGACGTTCATGCCGGTCCTGGCCCAAATTCGTGACCGTTTCGCCAAGACCAAGCCACTGGCCGGCGTGCGCATCGGCGCCTGCCTGCACGTGACGACCGAGACCGCCAACCTGATGCTCGCGCTGCAGGCGGGCGGCGCCGAGATCGCGCTGTGCGCGTCGAACCCGCTCTCGACCCAGGACGACGTCGCGGCGGCGCTGTGCCGCCACTACGACATCCCGACCTACGCGATCAAGGGCGAAGACGAGAAGACGTACTACAGCCATATCGAGGCCGTCATCGCCTCCAAGCCGCAAATGTCGATGGACGACGGCTGCGACCTGGTCACCACCATCTACACCAAGCACAACCATCTCCTGCGCGAGATGATCGGCGGCTGCGAGGAGACGACGACGGGCGTCATCCGGCTGCACGCGATGGAGAAGGACGGCGTCCTGCCGTACCCGGTGATCGCGGTCAACGACGCGCTCACCAAGCACATGTTCGACAACCGCTACGGCACGGGCCAATCGACGCTCGACGGCGTGATCCGCGCGACCAACGTCTTGATCGCCGGCTCGACGCTGGTCGTGGTCGGCTACGGCTGGTGCGGACGCGGCGTCGCCTCGCGCGCCAAGGGCCTGGGCGCGCACGTCGTCGTCACCGAGATCGATCCGCGCAAGGCGCTCGAAGCGGCGATGGACGGCTTCCAAGTGCTGCCGATGGCCGAGGCGGCCAAGCGCGGTGATATCTTCATCACGGTAACCGGCAACTTTCACGTCATTCGCCGCGAGCATTTCGAGGTGATGAAGGACGGCGCGATCGTCTGCAACTCGGGGCACTTCAACGACGAGCTCGACCTCGAAGCGCTCGAGAAGCTCTCGACCAGTAAAGCGACGCCCCGCGAGTTCGTCGAAGCCTATGCGCTCAAGAACGGCCGCACGGTTCGGGTCCTCGGCCAGGGCCGCCTGATCAACCTCGCCGCCGGCGAAGGACACCCCGCCGCCGTGATGGACATGTCGTTCGCCAACCAGGCGATGGCCGCAGCCCACCTGGCGCAGAACTACCAGACGCTCGAAAAGAAGGTCTACTCCGTCCCCGACCACATCGACGAAGAGGTCGCCCAGCTCAAGCTGGCCGCCTTCGGCATCGCGATCGACACCCCGACAGCCGAACAGGTCAAGTACATGGCGTCGTGGAGCGAGGGAACCTGAGATGGCGTATCGCCGACTGTTTACTTCGGAGTCGGTGACCGAGGGGCATCCGGACAAGGTCGCCGATCAGATCTCGGATGCGGTGCTCGATGCGATTCTGGCGGATGATCCGATGGGGCGCGTCGCCTGCGAGACGTTTGCTATCACCGGGCAGATCCACATCGCCGGCGAGATCACGACCAAGACCTACGTCGACATCCCCAAGATCGTCCGCGAGACGATCAAGGAGATCGGCTACGACCGCTCGGCGATCGGCTTCGACTACGAGACGTGCGGGGTGAGCGTCTCGGTCGACGAGCAGTCGGCCGACATCGCGATGGGTGTCGACGAGTCATATGAAGTCAAGGAGAGCGGCGACCGCGATGCGTTCGAGCTGACCGGCGCCGGCGACCAGGGGATGATGTTCGGCTTCGCCTGCCGCGAGACGGCGCAGCTGATGCCGCTCCCGATCACGCTCGCGCACGACCTCACCCGGCTGCTCGCCGCGGCGCGCAAGAACAAGTCGATCACCTACCTGCGCCCCGACGGCAAATCGCAGGTCACGGTCGAGTACGACGGCCACAAGCCGGTGCGGGTCGACGCGGTGGTCATCTCGACCCAGCACGACCCCGACGTCCCGCTCGATTTGATCCGCCGCGAGATCACCGAGCGCATCATCGACGAGGTGATCCCGAAGGGGCTGCGCGACAAGAACCTCAAGGTCTTCGTCAACCCGACCGGTCGCTTCGTCATCGGCGGCCCGAAGGGCGACGCCGGTCTCACCGGCCGCAAGATCATCGCCGACACCTACGGCGGGATGGCCCGTCACGGCGGCGGCGCGTTCTCCGGTAAGGACCCGACCAAGGTCGACCGCTCGGCGGCATACGCGGCGCGGTACGTCGCGAAGAACGTCGTCGCGGCCGGTCTGGCCGAGCGCTGCGAGATCCAGGTCGCCTACGCGATCGGCGTCGCGCACCCGGTCAGCGTCCTGGTCGAAACGTTCGGGACGCACAAGATCGAGGAAGAGAAGATCGCCGAGCTGGTCGGGCGGCACTTCGACCTGCGGCCGGCGGCGATCATTCACCACCTCGACCTGCGCCGCCCGATCTACAAGCAGACCGCGGCATACGGCCACTTCGGTCGCCCCGAGCTCGACCTCCCATGGGAGAAGCTCGACAAGGCGGCGGCGCTGCGCGCCGAGTCGGGGCTGCGCGGCGAGATCGACCGGGAGCTCGCACCGCTGATCGGCTGACGCCCTCGATAGTGTTTTCCGCGGGAACGCTTGGAACGGCCGGATCGTTGTATTGGACGAGCCCGTTCCATGAGGTACCCGATGTCCCGCAGTATTCTCGTCGCGGTAGCCGCTGCGTTTCTGGTGGTGCTGCCGTTGGCTGCCCTGGCGCAGTACAACGGCGGCACGCCGCCGGGTGCCGGCCCGAACGGCGACCAGCTTCTCCCCTCGCAGACCGTTATCACCGGCGTGCTCGAGCAGGCGATCTCCAGCAAGACCGCCTTGCTCGGCGACCCGTTCGTGCTGGACGTCCAGCCGCCGTATCCGGGTGACGACGCGCGCTTCCAAGCCGCCAAAGTATACGGTCACGTCGCTGCGGTCAGCCGCGCCGGTGGGGTCAAGAAGGGGTCCGTCGCGCTCGCCTTCGACCGCATCACCCTGGCCGACGGCACGACGGCGTCGCTGTCGGGCTCGGTCCTCTCACTCGATGCGAAGCAGCAGGGCAGCAAGGGCGCGCGGGCGGTGATCGGCGCGGTCATCGGCGACATCATCGGCAATTATCTCGGCAAGAAGATCGGCACCAACATCGGCGGTGCGGTCGGCGCGGTCGGCGGCGCGATCTACGCGGCGAACATCGGCACGAACGTGACGATCGGTCCCGGCTCGACCGTCGAGATGCGCACGACGCAACCGTCCACGGTCCTCTCGCGGCGTCAGCAGTACCAACCCCCGGCGGGCAGCACCTATCCGCCCGGCACCTTCGCCAGCCCCACCGCCCCTCCGACGCCCTATCACTAGCGCATAGCGACGCGGTCGGCACCGAGCCAGGCGGCCATCGCGTCGAGTTCGGGGCGCAATGCGGCGAGCACGTCGCGTCGCGCTGCGGTGCGCTCGACGTGGGCCGCGTGGACGCGCAGCAGGCCGGCTTGGCGGTCGTGCTTGAGGTCGACCCGCGCGACGAGCCGGTCGTCGAGCAGAAACGGCAGCACGTAGTAGCCGTGGACGCGCTTGTGCTGCGGCGTGTAGATCTCGAGCCGGTAGTCGAAGTCGAACAGCTCGCGCGTGCGCTCGCGCTGCCAGATCAGCGAGTCGAACGGTGAGAGCAGCGCTCGCGCCTGGACTCGGCGTGGTAGGCGTGCGCCGCGCGCCAGATACCGGTCCCCGCGCAAGCCCTCGACGGTGATGCGCTCCAGCTCGCCGGCCTCGACCAGCTCGGCGATCCGGGCCCGCGCAGCGGCGAGGTCGAGCCGGAAGTAGTCGCGCAGGTCGCGCTCTGCCGCGATCCCCAGCGCCCGCGCGGAGATCCGCACCAGCTCGCGCTGCGCGTCGGCTTCGGCCGGCGCCGGCAGGTCGAGGATGGCGCGCGGCAGGACCCGCTCGGGGAGATCGTAGACGCGCTCGAAGCCCTGCCGGCGCGCGGTCGTGATCTCGCCGCACCAGAAGAGCGCCTCGAGCGCGCTCTTCGTCTCGCTCCAGCCCCACCAGCCGCCCTCGCCGCGCTCGCCCTCGAAGGCGCTGGTGGCGAGCGGACCGCGTGCCGCGATCTCCGCGCGCAGGCGGCGCAAGAGCGCAGGCTGCTCGCGGATGACGCGCGCGACGTGTTTCCAGGTACCCTCGCCGCGGCGTGCGCGCTCCATCCGCCAGCGCAGCAGCGGGTGCAGCGCCAGCGGCAGCAGCGACGCCTCGTGCCCCCAGTACTCGAAGAGGATCCGGTCGCGGCCGTACGCTGCGCGTTCGAGCACCTGCGGCGCGTACGCCCCCAGCCGCGAGAAGAGCGGCAGGTAGTGCGAACGGACCAGCACGTTGACGCTGTCGACCTGGATGACCCCGACCCGCTCGAAGACGCGCCGCAACAGAGGCCGGCCGACGGCACCGCGCGGCGGCGGATCGCAGAAGCCTTGCGCCGCCAGCGCGATCCGCCGCGCTTGGGCCAGAGAGAGCTGGGTGATGCGGTGTGGTTTACTCCCGGCGGCTCCGGCCCTAGCGGCTGACCCGCTCGACCCACCCGATGAGTGCGAGTTGGAGCGGGACGCGAGCCCACAGGAGCCACGCCGGCGCGACCCGTCGGAAGCGCTCGGCCTCGAGCGCCATGAAGATGTTCGCCGGCCAGACGGCGAGCAGCAGCGCGATCAGGCCGAGGCCCGCGGCCCGCCGCGTTTGAGGGATCAGGAGCCCGAGCGCGCCGGCGATCTCCGCGGCGCCACTGAGCGCGACCAGCGCGCGCGGGTCGCCCAACTGCGGCGGGACGATCGCCTCGAACAGCCGCGGGCGCACGAAGTGCAGCGTCCCCGAGGTGAGGAACAGCGCGGCCACGGGCAGCGTCCTTCGCATGACCGACGTTTGTACGCAGGCGTACGAAGACCCGCGCAGGGGTACGGGGCGGCGATGCGGGATACTTCCCGATGGCGACCGTACTGTCCGATCCTTCGATCGAACGCTCTCGAGCTTTGCTCCAGACGATCTTTGGGGCGCGTCTGGGCCGCGAGGTCGCGGTGCGCCTCTGGGACGGGAGCGAGATTCCGGCGCCCGACGCGCCGTTCACGCTGTTCGTCAACGAACCGTACGCGTTGCGCGCCGCCTTCACGCCGCCGCTCGACGCGAATCCCGGCCGCGCCTTCGCTGAAGGCTGGATCGACATCGCGGGCGACGTCGAGGCTGCCCTCGACACCCTCGAGCGCTCCGTCGCGCGGCTCTCGAAGCTCGCGCTGGCGCGCGTTCTCACGCTGCTGGCTCGTTTGCCACGAGCGCCGCGCGGCGAGGAGGCCGGGCGCGCGCGCCTGCGCGGCCGGATCCACTCGAAGGCCCGCGACGCGGCGGCGATCGGCTTCCACTACGATCAGCCCCTCGCGTTCTACCGCACGTTCCTGGGGCGCGAGCTGGTCTACTCGTGCGGCTACTGGGACGAGGGCGTGACGACGCTGGACGAGGCGCAGCGGGCGAAGCTCGACTACGTGCTCGACAAGGTGCGGCTGCGGGCAGGGCAGACGTTCCTCGACATCGGCTGTGGCTGGGGCGGCCTCGTCCTGCGCGCGGCGCAGCGCGGCGCGCGCGCGCTCGGGATCACGCTCTCGCGGCGCCAGCACGAGGAGGCGGTGCGGCGGATCGCCGAGGCCGGCCTCGCGGACCGCGCGCGGGTCGAGCTGCGCGACTACCGCGAGCTGGGCGACTTGCGTTTCGACGCGGTCGCGTCGGTCGGGATGGTCGAGCACGTCGGGCGCGAGAAGCTGGCGGAGTATTTCACCTGCGCGTACCGCGCGCTGCGCGCGGGCGGCCTGTTCCTCAACCACGGCATCGTGCATCAGTCGCGCGACGGACGGGGCTGGCGCGCCGGCGACGATTTTATCGGCCGCTACGTCTTCCCCGACGGTGACCTCGTGCAGGTCGACGCGACCACGCGCGCGGCGGAGCGGGCCGGATTCGAAGTGCGTGACGTCGAGAACCTGCGCGAGCACTACGCCCGTACGCTGCGCGCGTGGGGCGAGAATCTGGCGACGCACCGGGAGGTCGTCGTGGACACCACCGACGCCCGCACCGAGCGCATCTGGCGGCTCTACATGGCCGGCAGCGCGCGCGCTTTCGCGCTCGGCCGCATGGGGCTCATGCAGACGCTGCTCGGCAAACCGCGCGCCGACGGGGTCACCGAGGTCCCGCCGACCCGTCGGGACCTCTATCGCTGAAATCCGCCGAGCGCCCGGCGCAAGTTCTGTCCCGAGCGGGGTATAACGCCCGCATGCGCCTTCTTACCCCTCTCATCCTCGCAGCGTCGCTGGCGGCCCTGGCGGCCCCGGCCCTCGCTCAACAGCACGTCGGCCCCAACGGAACCAACGCGGACGGGCCGATCACGATCTTCAAGAACATGGCACCGGAGGCGGGCGGCATCGTCGTCCGGGTCGACGGGCATGACATCGATCATCTGCACCAAGCGGCCTACGACGACATCACGACGACCGTGCGGCCCGGTATGAACACGCTGACCGTCAGGTGGAATCGTCCGATCACGCGGCTGAGCTTCAAAGTTGCCTTCGCGCCGACGCGCAACAACTTCCGGAACGTCTTGGTCGTCAACGTCGACAGCGCGAGGGACGGCTCGCTGGCCCAACCGGGCTCGAAGACGATCTCCTTCAACATCCCGGGCTAAGTGGATTCGCCGCGGGACTCGCGCGTCAGCGCGCGAGTCCCGTGATGAAGCGGCGCAAGTCGGCCGAGAGCCGCGCGTGCGAGGCCGGGTCCTCGTAGATCATGTGGCCGCTCGGGTAGTACGCCAGGTGCACGTGATCGCGCAGGCTCGGGTCCAGCCCGAGATGCGCGAGCGTGTACTCCGTGTTCATGAACGGGGTCGCCAAATCGAAGAGCCCGTTGGCGGCGAAGACCCGCAGGGCGGGGTTCTGCGTCAGCGCCATCCGTAGATCGTCGACGACCTCGGGCGCTAGGATGCGCCCTTGGAAGCCGCTGCCCGTGCGCTTGAAGTCCCAGTTGTGAAAGACTTCGTCGTAGTCGGTGACGCGGTAGTTCTCGCTCGGCTTCCAGTCCAACTCGTTGCGGCTGTAACTCTGGAAGAGCGCGGTGTAGACGGGCTCCAGCGCCGTGTCGGCCGGGTCGTAGTCGGGTGCGGAGTCGGTTGCGTCGCGGTCGATCCCGGTGAAGCGCGAGTCGAGCCGCCCGACGATGCGCCGCTGATCGCGCAACAACTCGGCCTCGAAGTGGCTGGGCGAGACGCGCAGGTTCGCCAGGTCGATGTAATGCCCGCTCAGCCCGATGTAGGCGTGCATGCGTTCGACGATGTGCGCGCGCGTCTGCGGGTCGAGCCGATCGCCTTGTAGGAGTGCCGCCGTGTACTCGGTGCCGGCGAAGTGCCGCACCTCGTCGAGGAACGCGTCGAGGTTCGCCGGCTGCTGCGGCAGGGCGTGGTGGTAGGCCGCGACCGCCGCCATCGACGGCAGGAACAGGACGTAGGGCAGGTCGTTGTCTTGCGCGGCGACGAGCGCTGCATAGTCGAGCGCGGTCGAGATCAGCACGACGCCGTTGCAGGCGATCCCGCGCTGGGCCAACACGTTGACGAGGTTCGCCGAGCGGGTCGTGCCGTAGCTCTCGCCGATCAGGAACTTCGGGCTGTTCCAGCGGTTGCTGACGGTCAGATAGCGCTGGACGAAGTTGGCGAAGGTCTGCGCGTCCTGGTCGATCCCGAACACGGCCTTGGGGTCGTAGGCGCGCCCGTAGCCGGTCCCGGGTGCGTCGACGAAGACCAGGTCGGTTGCGTCGAGCAGGCTGTCGTCGTTGTCGATCAGCCGGTACGGCGGCGGCGGGGTCGTGGTCGCATTCGCGGTCACCACCAGCTTCGGCCCGAAGGCGCCCATGTGCAGCCAGATCGTCGACGAGCCGGGACCACCGTTGTAGACGAAGCTGACCGGCCGGTGCGCCGGGTCGGGCGCGTCCTCGCGGGTGTAGGCGACGTACGATATCGAGGTCGTCGGCTTGCCGTCGTCGCCGCGGACGACCAGCACGCCCGCCCGGGCCGTATAGGTGAGGTCGGCGCCGGCGATATGCGCGTGGTGGTGCGTGACGACCGGGGTCTCGGAGGGGAGCGGCGGAGTCGACGCCGCGGGCGCGGGATCGGCGGCCGCCGCCGCGGCGGGGGCGCCGATAGCCGGCGCAGCCAGAAGCAGCGCGAGGCAGACCTTACGGAAGCGAAACATCGCGCGAGGCCTTCGGCCCGCCGCCCAGCGAATCCTAACCGGCCCGTGCTCGTTTCGGGGACCCCGCCTAACCGGAGGACCGCTCGTTCGGAGCCGGGAACGAGCGCTTCCGCTCATGCTCCGTCGCGCCATTCTCGCCGTCGCGCTCGTCGCACTGTGCCCTCTCGCGGCCCAGGCCGATGGGACGCTCGTCGGCACGTGGATCGTCACGGCGACGTCGGAAGGAGAGATTCCGGTCGGCGCCTCGATGACGATCACCTCCGAGAGCGACGGCTACCACGTTGTCACCGGTGGCGGCCTGTTCGGAATCTTCGCGGGCGGACCCACCTCGGCGTCGCGTACGTTCAACCTGACGTTCTCCCAGATCAAACAGCACGTGCCGACTGCTCCCGACCCGGCAGTCGCGGCGGCGGTCGGACGTTACGTCGTCACCGATACCCTTACCGTCTCCTACGACGACACGCTGACGTGGACGGAGAACTCGTACCGGCTCAACTGGTACACGAACACCGGCCAACTCGCGAGCATCATCAACGTCCCGGACTATTACCGCACGACGTTCCGCCGCGTCCAGACCCCCCCGCCGGCGACGCCGGTGCCAACGCCGGTGCCGACGCTGCAGCCGACCCCGCTGCCGAGGCTCGTCACGGCTGCCGAAGCCGAAGGCCACCCGACCCGCGAACAGCTTCTGCGCGGCGCGCAGATGCAGCTGGCGCGGCTGAACGCCGAGCGCGCGGGATTGGAGAAGCAGATTGCGGTGCTCGATCGCATCATGGACGAACAACGCGACTCGCAGCGCGAGATGGAGGGCTTCCGCCAGGACCTCCTCCAACAGGCGATGCTCGACTCGGTGCAGCTCGCGGCGAGCCCGGCGTTCTTGCGCAGCGCCGGCCTGTCACCCGCCTCCGCGAAGGCGGTTTCCGAGGCGATGGAGCGTTACCATCTCGTGCTCAGCCTGGTCGCATCGAAGCAAGCCCATGACGAAGCCGAGCGCACCGGCGACCCCGAAGCACGCAAGGCCGCCGACGAGAAGACCTTGGACGCGAGCCGCGAGCTTGCCGAGCAGCTGGCCGGCATCGCCATGCCCGGGGCGGCGCGAGCGCACCTCGTCCGTCTGGCGGATTCGGTGCACGAGACCTACAAGACCGCTGGGAGTCTGAGCGAGGAGCATACCGCGCTCGAACGCGGCGCGATCGCGTTGGACGGCTTCTCGCGCTATGCAGCCGCCTTCGATCCGACCGGACGCGTCGGCGCGCTGCGCAGCGCCGGCGACGTCGTGGCCTCGGGAGCGCTCTATGCGAAGGTCACCTGGGATCTGCAGTCGGTGCACGACGCGGACAACGGCGCGCGATACGCCCGCGGACTGGTCGTAACGCGCATCGACACGATCGACCGCCAACGGCGAGCGATGCAGGCGCAGCTCCAGCGCGCCGCGGCCGCTCCCTAGCCGCCGGCGCGCTTCACCCGGCGGCCGCGCTCTTCGAAGTAGGCGACGACGGCGTCACGGTGGTCGCCCTGGAGCTCGACGATGCCGTGCTTGGCCGTCCCGCCTGTCCCGCAGCGGCGCTTGAGCTCCTTGCCGGTCGCGGCGACTTCGGTCTCGGCCAACCCGTGGACGAGGGTGACCACGCTCGCGCGGCGGCGCTCGCGCGCAACGCGCACGACGCCGTCGTCGGGCAGCGCCCGGCCGGTTGCCGGTTGCGGCCCGGAACGGCGCGGCGAGGCCGGCAGCGGCAGGTTCCCGTCGGTCGAGTAGACCAAGACGCGCTCGTCACGCACACGGTCGTCCTTCACCGGGGTCCCGCCTCGGCTGCCATGCCGGGTCGTTCGGCGTCGGGGGATTCCGGTGCTGCCGCCGCGGGGTTAGGAGGAGCATGGGAGTGACGCTTGCCGCGCGGGCGGTGCTGACCGACATCCAAGGGACGACGAGCACGACGATCCCCGGGCACGTCTATGCCGACGCGGTCGCCGGCCTGCGGCGCTGGCACGCCGCCGGACTGCAGCTCTACGTCTATTCCTCGGGCTCGGTCGCCGCGCAGCAGACGCTCTTCGGCGACACGCCCGCCGGCGATCTGCGCGGGTTGTTCAGTGCCTTCTTCGACACGACGTCGGGGCCGAAGCGCGCCAGCGGCTCGTACGCGACGATCTCGCGGACGATTCGGCTGCCGCCCGGCGAGATCGTCTTTCTCAGCGACGTCGACGCCGAACTCGACGCCGCACGCGCGGCCGGCTTGCAGACGGTGCGCCTGTTGCGCCCCGCCGACACGCCGCCGGACGCGACGACGAAGCACCCGACGGCGGCCAGCTTCGACGAGATCGCCCTGACGCGCTCGTAACGCCGCCGTCAGCGGCGTTCGGTGCGCACGGTGCGCGAGCAGGCCAGGATCGCGGCCAGGACGAGGAAGCCGTACGCGGAGATGGCCATCGTCGGCCGCACGCCGAGGTGATCGGCGAGCCAGCCGCCCAGCAGCGAACCCGGCAGGATCCCGCCCAGCACCAGGAAGCGTGCGACCCCGAAGACGCGCCCGATCAGGTCCGTCGGGATGATCCGCATCCGCCACGAGACCAGGCACGTGATCGCGTAGCCGGCGCAAACGCTCGAGCAGGCGATCCCGCCGACGGCGACCGGCAGCGAGTGGGTGAACGGCAACGGCAACCAACCCACCCCGTCGACGAGGTAGGCGACGACCAGCGCGATGCCGACCGGCCAGTGCGTGCGCCCGGCTAAGTACGCGCCCAGCGCCGCGCCGGCCGAGAAGCAGCCGAACGCGATTCCGACGACGTGGTCGCCGGCGGTGAAGGCGCGCTTGAAGTACGGGATCAGCGCGACGAAGCCGACCGTGCCGATCGTGTTGGCGAACGCGCTGAACAGCGAGAGGCGCAGCAGGGACGGATCACCGCGCAGGAAACGCCAGCCGGCGCCGACGTCGGTCGCGATCTCACGCAGCGTCGGCAACCCCGGCGGGGTGTCGGGCCCGAAGCTGCGCACCGACGCGAGCGCGATCTGCGAGGTGAGGTAGGTCAGCGCGTTCGTCACCAACAGCGGCAGCGGACCGACGATCCCGAGCAGCGTGCCGCCCAGCGGCGGCGCGATCAGGTTGACGGTCTGCTCGGTCGCCGTCAGCGCCGCGACAGCCGCCTTCGCCCGGCCTTTGCCCAACAGGTACGGGATCGACGAGGACTGCGCGCCCAAGAAGATCGAGCCGCCGACGGCCAGCACGAAGACGCCGGCGTAGATCAACCCAACGGTGAGCCGCCCGGTCACGAACGCGACGCAAAAGCCCGCCATCACGGCGAAGCGCAGCGCATCGCAAACGATCATCAGCCGCCGCCGGTCGACCCGGTCGGCCAGCGAGCCCGCCAGCAGGCTGACCACGGCATACGGCAGCAGCTCGAGGCCCCACGTCAGGCCGACCGCGACGGCGGAGCCGGTCAGGCGGAAGACGAGCAGCGGGATCGCGATCGTGCGCAGGCCGTCGCCCAGATAGCTGAGCGTCTGGCCGGCGTAGAAGCGCGTGAAGCCCGAGGAGCGGAAGACGCTCGTCGGGCGAGCGGCAGAGAGGATGTCCATACGGGGTTCCCAAGTCGTGCGAAGGGGGAAGAGGGAGTGCACGAACCCCCGCAGCGAGAGGCGCGGGGGGAACCGACTAGCGCATGGTCTTTCGCCTGTACCGCGCCGGCTTCACCGAATCCTGGCAAGCCCGGGCGGGAACCCTCCCCTTCGACGCGAATCGTCGTCGGTCGGTCCCGGATAGCTCAGTTGGTAGAGCAGCTGACTGTTAATCAGCGGGTCGTTGGTTCGAGTCCAACTCCGGGAGCCACGTTGCACGAAGGGATCCAGCCGTCGCTGGGTCCCTTCCAACATCCTGAGGTATGGGGAGTCCGCTTACGCGGTGACGTCACGTAGCATAGCCAGCTCCGCCTCGACACCAACCAGCTCAGCCCCATTCCTGTCCCTGCAGCGCCGGCGTCCGACGTTCAGGTGAGCGAACGAAGGATGGACCAGCGCGCAAACGGATGCGCGGTGGTCCCCGAATCTCGCACGGCATACGAGGGGGCCAACGCGATCGATCTGTGCGAACGTTCGTGTCGTGGACCACGGAAGATCTGCGGAAAGCGCCGCGAGGAACGACGGCACGTGCTTTCCGAGTGCGATGATCGCCTTCGGGCGCAGGAGATCGATCTGGCGCGCCAGGAACGCACGGCAGCGGCACTCGTATTCGCCGTCAGCGCGGGCAGGAAAGTCGTCGGTGTTACCACCCGTCTTCCGGTAGCCCACGAACGCGTTCGTGAACAGGCAGCTTTGCGGATCGATCTCTGCAGCGTCCAGGCGGGAGAGAATCCCTCGCCAGGTTGGTTGCGAGAGCCGCTCCTCTCCGGCGACGATGCACGCATCGAGGTACGCGAGAGTCCCAAAGTCGTGGCCGATCACCAGGATGTCCGGGATGCGAGCGCTTGTACGGGGATGCACGAGGCCGTCGCCGCCAGGGAAGAACGCCGTGCCAGGAATCCGGCCCATACCGGCACCCAGTATGTCGGGCAGCGGACCGAACGTGGACAAGTCTGATCGCATCGTTGCAACGAGTTCCGCAACCAATGCTGGACCTGCGGGAATGGTCTTCGGCACAGCGTGTTGGTTCGATGGCGGTCCGGGGGAACCGCCTAGGCCATCGTGCCCTGCCGCGTCCGGCAGCGCGCTTGCGTTCGCTTGGCCGGTGTGGCGAAGGTTTCGTATGTCGAGCGCTCTTTCTATGCTGCAGGCCGCGATAATGCTCGTGGCGCAATGTGCAACGTTCGCGCCTCACGGAGGCACGGTCGGGGAAATAAGACGTGCTGCGCATCGACAAGAATGAGAAGAAACTCGTTCGGCTAACGAAGTCCGGACTTGCCGAGGCCGACCATTGGGAACGGCAGCTACAGGCGATGATCTGCGCGTCTCCCGGCTCCTTTTGCGAGGAGATTGGCGAAAAACTCTTGGTTATTGGGCAGGAGGTTCGGCCATCTGACTTCGTGTCAGATCGGATCGACATCTTGGCGCTTGATGAAGCCGGCAGCGCCGTTGTCATCGAGCTCAAACGCGGCACGCACAAATTGCAGCTTCTTCAGGCACTGAGCTACGCTGGAATGATCTCACGCTGGAAAGTAGATCAGTTCATCGATAGACTTGCCGCAAATGACAGTCAGTCCAATGAGGATGCCCGCGCCGCAATAGAGGAGCACACAGGGGGGCCGGGCGCTTCCATCAATGAGGAGCAGCGCATCTTGCTGATCGCTGAAGGCTTCGACCCTGCGCTTTTGCTTGCGACTGAATGGCTTCACGAGAACTTTAGCGTGGACATTGGATGCTATCGACTACAGTTGTCTCAAGAGAATGGAATCGACTATTTGACGTGTGCGCGCATTTATCCACCCCTCGAAATAGCAACGTTAACTCGCGGGTCTGCTAACAAACTAGGACAAACCCCGACAGCTTGGGAGAGTTGGGATGCTGCGCTGAAAGCAGTTGATAATGTTGCAGTCAGAGATTTTGTCCGAGCAGAATTGGTGAAACATCAAGAATCAAGGTTGCCATATCGCCAGATCATCTATCGTATTGGCGGCAAGCGTCGCTTTTGGCTCAATTGCCGCACGAAGTACGCATACGTGTGGCAGGAGGGGCGGTTTGAAGGCGACGACGCGTACTGGCAGAAGCGACTTTCCGAACCTGGTCACGTGCAACAGGTCAGCGAAAAGCAGGGACTTCGTTTCCACCTGACAACCGCCGCTGACTTTGCGGCCTTCGCCAATGCGATGGGCAACGAGCTAACGAATGTGGAGTTCTCTGAGAGCGCGGACGTAGATCCGTCAGCGGATGGCGAATAGGAACTCTGGGGTGAGCCGTGCCAGCCAGGTGGCACAGGCATCTGCGAGAATCGTCCCAGGAGGAAGTTCTTACGGAGAAGACTTGGATCAACACAGCGGAGCCGTTCTTGGTGCTCCGCCGCGGCCTAGAGGCCGGACACTCGAGCGTCGTGCTCGTGAACCCTACGTCGACCGACATGCGAGACATCGTCGTCGCGACGGGAGGCTGGTACGGGGATGAGGATCTGGGTGTCATTCACTCGACCGCCAAGGACAAGACATTCCCCGTCCTCGCCGCCGCGAGCTCGATGGAGATCGAACAGCCTTACGATGACGAGCTGGTTGACTTCGTCATTTGGTGGCGCATCGAATACGGAGAACCTCGGCAAACGCTCGCGTTCGGTCTCTTCAAGCACCAGGATCTCGACGGCGCGCCAGACCTACCGGTGCTCGGCGGCCCCGGGGCCCTTATCCAACGAAACGAGCTGGCGTAGATGCGGGTGATAGACCTTGAACGATAGTCGCGCCACCGTGCCGGTCGCCGAAGGCCATTGGGCCTACTTACGCAGCGATACGAACGTGGTGCTTCTCGGGCCCGTGGACGAGGACGTCCCGACTCGAACGGTCGCTGCAGCGGCGCGTGCCGTCAAGGCAGCGCTCGCGCCCGAGAAAGTACGGCTATGCGTGCGTCTCTTGCCACCGGTCCGTATGGTCCTCCGAGAGGACCTTGACCGGGAGCAGCTCATCGAGGCGTTCAACGACCTCCTGAAGCAGTCGCTCGAGTTCCTGGGCGCCACGGACGAAGAGATCGTGGAATGGAGTTCCTACGGCATGCCAGACGAGTACCGCGGCTGGCTCGACATGGCACGAAGGCACGCAATGAAGCAGCTCGTGAAGACGGACTTCGGGTGGGGCTGCATCGGTGACGATGTTGAGGAGTCCAAGACGAGTGTCGCCGACGAGATCGTATTGGGCACCGCGGCTGCCAGCGTCTCGATGCGGCACACCTACGCGACGTTCGACCTGGCTCTTGCGACCGCCATCGAAGGGTTGAGGACGTCGATGCGACACGCCGGGACACTGACCAGGGACAGCGGACCGGCAGAAACATGACGGCGAGAGGGAACCGGGCAAGCACGAAGCCGAGAACTAGCGATGGCTCGCTTCTGTACCTCGGACCCCGTTCATTAGCGGGTCGTTAGAGGGGCAACGAGCGCAAAGGGCTCTTGGTGGCGAAGAGACGTGGATGAACAAGCGCACGACAAAGGCGAAGTGTCAGGTCGGCCCATGCGAGGAGCTCACGGAATCCGAGACCGGATACTGCTGGAGGCACCGCACCGAGGCGTCCAGGCCGGGATATCAACCTGCGTATCGGATCGGAACCAAGACCGCGAAGCAGCAAAAACCCTCGAGGCCGCCTCGCGGCGCGGATAACTAACCGATCGTCTACGCGTGCCGGCAATCCTGATGGACGAACGTTTTCGTCTTGCCTACCGTCAGCGGGAAATCGATCACGTACCGCGTGTCCGAGCGGTGGTATAGCACAAACGATCCGTTGCTGTGTGCGGGGTACACGGCGATCCACTGCTGGGTGGGCGAACGCGGCGATGCGGCGCTCTCGAATGCACCATAGCCGCCGAAAGCAGTCACGAAGATGTAGACCCATGCATCGCGGCTAGCGTCCCGTCCCAAATAGCCGTCGTAGTGACTGGCGGGGCGCCCCATTCCGGCGGAAACCTCGCCGGAAATATGCATCCACGTCTCGCCGAGCGTTGCGTTGCGATCGATCTCGGTTTGATGCCCGAGCGGACTCGAGATCGAGCACGACCATACGCCCCGCATGAACGCCATCTCTTGCATCGGCGTCGCCGCGGATGCAGCCATCGTGCACAGCGGGATGATCGCGGCCGCGACGAGCGACCCTGCGAAGCCGGCATTCCCCATAGGAGTCGCTTCTTCGGGATTCGGTCGTCTCAACCCGGCAAGGCTCGTACTCCCAGGGCCTCGCTTTCGCGAGTCCGGTCCTGACGCTGACGCAGCTGTAGCAGGGGGCGCTCATCGGGGAGGCGCTCGCGAAGTTCTGTTAAGACTTGGCCTAGGTGCGCTCGGCGACGAGACCTGCGTGGCGGCGAGCGCGAAGCACTACTGATTATGTCGGCCGATCGCGGTCGCCGAGCCGGCGTTCCGGGAAGCCTCTCGACGTTCCCATCGAGCCCGCGCCAACGCCTCCTGGCGGCCGGTGTGGCGGTGGTGCTGACGGCGTTCGCCCTCGCTGCGCTGCCGCACGTCAAGGACGATCTCCCCGAGGTCCCGGCATTCGTGGCCGCGACGGTGGCGCTGATCGCCGCCATCGACCTGATCACGGCGTATCTGCTATTCCGCGACGCGGCGGCATCGTGCTCCCGTTCGGTCGTCGTCCTCGCCTGCGGGTACCTCTTCACCGGACTGATCGTCATCCCGTATGGCCTGGTGTTCCCGGAGAATTGGACGCCGCTGGGGGTCTTACACGGCTCCGAGCCGGCCGCATGGCTGTATTCGATTTGGCACCTGAGCTTCGTCCTGGTCGCCATCGCCTACGTGACGCTGATGGTTCGCGAGGACCGGACGACGCCGCGCGAGCGCCCGCTGGCCGTGTGGGCCTGGGCGGCGGGTACGGCTGGTCTGGTCGTGCTCGCGGTGGCGTTCGCGCTGATGGCGGCCTCGATCGCCCCGCCGATGGAGCATGGGCGCACCTATCACCCCCTGGTCGTGACGACGGTGCCGTTGGTGGTGGGTACCTTCGTCATCTCGGCCGGGCTGATCACGGTGCTCGTCCGCCGCGGTACCGTCGTCCCGCTCTGGCTGGCCGTGACGTGCTGCGGGTTCGCGCTCGAGGTCGCGTTGACGCTCTTCGCCGGCGCGCGCTACACCGTCGGTTGGTATCTCGCCCGGGTGATCGCGCTGATCGCCTCGAGTGCGGTCCTCGGAAGCCTGCTCTACGAGAGTGGAAAGCTGCTCCAGGTCATCTCGGACGGCGAGCGGCGGCTGCGCCGCGTCGTCGACGGCGTCGGGGACGCGCTGCTCGCGGTCGACGACGACGGCCGCATCGTCGACGCGAACCCGGCGGCGTGTGCGGTCTTCGGACTCGCCGCCGACGAGCTGCGCGGGAAAGACTCCGCCGGCGTCGTCGCGTCGAGTTCGGTCCCGTTGGACGTCGGCGTCGGCGAAGGCATGCTGATCGCGCGCGACGTGACCGAGCAGCGCCGCGCTGCGGCGGCCGCCGAGGGCGCGATCGCGCAAGCTCGCGAATCGGCCGCCGCCAAGACGCGCTTTCTGGCCACCATGAGCCACGAGTTGCGCACCCCGATCAACGCCGTCGTCGGCCTCTCGGAGCTGATCCTCGAGACGCCGTTGACCGACGAGGCGCGCGACTACGCCAACACCGTGCGCGATTCGGCCGAAGCGCTGGTCAGCGTCATCAACGACATCCTCGACTTCTCGAAGATCGAGGCCGGGGCGACCGAACTCGAGCGGGAACCGTTTTCGCCGCGCTCCGCGGTCGAGGTCGTCGCGAGCATCCTCGCCCCCTCCGCGCGCGTCAAAAACGTCGCTTTGGTCACCGACGTCGCGCGTGACGTCCCGCCGCAGGTGCTGGGCGACGTCCACCGGCTGCGCCAAGTCCTGATGAATTTGACCGGGAACGCGGTCAAATTCACCGAGCACGGTTCGGTCTGGGTGCACGTCTCGGTTGAGCGGCCCATCGACGAGCACAGCGCGCTGGTCCAGTTCTCGATCGTCGACACGGGCCCCGGGATCGCGCCTGAGCTCGCGGAGCACCTCTTCGAGCCGTTCCGCCAAGCCGATGCCGCCACGACCCGCCGCTACGGGGGGACGGGCCTCGGGCTGTCGATCTCGAGCCGGCTCGTCGAGCTGATGGGCGGCACGATCGAGGTCGAGAGCGTCGTCGGCAGCGGGACGACGTTCCATTTCTCGATCCCGCTCGAACGCGTGACCTCACCGCGACGCGAGCAGCCTGCGCCGAGCGGCGTCATCGCCGCAGCGAGTGCACCGGCGCCGGCCGTCGAGAGCCAGGCCCTCCCCCGGGGTCGGCCGTTCGCGGTCTTGATCGTCGACGACAACGCCGTCAACCGCAAGCTGACGCAACAGCAACTCAAGAAGCTCGGGTACGGCGATGACGCGGAGACCGCCGAGAACGGCCGCGAGGCGATCGAAGCGGTCGCCCGACGCTCCTTCGATCTCGTTCTGATGGACTGCGAGATGCCGGAGGTCGACGGCTTCACCGCGACGCGCGCGATCCGTCAAGCCGAGTCGCTGACTGGGGCGCACGTGACGATCGTCGCGATGACGGCGAACGCCATGGCCGGCGACCGCGAAGCATGCCTCGCGGTCGGGATGGACGGTTATCTCGCCAAGCCGGTCCAACTGGCGGATTTGCGCGGCGCCATCGAGCGCCACGCGCAGGCACCGGTCTAGGGGCGCGTGCCGATCAGAAGTGAATCGGGTTGAGCTGGACCTCGGCCTGGTCCTGCGCGTAGACTTGCGCGCCGTAGGCGAGCAGATCGCGTGAGAGGACCTGCCGGGCCTGCTGCGCCGTGCGGCCGATCGTGCGCGCGGTGCCGGCATCGGCCCGCAGCTCGTAGACGAGCCCGAACAGCAGCGCGATGACCGTCAAGGCGCATGCCAGGACGACGATCGGAGCCGTGAATCCCGCCTCGGGCCGGGCGGCGATACGAACCTTCATGCCCTAAAGATCGGCTTAGCAAGCGGCCGTTCAAAGCGGGAACGGTAAGGGGTCGGTTAAATTGCGGGGGCGATGACGTTCGATAGCCTCCGCGCGTACCTGGACCAGCTCCCGGCCAAGGAGCTGCTGACGGTGGTCGAGGGGGCGGACTGGGACGGGGAGATCGGCGCGATCACCGAGGTCGTCGCGATGTCGAAGGCCCCGCGGGCCCTGCTCTTCGACCGCATCCGGGGCTACGAGCCGGGGCTGCGGGTCGCGACCAACCTCTACTCCTCGCCGCGTTTGCAGGCACTCGCGCTGGGGCTTCCCGACGACGTCTCGCCGGTCGAAGCGGTCGCGTGCTGGCGCGAGAAGTCGCGTGCGCACACGCCGCGCCCGCCGCGCGTCGTCAAGGACGGTCCGGTGCGCGAGCACGTGCAGACCGGCGACCAAGTCGACCTGTTGAAGTTCCCGACGCCGTTCTGGCATGAGTTCGACGGCGGCCGGTTCTTCGGGACCGGCTGCGTGGTGGTCACCCGCGATCCCGACGAGCACTGGGTCAACCTCGCGCCGTACCGCGCGCAGCTCCACGATGCCAAGACGCTCGGGCTGATGATCTCGCCCGGCCATCACGGCTGGCTGCAGATGGAGAAGCTCTGGGCGCGCGGCGAGGACGCGCCGGTCGTGATCGTCGCCGGACAGGATCCCCACACGTATGCCGCGGCGTGCTTGCCGGCGGCCTGGGGCGAGTCGGAGTACGACCTCGCCGGCGCGTTCGCCGGCCAGCCGATCGACGTGGTCGTCGAACCGCGCACGCAGCTTCCCATCCCGGCGACCGCCGAGATCGCCGTCATCGGTCACGTCCCGCCGCCGGCGAAGGAAGCCCTTGAAGAGGGTCCGTTCGGTGAGTGCACCGGCTACTACACCGGTCACGGACCGAGCCTGGTCGTCCACGTCGACGAGGTCTGGCATCGCACCGACCCGATTCTGCAGGGCAGCCCGACGATGCACGGCTCGGCGATGATGCACAGTCTGGGCGCCGAGATCTTCACCAGCGCGATCGTCTGGGACGCCGTCGAGCGCGAGGTTCCCGGCGTCGCCGGCGTCTATTCGCTCTATCAGCCCTGTCAAGCCGGATCGTACCTGATGGTCGTCGCACTGCAGCAGAAGTATCCAGGCCATGCAAAACACGCCGCGCTCGCAGCGCTGGCTTCACGGGGGACGATCTTCATGAACAAATCCGTCGTCGTCGTCGACGAGGACGTCGATCCCGCCGACCTCAACGAGGTCGTCTTCGCGATCACGACGCGCTGCAACCCGGCCGAGGACATCGACCTGATCCGCGGGATCCCGGGGACGTTCCTCGATCCGCGCATCCCGCCCGAGCGGCGTGCCGCGAAGGACTCGACGACCTCGACGATGCTGATCAACGCCTGCCGGCCCTACACTTGGAAGGACGACTTCCCGCGCGTCAACATCATCGCCCCCGAGCTCAAGGCCGCGACCTTGGCGAAGTGGGGCCAGCGGTTGGGGCTGCGATGAGCACGTCAACCATACGCCTGCGACCCACCGCGATCGGCCTGGCCGGTTGGAACGTCTTGCTCGTGCTGGCGGCCTCGCAGACGCTAGCCTATTTCGACCGCGTCAACATCTCGGTCGTCGGTCCGGTGCTTCTGCTCCACTACCACTACACGCCGGCTTTGCTGGGAGTCCTGTTTTCGACCTTCAACTGGGTCTACACGTTCGCGCTGCTGCCGTCCGGTCCGTTCGTCGACTGGGCGCGGGCGCGCGTCGCGTATCCCGTCTGTGTGACGGTCTGGTCGGTCGCGACGATGCTGTGCGGCGTGACGACGGCCTTCGCGCCGCTGGCGGCGTTTCGCGCGTTACTCGGGCTCGGCGAGGGCCCGATGATACCGGCCGGGCAACGAGTCATCGCCGAGACGTTTCCGCGCGAGCGCCGCGCGTGGGCCGTCGGAACGTTTTACGCCGGCAACAAGATCGGCCTGACGCTCGGGTTCCCGCTCGCGGCGTTCCTCCTCCACGCGCTCGGCGTGAGCTGGGTCTTCTACGTAACCGGCGTCCTCGGCTTCGTGTGGATCGGCTGGTTTTTGCTTGCCTACCGTCGCCCCGCGGACGTTCCCGTCGCAGCCGAAGAGGCGGCGATACACTGGGGCACCCTGCTCAGGTATCGCAAGACGTGGGCGATCATGCTCGGTCAAGGCGGGTATCTCTACATCTACTACGTCTTCGCGAACTGGCTGCCGACCTATCTCGTCTTGCAGCGGCACATGACCGTCTTGAAAGGCGGGTTCGTCGCAACGCTGCCCTTTTTTTGCGGGGTCATCGCGACGCTCGTGGGCGGTTGGGCCAGCGATCGACTCGTGGCGCGTGGCTCGCGGGTTTCGGTCGCGCGCAAGACGTTCGCCGTCGGCGGTCTCCTCCTCGCCACGCTCTTCACCGTGCTGGCTGCCTACTCGTCGGGAACCTGGGGCGCGGTGACGTTCTTGACGCTCGCGGTCGTCGGCTTCAGCCTCTCGACCGCGTCGATCCAGTCGATCCCCGTCGACATCGCGCCGCCGCACGTCGTCGCTTCGCTCGTCTCGCTGGCGACGTTCGGTGCGAACCTCGGTGCATCGTTCGCGCCGGTGATCACGGGGCTGCTGATCTCCAAGGTCGGCAACTTTCAGCTCCCGCTGCTGGTGGCCGCTGCCGTCGCGCTGGTCGGCAGCGGCTCGTACGCGTTCTTAGTGGGGAATCTCGACCAGCGCTTGACCGCGCCGGCGCGCTGAAGACGATTCACGCCGCACGCCTGAACTGATGGAAGCCGATGGGTACGACGTCGTCGTCGTCGGCGGGGGCGCCGCCGGGCTCGCCGCCGCACTCGGCGCCGCCGAGGCGGCGCGCGCCGCGGGGGCGCGCATCTCGATCGGGTTGCTCGAGCGGGCCGACGAAGCCGAGGCGGGCGGCAACACCCGTTGGAGTCCCGCCTACATGCGACTCGAGTCGCCGCAGCGGCTCGCCCCGCGCTTCGTCGACGACATGCTCGACCTCTCGCGCCAACGCTCCGATCCGCGCTACGTCGCGCGCCTGGCTGCCGAGGCGACCGCGACGCTGGCCTGGATCGAAGGGCACGGCGTCTCGTTCCACACGCCGGCGACGTATTTTCTTACCTCGGCGGCGCCGCGAATCCAACCGGTCGGTGGCGGCGCCTCGCTGGTGCGCGAGCTTTCCGCCGCGGCGGCTGCCGCCGGCGCCGAGCTGCGGTACCGGACGGCCGCGCAGCGCATCGTCGTCGGCGCCGACGGCCGCCTGGCGGGGGTCGACGTTCAGCGTGCCGACGGGAGCCTGCAGACGCTCGCGTGCGGTGCGTTGATCCTCGCCTGTGGCGGATTCGAGACGGACCCGGCGCTGATGGCCCGCACCTTCGGCCCCGGTGCCGAAGCGATGCGGCCGATCTCGCCGGGGACGCGCTTCAACCGAGGCGACGGGATCCGGATGGCACTCGCCCTCGGCGCGCAGGCCTCGGGTGATTGGAACGGGTTGCACGCCGAACCCGTCGATCCACGCGCGACGAAGGCCGAAGCCGTCGTGCTCGTCTATCCGTACGGCGTGCTGGTGAACCAGCGCGGCCAGCGCTTCGTCGACGAAGGGTCCGGCCGCGTCGACGAGACGTGGGAGATCTTCGCCCGGCAGATCTTCTTCGAGCAGCCGGGGCGCATCGCATACGTCATCCTCGACCAACGCCTGGTCGAGATCGCGAACTACGAGCGCGCGATCCGCAGCGACGTCGAGCCGCTGCGCGCCGAGACGCTCGGAGGGCTGGCCGCCGCGATCGGCGTCGACGCACCGGCGTTGCGCGCGACGATCGAGGCGTACAATGCCGCGGCGCCCGGCGACGAGTCGGCGTTCGACGCGACGCGGGTCGACGGACTGCGCACGCGCGACGGCTACGTGCCGCCGAAGTCGAACTGGGCGCGGCGCATCGATCGGCCGCCGTATCTGGCGTATCCCGTCGTGTGCGCGATCGCCTACACGTTCGGTGGCGTCGCAACGAACGAGCAGGCCGAGGTCCTCGGAGCGGACGGCGCGCCGATCGCCGGGCTCTACGCGGCGGGCGAGATCACCGGGCTCTACTACGGCAAAGCCCCGGGCGGCACGTCGGTCCTGCGCGGCCTGGTCTTCGGGCGCATCGCCGGCGGCCGTGCGGTCGCGTTCGTGCACGCGTCGCGCAGCAATCCAAGAGTACCGCATGCGCTCGGTTGATTTTTCCGACGGCCTGCGCTACGGTACACCGGACGTGTCGACCGCTGCCGTGCACACCGTGCGTACCCCCGACGACGTCGCGCTCGCCTATCAGCTGCGCGGCGCGGACCGCGGCGAAGGCGGACGACTCGTCCTGATCCATTCGCTCGGCCTGAGCCACCTGGTCTGGGAGGCCGTCGCCGAGCGGCTCGCCGGCCGGGCGGCGGTCGTGATCTACGATTGCCGCGGCCACGGCGGCTCCGGCAAGCCCGCCGGCCCCTACACGCTCGACCTGTTCGCGAGCGATCTCGCGGTGTTGCTCGACCATCTCGGCTGGGAGCGGGCAGTCGTCGGCGGATGCTCGATGGGTGGCAGCGTCGCGCTGCGCTTCGCGGGCGCCTACCCGGCGCGGCTCACGGCGCTCGGTTTGGTCGACACGACGGCGTGGTACGGGCCCGACGCCGTCAAGAGCTGGGACGAGCGCGCCGAGCGCGCGCGCACCGAGGGGCTGCCGGCGATGATCGGCTTCCAGGAGACGCGCTGGTTCAGCGACGCGTTCCGCGCCGCGCAGCCGGAGCTCGTCGCGCGCTGTCGCGAGACGTTCCTCGCCAACGACGTCGCCGCGTTCGCCGCCAGCTGCGAGATGCTGGGCGCCTTCGATCTGCGCGCGACGCTCGGCGCGGTCGCGGCGCCGACCGCGGTCGTCGTCGGCGAAGAAGACTACGCCACGCCGCCGGCGATGGCGCGCGCGCTGCACGAGGGAATCGCCGGGTCGAGCTTCGAGATCATCGCCGCCGGGCGCCACATCACCCCGGTCGAGCGGCCCGACGTGCTCGCGCGCACGTTCGACGTGCTGCTCGACCGCGTCGCGCGCTGACGAACCGGGAGCGAGCGGCGTGCGCACGTCCGGAACGACCACGATCGCGGCGCCGCGCGCCGAGGTCTATACGTTCGTCGCCGACCCGCGGCGCTTGGCGACCTGCATCCCCGGCTGCTCCGACCTCGCGGAGATCGAGCCCGGCACGTACTCCGCCGTGCTGAGCAACAAGGTCGCGTTCCTCGCGGTGCGTTTCGACGTCGTGGTGCAGATCGTGCGCGAGGTGCGCAACGAGGCGATCGACGCGACGATCACCGGCAACCCGAGCGGCCTCGCCGGCCGGCTCGAAGCGCGCGCGGCCGTCCGTCTCACCGACGCGGCGGGCGACACGACGCAGCTCGAGTACGACGTCGAGCTGACGCTGACCGGGAAGCTGGGGGGTCTGGGACAGCCGGTCTTCAAGGCCAAGAGCGAGGAGCTCAGTCGCGCCTTCGGGGCGAACGTGAAGGCCGCCGTCGAGGCGTCGGGAGCGCCGGCATGAGCCCGTTCGAGCTGCTCGAGCCGGAGTCGCTCGACGACGCGCTGGCCGCGCTCGACGCGAGCGATCCGCAGGTGCGCGCGCTGGCCGGCGGCACGGCGCTCATCCTGATGATGAAGGCGCGCGTCTTCCGGCCGCAACGGCTGGTCAGCCTGCGCCGGCTCGACGGCGCGCTGCGGCAGGTGCGGGTCGACGACGAGGGGACGCTGCGCATCGGCGCGCTCGTCACGCTCTCGCAGCTAGAACGCTCGCCGCTGGTCGCCCACGCGGTCCCCGTCGTCGCGTCGGCGCTGCGCACGCTTTCGAACGTGCGCATCAGGAACGTCGCAACGCTCGGCGGCCACCTCGCGCACGGCGACCCGCACATGGATCTGCCGCCGATCCTGCTCGCGCTCGGTGCACGGGTGCGGGCGAGCTCGCCCGCGGGCGAGCGCTGGATCGAGCTGGCCGACTTGATCGTCGGATACTACGAGACGGCGTTGCGCGGCGACGAGCTGATCACCGAGGTCGCGATCCCGCCCCCGGCGGCGGGGACGCGGACGCACTACGCCAAGTTCACCGCGCTCTCGGCCGACGACTGGCCGGCCGTCGGCGTCGCGGTCGCGTTTCGGCGGGAGAACGGGGCGCTGCGCGATGCGCGCGTCGCGGTCAGTGCCGCGACCGCGCGGCCGATGCGGCTCGCCGCGGCCGAGGCGGTGCTCGCCGGAGGCGGCGGTGCGCAGCTCTTCGCGCAGGCCGCCGACGCGGCTGCCGACGAGGTGCAGACGCTCGGCGATCTGCGCGGCTCGGCGCCCTACAAGCGCGAGATGGTTCGGGTGCACGTCCGGCGCGCGTTGCAGGCCGCCGACACCGCCGGCGAGGGCCGCTGAGCGGCATGGCGGGAGTGAAGGCGCCGCCGGCGACCGACGTGACGGCGGTCCCCGCGCTCGACGAGCTGCGCGAGGTCTCGCGCTCGGTCAAGCGGGTGGAGAGCGTCGAGAAGGTCACCGGGAGCGCCGAGTACATCCACCATCTGCGGTTGCCGCGGATGCTCTACGGGAAGATCGTGCGCAGCACGATCCCGCATGGGCGCGTCGTCTCCGTCGACGCATCCGCGGCACTCGCCGTCCCGGGCGTGCACCGCGTCGTCAGCGGCGCCGACGTGCTGACGCTGGTGAAGAACCCGCACTACGGGCCGGCCTTCCACGACCAGCCGATCCTGGCGGTCGACAAGGTGCGCTTCGTCGGCGATCCGGTCGCGGTCGTCCTGGCCGCCGACCCGCACGTCGCCGAGGCGGCGGCCGATCTGGTCGAGGTCGCGTACGAGATGCTCGAGCCGGTCTTCGACGAAGTCGCGGCGGCACAACCCGGCGCGCCGATCGTGCACGAGCGGCTGCAGCCGGCCGGGACGTTCACCGATCTCAAGTACTTGGTCGGCCGCTCGGGGACGAACGTCGCGCTCGACGCGCACGTCCGCCACGGCGATGCCGACGGCGCCTTCGCACTCGCCGACCGCATCTTCGAGGGGACGTATCGGACCGGGCAGGTGATGCACACGCCGCTCGAGCCGCTGGTCTCGGTCGCCGAGAGCCGCGGGCGCGACGAGCTGACCATCCACACCTCTTCGCAGAGCCCCTCGTTCGTGCGCATGGAGGTGAGCCGGCTCTTGGGTTGGCCCGAGAACAAGGTGCGCGTGCGCACGGCCTACCTGGGTGGCGGCTTCGGCGCGAAGCTGTACATCAAGCTCGAGGCGCTGGTCGCGGTCTGCGCGCTGCTCGTCGGCCGGCCGGTCAAGATCGCGCTCACCATGGAAGAGCAGTTCCTGATGATCACCAAGCACGGGACGACGGTGATGATCAAGTCCGGCGTCACCCGCGACGGCAAGATCGTCGCGCGGCGCACCGAGACGTATTGGAACGGCGGCGCGTACGCCGACATCGGTCCCCGCGTGACCCAGAAGTCCGGCTTCACCGCGTCGGGCCCCTACGACATCGAGCACGTGGCGATGGACTCGTACGCCTGCTATACGAATCTGCCGCCGGCCGGCGCGTTGCGCGGGTTCGGCATCCCGCAGCTGGTCTGGGCCTACGAGAGCCACACCGAGGAGATCGCGCGCGAGCTGGGGATCGACCCGGTCGAGTTCCGGCTGCGCAACGCGCTGCGCGACGGCCGTCCGCACGCGACCGGGACGATCATGGAGAACGCCCGCATCGTCGACGCGATCGAATTGGTCGCCAAGCGGCTGGACTGGGGGCAGCCCTTCGAGCGCGGCACGGGTCCGGTGCGGCGCGGTCGCGGGATCGCGGTCGGCTTCAAGGCCTCGATCTCGCCGACGACCTCGGTCGCGATCCTCAACGTCTACGGCGACGGGAGCTGCGGGCTGCACTGCGGGACCGTCGACATGGGACAAGGCTCCGACACCGCGATGGCGCAGATCGCCGCCGAAGCGCTCGGGATCCGCACCGAGGAAGTGCGCGTGCTCCATCCCGACACCGATATGACGCCCTACGACATGGCGACGCTCGGCTCGCGCTCGACCTACCACATGGGCAATGCGGTGCGGCTCGCCGCGCTCGATGCACGCCGCCAGTTGATCGCGCTCGCCGCGCAGACGCTCGGCGTCGCCGAGGGCGAGCTGGACTGCCGGGACGGCGTCGTCAGCGCGCGCGACGGGCGCCGCCAGACCTTCCGCGAGATCTTCGTCGAGCGCTTCGGGATGCAAGCCGGCAACGTCGTCGGCTTCGGGACGTTCGCGCCCGAGTACGAGAAGGCCGATCCGCTGACCGGGCAGTCGGCGCACATCACGCCGTTCTGGATGGTCGGCGCGACCGGTATCGAGCTCGAGGTCGACACCGAGACCGGCCGCATCACGGTGACCAGGTTGGTCACCGCCGGCGACGTCGGCCGCGCGATCAACCCCGCGATCGTCGAGCGCCAGCTGGACGGCGCCGCGATCATGCAGCTCGGTGCGACGCTCTTCGAGCAGATGGTTTTCGACGGTGGTCAGCTCGTCAATGCGAGCCTGGCCGACTACAAGATCCCGGGAATCCACGACGTCCCGGCGCACATCGCGTCCGACCTGATCGAGGTCCCGCACCCGCACGCCCCGTACGGCGCGAAAGGCGTCGGCGAGTCGGGGACGTTCGGCGTCTCGCCGGCGGTCGCGAACGCCCTCGCCGACGCCTGCGGCGTGCGCATTCGGGAGCTCCCGATCACCCCCGAGCGCGTCCTGCGCGCGATCCGCGCGCAGCGCGGCGACCCGCTGGAGGACGCCTGAAATGGCCGACGGCCGGCGAACGATTCGGTTCACCCTCAACGGCGCGCCGGTCGCGGCCGACGTCGCGCCGCACGAGAACGCCGTCGAGCTGCTGCAGAACCAGTTCGACCTCTACGGTGCGCGCGAGAGCTGTGGGCAAGGCCTGTGCGGCTGCTGCACCGTCCTGGTCGACGGTCTCACGGTCTCGGGCTGCCTCGCGCTGGCCTCGTCGCTCGACGGGACGACGGTCGAGACCGTGGAAGGCCTCTCCGACGGGAAAAACCTCGATCCGATCCAACGTTGCTTCGTGGAGAATGCCGGCTTCCAGTGTGGGTTCTGTACGCCGGGTTTCATTCTGATGACCAAAGCGCTGCTGGCCGAGCACGCCGACCCGACCGATGCCCAGATCCGCGAGTACCTGTCGGGCAATTTGTGCCGTTGTGCGGCGTACCCGGACATCCTTCGCTCGGTGCGGGCCGCGGCGCAGGAGCGAGCCTGAAGAAACCGGAGGGCCCCCGACGATGGCAGCACCGGCCAACGCAACCGCAACCGGCGCGAGCGCCGCACCCTGGTATCGCCTCCTCGATCGCCGGCGGTGGGCGACCTTGTTCGCCGCCAACCTCGGCTGGCTCTTTGACGGCTACGAGATCTACGCACTGATCCTGACGGTCGGCGTCGCGTTGCATCAACTGCTCGTGCCGGCGCAATTCAAGGCGATCCCGTTCTACGCCGGCGTGACGATCGCGATCACCCTGCTCGGCTGGGGGATCGGCGGGATCGTCGGCGGCGTCCTGGCCGACTACATCGGCCGCAAGCGGATGATGATCGTCGCGATCCTCGCCTACTCGCTGCTGACCGGGTTGACGGCCTTCGCGTGGTCGTGGACCTCGTTCGTCGTGCTGCGCTTCATCGTCGGGCTCGCGCTGGGTTCGGAGTGGGGGACGGGGACGTCGATGATGGCCGAGATGTGGCCCGATGGAACGCGCGGCAAGGGCGCCGGCCTGATGCAGTGCGGCCTCGGGATCGGGTTCTTCGTCGCCTCCGCGGTCTGGTTCTTCGTCAGCGGGGGCGGGCCGTCGGCCTGGCGGGTGATGTTCCTGATCGGCGTGTTGCCGGCGCTCGCGACCCTCTGGCTGCGGCGCGGGATCGACGAGCCGGCGCTCTGGCAAGCCGCCGACCAACGGCGGCGCGACGCGCGCGCGGCGCTGCAGCACGGCGCGAAGCTCAGCGCGGTGGAAGAGCAGTCCGTGCGCTTCACCTTGAGCGAGCTGTTCGCCGATCGGAAGCTGCGGCGCTACACCGTCCTCGCGTTGCTCTGTTCGCTGACGACGACGTTGGGCTGGTGGGGGATCTCGACCTGGGTTCCGCCGTACGTCGGTTCGCTCGCCCTCGCGCGCGGGTTGGTGCCGGGACAGTGGGCGAGTCTAGCCGGGATGGTCTACAACGCCGGCGCGATCGTCGGCTACGTCGGTTTCGGGTTCTTAGCCGACCGCTACGGGCGCAAGCCGCTGACGTTCCTGTTCTTCGCGCTCTCGTTGATCCTCACGCCGGTGCTGTTCCTGTGGACGCACGACCTCACGCTCGTCCTGATCGTCTGCGTCTTCAACGGCTTCGTCACGCTGGGCCAGTACTCGTGGATGCCGACCTGGCTTCCCGAGCTCTATCCGACCCGCATTCGCGCGACGGCGATCGCGTTCGACTTCAACGCGCCGCGCTTCATCGCGTTCCTCGGCCCACTCCTCGCCGGGACGCTGATCACCCACTTCGGCGGCTTCGGTGAGGCCGCGACGATCGTCGGCCTGGTCTACATCATCGGGATGATCGCGGTCCTGTTCCTCCCCGAGACCCGCGGGAAGCCGCTCCCCGACGCCTAGGAAGGAGGCGGCCCAGGAGCGCGAACTCCCTCGCACCATGGAACTGGGAGTGATCCCGTCGCGCCTCCCCGACGGGCGTTATCGCGCGTTGCTCCGCTTTCGGCTCGACCTGAGCGCGGCGGAGGACGACGTCACGGCGATTACCCACCTGTTGCAGCTCGCGCCGCGCGGGACGACCTTCCGGCTGGGTGCAGCCCCCGGCGGGGCGCGTCTGCTCGAGCTCACCAGTCCGAGCGAGGGCGATGTCTTCGCCTTTGCGACCCGGATCGTCGCGGCGATTCGGAAGATCGGCGATCTGGTGGGCGAGGAGCCCGCAGCCGGCGCGCGGGCCGAGCGCGCGCACGCCGGTGGTGAGGCGAACTGGACCTTCGAGCCGCCGGGAGAGGCCGACGACGAGGACGCGCCGGCGAAGGATCCGGGCGCGGCGGCGCGCTGGGCCGGTGCCGTGCGCAAGGCGTTGCTCGGCCGCTGAGGTCGCTTCAGCCCGCCGGGACGTCGTGTGCGACGGCGGGGCTCTCGGTTGCGAGCGCGACGATGATCTCGGTGCCGCCACCGGGGCGCGGTACCACCAGCGGCTCGGCGGCAAAAGCGCGCACCAGGAACAATCCGCGGCCGCTCTCGCTCAGCAGGTCGGCCGGGAGCGACGGTTCGGTGGGCGCGAAGCCGGCGCCGCGGTCGCACACGCGCAGCAGCGGACGCCCGTCGGTCCAGTGGAGATCGATCTCGATCGGACCCGGCGCGTGCCGGACGACGTTGCCGACCAGCTCGCCGAAGACGAGCTCCGCGATCTGCGCCGCCGCGGGCGGCATGCCACGCGCGGTGACGTAGGCGAGGAACGACGCGCGCGCCGGCTGGGCGCTGGCCGCATCGTCGGAACGGAAGCTCCAGCCGGTGTGCACGCTCGATGTCGCGACGCGCTCGCCGACGTGCAGCAGCAGCAACGCGACGTCGTCGCGAACCTCGTCGCCGACCAGCTCGGCGACGACGGTGGCGGCCTTCACGTCGTGCGCCAGCAGCGCTTGGAGCAGGCGCTGCTCGCCGCGTTCGAGGTCGCGTTCGGACTCGACCAAGCCGTCGGTGTACAACGCCAGCAGATCGCCGGCGACCAGCGTCAACTCGTGTTCGGCGACGTCGGGCTCGTTCTCGACGCCGAATGGCACGCCGCCGCCGGCCAGCGCCCGCGCCGTCCCCCCGCGCACGAGCATCGGCGGTGGGTGGCCGGCGCAGGCGTAGGTGAGCCGGCGCGTCAGCGGATCGAAGGTCCCGTACAGCGCGGTCGTCAGCTCGGCGCCGCTGCGCGCGGTCAGCGATCGATGCGCGAGCCCGAGCACGGCGGCGGGCGAACTCTCGGCCAGCGTCGCGACGGCGCGCACCGTCTCACGCGTGCGCACCATCGCGCTGGCCGCGTCCAGGCCGTGCCCCGTCACGTCGCCGACGCACAGCCCGATCCGCCCGTCGCCCAACACGAACGCGTCGTACCAGTCACCGCCGACGCTCGCCTCGCGCGATGCCGGCCGGTAGACGGCGTCGAACCGCGCCCCGTCGACCAGCGGCAGGAACGACGGCAAGAACGCCGCTTGGAGCGTCTCGACGACGCGGTGCTCGCGCTGGTAGAGCCGCGCCACTTCGGCGGCCGCGTGGTGCCGCTCGTCGATGTCGACCGCGGTGCAGAGCAAGCCGGTGGGAACGCCGCTCGCATCGGCCAGCGCGGTCGCGCGCGCTAAGTGCCAGCGGTGCGTTCCGCCCGCGCCGCGCAGGCGCAGCTCGACGTCACGACTCGTCCCGCTGCCGAAGGCGAGCCGCACCATCTCGAGCGCGATCGGCAGATCGTCGGGATGGACGCTGTCGACCCAGCCGCGTTCGAGCGAGTCCTCCGGCGCTCGGCCGGTGAAGGCGGTGAAGGCTGCGTTGACGTAGACGCACGCGCCCTCCCGGTTCGTCGCAAAGACGAGCTGCGGCAGCGCTTCGGAGAGCGCCGCGACGCGGGCGGTCAGATCGGCTTGGCGCAGCAGGCGCCCGTACTCGTAGAAGAGTGCGAACAGGACGATGAACCCCGAGCTCAAGCCCATCAGTCGCGCGAAGTACGTGCCCAGCGAGAAGCGCGTGTCGGTCAGCAGCGTGAAGGCGGTGTCGATCGCCAGCGCGATGACGGCGACCGCGACCCAGACCTCGAGGTTGGGCAGACGCGGCCGCCGCAACAGACCGATCAGCGCGATCGCGTCGAGCGCGATGCTCAGCTTGCCCAGCGCCATCAGCAGCGGCGAGAACGGCTGCGGCCCCAGGCTGACCAGCACCGGCAGTTGGGGGCCGACGAGCAGCACGACGGCGATCAGCGCCAGCGAGAGGAGCACGCTGCCCGCGATGCGCGGCAGCACCGCGGCGCGCTGCGGCGGCAGCCAGGCATAGAGTGCGATCCCGAGCGGCCAACCGATCTGCCAGAGAAACCAGAACCAGGCCGGTACCTGAGCGGCGAACAGGCCGCCCGGCAGGACCACGCCCGGCAGCGTCAAGGCGTTGGCTGCGACGAATGGTGCCGCAAACGCGTAGGTCGCCGCCAGCGTCGCGGTCCCGCGCTGCCGCTGCGACCACCAGACCAGGATCAGCGTGGTGGCGAGCTCGGAGGCGAGCAGCAGCGCGCCGTAGGCGGCCAAGAACCCCGGCACGAGGCCGAACACGCCTTGCCGCGCGGGGAAGGCCAGCACCGCCGCCACGACCAGCGTCAGCGCGACGCCGATCGCGACGGCGCGTTCGGTCGTGGAGGCGGCGACATTGCGGCGCTCGATCGCGCCGGCCATGGCCCGGCTGCTGGCAATCATCGCTCAACGGCGCTTCCCGAAGGCGCCGTCCCGTCCTCCGCGCGGTCGGATGATCGCTTGCGACCGTGCCTTTGCTATACGCGCGCCCCGCGGCCCGTGATCAAGTTGAAGAGCACCAGAACGACGGCGATGACGAGGAGCAGATGGATCAACGAGCCGCCGATGTGGATCGCGAAGCCGAGGAGCCACAGCACGACGAGGATGACGATGATGGTCCAAATGATTCCGGGCACGAGTGGCCGCCTTTCGAGGAGAAGTACGTTCGAGCGTCCTCCTACCCAGCCAGACGCCGTTCCCAAGCGGGCAAGCCCCCGCCCCCGGCGCTAGGCCGTGTGCGCGGCGACGAACGCGGCGAACAGCGTGCGCGCGGCTGCTGCGGACCGCGGCAGGGGAACTGCCGAGCGCTACGAGAGTACGCGCGAGCACTCCCGGAGGGCCGTCATCGAGAAGATTCCGCGGCGCCGGCGCGGCCGACCCGACGAAGTCGCGCGCGTCGACGACCCGTGGAAAAGTGGCGTGGGCGAGTTCATTCGCGCCCAGCGTGAGCTGGCCAACCTTTCGCTGCGCCAGCTCTCCGAGATCGCGAAGGTCTCCAACCCCTACTTGAGCCAGATCGAGCGCGGCCTGCACAAGCCCTCGGCCGACGTGCTCAAGAATATCGCCTCGGCACTCAAGATCTCGGCCGAGACGATGTACGCGCAGGCCGGGCTGCTCGACGGCACCCCGCCGGCGGACGACGCCGGGGCCGGCCCCGGCGTCGAGGCCGCCGTCCGGCAAGACGGCCAGCTCAGCGCCGACCAGAAAGAGACGCTGATCCGCATCTACCGGGGGTTTGTCGAGCGCGCTTGAAACGAAGTAGCACCCACGCCGGCGTGACGCGCTGGCCGACGGTCGCGCTGCTGATCCTGGGCGGGATCGTCGCCGCATTCCAGATTGGCAAGGTTCCCGTAGCGCTGCCGCTGCTGCGCGCTGAATTCGGGTTGCCGGCGCTCTGGGCGAGCGCGATCCTGGCCGCGATCTCCGTGCTCGGTGCCCTGGCGGGCGCCGTCTGCGGCGCGTTCGCCGACCGGGCCGGTCACCGCCGCACGCTGCTGGTCGGGTTCGCAACGATCGCCGTGGCCAGCGCGGGCGGCGCGTTCGCGTCTGACCTGGTGCCGCTGCTCCTGGCCCGCATCGCCGAAGGCGTCGGTTTCCTGGCGGTGATCGTCACGACGCCGTCGCTCATCCTCGCCGCGACCGCGCCGGCGCATCGCCGGCTCGCGCTCGGGCTGTGGAGCGGATACGTCCCGCTCGGCTCGGCGGTGGTGCTGTTCGGCGCGCCCGCGGCGATCGCGCTGGACGGCTGGCGTGCGCTGTGGCTGATCTGCGCGCTGGCGGCTGCCGTCATGGCCGTGTTGGTCGGCGCGTTCGTCGTCACGCCGGCGCGCGCGGTCGTGGCGCGGTCGATCGCCGGCGAACTGCGCGCGGTCCTGCGCGCGCCGTATCCGGTCATGCTCGCCATCGGCTTCGGCGGCTACACCGCGGCGTATCTCGGGCTGGTCGGCTTCTTGCCGACGATGCTGGTCGACGGCGGCGCGACGCTCGCCGTCGCCGCGACCGCCAGCGCCTGTCTCGTCCTCTTCAACGGCGCCGGTACGGTCGTGGGGGGGATCGCGGTCAGCCGGACGCCGCGCTGGGCACTGATGTTCGGCGGCGCCGTCCTGATGGGGCTCGGCGGCGCGATCCTGTACGTGCCGGGTTTGCCGATCGAGCTCCGCTACGCGGCCGGCTGTGCCGCCGCGCTGACCGGCGGGACCATCCCGGCCGCCGTGATGGCCTCCGTCCCGCTCTATGCCCCCGCCCCGCGGCTGCTCGCGACTACCCAGGGGCTGGTCGTCCAGGGCTCGAGCATCGGGCAGGTCGTCGGCCCGCTGCTCATCGGGGCGTTCGGCGCGACGGGCGGCAGCCTGGCCGGCTCGGTGCTGATGCTGGCCTTCGCGGCCGTCTGCGCCGCCGGCGCGCTGATCCTGCGCCGCCCGGAGGCCGCCCAAAGGTAGGGTTTTCCCACATGCACGCGGGCCGGCCGGCGGCCTATGCTTGGGGGCATGCCGGCTGGCCCCGAGACCAGTTCCCCCGTCCTGCTCTGCCCCGAGCTGGTCGGCCGGAGCGTCGAAGCCGACACGCTGGCCGAGCGCAGCGCGGCGGCGGCGCGCGGGCGCGGCTCGCTGCTGCTGATCGCCGGCGACGCGGGGGTCGGCAAGAGCCGGCTGGTGGGTGCCTTCCGCGAGGCCCTCGCGGGTGGCCGGGCGGCGGTCGGGGTCGGTGGCTACGGCGAGTTCGCCAACGCGCCGTTCGCCGGGATCCTGCGCGCGCTGCGCGCCGTCGGTGCGGCCGAGCCGACCGCGGCCGCCACCACCCAAGCCGAGCAGTTCGCCGCGATCTTGACGGGGATCACGGAGCTGGCGCAACGGCAGTACGTCGTGCTGGTGCTCGAGGACATCCACTGGGCCGACGACGCGTCGCTCGCGTTCCTGGTCTATCTCGCGCGCTTCGCCGGCAAACTGCGGCTGCTCGTAGTCGCGACCTACCGCTCCGACGAACTGCACCGCACGCATCACGCCGCGCCGTTCATCGCCCGGCTGAGCCGCGATCCGAACGTGCGGCGGCTGGCGCTCGCGCCGCTCGACCGTGCCGCGACGGAACGGATGGTACGGGCGACGATCGCGGGACGACTGCGGCTACCGCGCTCGGAGATCGAGGAGATCGCCGAGCGGTCCGACGGCAACCCGTTCTTCGCCGAGGAGCTGCTGCGCGCGGCCTGGGAGCGGGCCGTCTCGGGGACGCAGACGGATCTGCCGGCTACGATTCGGGCGGCGGTCGCGCAGCGGTTGGGCGCGTTCGATGGTGAGGCGCGCAGCGTGCTCGCCCGGGCCGCGGTCGTCGGGCGGCGCTTCGAGCCCGCCTTCCTCGCCTCGATCGCGGAACGTCCGCCGGAGGTCGTGCTCGAGGTGTTGCGCGCCGCGCGCGACCGGCAATTGGTCGTCGAGCTGCCGGCGGATCCGCCGGCGTTCGTCTTCCGGCACGCGCTCACGCGCGAAGCGATCTACGCCGAGATGTTGGCGGCGGAGCTGCGCCCGCTGCACCGGCGCATCGTCGACGCGCTCGAAAGCGAGCCCGGCGCGAGCGCGGCCGATCTGGGGTATCACGCCTGGGCGGCGCGGGACGCCGCGCGTACGCTGCGCTACAACGAGCGCGCCGGCGACGAGGCGACGGGGCTGCACGCGCACTCCGACGGGTTGCGGGCCTACGAGCGCGCGCTCGAGGGGGCCGACGATGACGACGCGCGCGGACGGCTGTTGGCCAAAGCGGCCGGTTGTTCGTCGAAGGACGGCAACCCCGATCGCGCAGTTCGCTTGTACGCAAGCGCGCTGGAAGCCTACGAACGGCTCGGCTCGACCGAACGGGTCGCGACCCTCTCGCACTATCTGGCCTCCGAGGCGCACGCCGCCGGCGATTCCAGCCGCGCTCGCGACGTGCTGGAGCACGGTTTGCGCGCGCTGCCCGCCAACGATCGTTCGCCCGCGCGCGTCTGGCTCGCCGCGACGCTGGCCTTCGTCCACTTGGATGCCGGCGAGACGAACGAGGCTGCCGCGCTGCTCGCGCGCTCCGAGTTGGCCGCCGACGATGCCGAAGCCGGTCCGATGTACTACGCGTCGTCGATCTACCTGGCCGCGCTCGAGGCCAACGTCGCACGCGTGCGCACGCTCGGGACGCGCTACGTCGCGCTGTGCGAGCGGCTCGCGCCCGAGCGGCTGCTGCGGGCGCGCTACAACACCGGCTTCGGCTTGTCGGCGCTGGGCCTCGATGCTGAGGCGCTGGAACACTTCGAGATGCTGCTGGCCGAGCTGCGCTCGCACCGGATGGCGTCGCTCGAGGTGATCGCCTGCGCGACGACGGCGATGATCTACGCGCGGACCGGGCGGCTCGCCGAAGGCCGCGCGCTGGTCGAACGGGGCTTGGCGGTCGGGCGCACGATCGCGCTCGGCCGGGTCGCGCTCGCCGGTGCCGCCTACACGCTGGGGCGCATGCTGGGCGACGAGGATTTGATCGCGCGCACCGGCGATCCCGAGCTGGTCGAGATCGCCTTCGCCAGCGGGATCGTCTCGACGATCGGGCGCTTCGCCGGACCGTACGCGCGCTGGCTCGCCGACCGTGGGCGGCGCGACGAAGCGCGCGCGCTGCTGCGCCGCGCACTGCACGTGCTGCGCTCGCCGTACGGAGCGACGGAGACGCTGCTGGCCGCTGCCGAGCTGGCCGACGTGCCGTTGCTGCGCGCGCTCGACGGCGTCTCCGCCTCGCTCGATCTCTTGGCGCAAGCACCGATCTATGCCGCGACGGCCTCGCACGTGCGTGCGCTGCTGCACCGCGAGCCGACGTCGGTGCGCGGCTACGCGCGCGACGCCGCCGCGCGCTACGGCACGCTGGGCTGGCCGTACCATGCGGCGCGGTGCGAAGAGCTGGTCGGTCACTCAGCCGAAGCGCTGGCGGCGTTTCGCGCGATCGGCGCGCTGGTCGACGTGCGCCGGCTGGAGCTGGGTGAACGGCCGGTCACCGAGCCGATCGATCGTGGCGGCCTCTCACCGCGCGAGTGGGAGATCGCCGAGCTGGTCGCGGCCGGGGCGTCGAACCGCGCGCTGGCCGAACGGCTCGCGGTCAGCCAGAAGACCGTCGAGAAGCACTTGACCTCGATCTACGACAAACTCGGCTTCCGCAGCCGCGCGGAGCTGGCCGCCTACCTCGCCCGCAGGGGCTGATCCCGGCGGGCGCGGAAGCCCCATGCGGCCGTATGCTCGCGCCCTTGGTGGTCTGTCCGGAGCTGATCGGCCGGCGCGCGGAGCTCGAGACGCTGGTCGAGTTGCAGCGTGCCGCGGCGCGCGGACGCGGCGCCCTGATCGTCGTCGCCGGCGACGCCGGGATCGGCAAGTCGCGGCTCGTGCGGGCCTTCCGCGAGACGCTGACCCACGGTCGCGCGGCGGTCGGCGCCGGTGCCTACGCCGAGTTCGCGAACTTGCCGTACGCGGGGATCGTCGAGGCGCTGCGCGGCCTGGGCGTGTCGGCCCCGCTGGCCGCGGCGCGCACGCAGGCCGAACAGTTGGCGGCCTTGCAGACGCCGCTCGAGCAGATCTGCGCGCGGCGCAACGCCGTGCTCGTGCTCGAGGACGTCCACTGGGCCGACGAGGCGACCTTCGCGTTCCTGTTGCACCTGGCGCGCACGATCGAACGGATGCGCCTCTTGGTCGTGGCGACGTACCGCAGCGACGAGATCCATGCGCGGCATCCGCTGGCGACCTCGCTGGCCCGGCTGATGCGTGTCGCGCGGCGGCTGACGATCGAGCCGCTCGGGGACCAGGAGATGCGTGCGGTCATCCGCGCCACGCTGGGCGAGGAGCGAACACTGCCCCGCCGCCGGGTCGAAGAGATCGTCGAACGTTCCGACGGCAACCCGTTCTTCGCCGAGGAGCTGCTCAAGGCCGCGCTCGAGTCGGCTTCGTCGAAGGACGATCCGCGCACGCTGCCGCTGACGGTGCGCGCCGCAGTCATCGAACGGCTGGCGACGCTCGACCCGACGGCGCGCGCGGTGCTGTCCTTCGCGGCGATCCTCGGGCGGCGCTTCGATCCCTCGCTGCTGGCCGCGGTCGCGCAACGCGCGCCCGAGGACGTGTTGACGATGCTGCGCGCCGCGCGCGAGCTGCAGCTCGTCGGCGAGATCCCGAGCGAGCCGGTCGTCTACGCCTTTCGTCACGCGCTGACGCGCGAGACGATCTACGGCGAGATGCTGCTCGCCGAGGTGCGTCCGCTGCATCGGCGGATCCTCGACGAGCTCGAGCGGCGCGGCGTCGAGGGCGCCGCCGAGCTGGGCTGGCACGCCTGGTCGGCGCGCGATCCGGAGCGCTGCGTGCGCTACAACGAGCGCGCCGGCGATGAAGCCGACGCGCTGCACGGCTACGCCGACGCGATCGTCGCCTACGAGCGCGCGCTCGACGGCGCGCGGGACGAGCTGACCCGCGCGCGGCTGCTGGAGAAGGCGGGGATCGCCTGCACCCGCGACGGGCAGGTCGCCGCGGCCGCGCGACTGCACGCGGCCGCCGCCGAAGCCTACCGCGAAGCCGGCGCGATCGATCGGCTCCCGGTCGTCTTTCAGCGGCTCAGCTCCGAGCTGCGGCTGGCGGGCGAGACGGAACGGGCGGTCGACGTGCTGCAGGCCGCGTTCGCCGCGATCCCGGCCGAGTATGCCGGCGCGCGCGCGATGCTCCGCGCGACGTTGGCGATGCTGTATCTCGACCACGGCGAGCGCGAGGCGGCCGAGCTGCAGTTGGCGCAGGCGAAGGACGCTGAGCGCGATCCCGCCGCCGCGCCGATCTACTTCAACACGCTCTGCTACGCCGCGACGCTGGCCGGCGATACGGTCGCGCTGCACGATCGCGCGGCTCGCTACCTGGCCTCGGTCGCCGATGCCGACGCCGAACGGCGCATCCGCGCTCGGCTCAACGTCGGCGTCGGCTTCGCGACGCTGGGCGAAGACGACGCGGCGCTCGAACAGCTCGCCCCGCTGATCGACGAGCTCGACCACTATCGCCTGGCGACGTTGGCGATGACGGCAAACACGCTGATCGCGCAGATCGATCTGCGCGCTGGGCGCTTCGCCGCGGCGCGCGCGGCGCTGGAACGATCGCTGGCGAGCCCGGAGCCGAACACGATCGCGCCGATCGGCGTGGCCGCGATCGCGCTGGGACTCGGCCGCATCCTGTGTGACGAGCAGCTGATCGCGCGCGCGGTTCCGCCCGAGCTGCCGGCCTTCGCGCTGCGCTGCGGCGTCGCCACGGCGCTGGGCCGCTTCGCCGGACCGTACGCGCGCTGGCGCGCGCAGGCCGGCGACCGGGACGCGGCGCTCGACTACTTGCGGCGCGCGCTCGATGCCACCGTGCCGGCCGTCGCGACCGACGCGTTGCTGGCCGCCGCCGAGCTGGGCGATCCGCCGCTGCGCGCGCGCGCGCTGGCGGCGGCGCCGGCGCTCGAGGCGACCGACGCCCCGCTCTTCCGTGCGACGGCGGCGCTCTTGCGCGCCTTCGATGCCGCCCACGACGGTGGCGCGGCGGCGGCCGCGGCGGCGCGCGCGGCCGAGGCGTGCTGCGCCGGATACGGCTGGCACTACGCGGCGGCGCGCTGCGCCGAGCTGGCCGGTGAGCGCGACCGGGCGTTCGCGGCGTATCGCGCGATGGGTGCGCTGGTCGACCTGCGGCGCTTGGGCTTGATGGCCGAGGCGACCGCGGCGCACGAGGGCGAACGCGGCGGCCTCTCGCCGCGCGAGTGGGAGATCGCCGCCCTGGTCGCCGCCGGGACCTCGAACAAAGCGCTGGCCGATCGTCTCGCCGTCAGCCCGAAGACGATCGAGAAGCACCTGACCTCGATCTACGACAAACTCGGCTTCCGCAGCCGCACCGAGCTGGCAGCCTTCGTCGCGCGGCGCGGCTGACGCCCGCGCCGCGGGGAGGCTGTGGAGCGCCGGGAGAATCCTCGGCCATGCTGGTTGAATCGCCTGCGGCCGTTCACCTGAGCGCCCTCGATCCGTTCGCCTTGCTCGAGCGCGCCGCGTCCGTCTACCCAGACCGGCTGGCCGTCGTCGACGGGCCGGCGCGACGCAGCTACGCGACGCTGCTCGAGCGCGTGCGGCGGCTGGCCGCGGCGCTGCAGGAGCTGGGCATCGGGGCCGGCGAGCGGGTCGCGGTGCTCGCTCCGAACACCTCGCTCGCGCTGGAGGCGACGTTCGCGGTGCCGCTGGCCGGCGGGATCCTGTGCGCGCTCAACACGCGCCTGGCGCCCGAGGAGATCGACTACATCCTCAACCACTGCGGGGCGAGCCTGCTGTTGCACGACCACGAGCTCGATCCGCTGGTCGAGCGGTTAGCGAACGACCTGCCGCGGGTGCGGTTCGCGCCGGCCGACGAGCCCGCACCGCAGCCCGGCGTGCTCGACTACGAGCGTCTGCTCGCCACCGCCGACCCGGCCGCGCTCGTCCCCGCCGCGGCCGATGAGGACGATACGATCTCGATCAACTACACCAGCGGCACGACCGGTCGACCGAAAGGCGTGCTGTACAGTTTCCGCGGCGCGTATCTCAACGCGCTGGCCGAGGTGTTTCACGCGAACCTGCGGCCGGAGAGCGTCTATCTGTGGACGCTGCCGATGTTCCACTGCAACGGCTGGTGCTTTCCGTGGGCCGTCACCGCGGCCGCCGCGACGCACGTCTGCCTGCGCCGGGTCGCGCCCGAACCGATCAACGCGGCGATCCACGGCGAGGGTGTGACGCACTTCTGCGCTGCGCCGACCGTGTTGATCGCGCTGGCCAACCATCCCGACACGCGCGCGTTCCCGCGGCGCGTCATCGTCACCACGGCCGGCGCACCGCCCTCGCCGACGACGATCGCGCAGATCGAGGCGCTGGGCGCCGAACTGCACCACGTCTACGGGCTGACCGAGACCTACGGACCGATCACCGAGTGCGCGTGGCACAGCCCCGGCTGGGATGCGCTGCCGACGACGGAGCGCGCCCGGCTGCGCAGCCGCCAGGGCGTCCCGATGGTGACGGTCGGCGCCGCCGAGGTGCGCGTCGTCGACCTCGAGTTGCGCGACGTCCCGGCCGACGGCGCAACCCACGGCGAGATCGTCATGCGCGGCAACAACGTCATGAAGGGCTACTACGCCGATCCGGACGCGACCGCGCGCGCCTTCATCGGCGGCTGGTTCCACTCCGGCGACGTCGCGGTGCGCCACCCCGACGGATATCTCGAAATCGTCGACCGCGCCAAGGACGTCATCATCAGCGGCGGCGAGAACATCTCGACCCAGCAAGTCGAGAAGGCGCTACTCGAGCACGACGCCGTGCTCGAGTGCGCCGTCGTCGCCGTACCCGACGAGAAGTGGGGCGAGGTCGGCAAAGCCTTCGTGACCCTCAAGCCCGGCCGCGCGGTCGAAGGCGAGGAGCTGCGCCTCTTCCTGCGCGAACGGATCGCCGCGTTCAAAGTCCCCAAACACTACGCCTTCGGCGAGCTCCCCAAGACCTCAACCGGCAAGATCCAAAAATTCGTCCTGCGCGAACGCGAATGGACGGGCCACGCCAAGCGCGTCAACTAGTGGGGTGGGATGATCCAGCTGGTGTGGGGGATGTGGAGCTCGTCGGGCCACATGCGGGCGTACCATTGGTCGTAGGTGATCTGCGTGCCGGCCAGCACCGGATAGAAGAACGCGAACAACCCGACCACGACGACCGCGTAGGCGCCCAGATACCAGCGCGCCTGATTCTGCCGGAAGTGGCGGTAGATGCGCTGGATCAGGATCGCGTCGCAGAGCACGATGATGGCCAGGTTCGGGAAGAAGTGGTACTCGAAGAGCAGCCGCGGCGCGCGTGCCCACGGGAGCCACTGGATCAGGTACGCGGCGACGAGCAGGGCGTAGCCCTTGTGGCGCTCTTGCCAGGCGAGCCACCCGACGTACGGCACCGAGATCAGCCCCAGCAGGAAGACCAGCGGGTTCGGCAAGGCGAGAATCTCGGCGACGCAGCACGCATTGGGGGCGTGATTGCCGGCCTGGGCGGCACCGAAGGCCTGATAGTAGTACGAGATCGGGATCTGCATGATCGGCCACTGCCACCACTTGGACATGTACGGATGGGTCGCCGTCGCGACGCCGCTGCTGTGGTACCAGTACATCTGCTGCTGCAGATAGAGCATGTCCGCCAGACCGTGACCGAGCACGAAGAACGGAATGTAACAGATCCAGTACGCCGTCGCGGCGGCGAAGAGAATCAGCGCGCCGTCCCCATCGAGCGAGAAGCCGTAGGGATTCCCCCACAGCGCCCGCCCGGACAGGAAGCGCTGCGCCCAGACGCACGCGACGACGAACGCGATGACGACGAGGTCGAATAGGCCGTTCCATTTGCTGGAGATCAGGAGGCCTGCCGAGACGGCGAGGACCGCGAGCCAGAGCCGCCGGTCCTTGGCGTGGATCACCGGCGCGCCCTCGACGGCGAGCGTGCCGTCGGGGGAGAAGTCCGCGGTTCCGTCAGGCGTCGCGTAGCGCATCGCCCCATCGCGCGTGGTCGTCACCTTCAGCTCCGGCGGATCGGCGATCCCGGCCGGCGGGATGAGCTGGGGCGTTCGGTTGCCGGTCGCGCTGACGCGCGTCCCGTCGGCGTATGAGGTCAGCCGCCCGGTCGCAGTGAGGAAGCGCGGGACGACGATGCGGGCGACGATATAGACACCGAGGCAGGCGTAGAGGAACGCGACCACGTACGCGTTGATCGCAAACCACGGATGTGCGGCCGTCAACGACCCGAAGCCGAGCATCGCGCGGTCGGCGCCGACGCTCTGAATCCCGGCCCCGATCTCGGCCATGTGGTGGGTCGGCTGGAGGTTGACCAGCCACGCGAACGCGGCCGCGAGCGGGGTCCCGATGCCCAGCGTGATCCAGAAGGGCGCCCCGAAGCGGGCCGGGACGATCGGCTGCACGCGGATCTGCACGGTCAACCAGAACCGGTAGAGCGCGTAGAGCACGATCGCGATCAGCGTCGAGATCGTGATCTCGCCGGTCGAAAGGCGCGACTCGACGAAGTGGAAACCGTCGAAGGTCAGCATCAGCGCGGCCAGCGCGGCGAAGAGCGTCGAGGCGGTGAGGCGCTTGGCGAAGGCGTAGACGACGCCGACCTCGAGCGCGCCGATCACGATGTTGAGAAAGCGCCAACCGTAGGCGGTGTTACCCGCGCCGTGCAGGCCGCCGAAAAGGAACATCGAGAGCGCGATCACCAGTTTGGTGAATGGCGGATGCGTCCACTCGAACTGGTTGATCCCGCGCAGATACTCTTCGCCGGCGCGGGCGAAGTAGATCTCGTCGAAGATGCGTTCGTGTGGCCACGAGTAGCCGACGATCGCGACCAGGAACGCGACGACGACGAAGCCGGCGATCAGCAGCGCGTCGAGCCGGGTCAGCTGGACGATCCCCTCGAGCGGGCTGAACCAGCCCCGGGCGCGGGCGACGGCCGTGCGCAGCGCGACGAACACCATGACCTCGAAGCTCCAGGGCGTACGGCGGACCGCACGCTCCTCGCCAAAATACCGGAAGCAGAGCCAGAAGAAGAGCCCGACGTTGGCCCACGTCGCCGCGTGCGAGGTGATCGGCCACAGGTTGCTCGCGTCGACACCGGCGATCTTCTGTTCCATCACGGTCTGGTAGGCGAGCGAGTACGCCAGGTTGAGTCCCATCGTCACGGTCAGCGTGAGCGTCGTCCAGATCCCGATCCGGCCCAGGCCGATCAGCGGGACCGCCAGCAGGAACGCGCCGTAGACGTAGCGCTCGTGCATGCGCGTGGCGAGCACGAAGAAGGCGAAGGCCAGCAGCATCGCGCCTTCCATCAGCGCGCGCTCGTCCCGTTTCTGCAGATACCGGCCGACGATCAGGGCGCTGGCCGCCGCGACCAAGCCGATCCCCCACGCCCAGAGCGGCCCGAGCGAGAGGCCTGCGAACGTCAACGGCGCCGTGTCGGGCTGCCAGAACGGACGCACCAGCGCGTAGATCGTGAACGCGTTGACCGAGGTGTACGGATAGACGGCGCTGCCGAACGCGTAGCGCCCGACCAGCCAGCTGACGACGTCCGGGGCCGGATGGAAGAGCAGCGCGACCGCTAGGCCGAGCACGACCGCGCCGCCCAGGCCGATCAGCGTGCCGCGCAGCCGGTGCGCGCGCGTCGCGGCGTCGGTCGTCGCAAACGGGTAGGCCAGCAGAATCAAACCGACCGTCGCCGCTTGCGGTTTGATCAAGATCGAGAACGCGAAGGCGAGCCAGGCCCAGAGCATCCAGCGCGTGCTCGTCGAGGGCTCGTCGCCGGCGCGCAACACCGCCCACAGCGCGAGCAGGACGAGTCCCCAGGAGACGGAGTCGATCTGCCCCCAGGCCGCCGAGACGTAGATCGCCGACGGGTTGAGCGCCAGCGCCGCGGCTGCCCACAGGGCGACGTTCGTCGGCGCCCAGCGGCGCACGATCGCGAAGACCAAGACCGTATTGACCAGATCCATCGCGATCGCCGGCAGCTTGACGACCGCGCGCAGCAACGCGTAGCCGGGGTCGGCGCCGAACAGCGCGAGCAACCCACCGTAGAGGTGGCCGAGCACCCACAGGACGACGAAATAGCCCGGCGGGTAGTCGGCGAAGCCGGAGGCCGCGTAGAAGTTCCACGGCGGGTGGTCGCGCAGCGTGAGCGCCCACGCCTCGAACGACGCGATGTCGTTGTGGAACCCTTCGCTGCCGAGCAACAGCAGGCGAATCGCGAGCCCCGCTATGAGGATCGCGATCAAAGGGACGTTCACGGCGGACCGGTCGAGGACCGCCTTTGCGCCGAGTCGGGCGCCAGACTGCATGTTCGCTCCGTTGGCGACACCCGCCGCACCGGCGAGGCCGACCTCTCCATTAGCCGCGCGGCGGCGCGAGTGCCTCCCTGTGGCCCGTTTCGCTAACCCGGGGGCGGAGCGGTGGCCGGCCCGGGGTCGCGCCGGCGTACCGTCGCCTCGCTGGCAGAGCCGAGCGGCAATCGGGCGATACGGTGGGCACCGCCTCCGCCACGGACCACCGGGCGCGCTGCGCGATCGACGCGAGGGTCCGTGCACGCAATCGTCGATCGGCGAGCCCGCAAGCGATGGCGGATCACCTCGCTGAGAGCGCACGCTCGCCTATGAATCGAACCGACCGCCTTGACGTTCCCTTGACGCAGAAACCTCTATTAGCCTTTACTTTGGACGCCTTTGGCCGATATCCGGAGAGAGACTGCTCGTATCACAGCGAGGATGTTTTCGCGAACATGGATGTCCCTGAAAATCTCGATGTCTTTCTCCACGAACTCTTAACAGAAGAGAGTGGAGCTATCCAACTCGACGCCGAAGATCGTGCGTTCGTCGACCGTATTCTCACGTCGATAACGCAGGGCAGCAAAGGCGTCTTCGTTGTGCTGCACCCCAACGATCGGATGCAGTACATGCTGCTGAACACGAACCGCGCCGGCGCGATCGCGCTGCTGGCCCGCATCATGCAGCGGACCGCTGAGGCCCTCGAGGCCGATCTGGACTGAGCTGGGCTCTTTTCGGTAGGCAGCGCAAGTACCCCGCGGCCTCGTCCAGTTCCAGCGCGCAGCGATGCGCGAGTCCCAGCCCCAGGTGCGTAACGGCCTGCGTCCAGCGCACGGCCGCCCGCACCGTCCCGAGGTCGAGCGTCCGAAGGCGCACGTCCGGGACGTCGACCTCGAAGACGCCGCCCTCGCCGGCGACCCCGATCGCCTCGCCCCGCCCCACGGGCGGCCAGTGCGGTCCACGGCGGTAGGTTTCGTAGTCCAGCGAGAGCGTGGCAGCGTCGCCGCTGTCGAGCAGCGCCCGCACGCCGACCCCCGCGACCGTCACGTCGACCAGCGGCACGCCTTGCGGAAACGCCAGCGGGATCGCGTCGGCCGGCCCGTCGGGCGCCCCCGGCCCCAGCGTGACGGTGCCCGCGGCACGGTCGAGGGTCAGCCGCAAGGCCCCCAGCAGATCGGCGCCGACGATGACGTCGAAGTGGAGTTCCCGGGTCTCGGGGATCACGGCGAAGCGCGCCCGAGCGAAGCGCGCCGGACCGAGTACCAGCGGTCCCACTTGGACGAAGCCGGTCGCGAAGCGGTGAAAACCGGCGATGTCGAGTTCACCATGCGGCTCGAGCCCCAGCTCCTCGCTGAAAGCCAGGGTGATCGCGCTGGGCGTCGTCCCCGTGTCGAGCAGACACCGCACCAGCCGGCCGCCGAGGCGGCACGGGACGATCGGCACCGGATCGTCGCCCAGCGCCAGCGGGGCGGGGTCGCCGAAGGTCACCGGGGCCCCCTCCGGCGCCGCCAGCGGCGCGGCGACGAGGTCGACCCGGTCGAAGGTGCGCTCCTCCGGGCCGGCCCGCTGGAGGGCGAAGGCGGCGCTGCCGGCCCGGACGATCCGGCCGTACTGCGCGATCGGCGCGCCATCGGCGTCGGTGACCGTCTCGACCGCGAGCGTGCGCGGATCGATCGTCGCGACGAGCGGCGCGCCGTCGGGGGCCCGGACCCGCCAGACGTCGGGCGCGACCGCTTCGACCACCCCGCCGGCGGCCTGGAAGGCCGGCTCGACGAAATCGTACGAGGCGATCGCCGCCAGGCTGCGCAGCGCCGGCAGCGCCGGATCGTCGCCCGCGGGCAGCCGCACCTCGTTCAGCCCGAACGTCCAGTCGCGGCGACCGTCGAACCACGTCCCGGCGCAAACGTCGGCGACGCAGGTCCGCAGGAGCCGCTGGGAGCCCTGCAGGTCAAGGGTGGTGACCGTCTGCTGCCCGTCCGCCGTGGTCGTCGCCTGGGCGCGCAGGTGGAACGCCGCCGGATCGCCGACCGCCGCCGCCAGCGCTGCGAGCGGGTCGGGCGCGGCGGCACCGCCGAGCGCGAGCGCCGCCGGGATCGCCAGGAGCAGCGCGAATCGCATCGCGTGGAACTCCATCCTCTCGACGGCTACCTCCTGGACGGCCGGCCCGGCAAAGCCGAGGCGATCGCCGCCGCGCTGGCCGCGCCGGCCGACGACCCGCGCGCGCAGCCGTTCTACCGCGCCTTGGCGGCGGTCGGGACGCGGGCCGCCGACGACGCACTCCTGGCGCTGCGGCTGGTCCTCGGGGGACGCACGGCCGACGACGCCGGGATCCGGGCGGCGCGCGTCGCCCGGGCCGAGGCGCAGGCCGGTCGGGACGCCGACCGGAGGGGCTGGCTCAACGTGGTGGGAGTCATCCGCCGATGAATGGAACGGAGCTGGTCCTCGCGTGCGTTACCACCGCGCCATGCGCCTCGTCGCCTATGTCTTCGCCCTGGGTCTGCTCAGCATTCCCACGCTCGTGGGCGCCCAGACGACGGCGCCCGCGCCGTCGGCCGTCGACGTCGGCATGATCGAGGGCCGCGTGACCAACGTCGACTACCAGCGCGGCCTCTTGCGGGTCGAGACGCCGCACTTCGGACACGTCGACGTCTCGGTCATGCCGACGACCAGCGTCCAGACGAGCGACCCCGGCTACCACGCGATCACCGACGTTTCGCGTGGGTCGAAGGTGCAGATCCTGGCCTCCCGCATCGGCGGCAAGCTCGTCGCTCAGATCATCCGGCTCTTCAAGCACTAGCTGTCGGCTCGACGATGCCGAACGCCGCTGACCTGCACGGGCTCGCGCGCGGGACGCTCGCGGTCGGCTTCGCCGGCGCGTCCGCCGACGCGGCGCCGCTGGCGGAGTTGCGCGCGTTCGCGCCGGGCGCGCTGCTGCTCTTCGCGCGCAACGTCGGGACGCCGCAGGAGCTGCGCGCGCTGGTCGCCGCGCTGCGCGCGGGCGGCGTCCCAGCGCCGCTGATCGCGGTCGACCAAGAGGGTGGCCGGGTTGGCCGCCTGCGCGACGAGGTCGCTGCGTTACCCTCGGCGATGGCCGTCGGGGCCGGCGGTGAGCCCGCGGCGGCGGCTGCGCTGGGCGCGCTGTTGGGCCGCGACCTCGCCGCGCTGGGGATCAGCGTCGATCTCGCGCCGGTCGCCGACCTCGCGCTGGCGCCCGCGAGCACGACGATCGGCACGCGTTCCTACGGCGACGACCCGCAGCGAGTCGCCGCGTTCGTCACCGCCTTCGCCGCCGGCCTCGAACGCGGCGGCGTCGCGGCGACCCTCAAACATGCCCCCGGCCACGGCGCGACCGCGGTCGACTCGCACCTGGCGCTGCCGCGGCTGACGACCGACGCGGCGACGCTGCGCGCGCGCGACCTCGTCCCGTTCGCGGCCGCCATTCGCGCGCGCGCGGCCTCGCTCGTGCTGACCGCGCACGTCGTCGTCGAGGCGCTCGATCCCGACCGCCCCGCCTCGCTCGCACCGGCGGTGTACGAACTGCTGCGCGAAGAGCTGGGTTTCGACGGTGTCGTCGCGACCGATTGTTTGGAGATGGACGCGATCGCGCGCGGCGTCGGCACCATCGAAGGGGCGGTCGCGGCGCTGGCGGCCGGCGCCGACCTGCTGTTGATCAGCCATCATCTCGAGCTGGCCCAGGCGGCCGCGGCGGCGATCGTACAGGCGGTCGAGACCGGCCGGCTGCCGCTCGCGCGGCTGGAAGAGGCGCACGCGCGCGTGCTGCGCCTGCGGGAGCGCTTCGCGGTGTTGCGGCCGCTCGCCGCCGACGCCGTCGACGAGGGGGCGCCGCTCGCGGCGGCGCGCGCCGCGGTGACCGACGTGCGCGGCGAGCCGCGCCTGCGCGAGGGCAGCGCGGTGACGGTGATCTCGTTCGAAGGTGCACTCGGCGACGCGGCCGCGGCGTCGGGGATGCGCGCGCGCGCAGCCGAGGCGCCCTCGCTCAGCGCGGCGCTGCGACGGCGCCGCTGGAAGAGCGAGCTCATGCGCGTCGCGCTCGATCCCAGTGCCGACGAGTTGGAGCTGTTGTTGGAGCACGTGCCGCGCTTGGGCGAGCGGGAGTTCGTGCTGGTCATCCGCCGTGCCGACCTGCACCCGGCGCAACGCGAGGCCGTGGCACGAATCCTGGCGCTGGTCCCGGCGGCGTTGATCGTCTCGGCGCGCGAGCCGTACGACGCGCTGCTCTGGCCGGCCGCGCAGCGCGTCGTGTGCTGTTATGGCGACGACGCGCTCGCTTTCGAGGGCGTCGCCGACGTGCTGGCCGGCCGCGCCCCGGCGCGCGGAATGCTGCCGGTGCGGATCGCGCAGGGCACTGCTGTTCGCTGAAGTCGAGGCGGTGCTGCGGGCCGAGCTCGGGCGCCGGTACAGCGCCGCGGTCGTGCGCATCGAGCAGGGCGGCAGGGTGCGCTTCGAGCGCGCCTACGGGCGGCTGCGCGACGACGCGACGGCGGCGCCGTGCCAGGTCGACACGCGCTTCGACCTCGCCTCGATCACGAAGGTGTTCGTCGCGACCGTGGCGCTCGACGCGGTCGCCCGCGGCACGCTCGCGCTGGACGCCTCGTTGCTCGCGCGGATCCCCGAGTGGCGCGCGACCGCGCACGCGCCGATCGTGCTGCGGCAGATCCTGGCGCACGATGCCGGCTTTCGCAGCGGCGCCGACTGGCGCACGCTGCTCGATGCCGACGTCGAGGCGTTCGCGCTGACCGAGCCGCTGGCCGCGGCGGTCGGCGAGCGGGTGATCTACAGCGATCTCGGCTTCATCGCGCTGGGCGTGCTGCTCGCGCGCGCGCACGCCACCAGCCTGCGGACGTTGGTCGACGCGCGGCTGCGCGGGTTCGGCGCGCAGGCGACCGCGTACACGCCGGCCGGCGACCAACGCGGCGCGATCCCGGCGACCGAGACTGACGCCTGGCGCGGGAGCGTGCAAGGCGTCGTGCACGACGAGAAGGCACACCTGCTGGGCGGGGTCGCCGGCCACGCGGGGCTGTTCGGCGACGCGCGCGACGTTGCCGCGCTGGGCGAATGGTACCTCGCCCCCTCGCACGGGCGGCCGACGCCGCTCGACCCGGGGCTCGCGCGCGAGGCAGTGCGCGAGCAGGCCTGGGATCCGGTTCTGCGACGCGGGCTTGGGTGGGCGTTGAAGACGACCGACGAGAACTCGTGCGGGACGCAGATGAGCGCGCAGACCTTCGGACACACGGGCTTCACCGGGACGTCCCTCTGGGCCGATCCGGCGCGCGACCTGTCCGTCGTCCTGCTGACCAACGCCGTCCACTACGGCCGCAGCGACCTGCGCGCGGTGCGCGCCGCCGTCTGCGATGCCGCCGTCGTCGCGGTCGACCGCGGGTGAGGATCGCCGGCGTCCTCTCGGGGACCTCACTCGATGGGATCGACGTCGCCGTCTGCGCGATCGAAGCGCGCGGTGAACGGGTCGACGTCGTCTGCGAGCGCTTCGCGACCGTGCCGTTCGCCGACACGCTGCGCGCACGCATCCTGGCGGCCTATCCGCCGGCGCGGCTCGACGCGCGCGAGTTCTCCGCGCTGCACGCCGCGGTCGGCGAGGCGCTCGGCGACGCGGTGGCGTCGGTCGCCGCGGGGCTCGCGCTCGACGCGGTCGCCTCGCACGGCCTCACCCTCGCGCATGCCGGCGAGGAGCACCACACGCTGCAGATAGGCGATCCGTTTCGCATTCGCGAGCGCGTGCACGCGCCGGTCGTCTCCGACTTCCGCTCGGCCGACACCGCGGCCGGCGGCAGCGGCGCACCGCTCGTCCCCGCCGTCGATCTGCTGCTGTTCGGCGATCACGCACCGTGCGTCGCGCTGAACCTAGGCGGGATCGCCAACCTCACGGTTCTCCCGGAGGGGCTGGCCTTCGATTGCGGTCCGGCGAACCTGCCGCTCGACACGTACGTCGCGTTGCGCACCGGCGGTGCGCAGCGCTACGACAGCGGTGGCGCGTTGGCGCAGGCGGGGACCGTCGACGCCGCGCTGTTGGCCAGCCTGCTCGCCGATCCGTACTTCGCGCAGGCGCCGCCGAAGTCGACCGGCCGCGAGCGCTACGGCGCGGCGTTCGTGGCCGCATTGCAGCCGCAGCTCGACGCGCTGAGCCTGCCCGACGCGCTCGCGACGCTGGCCGCGCTGTGCGTGCGGACGACCGCCGACGGCGTGCGCGCGCACGCGCCGCACGCGCGACTGCTGATCGTCGCCGGCGGCGGGACGCACAACGCGGCGCTGTTCGAGGGGCTGCGCGACGCGCTCGCCGGCGTGCGGGTCGAGAGCACGGCCGCCTTCGGGATCGACCCCGACGCAAAGGAGGCGCTGGCCTTCGCCGTGCTCGGGTACCTGACGCTACACGGCCGGCCCGGCAACCTCCCCGCCGCGACCGGCGCGCGCGGCCCGCGCGTGCTCGGCACGATCGCGCCGTACGCCCGGTGAGGCGCGCCCAGCAAGGACGCGCCCGCGTGCGCCAGAAGCCGCCCGCATGATCGCGATCGGGGTCGATGCCGGCGGGACGCAGACGCACGCGGCGCTGGCGCAGGACGGACGGCTGGTGCGTGAGGCGCGCGGCGCAGCGGCGAATCCGACCGCGCTGGGCGTCGCGGCAGCGGCCGACGCGATCGTCGCGACGATCCGCGAGCTCCTGGCCGGCGCGGCGCCCCAGACGATCCACGTCGGCGCCGCCGGCGCGTCGCGCGCGATCGTCGCCGACGCCCTCTGCGCGCGAGTCGCCACCGCGTTCCCGGGTACCGTCGTGACGGTCGGCGACGACGCGGCGATCGCGTTGCGCGCCGCGTTGCCCGAAGGCGACGGCGCGGTGCTGATCGCCGGTACCGGCTCGATCGCCTACGCGGAGCGCGGCGCGACCAGCCACCGGGCCGGCGGTCTGGGCTGGCTGGCCGGCGATGAAGGCTCGGCGTTCTGGATCGGCCTGCAGGCCGTCAAGCTCTACGGGCGCGTGCTGGACGGCCGTGCTGTGCACGATGAGACGACGGAACTGGTCGCGCGCGCGCTCGACGCGCGCGATCGCGACCGCTACTTGGCCGCGCTCTACGACGCGCCGTTGCTGCCGGCGACGCTGGCTGCGCTCGCGCCCAGCATCGTCGCCTTCGCCGGCAAGGGGAACCGCGCCGCGACGAAGATCGTGCAGCAGGCCGCGCAGGAGCTGGCCGACCTCGCCCGGGCCGTGCTGCGTGCGGCGGGGTTGGCCGATGCCACGCCGCGCCTCGCGCTCGCCGGCGGCCTGTTGCGCGAGAACAGTCTGCTCTCGTTTCTGCTCGAGACGCGGCTCAACGGCGACATCCCCGGCGTTGACATCATCCGTGGCGGCGACGAGCCGGTCCAGGGCGCGCTGCGGCTCGCCGAGCGTGCCGCGCGGTGAGCGAGCTGCCGGGGACCGAAGCACTCGACCCCGCCACTGCCCAGATCGACCGGCTCGACGCCGGCGCGCTGGCGCGGCTGCTGCTGACGACGCACCACGCCGCGGTCGACGCCGCGCTGGCCGTCGCCGATGCGGTGGCGGCGGCGACGGAGGTCGTCGCCGAGACGTTGGCGGCCGGCGGGCGCATCGTGCTGATCGGGGCGGGGACGAGCGGTCGGCTCGCGGTGCTCGACGCCGCGGAGCTGCCGCCGACCTTCGGGCTCGACCCGGCGCGCGTGCAGGCGCGCATCGCCGGCGGCGAGGCGGCGCTGCGGCGCGCGGTCGAGGGCGCCGAAGACGACGCGCTGGCCGGCCTGCGCACCGTCGAAGACGTCGGTCCGGGCGACGTCGTGATCGGCGTCTCGGCCAGCGGGGGTGCACCGTTCGTCCGTTCCGCGCTGCAGGCGGCGCGCGTGCACGGTGCGCGCACGATCGCGCTGGTCAACGCGTCGGGCTCACAGCTCGCCGCCGAGGCCGATCTCGCGATCGTCGCCGCGACCGGCGCCGAGCCGATCGCGGGTTCGACGCGGCTGCGCGCCGGGACCGCGCAGAAGATCATCCTCAACGCGATCTCGACCGGTGCGATGATTCGCCTCGGGAAGACCTATCGCAACCGCATGGTCGATCTGCGCGCGACCAACGCCAAGTTGCGCGCGCGTGCCGAGCGGCTCGTGTCCGAGCTGGCCGGCGGAGAGGTCGATGCGCCGGCGTTGCTGCACGAAGCCGGCGGCAGCGTGAAGGCGGCGATCGTCATGGCGCGCCGCGGCGTCGACCGCGCCGCTGCGGAGAGGTTGCTGGCGGCGGCCGGCGGCCGGCTCGCCACCGTCATCGACGGTCCAGGCTGACCGTGAGCGCGGCGCCTTCGGCGTAGCCGAGCCCGGCGAAGAGGGCGCGCAACCCCGCCTCGGGCGGCAGGGCGGCTTCGATCCGGGTCACCTCGAGCTGGTCGAGCCGCCCGCGCACCGTCACCAGCAGCGCCGTCCCGATCCCGCGCCGGCGGCGCTCCGGGGCGACCCACACGTCGCGCAGCGTGGCCACCAGGCCGCCGCTCGAAGTCGAGATCGCATAGGCGACCGAGACGCACGCGGCAGGGACGCCGTCGTCGTAGGCCAGCCAGACGAAGCCGTAGTCCGGACGGTCGACGAACAGGGTCAGCGCGGTGCCCAGCGCCGCCTCGTCGCGCCGGAAGGACGACATGAGCGCATAGGCGTCGAACCGCTCGGCGCTGGCCATGGTGCGGCACTCGATCACGACGGAAGGACTCTCATCACGATGCTCTTCGACCCGCTGCGCCGTTCGCTTCTCGCCCTCACGCTCGCCGGATGCGTCCTCGCGTCCCTGCCGGCCGGTGCCCAGAGCGCGCCCGCCGGTGGGAAGTGGCGCGACTGCCATGGGTACGTCCGCCATGTCTCCGACACCAACATCCGGGTCCATTGCATCGACGGGGTGCCAGCCGACCTGTCGTTCCTCTACGCCCCGAACTACGAGGCGCTGTTCTCCAACGGCAAGAGCCTGCAAGCGAAGGACCTGCAGCCCGGGACGCCGGTCCACATCGTCTTCACCCAGTCGCTGGGCGTGCGCAAAGCGTACAAGATCTACATCGTCGACCCGCACGGCCACGGACTGTTCGGCTTCAGCAGTTGAGCCTCGCGGCGCTCGGGTCGTCGCTGCTCGCGCTGACCGTCGTCGTCGTCCCGCTCGACGACCGGCCGGTCACCGCGCAACTCCCCACGCTGCTCGGTGCGATCGCCGGGGTGCGCGTCGTCGAACCGCCGCCGGCGACCCTCGGGCACTACCTGAAGCCGGGCGATCCCGACGCGATCCTGCGCTGGTTGCGCGACGACGCGCCGCGCGACGCGCGGGCCTACGTCGTCTCGAACGACATGATCGCCTACGGCGGTCTGGTCGCCTCGCGCATCCCGAGCGTCTCGCGCGCGCAGGCCGAGTCGCGCATCGCCGATCTCGCCGCGTTTCGGCTGACCCACGGCGCGGCGTCGTTCGCGGTGTTCGGGACGGTGATGCGGCTCGCGCCGACCGGCGTCCCGTCACTCGGCGCGGCGGCGGACTTCCCGTTCGCCGGCGACGTGTGGCCGCTGCTGCAGACCTACGCGGACCTACCCGATCCGCCGCAGACCGACGCGCAACGCGCGAAGGCGGCCCGTCTGCGCGCGCGGCTGGGCTCGGCGCTCGATGCGTATCTAGCGGCACGTGCGCGCGACCGCGACGTCGATCTGTTCGCGCTCGGCGAGGCCTCGCAGGGCGGGTTCGACCGGGTCGTGCTCGGCCAGGACGATGCCGGACCGGTCGGGCTGCACTTGGCCGACCTCGCCGCCCTGCGTGCCTTCGCGGGCCGCTGGGTCGCGGCGGGCCGCGCTGCGATCGAGCCGGGCGCGGATGAGTTGGGGATGGCGCTGCTCGCCGCCGCGCTTGCGCACCAGGCCGCATTCGTGCCGCGCATCCGCGTCATCTACTCGCGCGCCGACGGCGGGACGGTCAACGATCCGATCGAGTTCGCGCCGGTCGCAACCTCGATCGGCGATCTGATCGGTACCTGCGGCGGCGTCGCGGTTGACGGCGCCGCGCCGGCCGACGTCGACCTGTTCGTGAAGGTACCCGGCACCGGTATCGGCGACGAGCGCGCGTTCGTCGACCGCATCGCGCACGACGTCACCACCGCCGGTGCGCCGCTCGCCGCCGTCGCGGACCTCTCGTTCCTCGCCGGCGACGACCTCGACCAGCAGCGGCAGCTCATGCGCGACCTGATCGCGCGCCGGATCGCTGGGCGCGTCGGCGCGTTCGCCTCGTGGAATACCGTCGCCAACACGGTCGGGACGACGCTCCCGGAGGCGATCGCGGTGCTGGTCGGTAAGCGGCTGGGGAGCTACGACCCGGGGGCCCACGCGCGCTTCACGTTGATGCGCTACGTCGACGACATCGCGTTCCACGCCGACGTGCGCCCGCAGCTCAACGCCGACCTGACCGCGCAGGGCGTCGACGACCACACCTACCTGCTGCCGGGCGTCGCCGGCGCGACCGCCGGCGAGAACCGTTCGCTGCTGTGGCGCGAGGGGCTCGCGCTGCTGGCGCAGATCGAGCCCCAATTCCGCGACGCCGGCTTCACGATCACCCTGCCGTGGGAACGCACCTTCGAAACCGAACTCGACCTGCGCCTCGCCCCACAGCCCGGTCCCTCGTGAGAATGCTGCGCGTCTTCGGCTTACTGTTGCTCGGACTGCTGTGCGCCTGCACCCACGAAAGCAATCAGGATATCGTCACGCGCGCTGCGTTTGACGAAACGAGCCGCTGGAGCGCGCTGGCCGACGCCTTTCGGCGCGGCGGGCTTCGGACGATCGCTCTGGAGGCGCGTGGCTGTTACGGTTTTTGTCCGACCTATCTCGTGACCTTCGCGTCCGACGGAAACGCGACGATTCACGCCCGCGGACGAAATTGTGACGTTCACGCGAGGGCCGTCGTCCCGTTTCGTCGTGTCGTGGAGGCGGCTCGTTCGGCCGGCGCCGCGATGCTGCGCCCATCGTATCCGGCCCGAGCGGTCGACACCTTCGGCGCGCGGATCACGCTGGCCACCGCGCATCAGGTCTTCGTCTCCGACGGTCCGGATAGCACGTCGTGGGGTCCGGAGTTTCTGGCGACGGAGAGCCGGCTGGACCAGATCGTGCGGGACACCAACTGGTTTCCGCCGCTCGATATTCCGCGCTGTTCGGGTGTCCCGCAGAAGCTCCGCGGGTAGCGGATACCTTAGGGCGTCAGCAGCAGTGCGCGAGGCCCGCTCACGCCGGTGCTGATCGTCGTAGGTGTGCCGGTGTAGGGTGGCGCGTATTCCGTCACCGTGCTGGCGTTTGCGACGAAGAGATTTCCGGCGCCGTCGAGTGCCAGTGCGATCGGCTGACTCACGCCGGTACTGATCGTCGTCGGAGTACCGGTGTATGGCGGCACGTACTCCGTCACCGTGGCACCATGGTTATTTGCGACGAAGAGATCCCCGGCGCCGTCGAGAACCAGCGCGAGAGGAAAATCCACGCCGCGGCTGATCGTCGTCGTGGGTGTTCCGGTGTAGGGCGCCGCGTACTCCGTCACCGTATTGGACAAGATGTTTGTCACAAAGAGATCCCCGGCGCCGTCGAAGGCCACGCCGGTCGGTGCACCCACGCCGCTGCTGATGGTCGTTGGTGTACCGGTGTACGGCGGTGCGTACTCCGTCACCGTGCTGGCTTCGACGTTTGCGACGAAGAGATCCCCGGCGCCGTCGAGCAGCAGCGCAAAAGGTGAATTCACGCCGGTACTGATCGTCGCGGCGGCGGCTCCGGTGTAGGGCGGCACGTACTCTTTCACCGTATCGTCGTTGTTGTTTGCAACGAAGAGATTCCCCGCACCGTCGAGTACCAGCGCGTTCGGCTCATCCCCACCGGTGTCGATCGTCGTTCCGGGCGTACCGGTATAGGGGGGAGCGTACTCTGTTACCGTGTCCCCGCCTTCATTCGCGACGAAGAGATCGCCGGCGCCGTTGAGGATCAGCGAGAACGGTGAGTTGATCCCGCTGCTGTTCGTCGTGGGCGTGCCGGTATAGGGCGGCGCGTATACCGTCAGCGTGCCGACCGTGCCACCGAGCAGGTTTCCGACGAAGAGGGTCTGGATGTCGTTCTTCACCGTGAAGCTGGCGCTGCAGACGGCTCCGCTCTGCGAACAGGTCGCATCGGAGTAGCTCGCGGTGACGGAAAACGTCGCTCCTGACCCGTTGGTCCCGGGTGGGGTGATGGCGATCATGTTGGGGCTCGTGGTCGAGGGTGCGGCGGCACTCCACCCGCTTCCGCTCACCAGGCTCGCACTGAAGGTCGGCGAGCCCGAGCCGACGATCGTGTTCCCGTCGGCGTCGAGCGCGACGACGAGCACCGGCTGCGCCGCCGACCCGTAGAGCGTCAAGCCGGAGAGACCGTTACCGTGCATCGCGCGCGCGCCGGCAGCGATCTGCAACGTGTGCGGGATCCCCGAGAGCACGATCGAGATCACGTTGTTCGTCCCAGCGGTGATCGTGAACGCGATGCTCTGCGCACTCGAGAGCGGCGTGCTGCTCGCATCTTCGGTTGTCAGCGTCGCCGTGTAGTCGCCCGGCGCAAGCGCGATGGTGAGCTGGCAGTTCGTGCTGGCCAGCGTGCTGCTGCAGCCGCTCGAGGTCGGGGTGAGCCCGACCGTCACCGGATATCCCGCGATCGGGACGCCGGCCTGCTCGATGTCGATCGCCAGCTGGGTGGTCGCGGGCGAGACGTACCGAGGCGCGCGCCTCTTGGCCGTCGTGGCCTGCGTGGGGATGTCGATGCGGAAGGTCGCGCTCGCCTTGCCGGCTTGCAGCGGCACGGCCGAGCCGGCGGAAGGGACGCTCGAGCGAGCGCCGCCGCCGCCGCAACCAGCGAGCGCCGTGCACAGGGCGAGCGCGATGAATAGACAGGCCCCCGTCGTGCGAATCGCTAAAAACAGCACAACGCTACGGCGTCAGCAGCAGCGCCGCAGGGCCCTGCATGCCGTTCGTGATCGTGGTGGGCGTGCCGGTGTATGGGGGCGCGTACTCCGTCACCGTGCCGATGGTGCCACCGAGCAGGTTGGCGACGAAGAGATTCCCGGCGTGGTCGAGTCCGATCGAATCAGGCAAGTATACTCCGTTGCTGATCGTCGTGGGTGTCCCCGTGTAGGGTGGCGCGTACTCCGTCACCGTGCCGTTGCCGCTCCCGCTCCCGGGACAGCCATCGCCGCAGTTGGCGACGAAGAGATTCCCACTGTCGTCGAGCACGACCGCCCAAGGACCGTTCACGCCGCTGCTGATCGTCGTGGGTGTGCCGGTGTAGGGCGACGCGTACTCCGTAACCGTGCCGCCTGCCGCGTTTGCAACGAAGAGATTCCCGGCGCTGTCGAGCACCAGTGCTACAGGGCCATTCACGTCGCTGCTGATCGTCTTGGGTGTGCCGGTGTAGGGCGGTGCGTACTCCGTCACCGTGCCGTTGCCGCTCCCGCCACAATTCGAACCGCAGTTGGCGACGAAGAGATCCCCGCTGCCGTCGAGCGCCACCGCAACAGGCGTGTTCATGCCGCTGCTGATCGTCACCGTGGGTGTGCCGGTGTAGGGCGATGTATATTCCGTTACGGTGTTACCACTGTCGTTCGGGACGAAGAGGTTCCCGCCGCCGTCGACCGCCAGCTTCTCAGGTGCATTCACGCCGCTAGTGATCGTCGTGGGGCTACCGGTGTAGGGGGACGCATACTCCGTCACCGCGCCCGTCGTCGCTCCGAGATTCGCGACAAAGAGATCGCCGGCGCCGTTGAGCGCCAATCCCTGAGGAGTAGAGACCCCGTTACTGATCGTCGTGGGGGTGCCGGTGTAGGGCGGCGCGTACTCCGTCACCGTGTTGGCGCCGTTCTCCGCGACGAAGAGCATTTGGATGTCATTTTTTATCGTGAACGTCGCACTGCAGACGGCGCCGCTCTGGGAACAGGTCGTATCGGAGTAGCTCGCGGTGAGCGAAAAGGTTGCCACCGAACCGTTGGTCCCGGGCGGCGTGATCGCGATCGTGTTGGGGCTCGTGCTCGATGGTGTGGCAGCACTCCACCCGCTCCCGCTCATCAAGCTCGCGCTGTAGGTCGGCGAGCCCGAGCCGACGATGATGTTACCGTCGGCATCGAGCGCGACGACAGTCAACGGTTGCGGCGCCGACCCGTAGAGCGTCAAGCCGGACGATCCGCTGCCGACCACCGCGTGCGCGGCGGAGGCGATCTGCAACGCGTGCGGGATCCCCGAGAGCACGATCGAGATCACGTTGTTCGTCCCGGCGGTGATCGTGAAGGCGATGCTCTGCGCGCTCGAGAGCGGCGTGCTGCTTGCGTCCTCGGTCGTCAGCGTCGCCGTGTAGCTACCCGGCCCGAGCGCGACGGTGAGCTGGCAGTTCGTGCTGGCCAGCGTGCTGCTGCAGCCGGCCGAGGTCGGGGTGAGCCCGACCGTCACCGGATATCCCGCGATCGGGACGCCGCCCTGCTCGATGTCGATCGCCAACTGGGTAGTCGCGGGCGAGACGAAGCGCGGTGAGCGCAACGTAGCCGTCGCGGTCTGCTTGGGGACGTCGATCCGAAAGGTCGCGCTCGCCTTGCCGGCTTGCAGCGGTCCGGCCGAGCCGGCGGACGGGACGCTCGAGCGAGCGCCGCCGCAGCCTACGAGTGCCGCGCCCAGGGCGAGCGCGATGAAGAGACGGGCTCTCTCAGTGCTCATCGCCGAAAACCGCAAAAACGGTCGACTCATGGAGCCCACCTTTCAGTCGCCGGGCCTTACGCGCCGGTTTGCCGGTCTCCTTTGGAGGTAGCTCCTTACGGGTCGGAGATGCCGGTGGTGCTGGTGATCCCGACTTGCTCGTAGGGTGAGAGCGAGTTCTTCGCGACGAGGTTCTCGAAGGTGATCGTGACGCCGGTGCAGGTGTCGCCGCCGTCCTCGAGCGATTCCAGTGCCGTCTCGCGCTCGATGTACGTCCCGCCTTGCCACTGGCGGAAGTCGATCAACCATGCCGTGTTGCTGAACGGCAAACCGTTACCGATCCCCGACACCTTGGCGTGAACGACGTCGAACGTCTTGGCCTCGACCCACAGCTCGCGCAGCCGGTTCCGGTCGGGATCGCGCAGCGGCCGTAAACCGAGATGATGCAGCCGTACGCCGTTCTCCATCACGTCGCCGAGGTCGGTGACGGCGTACGTACGCGGCACGACGGTGGACGTGTTGCCGATGTGCGCTAGGAACGGCTTGGTGGTCGAGATGTCGGTCAGGTCCTGCGTCTGCTGGATCGACGGCGCGTTGAAGGCGAGCCCGAAGTCCTGATTGATCGCGAACGTAACCTGTCCGAGCGGATCGTCGCTGGTCGCCTCGTTCATGGTCAGGCCACCCGGCAATATCGAGCCGCCACCCTGCGTCGGTGCCGGCACGCTTTGCACGCCGCCGCCGCCGACGCCGACGCCGATGTTGGTGCCCTCGGGGGTGACCGGATGCGCTTGCTCCTCGCGGCTCATCCCGTGGCTGAACACGAGCCGCTTGGCCAGATCCTCGACGGTGTCCCACGAGCGCACGATCGGGACGGTACCGCTGTGATAGCGCACGACGGCCGTGTAGGCGGCGAAGCGCGGGTAGCCGCTCTCCGTGCGCTGGTGGCGCGCGGCCAAGAAGATCGCGTACGCGTCGGTCGGTGCCGGCGTGGCGGCCGCCGCCACGGGTGCCGCCGCAGCGGAGCTCGCGCTGCCGAGCAGCGCGGCCAAAATCAACGCGATCATCATCAGGGTGAAGAACGCCGCTCGGCGCCGGTCGGTTCCGGCGTGCCTGCTTGACACAGCTCGATCAGCACACCCCCGGTCGAGGCGGGGTGCAAGAACGCCACCGTGTTGCCGTGCGCGCCGCGGCGCGGCTCTTGGTCGATCAGCCGAACGCCGGCCGCGCGCAGCCGCGCCAGCTCGGCGCGCAGATCGGCGACGCGATAGGCGGTGTGGTGCAACTTCGTCGCGGCCTCACCACGATAGCGTGCGATCGGTGAGTCGTCGTCGAGCGGCCGCAGCAGCTCGATGATCGCCTCCCCGGTGCGCAGGCCGACCGCCTCGACACCTTGGTCGGCGACGATCTCGCGGTAGACCTGCGAGAAGCCCAGCGTCTGCGTGTACAGCCGGATCGTCGCCTCGAGGTCCTTCACCACGATCGCCACGTGATCCAGCGGTGCATCGTTCACGCGATGCGCTCGTGGGCGACGTGGGTGCCGAAGACGGCGCGCAGGACGTCGCAGATCTCGCCCAGCGTCGAGCCGGCATCGACGGCGTCGATCAGGGCGGGCATCAGGTTCTCGGTCCCGCTCGCCGCGCGGCGCACCGCCTCGAGCGTGGCCAGCGCGCGCACAGGGTCGCGGCGCTCGCGAACCGCGCGCGCCCGCGCGATCTGCTCGCGCTCGATCGACGGGTCGATCCGCTGGATCGGGATCGGCGTACCGTCGACGCCTTCCGTGAAGCGGTTGACGGCAACGACGACCTGCTCGCCGCGCTCGATCGCCTGCTGCGCGCGGTAGGCGGACTCGCCGATCTGGTCCTGCATCCAGCCGCTCTCGATCGCCGCGACCGCGCCGCCCTGCGCGTCGATCTCGGCGATCAGCTCGCGGGCCCGCTCGACCAGCGCGTCGGTCAGTGCTTCAACGTAGTACGAGCCCGCCAGCGGGTCGACGACGTCGGTCACGCCGCTCTCGTAAGCGATGATCTGCTGGGTGCGCAGCGCGACCCGCGCCGACTGCGCGGTCGGCAGGCCCAGCGCTTCGTCCTGGCCGTTGGTGTGCAGCGACTGCGTCCCGCCCAGTACGGCCGCCAGGGCCTGCAGCGCGACCCGCACGACGTTGTTTTCCGGCTCCTGCGCGGTCAGCGTCGAGCCACCGGTCTGGGTGTGAAAGCGCAGCATCTGCGCGCGCGGATCGCGCGAGCCGAACTCGTCGCGCACGATCTGCGCCCACAGCGTGCGGGCGGCGCGGAACTTGGCGACCTCCTCGAAGAAGTCGTTGTGTGCGTTCCAGAAGAAGGAGACGCGCGGTGCGACGGTGTCGACGTCGAGCCCGGTGCGCTGCGCGGCCCGCAGGTATGCCTTGGCGTTGGCGAGGGTGAAGGCGATCTCTTGGAGTGCGGTCGAGCCGGCCTCGCGGATGTGGTAGCCCGAGATCGAGATCGTGTTCCAGTTCGGGACGTGCTCGGCGCAGTAGGCCATCACGTCGGTCACGAGGCGCATCGAGGGCTCGGGCGGGTAGATGTATGCGCCGCGCGCGACGTACTCTTTGAGCACGTCGTTCTGGACCGTCCCGCCGAGTTTGGCGAACGGGATCCTACGCCGCCGCGCGACCGCCAGCACGAACGCGAGCAGGATCGCGGCGGGCGCGTTGATCGTCATCGAGACGGTCACCGCGTCGAGCGGGATCGCCTCGAAGAGCGTCTCGACGTCGTCGATCGAGTCGATCGCGACGCCGACCTTGCCGACTTCGCCGCGCGCCTGCGGAGCATCGGAGTCGTAGCCGAGCTGGGTCGGCAGGTCGAAGGCGACCGAGAGGCCCGTCACCCCGCTGGCGAGCAGGTACCGGTAGCGCTCGTTCGACTCGGCCGCCGTCGCGAAGCCGGCGTACTGCCGCATCGTCCAGTGCCGGCCGCGATACATGTTCGGCCGGATCCCCCGGGTGTACGGGAAGACCCCCGGCGGCGCCCGGCGGACGGGTGGCTCGGTGGGCTCGTAGGACGGTTCCAGAGGGATGCCGCTGGCGTTGAGGTCGCGGGCCTTCACCCCGGAGCGTTCGTCGCGCCTGGCGGACGAACCGCCACAGGCCCGGTCGACCGGGCCTGCGGCCCCGAGAGAGCCGGCTGGCCGGTGGGCGGGGAAAGCGAGCCGCCTGTGACGTTTTCCCTACCCCTCCCCATGGAGGCACGCTACTACTAAGCGATGCACCGGTGCCGGATGTTCGCTCGATCAGCCGCAATCCTCGGATTCGTGCTCGCGTCGTGCGGCGCTGCCCGCGCCGACGGTCTCCTCCCGGTGCACGGGTTCGTGCTGGCGCGGCCGCAGCATGGCCGGGTGCTCATGCGCTTGGATCCCGTCGTCGATATGCTGCACGGTGGCGTCTATTCCGTCGGCCTCCCCGCGAACGCGCGGGCGGGCACGGGTGCGCTTCCCGCGCCCGGGACGGAAGTCGATGCCCTGGTCGTGCAGCGCGAGGGGCTCGTGTTGCGCAGCGGGCCGGTGCCGGCGGGGCGTTTCGTGGCGGGCTCGCCGAATCCGCTGGTCAAGCGCGTCCTCGTCGCCGGCGATCCTGCTCCGGCGTACACGCTCGTCGATCAGCGTGGGCGTCCGTTGCGGCTCGATGCGTTCGCGGGCAAGGTTACCATCCTCAGCTTCGTCTTCAGCCGCTGTCCCGATCGCACCGTCTGTCCGGCGATCAGCGGGAAATTTCTCTACCTGCAGAACCACCTCGATCCGCGTCATTTCCACCTCGTCGAGGTCACGCTCGATCCAGCGTACGACTCACCGGCCGTGCTCGACGCGTACGGCCGCCAATTCGACGCCAATCCGCAGATGTGGTCGATTGCAACCGGCGAATCGGCGCAGGTGAAGGACGTGATCGACGCTTTCGGCATCGCGTCGATCGCGGAAAGCTCCGACAACTACATCCACGACGTTCGCCTGGTGATGATCGACGGCCACGGCATCGTGCGCGAGGTAGACCAGACCGCGGGTTGGGACCCGGACGACGTCGTTGCGAGCGCGCGCGATCTGGCGGGCATGACGTCGAACCCCTTGCGTCGATTCTGGTTCGCGACCATCGCCAACGTGTCCGCGTTTTGCGGCGGGAGTCAGTCGGTCGGCATCGCGGTGCTCCTCGTCCTGGCGATGCTGTTGGTCTCTGCGTTCGCCATCCCGCTCGTCATTTGGGTCGGTCGCCACATCTTTACCGCCGAATAGCCCTGGAGGTATGATCTCTCCGATGACGACGCCGGATCGCGGCCAGCCGAACCCTGCGACGTTGCTCGGGTCGGTGGTTGCGCTCGCCTTGGCCGCCTGTGCGCCCGGCGTCCACTTCGCCGGGACGACGCTGGCCCCCAAACCCGCCTATGATTTCACCCTGACGGATCAGAACGGGCGGCCTTTTCGGCTGGCCGATCAGCGCGGGCGCGAGGTGATCTTGTTCTTCGGCTACACCCACTGCCCGGACGTCTGCCCGGCGACGATGGCGCAATTGGCACGCGTCGATCGCACGCTGACGCCGGCGCAGCGCGCGCGCGTGCGCGTCGCGCTCGTCACGGTCGACCCCCAGCGCGATCCGCCGGCAGTTCTCAAGCGCTACGTCGACCTGTTCGATCCGTCGTTCATCGGCTTGACGGGCACGCCGGCGCAGCTCGAGCCGGTGTTCGAGGCCTACCACGTCTGGCACCAGCGCCTCCCGGGGACGAACGCCACGGGTTACTTGATGGCGCACAGCGGATCGGTCTACTTGATCGATCCGGCCGGCCGACTGCGCGTGCTGCACGACTGGACCGATCCCGCGCCGGCGATCGCGTCCGACGTCAAGGAGTTGCTCGGATGATCGCGCTGTTGCTGGGCGCCGTCACGGTCACCGGCGCGTGGTCGCGTCCGGCGATCGATACCGGTGTCGTCTACGCCACGCTGCACGACAACGGTCCGCGCGCGGTCGCGCTGGTCGGCGCGTCGACGCCGATCGCTCGCAGCGCCGAGCTGCACGAGTCGACGCCGACCGCCGGTGGCTCGATGCAGGGGATGGCGATGCCGGCGATGGCGATGCATCCGGTGGCGCGACTCGTCGTCCCGCCGCACGGGACGGCCGTGCTTCGGCCGGGTGGCTACCACCTGATGCTGCTCGGCCTGCGCCGACCGCTCGCCCCCGGGACGCGCTTCCCGCTCGTCCTTCGCTTCGCAGACGGCACGGTGGTACGGGTCAGCGTTCCGGTCGAGAACCGCGCCTTCTGACGCCTCCAGGGTGCCACGGGCGCGTACCGAACCTTCGCGCATGGAATTGAGCGCTCGCAACCAGCTCGGCGGGACGATTCGCTCGGTGCGAACCGGTGGGCTCATGGCCGAAGTCACCGTCGAGATCGATCCGACCGAGATCACAGCGATGATCACCGAGACGTCCAGCAACCGCCTCAAGCTCAAGGACGGCGACCGGGTAACGGTGATCATCAAGTCGACCGAGGTCATGATCGCAAAGGGATGACGCGCGCGCTGTTCCTGGCCGACCAGCGCAACGTCGCCTCGCTGACCGTTGTCACGTTGCCGGGACCGACCCCGGGGATGTAAGCCAGCCCACGGACGATCCAAGTCGCCTGTGGTACCGTTATGAGTACGATGCGACGTGGAAGCTGGTTGGCCGGGATGGTTGGACTCTGTGCGTTGCGGGCGCTGCCGGCGCGCGCAGCCGAGGGCACGGTGACCCATACCGATGCCGAATGGCGCCGGCTGCTCTCACCGCAGGCGTACGACGTGCTGCGCCACGAGGGAACCGAGCCACCCTTCTCGAGCCTGCTCGACGAGGAGAAGCGGTCGGGAACCTACGTCTGCGCCGGCTGTGCCCTGCCGCTGTACTCGTCGAAGACGAAGTTCGACAGCGGGACCGGCTGGCCGAGCTTCTGGGCGCCGCTCCCGCACGCG